>Ga0209935_1000034_pt1 | contig 730097 bp, 586 predicted proteins | sample ThiBio_1000_plan_2_FD_183958 | JGI IMG/M metagenome (GOLD analysis project Ga0209935, IMG submission 183958) | Wastewater bioreactor microbial communities from Cape Town, South Africa - Thiocy_cont_1000_plan (SPAdes) | ecosystem: Engineered > Bioreactor > Thiocyanate-remediating >... | reverse complement strand
GGCGGCTCTGGAGGATGAACGTAACGCCAGAGGTGCGAAAGTGAACTGGCAATTTACAAATGCCAAAGCTCGCCAAAAGCTGCAAAATCGTTATCCTACTTATCAATCAATTCTAGACTAACTACTAGGCACCCTGGGCTAAAAGCCAGCTTATAGCCAGCTAAAAGCCGGGACGGTTAAACTAAAAGCCAAGTTCCTCTTTGATTTCCAGGTAAGCCTTGCGCCGGACCACTTCGATGACCCGGCCCTGGTTCAATAGCGGGTCGGTGGCCGGGATGCCCTGGTCGAGGTAGGTAACTACCTGTTCCAGGTTGGCCGGATTCACCCGCTCAAACCAGACTTTTTCGGGATAACACACAATGTTAGGGCCGTGGGAACAGCCGTTAAAGCAGTAATAAGGCCGGATTTCCACGTCACCGGGAAACTCGCCGCGCTCTTTGCGCTGGCGCAAATCCCCCAGGAGTTTGTAAGAGCCGCGCCCCATGCAGAACAATCCCTGGCAGACCAGCAAATAACGTTTATGGTCCGCGCCTGCCTCTTTCTCAGGAGCCTGTTCTTCGTTGTCAATGCTCATGTTCAATCCCTAACGGACCCCGGCGGGTTCGGGGTTTTGCGCCTGTTTCTGCCGGGCCAGTTGCAGGGCCACGTCTACAATCAGGTCCTCCTGCCCGCCGACCGCGCCCCGGCGGCCTACTTCCAGCAGGATGTCCCGCGCTTCCAGGCCGTATTTCTCGGCGGCCCGTTTGGCAAAGAGCAGGAAGCTGCTATAGACCCCGGCGTAACCGATGGTCAACGCGGCCCGGTCGATAATTTGAGGCCGGAGCATGAGCGGTGTTACCACGTCCTCGGCCACGTCCATGACCTTGAACAGGTCCACACCTGTTTCGTAGCCCATTTTGTCGAGGACCGCCACCAGGATTTCGGTCTGGGCGTTCCCGGCCCCGGCCCCCAGTCCGCAGAGCGTCCCGTCAATGTGGGTCGCGCCTTCTTCGATAGCCGCGAGCGAGTTGCCAATCGCCAGGCCCAGGTTGTTGTGAGCGTGATAGCCAATCGCGCAGGAGACCGCGTTCCGCAGGGCGCTCACCCTGGCTTTGACCGTGTCGGGAATGAGCGCTCCGGCGCTATCGGTGACATAGACCACGTCCGCGCCGTAGCTTTCCATCAATTTTCCCTGCTCGGCAATCTTTTCGGGCGAACCCATGTGGCTCATCATCAGGAAGCCGACCGTCCGCATACCGAGTTTCTTGGACAACTGGATGTGCTGCTCGGAGATGTCGGCCTCGGTGACGTGGGTGGCGATGCGGGCCACGGTCGCGCCGTATTCGACGGCCATTTCAAGGTCGGGCTTGGTGCCGATACCGGGCAGGAGCAGCACGCTCAATTCGCTCTTTCCCAGGACCGGGGCCACTGCCGCTAAATATTCGCGGTCGCTGGCGGCGGCGAAACCGTACTGGAACGACGACCCACCCAGACCGTCCCCGTGAGAAACTTCGATGGTCGGCACCCCGGCCTCGGCCAGCCCACCCACGATTTTCGCCATCTGGGCGGGAGTCAGGGAGTGCTGCATCGGGTGCATACCGTCCCGGCAGGTCATATCGGTCAGAAAGATTTTCCCTTTGCTCGCGTTAGCCGACATTGGCAACCTCCTTTTGTTTTTCGCGGATATGCCGGGCGAATTTTTCGCCAACCGCGACGGCGGCAGCAGTCATAATATCCAGGTTCCCGGCGTAACTCGGCAGGTAGTCGCCCGCCCCGGTCACTTCGACCATAATGGTCACTTTCCAGCCAAACTGGTCTTTTTCGAAAAGCGGACCCGCTTTGAGGCGGTACCCCGGGACGTAGGATTGGACTGCCTCGACCATACGCTTGACCGAGTCTGTAATCGCCGCTTCGTCACATTCCTGGACCCGGCAGTAGACGGTATCGCGCATCATGATGGGCGGGTCCGCAGGGTTCAGGATGATAATGGCCTTGCCCCTGGCTGCTCCGCCGACTTCCACCAGGCCCCGCGCCGTGGTGTGGGTAAATTCGTCAATGTTCTGGCGGGTGCCGGGTCCGGCGCTCTTGCTCGAAATGGTTGCCACGATTTCGGCGTATTCGACCGGCGCGACCCGGTTGACCGCCGCGACCATCGGGATAGTGGCCTGCCCGCCGCAGGTTATCAGGTTCACATTGTGGGCGGACAACTGGAAATCGAGGTTGACCGAAGGGACTACGAAGGGTCCGCGGGCCGCCGGGGTCAGGTCAATGGCGACCTTGCCCAACTGGCTCAAAGTGCGGGCGTGCCGGACGTGGGCCTTGGCGCTGGTTGCGTCAAAGACAATATCGGCTTTTTCCGGGTGGTCCACCAGGTATTGAATTCCTTCATGGCTCGTCTCAATGCCCAGGTCACGGGCCCGCGCCAACCCATCCGATTCTGGGACGATGCCAAGTAAGAGGCTAAGCTCGATTTCCGGGCTGCGGAGCAATTTGTACATCAGGTCGGTCCCGATGTTGCCGCTACCCAGGATGGCTGCTTTTATTTTTCCCATTCCTCAAATCTCTCCTTTTAGACAAACCTGACCGAAACCTGGCCCAACCCGGCAAATTCAGCCCGGACCACGTCCCCGCTTTTGACCTCAATAGCCCGGCAAAGCGCTCCCGGAAGGATAACTTCCCCGGCTTTGAGCGAAACGCCGAACTCGGACAGTTTATTGGCAAGCCAGGCCACCGCTTCCGCCGGGTGACCCAGGGCGGCGGCCCCGGCCCCGGTATCGGCCAACTGGCCGTTCTTTTCCATGACCATCCCGACCAATCGCAGGTCAACTTGATTTGGCGCAACCCTGACTTTACCCAGGACATAGCGGGCGCTGCTGGCGTTGTCGGCGATGGTATCGGCCAGTTTGATTTGCCAGTTGGTGATACGGCTGTCCACGATTTCCAGAGAGGCCGTGACATATTCGGTAGCGGCCAGCACATCGGCGGCGGTCAGGCCAGGGCCCGACAAATCTTTCCCCAGGATAAAGGCGATTTCCGGCTCGACTTTAGGTTGAATCAAGTCGGCCACGCGGCATTCCCCGCCATCCTCGATAACCATATCGTCGGCCAGCACCCCGTAATCGGGCTGGTCAACCCCTAACATCTGCTGCATCGCTTTGCTGGTCAGACCCACCTTGCGGCCAAGAATGGTCCGCCCTGCCAGCTTTTTAGCCAGCATCACCTGCTGGACCGCGTAAGCGTCGGCGGCGGTCATGGCCGGGTAAGTGGCGGTCAGGGGTGGAATGGGCCGCTGGCTCACTTCGGCGTGATACAGGGCCTCACCCAGTTCTGCGGCGACCTGGGGTGTAAAAAGAGAGGTTCCGTTTTCAACTAACATCGGCGTCCTTTGTTATGAAGCTAATTTATAAGCCGGTAATAAAAGCTTGAATTAAGGTATATTAGACCGGCCCCATTCCCGAAATGGAGCCGGTTGGAAGTAAGCTAGTCCTGGAAGAAGGCTCCCAGGAGCCGGTTAAACGAGGCGGCGTGTTCGATCTGGGTCCAGTGCCCGCATTTGTTAAAAATATGTAGCTGGGAAGTCGGCAAAAGCTCAAAGACCTTGTGGGCGTTGGCGACCGGGATGATTTCGTCGTTCTGGCCGTGAATGACCAGGGCCGGGGCCTGAATCGAGGCGATTTGCTCGTCTTCGAGGGCCAGTTGGTCCACCCGCCACTGCAGGGGGTTCTCATCCCCTTTGGCGTTGGGATAGAACATCTTCTCCCAGCTTTCCTGGAAGCCTGGCTGGATACTGGCCCGGTAGCGCAGTTCGGCCAGGTCGGGGGTCGCCATTGCTTTGTTGTAGACGAAGAAGTTCAGGAGTTGAAGGGAATTTTCTTTGCTGGGTTTGTAGGCCCAGACGGTCGCCAGTCCATCGGTGATGGTGAAATTGCAGCCGGTCGTGCCCATCAGGGCAATTTTATTGACCAGTTCGGGCCGCCGGTAGGCCACGTGTAAAGCGACCCCGCCGCCCATCGAGTTGCCGACGATATGCACCGGGCCAACGCCAAGGGCTTCGATAAAGCTGATAACGTGGTCGGCCCAATCTTTGGTGCTGAATTCAAAGTTATCGGGACGCTCGGTGTAGCCGAAGCCGACCACGTCCAGGGCCGCCACGGTGTAGTTTGCCTGCAAGACCGGTAACGCCAGCCGCCAGTTGGCCCAGGCCGAAACACCCGGCCCGCTACCGTGAATAAAGACGATGGCCGGACCTTGCCCTGCCAGGTGGTAGTGGGTGTTTATACCATTAATTTTCGCAAAAGCGCCTTTTTCCAGGTCGGGGGTATAAGGCAAATCAGGCTTCATCGCCGCCTCCTTTAAAATTGCAAACCAAAACCGGCCCGGTCCACAGGGTCGCCGGTTGGCTGTTATGAGTAGATTTACTTTAGCCTTTTAAGCAGATAAGCAAAAAATTGCGTTCGCTCCACACTGGCAGTATATAAAAAAGTGGATAAAAACCGCGTGAAGATTCCGGGGGTGATATAAAGAAAATATAAAGAATTTTAACTGGATTGTTACCAGATTTTAACCATTAAAGCGATAGCCAACTCCCGCCTCGGTCAGGAGGTAGACCGGGTGGCCGGGGTCTTTTTCGAGTTTGCGGCGGATATTTCGGATAAAGGTCCGCAGGTATTCGGTCTCCTCGCCATATTCCGGGCCCCAGACCTGTTGCAAGAGGTCGCGGTGGGTCAAGACTTTGCCCCGGTTAGTCACCAATAGGCGCAGCAGTTCGTATTCAGTCTTGGTCATGTTGACCGCTTCCCCGCGCCGTTTCACCTGCCGGGCCGCCAGGTCAATCTGCAACTCACCCGCCGTGATTAAAGGGCTGCCTTCCGTGGTGGGGGCGGTGCCGACCTGGGCCGCCTGGAAGCGTTGGAGGCGGCGGAAGGCCAGCCGGACCCGCGCCAGGAGTTCCTCCATGCTGAAAGGTTTGGTGATATAGTCGTCCGCCCCCAGGTCGAGGGCTTTTACTTTGTCCTGGTCGCCGCCGTGGGCCGAAAGGACGATTACCTGGCTGTCACTCCACTCGCGCAACCGCTTCAAAACCTCACAGCCATCTATTTTCGGAAGAGCGATGTCCAGCAAAATGACCTGGGGCTGTTCCAGGGCGGCCTGTTCCAGGGCTTCCTGGCCGTCTTTGGCCGTGAGTACCCGGTAGCCCCGCGCTTTGAAGTTGGCGCTCACAAACATCAAAATTTTGGGGTCGTCGTCTACCACCAGGATCTGGTCCCGGCTGGTGGCCTCGGTCGGTCTGGATAGAAGATTTCTGGGAGTGGTCATGCTAATTTGTTCTCCATTGAACTATGAATAACTTCTGGCAACGGTCCAGGATAGGTTTTATTTTGGTTGGCTGCTCAGTTGTTCGCTTGGCTGGCCGCTTAGCGGGTTGACAGGCGCATCGTTGGACCTGAGCAGCGGTAAGGTAAAACAGAAAGTCGCCCCGGTAGCGGTTTCGTCCGGTTCGGCCACCCAGATTTGCCCGCCATGCGCTTCCACGATGCCTTTAACAATCGCCAGGCCCAACCCGGCTCCCGGCGTTTCTCGCAGGCCAGGTCTTATATTCTTACCCTGGTAAAATTTATCGAAAATATGGGGACGTTCTTCCGCCGGTATGCCCGGCCCGCTATCCCTGACGGTTACCAGCAACCGCTCCGGGTCGTAATAACCGGCGCTCAGGAAGATGGGACCATTATGACAATATTTTAGGGCATTGGTAATCAGGTTGACCAGCACGCGGGCGATTTGGGTCGGGTCAACCCGCAGATGAGACAGGTCGGGCGGCACTTCTACTCTTAACTCCCGCCCTTCCAACAAACCGACCAGTTTACGTTGCACCTCCGCCATAATTTCGTCAAAGGTACACTCGTCTGGGTAAATGGCCCACGACCCGGCTTCCAGCTTCGACATATCGAGTAAATTCGAAACCAGCCCGGTCAGGACATCCGACTCCTCGCTGATGGCTTCCAGGAAAGTGCGTTGGCTGCCGCTATCCCATTCCACGTCCCGTTGTAAGAGGCCGCTGGTGATACCCTTGATATTGGTCAGGGGGGTCCGCAGTTCGTGGGTAATCATCGCCAGGAAGTCGTTTTTTATCCGCTCGACCTCTTTTATCCGCTCGACTTCGCGTTCGTGCAGGCGGGCTTTCTCGGCAGCGATAGCGGCCTGGGTCGCCAGGGCCGTCAGGAGGTCGGCGTCGGCCTCGGTATAACGGCGTTGGCGGCGTTCCCCCACGTAGAGCATCCCAAGCACTTTCTGGTGGACCGTGAGCGGCACCGCCACCAGGCTAACCAGCCCTTCGGCTAAAACTTCGGGCGTGGGTGGGCCTTGCAAACGGGAGTCGGTGGCGTAATTACTGACAATCACCGGGCCGCCTCCTTCGATGATGGCCTGGGTAAGTCCCTTGTTGCGGGGAAGTTTCAGGTTTTGAAAATCGCCGGTCCGCATCCCGGCGCAAGCAGCCATTTCCAGGGTGCTTTCGTTCTCACCAAAGAGGGCCACGAAAGCCACTTCGCTATCGAGCAGTTCGCGGGCATACTCGACCAGCGACTCGAAGACCTGCTCTTTATCGAGGCTGCTGGCGACCTTGTGGCTGATTTCAACCAGGCCGCGCCAGGCCCTGGCTCGTTGCTGCTCCTGCTCGTAGAGGCGGGCGTTGCCGAGAGCCAGGCCAATCTGGCGGCCCAGTGATAACAAGAGCCGTTTTTCTTCCGGTTGATTGGGCCAGGCCCCGTTTTGCGAGACCAGTTCGAGGACCCCGGTCAGGGTGCCGCGTGACAAAAGAGGCACCCGCACCAGGCTGTGCCAGTTGTGGCGGCGGGACATTTCGGGCAAGAGCGGGACATTCGTCAGGTCGTGGCTGACTACCACGCTCCCGGCTTTCAGGCGACGCCATTCGTCATTATGGAAAATATGGAGTGGGAAATGGAGTTGGAGCGGCTCGATTTCCAGGCCGGAGAGGTCGCGTTCGCTCTGGACCCGCAGTTCGAGGGTTTCGCCTTCATCTTCCAGCAGCAGCACCCGGCCAAAATCGGTTGAAGTAGCCCTCAAGACGTGGGGCAAGACCTTATAGAGCAGTTCATCGAGGGAGAGCGACTCGGCCAGCACCAGGCTGGCGGCGTTCAGGGCTGAAAGCTCGGCGGTACGGACGGCGATTTGTTCTTCCAGCATGCTGATTGTGCCCGCCAGGTTAAACCCCTTCAAGTCTTTAAGGGCCTGGTTGGCTTCATACCCCAACTGGTGGGGACGGCCCACCCGCCAGAGACAGGTCGGGTCGCCTTTCCCGACACAGGAATATTCCAGGCAAACTACCGGTTGCCCGAAAAAGGCCGTGCTGTAGCCGCTGGCGTAACCACTAAGGGTCCAGCAGGTGGCGTTTTCGGAGTGGCCCAGGTGGGCGATATGTTGTTGGGCCTCGTAAGAGTTGGCCCATTCCCCCTCGATAATAAAGCGGTCTTCGGAGCGGGAATATTCTAACCGGGTAGGTAGAACTTTTGTGATACCTTCCAGCATGTGCATCATCGGCCCGGCCATCATCCATTCTTCTTCGGTTTCCCAGTTATAATCTTGGTGCAGTCGGAGGGCATCGCTATAGCCGCAGGCGTACCCGTAGCGCGTCAAAAGCCGCCGGGCCATGTCCTGGCCCAGCACCCCGATAATTTCCCGCCTGAGCAGCCCCATGGCCTCGGCGTCAATCAGCAGCAGGCGATTATCTTTGAAGGTTATCAGCCCCTGGTCCTCCCGGAACCGCAGGACCGAACCCAGTTTTAAGTCTTTGGCTTTCATAAACGAAACCGCGCCCGGTGGCACTTTGCTCTAAACTAACTTCAACCCGAATGTTGGTTTGAAGATATTATACTCTTTTTTGGCTATTTGAAATTATTAGAAATCGCTTATTAAGAGCCGGGCTATTTCAGATTTGCCCATGGGCTGCTAATTGGTGTATCCTTGTCAATTGTTTGAAGGGAAAGTGGTTGGGACTTGCCAGTTCAGCCGGTCATTTTTTAAAAGAATCTTTCAAGGAAAAAATATTTAATCAATGCTAAAAAACTTATTCAAAAACCGGGTCGCCAGGCTCAGAAGCGTAGAACCGGTGATTAACCCTGTTGCGCCTGAACCGGAGGTGCCGGTCGCGGTGGAGGCCCCGGCTGTACCGGAGGAAAAGCCTGAAGAAAAACAGGTTGTTTTTAACCTGGATACGCTCTATAAAGGCCATTATAACGTAACCTACCGGGGGATTACTTATATCCGGTGCCCTTTTGACTACGTCCTTTATCAAATGTTAATCAGTGAGGTCCAGCCCGATTTAATCATTGAAATTGGGACCAATGCCGGGGGCGGTGCCCTGTATATGGCCGATTTGCTCGAATTAAACGGCAAAGGTATCGTCCATACCATCGATATAAACGACTCCATCAACGAGCTTGCCGCCAACCATAAACGCATCAAGTATTTTACCGACGGCTGGGAAAATTACGACTTGAGCCTGGCGGAAGGTTATGAAAAAGTAATGGTTATAGATGACGGGGCGCACCAGTACCGCCAGGTATTGCCCGCATTTGCCAGGTTTTCACCGCTCGTAACCCTGGGCAGTTATTATATTGTCGAAGACGGCATCATTGACGAACTGGGGATGAGCGAACTGTTTGAGGGCGGACCGCTACGGGCCATCAACGAATTTCTCCAGGACCGCGACGATTTCGTGATTGACAGGCGCTGGTGTGACTTCTTTGGCCGGAACGCCACTTTTAATGTAAATGGCTACCTGAAGCGGGTGAAATAACGCGGTTCGAAGGGTTCATAACCCAGGATAGGTCTATTATTCTCCCTAAAAAGTTTGATTTGGAGAATTTTACTTTAGGTTAATCACTTATTTCGGAATCTCGTTTAACGCGCCCTTCACGGGTCACCAGGGGGCGTTGTTTCGTTCAACGCCAATGTTTGCCCGCCTATTTTGCTTGTGGTAAACTTCACATATCAACACAAGCTCTATTTGGGAATGGGACAGTTTTAGAAAACCAGCTACCAACTAATTTGAAGGTAATAAGCTATGTCAACGGAGAACACTAGCAGTCCGAACCAGGCAGCACAATCGCAGGCCGGGTCGAATGGGGCTGCTTCCGGGCCGGTCGTTTCGAGTGAAACCAGGGTTGAACAGTTGCGCCGGATGCGCCAGCAGGCCCAACTCGGCGGCGGCCAGAAACGCATTGACGCCCAACACGCTAAAGGTAAACTCACCGCCCGCGAACGGATTGAAATCCTGCTCGACGAAAATTCTTTCGTGGAACTTGATTCTTTCGTAACTCACCGCAGCAGCGATTTCGGCCTGGGTGAGCAGAAGTACCTGGGCGATGGTGTCATAACCGGCTATGGCAAGATAGATGGCCGCCTGGTGTTTGTCTTTTCCCAGGATTTCACCGTCTTTGGCGGTTCCCTTTCTGAGACCCACGCCGAAAAAATCGTCAAGGTCATGGACCTGGCGATGAAAAACGGCGCGCCGGTCTTTGGCCTCAACGATAGTGGCGGGGCCCGTATCCAGGAAGGCGTCTTATCCCTCGGTGGTTACGCCGACATCTTCCTCAAGAATGTTATGGCGAGCGGGGTAGTCCCGCAGATTTCGGCCATTCTCGGTCCCTGCGCGGGTGGAGCGGTCTATTCCCCGGCCATGACCGACTTTATCCTCATGGTCAAAGATACCTCGCATATGTTCGTAACCGGGCCGAACGTGGTAAAGACTGTCACCCACGAAGATGTCAGCTTCGAAGACCTGGGCGGCGCGATGATTCACAACAGCACCAGCGGGGTGGCCCATTTCGCCACCGAAAACGAAGAACAATGCCTCTTGACCGCCCGCCAGTTGTTCGGCTTTATGCCTTCGAATAACCTGGAAGACCCGCCTTTCCTGCCCACCCAGGACCCGCCAACCCGCCGCGACGAAGAACTAAACTCGATTGTCCCGGCCCAACCGACAAAAAGCTACGACATGCGCGAAGTCATTCACCGCATCGTGGACGATGGCCGCTTTTTGGAGGTCCAGGAACATTTTGCCGGGAATATCATTGTCGGGTTCGCCCGGTTGGGTGGGCGCAGCGTCGGTATCGTCGCCCAGAACCCGGCGGTTCTAGCGGGTGTCCTCGACATCAATAGTTCCGACAAAGGGGCCCGTTTCGTTCGCTTCTGCGACTGCTTCAACATCCCGATTGTAACGCTGGTGGATGTACCCGGCTTTTTGCCCGGCGTTTCCCAGGAGCATGGCGGCATCATCCGGCACGGGGCCAAACTGCTTTACGCCTACTGCGAGGCGACCGTCCCCAAAGTGACCGTTATTACCCGCAAGGCTTATGGCGGCGCTTACGACGTTATGAGCAGCAAGCACGTCCGGGGCGACATCAACTTTGCCTGGCCGACCGCCGAAATCGCCGTGATGGGGGTGGACGGCGCGGTCAACATCATCTTCAAAGACCAGATTGAAAAGAGCAGCGACCCGGAAGCTACCCGCAAACGCCTGGTGGCCGAGTACACCGAGAAGTTCGCCAACCCTTACGTGGCGGCGGCGCGAGGCTTTATCGACGATATTATCGAGCCAAAGGATACCCGGCCCCGGCTGATTTCCGCCCTCGAAATGCTCAAAAACAAACGCGACACTAACCCGCCTAAAAAGCACGGCAATATTCCGCTTTAACGGCCAGCCGAAGTCAGAATTTGCCGGAGGATTTTTAAGAATGGCTAAACTTACCCGAATAAAAAAAGTTTTGATTGCCAACCGAGGCGAGATTGCTCTGCGGGTTATCCGGGCTTGCCGCGACATGGGAGTGGCGACCGTCGCAGTCTACAGCGAGGCCGACCGCAAATCGCTTCACGTGCGCGAGGCCGACGAGGCGTACTTACTCGGCCCGGCCCCTTCCAAGGAAAGTTACCTGCGCGGTGATAAGATTATCGAAATTGCTAAAAAGGCCGGGGCCGACGCGGTTCATCCTGGCTACGGCTTTCTGTCCGAGCGGGCCAACTTTGCCCAGGCTTGCCAGGATGCCGGGCTTATCTTTATCGGGCCGCCGCCTGCCGCTATCGAGGCGATGGGCGACAAAGTGCGAGCCAAGCAAATCGCTCGTGCCGCTGGCGTGCCGCTGGTGCCCGGCATCGACCAGGAGTTGCCCGACTGGCAGTCCGCCGCCGAAACCGCCGACCGGATCGGTTACCCGGTCCTGATTAAAGCTTCGGCTGGCGGCGGCGGTAAAGGGATGCGGGTAGTCCGTAACCCCGAAGACATTCAGTCGGCTTTTGAAGCGGCCACCCGTGAGGCCAGTGGCGCTTTTGGTTACGGTGGGGTCTATCTCGAAAAGATGCTTGAAAACGTCAAGCATGTCGAAATCCAGCTTATCGCCGATACCCACGGCAACGCCGTCTACATGGGTGAACGCGAATGCAGCCTGCAACGCCGCAACCAGAAGATGGTCGAGGAGGCCCCTTCCCAGGCCGTAGACGAGGAGTTACGCCGGGAAATGGGCCGGGTCGCGGTGGCGGCGGCCCGTGAGGTCGGCTATGTCAACGCCGGGACTATTGAATTCCTTGTGACCCAGGACCGCCAGTTCTATTTTATGGAGATGAACACCCGCTTGCAGGTCGAGCATCCCGTAACCGAACTGACCACCGGCTTTGATATCGTGGCCGAGCAACTACGGATTGCCGACGGCCAACCGCTCAGCTTCAAACAGGAAGATTTACGGGCGCGGGGTTGGGCTATCGAGTGCCGTATCACGGCGGAAGACCCCTTTAACAACTTTCTCCCTTCGGTTGGGACAGTCCGCCGGACGGTGCCGCCGACCGGGCCGGGGGTCCGGCTCGATAGCGCGGTTTATGATGGCTACGAGGTCTCGCTCTTTTACGACCCCATGATTGCAAAGCTGATAACCTGGGGTAGCAGTCGCGAGGAAGCTATCGCCCGGATGGAGCGCGCCCTGGAGGAATACCAGATTTTCGGTATCCACACGACTATCCCCTACCACCAGCAGCTAATGAACAGTGAGCCATTCCGCAGCGGCAATTTTTACACAACTTCGCTCGAAACCAACCCGGTCCTCAAACCAGACCCGGCGGCCCGGACCGACCAGAGCGAGTTAGCCGCGATTATGGCAGCCCTGTTCGTGGAGCGGAAACAAACCGTAGGTGAGAGTGCAGCACCTGTGGGCACGGGCTCGAACGGCGCAGCACCCGCGACCACGGAGAAAAGCGCCTGGAAAGAATTCGGGCGGCACGAAATGATGCGCCGGGTTTAACCCAACGGATTAACGGAAGAAACCAAGAGAAAAGAAATGCTCTATTATTCGCAGATTGCGGGCGAAAGCCTGAAAGTTGAGATAGTTTCCGACCCGGAAGGCGCGACCCACGTTAAATTGCCGGATGGCCGGCAGATGCAGGTTGATTTCCAACCGGCCCTGGGAGAAGACCTCTTTTCGGTGCTGGTGGACGGCCATTCTCACCAGGTCCACATCGAGCCGGGTGAGAACCGGGGCGATTACGAGGTAACCCTGGACGGCCAGGTCTATACCGTCACTGTCGAAACTGAACGCCAGCACCGCCTGAGTTCGCTGGCCCCGCGCCAGAATCTCCATACCGGCGAGGTCCAGGTCAAGGCTCCTATGCCGGGCCTGGTTTCAATTGTGGCGGTCGAGGTCGGCCAACCGGTCGAACAGGGCCAGCGTATTGCTATCCTGGAAGCCATGAAGATGGAAAACGAATTGCGCGCCCCGAAAGCCGGGACGGTCAAGGCGCTCAACGTCCAACCTGGCCAGACCGTCGAGCAAAACAAAGTCCTTGCCATCATCGAATGACCTGTTTTGGGAAAGAAAGGAAGTCTTCGGGCTGTGACAGCGAAAATTGGTGAGCAATTGGATTTAACCCCGGTGCGGGCCGAGTTCCCATCCCTGGCGATGAACGCCGCCGGGCGGACCGCCGTCTTCTTTGACAATCCTGGCGGGACCCAGGTCCACAAGGGCGTAATCGAGGCAATCGCCAATTACTACCTGACAAGCAATTCCAATACCGGTGGCGCTTTCCTGACCAGCCAGCGTAGCGACGAGCAAATTACCGGGGCGCGAGAAGCTATCGCTGATTTGCTCAACGCTCCCTCGGCCCGGCAGATAGTCTTTGGCCCCAACATGACCACCTTGACCTTTAACCTGGCCCGCGCTTTTGGTCGCACCATCAGACCGGGCGACGAAATTATCGTGACGACCCTAGACCACGATGCCAATGTCGCGCCCTGGCTTTATTACGAAGAACTCGGCGCGGTTATCAAGGTTGTGGATGTTACCACCCCTGACTGCACCCTGGACCTCGATTCGCTCCGGTCGGCCCTCTCTGACAAAACCCGGTTGGTGGCCGTAACCGCCGCTTCCAACGCGGTCGGCACCACCCCGGACATGGCCGAGATAATCAGCCTGAGCCATGCCGCCGGGGCTAAAGTTTTTGTAGATGCCGTCCAGTATGCCCCGCACGCCCCGATAGATGTCCAGGCCCTGGATTGCGATTTCCTGGCCTGTTCCGCCTACAAATTTTTCGGTCCGCACCTCGGCATCCTTTATGGCAAGCTCGAATTGCTAGAAGAATTAAATCCTTACAAGGTGCGTCCGGCCTCGAACGCCGTACCCAACAAATGGGAGACCGGCACCCAGAACCACGAAGGCATGGCCGGGACTGCTGCCGCCGTGAACTACCTGGCGGGGGTCGGGCAGCGTTTCGGGCAAGCCTGGCAGGAGAAATACGTCGGCCAGAATTTTACAGGGCGGCGGCTCGATTTGAAAACCGGCATGAGCGTCATTAAAACCTACGAGCAACAGTTAGCCCTGCATATGTTTGACGGCCTGAGGACTTTCCGGGATTTTCAAATCTACGGCATCACCGATAAGGCTCTATTCGACCAGCGCGGTCCGACCTTCGCCTTCACCTGGCCGCGCCTGACTCCGCGCCAGACCTCGGAATACCTGGGTCAGCACGGCGTCTTTACCTGGAGCGGCAACTATTACGCCCTCAACCTGATGGAACGTCTGGGACTGGAAGGACACGGAGGAGCCGTCCGTATTGGCCTGGCCCACTACAACACCACCGAGGAAATCGACTACCTGCTCAATCTGTTGGAAGCGGTAAAGTAAGTTTTTAATCAAATATGGTAATAAAAATGACCGCGTCACGCGGTCATTTTTATTACCTCTTTATTTTTAGGAGGCGGCGGCCAGGCTCTTTTCTTTTTTGGCCTTACGGACCGGTTCGAGCTCGGATTTTTTCGGTTTAAGAGCTTCCTTCTCGAAAATCTGCTTGAGATAGTGGCCGGTGTAAGAGCCCTTCACCTCGGCGATTTCTTCCGGCGTACCCTCGGCGACAATCATACCGCCCTTGTTACCGCCTTCCGGCCCGATGTCCACAATCCAGTCGGCCACCTTGATAATATCAAGGTTGTGTTCGATAACCAGCACGGTGTTGCCGGTATCGACCAGCCGCTGCATGATGTCAATCAGCTTCGAGACATCGTGGGTGTGCAGCCCGGTGCTGGGTTCGTCCAGCATATAGAGGGTCCGCCCGGTGGCCCGCTTCGAAAGCTCGGTCGCCAGCTTGACGCGCTGGGCCTCCCCACCGGAAAGGGTCGTGGCCGGTTGGCCCATGCGAATATAGCCCAGGCCTACGTCCACCAGCGTATCCAGTTTGTTCTTGATAGCCGGGACATTGGCGAAGAACTCGCTGGCAACCTCGACTGTCATGTCCAGCACGTCCGAAATGTTCTTGCCCTTGTAAAGAATTTCCAGGGCTTCGCGGTTGTACCGTTTGCCGTGACAGACCTCGCAGGGCACGTACACATCGGGCAAGAACTGCATCTCGATTTTGATGATGCCGTCGCCCTGGCAGGCTTCGCAGCGACCGCCCTTCACGTTAAAGCTAAAGCGGCCCGGTTCGTACCCACGCGTCCGGGACTCCGGCACCTTCGAGAAGATTTCCCGGATTTGAGTGAAGACCCCGGTATAGGTCGCCGGGTTTGAGCGCGGCGTCCGGCCAATCGGGGCCTGGTCAATTTCGATTATCTTGTCGATATTCTCGATACCGAGCAGGGTATCGTGCTCCCCGGCCTTCTCTTTCGAGCCATAAAGCACGTGGGCCAGCTTGCGATAGAGGGTGTCGGTGATAAGAGTACTTTTGCCGCTCCCGCTCACGCCCGTCACGGCGATAAACCGTCCGAGCGGGACCGCCAGGTCCACGTTTTTGAGGTTGTTCTCCCGCGCCCCCTTCAAAAGAAGCTGTTTGCCGTTGCCCTTGCGGCGGCGGGCCGGGATGGAAATTTCCTTGGTGCCTTTCAGGTACTGCCCGGTAATCGAGTTCGGGTTCTCGGCCACTTCTTCGGGTGTCCCGCTGGCGATAACCTCGCCGCCGTGGATACCCGCGCCCGGCCCCATATCTATCAGGTAGTCCGCCGAGCGAATCATTTCTTCGTCATGTTCAACTACAATCAGGGTGTTGCCGAGGTTACGAAGTTTGAGCAACGTGTTAATCAACCGCCCGTTGTCGCGCTGGTGCAGACCGATGCTCGGCTCGTCGAGGATGTAGAGCACCCCCATCAGGCTGCTGCCAATCTGGGTCGCCAGCCGGATACGCTGAGCCTCACCACCGGCCAGGGTCGCCGCCGAGCGGTCAATTGTCAGGTAATCAAGGCCAACATCCATCAAGAAGCCCAGCCGGCTGCGAATCTCTTTCAAGACCTGCCGGGCAATCATTACCTCGCGCTCGTTCAGCTTGCCCGCCCCGGTTTCTTCCTGGTCGTTGACCCAGAGGCTGTTGAAGAATAGCAGGGCGTCACTCACCGAACTGCGGACCACGTCCACGATAGATTTATTGGCAATCGTGACGCTGATGGCTTCTTTCTTGAGGCGGCTGCCGTTACAGACCGGGCAGGTCTTGCCAATCATGAACTTTTCGATTTCGGACTTCATGTAGTCGCTGCTCGACTCTTTGTACCGCTTCTTCAGGTCAGGAATAATGCCCTCGAAGGTTGCCTCGGTGGTGGTGTTGCCGCGCAACTTGACCGTAACCACGTCACCGTTCAGACCGTAAAGCAGCACCCCCAGTTGTTCCGGGTTAAATTCTTTGAGCGGTGTGGCCAGGTCGAAGCCGTAGCGACTGCCGACCGCCGAAAGCAGGGCGCTCATATAAGTCGAGCTGTACTGGCCCAACCGGTTCCAGGGCAAGACCGCCCCTTCCGCCAGCGTCAACGAGCGGTTGGGAATGACCAGGTCCGGCTCGAAGTCGAGAACCTCGCCCAGGCCGCTACATTCCGGGCAAGCCCCGTGCGGCGTGTTGAACGAAAAGGTGCGCGGCTCAATCTCGCCGATGCTGATACCGTCATAGACGCAGGCGTAATTTTCGGAGAAGCGAAGTTCTTCGCCGTCCACAACCACGACCGTCACAATGCCGCTGCCGAGTTTGAGAGCCGTCTCGATACTATCGGTCAGGCGGGTCTTTTCGGAATAGGTGCCATCAGGTTCGCGCCGGATGATAATCCGGTCTACCACCGCTTCAATGGTGTGCTTTTTGTATTTTTCCAGCTCGAATTCTTCGTCAAGGTCGCGGACCTGCCCGTTGACCCGCACGCGCACGAAGCCCTTCTTGCGCAAATCTTCAAAGACACCCTTGTGTTCGCCCTTGCGGTCGTTGATGACCGGTCCGAGAATAAGTAGACGGCTTCCTTCGGGCAAATCGGCTACCGTATCCACGATTTGCTGGACAGTCTGGCGCGAAATCTCGCGCCCACAATTGGGACAGTGAGGGTGCCCGATACGGGCGAAAAGCAGGCGCAAATAGTCGTAAATCTCGGTGATAGTGCCGACGGTCGAGCGCGGGTTGGTGCTGGTGCCCTTCTGGTCAATCGAGATAGCCGGGGAAAGTCCTTCGATATAGTCTACATCCGGTTTTTCCATCAAACCAAGGAATTGACGGGCGTACGCCGACAGCGATTCCACATAGCGCCGCTGGCCTTCCGCGTAAATCGTATCAAACGCCAGGCTACTCTTGCCGCTACCGGATAGCCCGGTAATCACCACCAGTTTATCGCGAGGCATCTCTATATCAATATCTTTGAGATTATGTTCCTTGGCCCCGCGCACAATAATTTTATCGTGCATCCAAACCTTCCCCTTACACTATTTTTCGTTGAACGGAAAACGTTGAATGTGAAACGATGGAAATAAAATAACTGTAACCTTACCTGCTAAAGATAGATAGATTGGGTTCCAGTTTTCCCCGCTTCGCCCTTTGACGTTATACGTTCAACGTTTGACGCTCCATACTACTTTTGCCCTGACAAAAAGCGAAAGACACAGGCGAAGACACCTCTTTCAAGAACACGAAAAAGCTATCCTTCGTTGCTATAACTTTTAGATCGTTGGATTGAACTATGATTATATTATAGCACAAAAATGCTAGTCGGACCAGTGGTTTTTCTAAACTCTTATAAATCTTAATACTTCTAAGAAAGAGCCGCTTTCTTATAAAGTGGATAAAATGGGACGTGATAAGGGACAAAAAGGACTCTAAAACGAAGTTTATAAGTTGGAGAGCGGTCTATAATGACCCGCCCTCCATGCTGCTGCCATCCAGGTCTTCCGGGTCTTCCTCTTCGGTTTCCTCGCCTTCGGACTCTTCCGTTTCGTCGGGCGGGGCTACTTTAACGGTGATGTTGGTATTGGTAAAGATACACATCTCCCCGGCAATTTGGAGGCTGTTCCGGGCAATTTCTTCGGCGCTTAACTCGGTGTTCCGTAAAAGGGCCTTGGCGGCGGCCAGGGCATAGACGCTGCCGCTTCCGATGGCGGCAATCTTGTCGTCCGGCTCGACCACGTCGCCTTCTCCCGAAAGGATGAGTACCTGGTCTTTGTCGGCTATCAGCAGTTGGGCTTCCAGGCGGCGCAAAACCCGGTCGCTGCGCCATTCTTTGGCGAGTTCGACGGCGGCCTTGCGCAAATTACCTTTATATTGGTCCAGTTGACCTTCGAATTTTTCGAAAAGGGTCAGGGCATCGGCAACCGCCCCGGCAAACCCGGCCAGCACCTGGTCATCATAAAGGGTGCGGATTTTGCGGGCGGTGTTTTTCATGACGGTCTCGCCAAAAGTGACCTGACCGTCCCCGGCCATGGCGACTTTACCGTCCCGGACAATGGCGAGAATAGTTGTAGCGTGGGGTCTTTGCGTAACGAACCTCCTGGGACTAGGGTAGCTAACCGGGGTAAAAATCCCTGCAAGAAGGTAGTCTACACCTAGCTATTAGCAAAAGCAAGTTTGCAGGGGGCCAGTTCAATGGTATAATAAGTCCAGAATAGGGGCAAAAGGGTCAACTAATTGAACCAGGATAATCCACCATTCAGAGAGTTTTAGCAAGCAGGTAACCCGGTAGTGAGTGCAATTGATAAATTTGAGGGAATGGTCGAAGGAGTCGTCGAAGGCTCTATGCGGGGCCTTTTCCGCAGCAAAATAAGCCTGGCCGAAATCCAGAAGCGCCTTGAGCGTATTATGGAAGAACGGCGCGAAGTCGCCGTAGGCAAAGCTTATGTGCCCAACCGCTACGAGGTATTCCTGTACCCCGCCGACTTTCAATATCTTACCACCACCATCCTACCCAAGATTCAGGCTGAACAAAGCCTGACCGAATACGTCTTCAACTATGCCCACTCTCGCAACTTCACCTTCGGCGGCGGACGGCCCCTGGTCTGGTTAAATAGCAACGAATCGGTCAAAAAACGGCACCTGATGATAAAAGCCTACACAGTGGACCCTAACCAGGCCCGCGTGGCCCAGGCTCCCGCCCCCAGTCTTGCCCCCGACCTGGAAGTTAAGTCGGGTATGCTCAATGGCGGGACGGCGGTAATGAACATCGGGGCGCTCCCGCTTAACGGCGAACACCGTCCCGCCGGACAGGTGGCGCGGCCCCAGGCAACCCTGGTCGCCCTGGAATACGCCAACAACAACCCGTCCAAGTACATCCGCTTCAATAAAGATGTTACGGTCGGGCGCGGTCTGGACAACGATGTTATCTATTCCGAGGAGACACGGGTTTCCCGCCATCACTGCCGGATTGAGTTCAAGTACGGGCAGTTCCTGCTGTTCGATCTCAATAGCACCAACGGCACGCTGGTAAACGGACGGCCTGTCACCCAGATTGTCCTGACGCCGGGGGACCGCATTTCACTGGGCGGCTTTGAGGTGTTGTTCCAGGTTTAGGCTCGGACCGTTTAGCTGGCTATGAGGACGTGAGGGAATTTTGACTGATACGATAGGATTTGACCTTTTCATACTGGTTCTGAGAATCGCCTTTATATTCTTACTCTACTTTTTTATCTTTTTAGTCGTCAGGACCATCAGCCGGGAGTTGAACCGTCCCAGCCAGCGCGCCGATTATGCCCAGCCCGGTTATCACGAAGAAAATTATGTTTCGCCGCCCGTGTCCGGCCCTATCCCGCAGCCGGGTGGCCCGACCGGTCGCCTGGTCGTTACCGATGCCGGGAACGCCACTTCGGTCCGCTCGGGCGAAATCTTTCAGCCGGGGCCGATAATGCCGATTGGCCGTCTGCCGGGTAATGCTCTCGTTCTCGACGACGATTATGTGTCGAGCGAACACGCCCTCCTGGCCTGGCGTGAAGGGCGCTGGTGGTTGAGCGATGTCGCCAGCACGAACGGTACTTTTTTAAATGGACAGCAGGTGACCCGTCCCGTCCAGGTTAACTGGGGCGATCTCATCGGGGTCGGCGGCGTCCGCTTGCGACTGGAACCATAGTTCCAGTTGGCCGCTCGATCGGGCCTCCGGTTGGCAGTTATCATTATTTATAGGCTTGGGGTCCTGGGTCTCGCGGGACAATTTTAATAATTATTCCTGGCAGTTAATTATTACTTTTACAATTAGCCGCTAATTTTCACCAAATCAACGATGATTGGCCCCGTTTTTGCATGGGAAATAATGCGACAAAAGCAGTATTTCCCCGTTATATATTGTAGTGTTGAAATTTTTGGTAGTATTTGAACCAGCAGTTATTATTTAACAAGGTGCGATAGACTTAATGGAAAACCAGATACCAGGGCGTTCCGGGACCTCATTTAAAGCCGCGCCTCGCCCGCCGGTCTCTCAAGAAACGAAACCAACCCCCAAACCAGGCAAGAAACAGGCTCCCACCGGCTCGCAACCGCGTTGGAACCTCGGTATGACCTTTCTGGCGCTGGTGGTGGTTGTGTTCGTGGCTTTCTTTGCCTATAACTTCGTCATCGACAGCCAGTACAACAACAAAACCGAGCCGGGCGTCAGCGTTAGCGGAGTCTATGTCGGTGAGATGACCCGCGATGAGGCTAAAGCTAAAATCCTCAAATCGCTCGAAGATTATACCCAGCGGCCCGTCCAGTTAGCTTTCCAGGATAAGACCTGGACGCCGACCCTGGAACAATTAGGGGTTACTATCAGCCTCGACAGCACCCTCGATAAAGCTTTTAACTTCAACCGGGGCGGTCTGCGGGTCCTCAAAGTTATGAGCCCCGAAAGCACCAACCTCCCCATCGAAATCGTGATGGACGAGGCCAAGCTGAAAGGCTACCTGACCGATATTTCCGACCGGATTCGCCTTGACGCGGTAGAACCGACTGTCAAGATTGATGCTGACGGCAAACTTGTAACAACCGAAGGCAAGGTTGGTTTTAACGTGGACTATGACGCGACCCTGGCCGCGCTCAAAAAGACTCTCGGTACCCTCACCTCTAACAACGAGAATTTGCTCAAGGTCCATAACGTTGACCCGGTTATCACCCAGGAAGAAGTGGAGAGCTTCAAACGCGGGGTCGAGCCTTATCTGAACGGCCCGGTCAAGGTCAGTTACGGTGATAAAAACTGGACTTTCGACCAGAAGACGATTGCCGCCCAGATAAAAATCACGGTCAACCCGGATAAGAAGGAGCCTAAACACCTGGGCTATACCTTCGATACCAAATATTTTGAAGATTTCATCAATAACCTGAGCAAAGACATAAACCAGGCGGCCCAGGATGGCGTTGTCGGGTGGTTGCCCAACGGCAAACCCGGTTTTGTCAAACCGAGCCAGGATGGGCAATTCCTGTCGGTGCCGCGAACAATGGACAACCTGAACCAGGCTTTTGTCGCCACCGACCCGGCCAAACGCAATACGACCCTCTGGGTGGACATTAAAGAGCCTGCCCTTTCCTCCAAGTATCCCGAACGGCTGGGAAACTTTGATGTTATCGGGGAAGGTGTTTCGTTGTTTGCCGGTTCCACCGCTGCCCGCGCCACCAATATCAAGGTCGGAGCGCAGCACCTGAGCGGGGCTATCATCAAGCCGCACACCACTTTCTCTTTCCTCGATACTATCGGGGATATTACCGAGAAAGAAGGCTACGTCACCGGTTTCTCGATTGTGGCCGACCAGACCGTGCCGGATGTCGGCGGGGGCATTTGCCAGGTCGCGACTACCACCTTCCGGGCGGCTTTCTATGCCGGGCTGCCGATTGACGAGCGCAACCCGCACGCCTACCGGGTCGGCTGGTACGAGGAACTGGGCGAGCCGGTCGGTTTCGACGCGGCGGTCTACCAGCCGGGGGTTGACCTCAAGTTCGAGAATAACTCCGACTTCTATATGGCTGTGACCTCAAGTATCCAGGATGGTAAGCTCTACGTCCGTATCCTGGGTAATAAAGTGCCGGGCCAGACCGTCAAACTTCTCGCGGGGGATGTCACCAATGTTAAAGACCCGCCGCCGGACCGGACCGAGGTTGATCCCAACCTCAAACCGGGTCAGAAGGTCCAGTACGACTCGGCGCGGAAAGGTTTGACCACCAGCATAACTCGCGTTATTCTTGTGGATGGCAAGGAAGTTAAGCGGACGACTTTCCCGTCGGTCTACCAGCCCTGGCCGAATATTTACAAAGTAGGTCCGACCCCGACACCAACACCGACGACTCCGGCTGCAACGAAGCCAGCGGGTACCCCCGCGCCGACCACTCCGGCGGCTCAGACTACCCCGACAACGCCCAAGCAATAATTCAGGAGTTCCAAGTTATCGGAAGGGGAAGGGCCAGTTACATCAGTAGCTGGTCCTTCCTATTATTATGGAAAATTTAATAGATAAGATTGTTAAAGGTGTTCATTGGAAACCTCCGCTCTCTCCAAGCTTAACGGCTATACCCCCATTTTGAGACTCCAGGTCGGCCTGGGTCTGCTCGCTTTCATCCTGATGGGCGTCAATGATGGCTTGATTGGTGTCCTCTTGCCTAGCATCCGGGGCTATTACGGCGTGGATAAAGGTACGGTCAGCCTGATATTCCTGGCTGCAACCCTGGGTTATTTGACCTCGGCCTTTTCGAGTGGGCCTTTATCGGCCAAGATCGGTACTCGCAACCTCCTCTTGCTCGGTTTGTCCTCCTACGTCCTGGGCGTGACGTTGGTCAGCCTGGTGGTACCATTCCTGGTCTTTCCTTTCTGTCTCTATTTCTCAGGGCTTGGCATCGGCATCATTGATGCCGGCCTTAACTCTTATTTCGTGAATTTCCCGCGCAGCACCGTCCTGATGAATACCTTGCACGCCTTCTATGGGGTTGGCGCCCTTATCGGACCGCTGGTAGCTTCGGGCATGCTGGCGCTCGATTTCTTCTGGGCCAACTGCTATATTGTCCTGGTTATAGTTGGCCTGGTGGTCCTGGCCGGGATAGTTTTTATCTTTCGCCACAATCCTTTTCCCGATCTGCACGCCAAACCTGCCGCCGGGGACGCGCCTCAACGAGGGATATTGTCAACGGCCCTTCGGGTGCGGAATGTCTGGCTGTGCGCGGCCTTCTTGCTCTTTTATGTTGGGGTCGAGGTTTCGATGGGAACCTGGAGTTATAGCCTGCTTACCGAGGAACGCCACCAGGATACCCTGCTTTCCGGGTGGGCCGTCAGCGGCTACTGGCTCGGCCTGACCCTGGGACGGTTGATTTTAGGGCATGTCGGGGAGCGTATCGGCAACAAACGGTTGATACAGTGGTGCCTGGCCGGGGTCGTGGTTGGTGTTTTGCTGGTCTGGGTCGCCCCGTTCGAAATTATCAGTGCTGCCGGGCTGGTGCTGACCGGCTTTAGCCTGGGGCCGCTTTTCCCCACCACCATCACCCTGATTTCAGGCCTGGTCCCGGCCCGTGTCGTGGCTACGGCAATTGGTTTCGCGGCCAGCCTGGGCAGCATGGGGGCAGCTTTCTTCCCCTGGTTTACCGGCAACCTGGCCCAGTGGTTCGGCCTATGGACCCTGCTCCCCTTCATGGTCGTGTTGACAGCGGGGATGTTGGCGGTCTGGTTCTTCCTGCTGGCCCGGTCCCGGCCCAATTCAGTGGAAGAACCCGGTCCGGCCTGAAAACCAGAAAGTTAGTAGAAAGTTAAATTATTTCCGCAGGCAAAAAGTAATGTAAATAATAGCAAAAAGAGTTTAAAAATCATTCTTCAGGGTGATGTTTTGCATCGAAAGAAGCGGTATAATTTAGACGTGGGAAATTATTCCCCCCACTATCTTTTGACTACTTAGTTTTTGAGACCGAAGTAATTGTTAATATTTGTTCTTTAGTCTCCGAAAGTTAAGTAACCTCAATTTAATTTAATCCACTTCACTCAATATCACAAACAAAGCGGCTGGCCTAACCCACCAGCCGCTTATTTTTGACCACCTTTTGCTTTAACCTTGATTATCGACTCTCCATAAAGTAAAATAGGCAGGAATTAGACCGGACATATTTTCGGCTAAATTTTATTTCAAGCTGTACCGGGCGCCACCGTGGGTAGCCTGGCGAAATGTTATAGCCGGTTGGGAGATGAAATGGCAGAGGACGAAAAGCAAAAACCAAAGGCTCGCAAACACTCAAAACCCGCAGAAGACAATTCCACCCCAGAACCCGCTCCGGTGAAGACCAAGAAGCGCAAACCTGCCCAGGAACTGGCCCCTGAAACCGAAAACGATGCTTCGAACGAGGAAAACGCTTCCCAGGAAAGTGTTATTGATTTGCCTGAGATGCTAAAACAACTCCTCGAAGAACATGATGAACCCGAACCGGTCGAAGACCGCAAACCGTCTTCTCGCCGTTCCCGCAAACAGGCTGCCTCGAAAACGGCCTCCGAAAACTCAATCAACGACCTCAGCCAGATGCCCGATATTCCAAGTATCCTGCCCATTCTGCCCCTGAAGGACACGGTTGTTTATCCTTTGACGGTCTTTCCCCTGGCTGTCGGCCAGGAGCGCTCCATCCGCCTGATTGAAGAAGTGATGCAGGGTGACGCACCCCGCCTGGTCGGCCTGGTAGCTCAGAAAAACATGGAAGTCGAGCAAGCCGGGGTCGCCGATACCTTTACCGTCGGGACCGTTGCCGCCGTCCACAAACTGCTAAAAGTGCCCGATGGCACTATCCGGTTGGCCGTGCAGGGCCTCGAAAAGATGCGGATTGTCGAGTTTGTCGAAACCGAGCCGTACCTGAAAGCCCGCATCGAGGTTTTGCAGGATACCGACGAAAAGAGCGTCGAAGTCGAAGCCCTCATGCGCAACTCGATTTCGTTGTTTCAGCGCCTGGTTTCGCTCGTCCCTCAGATTCCCGACGAACTTTTGATGACGGCCATTAACGTCGAGTCGCCCCGGCAGTTGGCCTACCTGATTGCTACCAGCGTTCGGATGGAACTCGAACAGCGCCAGGAAATCCTGGAAACTTCCAGCATCAAGAACAAGCTTGAGATGCTAAATGCTTTCCTGACCAAGGAACTGGAAGTCCTCGAACTTGGTCGCAAAATCCAGAGCCAGGTCCAGGACGAACTGGGCAAGACCCAGCGCGAATACTTCCTGCGCGAACAAATCAAGGCCATTCAGAAAGAACTGGGCGAGGACGACCCGCAGTCCGCCGAGATTAACCAGTTCCGCGAACTGATTCAAAAGTCGAAGATGCCCGTCGAAGCCCGCCGGGAGGCCGAACGCGAACTGGACCGCCTTTCCAAGTTGCCACCTGCCGCCGCCGAATACGGTGTAATCAAGACTTACCTCGACTGGCTGACCAGTTTGCCCTGGGATAAAAGCACCGAGGCCCCGCTCGATATTTTGCTGGCGAAAAAGGTCCTGGACGAAGACCATTACGACCTTGAGAAAATCAAGGAACGCTTGCTCGAATACCTGGCAGTCCGTAAACTGCGCAACGAACGGCTCCCTCAACCAAAACCGGCCACCGAACCCGATGGAACTTCCGATGGTGAAGCTTCGCTGGCTTCGGAAGCCCTCGAACCGACTCCCGGCAACCTTAATGACGGCCCCCTGACCTACGAGGATGTCCACAATTTTAGCGGGCCGCGTGAGCCGATTTTGTGCCTGGTTGGGCCGCCAGGTGTCGGTAAAACCAGCCTGGGCCAGAGTATCGCCAGGGCCCTTGGTCGCAAGTTTACCCGCATGTCGCTGGGTGGAATGCGCGACGAAGCCGAAATCCGGGGCCACCGCCGCACCTATATCGGGGCGCTGCCAGGCCGGATTATCCAGGCAATCCGCCGGGCCGAGTCGAATGACCCGGTCTTCATGCTAGACGAGGTGGACAAAATCGGGGCTGACTACCGGGGCGACCCCAGTTCGGCCCTCCTGGAAGTCCTCGACCCGGAGCAAAACCGGGACTTCCGCGACCACTATCTCGACGTGCCTTTCGACCTGTCGAAGGTGATGTTTATCGCCACGGCTAACCTGCTTGACCCGATTCCGGCCCCGTTGCGCGACCGCATGGAAATTTTGCAACTGGCTGGGTACACCGAGGAAGAAAAAGTTCATATTGCCTTCCAGCACCTGGTGCCGAAACAACTGCGTGCCCATGCCCTCACAACCGATGACGCCGAGATTACCAATGGGGCCATGCGCCGGATTATCCGCGATTACACCCGCGAGGCCGGGGTCCGTAACCTCGAAAGGGAAATCGCGACCGTCTTGCGCAAGATTGCGCGGGGTGTCGCTGAAGGAAAGACCGGCAAGGTTATCGTTGAAGCCGATGCCCTGAACGATTACCTGGGCAAACAGCGCTACTTCTCGGACGCCGCCGAACGCACCCAGCAACCGGGTGTGGCGACCGGGTTGGCCTGGACGGAAGTGGGTGGCGACATCCTCTTTATCGAGGCGACCCGTATGCCGGGCAACAAGCAGCTTATCATTACCGGGCAATTGGGCGAGGTAATGAAGGAGTCGGCCCAGGCCGCCCTTTCACTGGTCCGCTCGAAAGCGAAGGAACTCGGCATCAGCCAGGATTTCTACGATAAGAGCGACCTCCACATCCATATCCCGGCGGGAGCCATTCCGAAGGACGGACCCAGCGCCGGTATCACCCTGACAACGGCCCTGGCCTCACTTTTGACCGGGCGACTCGTTCATGGTGATGTGGCGATGACAGGTGAAATCACCCTGCGCGGTAAAGTGTTGCCGATTGGTGGTCTCAAGGAGAAGGTCCTGGCAGCGCACCGGGCTGGTGTTAAGCGGATTATCCTGCCGCGCCTGAACGCCCGCGACCTGGACGACCTGCCCGACGAGTTACGCAAGGAACTCGAATTCTTCCTGGTGGATAACATTGACGAGGTGCTAAACATCGCCCTCGAAAAGCCGGGTGAGGCTCATATCGAAACCGACCTATCCGTTTCAACCAATGGGCATCGTAACGGCGCAAAAGTTAAGGGTTCGCGCAAGTCCGCTAAAAAAGACTCTTAACCCCCAAAACAAGAATAATTTGGAAAGGCTCCCCGCAAGGTGGGCCTTTTTCTTTTGGTTTTTTCATTTTTAAAATCCCTCTCCTAATATTTAAATCTGCCTCCCCTCATGGCACGCATCTTGTAATAGTAAATGACAGGAGCGGCTCACCTTAACCAGTAAACCGCCGGAGAGAACGAAAACGGGTTGTATTTTGTAAAGGCAAACGCGCGGCCATATGGACTTTGCGATTTGAATAGCCAGCGCCTTTTAAAACTCGAAACACAAAAATTATTTTTATTGGCCTGACCTGAAAATAAAGTCCTGTACTTTTTGGAGGCACCTTATGGATACCTATCGCAGCAAACCTGACAAAGAAAAAGATTTCGAAAACGGCTATGCTTATCAGTCGCCGGAATTGCCTGCGACCAATCCTGCCAGTTCCAAGCTAGGGAATAACAGTTTTGGTTATAGCCTTTTGAAGGCGCTGCGGTTGAGTAGCCAGACCCATGTTTCGGCTGATTGCGATGGCACAACCGCTGCCTCCGAGGTCGAGGGTGGCGCGGAATTCGCCGGGTTTGTAAATACTCGCTCCTATGTCGAGCAGACGCCGGTCTACCGGGGCGAATATAAAAGTCTCAGCCCGCTTTATTTCAACACCGAGCCGGTTGACAACGCGAACGATACCAGCCTGGACCGCGCTAAACTTAGCAGCTACAGCCGGGCCCAACTTTTTTTCCTGTTGCGGTTGGAACGCTTCCTCCGCTTGCGCCAGCACTGGCTCCAGGCCAGCCCTCGCGCCGATGAACAATGGAAGACCGAACTGGTAATGCGCGGTATTTTTAGCGCCCTCCAGGATTGCATCACCCACGGGGTGGGCGAAGACGGCAAACAACTGCTTGCCAGGTGGAAATGCTGCTAGGCTTTATAGGTTAGCCAGGTCAGGCCGACCTTTAGAAAAATAATTTGTAATTTTGGCAAACCCCGGTCCTCTCTGCTAATGAGAGGCCGGGTTTTTTGTTTGTAAGGGCCGGTTGTGATAGACTACTGGTAAGACCTGAGGCGGGAGACTCCAAACTATTATTCTGGCTTATCTTTAGACTTTAATCTGCCCGGGTTTTGAACCTGTAACAGCCACATCAAAGGACTAGCTTGCATGAAAGCAATAATAATTGATGAACCGGGTGGGCCGGAAGTGCTCAAATGGCAGGAGACCCCTGACCCGACCCCCCGGCCAAACGAATTGCTGGTACGCGTCCACGCCGCCGGGCTTAACCGGGCCGACCTCATCCAGCGTCGGGGGTTCTATCCGCCTCCGCCGGGTGCGTCCCCGATTCTCGGTATGGAGATAGCCGGGGAAATCCTGGAAGTAGGCGCGAATTGCGGGACCGGGTGGAAACCGGGCCAGCGGGTCATGGCTTTGCTGGGCGGTGGTGGTTATGCCGAAAAGGCGGCTTTCCCGGCGGTCCACGCCATGCGTCTGCCGGATAACTTATCATACGAAGAAGGCGCGGCCATTCCCGAAGCTTTCCTGACTGCTTATCTCAATCTTTTTGTCCTGGGTGAGCTAAAACCGGGTCAGACCGTCCTTGTGCATGCCGGGGGAAGTGGGGTCGGTTCGGCGGCTATTCAACTGGCCCGTGAGGCCGGGGCGACCGTTTTCGTGACCGCCGGCTCGACCGATAAGCTCGAACGCTGCCGGGAACTCGGCGCGACCGGCCTGATTAATTACAAGACGGATAAATTTGCCGACAAAGTTAAAGAATGGACCAAAGGCCAGGGCGTAAACCTGATTCTCGACTTTATCGGGGCCGATTATTTTGCCGATAACCTTGCCAGCCTGGCCCTTTACGGCAAGATAGCCCTCATCGGCCAGCTTAGTGGGGGCAAGGCCGAACTCGACCTGGGCCTGGTGATGCGCCAGCGTCTGCGGATTACCGGCACGACCCTGCGTCCTCGCACCGTCGAAGAAAAGGCGGACCTTACCAAGAAGGTGATTGACTTTGCCTTACCGCGCTTTGCCGATGGCCGGTTGCGCCCGGTCATAGACACGGTCTTTCCGATAGACCAGGCCGCCGAGGCTCATCGCTACATGGAAACCAATCAAAATTTTGGCAAAATCGTGTTGAAGGTGGATTAACCCGGCTTATGCAAGAACACTCTTTAGCGACAGCCCTGGATAATATCGTAGTAATTCTTTTCGAGCCCCAGGATGTCGTAAACGTGGGAGCGGTTATCCGGGTAATGAGTAATTTTGGTCTTAAACGCCTGCGCCTGGTCGAACCGGCCGCCTGGGACGCTTACCGGGTGGAAGGTATCGCCCACCATACCCGGCCCATTATCGATGCGGTTGAATTCTACCCCAACCTGGCGGCGGCGCTGGCCGATTGCGGTTTCGTCCTGGGGACGACCGCCCGTAAACGCGGCACTCGCCGGGAGCGGCTTACACCCCGCCAGGCCGCGCCCTTGATGCTTGAAGCGGCCACTAAAAGCCCTGGCACCCCGGCGGCTTTGCTTTTCGGGCGCGAGGATACGGGCCTGCCCAACGAGGCCCTCGACGATTGTCACGCTCTCTTGACCATCCCGACCGGGGCCACCAACCCCTCCCTGAACCTGGCCCAGGCCGCCCTGGTGGTCATTTACGAATTATTCCTGGCAACCCAGGCCGGGGATGAAGTGGTGTCTGTGGAACCGTCCGCCGCCCCGATTAGCGCCGGACAAGAGCCGAGTGGTGTCCCACCCCGGCGGGGTGAACCGGCCAGCGTGGTCCAGGCTATCGAACTCTTGCAACAGGATGCCAGACTAGCTACAGGCACTGAACGCGAGCAGATGTTCAAGGCGTTGGCCGAGTTGCTCTGGAAACTTTACCCGAATACCACCGAAGAACGGGTGACCTATTCCCTGACCCGGTTGCGGGCCGTCCTGTTACGGGCTGCGCCCCGCCACGACGAAAGCCGGGCTATCGCGCACCTTTTTCACCACCTTATCCAGGTTGTTGGCCGGGATAAACCGGCCAAAGTTGAAGAATAATTTATCAACTTAAAGTCCGGTTGTTATATCCTAAACTTATAGGAAAAAGGTCATAGTTTATATTTCCACGGCATATATTATTATTAGTATGCTTAGAAGGGCGTCCTGCGGTAGATGCTTGCAATTCTTAAAAAATCAAAAATTTACGGGCACCGCTTATATTAATTGGACCGGCGGGCAAGCTAAATGCCTAAAATATTAGTTATAGAAGACGATAAGCAAGTCCTGCTCAGTCTTTCCGAACTTCTAACCTCGGAGGGCTTTCAGGTTAATACGGCGGAAAACGGCCTTAAAGGCATCAAAGCCGCCCTGGATACCCAGCCGGACCTGGTTATTTGTGACGTTATGATGCCCGAACTCGATGGATATGGTGTGCTAAAAGAACTCCGCAAGCATCGTGCGACCGTCAATACCCCTTTTATTTTTCTGACCGCCCTGGTCAGCCGCCAGGACCAGCGTTACGGTATGAACCTCGGCGCGGACGATTACCTGTTAAAACCGTTTACCCTGGAAGAAGTGCTCTCCGCTATCAATACCCGGTTGACAAAGCAGGCCAGCGTAACCCAGCACTATGTAGATGAGCTCAAAGATGCCGAAGAACGGCTCAATGCGCTCCTTTTTTATGATAACGTTACTCGCTTGCCCAACCGGGCCCTGCTGGGGCAGCGCTTCACCTGGATCCAGGAGATTGCCGGTTCCCTGGCCCCGGTTACGCTCCTATCAATTTCAATTGACCGGTTCAACCGGATAAATGAGAGCCTGGGTTTTATTGTAGGCGATAACCTGCTGCGCCTGGTAGGAAGCCGGTTGCAGCGCCTGGTGGCCGATTCGGATACCGTTGCCAGGATCCAGGCGGGACAGTTCGCTATTCTTTTACCCAGCGCCGACAAAGCCCTGGCCCAGAATCTCGCTAAAACCATCCTGAACGAATTGGCCGAGCCGTTCGACCTGGACGGGCAGATGCTTTATGTTACCGTTTCCATCGGGATTGCTTTTGGTCCGGGTGATGGTGCCAGCCTCGACATTTTGTTAAAGAATGCGGATGTCGCTCTGAACCGCGTGCAAGAGAAAGGCGGGAATTTTTTAAACTTCTATTCAGCCGAACTGAGTCATAACTTTATTGAGGAGGTTACCTTGCAAGCGAACTTACGCCTGGCCCTGCAACGCGATGAGTTCCGTGTCTTTTACCAACCCCAAATCAGCCTTACTACCGGTCGGGTCGTAGGTGTCGAAGCCCTTATTCGCTGGGAACACCCCCAGCGCGGGTTAATTCAACCCGGTGAGTTTATCCCCCTGGCCGAAGAAACCAACCTGATTGGCCCCATGAGTGAATGGGTCCTTTCCACCGCCTGCGCCCACGTAAAGAACTGGCAGGATAACGGTATGGGCGAATTGCGCCTGGCCGTCAACTTCTCCGGGCGGCAGCTTACCGAAGATAATTTACCCGAAAAAATTATCCAGACCTTGCAAAATACCGGTCTTTCCCCCCTGAGTCTCGAACTAGAACTTACCGAAAGCGTCCTTTTGCGGGATATGGGAGCGGCCATTTCGACCTTGAGTGAACTGCGCGCCCTTGGTATCCACGTCGCTATTGACGACTTTGGGACCGGCTATTCTTCGCTGAGCCAATTGCGTCACCTGCCGTTCGATACTCTGAAGGTGGACCGCTCTTTTGTAAAAAATGTCAGTGAAAAGTCGGAGACGGCGGTTATCACCTCGGCTATTATCCAGATGGCCCATACCCTGAACCTGGTGGTTATCGCGGAGGGTGTCGAAACGAGTGAGGAACTGGATTTTCTGTGGAACGCCCACTGTGACGAAATCCAGGGTTATTTTGTCAGCCGCCCCCTTCCCGCCGACGAATTTTTGAAATTTATGGATAATTACAGCCCGGAAAACTTTCTTCAGAACAACCTCAACAACGTGAAGTAACACCTTTGCCTGGGCCTCACCGGCAGCGCCTGGCGGCATTAATCAGCCGTTCATGGTTGTCTGCCGGTTTTTATATTACAATCTGTGGTAGAATTCGGGCTTGTTTATGAACCCTGACCTTTTGATAAAGGCTTGTAGTTATTCGAGACAACGAAGGGTTTGAGGGTATGCGAAAATTAAATCTGACCCTGGTGTAGCACAACCCGACCATTCGCACGCTTGACCAGGCCCCCGATTATTTCGGGGATGCCGCCCATTTTGCCACCATCGACCCGATAATCCTGGCCCAGACCAAAAACCTGAACGGTCTAAAAATCTGGATAGACATCGGGCTGCAAGATAACCTCTGGATAGCCAGGGCCGCGGAAATGCACCAGGTGCTGCTCAACCAGAACGTCCCGCACCAGTGGCACGAATGGCCGGGCGACCATAGCGGCGATTACTGGGCACCTCATCTCGTAGATTATTTGCAATTCTATGCCAGTTCCTTTAATTATTAGGTAGCACCTTTCCTGTTTAAATTTGCTATAATTCCTTCAAGGAGGAAGGTCCGATGAAGTACGAACTGGTTGAACTCACTTTTGAAGATAATTTCGCGACCATCACGATGAACAACCCGCAGCGGCGCAACGCCCTGTCGGTCCGCCACATGCAGGAGTTAAAGGCCGCTTTCCAGGAAGCCGGGGAAAGCCCGGCCAGGGGGGTTATCCTGGCCGCCAACGGCCCGGTCTTTAGCTCCGGCCACGATTTCTCGGATATGATTGGTCGCGATTTGACCGAGATGCGGAAAATCCTGCGCCTGTGCACCGAAATGATGGACACAATCCAGGCTATACCTCAGCCGGTGCTGGCCCGCGTCCATGCTATGGCAGTTGCGGCGGGCTGCCAGCTTGTAGCGACCTGCGACCTCGCCGTAGCCTCGGAAGAAGCCTCGTTTGGCACGCCGGGCGGGGCGGGGGGTTGGTTCTGCACGACCCCGATGGTGGCGGTCAGCCGGAACGTGGGTCGCAAACGCGCCCTCGAAATGCTCTTTACCGGCGACAGGATTGACGCCCGCACTGCCTACGAATGGGGTCTGGTCAACCGGGTGGTCCCGGCGGATAAACTGGTTGACGAGTCGAAGCGGTTGCTCGACGCGGCTACCAGGGGCAGCGCTGTTGCCAAGGGTATCGGCAAGCAGTCTTTTTATGCCCAAATTGACCTGGACCAGCCCAAAGCCTACAGCTACGCTATCGAGGTGATGGCATCTACCTCCCAACTGCCCCATGCCCAGGAGGGTATGCGCGCTTTTACCGAGAAACGCAAGCCCAAGTTTGATTGAAAATAAAAGGCCGGGTTTCATCCCGGCTTTTATTTTGCCAGGAATTAAGCCTTATAAAAACGTCAGAGATAAACCAGGAATGCGAATTACCCTTTTAACCCAGTATTACCCTCCTGAGACCGGCGCGCCCCAGACCCGCCTGGCTTTGCTGGCCCACCGCCTGACGGAACGCGGCCACAGGGTCACGGTCCTCACGGCCATGCCGAACTACCCCAGGGGTAAAATTTACCCCGGCTATGGTGGTTTCTTCCGGCGCGAAACCATCGAGGGGGTTGAGGTTATACGCACCTACCTCTACCCTTCCCAGAAGGCCAGTTTTTTACCCCGTATGGGCAATTATTTCTCGTTTGTGTTTTCCTCGGCCCTTGTCGGCACCTTCGCCCTGAAAAAAGCTGATTATCTTATCGTGGAAAGTCCGCCCCTGTTCCTGGGTTTGGCCGGTTACTGGCTGAGCCGTTTGAAACGGACCCGGCTTGTCTTCAACGTAGCCGACCCCTGGCCGGAAAAGCTGGCAAACATGGGTATCCTCCGCCCTGAAAGCTTCTTGTACAGGGTGAGCGCCCGGTTAGCCGCTTTCTTCTATAACAAAGCCTGGCTTGTTTCGGCCCAGGAAAAAGGGGTCGCCCAGGAAATCCGGCAGAATTTCCCCAAAGCCCGGACCTATTTCTTCTCGAATGGGGCCGATACGTCTGTCTTTGGACCCGAAAAAGCTACCCAGGAGACCCGCCAATTGCTGGCCGGGGAGGCCGAAAACCTGGCCGTCTTTGCCGGGTCGCACAACCTGATCCAGGGGCTGGATAACGTCCTGGATGCCGCCGAAATCTTAAAGGACCGGCTCAATCTAAGGTTTGCTTTTATCGGGGAAGGGCCGGAAAAAGCCCGGTTAGTGGCCGAGGCCGAACGCCGCCAGCTTACCAACGTCCGCTTTTTCGAGGCCCGGCCTTTCGCAGAAGTGCCGCCGTTCCTGGCCTCCGCCGATTTGTTGCTGGCACCCCTGAAAAAAGATATTCCCCACGTGGTCCACGTCAAAATGTACGAAGCCCTGGCAAGTGGCCGCCCGGTTATCCTGATTGCCAACCCCCAGGGCGATGCCGCCGCCATCTTGCGGGATAACGAGGCCGGCTTGACCGTTCCGCCTGGAGATAAAGAGGCCCTGGCGGCGGCTATTACCACCCTGTGCGCTGACCCTACCTTGCGGCAACGCTTCGGCGCGAACGGTCGCCGTACCGCCGAAGAACAGTTCGACCGGGTCAAACTGACCGACCGTTTTATCGATTTTTTGGAAAACCACCTTTAATTTCTCAAGCAAGGTTGAATTGAAAAAACCGGGACGGTTGGTTATAATAGGCTGGCCGTCTAATTTACATAACAAGAAAAAGCATGGATTTATCAGTCGTCATTGTCACTTATAAAAGTCGGGCTACCATAGAAGAGTGCCTGGAAAGCCTGTTTGCCAACCTGGGCGGACTTACGGTCGAGGTCTGGCTGGTAGATAACAATTCCGGGGATGACGTGCCGGATATGGTCGAGCGTGAGTTTCCTCAGGTCCGACTTATACACAACCCCGCCAATAGCGGCTTTGCCGGGGGCTGTAACCTGGCAATCCGGCGATGTGAGGGCCGCTATATCCTGCTGCTCAATCCCGATACCATCAGCCAGCCCGGCGCTATACCGGCCCTGGTGCATTTCCTGGATGACCATCCCCAGGCCGGGATTGCCGGGTGCGCTCACTATACTGAAACGGGGGCCTTTGCCCTATCCTGCTACCCACCTCTGAGCCTGACGACAATCTTCTGGAGTCATTTCGGTTTGAATAAAATCGCTCCAGGGGCGGTCCAGGGTGTTTACCGCGAAAAAGCCCGGAACCCGAACCACCTTCCTTTTCAGGTAAGTTGGGTCACCGGGTCTTGCTTTATGTTCCGCCAAAGCCTGGTAGAGGAGCTTGGTCTGCTTGATGACCGGATTTTCCTTTTTACCGAAGAACCGGACTATTGTCTCCGGGCTGCAAACAAGGGCTGGCAGACCTGGTTTTTGCCCGGCGCGAAGGTGGTCCATTTTGAAGGCAAAAGCACCCGCCAGGTGCCTTTTATCCGCCTCAGTAACTACTACCTGAGCAAGCTTTACTTTTTTTCTAAACATTACCCGGCCTGGCAGCTCTGGCTTTTAAGAATTTTGTTCACGCTGGACCTGTTTGGCCGGAGCCTGGTGAGGGGAGTCCAGTCGCTCCTGGGCGACCGTTTGGCCCCGCAAGTTCTAAAATTCTATGGCCGGATATTGCGACTGGTCTGGACCTATAAGCGCGGGGCCGCGCCCGTGAAGTTGCAACAGTTTAACTCCTGAGAGCTAAATGCCTTGAGCCGGAAAATTCTTTTTGTCCATAACGCCCTGACCACTTTTGTCGCCTACGACCTGCAAATCTTACGCGAAAAGTACCTGGTAGAGGAATATTTTGTAAAATCGGACCTGCCCCAACCCTGGCGCGATTTTATAAAAGTCTATCGGTCTGACCTGGTCTTTTGCTGGTTCGCCAGCGCCCACAGCCTGTTGCCGGTCTTTTTCGCCTGGCTTTTGCGAAAACCTTCAGTGGTGGTAATCGGGGGTTATGACGTGGCAAATTTGCCCGAAATAAATTATGGGCACCAGCGGGGCGGGCTAAAAAAGCTTGTAACCAGGCTGATTTTCCGGTTTGCGACGGTGCTTTCGGTGATTTCCAAATTTAATTACCAGGATGCCCTGAATGCAAATGTTTCACCTGGGAAAATCCGGTTAATTTATTGCGGGATACCCGTTGCTCAACTGGAATTGCCGTCCGACATAGCTCGGCAAAATATTTTAACGGTTGGGAATGTCAACGAGTCGAACCTTGAGCGCAAGGGGTTACGCCTGTTTGTGGAAGCGGCCCGGTTGTTGCCGGAAGTGCCCTTCGTGGTAGCCGGGAAATTGGTCGACGCCGGGGCCGGAAAATTGAAAGAAATAGCCGGGCCAAATGTGACTCTAACGGGCCGTCTTTCCGACGCAGAACTTTCCGCTGCCTTCGACCACGCTCAAATTTATGTCCAGGCTTCCCGCCACGAAGCGTTTGGCGTAGCTGTAGCCGAGGCAATGCTCCACGGTTGTATCCCGGTCCTGGCCCGTTCGGGGGCTTTGCCGGAGGTCGGTGGGAATGTGGCGGTATATATAGAGGAATTGACGCCCGAAGCGGTGGCACAAGCAATATCCCAGGCTACAAAAAAAGTTAAAACCGAACCCGGTTTGCGGGAAGTGGCCCGACAGCGTGTCGTGGCTAATTTCTCCCTGGAGAAAAGGGCCGCCGAACTTTACAAACTTTTGGATGAATTGTTATTAAAATTATTACCCGGCTGAAAAGACCCGGTTGGAACCAAAATTGATGTCAAAAAACCAAACGGCCCTGGAATTTGTCCCGCTGCCGGAAAATCCCCTGGTCAGCGTTATCATCCCCTCCTATAACAGCCGCCAGTGGGTTGCAAAGGCGATTGACTCTGTTTTGGGGCAGACTTATAAAAATATCGAAATTATCGTGGTAGATGATGGCAGCACCGACCAAACAGAAGAATTTATCCGGGAAAATTACGGTGCGAATGACCGGGTTCGCTACTATTACCAGCCCAACAGCGGGGTTAGCCGGGCCCGGAATTTTGGCATCGAGCGTGCCAGGGGCGACCTTATCTCATTTCTCGATGCCGACGATTGGCTTTTGCCCGAAAAAGTAGCCCGTCAGGTCGAATTTCTCCGGGCCCACCCTGAATATCAGATTGCCTACTGCGATTTCTGGTGTGTTACCGATGGTAGCGACGATTTAGAGTTACCAACCGGGGGCAGGCTAATTAGGGGAGTTTCCGGTGATATTCTACCTGATTTGTTTGCACGCACTTTAATTGCCCCTCACGCAGCTTTGCTTCATCACCAATGCCTGGCAATTGCCGATGGTTTTAAGGAAAACCTGATGTATGGTGAAGATTGGGAATTCTGGTTGCGAATGGCCGGTTCCGGTTTTCAATTTGGCTTTCTGCCCAATCGTGATGTAGTCTATCGTTTGCGAAAGGATAGCAGAAGTACCAAAAATTACCAGGTTCAGCTTTGTCGGAACCGAACTTGCCGGTACCTTAGTGAGGAATTAGACCCAGTAATTTTACAAAAGGGTCTACGCGCGAGTGGAGTTGAGGCTACCTTTCAGTTTGGTCTGGCCCGCGCCTATTTCGAGCAAAAAAGAAACTGGGCCGGTTTGAAACAGACCTTTGTCGCTTTGAGAACCAGGCGTTCTTCCCACCGGCCTATTTATATAATGTTTTGCCTGGGTTACCTGGTTGCCCTACCTTTTCTCGGTTACACCCGGTTGGAAAGATTTGTCATGTGGCTGGTAGAAAGATTGGGAATAAAAATTTAGCTACTAACTGGTAAAATTTCTTTGCCCTTTATCCGGTTTTAGTTTTGAGACCAGGCTCATCACCGGCTTTCCCCCCAAAGAAAATAACGCCCGGACCAGCAATTTTGGCCCCGGCGGTCGGTGCGAGAATTTGATATATTGAAAGAAGATGGACCAGAATAATTTAGGGTCGTGGGTCCAATAACTGGCAAAGCAGAGCCGGTAAAATAATTTGGTAATTTGAGGATAGTATTTGGCAGGTATTGTTCCGTTATTCTTTAATTCAATTACCAGGTTACTCGATTCCCTTATATTGGTAATTTGTAACTGAGTTGATTTTGAGCTCTGGTGCAGCCGAAAGTAAGCAAAAATCTCAGGGCAGTATTTAAATTTTACTCCCTTTAAACTCCAGCGCAACCACAATTCAAAGTCTACGATAAAGTGGAGCGATTCCTTAATCCGGCCAAAGTTTTCCCAGACCGAACTGCGGAAAAAAACAGTATTTTGCTCTATTGGATTTAACTCAATCAGGTCACCAGTATTGAAATCGTAGCCCTGGCGCAACTTTAAAATTTCATAGTTTTCGTCAATGAAATAACAGTTGCCGAAAAGGACTCCCACATCGGGCAACTCGTTAAATCTTTGCGCCGCAATTCCGAAAATATTCTTCTCAGGCCAGTCATCGGAATTAGTCCAGTAAAAAATTTGCCCCGTAGCCCTGGCAAACCCTTTATTAATGGCGTCTGCCTGCCCTTTATCTTTCTCGCTGACCCAAAATGCAATAAACTGCTCGTACTTCTTTATTATTTCGACGGTATCATCCTTACTGCCGCCGTCAATTATTATGAACTCGATGTCTGGATACCCCTGTAAAAGGACAGCCCGGATGGTCTCCTCGATAAAATGGGCCTGGTTGTAAGAGGGGGTAACGATACTGATTTTGGGCCAGGCTGAACCGTCCGGCAAAGTATCGGGCAATTGGTTGGATTCTTCGGTCCAGGGCCACCCGGTTTTCCCTGTTGGGGGGGCTGGTAATTCGCTTAATTTAGGGCTTCGCATTTTAATTTTTATAATTTTGAGCTTGATTGAAACAAAACCTCTGGTACTTTCTGCTCATTATAACATTATCTTGTTGTAGGTTATAATAGGGCAACAAACGGTTCAAAGAAAGCATACTAAACATTCTTAGAAATAGATGCAGACATCTCAAAAAGAATTAATCCTGGAAGCAAACCATTTAGATAGGCAATATTGGGTTGACCTCTGGCGGTATCGCGAACTGCTCTATTTTCTGGCCTGGCGTGACATCCTGGTCCGTTACAAACAGACCGTAATTGGGATTGCCTGGGCCTTATTACGGCCCCTTGCTACAATGCTGGTGTTTACGGTTGTATTTGGCAACCTTGCCAGGCTTCCTTCCGGTGGGGTGCCTTATCCAATCCTGGTATTTTCCGGTTTATTGCCCTGGCAATTTTTTGCCAGCGCCCTTTCAGAAACCAGCAGCAGCCTTATTGATAACGCCAACCTGATCTCGAAGGTCTATTTTCCCCGGTTGATTGTTCCAATCAGTTCGGTTATTGTCAGTTTTATTGATTTTGCGATTTCAGGAGTTATTCTGGTCGGGTTGATGATATGGTTTGGTTTTGTACCGGGCCTGCAAATATTAACTTTACCCCTGTTTATTCTGCTAACTTTCGCGGCAGCCCTGGGGGCAGGCTTATGGCTATCGGCTCTCAATGTCAAATACCGGGATTTTCGCTATGTCGTGCCTTTCATTGTTCAACTTGGTTTATATATATCGCCGGTTGGTTTTTCCAGCCAGATTGTAACGGATGGCTGGCGCTTACTTTATTCACTCAATCCGATGGTAGGCGTAATTGACGGGTTTCGGTGGGCCATTTTAGGTGGAGAGGCTTACATATACTGGCCGGGTTTCCTGGTTTCGATTGGCCTGGTATTGGTAATTTTTGTCAGTGGTTTGTGGTATTTTCGAAGGACCGAGGAAAGTTTCGCGGATATTATCTAAAATCCGCAATTAATTCTTCAAAATAAGAAGTTTTTGCAAATCTAAAAACTAATAACATCCGGTACATTAATGTCTGATTCCATTCTAAAAGTAGAAAATCTGGGGAAAAAATATTATTTGCGCCACCAGCAAAGTGGCCGTTATACCGCTTTACGCGATGTTCTGGCCGGGAGTGTTCGTTCTTTTGGTCGCAGATTACTACCGGGCAATTCTCCTGCACCAAAGTTAAGACGCGAAGAATTCTGGGCCCTCAAAGATGTTTCGTTTGAGGTAAACCGGGGAGAGGCGATTGGCATAATTGGGAGAAACGGGGCCGGGAAATCCACTCTCCTGAAAGTTCTAAGCCGTATCACCAAACCAACCACAGGCCGGGTGGCTATAAAAGGCCGGGTTGCCAGCCTGCTCGAGGTCGGCACCGGTTTTCATCCTGAATTAACCGGGCGGGAGAATATTTATCTCAATGGCGCAATCCTGGGAATGACCAGGGCGGATATTAGGCGCAAGTTTGATGAAATCGTGGATTTTGCCGAAGTCGAAAAATTTCTGGATACCCCGGTCAAACGATATTCGTCAGGTATGTACGTGCGGCTGGCATTTGCAGTTGCTGCCCATCTCGAACCTGAAATCCTGGTGGTGGATGAAGTGCTGGCGGTTGGAGATGCGGCTTTTCAGAAAAAGTGCCTGGGCAAAATGAGCGATGTATCCAGCCAGGAGGGTCGTACCGTATTGTTTGTCAGCCATAATATGCCAGCCGTCCAACAATTGTGTTTGAAGGGAATTGTTCTGGAACAAGGTCAAGTTCGGTTTAATGGAAATATTGATGAAGCTATATCTCTTTATACTCAACAAACCTTAACAACCATTTCAAAAGTTAATTTGCTTGACCGTCATGACAGGACAGGTGAACAAAATTTACGCTTCAGTGCTATTACCCTTTGTGATGGGAAAGGAAACCTGTTACAACAGGCTGTAACAGGTCAAGATTTGCGGCTTAGGTTTCATTATATTTCATCAAGAGAACTAAACCGTGCGTCTGTGAATATTGCCTTTAATGTATATAATTCTCAGGGTCAGCTATTAACAAACTTGAACTCACGCGATGTCAATAACATGGAAATGGCTGTTGGAAAGAAAGGTTATTTTGAATGCATCTGGCCTCATTTTAACTTAAGGGCAGGTACCTATACCTGTAACCTTTTTTGTGAAGTCAATAATGTTATAGAAGATTGGATACAGTCTGCCTTTCAAATAAATGTTGAAGATGGTGACTTCTATAACTCTGGGTCACTTATTGACCGTACCCAGGGAGATTTTCTTGTTGAGTACACCTGGAAGGCAGAGGTATGGAATTTAGTAAATTAGTTAAAAAGCAGGTTTCCAGGTGGAAATACGTGCGAAATTATGCTTCCTTTTTTTTATTCCTTATTAAGAATAAGGAACAACGAAGATATGCCTTTAGCTGGGTTTTTTCACTCAAAAAAAACTATTTATTGAAAAAACCATCGCCCTGGCTCACGTTTGGTGCAATTAATTTCTTAGAAGATTACTTTAAAACTCACAAAAACATAAAAGTTTTCGAATACGGTAGTGGTGGCTCAACTCTTTACTGGTTGAAAAAAGGGGCCAGTTGTGTCTCAGTTGAACATAATTCCGAATGGTTTTCTTTGATTAATTCGCTGGTAAAAGATAACCCGCTTATTGATTATAAGTTTGTAGCACCCTCCACAAATACACCTGACGAACAAGAAATCTGGAATCCCTCTAATCCATTTCTTTATGGAACAGACGAGGGCAAAGAATTTAACTACGAAGCCTACGTGAAGCAAATAGACCTTTATCCCGATAAGTATTTCGATATTATTTTGATAGACGGTCGTGCCCGCACTTCCTGTTTGTTTCAAAGCTATAATAAGGTTAAGCAAGGTGGGATAATTGTGTTGGATAATGCGGACAGGGAATATTACCTGGAAAATACCAGGCAATATTTAACAAATTTCATTTTAAAGGAATTTAAGGGAAGCGCCCCTGGCCTTCCGCAGAGTCAGCAAACCAATATTTATATCTTTTCAAATTAGTCACCGGGCGAGTTGTGAAATCTGACCTACTTTACAATTACCATAACTTTTATGAAATTTATTATACTTGACCATTATTATGATATTTTTCTAAGGGCTTTTTATAACGATAAAAGGGACATTTTTCGGGATGCCTACGATGTTCAGCTTCGTCAACTAATGGACCAATGTTTTGGTACGGCTGATTTTTACTCAGAGAATTTAAAGTTGTTGGGACATGAGGCCGAAGATATTGTTATCAATTGCGAGCCCTTACAAAAGCAATGGGCCAAAGAACACGGGATCAAGGTTAACACCCACAAACCAAAAATTGTAATTCGACGGCGTAAGGGTGTCCCGGTTCCCTCTTTGCGCTTCAATAAAGATTGGTTACGCCTGGTGGTACTGGCTCAAATAAAGACAACTCGCCCTGATGTTCTTTATGTACAGGATCCCTGGAGTTTCTACAATTTAGGGTTATTAAAAGAGGTAAGGCCATATGTAAAATTGTTGGTCTGCCAGCATGCTTCAACCTTACCACCAGCGGATTATTTTAAGGGTTTTGATCTGGTTGTTTCCTCGTTACCAAATCAGATTGAGTTTTTTCGTAGTCAGGGTTTAAAAAGTGAATACCTGGCAATTGGTTTTGAGCCTAGAGTCTTAAAAATCCTTGGGGAAGTAAAACAACAATATCAGGTTGTGCATATTGGTGGTTATAAAGGTGTCCATGAGGCCCGTGCGGATTTATTGGAGAAAGTTGCCAGGGCTTGTGAAATACAATTCTGGGGCTATGGGATAGAAAATCTCCCACCAGGCTCCCCAATCAGAGAGCAATTTAATGGCGAAGCCTGGGCTTTAGATATGTACCGAACTAAGGCTGCAAGCCGGATAACCCTCACTTTCCATAGCACTGCTTCAGGTGTGTACGCCAACAATATGAGCTTATTTGAAACTACCGGGGTTGGCAGTTTGCTTCTAACAGATAATAAAAAGAACCTGGGCGACTTATTTGAGATTGGCAAAGAAGTAATTGCCTACGAAAATGCCGACGATTGTATTGAGAAAATTCGTTATTACCTGGACCACGAAAACGAAAGAGCAGCCATCGCCGCCAACGGGCAAAAACGGACCTTAAAAGAACATACCTATTTTCACCGGATGCAACAACTTCTCGATATTCTTAAAAAATACCTTTAACTTTGTTTGAGTTTTGTTATGCGCCATTATTGCACCTATTTTGATAAGAATTTCCTGGCAAAAGGGTTAACCCTTTATGCTTCACTCGAAAAGTTTGCCCGGCCTTTTACCCTATGGGTGCTTTGTTTTGACGATATTACATATAACGAACTATCAGCCCTTGGCAATTCTGACCTGATTCCGGTTAGAATGGCCGAACTCGAAAAGTTTGACCCGGCCCTGTTGGTGGCGAAAGAAAATCGCTCCCTGGTGGAATATTATTTTACCTGTTCCCCGGCCTGGCCGCTTTATTTACTCAAAACTCATCCTGAAATTGACATAATCACTTACCTGGATTCGGATTTGTGGTTTTTTGCTAACCCTGAACCTCTTTTCAACGAATTGGGTGAGAAATCAATTTTGATTATCGAACACCGTTTTCCAAAAACCCAGAGCCAGCTTGAAGAATATGGGAAATATAACGTTGGGATTTTAAGTTTTAGAAATGATAAGGATGGCCGGGTCTGCCTGGAATGGTGGCGTGAACGTTGCCTGGAATGGTGTTATGACCGCCTGGAAGATGGTAAGTACGCCGACCAGAAATACCTGAACGACTGGCCGACCCGGTTTAAGCAGGTGGTGGTATTGCAGCATAAGGGGGTTAATCTCGCGCCCTGGAATTGGATGAACTACACTATCATCCAGGATGGGAACAGCTTTCTGGTAGACAATGAGCCCCTGATTTGTTACCACTTTCACCGGTTAAAACAATTAAATCGGTGGATATTTGACCCCCAGGAAGACTTATACAAGCCAATGCCGGTAAAAACCCGCCGGAAACTATACTTGCCTTATATTCGACAACTGAACCGGCAGATGAAGAAAGTGCAATCGATGTCAGGGCTAAAGGTTTCTAGCCTGAGCTTGCGTTTCAAAAATTACGGCCTGGTCCATTTTGCCAAACGGTTGATAAAGGGCCGCCTTATTATTTCACTTTGATTGCCATGCTGACAAAAAATAACCTGAAAAAATTTATTAAAAATGTTACACCGCCAATTCTCCTTGACGCCGCGCGAAAAGTGCGCCGGTTACCGCTTGATAGGGTTGTTGAATGGGAATATATGCCGGAAGGGTGGGCTGCTCAAAAAAGTGACCGGAAAATAAAAGGTTGGAATGTAAATTCCGTCCTGGAAGCCTACAAAAATTCGTGGCCGGAATTTGTAGAAAGCCTTAAAGAACCCTTGCCCCTCAGCGGTTATCCTCGGACACCTTTGGCTAAAGCTTCTACCCCGGACATAATAGCTCATAACGTAAGGATGGCCTATGCTTATGTCCTTGGGTTGTGCGCGGCAAAAAAGCCACACATTTCAATGCTTGATTGGGGTGGGGGATTCGGTCAGTATTACCTCTTGAGCAAAACCTTATTTCCGCAAACACACATTGAATATCACTGTAAAGATGTGCCCATTATGATTGAGTATGGCCGGGAATTATTCCCTAAAAATCATTATTACGAAGATGATAGTTGCCTGGACCGAAAGTATGATTTTGTTTTATCGAGCAGTTCTCTCCATTATTCCGAGAATTGGGCATCAGTCTTACAGGCTTTAGCAAAGAGTTCCGGGGAATACCTTTATATCACCCGGATACCGGTTGTATTGAATACCCCAACCTATGTGATGGTTCAGCGTCCTTACCGTTATAATTATGGCACCGAGTATTTGAGCTGGTGTTTTAACAGGCAGGATTTTCTGGAACAGGCCAAACTGGCCGGGTTGGAATTAAGAAGAGAATTCTTATTGGGCGAGGAAGCGGAAATAAAAGGCCAACCGGAAAAATGTGAGTTTCGCGGGTTTCTTTTTTCCCCTGCTTTACCAGAGAAAACTTAAATTATATGGTTACTCGGTTATAAAACCCAGGATTAATTGATTGACTCTATCCGGTTCTTCGTGCTGGACCCAGTGCGTCGCTTCCGGTATATAGACCAAACGGCCATTCTCGCACACTTTCAAACTGACCTCGGCTCCCTCCGGCAGCAGAAAACTATCTTTTTCACCCCAGATTATCAGCACCGGCACCTTAACCCGCGGGTTTTTTGGCACCACCCCGGAATAGCGCAATACGGCCCGGTACCAGTTAATCATTCCGGTCAGGGCCCCAGGTATTCCCCAGGAGTGGCGGTAGCGGGCCAAATCTGATGCCTTAAAGGTGCCGGGACGGCTGCTTTGTCTCAAAGGCATGGTCCGGTCGGTTGTCCCCAGGCGCTCTATGGTTATCTCCGGGAGCCAGGGCAGTTGGAAAAAGAAGATATACCAGCTTTTGAGGAGTTGACGGGGGTGTTTGCGGAGCATTACTTGCATCAGGGAAGGATGCGGTACGTTAAGGGCGATATATTTCTCGATACGCTCCGGGTGACAGGTGGCAAGATACCAGCCAACCGCCGCGCCCCAGTCGTGACCGGCAACGACCGCTTTCTCCTGCCCGGCCCACTCAATAAGTCCCAGGATGTCTTTCGCCAGTACGTCCAGGCGGTAAGATTTAACCCCTTTCGGTTTGTCACTCAGGTTATAGCCGCGCTGGTCTGGGGCCAGCACTCGCCAACCGGCCGAAGCCAGGGCTTCAAACTGGTAGCGCCAGGAATACCAGGCTTCGGGAAACCCGTGTAACAAAATAACCAGGGGTCCATCGGCAGGACCGGCCTCTACCACGTGCAGGGTGATACCGTTGGTTTCGATGTAGTGGTGGTTCAGCCCAGTTTCCCAGCTTTCAGTTATATTCTGCATCTATCTTAAACCTGTCCCCTACTCTAGTCGGCTACAAACTCAGACAAGCCTGGGCTGCCAGCAGAAAAAGTTTATCCCGGACGCTATGGGTAGTCCAACTCCGGTGGTCCCAGTCACCACCGCTTACATCATCCCCGCCATAAAGAATTTGCCCGAAAGTTATCCCCCGAAATTTCGCCACGGCGAAAAAAGTAGCGGCTTCCATTTCGACGGCCTGGCACCCTTCGGACTTGCGCAATTGCACTTTGCCCCTGGTTTCGCGGTAAAAGGCGTCGGTAGTCCAGGTTTTGATGAGGTTGTAAGGCACCTCGCTCTCTTGCAGGGTCTTTTCTATGGCTGCGACCGCTTCCCCGGAAGGTTCGACCTCTCGGCCCGGCGGTAGGTAGTGGTACGAGGTGCCTTCATCCCGGACCGCCGCTACCGGCACCAGCACGTGTCCGACCGGGATTTCACGGTCAAGCACGCCCGCACCACCGCAAGCCACGAATTTTCGCCCGCCGATAGCTATTACTTCTTCGAGGGTGCCCGCCGCCATCGGCCCGCCTATCCCAGGATGGTAGACCCCTAGCTTTTTCCCCTCGAATACCAGTTCGTAGACCGGGTTGGTGCCATACTCGCTTTTGAGGCTCTTGATGACCCTGGCCCCGTGCTCCTGGACCAACCGGGAAATCACGTCCTGGAAGAAACAGGGCACCACGTGTTCCGGCATTTCCACCGCTTTAATAAGGTTGGTCGGTTCAAGGATGGCTTCCCGCGTTTCGTCGAACTCAAGGATAGGAAAAGGTTGCTGTAAGTCCACTTTTTGCACCAGTTTTCTGTTAAAGGTTTATCTTCTACCAGTCGGACAGCGGGGGCCGCCGGGTGCGCCAGGCCCATTCATCATCCTCCACGAAGGTGACCAGCGCGGTCATGTAGTCAACACCCCAGTCCCGGAAATTGTTGATACAGTTACGGAACGCCTCGGCGGATTCCTTGGTCGGATTGCGCAAAAGTTTATCGGCCAGTTCAAGCATATCAACCGGTTTTTCGGGGGCTTGCTGCAATTTATACATCAGCCATTTATGATTGGGGAAAAGAATCCGGTTATATTCGAGGATGAGCCTTCCCCCGAAAAGCACCATCTCGGTCGTACTCTGCCGGAGCAGGTAAAGGTTATCCCGTTTTTCGGCTTCTCCCACGAACCAGTTCAGGAGTTGGACCCGGCTGTAAAACCGCTCCATTTTCTCCTGGCGTTCCTGCTCCTGAAAGACCGGGATTTGCTCCATCAGGGCGGGCAATTCCGGGATGTGGTTGTAGGCCAGGAAGGCCCCCTGGAAGGCAGAGCGGGCCGGTTCGCTACCTTTAGCGGCGACATCCCGGATAAAAGCCAGGTCCAGGATTTTGCCGTCTACATATCCCCCAGGATAATCGGTAAAATCATGGCTCAATAACCAGAGGTCACGGTTGGGATGGCGGCGGGCGTATTCCTCCTCCGAAGCAACCAGGATAATATCTACATCAGAATCTTCTTTGTCCAGGCCCCGGACGATAGAGCCACCGATAATAAGGGCCGGAAAGCGAGGGTCGTTTTCAAACTCGGCAACGAGTTTTTCGATTGTTCGGCGGTGATGTTCTCTCAAATGAGCAGTCCTTTCTGCGTGGATTGTTTGGGAGGTTTTAAAGCAAATAAGGCCAGCTTTTTATAAACTGGCCTTATTTTAGCAGCTTTAGGCTAGGTCAACAACAGGTGGTTTATCCTGCGCGCTCTGGTTTTCCCAGTGAGCCGAACTGGCTGCCCGCGAGGGCGGACGGATGAAAAAGGCGGTTATCAGGCCGACCAGGGCAACTAAACCCGAAACCAGCCAGGTAAAGGTAAAACTCTTAACGGTAGCCTTCGAGAACTGGTCGCCAATCTGGCCCTGTAACTTTGCCAGTTCCGGTTTAAGGGCCTGCCCGTTCGGGATTTTGTCGGCCAGAGTGGTCAGGTCGAACTGGTTGCTGTTGCGGGATTCCGTATTCCCGGCCTGCTGGCTGGCTGCTTGCAAGGCTCCCGCAATTGACGCCCTTACCTGGGCCGGTAACTGGGCGTCGCTGTTGACAATCTGGACGGAATTGGTCGCCGCAATAGTGATATTATCTTTTATCTGACCGGTGAAAAGGCTTATCAGGATAGCCACACCCAGGGCAAAACCGATCTGCCGGGCGGTATTGAAGGTGCCGCTTCCGACCCCCACTTTCGAATGGGGGATTTCGCCCAAGGCCATCGTCGGGAAACTGGTGAAACAGAGCCCGACTGCTGCCCCCAGGATAACGCCGCGCCAGGCTACATCGAAATAGCTGGACTGGTAGTCGATGGTTGCCAGGAGCAGAAAACCAATCGTCAGAAGGGCCATCCCGGCTACTCCCTGCCAGCGGGGGTTGATTTTATTGCTAAACCGCCCGCTAAAACCCGAAACGACAAAGCTGGCTATCGGCAGCGGTAACAGGGCGTAGGCAGCATCCAACTGCGACATATTCCGGGCAGTGATGAAATAAAGCACCAGTAAGAGGAAGACCCCCGTCACCGCCACGCTGAACATAAACATGGTGATATTGACCATTGTAAAGCTGCGGTATTTGAAAAGGGTAAAGTCGAGAATAGGCTGGGCAATCCGGGTTTCTACCAGGATGAACAGAACGATACCGACCACCCCCGCGGCCAGTAAGCCAAGCGTTCCGGCGGAAGTCCAACCCCAGTCGTTACCCTGGATAATCGCCAGGACCAGGCAGAACATTCCGGCGGTCAGGGTTACCAGGCCGGGAATATCAATCCGACGGGAAGCGGCGGGGTCTTTATTCTCAGGCACGAACTGGTAGACCATATAAAGACCGATGATACAGAAAGGCAGATTAACAAAGAAGATGGCCCGCCAGTCAAAGTTCTGGACCAGAAAACCGCCGAGGACGGGACCAATAGCCGAGGCTAACCCGGCCATCGCGCCCCAGATGCCGATGGCGGCCCCGCGTTTTTGCGGCGGGAATATCACCGTGATAATCGCCAGGCTGACCGGGTTCAAGGCCGCAGCTCCGATGGCCTGGATAGCCCGTGAACCGATTAAAAAGCCGATGTTGGGTGAGACTGCGCACAGGAGCGACCCCACACTGAACAGGACCATCCCAATCATAAACAGCCGTTTGCGCCCGAACTGGTCCGCAAAGCGCCCCATCGTTACCAGCAGGACGGCAAAGACCAGGTTATAGGCGTTAAGTACCCAGCTAACCGTCGTCAGGTCGGTATTTAGCTTGGTTTCAATATCGGTCAGGGCGATATTGACGATGGTCGCGTCGAGCAGGGACATAAAAAAGCCGAATAAAAGGGCGACCATTGCCAGCCAGGGGTTCAGGGTGCGCCCACCCGGCAAAGGCAGTATGGACAGGGGTGGTCTACCACCCCGTTCTCCGGAATATGTTTCAGATGCCATTTTTAAGAACCTTCCTCATCTTCAGGGTTACTTACCCATTTTGAAAAGCCTACAAATTTTATTTTCCGAATCCTTCTTTGGATTGAAGATTTATTTGGTTGGATGCGGGTCGGGTTGACCTTCACCGTGCCGGGCTAGTTCCACTTCCCGCAGGTGCAAGGCCCATTCGTGTTCGAGTTCCCACTGCTGTAGCCGGTGCGCCATCATTTCGATAATCCGGTCCACCGGGGCCTGGGTCATTCGGATTTCCGCGTTGGCTTCCATGTCTGCTTTTTCGGTCTTGATGTGATAAATCTGGTTGTAGCAGTAGTTTGTATAGTGGTCAATCAGTTTTATCCGGTCGCTAAACGGAATCATATCGAACATGGCGGTTTTGTAATTGAAAATGCGCTGGTAATCGCCTGGATTAGACGAAACATCCATCATAAGCTGGTAGAAACGCTGGCGGCCCTGTTCGGTAATTTGATAGCTCTGGACCGGGCGCGTTTTGGTTTGTTCAACGGATGGTTCCTCTGCAAAGTTTATCAGGCCGTCGTGTTCCAGTTTCGCTAACAGGGGATAAAGCCGCCCGTTACTGATTTTGGTGTAAGGTCCCACCACGTCATTAATGATTTTGGCGATTAAATAACCGTGAAAGGTAGCCCTGCTCAGCAAAGATAAAATTATCAGTTCGTACATTACCTGTTTAACCTGTTATGTTTCTAATAATAACAAGTCATAATGACCTGTCACTGTGACATATTATAACCAGGAATCTGGCAGAGTCAATAGCCCTGAAGAAAATATATTTTCTTCAGGGCTACGGCTAAACTTTATTTGAAGACCTGGCTCGCTCAGGAGTCAGGCCACCATCAGGAGGGTTGGGGCAGGTTACCCGCCCCTGCGGAAGTCGGCGGTACAGTTGGTGTAGGTGGAGGTACCGTCGGTGTAGGCGCAGGGGTATAAGTCGCCGGTGGTGGGACCGTTGGCGTTAGGGTTGGGTCAGGCGCCTTCGTTGCGGTAGGTGGCAACAAATTTATGACCGGGGTATTGGTCGGCGTGTTCGTCGGCGTGTTCGTCGGTGTGTTCGTCGGCGTATCCGTTGGTGTGTTTGTAGGTGTGTTCGTAGGCGTAATTGTCGGTGTTGCCGTCAATGTTGGCGTCGGTGTTGGTGTTGCCGGCGGAGTGTAATTCCCCACCTTACCTTTGGTTGGCACCGAAGCATAGGTAATAAACGAACCCGGCGTTATATTCGGGTCGGTCCCCGAATCAATCACAAACTGGACCGCCACCTGTAATTTGACACTGCGTTGCTGGTCCGGTAAAGGCGGGTCGGTAGGCAGGGATAATGACCCGATATTCCAACTTCTTGATACCGAATAGTTTACCAGTGTCCCATTAGTTGGTACTATCGGGCTAGTGTTGACCTGGTCGGGCCCGGTAATCGGGTTGGAATTGCTCCCGATAAAATATTGGGTATCAATTGCAATAGACGAGTTGGTTGTAAAGTCACTATTATTGACGGTGTTTGGCACTCTATAAATATTCAGGGTCAGGGTCCTTGTTTGGACGTCCGAATAAGTCCCGTCCTGGATGGCCTGGTTGTAAGGGTCGTTGGTCTGGTTGCCGGAGGTATCGCACCCAAACCCATCCACATAGACGCCATTGCTCTTGCAAGGACGCATGGAATTCCAGACCACCAGGACACCCAGTTTACCGTCAACACGCGCCTTGGAAGCCGAATCAAGTTTGTTTTCGGTGTTACCGGTCCAGTCCGAACAGGTTGGGTCGTTTATTACCGTATTGTCGGGTGACGCGCTGGTACACATTTGGACCGCAAGAGTCATATTCAAGTGGTTGCTTCCCAGCGCATTCAAGAGCGTGTTGGCTTGAGTATTTTGAGTACCAAGTGTGGTATCCGGGCTAGGCCAGTAAACACTCGATTTCCACGACCCACCCGAACCGGTTACAACGTCACGGGTGTTGAGGACGACCGCTTTTGTTATATCGGGGGTATCACTGGTCGGGTAGGCGATATAGCGTACCGTCTTGATTACCGACCCCCCTATTACATTGGCGAATGCGTCAAAGGTCGAGTTAAAGTAGCGCGTACTGAAGTTCAGAATCCCCTGGTTGACGTTCGTGTTACTGGATAAGGGGTCCGGGTCGAACCTGACGCCGGGTAGGGTCAGGCTGTCCACGTGGTTGAAACTGCCGGTCATGCTAATCGGCAAACAACCCGAATCGTCGTCGGTATTACAGAGCTGCCAGTAGAGGCTTATACCGGCCTGGGGCGATATTTTGGGTAAATCAGTGGTATGGTTCCAGTTTATCAGGAAATTACTGGCGGCTAACCCTATTTTTGGCCCGGTCGGTGAAACAGTTGACGAAATTGGCACGTTTGCCTGGGGTGCCGTATTGGGTGGGGCTGTTGAGCCCAGGTTATACGACACGTTGTAATAAGTCCGCTTGACCAGTCCCGCTGCCGAGAAATTGGTCAGACTTATCGAGGTAGTGTTGCTAATCATGGTCGTGTTGGTCTTATAGGAGTCCGTGCTCGTAGAAATCGCGGTAGTTCCTGATGCAATAGTATTGTTACTATTTATGGCACGCATGTTTACGTCGAAAGTGACAAATTCTAATGCCTCGACCTTGATTTTGCTAGTGTCGGTAATGGTCATAACCCCTTGCCAGACCGGCATTCCGACCAGGTTAAAGTCGGTAATTACCGTGGAAGAACTGGGGTTAGTGTTAAAGTTCGGGAACAGTTCGGACGGATTTAACGTTATGGTGCTAACGGCCTGCCCGTTTGATACCGAGGTGTTCGCCAGGTCTTTAGTGAACCCGGCGTTTCCCTGCCCGGCGATGCCCTGGAGTTGCCACTTAATCGAGCTAATTTTGGTATCGGTGACAACCGCCGTTATCGGGAAGGTTATAACCGTATTGCTAAGAGGCAAGCTGTAAGGAATAGGCAGAACTTTATCCCCGGCAGCGTTATAGTTGAGGCCGTTGTTAATCGAAACACTGGCAATACCGGGCGCAGCCTTGGTCAGGTTCGTATAGGCGACCGCCGGGGCTGTACACCCGCTATCGAGGGTACCATTCCAGCACAGGTTGTAGGATAAGTTAATCCCACTTTGTGGCGGAATGTTCGAAGTATCCCAGTTGTAGGGGAAGGGCGCGGTCGTGCCAGATTGTCCGGCCTGGACTGCCCCTACCGCCAGGGTCTTTGAATAGGTGCCTGACTGGACGAACCGGCTGTCGGTATAAGCGGCGATAAACTGAAGGTTGCCAACATTGCGCCCGGTAACGACCCCTTGCAGCGGGACCTGGGATGGCAGCGAAGTTGCCGCTAACTGGTCCTGGGTAGGAGTCAGGGCCAGGGTGCTGGCCGGTATCTGGAATGGTGTGGGCGTATCGGGCGGGTCGGTACAGTACCCGCTTGTATTACAGGCCACCAGTTTAAAGTTTACGGTCTGGTTTGGCGCGAGACCCAAAGCTGCCGAGTCGAACGGCACCGTAAAGTTGTTGGCGCTATTCGCCTCGGTGGTAAGCGGGACATAATCCACCACTGTCCCGTTGAAGCGAGTGTAGCTCAGCAAGAGTTTGATGGTGGAAGCCCGTCCCGCCGGGGTCGAAGTTACCACCAGGTTTACCGGTTTAGATAAATCTGTCGGTTTAGGGTCCACAAAGGCCGGAACAAATGGCGGAATAGTACCAGGCAGCGGGACCGCCACCGGGTAACAATAGTTACCATCTTTGTTACCGTCCCAGCAGACTTTGGGCACAAAGTTGATAGTCTGGGGCGGTAAATTGGTCGTGTCAATATTGGCTGACCAGATAGCCGTACCGTTGTTTGGAGCCGCCAGGGTCGCCGGGGCCACTACCTTAACCGCTGCCTGTCCGGCAGTCTGGATTGCCATGTATTCAACCCAGACGGTCGCGCCGGGGTTGCTAAGGTTGCTAACGGTCCCGCCCAAGGCTACCTGTAAGGGTAAGCTCTTGGTATCCGTATCGGACAGGGGGGTTGCCACAATCGTAGGTGGGGCCACCGTCAGCGTAGCCGGGGTTATCGAACTTGGCGGTGAACAGGTGGCCGGGTTGTCGTCACCGGTCCAGCAGACCAGGGCATTTAGTTTGACCGGGCTCCCGGAAGGTTGCGGCGGGATGGAAGAAGTATCCCAGGTAACCTTATACTGGTTCGAGGCGTTGGCTTTGGTTGTGATGGTAATGGGCCCGGTATCGGCGCCGTCCTGCTTAAACGAATAGCTGTAGGTGATATGGTCGAGAGGACCACCGCCTACCGCCGCGTTTATGGTGACAACGCCACTCAAATTCGCATTATTAGGGTCGAGCGTGATAGCCGCCGTCGGCTTGGGAATACTCAAGCCGGTCAGGCCGGGGTCAACCTTAAAGCAGTTGCTATCATCAACGCTCCAGCACAGCCGGGCATATATTTCAATCCCGTCCTGGGGTGGTAAGCCCGAAACATCCCAGTTATAACTCCAGCCGTTACTGGCGGTGACCTGCCCTGCCAATGCCCGTTCTTCAGTCGAACCACCTACCCGGTCCAGGTATTTTGCGCTCAGGTTGATATGGTTCGGTTTTCCGGCCCCGGTAGTGGTTACGGCCAGTTTCACAGGAACCGTATTGCTAATTGGTCCGGCGGCAGGAGAAACAAAGGTTACGACCGGGGTCGGTTGAGGGGCGACCGTGAAAGGAATTTGCAGGGTATTGCCGCCATAAACTACGTTAAAAGCTCCCTGGACCGGTTGGCCGGTGTAGTTAAGAGAGGCTAGTTGGACCTGGAAGGGCAACGCCGCGGAGCCCGGCACCGTCCCGGTTAAAGCCGAGAATTTCAAGTAGGCGGCAGCGGCCCCGGCAGGAGGCTGAATGGTAAAGTTTACCGCCGAGGTGCCCCCGTTACTAAGGTTAATCGGGACGATTGTGCTATCCATGGTGGCATCAAAGGCCAGTTGGTTAGGGGCTGCTACCAGGATGGAGGGTGGTCCAGCCACGGTCGTGGGGGCCGCTGTGGTGGCAGCGCCGCCACCGCCATTGCCGCCACTTCCACCGTTGGCGGTATCGCCGCCACTATTGCCACCGTTCCCACCGTTAGCGGCATCGCCGCCATTGTTTGCCGTGGCCGGGGGTGTGGTCGCGGCGACTGTAGGTGAAGGCGCGACCGTATTCGCTCCGTTTGTCCCAATATCCCCGTTTGAAAGAACAATCTGGAATTTCCACTCTTGTTCTTGTGAGGCGTTACCTGCTCCGTCAATAGCCCGGTAAAAGACATCGTAGTTACCCGCCGCTGTGAAGATTACAGGTTTGGGGTTGACATCGTTGGTGTAGGGTTGGGGCGCCCCACCATTTACGGTGTATTCGATAATAGCGACGCCGCTCAAATTATCGGTAGCCTTAAGTTGCAGGGTGACATTACCGTGCGCTACCTGGGCTCCATCCGGCGAAAGATTGGTTTCAAAAGGCGTCGTCTTTACATCCACCCTGGTCAGGGTCGGCGGAGTCTGGTCTATAACAAAGTTGGTAGTCAGACGCTGGTTTACGCCATTATCGCCCGGTGAATCAATCACCAGTTGGTAAGCACCTTCGGCGTTAACCTGTTCACCGTTACTAACCACGTTCGAACTTCCGGATTGACCGGCCTGGCTCCCGGTAGCAGTCTGGTCGGTCGGAGTAGTAGTCGTATCGGTCGAGGTAGTTGTCGCACTGCTGGCAAACTGGGTCAGGGTGGCGGTCGTCCGGTCATTGCCGCCTGTAAAGGCTATACTAATCGGCTGGTTGTAGGCGCGACCGTCTTCAGGGCTTGTTTGTTTCAGGACAAAGTTAGGGTTGGTATCGCTAACCGCGCCGCTGCGAGGTTTGCAGGTCGGCGGGTTGGCCCCTTTGAAAGTAACCAGCCATTCAAGCTGATAACCCCGGCTGATATAGTAGGCCAGCGATTTGTTGTTGGTGCCGTCCCACGGGTCGTTTACCCGGTAAGTCGAAGCGATACTGTCATAACCACCTAACACCACCACAAAATGGGTGCCGGTCTGCCCCCCCAGTAAGCCGACCACGGCGGGTTGGCCCTGGTTGAGAATATCGTTCATCCCGTCCCAGCTAAAATAGTCCCGCTGAGCGCCCGCCACCAGATTGTCACTGCATTGTACCGCCGGGAGGTTCCAGTTAATCGGATTGGAATCGGACCCCATGCAGGCGTTCAGTTCGTTCGGGTCGGTATTAACCTTGAAGTAATTGAGCATCATGGCCGCCGAGGTCAGGGCGCACCCTGCCGAACCAATGGTATCGTTCTGGTTATCGCTGCGGCCTTTCATCTGGAGGTCGCGCCATAGCGGGTCATTCTGGCTGAAGGTTTTTACCGCACAGGCGCTGTCGCCAAGGGGGGCCAGGGGCGGCTCGGTGATATTATTGGGGTTGGCCTGGAAAGAGCGGTCCTGCCCTGTAGCACTCTGGAGCGGTTTGTTAACCGATTTAACGGTTTTATCGCTCAGGTTCAATTCAAGCTGATTGCTGGCCCCGGCGCTGGCGATTACTGCCCGCGTATTGTCGGTCGAAAAGCAGAGCGGCCCGGCCACACCGGGGTCGCCATAGAACATATCAGGACTTAACTGGCTAACCTGGTAGGTGGTTACTTTTTTATCGCTCAGGGTAACCATGTTGAAGTCGAGTTGAGAACCGTTCCGTACCACGTAACCGAGCATTGAGCTATCCTGGGACCAGATAGGGTGGGTCGGCCAGAACCCGGCTGGCACCCCGGCTACACGTTGTTTGGCCGAGGAATTCAAATTCACCACATAAATAACCGAGTCGTCCATGGCTTCGTCGGCGGCGGTTACGTAGGCCAACTGTTTGCCATCCGGGGAGACGGAAAGGAGGCTCGAATAGATACCGGGAAGGCGCTCAACCGGTTCTTGCTGGACTTTGCGGGTAGTTTTGGTGTCGGCGTCGGTCAGGTAAATGTCAGTGTTGACCGGCCCCATGCGTAGCGTGGCTGTTTGGAGCGTATTAGTGGTGACACATCGTGCCACCTGTTGGGCGACCTGGGTCGGGGCCGTAGCGCGCGGCCACAAAATAAAGGCGATAACCCCGGCCACAATCAGGAGAGGCAACAGGATAAAGAGGGTTAACAATAAAGGTGAAGCCAGGATTCGGGCCAATAGGGGAATCGAAGCGGTTTGCACAAATACACCGTTGGCCTGGCCGGGCGCATTTTCAATTCCCACCATAAAGTCGTGGCGTTTGGGAGGCCGGATGCGGTTGCGTTTGGCCGGTTCGACCTCGATGACGCTCAAAGATTGGCCATGCGGCGGCACTTCCAGGACCGGCGGGATAATTCTCAGCCGAGTGCTGGGTTGGGCCGGGCGGCCATAGAGCCGGAGCGTCTGGGGCATATCGAGCGGGTTCCCGGCTTGCAGTTGGAACCGGGCCCATTTGTGGTTTGTCTGCACGGTTTCCTGGACCAGCCGGAATTCCGGTCCAAGCTGCTGTAACTGGTTTACTACCAGCACCAGTTGAGCGGTTGCGCTGGGAACCAGTTCCCCGGCGTTTCTGACTTCAATCGTGGGAGAGTAAGAGCCGGGATAAGCCCCCGGTGGAAGCGAAACCTGTAAATTAACGGTGCCCTCGTTGCCGGGTGGGTCCGGGTAGAGCAGCAACTCGTTCTGGTCAAATAAAAGCCAGCCTGGGTCTATGTTCCCGACGCTTAATTCAAGTCGTTCAACCCCACGGCCATTATTTATGATGGTTACAGCCAGGACGGTGCCTTCACCAGGTGAAAGTTGTACGACATTGCTGGATAATCGGATGTTGATGTTCTGGCTCACAAAACTCTCCCACGTAATATAGGTACTTAATAAACCCTTAAACCGGACCTCCCAGACCCCAGGTAAATCAGCCCGGTTTTAGGTTGGCGTACCAATCCAACCCTTTTAAGCAGTAAATAAACCCCCGAACCGCCAAAAATTTGCGGTTCAATCACAACTAACAAGCTAAATTTTGTAAGAGCCTGGCTAATGGCAGGAATAGCTTTATTATACCCTGCTTTTAGCCAGTTTTATTAACTTGAATACTCACGTCACGTCTTCAGGTTAAAGCTTACCGTTGGACTTTGACTGTCGATTGGCAGACCCGGCATTAATACTACGGCTTTTATGTTAAAGACGTGGTTAGTCCCTCCGGTTGGTACAATGCTAACCCCCTGGTCGCCAGTACCAGCCGCAACCACATCATAATCGCTATCTAGGTCGCTGCCGGTGGTGGAAGCAGTCTGGACAGTCTGGGCGTAATTCAGACCGGCTTTGCCACTGACCGTCGTCATTCTTATTCCCAGGTATTGGACTGAGGATGTAATGACGCAGGTGTTGATACACAACCAACCATCGGTGCTTGTGCTTCCCACCGCCGTGTTAGCCTGGTTCCTCACCGTGAACTGGACATTAAACCCGTCCAGGTTGTTATTCTGGTTATCCTGCACGGTCACGGTCAGTGGGGCTGAAGTACTCAGGTTACTACTGGTCTGGGTAGCCGTTACTTTGACCGTGTTGTAGACCCGGATGGCGGTCGGCAGGTTTGCGGTCACTCCACCGATGTTAATCTGGGCCTGGACGTCATATGACTGGGCCGTGGTCGGGCTGACTGTCGTACCGGTCCTGGCCGTTACGGTCGGTGTAGCTGTCCCAGTGCCACTTGTATTAGCACTGCTGGAAACGGTACCGCAGGCCTGGCTGCCGCAAAGGGTGGCCCCACCGCTTACATCCGAAGTGCTGAAGTTTACCGTCACCCCGTTCGGGTGATAGCTGCCCGCCCCGGAGACCTGGACAGACACCGTGGCAGTCCCTCCATTGGCGACCGGGCGTGGCGGCGTGCTGGTTGTGCTGGTTATCGTAAGCGTATTTGTAACGGGGATGTTGTAGGTCGAGCCGTTATTGCTAACGTTGTTCGAGCCGGACATCGCCGCCGCTCTCAGGGTCCAACCGCCATAAACCGCGTTATTATTGCTTCCACCTGAAGAACTAGGAGAGTTGGAAGTAACAGTAACGGTGGCCGAACCGCTGATGCCGGTAGTTACGTTGGTCGCGCTACCACCGGGCACCGTGCCTGTACCACCCGCCCCGGTAAAGGCCAGGTCTACCCCACTGACTGGCGTCCCTCCAAAGCCGTTGGCTGTAACCGTAAAGGTATCGGTGCCGCCACCGGCCAGCGGGGTCGGCGCGGAGCCGTAACTTACGGTCACGGTATTGGTCAGGGTAGTGTTTGCGGTCACCGAGGTCGGGTTATTCAGCAGCCCCGCCGAGATGGTATATGACCCCACCGCTGAACCGGTTGTAACCGTGGCGGTGGCTTTACCATCGGACCCGGTCGTTATCGTGTTCGTAGTAATAGTTCCCTTGGTCGTATCGCTGGAGGTAAAGACGACTGTCGCTCCCTCGACTGCCTGGCCGCCTTTACCTGCAACCGTGGCCGTAACCTGGGTCGTATCGCCCCCGGCTAACGGTGTCGAGTCGGAAACTGTCAGGCCACCTGAGAATACCGCCTGGGTTTTAGCTGTAAAGCTTACCACGCCAGACCCGACATCATCGGTTGTTCCGATGGCAAAAGCCTGGGCCGTCACGTTGTAAGAACCAAGGCCGTTACTGGCGGTCAGGGTCGTAGTTACGGTCTTGCTGACCCCGTTAGTGTCTTTTGAGTTGGGCGATACGTTCCCTTTGCTCGTGTCATCGGCGGCAAAGTTGACCGTAACATTCGATACCGCCACGCTGCCTGCGCCAACCACGGTAGCCGTAACGACTGCTGTCGCCCCGTTATTGGCGGAACTATTACTCGCTGCCAGCAAGTTAGGTGAGGCGGGGTTGGAAGAAATGCTAAGCGTCACCAGGTTGGTAATCGGGATGGACGCGCTTGTAGTCGGGTTCCAGTTACCGCCAAACTGAGACGGGTTAAGGTCTGCCTGGACGGTAAATTTCCCGGCTTTGGCCAGAGTATCTAATTGGGCGCTAGCAATCCCGGTATTTGGTGAAGTGCTACCGGTTGTCGCATTCACCGATTGATTACCGTTGAAATTAGCGTAGGTGTTATAGGTGGTCGGTACAGTGAATACCACCGACGCTCCGGGTATTAACGTATTATTGAAGCCTTTGACCGTAGCCGTAATCGGTATATTGGCGGTACCGGCCAGCGGGCTTGCCGCCGAAATAGAACTGATAGTCGCAGTGTTGACTACCGTTATATTCTGGGCCGGTGGCAGCGAAGCCAGGGGCACCCCTGTTAGCGACAGGTTTCCTGTCACGGTGTAGTAACCGAGCTTACTGAGGCTGGTCGTATACAGACTTGCCAGGCCACTGGAGGTAGTGTTGACCGTGGTTGTCACCGGCAGATTACTCAAACCGGTAGGGTCATTTACCGAGAACAGGACTGGCGCGTTATTAACAAGGGCTCCACTGTTACCTGTAACCGTAATCGAAATCGGTTGGGTATCACCGCCCGCCTGGATAAACACCAGCGAACTGGGTGTAGAGAGGGAGGCCGTGGTAGTCCCTGTAATCGTGAGACTGTTGGTCGAAATCTGGGTAGTGCCAGTTTGCCCTATCGCCGTGAGGGTATAAATGCCGACCTCATTCCCGGCGGTAAGGGTTGCCGTCGCATTACCGTTTGAGTCGGTAGGCGAAGTTGTACCGGTTATGACGTTACCGCTTTCAAACCCACCCTGGAAATAACCCCGGTTTTTATTATTTGAGGCGACCGCTATATTGACACCGCTGACGCCACTCCCGGTAAAGCCCGTTGCCGTAAAGACAATACTGGCGGTCTGACCCAGGACCGGGTTGCTGCTGCCGTCAACCCCACCGGCTAGTAATAGCGTCGAAACCGAAGTGTTATAGGCTATATTCACCCGGTTGGTCGCCGTAATGGTAGCCGTGACCGCCGGGGCCGGACCAGGGTTGAACTGGCCCGAATCGAGAGTCGCCAGCACATTGTAGGTCCCGGCAGTATTCCCGGTCGTCAGGTTTGTCTGGGCCACCCCCCCGCCGGTCGAACTAATAACAGTAGAGGGAACCGAACCATAGCCTGAGAATGCGGGCGGTACGGAGAATTTAACCCCCGCATTCGATATATTAACATTGTTAAAGCCCTTAACCGTCACCGAAACCGGCACACTTTGTCCACCAGCCAGCGGAGTTGGCGCTGAAACGGTTGTCAGGTTGGCGGAGGTGGTTCCCTGGAGGGTGTCCCCGGTGCCCGCCGGGTTAGAGCCATTCTGAGGTGTGGCGGTTATGGTATAGACACCCAGTTGGGTCTTGGCTTGCAAAGTTACAGTCACATAACCGTTGGCATCCGAGAACCCTGCCGAAGCCCCGGAGAAACCGGCTTTACTGGTATCCCCGGCGGATATGGCGAACTGGACACTGACGTTTGGCAGACCGTTACCGTTGCCGTCCTGGACCTGAGCTGTAATCGGGATAGTTTGGCCGTTTGAATTATTACTGCCGGCCAACAGGGTTGGCGCTGTCGACGTAAAGGCCACCCCAACCGTGTTGGACAGTGTAAAGGTCTGGGTAAAGGTCCCGCTAGGCGTATTCAGGGTTGCATTGACGTTATAAGTTCCGACAAAGCTACCTGCCGTATAGTTAGCCGTCGCCAGACCACCCGAATTGGTGGTTATCGGCTGTGGGGAGGTCAGTACCGCATAGGTCGTGTTTGTAACGGAATACGAAACCTGGACGTTTGGCACCGGGTTGTTGTTATAACCGATTACGGTTACTCCTAACGGGCTGAAAACACCACCGTTGGCAACGGCTGTCTGGTTATTACCGGTGACGGTATTTGAGAACTGCGCCGTATTCGCCAGGGGTATTTGTTTCGACTTGGAAACCCCACCGATGGTAGTGGTAGCCGTAACGACATAGTTACCTAAGAGTGTGCCGGAACAGAAATTAGCTGCCGAAGCTACCCCACTTGAGTCGGTATTGACTGTTAAGGTGGTAGTGGTGCCGTTCTGATTGAAGCCTGGGCCAAGGAGTTGCTGGCAGTTACTCCCGGCGAAAACGCCAAGTTGGGGGTCACTCACAGTGAAAGTGACCGGCAGACCGGGCACCCCGGTACCACCTGCCCCGGCTACTTTTACCTGTAGCGGGGTAAAGGCTTCCCCGCCGGCATTTTTAATTTGGGTGGTGGTTGTTATCAGGCTAATGTCTGCTGTGTTGGTTATCGTAAACGACCCCACCTGGCTAAGCGTAATTCCTGGCACCGTCATGGTGATGTTATAGCTGTTCAGCAGGTTGTTGGCCCTGATATTACTGCTTGGAACCACAACCCCACCCGCATTAACGGTACCGGTGTAAACGTTGCTGACAACATTATTAGTATTGGTGAAAATAGCGCTCTGACCGCTGGAGGGGGCCGTAAAGACTACCAGGTTAGGATTATTGGCGGGGTTATTCGTACCCACCAGGTTACCAAACTGGTCGGTTACCGAAATTACCAGGTTACTGGTAAAGAGTTGTCCCACCTCAGGAGTCTGGTTATTCCCGCTCACTATGCCAATCACGGCAGGATAATCCGGTATATTTGTTACCTGGATCGGGCTGGTCGAAGCCACCCCATTGGCATGCGCGATAATTGTAAAGTTACCCGCAACCGTGTTAGCGGTTATCGAGCTAATCGTATTTACCCCTGTACTCGTATTTGGGGCGGGAACCATGGGCGTCGTGAAATCGGCGCTGGCAACCGTAGGGCTGGCGCTGGGGGCGGGCGAAATAGTATAACTGAGCGTCGGGCTCGCTATAGGGTTGTTGTATTTGTCCGCGACTGTAATAACAATCGAAGTGCTTAGTGTCTGGCCTACCACAATCTTAACCGGGGTTGCCCCTGCGCTGGTAGTGATATGTGAAGCATCCGGCACCCCGGCCAGGTTAGTCAACCCGATTGTCGGGGCGGGCGAATAGAAGGTAGCAGAGGTCTCTGTTACCGGGATATTGGCCGTGACATTGAAATTACCCGCTACCGTACCGGCGGTTAACTGGCCGCTTGCAACCGTCGCATGGCCGGTGTCATCGGTAAAGATCTTTGTATTAGCACTGCTCCCACCAAAGGTTCCGGTCGGTACGCCGGGAGAAACACCTGGCACCGTGAAGGTAACAGGGTAACTCCCTATCGGGTTACCATACTGGTCGGTAATAAAGACATTAAACGAACCGTAGGTCTGGTCCACCGCGACACTTGTCGTGGTAGGTGGTGTAAAGGTAATGGTTGATGTACCTGTTACTTTGCGTTCGGCCACGTTTATCAACTGGATTGACTTGGTTATCGGACCGGACGCACCTTCAACCGAAGCTACTACGTTGAAAGGTCCGGCGACGGTATTGGCTTGAAGGTCGGTAGTACCGACCGGCGGGGAGTCAGGGTTTGGCGTATCGTTGTTAATTATCGCATAACCGTTTCCGTTGGTCGGGCGAATCGTATCCGCGCCGTCAGGGGAAATCAGCCAGGCTCCGCTGGCACCTGTCCCCTGGATTGTGAAAGTCACGTTTATGCTGTTGATACCGTTGCCGTTCACGTCGGTAACGAAGGCGCTAAATTTAGGGAAAGCCGTATTGACAGTGGTAGTCAACGTGGCGCTGCTGGCAGTGATATTAACCGCCTGCGGTACCGTATCCGGCAGGTTGAGCATATAGAAGGTCGTCGTGATACTGCCGGACTGGGCGATAATCGGATAATTACCCGAATAGAAACCCGGATAAACCGGGGAAGCCGTTATGCTACCGGTGTTATCGGTCGTACCGGTAAAAGTCAGGTTTGTCAGATCGTTTGTCACCGGCACCGTGCCAAAATTCGCGGTTGCCAGGTGATTGGCGTTGTTCAGGGTTGGCGTGGACGTGAAGGTTACAGAGGCTCCCGGAATAACGTTGTCGAACTGGTCAAAAACCTGGACGCTCAGGGCATTAAACGGCGTGGACGTTCCGGTATTGAAAATCGTTACCGTAGCCTGGAGCGGGTTAGTGCTGGTGGTCGAAGGGTTAGGGATAATCTGGGTCGGCGCGCCCGCTATATTTGCCATATAGAAGGTGCCAACTATGCTCGTATCGACCGCTTTCGCCGTGACAGTGTAACTCCCGACCTTGTTGGTTGTTGTGAACGGTAATGTAGAGGTAATCACCCCGTTATCATCCGGGAAAGTCGAATTAATGGCAGTATCAAAGGCTGCCCCAACACCGGTTGCTGGGTCCGCCCCGTTCCCAAAGAAGGTAATTTTGGTATCAGCCGGAGGCGTGACACCTACCGGGAAGACCGGGTTACCACCTTCGTCAAGCACCGTCGCGTGCAGGAATTTATTGGCAGTATATTTCGTGCCGACCGTCACAGACAGGGGGTTAGTTACCTCCACTCCTGGTCCATAAGGGGTAATGGTTTTCGGCACCCCTGGATCGTTGAAAAGTTTAAAGGTTGGCGAAGTCTGAACACTTGGATCGGTGAGGCTTGTTGCCACCACGTTGAACGAAGTATTTTTGACCGCAACCGTATTAGCGAATAAAGCAGGGGCGGTTGCCAGGCCGTTTGCATCAGTAGTAACCGTAACCGACACGACCCCCGAACCCTCTGAATTGAAATTGCCGCCCGGTTGAGTGGTGGTTGTCGCGGTGCTAAAAGATACCTGCTGGCCGGGTAGGAAGTTACCGCACCCATCCTGGAGCGTGGTAGCCAGGTTCGTTGCGAATTGTGATTTAATCCGGGTGTGCTGGTTGTCCCCGGTCAGAACGCTGAATTGCTTCGGGTCGCCTCGGACGATGCTCATATTCAGGGCAGAAGGGTTCGCGGTCACCCCAACCAGGGTCGCGGTTACCTGGAAGTTGCCCAGGGCGCAAGTACCTATTACCGGCACACTGACCGTGGCAACCCCCAGTCCTCCCGCTACCGTGGTAGTGTAAACGGTTGAGGTCAGGTTGGTATCATTAAAGGTAACCGAAGGAATGCCCGAAATTGACCGGTCGTTTATCAAAGGCGAGCTGAACTTGACCTGGGTCGTCGGGCTATTCGCCACGGTGTTATGGCCTTTATCGTAGACGATGGCCTGGATAACCCCGGTATAAGCGGTGCCGGCCTGTACGGTCACGGTCGGGGGTGTACTGATTTCGACACTTGCCGGTGCCCCTGAAGTGTTAACAAAATTGAATCCACTGGTCGTGACACCTGGGAAGCCTACCACTGTCGCCGTAACATTATAAGCCCCGGCTTTCAGGTTCGCTTTAAGCCCCGTAGCGATTGCTACCCCCGGGTTGGCGCTCTGGGCGCCCCCTGTCTGGACGGTCAGGCTGGTTTGGGCCGAATTGTTAAAGAATAACCCGGGCTGGGGCGCAGCATTGGCCGTGAATTGGACCTGGATATTCTGGGACGAAGTAAATTGAAGCAAATTACCGCCGATGTCCTTTACCTGGACCGCAATATCAGGGAAGTTTGTATCGATAGTGGTGGTATAGCCAACAGAGGCTACCGCGTTATCATAAACACCCGCCGTTGTGCTCGTTAACACCGGGCTTATTTGAAAAGGGTCACCGACTATATTGGTCAGGGTGAACAATATCGGGGTATACCCGTTCGCGGACGCTCGCACGCTATGGACGCCCACAATCGGATAGTTGGCCGAGTTTAGCATCAGTGACGGGTTCGCGGTCAGGTCTCCAGCAGTTGCGATACCCGATGCATCGGTTACAGCCGTAAAAGTACCCTTACCTCCGGGGAAGGTAGCCCCGACCCCGGTGGGCTGGGTTACAAAGGTGACTGAAATCCCGGCCCCGGCCCCGTCTAGCTGAACCTGCAAGGGAGTGGCAAATTTCTGGCCGATTTTGGCAACCTGTTTATCGCTGTTGCCGACAATGGCCATCGGTTTTGCGCCGGCCGTGGTGTTACTCAGGAAGATGCCCGTCGAGATATTTGGACCGGGGATACTGACATTCACAGTAAAAGTACCTTCAAAGCCATTGGCAACAAGGGTATTGGAGGTAGGTACTGTGGCGATGCCGTCAGGCCCTGTCACCACAACTGCGAGTGTACCTGTCTGGGAGAATAAGGCACCCGCCTGGAGGGCCACATTGACCGGTGTGAAGTTCACCTGGACACCCTCAACCGGGTTGCCTTTAGCATCGGTAACTTTGACCGATAAAGGTGTTGGGAAGGCTGTGTTTATAATCGTATATTTTGGCTGGGCGGTCAGGTCGGAAATAACAGCCGGGTCTCCCGCCGGCACAAACAGCCCGGTATAAGCCTGTGCCACGATACAGTCGGTGCCGTCCTGGTTGAAACAGACATTGGCATTAAGAGTAATACCCGATTGGGTCGGCCAGTTTGATGGGTCAACTGGAATGGTAAAGGTGGTATTGTTCGAGTCTTTTACAAAGGTAACACCGACCGTCTGGTTAGACTGGGGGGCATTCTGGTTCGGGGCATAAAAGCCGGTGACCGTCACCGATTTAACATTGGCAGTAGGCGTAACCACTATTGAAACCGTATTCGTTAGCGATTTAGTGACACTTAGGTCCGGAGTCGAAGTAACGGTACCGCTCATGGTCGTATGGTAACCGGTAACCGAGGGGATGGGCAGGCAGACCCCGGTATCATCTTCGGCATTACAGGCAACGGCCTCGAATACAACCGTGCTGGAAGGCGAAACCTGGGAAGTATCCCAGGTCTGAGTCCAGTTGTTGGTGGTATCCGCTGTCAACTGCTGCACCTGGACGTTATCAACCAGGATAGTAACAACGACCTTCTTGGTCCGTTCGGACTGATTACTCACGGTTAAGGTGGCGGTGACAGGCAGGATAGTATCGGTAATGGATGTCGAAGATACGTTCAGGGTGGCCGACATATCAATGGACAGGTTGCTCAAGGGCGTAATCGGTTGAGAAACCGAGCAGTCCTGGTTCATACACAGGGTGCCGCTCAAACTGATACCTGTCTGCGGAATAATATTAGAAGTACCCCATTGGGTTGTCAGAGTATTGCCACTAAAAGCGAGAGAGTCTATTTTTACGGGGGCGGCGGTGCAGCTTGTTACACAATCTTTGTAAGTGGCATACAAATCAATATGGTTTGGCTGCACATTTGTATTCGGTACCGTTACGTTCACCTGGATGGTGTTGGTAATATTCAGGGATGTGCTGGCCGGAAGCAAGGTTAAAGTAGCTGACGGAAGCGGCTGGGACTGGATAACCACCCCCACCGTCTGGCTACCACCGTTGCTATTGATGGTAAAAGTGGTGTTCTGGTCCGTACCGGTCAGGTTTGGTGCCAGGACTGAAATGTCAATCGTAGCGTTACCACCGACTGCCACAGTTCCGGCGGTTGTAGAAAATCCAATTAAGCTGCTGCTGGAGCCCGGCGAAAGAGTCCAGACCAGCGGCGCGTTACCGTTGTTTTGAATCTGAAGTTGCTGCGGAGTCATGTCCGGGAGGAAGGTTATAGGCGCACCTGTCAGGACCAGGACTGGTTCCAGGGCTACCGTTGCTGTCGGCGTGATGACCTCGGTGGTCGGTAACGGCACCGTCGCGGTAGGCGAAATCTCCGGCGAGCCGGTCGGCAGGAGCGACGTACCTGTAATGGTTGGGGTTGGAGCTATAGTAGTCGGCGGCACTGTCGGTACCGGGGTTGGGGTATTTTTCACCGCCGGACGGGGGGTCTGGGTGGGTATCGGCGTAACTGTCGGGACAGATAAAGCCGCCGCAGAAGTTTTAGCCCCACCTGCGCCACCGGCCCCACCGGCTCCACTCGGGTTTACCGTGGGAGTTACCTGGCCGTTGGCACCAGTACCACCCCGGCCTCCGTTACCGGTGGTATTGGCAACCGGTTTTTCAATTATAAAGTTTATCGTTTGGGCATTGGCGGTATTACCGGCCCCATCGGTAGCCCGGTAGTTGATTGTATAAGTGCCATTATCCGAGATCGTCAGCGGCACTTTAGCGGTATCACTGGTGTAGGGCTGCCACTGTCCCCCGTTGACCTGGTATTCAATTGAGGCAATCCCACTCAAATCATCGGTTGCCAGCAGGTTGACACTGACGGGAACCGGGGATTTGTTGGTAGTCTTATCCGGGGCTGGCATCAGGCGGTTGCCGATAACCGGGGCGGTATGGTCTATCGTGAAATAGATATTGCGGGTCAGCACCGTTTTTCCTTCGGGGTCTTTGACCACGATGGCGATGGTGTAATTCCCTTCGGTCGAGAAAGTCCGTGTTTCGCTAGGCGAAAGGGTCTGGGTACTATCGTCCAGGTTCACCCGCGCGTTAACTACCCGGATACTCGCGGTAGCGGAATCGTTGGAGGCGCCGGTCAACTCGTAGCGGAAAGGCTGCGGGGTCTGGTAAAGCCCACCATCTACCGCCCCAGTCGTGCGTATACCCACCTGGTTAGTCGTATCGGGGATACTGGTAACACAGGGCGCGCCAGTCCCTTCATAACTGATAATCCAGCGGGGCTGATAACCTTTGCTCAGGAAGTAATCCAGGGTTTTGTAGGTGGTGCCGTCCCAGGGGTCGGTAACGGTATAAGAAGTGCTGATGCCGCTAAAGCCGCCCGTTACCACCAGGAAGTGTGAACCGCTCGGCCCACCCAATAACCCAACAATAGTTGGCCCCTTTTGAAGAGACGAATCGAGCAAATCCCAGCTAAAGTCGGCCCGGACACCGCCCGATAATTTGAAACCGCCGCATTGCTGGCCGATAGCAAACCAGCCGGTCTGATTGAGCGGGCTGGTAAGATTGCCCAGACAACTGGTCAGTTCGGAAGGGGTTGTATCAACCTGCTGGTAATTTAAAAGGATAGCGGCAGCGGTAATCGGACAACCCAGTTCGGCCAGGGTATTGGCGCTGCCGTCCCGGAGCGGTAAATCGGCCCAGCGCGGGTCATTCTGACTGAAGGGCCGGGCAATCGAACATTCATTGGCCGGGTTGGTCGCGGTCGGAGTGCTGCCGGAATTTGTCCCGGCGGTGCCGGTCCCGGACCGTTGGGTCGTGGTGGGCGTGCCTGTCCTGGCCTGTTGCTGGACCGAGGCAAGTTGAGCCTCAGGCACTCTTAAGAAACTGGCCGGTACACCTACCAGGGATTTAAGCGGCATGACCAGGCCGGGTAAACTCGGCAGGCTGGGCTTGGGGAACTGGAAACCGCCCGCCTGAGGTGTGATGGTCTGGAATTTCCCATCGGCCAGGGCTACCTGGACCAGGGTACCGTCCTGGGGCCGGACCAGCAAACTATTATCGTCGGAGCCCCAGCACAAAGGCACCGTACTGACGGTGTCGCCATAAAAAAGTTTTGGTTCGAGGCCCGGTGGCGAGGATAAGAGTTTAGGGTCTTCCCCAATTTTCGAGACAACGAACAGGTCAAGCTGCGAAGGGTTGTTAGCCGCGTCGGCTCCCGGCGTTCCATTGGCTGCTGTCGTAGCCGCAGTCGTGGTAGTTGCGGTGGTGGCAGTAGTCCCGGAGATGTTACCGGAAGCTGGCGGGGTGGTCGCGGTCACCGTTCCGCTGGCTGTTACCGGGGTGGGGTGACGGACCACGTAGGCTAACTTCTCCCCGTTGGCAGACCAGACCGGCGCGACCGGCCATAATCCTGAAGTAATCGGGATACTGGCTATAGGAGCCTGGTCGGTATCGAGATTCTTAATCCAGATGCGGGCATCATTCAAAGCAAGGTCGCTGGCCGTGACATAGGCAATCCGCCGCCCATCCGGTGAAATCGAAACCAGACTGCCAAAAATACCCGGTAGTTTATCGGCCTGTTCGGTTACGGCAGCGGCATAAGGCTGAGCCCCGTTGCGCCCGCTGACAAGGACATTTGTGGTTGTGCCGTTGCTCAGGACGTTTACATTACGCAATGAAATCGGGGCACAATCCGCCGCATAAGTCTGCTTGTAAATGAGCGGTAAGAGGAAGATAGCCCCGACAATTAAAAGTACCAGTAATAATGCCAGGAAAAATACAAAACGGCCCCAGTGACGGCCAAACCAGTGGATTGGCGCAATCGCGGCTTTTTGTTTGAAAGAACCCCGGACTTCCTGGTCCGAGCCTTCCATTTTGACTTTAAAGTCGTGGTTTACATCGTCACCGACCCAGTTACGCTGGCGGGGTTGGGCTTTCAGGGTGAGGGCAGCCTGTTCACCGGGGCGCAGGGGGACTTCGGGCGGGTCAATTGTAAACTTTATATCGTCATTGGGGTCTTCGGCATAAAGCGAATATATATGCGGCGCGTTACCCTGGTTGCTGACGATTACCCGGTAAATTTCGGATGATTTGCGAGACGACGAGTCTATTGGCTGGATTTCCAGGGTCTGGGCATCAATCTGCGAAATTACAATATTGAAAGGAATTTCAATGCTGTTATCCGCCCCGCTTTTGGCGGTAACAAGAATCTTCCCGGCGTAATTCCCGGCATAAACCTGGGGTGGGATATTGACCTTGATAATAACGACCTGGGTGCTATCCGCGCCGCGACCCGCATCTCCGGCAGGACGCAACGAAAAGGTCGGCTGGTTAAACTCCACCCAACCCGGATATAACCCCATCGTCTCAGGGCTGATGACCGGTTCTATTGAAACCGTGAAAAAATCAATAATCTGGCTGGTATTGGTTACCGTCAGAGTTACTTGCGAGACATTATTGGGCGCTATTTCAACGATTTCAGAACTAATCTCAATTTTGATCATGTTTAAAATCCCACTCCAGGAGGCCACTTTCTAATTTCTTCTGGGCCCAACCGATAACCTCTCGCCAGCATAATTTTTGACTGTGCGAAAGTCCGGCAATAAGAGTCTCGACTAATAAAGGATAACTGAAATGATATTCCTGCCTGGTTTCTTCAATCAGGCTGCTGCCGGTAACTTCGGTTAAAGTCTGGCCTAATTTGGTCTTATCCAGTTCAATCCACCACCCGGCTCCGTCCTGGCGATAGAGAACAATCTGGCGTAGAATTTCAAAACTAAAGATGGGTCCGCACAGTGCCGCCAGGCTGAGCAAAACCTGGGCTTCCGGGTTGAGATTGGCAATCATCCGCCTGACATACCCGGTCAGAGAAGAAGGCAACTGGTTATCCCAATCATTTTTACGTTCCCACTGGGCATTTTTAAGCTGCAACTGGTTATCTTTTTGCCAGCAGGCCACCAGTTCCAGGGCCAGGTAAGGATTGCCGCCGGTAATATCCAAAACGAGGTCGAGCAGTTCCGGGCTGGCAGGTTGGCCCAACTTGCGGGTGATAATCTGGGCCAGCTCGAATTTCTCCAGCCGGGTCATCCGGTAGAAATTCTGATTACTCTCCCCACCGCCCCACTGGAGCAAGCGGGCCAATTCGGGTGAAGCCATTTCACGGGCACCTGGGCGAATTGCCGCCAGGAAAACCAGGGAGCGCAGCGCCGGGTGGTTTAGCCAGAACCGTAACATCCGCAGGGAAGGCCCCGGCATGTATTGCAAATCGTCCAGGACTACAACAATCCGGCGGTTCCGACTCAACCAGCTTAATACCTGGGCTGCCGCCGCAAAGACCGCTTCGGGGTTGGTATCAGGGTTGCCCGGTTGCACGCCCGGAAAGAGGTGAGCCATTCCCGGCAGGAGCCGGGCGATTTCCGGGTTGCAGTATTTCAAACAATCCTGCAATTCGGTTGAGCCCATCCGGCTCAGGGCCTGTTCGAGCAGTTCGCTCACCGGGTTAAAGGGCAGGTCGTTTTGTTCAGGGTGGCAGTTGATATGCAACACCTGGAACCCGGCCAACCGGGCTTGCCCGGCCAGGGTCTGCAAAAGGTGGCTTTTCCCGACCCCCGCCTCACCCTCGAATATTGTTAACGAGCCCTTACCCCGTAAAGCTGTTTCAAGCTGGTTTTTCCAGAGAGCCTGTTCTTCCTGCCGCCCGATTATTTCCGGCCCGGCCAGGCTGGTTTCTTCCGGGATAACGAAGGCCGGGAAAAGCGGGTTAAAGTTGTAACTTTGCAGCGTCTGAGGCCAGTTGGTGTTGATAAGGGCTTCCGGTTCAGGGTGGAATTCCGGTCTGACCAGCGGGACCGGGGCGATGTTCCGCGAAAGGGTGGGCCGCACCAGGATGCGCCCGGCCACGATGTCCTGATAAAGTTCCTGGGTCGCGGGCAATGGTTCCATGTTCAGACGGCTTTGGAGTTTACTGGCGAACTGGCGGTAAACCTGCATCGCTTCTTCACGGCGGCCATTTTCCGAGAGCGATTGCATCAGTTTCAGGGCTGACTCTTCGTGAGAGAAGTCGCTTTCAAGTACCCGGTGGAGGCACCGCTGGTATTTTTCTTCCTGGCCCTTTTCTTTGTGCAGAGCCGCCATCTTTAAAAGAAGCTCAGTCCATTCCTGGCGCAAGGCTTCACGGCGGCTGACCGACCAGTCCTCGTAGAGGTCTTCGGGCAGGAATTCCCCGCTGTAAAGGGCGGCAGCCTGGGCGTAAAGGTCAAGGCTGTTATTTTGCTGGGCCTGGTGATAAAGCCGTTTGAATTCTTCCAGGTCCACCCAGCCAACCAGGTTGTAATTAAGTTGGAGTTTAGCGCCTTCAGTCCGCAGATAGGCCGAATTGCTAGGTTTTTCCAGGTCAGGTTCGAGGGTCCGGCGCAGACTGTAGACCGCCTGGTTGAGATTGTTGGCGGCCCGGTCCATGTCCAGTTCCGGCCAAAGGAGTTCGGTGGCTTCCTGGCGGCTAATCTGGTAAGAACGCCGGGTCAGCAAGATTTTAAACAGGCTGCGAGCTTTGCCACTCCGCCACTGTTCGCTCTCAATTAGCCGGTTACCCTGCTCAACCTCAAAACGGCCCAGCATAAATACCCGCAAAGGTTGGGCGGTAGAATTGTCCCCGGCTAATTTTAGATCTCTTACTAACATAGTTTTTCCCAGTTTTAGCTTACTCTGATTATTAGCAATACCGTTATTCCGATAAATTTGATTACACCTCTTGAGTTGCCCAACTCATCATCTACAGGCAATCTCCCCGCTCTGGCAATTTTTAAGGGTTATAAAGAGCGTATTGCCTTCTATATAAACATTGTCCATTCGTTGAGGCGGGTTTTGTTCCTTAAGCCAGGTCTTAAGTTTACCGCTTAGGGTCTGCACAACTTTGTCTGGCGGTATAAATAGCCAGGGGAAACTGCCAAGTTGTTTGGGGTTCGCGGCTACAAACTTCAAGTCACCTGTAATCGGGTCCACTTCCAAACTACCTGAAAGGGTAGCGGCGTTGTCACCGGTAAAGACGAATGTCTGCATCCTGATAGTCACAATCCCATTAGTGCTTTTATCGGGCGCTTCTTTGAAGATGACGTCGGTCTGAATCACTCCTAACGGGTTAGCATCCTTCATTCGCAGGTTAAACCCTATCTGGTCCGCCATCAGAACCTTGGCCGCCACATCCGAAAAACCAACTTTACCCAGGCTAAGGGTCAGAAGTGAAGTCTGGATAAATGGAAGCAGTAACAGGTTCCAGAGCAATACAATCAGCAGGATGATTGTAAGGAAAGTGAACAGGACCGGGTGCCGCTGGATAAAAACCCAGCGCGAACGGTGGATATATTCGCCTTCAACACTGACCGGCGCCGTCAGGACCGGGACCTGGGCCACCGTCCATTGTGGTTGGACCATAACCTTGAAGGGCTGCAACTGGCGGGCCTGGTCCTTGGGGGTCTTTTTGCGCAACATCACCTGGACTTTGACATGCTGGGATTGGCCGGGTCCCAGGACAATCTGGGGTGGTGTAAAAGTCCCCACGCTGTATGAATTGGCGAGGTCCCATTGCATCGTCATCAACCCCTGGCTCATAGAGCGGTTCCGCAGGAGCATTTCGTAGTTAGCTTTATAACCTTTAGCTCGGTGTGGTTGCAGGCGAGCCTGGACCACCAGGGGTGCCAGGACTTCAACCTCAATCGGCATAACCGCCCGCACCCCGGTCTGGGCTTTGGCGGCGACCACAATCCGGCCTTTGTAAAGCTCAGGTTTAACTTTTTCCGAAATGTTCATGGTGAGCACGGTATGCTCGTTCCAGTTCGGGAACAGGTTGACGGTTGTGTTTTCAAAACTAAACCAGGTTTCGGGAAGCCCTTCAATAGTCAGTTCGAAGTTATCCGGCAGACTGGTCATGTTCATCAAAAAAATCTGCTGGGTATCTTTTTGCCCGGCTACGATGGTCATGTGGGGTTTTTCCAATGTAATCTGGACACGGGCCACCTCACCCCCGGTGCTCATTGGAGTGTAAGAACGTTGTCCTGGCTGCGCGGGTGCCGCTGTACCACCAATCGGGTATTCTCCCGCCGACGCGCCCTGGGTTGTTGTAGGAGCTTTCCAGTTAACCTGGGTAGCCTGGGCTGAAACCGGCTCGGCTGAGGGAGGTGCCGCTTTACCCGATTGTTTGGCCGGGGCCGGGGCTTGCGCCTGGCCTGACCGCCAAAGGACACTTTCATCTACCTTTGGCGTAACGGGGGCGGGTTGTTCTTTACCCTGCCCGGTAATTCGCTGCCATAAAGACCGTTTTCGAGGCGGAGCGACCGGTAATGGCATGGGTTCCTCAACCAGCGGAGGGGGAACCGGGGCTTCGGGTTGCGCGCTGATAACAGGGATGATACCTGCCAGCGAAGTTTGGGGCGTCAGGACATACGGCTGAGCAGCCCCCATGCCCTGGGAATTGTTGTAAGCATTGGCAGCAGGAACTGCCCCTGTTGGTTGAGCATTCGCGGGCGTAAGAGTATAACCGGGAGCAGGCGCATACCCTGGGGAAGGCGCGGGAGCGGGTGCGCTCGGATTATCATACGGGTAAAGGGCCGGAGTGGACGCGCCGTAAGCCGGAAAAGCCGTAGTAGGCTGGTTGTAGGTTGCTTCGGGGGCGGACGGCACTACCGGCAGGTTTGAAGCCGGGGCCTGGGTTGTCTCCGGGGCCGGGGCCTGTTTCGGGGCAGCCGGGCCTGTTGTAAAGTTTTGCTGCTGGAAGAATGAGGCAAAACTGAAAGGCTGAGCCGTCCCGGTAGCATCATCTTCTACTGTTTCAGTGGCTGCGGTAGGTTCGCTCTCGACAGCCGCGTTTGTTAACCTGGAAGAAATGGTATCGGCGTTTTCATCCAACGACCCGATGGGAGGGTTAACCTCCTCCGCCGGTTTTGGTGTAGGCGGCAAGACCTGTAACAAAAGGGTCTGCTCGGCGTGGAGTTCTGAGTATTGCTGGCCTGTTACCAGCATACGGACAGGGTATAAACCCGGCACCGCATTCAGGGGAAGCCCAATCCGCAGGTAGATTTCTTCCTGCCAGTTCGGGAAAAGATTGACCTGGGGCGTCGAGAATTGGTACCAGTTTTCGAGTAACCCTTCCAGCTTCAGATCAAACAAATCAGGTATGGGCGAGCGGTTTACCAGGGTAATGGTTTGCTCTAAATTATTGTCCGGTTCCAGGGTCAAATTGACCGTGTTCACCACCAGTTCAATTCTGGCGTCAGCCGTTAATTTAACCGGAAGTCCGGCTCCCGTGGCCCGGTAGAGTTTATCCGCTAGAGTGGCGGATGGCAGCACCTCGATTTCAAGCGGAATTTCCACCCGATCGCCCGGCAAATTGGGCGAAGCCACGACCAGGGTAGCCGAGAACTGGCCGGGGGTGGTGTCGGTAGGAGCTTCCAGGCGGAAATAAACCTGCTCGCGCCAGTTCGGGAACAAATTTATTTGTGAGTAGGAAAAGTTGTACCAGTTTTCGGGTATTCCCTCGACTTTCAGGTCAAAAAAGGCGGGGTTGCCCATCAAATTGATAAGGCCGACCTGTTGTTCGTAGGAGTTGCCTAGTTCGAAACGGATTTTGACGTTTTCGACATTCAGTTCAATATTCTCGTTTCGGACCACAGCCGGTTCGGGCGGAATAGCCGGTTCGACCGTTTCTGAAGTGACCGTGGATTTGTCTTCGACTGCTTCGACTGTTTCAACCTCTGCCGGTTCTTGTTCCATAGCAGCCAGGGTAGCCGATTCCAATCCTGGTATTCCGGTGGGTGGGACGGTGGGCGTATCCTCCTCTAGCGCTGGGTTGACTGTTGGCACTTCGTCAATGGGCGGGTTTATCGTCGCAATCTCGTCAATAGGGGCGTTAACGGTCGGAGCTTCTATCGCTTCCAGGGCCGGTGAGGGTAAGGTGATGCTTTCACCATTTGACCCAATTGGGAGATTAACTTCTTCTAGTTCGCTCGAAGGCGCCGGGGTGGCAGGGAGTATAATCTGCCGGGTCGGGGAATCGTCCTCAATTGGCGGGGCTACCTCCGATTCGGTTTCCGGTAATTTTGCAGCGGCCTCAGGAGCGGTAATCGGAGCAGCTACAGGTTCGAGTGTAGCCTCGACCGGCGCAACTTCGACAGGTGTAAATGGTTTGACCGGGGTGGCTTCTGCCGGGGCCGGGTTAAAAGGTACAAAAAGGATGGGTTCGTTAGCTACCGGCTCGGCTTTTTTCTTCCGCCAGCCGAATAACCCGCCTTTCTGTTTGTTGTCGGGTTTGCCTTTAGGCGCTTCCGGAGCGGGTCCTTGGGTTTGAGCGGGAGCCCCTAACACCGGTTGGTTCCAGGCAGGCGGCGGCGGGGCGACCTGTTCGGAGATAGGTGCAGAAGGCGGCATCGCGGGCCGTACTTCCGGGGTTGGGACCGGCAAGGTGTTCGCCGGAAGTTCCGGTGCGACCGGTGTTTGCGCGGCCTGGAACTTTTCGGCACCGAAGTGAGAACCCTCGGGCTCCATCCCTACCGGATGAGTTAAAGCAGAAGCGTTAGTATTGTCAGGAGTTGTGGTGGAGGGTGGGACAGCAGCCGGGAGAATGACAATATCGAACTGTCTCCAGGCGACCGCTTCAGGTTGGGTTTCAGGGATAGCCCTGGCGGTGAGCAAATAGCGACCGGGGAAAGCATCCACCGGGACCGCGATTTTAAACCGGGCCACTTCACTCCAATTGGGGGAAAGACGCAAGAAGGGTGGGTCCACCGTAATCCATTCCGGCGGCAATCCATCCAGCCCAATACTGAAATTGTGAGGGCCGGTGCTGAGATTTAAAAGATAGGCCGTCTGTTCGGCGGTTTGCCCGGCTACCACCGTAACCTGCCCGAAATCCAGGTCAATTTGCAGCCTGGGGAAATCGGGTGGGGGAGTGAAAGGTTCCTGGAAGTTAGCCGGGTTGGGGTTCAGAAAAGGATTTTCCGGCAGGTTGCCATGGGTTGGCGGCGCGGCAGGATTTAATTCAGGCGCGGAAGCGGGATGCGTTCCACCAGAGGGGCTTTCAACCACAATGCCAAGCTGAATCCTCGATTTGACGTTATCCTGGGTATGCGAACTGGCTTCAATTTCCAGCACATAACTACCCGGTGGAGTTTCCTCCGGGACTATTAACGTCAGGTTAATAACATCGCTCCAGTTTGGGAAAAGGTTGACGCTCTCTTTGTCAAAAGAGGCCCAGGGCGCAGGGTTGCCGGAAATAGCCAGGTAGAAAAAATCTGGCAGGGGAGTTAAATTGACCAGTGTAACTGGATTCTCTAGGGTGGAACCGGGCCTGGTACGGACGGTCGCCTCTCCAAGGCGGATCTCTATCCGGGCCACGTCGATTCCTGCAATATCCGTCATTTCACCCTCGGATTTCCGGTTAATCCGGTTTTGCGCTGTAACCTATTTTTATTAAATTATTCAGGGTCAATTTGTGATGGCTCGCTTTTAAGCACAGTTAACCCTTTAAGAACCATCAATTACTTTCCAACCTTAAACGATTACCATTGCTTAATTTGCACTTAATTATAGCGCCACTTCTCATTAAGTGCAAGCTTTCTAAATGCGGGTTTATAAATTTCGTATATCTTTATTAAAAGCATTAATTATTTTTTAATGAGGTTTTATAAGTGTTAAAAACAATTGGTCTTAAATTATCTTAAAGCCCTAAAACCTGGTAAAAAAAAGACGGGCTAAAAACACAATTTAAACTAAAAGGCTTAATAAAAAGTAAAAACGGCTTTATAGAGTATAAATCCGGTAAAAAACAGGTATAAATTAGGAAATATGCTCTATAGCAATAGGACCAAAAAATGGATATAATTTTTAATGTAATTTGCACAAATTTCGTCAAAACTGCCAGATTTTCCATTTTTGTTTATTTTAGACAGCAGACACGGCCATATTAACAAAATTTTATTTTCTTAATTTGTCCCGTCAATTAAGCGATAATTAAGTGGAAATTAAGCAGGGAAAAATTTGAGGCTGCTATACTGATTTTACCTAGCGAATGTTTCAGCGAAAAATTGCTAAATTTTTAATTCTAAAAGTCGAAATTAATTCGCCGAAGTTTTAGCTGACTTTTGGAAAAGGAGCCAAAACGTGTCTTCTCGTCAATACTCGTCATTTTTGTTGCGGTTTTGGCTAATAAATGACACGGTCCCCGGTAAATCTGCCGGAGAAACCGCTTCTTCGCTAGTCTTGCAATTACAAAACTTACAAACCGGCACCACCTGGCGGTTGAGTAGCCTGGAAGAACTAAATACCCTGCTCGGAAAGACGATCGAGAAGTCCGGCATGCTTTTGCCGGGCGGTCCCGCCACAGGGAAAACCTTGCCGAATGTAGCGCGTCTGGATAATGAAGTCGAATGAGTATTTCGCTTACCAACACAAATTTCGAACATCTTCTTTCCGAACTGCGGCGCATTACCACCAAAGTGGCTCTCCGCGTCGAAGAAATGCGCGCTACCATCGGTAACGATGAAGACGAGTTTCGGGGACTGTACGTCTCCGAAGATGAAGTAAATCAACTCCTGGCCGACCCCGACCTTTTCCAGGGCAATAGCGGTTTGTTGAATCAGCCGGAAATTGGAAAAGGTGGCCCGGGTCCGGTTTCGCGGTTAACCCGCCTCCAAACTGTGTTTGGACTTTCTGCTTTCGAGCGCGACGTGGTTTTGATAGCCCTCGCCCCTGAAATCGAACTGCGTTTCGAAAAACTTTATGCCTATCTGCAAGACGATGTCACCAAGCGTCGCCCCAGCATTGATATGACCTTGCGCTTGCTTTGCCCTGGCCTGGCCGCGCAGGTCGCCGCCCGCCGCAGTTTTGACGCGGAAGGGCCTTTGCTCAAGTACCGGCTGATTGAATTTACCGACGATAACCAGAACCGCCAGGCTTCACTTTTAAGCCGCTCTATCAAACTCGATGAAGGGATAGTCTCTTATCTCCTCGGTGAGGACCGCCTGGACGCCCGTTTGCGCCATATCGCGACCATCGAGCAGGACTACGAGCAGTGGCTTACTGTCGGGGATAACGAGGATGAAACCGACCGGTTGGTCGAACTGGCTCCTGGTGGTTACATCACCTTTTTACTGGGCCAGGACGAATCAAGCAAGCTCCACCTGGCCGCCGGGGTTTGCCAGCGGTTAGGTATTGAGGTCGTCAAGGTCGAGGCCACTGTTTTACCCGGCCTGGCAAAAGCCGACTCGGTATTGCGTCTGCTAGAGCGCGATTGTATTTTGCGGGGCGCCGCCCTATACCTGAACGGTTTTGACAACTTATTAAAGGAAGAAGCACCCGTCCAGGAAGCCTTGCGCCAGGCCACTCAGCTTATGCAGGGCCTGACCGGTATCACCTTTGTATCGAGTGAGCAAGCTCTTTCGCCGATGCAGGGCCACCTGGGACGCCGCGAGTTCTACCTGCAACTGAACATGCCCGGCTATTCCGAGCGACAGCGCATCTGGGAAAAGCAACTCGGTAGCGAAGCGCTAGGGCTCGACCTGGAAGGTCTTTCCAGCCGGTTTAAGTTGAGCCGGGGTCAGATTGTAGCCGCCGCCGCAACCGCCCGCAATACCGCCGCCTGGCGCGGGGAAACCGCCCCGACCCTGGCCGACCTCGAAGCGGCCTGCCGCCGCCACTCGACAACTCGGCTTAGTAACCTGGCCCGGAAAATCAAGCCGCTCTTTCGCTGGGATGATATTGTCCTGCCGCCCGACCCCGCCCAGATGCTTAAAGAAATCGTGCAGCAGGTTCGAAACCGCTCATTGGTCTTCGAAAAGTGGGGCTTTGATACCAAACTATCTTATGGCAAGGGTTTGAACGTAATCTTTGCCGGCCCCAGCGGTACCGGTAAAACGATGTCGGCGGAAATTATTGCCGGTGAGCTAAAAATGGACCTGTACAAAATTGACCTGTCGAATATGGTCAGCAAGTACATCGGCGAAACCGAAAAGAACCTTGAGAAAATATTTAATGAAGCGGGGGAAAGCAACGCCATCCTGTTCTTTGACGAGGCCGACTCGATTTTTGGTAAACGTAGCGAAGTAAAAGACGCCCATGACCGTTACGCCAATATCGAAACCGGTTACCTCTTACAGAAAATGGAAGAATACGATGGCATCGTAATCCTGGCGACCAACCTGCGCAAGAACCTGGATGACGCTTTTATCCGGCGCATGCATTTTATGATTGAATACCCCTTCCCGGAAGAAGAGGACCGCTTTCAAATCTGGCAGCGCAGTTTCCCCAAGACTGTTCCGATGGGTGAAACCGTTGATTTACGTTTTATGGCCCGGCAGTTCAAAATTGCCGGTGGTAACATCAAAAATATTTGCCTGACCTCCTCCTTTCTGGCGGCAGGCGATATGGAAGAAAATCCAAACCAGGCGGTCGAAATGGTCCATCTTATCAAGGCCACCCGCCGTGAGTTTCAGAAAATGGGCAAGCTCTGTACGGCCAGCGATTTTGGCCGTTACTATAGTCTTATATCCGAATATTAAACCGGCGCATTCCAATAACCTGGTTCCTAAATATGCAACCGATTGTTGCACCAGCGAATTCTAAAGAGAGGTAAAAAATGTCTGGTAATGGTATGAGAGAGTTTCAAGACGAGCGCGCTATCGCGGCTCAGGAGACTGAAGAATCCAGTCCCGAAGCCGATGTCGCGCCGGTAATTTCCCCGGCCCAGGCAGGTGCGATGTTGAGCGGCAAACTGAACAAAGTCCAGCGCCAGGCGATTATTCAATCGGTCGGGCAGCATTACGGTAACCGCCAGGTCCAGCGCCTGGTAAACCAGACCCAGCGCTCGGCTTCCGCGGGGGCAGAAGGTGGGCCGCTAGAAAGCGAATTAATTTCCCGGATTCAATCTGAACGTTCCAACGGTCAGCCGATGGATACCTCGGTACGCCGCCAGGTTGAAGGTGCCCTGGGGCAAGACCTCTCGGCGGTCCGGGTTCACTCCGGCGAAGCGGCGGCTGACCTGAGCAGCCAGATGGGCGCGAAGGCGTTCACCACCGGGCGCGACATTTTCCTGGGTGAAGGCGCTTCCGCGAGCGATACCTCTCTGATGACTCACGAAGCAACCCACACCATCCAGCAGGGTATGGGTGAGGCTGCCCCCTCCTCGATTGGTGCCGCCGATACCGAACACGAGCATGCCGCCGAACATAATGCTGCCCACGGTGGCGAAGGGGGCCTGGGTGTGCAGCGTGAGGCCGCCGAAGAAGATGAACTTCAAATGATGCGCGACCCCGAAGTTCAGCGTGAGGCTGAAGAGGAAGAGGAAGAGGGCGTTGAGCGGATGATGGAAGTGCAGCGCGAAGCTGAAGAGGAAGAAGAAGAAGGCTCCGAATAGTTTACGGCATTTTATCAACTTTATTAATAATTCGGTTTTGTAATGCATTTATTAATGTTTAGTTGATATTATGTGTTTAACTAAGTGTTAGTGTAGGTGGAGGCGCTAAGAGCCCTCTTTGAGGGCTCTTTAGCGGGGGAAAACCTACCATCTTCCTTCTTAAACACATCCAGGTAACAAATAATTATAACAATCTGAGAGAGCCCGCTTGGCTGCGGGGCTTACCGGTAGCATTCAAGATTACCGGGCCAGATTTGACCTTGAGCGAAACGATTTTCAAAGTTTATTTAATGGCGCAAAGCCCTGGATTATTTGAGCGTTATTCATGATTGAAGCCCTAGACGAAACAATAAAAAATTTCCTGATCCAGAAAACGCCTCTTAACCAGTCGGAAGTTGATATTAGCTTCGACGTTCCCAACAAAGAGTGGAGCGGTTCAATTTCCAAGCCTACCATTAATATTTACTTTTACGACATCCGTGAAAATCTGAGCTATAGCCCCAGCCATACCGATTTTGACCTTGAGCGTGACCCGCAAACCGGGAAAATGATAAAAAAGCGGAAGGGTATTCGCTACGATTTATCGTACCTGATTACCTGCTGGACCATCAATGTCGAGGACGAGCACCGTTTGTTCTGGTACATCCTCTCGACCCTGGCCCGGCACGACTTTATTCCAAAAGATATGCTCGAAAAACCGTTAGACGAGCAGCCTTATCCTTTATCGACCAAGGTGGCCCATCCCGAAGGGATTTTGCGGAATGTCGCCGATGTTTGGACGGCCCTGGACAACCAGTTAAAGCCGGTTTTGCCCTATGTCATAACCGTCTTTCTCGACCCGAATATTTCCTGGGAAGTTCAACCGGTCCGCAGCAAGTTCATCCGAATGTCACCGCCGATGGAAAGTCTCCGGGACCAACGAGGGTTCCTGGTTGATTCTCGGTCACTCAAGGACAACAATGGGGTCACCGTTTTCAACCAGGTGGGCGGGTATGTCACCGATGCCACCAACCCTGGACGACCGGTCCAGGCCGAAGTAATTTTACTCGAACAGGGTCTCAATACCAGGACCGATGCCGCAGGACGTTACACTTTTTCTAACCTGGTGGAGAGGCCCAAATATACTTTTATCGTCGTTGCCAATGGCTATGTTACAGCCCGCCATGAAGTGACGACAGTCCCGGCTGCTTCCTATGATATAGCCTTGCAGCCGGAAACCGCAGCGGTACCTTCTTAACTCGCCCGGCGGGTTAAGGTAAAAAGTAGGTCTGAACCATCTTGTTATCCGGCATTATAGCTACGCCGGGTAGTGCTGGGTAACTGAGCTACGAATACGCATCCTGAGTCTGTGCTGATCTAAAGTTTTGCTTTTGTTGGTTGTTGAATTTAAAGCCTGAAATCGAAGGAGAAGTTTATGCCACAGTATCTTTCACCTGGCGTGTACGTTGAAGAAGTAGACCGGGGTAGTAAACCTATCGAAGGTGTGGGGACCTCGGTAGCTGCTTTTGTCGGTTTCACTGAAAAAGGGCCGCGGGAAGCCCAGTTGATTACCAACTGGGAACAGTTCCGCACCATTTACGGCGGTTTCATCGAAGGCGCTTTCCTGCCGACCTCCGTCTATGGTTACTTCCTGAACGGTGGAACCCGCGCTTACGTAATGCGAGTAGCTCCGGCCATCCAACTTCCCCAGACCCGGGGTAGCAAAAATGCCCTCGAATTTACTCCTTTGCTGACCGCCGGTGATGAAGCTGTTTCGGTTAAAGTTGATAATGGGGCCGTGGCCGGTCGCTACAAGCTGACCATCTCCCAGGGCGATGTTACCGAAACTTTTGACGATTTGAGCAGCGACAAGAAAGACCCCGCTGCCCGCTACGTCGAAAATATTGTTAACGACCCTGCCAAGGGTTCCAAACTCGTCCGCGTTTACGATAGCAGCGGCACCCGGGAACTGCCCGAAGCCCGCGCCCCTAAATCCGGTAACTACGCTTTCGGCGATGCCAAACCGGCGGCTGAATTACCGCCCCCGGCCCTGCGTCTGAACCCTCGCAACGCGGGCGACCAGCCTGCCGTTGAAATCCGCCAGGCCCCCGGTGTTACCAAGCCGGTCTCGGTCGAAGTCCTGGATGTCCAGGGCAAAGACGACCTCTTCCGGTTGGTCTTCAAGGCCGGTGACGAATCCGAAACCCATGATGTCAGCTTTGCCAAGGGCGCGACTAACCTCGAAACCGTCATCAACGGTGGCAAAACCGCTTCTAAACTGGTCCGCGTCAAAGACCTGGATGAAGCCAGCAAAGCCAATCCGGCGGACCGCCGCCCGGCTGCGGGTAAATTCGAACTGTCCGGCATCAGCGCTCCGGCGGCTGGTTCCAAAGGTAAAGTTTCTTTCTCTACCGCAGACATTACCGGTGACTCGGTTGACCGGACCGGTGTCGGTGGCCTGGAAGCCCTCGACGATGTCACGATGGTTATAGTTCCCGACCTGATGACCCTCTATCTCAACGGCACCATCGACCTGAAGGGTGTCCAGGTAGTCCAGACCGCCATTATGAACCACTGCGAAGCCATGAAAAACCGCGTTGCCATCCTGGATGCTCCGCCGGACATGAACGCCCAGCAGATTCGCAACTGGCGTATGAACGAAGCCAACTACGACAGCCAGTACGCGGCTCTCTACTACCCCTGGATTGAAATTGACAACCCTGCCCAGAAGGGCAAGACCATGTTTTCGCCTCCTAGCGGCCACATGGCCGGTATCTGGGCCCGCAGCGATGCCGAGCGCGGCGTCCACAAAGCTCCCGCCAACGAAATCGTCCGCGGTGCGGTCGGTCTCGAACGCAACATCACCATGGGCGAGCAAGACGGCTTGAACCCGAACGGGATCAACTGTATCCGCGCTTTCCCAGGCCGGGGTATCCGCGTGTGGGGCGCTCGCACCCTGTCGAGCGATCCGAGCTGGCGCTACATCAACGTCCGCCGGTTGTTCAACTTCGTTGAAGCTTCGATTAAGAACGGCACCCAGTGGGTCGTCTTCGAGCCGAACGATTTCGACCTGTGGGCGCGGATTCGCCGCGACATCAACGCCTTCCTTTACTCGGTTTATCTTACCGGCGCTTTCTTTGGCCTATCGCCTGACCAGGCTTACTTCGTCAAGTGTGACGCCGAAATCAACCCTCCGGAAACGATTGACCAGGGTATTGTCGTAACAGAAATCGGCTTTGCCCCGGTGAAACCGGCGGAATTTGTAGTCTTCCGTGTTGGTCAGATGGCGGCGGGCGGCGCCTAAGATTGGTCCCGGTCTGGCGTGGTTGGGTATAATAACCTGACCACGCCGGGTCCGACCCTAGTATAAGCTAGAAGGAGTTAACAATGCCTGGTGTAACACTCAAACAGGATCCATTAATTAGTAACAGGTTTTTTCTTGACATGGGCGGTATCCAAGTATCAGCCATCCAGGAAGTTTCGGGCCTGGATATTGAAACGGATGTTGCCGAATTGGTCCAATCTACCAAGGATGGCAAAGTCGTCACTATTAAGACCCCTGGCGCTACCCCGGTCAAAACCGGCAAAATCACCCTGAAGTATGTGGCCTTTAAGGACGATCCGATTCTGAAATGGCGGACCGATGTTATCCAGGGTAAAATGGCAACTGCCCGTCAGAACATTTCAATTGTTCTTTATAACCTCCTGTACGAAGAAGAAATGCGCTTTAACTTCAAGAATGCATGGCCGTCCAAGCGTTCATTCTCGAACTTTACCTCTAAAGGTAACGACCCGGTTACCATTACTCTCACTATCGAGCATGAAGGTGTTTCAGTTGCAGGTTACAACAGCTAATCTTTTATATTTAGTTGTAGCCGAGTCGGAAGCCTGGTAACAGTTAGAGTGATTCAGGCCATAAAAGTCTGAATTTATTAGCAAGATTAACCGGCTTCCTTACAGCTTGAAATAAGTAGCGTTATTGGAGGATTCTTAATGCCTGAGACATATTTTAACCCGGTAGTAGCCAACCGGTTTTACCTTGACCTGAACGGTAATAAGATTGATACAATCCAGGAAGTTTCCGGGATTGAAGACGAGAGCGATGTTGTTGAAGTCCAGCAATCGATGAAAAACGGCAAGATCGTTATCGTCAAGGCCCTGGGCGCGATGCCGCTTAAATCCGGCAAATTAACTTTGAAGTACGCCGCTTTCAAAGATGACCCGATTAAGAAATGGTACGACGAAATTGTAAACCAGAAGGTCGAGGCTGCTCGTACTACGATTAGCTTGGTCCTTTACGACCTGGAAGGTAAGCCGGAATTCACCTTTGAGTTTGCCAGGGCCTGGGTTTCCAAGTATTCTTTTGGTTCCCTTTCAGCCAAGGGTAATGACCCGCTGGCCGTTACCGTTACCATTGAGCATTCGGGTATGAACGTTACAGGTTATAACTCCTAACCCCGGCGGCAAGGTTTTGAAAAAGAACTCTGGAGAGTTCAGAATGGATATTTGTAGCGGCGACTTTAATCGTTTGGCCCCGGCTGGAGCGATTAAAGTCATTGCTACGCTTAGGAACTAGATTAAGGAGTGCCTTTAATGGCAGGCTTCCAGACTGAATACGAATTTATTTTACCTAAAGGTTTTGTAGACCAGGAGGGCAATTTACATCGCAAAGGCACTATGCGCCTGGCGACAGCGATGGACGAAATTACCCCCCTTCGCGATCCGCGAGTGCGAGGCAACCAGGCTTATTTAACCATTTTACTCCTGTCCAGGGTGGTAACTCGTCTGGGTACCCTGGATGGTGTTAATGCCGGTATAATTGAACACCTGTTTGCCAGCGACCTGGGGTACTTACAGGCCATGTATAACCGGATTAATTCCAGCACCATGGATGATACAATTTGTCCGACCTGTGGCCGCCCGTTCGAATCGGATAACGAACAGGAGGCGACCCCGTCTGTGGGAGTGGGGGGATAGTAAGCTACCCTTCGGAACAGATAACCGAGGAGGTAGCTTATATCGCCTATTATTTTCACTGGTCCATTGATGATATTCTAAACCTTGACCATGTTTCCCGGCGACAGTGGGTAGAAGAAATAAGCCGGATAAATGAAAGACTTAGCAAAACGGATGAATAGGGAGTTTTAAAATGCCTGATCCTGGAGCTTCGACAACTTTAACCCCAGATTATTACTCTTCAAATTGTTTCTGGGTTGAACTTGATGGAGTTATTGAGTCTTTTTTTACGGAATGCACTGGCCTGAGTGTTTCTACGGAAACGTATAAGGTTAAAGAAGGCGGCCTAAATTCTCACGTTCATCATTTGCCGGACCGCACCAATTTCACCAATATAACTCTCAAAAACGGTTATACCCTCTCCAATGCCCTCTGGACCTGGTATAAGAATACGGCCCTGGGGACAATCCAGAAGAAGAATGTAACCATCATTTTGTATGATGGTGAGGGCGCTGTCACCAAAAGATGGCAGCTTACCGGGGCTTACCCGATTAAATGGACCGGGCCGAGCCTCAATTCCAAGAATAACGAACACATGACCGAGACTATCGAACTGGCTTACGATTTCTTCCAGCTTGTTGCCAATTAGCGGGTAAGTTTTCGAAAGCTACCAGACAGATTTTTACCGGTTTCAAGTTAGAGAAAAGGCAAACAGGCGCATGGCAGGGCAGAAAGTTCAAACTTCAATTCTCCGGCGGGTCTTAGACCACACTCCTCTCCGCCCGGCTCGCCTGGAAAACTTTCAACCACAGGCTCTTAAAACGGCCCAGTTTGCGGCCCGTTACTTTAACCGCGAAAATTCGGTAATTCAGCGTGTCCTAAATGTCGGAGGGGCTTTCAGCCCGATTCGACGTTCCATTGGATGGGGCGTAATTTCCCGCAACTCGGCTTTTATAAATTCGTTTGGGCCGGTCCAGAGGTCTTACCGCTACCAACCTGAACACCAACCCCGCCGCCACTCCCAGGTCGAAGACGGTTTCGAAGCCTATGAGAGTTTTGAAACAGAAGATTTTGGCTATGCCCAGGAACCTGCCTATTTCACTCCCTCCGAACCGCTTATTTCCCAAAGTTACCAGGCCGATTATGCCAGCCCGGCCCCGGCGACTTTACCCTGGGAAACGCCTTTAAGCTCGGCTCCATTGCCTGTCGCCCGGCGGATAGAATTCCAACCCGCTAACCTCCAATATTTGCTCAACCCCGAAAGACCAGAACCGGCCCGGTCCCTTACCGAACGCCCTTCCGGACCTGTCGTCGAGCGGAGGGTCGCGCCAGTTTTCCAGGCTCCGGCTCAAGCTCCTTCCCAGTCTGGCCGGGGGTCTGTAACAACAAACCTGTCCGAAATAACGGGTGCGGAATCCACCGCACAACCAGTTATAACAAATTCAGAGGTCCAGGTACAACCTGGCATACCAGGCCAGGTATCCACCAGCCAACCGAGTATTACCCCGGCCCCTTTAACTCCGGCAGCACCAGCCTTCCAGGCTGGTTCCAGCGCGGTCGAGCGCGAACCTGTACGCGAATATAGAGAAACCGGTTATGGCTCTGCGCAGGGCGGCTTTGCCTCGGTCCCCGCGCAACCTGCTCTAAGCCGGGCCTTGCAGCGCACTTTTGAAGCTACCGCTTACCAGCCCGGCCTTGCAAACCCGGTCTTGTACCAGGCTCCTAACCCAAACAACACCCTGGGAGCCACCCCGGCAGCGGTTGCCCGCCATTTTGCGGTTCCAGCGACCCTGGCCCGGTATCGCTCGGTCAAACAGGCGGCGGACAAAGCTATTTATGGTGAAGAAGCGGCCTTTGAACCGGTTTCAAACCGGCCCTATACGGGTGATGCCTCCTTCACGCCTGTACCGTTAAATTATAGCCAGGCCCCGGTTCAGCCTGTGGCCCCTGTGTCCGCTCCTTTACCGCAAGTGACCCACGGCGAGTTACCGGAAGTCAGGCGTGTCCGGGAAGCGGTCCAGCCCTTACCTGAAACGCCTACCAACTTTGTTTCACCCGTAACCTGGCCAACTCCGGTACAGCAACCGGCCCAGGCCTTTGATGCCATAGAAGTCCAGGCTGAAAACCAGGCAGCCAAACCGGCCCTTTTGCAAAATACTGCCGAACCGTCCGGCAACCCGCAACCGGCCCTTGAAACCCCGGCCTCCTCTCAAACAGCCCAACTCCCGGTTCAAAGGACCGCTGCGGTTGAAGCGGGCCAACCTTTGGTTTCACCGGATGCCCTGGCTGCTACCGAACTTCAATCTCAAAGGACAACACAACGTGCGGCCCAGCCGGTGGGCCAAACCGTTTCCGGTAGAACCGTCCTTCAAGCGGGAGAAGCCGCCATCGAGCGGACTTTCCAACCTGGCAGGGATGCCGGCTTAACCCGGTTTACCGCCGCGCCCCTCCCGTTTGACGAGGCTATACCCGCTTCCTTACTGGGTAATCCGGCAGTTCCTTCCGAAGAGCGGCAATTTAGTGGAACAAGAGGCAATTTCCCGGTGGTGGCCCGGACCTGGGCTAATAATCTCGCGACCTTACGGAACAATCCGGGAGTCGAAGCTCGAACTTCTTTGCCCCTGGCCCGCCGGTTGAGCGAACCGGCAAGCCCGTCCGCTGAATCAGGTGTTGAAGCCTGGAGTGGGGGTGGGGCCGGGGTTTATTATGACCGCCGCCGCCCACGCCGCTTAGATACCGCTATGGCAGCAGATGCCGATGCCGCCGAAACCCAGGACCGGATTTTTTCCCTGGCCGAACCCAATCCCGGCTTGAGCAGTTTCCAGCCCCAGTTTATGCAAACCCTGGCGGTAGAAACCGTTACCCCTGCCCCGGTTATCAATCGTAGTTTGCCGGTCGCTCCCCAGACCCAGACTACCTCTACAGTCAGACCGGGCGATAGCGCGACACTCGGTGTTACCCGTGAGGGCCAATCGGCTGTTTACCGGGAAATCCAGGCCGCCGGACCTGTAGCTAATAACATCCAGGCCCGTCCAGGTCAGACCTCAGTTCAACCAGCCTGGAATTTTGACGGCACGGCTCCGGTCAACCAGTTTTATCCATCTCTCGATGCTACTATAGCGGGAGAAGTGGAAAGGGTTGCTAGCGAGCAAGCGGCCCCGGTTGAAACTGGTAGCTCCCCTTCGGACAGCCCGACCCGGCCAACTCAAACTGCCCCGGTTGCTAATATGCCTGCTTTGGAAGCTTCGGAAGCGAACGCCGTAGGCCAGCCTGTTTTTGAAACAGGTGAAGCGGTTCAAACCGCATTGGATACGCCTGGACCAGGCCGGGCTGTTGTTGGCGAATTAGTTGCCAATCAAGCCTTACCTGTAACCGGCGCTGCCACATCAGGCCAGTTTGCGGAGGATATGGGTGGGGCCGGGCAGTCTCCAGGAACCATCCGGGCTGCCGGTCCTCAACCAACCGCCTTGCAACGGGCCTTTAAGCGCCTTGACCTTGATGAACCCGGTGCCACTACTGCCTTTGGCAGGAATACTTCGCCTGACTTTGATGCACCGTCGTTTAGTTATACGGTCCGGCCCGGTTCCTTCCCGCACCGCCCCGGCCAAACGGATGCCACCGCCGATTATATCGAATTTGACGAGGGCGCTTCAGGTGGCTTCCCGGAAGTGGCTTACCCTGCCGCTCAATTTTACCAACCCTCCCAACCGCTGGTCCGCGAAACTGTCGTAGAAAGAGTTGTAGAAAGGGTTTCTCAACCGGAAGAAGCGACACCGCCCCGGCCTTATTCCGAAACTCAGGTCGGCTCTTCTTTCCAGGCCAATAATGACACCGTTGCCAGGGTAGCCACTCAGGGTCAAACCACCTCGACCGGCCCTGATGCGGCCCAGGTCGCCGGGGAAACCGGTTTTGAAGGTTTGCCAATTCCTACTCTTTCTGGAGTTAGCCCGCGAACCCTGACCGTTACCGGGTTTGACACGCCGGGTGCGGTTGAAGTTTCCCGGTTAAGCCAGCCCCAATTTTTCGCTAACAGTCTCGAACCGGCCTGGTTAACCCCCGAAAATCGTTTTATGGTCGAGCGGTTGCCCGGTGGCAGCGGAGCGTTGCAGCGCCTGAGACAGGCCCCCGGTCAGTTGTCCGCTTTTCTCGAACAGTTCCGGGCCACTTCTACGCCTGGTCTGAACCTGTCATCTTTGAGCAATAACCCCGGGTTATCTGCCAGTGTTGCCCGTTCCTTTGATAATTCGGGTCCAGTTTCGAGTAGCGCGACTACAAATAATTTGGCCGGCAACCAGCCTTTGAGCTTTACCCTTCGCCGCCGTCAGGCCCGCCAGACTTCGCAAAGTCCGGGCGATTTTGAAAGAAATTTCGAGCAAGACGGTTATTTTAGCTTTGAGCAAGGCCCGGCATCATTTAGCCCGGATGCTTCTGACTATGCCAGCCCTGTTCAAACCCGGCCTGAGATAGCCCGCACCATAGACGTTCCGGCCAATCAGAATCAACCCACCCCGGTCCAGCGTGTTACAGCCCAACCGGTTAGTTTTCAGAATAACGTCAACCGGGAAACTTCCGCCCGTATTCAGCGCAACGGGGTAGCCGACCCGACCCAACCCGCTTCTAATTCGAGCTTTACTATTACGAGCGATTGGGTAGGCCAGTTGCAGCGCCGTTTCGCCGGTTTTTCGGTCGGTCAGTTGAGCGCGGCGACCGGGCAGGTAATGCGCTTCCTGAATAACGAAGGCGGGAGTTTGCCGGGGTCCGCTTTTGGTGCGAACACCGGGGCCGATTTTGGGAATTTCTCCGGCTTTAGCTACGCGGTGCCGCCTTTACTCTGGCGCAAGGTTAGCGATTACGCTCCTCACAATGCTCTGCCGTTTAACCCGGACCAGCCTACAGGCGGTCAACCCGGTTTTTCTTATACCACGCCCGGTGAAGTCTTAAGGGCTTACGAACAGGGCCAAACTTTTTACGGTCAGCCGGACGATGGGGCGATTTCCGCCGAGACCGGCGAAACGACCAACCAGGCCCGGTTGGAGCTACCTCGCCTGGAACAGACCCACCGGCTTTTGCAACGGATTGCCAGCCTCGAAAATACCAATCAGTCGCTGGAACTGGCCCACCGCATGGAAGCCGCCGCCCAGGCGAACAATTTCGCCCCTCAGCCTGGCAGCCCGGTAACCCCGGCCCAACCAGGCCAATTGCCCCTTTCGCTGCCGCGATCAGCCACTGTCCAGCGCCAGCCTGATTTGCCCGGAGCCACGCCACCCTTAGCTTCAAACCGGTTTAGCAGCGACCTGGAGGCCGCTGAAGCCGTGGTGGAAAGGTTCGCCCCTGCTGCGCCGTTACGGATGACGGATGTCCCGGTAAACCGCCCCGGTTCGGTGGGTCAAAATGAGGAAGCTGCCTCAGATGGGTTTACGGATGACGATTTCGCCCGACCTGCCCCGGAAATTCGGACGGTCGAAGTGCGGGTCCCGGAGCGCCAGAATTACGCCACCCCCCTGGAAGCGGCGGCGGCCCGGAGTAGCCCTAATGGTCCCAATATCGGCCAGGGAGAGATTCTCCAACCTTTAGCCATTCAGCGCAAAGCGGCCTCAAGCGGGACAACCCAAACGGCTACATACGCTCCCCTGGCTCAACCGGCCCTGCACAACGTTATAAAAACTTCGGTTGGCCGGAATCTAGATACCCAGGTCCAGCGCAAAATGACCGGGATTTTTGGCTCCCACTTCCAGGATGTGCGGGTCCATACCGGTGACGAAGCGGCCCAGGCGACCAGACAGGTTGGCGCGGAAGCCTTTACGCTCGGCTCGAATATCTATTTCGCGCCGGGCCGCTACCAACCCGATACCCAGTCCGGTCAGGCCCTCATAGGCCACGAGTTGACCCACGTCATCCAACAGTCGACCCTGCCTTCGCTGGGTGGTGGCCGGATTCCCGAAACTTCAAGCCTGGGCCAAACCCTGGAACACCATGCCATTGCCAATGAACAACTTTTGCTGCGGCACCTTTCCAATAACCACGACGACCACAACCATCACGGTTTTAGTTCTGACGACAGTGGCCGCCTGAGTTACCAGAATAACTATTCTTCGTCATCCTATTCCGGGGGAAGTTCCACCGTTGAAAGGAGTTATCAACCCATGTCCGAACAAAACAGTCACCCACCAATTAACCCGGCCCACCTTCGTAACGATAACGCCTCCGGGCAGTATATCCAGCGAGTAATTGGGCTTGATGACACCACCAGCCAGAATGTAAGTAGCAGCAGCAACAGTAATATCGAAGATATTATTAATAACCAGGAGAGTATAGATAAACTGGCTCGCAGGGTCTACCAGATTATGCGCGATGAATTAATGATTGAGCGAGACCGTGGTTTTGGGCCTGGAAACGGCAAATTCTTCTAGTAAGTGGAGTAAAGCGAGATGTCTACAGATTTTTCGAATATACAGACTGCCAATAAGGCTACTATCAAAATTCTCTGGAAAAATAAAGCCCAGGAAACTTTGACCTGCCACTTTAACCCGGAAAAATATACCATTACCCGTACGATTGGCTGGCAGCCCCAGGCCATCAAGGGCGGCGATACTCCCGCTACCGAATTTACCGGTGGCGGGCCTAGCACGACTCAGTTAACCTTGCTTTTCGATACTTCCCTGGAAAGTACCGCAACCGATGTCCGCTCAATAACCAAAAAACTGTGGGATGCCGCCCGCATCGAAACCGGTGGCTCAGACCCCATCAAAACTCCTCCCAATGTAATGTTTTCGTGGGGAACGAACTGGGCTTACGAGGCGGTTATCACCAGCCTTTCCGAGGAATTTATTTATTTCAATAGAGACGGTCTCCCGCTCCGTTCGAATGTCACGATTGGGCTCCAACAGATTAAGGATGACGATTCGTTTGGCCGCCAGAACCCGACCAGTGGCGCGATTGAAGGCGATATTTATATAGTTCGGGAAGGCGACCGGTTGGATTTAATTGCGGCCAGGGCCTATAAGAAACCCGGTATGTGGCGTTCCATTGCCGAATTTAATGGAATTGACAGCCCCGGTAGTCTGAGACCCGGCCAGCGCCTGATTATTCCACCGGCCAAACGTTAAGCGTAGTTCCATCGGAGAAAGAAATTGCCTGTTTCTGATGTATTAAATAATGACATCCTGGTCGGAGCCTATATAATAAAGTCCAACGGTTCCAAGATTGATATTCCTCCTGCGGATTTTGTATTTGCTGAAGTTGAGCAGAATTTATATATTCCCTCAATGGCTGTCATACGGTTACGCCACCTTGAACTTGCCAGTAGCTATCCGACAACCTTTTCTATCGGGAAAGCCATTTCAATTGAAATGGGTCAGAGTTCGTCTGATGCCGCCGAAGTTTTTAACGGGGAAGTGGTCGCCCAGGAAATTGATGTCTCACCGACCGGCACTCCTACGATAACCATCCGGGCTTACGATAAGCGCCATCGCCTGATGCGGGGCCGAAAAATCAAGGTGTTTAAGAATGTTAAAGACAGCGACAACTTCTCCACGATAGGAGGTGCCGCCGGGGTTTCAGTCAATGCCGAGGCTACCACTGAACTTTACGACTGGTTAATCCAGAATAACGAAACCGACCTCGAATTCCTGACCCGCCGAGCTCTCCGTATCGGTATGGAAGTGATAATGGATGGCACGACCCTCAAAATGCGTAAACCACCTACGGCTAGCACTGCTGCTGCCACTGTTGAGTGGGGAATGGATTTGCTCGCATTAAAAATACGGGTTAACAGTTCTAAACAAGTAAACTCGGTAACCGTACGAGGCTGGGACCGTAAAACCAAGCAGGCAATCGTAGGAACCTCCAGTTCCGCTACTTTCAAACCCGCTATCGGACTGAACAAAGACGGCGCGGCCCTTTCTTCCGACTTTGGTAGTTCTAATGTCATGTATAATGTCTACAGTCCGGTGGTGTCCCAGGCCGAAGCCAATTTGGTGGCCGCTGCCGTTCATAACGACATCAATGGCCGGGCTATCCAGATCCAGGGGAAAACTTTTGGCAATAAGGCTATAAAAGCCGGGATTTACCTCGAAGTTAAAAAGGCCGGGACCGATTACAATGGGAAATATTATTTAACGAACTGTACTCACCGGTTTGATATTGAAGGTTATTTTACCTATTTCGAGTCGACCGGTAAGAATACCAACAGCATCCTTGAGCTGACCAACCAACTTAATGAAAGGGCCAGCGGCGGATTCATGGGGCCGGTTATTGCCCTTATTACAAACAACAATGTTCCCGACGACCAGAAAAATAAAGGGCAGGTAAAGGTTAAATATCCCACCCTCGGCGATAATATTGAAAGCGACTGGATACCCCTATCGCAACCCATGAGCGGGAATGCTACCGGAATTTTCTTTATGCCGGAAGTGAACGATGAAGTGCTGGTGGCTTTCGAAAATGGGGATATAAGCCGACCTTACATTGTCGGTTCAATCTGGAATGGTACCGACGCAGCACCCTTAGCCGCCAGCGTCTATGTGGGAGGGGATGGGAAAGTAAAACAGCGAGTTATCAAAACTACCAGCGGCCATATTATGACCTTTAATGACTCGTCAGACGCACCCGGTATCTCAATTGTTGATAAGACTGCTAAAAATAAGATAACCATCGATTCGACCGCCAATAAAATCTCCATCGAGTCGGATGGCGATATGCTCTTAAAAGCCAAGACCAAAATGACGATTGAAGCCGCCGACCTGGACATTACGGTTACAAACAAAATTACCCAGAAGGGCGGCCAGGTTGAGGCGCAATCGACCTCCACCGATTACAGTATCAAGGCCAGCACCGACCTCAAACTGGAAGGTTCGGTTAATTTCCAGGCCAAGGGTGGAGTCGGGGCCAAGGTCGAAGGGACCAACCTTGAACTCAAGGGGAGTGCCAAAGGTAGCCTGGACGGTGGTGCCATGATGGAAGTCAAAGGCGGTTTAATAAAGCTCAATTAGTGTTAGTGCGCAGGAAATTCAAAGCTTATGGACAAAAGTTTAAGTATAGAAGCCAGTTTTATCGGAGCCGGGTGGGCTTTCCGGCGCGATAGCGGCATCGGTATCAATTCGCAGGGTAATATTGCCCTCGTCAGCGGTGACCAGGATATTGCCAAGTCAATCTTTATTATTCTCAGCACCGCCCCCGGTGAACGGGTGATGCGGACCGAGTTTGGCTGTGGAATTCACGACCTGGTCTTCGGTACACCTGGTCCCCAGCTTTTCGGTATGGTTTCCTATTATGTTACGCGGGCGCTGGGGCGTTGGGAACCGCGTATCGAAGTGATTGACGTTGTCTGTAAGGTTGACGAAGTTGAAAATGAAAAGCTGGTAATCAGTATAAATTACCGGGTCCGCCAGACCAACAACGAACGCAACCTGGTTTACCCGTTCTACGTTATCCCTCGCGGGCGAGATTAAAGGAGACGCTATGCCACTGCCCAATATTAAACTTGATGAACGCACCTTCCAGGACCTGGTAGACGAAGCCAAGTTGCGAATCCCTCGTTATACTCCCGAATGGACCAACCATAACGTTAGCGACCCAGGTGTTACCCTTATCGAGCTTTTCGCCTATATGGTCGACCACCTGCTTTACCAGATTAACCGGATACCTGAAAAGAACTACCGGGCCTTCCTGGATATGATTGGAGTGAAATTGTCACCACCAAACGCCGCCAAAGGCGAGGTGGCTTTCCGGCTTTCAACCTATCTGCCCAATCCCTTGCTCATCCCAAAAGGGACCGAGGTGGCAACCGTACGGACCGAAGAACAAAACGCCCGGATTTACACCACCGACCAGGAACTGGTCATTACGCCACCGGTTTTAAAATATGTCCTGACCACGCCTAATTCGCAGACCTTTACCAATGTCAGCCTGACCACCCTGGGCGATGACCCCAAGCCGCTGGATGTTTTCCCGGAAAATCCCCAGCCTGGCAACGCCTTCTACCTGGGTTTTGATTCGGATATTGCCCGTAACATGCTTCTCATCGGTATCAACTCCGAAAAGCTGGGCGTTGGTATTAACCCGAAACACGCCCCGTTGGTCTGGGAATACTGGGACCGCCTCGATAACGATTGGCGGGAACTGGAAACCGACAACGACACTACGGGTGGTTTGACCCTTCCCTGGGGCCAGGTTGAACTGTATGTTCCCCAGACCATCGGCCAGCGCGAAATTACGGTCCTTGCCGATACTATGACGGCTTCCTGGATACGTTGCCGCTATAACAATCTCTCCGCCGGACAACCCGCTTACCTGATGTCGCCAAAAGTTTTGAATTTCTCAGCCCGCTCTATCGGTGGGACTACCGTTGTTTCGCACAGCCAGATTATCAAGAATGAAGACCTGGGCCGTTCTAACGGCGAACCGGGCCAGAAGTTCGTCCTGCAAAATACCCCGGTCCTCTCCCTCAGCCAGGCGGCGGGTGAGATAATCCTGGTGGACAGCCTGGAAGAAGGCAAAGTCCCCGAAGTCTGGACTCCCGTTCCCGACTTTGCGGACTCCAAGCCGACCGATAAACACTTCGTCTGCGATTACATCACGGGGGAAATTACCTTTGGCCCGGCCTTGCGCAATCCCAGTGGGGTTGAAGAACAATGGGGCGCAATACCGCCTTATAACCACATGATTACGATAGCATCTTACCGGACGGGGGGCGGCCTCGATGGTAATGTGGGCGCGAATTCGATTACGGTCCTGAAAAGCTCGGTCCCTTACGTGGCCTCGGTGAACAACCGGCGACCTATCACGGGCGGCACCACCGCCGAATCGCTCGAACATGCCCTGGTACGCGGCCCTCGCACATTAAGGGCGCGAAATAGGGCGGTCACGGCGGAAGACTTTGAGGTTTTGACCAGGGAAGCAACCAGCGGTGTCGCCAGGGTAAAATGTCTCACCCCCGGCCCGTTGGACCAACCCTCCCCTGAAGACAGGGTCGAACCGGGTACGGTCGTCCTGATGGTCATCCCGGAAGTGGATAGCGAACTGCGGGAAATCAGGCCGGAGCATCTTTCCCTTTCCGCCGGGATGAAGCAGGATATTTTGACTTACCTGGACGAACGCCGTCTGCTTACAACCCAGGTTGAACTGACAACCCCCCGCTATCAGTGGGTTACTATCCAGGCCCGTATCAAGACCAGCAACGCCTATGTCAATGAGCGGGTCAAACGCGAGGCCGAGCGGCGGATTTACCGCTTTATCCGTCCTGTCAACGGTGGCCCCGACCCGACGATGCGCTACGACAAACCGGGTGAAGGCTGGCCTTTTGGCCGGATTCTCTACGTTTCGGAATTCTATCCCCTGTTGCAAACCATTGAAGGGGTCGAATTTATCGAAAAGATTGAGATGTTCCCGGTCAACGATATAAACCGGGGCCAGGCCGGGGCGCCTAACTTTATTATTGATCCCGGTCAGCGCGGTGTCCTTGTATCTTACCGGCATCAAATCGTAATAATTTAGATCAGGGTTAGGCAATTATGAATTCTTTGCTTGAAGAACAGTTAGCCTCGATTCTAGCAGGTTACAAGAGTGGATCGGGAGAACGGCGAAGCTGGTTGCTCGACTATCTACCGGCCTTTTATGCCGGGGACGAGTTCCTAAACCGCTTCCTGCTCATATTCGAGGATACTTTGCGGCCCCTCCAGATGATGGCCGACAACCTGCATTATTATTTTCACCCGCTCACCACGCCTACCGACCTGGTACCGTGGTTGGCGACCTGGGTAAACCTCGTCCTTGATGACAACTGGACACTGGAGCAGCGCCGGAACCTGATTTATACCGCCCCCGAACTTTACAGCCGCCGTGGTACCCGGCGCGGGTTAGCCGAGTATTTGACTCTCTATACCGGGGTAGTGCCGGATATTTCAGAGTACGTAGATGGGATGAAACTGGGGCCGGATACTCGCCTCGGTATCAATACCACCATCGCCGGGCGAGAACGCCACCGCTTTACAGTCACGATGTACCTGCCCGAAATGAGCGAAGAAGAAATATCTTACAAAGAGCAAAATATCCGGCGGATTATTGACGCTGAAAAACCCGCCCATACTACCTACCAGTTAATTTTGAAAACTCGCAAGGGGGATGGTGGTCCGGGTGATACCACCGAAACCGGCCCGGACGGCTCTAAAGCGAAAGGTAACGATGGCCGGGATGGTCACCGCTCGAACGGTTCGAATGGTGCCTCTGGGAACGGTAAGACCGAAGTAATCACAGCCAGGGGAGCCAGCGGGGCGGGAATCCCCGCCCCTGCTAACGAGACTAAAACAGCGGGTGATGGGAAGCCGCCTGCAAACCCGAAACCTGCTCCGAACGGCGAAAGTCCGGCTGCACCCGAACTTAAACTTGAAACCAAAGAAAACGGCCAATCCGCCCAACCAAAAAAGGACGGCCCGAATAATCCTACAACCGGCCAGCCGGGTTCGGATGGTGATAAAAGCCAGGAGAATTAATAATGACCAGTAAAAATCAACAAAACGGCAAATTCCAGTTTTTAAGGGTCAATCCGTTTCGCGGCCTCCTGGTAGACGAAACTACCTGGGCCGACGCGCACGACTACCACCGCAACCAGATGCGCTTTCACCTGCTGGCTATGCATGGCGTGGGAGTGGTCCAGGGGTTGGACGTGACAGCTTCTCAGCCTGCCGATATGCGCGTAACCGTGCGTCCCGGCCTCGGCATTGACGGTGAGGGTCGCATGTTGCTCCTGACCGAGCCGATAACGGTCCTGGTTCCCGCCCAGACCAATTTCGCGACCGTCTTTGTAGTCATGGAGTACGATGAAAAACCGACCATGATGCAGCACGCCACCGAAAACGGCAACCCGCAACCGGCCCGTATCCTCGAAGAATGCACTGTCCGGGCCAGCCTGGAAGCGGCCACGACCGGTATCGAACTGGCCCGCATTAGCCTGGAACCGAACGCCCGGCAGATTCGCAACCCGGTAGATTTGAGCTCGCCTGGCAACAACGAAATTGATACATCAGGCCGTAAACTGGTCGGTTTGCCCGGTAGCGGGGCCCAGGGTGGTGCCGCCAAAAAGACGATTGTTACGGTCGGTATTATCAAACATGGACCACCCAACAGCGTCGAATGGAAACGCCACTCGGAAGGTCTGCGGCGACTTATCCGCGACACCGATAACTTTACCGACCTGGATGGCCAGCTTATGGAAGGGGTTAACGTCCTGGATGACGCCGTAGTCAAGAACTGCAAGGTGCTATATATGACCGGGCGCAGTTCTTTCCGGTTCAGCCCGGAAGAGGAATTGGCCTTGCGCCGGTTTATGGACCGGGGCGGCGTCCTGTGGTGCGAACCCTGCCGCAACGGTATCCCGAATGGCACACCCGACGATTTCAGCCGGTCGTGTATCGAACTGGCTCAACGCCTCAACCGCCAGCCGATTCAGCCGCGGGCCGGGCATCCTCTTTTGAGTTCGCGCTACCTGTTTGCGGTCCCGCCAGTGGCGGTAGACCCTGCCGGGGTGGTAGTTGAAGCCAACCGGATGATTATCACGACAGGGGATTACGGTTGCCTGTGGGAAGGGCGCGGCCAGGAACGGACCGAGCCGCCCAACCGGGAAGTCTTGCGTTCGGCCTCGGAATTCGGCATCAACGCCCTTTACGTCGCTGCCGGTTAGAACAAAAAATAAAAACATGAGTCATCCCTAATTTTGAAGTTGGGGATGACTCATTTCATTTCGGACTATTTTTGCGGTTCAGATAAACTATACCAGGTACGGCTAAAGCTTGCGTTTCAGCACCAGCATGCCGAGCGGTGGCAGCGTCAGATTTAGCGAATGGTAGTGGCCGCCCCAGGCGTAATCCTCGCTGTTGATTCCGCCATAATTCCCCACATCCCCTCCCCCGTATAACGAGGAATCGCTGTTGAGAATTTCCTGGTAATAACCCGGTTTGGGTACGCCAATCCGGTAGTTGTGGCGAGGGATTGGTGTGAAGTTCAGCACTACCACCAGTTCGTCGTCCGGGTCTTTGGCCCGGCGCAGAAAAGCCAGGGTGCTGTTTTCGCTGTCCCGCAACTCCAACCACTGGAATCCATCCCAGCTATCGTCAACCTCGTAAAGGGCCTTCTCATTGCGATACAGCCGGTTAAGAGCCTCGACATACCTTTGTAGACCCCGGTGGGATGGTTCTTGAAGTAACTCCCAATCCAGGGCCGTCCGCTCGTTCCACTCTTTCCATTGGCCGAACTCACCACCCATAAAGTTCAACTTCTTGCCCGGATGGGTGAACATATAGCCGTAAAGCGCCCGCAGGTTGGCGAACTTTTGCCATGCGTCACCCGGCATTTTATCCAGCATCGACTTTTTCAGGTGGACCACCTCGTCGTGCGAGAACGGCAGGATATAGTTCTCGTTAAAGGCGTACATCAGCGAAAAAGTCAGGTTGTTGTGGTGATAGCGCCGGAAAACCGGGTCCTGCTCGATAAAATCGAGAACATCGTGCATCCAGCCCATGTTCCATTTCAGGTCAAAACCCAACCCACCTGTATAGGTCGGTTTTGTCACCATCGGCCAGGCGGTCGAGTCCTCCGCGCTCGTCAGGATGTCCGGGTATTCCCCGTGAGCCAGTTCGTTAAAGCGCCGGATGAAATCAATCGCTTCCAGGTTTTCCCGCCCGCCGTACTGGTTTGGCACCCACTGGCCCGGTCCCTTCGAGTAGTCGAGATAAAGCAGTGACGCCACGGCGTCCACCCGCAACCCGTCCACGTGGTATTTATCCAGCCAGAAAAGGGCATTCGAAAGGAGAAAATTGCGGACCTCGTTGCGCCCAAAGTTAAAAATGAGCGTGCCCCAGTCGGCGTGTTCACCCTGGCGCGGGTCAGCGTGTTCGTAAAGGTGGGTCCCGTCGAACTGGGCCAGGCCGTGCTGGTCTTTGGGGAAGTGGGCGGGCACCCAATCCAGAAAGACCCCGATATTTTCCTGGTGGCAGCGGTCAATCAGGTACATCAAGTCGCGGGGATGACCGTAGCGGCTCGTCGCGGAATAGTAGCCGGTCGTCTGGTAGCCCCATGAACCGTCAAAAGGATGCTCCGAAATCGGCAAAAGCTCGATATGGGTATATCCCATTAACTTTACATAAGGCACAAGTTGGTCGGCAATTTCCCGGTAGTTAAGGTAACTTTCGTCGTGACCGCTCGCACCCCAGCGCCGCCGCCACGACCCCAGGTGGACTTCGTAGACCGAAATCGGCGAATGCACGTTATTAGTGATAGCCCGGTTGGTTGCCACCCAATCTTTATCCTGCCATTCGTAGTTTTCCAGGTCGGCCACAACCGAAGCTGTTTTGGGCCGCATCTCGCTTTGAAAACCGTAGGGGTCCGATTTCTCAATCGCAAATTCCGACAAGTTCGAGCGAATTTCGTACTTGTAAGTGTAACCTTCCCTGATACCGGGTACGAACATCTCGAAAATACCGTGAGAAGGATGGTGCCGCATCGGCAGCACTCGCCCATCCCAGTTATTAAAATCCCCGATTACGCTCACCCGCTGGGCGTTAGGAGCCCAGACCGCAAAGCTGGTCCCCGGCACCCCATCAATCTCCCGCAGGTGCGCCCCCAGTTTGTCGTAAGTGTGGAAATGATTGCCCTCTTTAATCAGGTGCAAATCAAATTCACTAAGGGTTTGACCGAATGCGTAAGGGTCATCAAACTCGTAACTATTGCCTTTATAGTCGGCGTTGACCAGTTTGTACTTAAAATCCTGGGATTTACCTGGCAGGTCCACCTGGAAAAGGCCATCATCATGGACCCTTTCCATTGGAAAAATTTCTTCCCCGGCCTTTAACCGGACCTCTCGCGCATAGGGTTGGAAAGTGCGGACCACCAGCCATTTACCGTCTTCTCCGAGGTCGTAAAGGTGAGGACCGAGGACGGAGAAGGGGTTACCGTGATAACCCCCGGCCAGCGCCGCCGTTTCGCCACCTTCCAAATATAATCTCGCCCGGTTCGCTAAATCAGTCATATCTCCCCCTGCCTAATCTGGAGAACCATTAACCAGTGATGTCAATTTCCCGGTCCTGCGGCGTCTTTTCTTTAAGCTGCCGGGCCGGGGTAATCCTGAAAATGTGGGAACCCCGGTTGGTCGGGTCCAGCGAAACGTAGTTGTATTCGTTCTGCCAGGTATAAGTCTGGCTGTTGAGCAAATCCTCCACCTGGTAGGGTTCGTCTGGGGCAATACCCCACTCCCAGTAAGGCAGACCAATCCAGGTTGATTGCACGTTAACCGGGTCCAGGTTTACCACCACCACGATAATATTGCTGTTATCAGGCGTATTTTTGCCGTAAACGATGATATTCTCGTTGTCACCGGCGTTATAGAACCGCAAATTGTCGTACAGGTGCAGGGCCGGGTTCTCCTTCCGAATCCAGTTTACCCGCCCGATAAAGTCGCCATGATAATAGGGAACGTCCCAGTCGTAGTGGTTAATCTGAAATTTGTCATTGTCAATGTACTCTTCGGCACCCGGTCGTTGGACGTTGATACCGAGTTCGTAGCCGCTATACATGCCGTAGACCGAGGAGAGGGTAGCCGCCAGCACCAGGCGCAAGCGGAAAGCCGGGAGACCACCTGTCACCAGGAATTCGTGCAGAATGTCAGGCGTGTTCGGCCAGAGGTTGCCCCGGTAATATTCCTTCATCTCCGACTGGGTTAGTTCGGTCAGGTATTCGGTCAACTCCGCCCTGGTGTTGCGCCAGGTGAAATAGGTATAAGACTGGCTGAAACCGGCCTTCGCCAGCGCCCGCATCACCTTGGGGCGGGTGAAAGCTTCGGCCAGGAACAGCGTTTCGGGATGTTTCTCTTTGATGCTTCCTATAACCCATTCCCAGAAGGGAATTGCCTTGGTATGCGGATTATCCACCCGGAAAATGCTGATACCTTTGTCAATCCAGAATTCCAGGACACTCTTGAGTTCTTCCCAGAGGGCCTGGCGTTCGGCCAGGTTCGGTCCGAAGAAATTTATAGGGTAAATATCCTGGTATTTCTTGGGCGGATTTTCGGCATATTTGATGGTGCCATCTGGTCGCACAAAGAACCAATCGGGATGTTCCTTGACCCAGGGATGGTCGGGCGAACACTGGATGGCAAAGTCGAGGGCCAGGGTCAGGCCGTTTTCCTTTGAAGCTTTGACAAGTTTGGCGAAATCGTCAAAGGTGCCCAGGGCCGGTTCGATCGATTTGTGGCCGCCGTTTTCGTTCCCTATAGCCCAGGGCGAGCCAGGGTCGTTTGGTCCGGCGTTCAGGGTGTTGTTGGGGCCTTTGCGGTTGGAGCGGCCAATCGGGTGAATCGGCGGCAGGTAAAGCACATCAAAGCCCATGCTCTTGATGCGCGGCAGATCTTCGATAAGGGTCAGGAAGTTACCGTGAGTGCCCGGTTTGCCGGTCGAGCGAGGAAAGATTTCATACCAGGCCGCGAAACGGGCGATTACTGGGTCCACTGTAATTTTCAATTCGTGGGCAAAGGACGAGGCGGAGCGGTCGGGATAGCGGTTAATCAACCCGGTAACTTCCTCGGTCAGAAAAAGTTTCCCGGCTTCGACCGGGTCTTTGGTAGCTTCGACGGCAGCCAGCAATTTTTTGACGACTGCCTGTTCTTCCTGGGGTATCCGGTTCAAAGAGTCATTGACGATGGCGACACCTTCCATCACATCGCTTTTTTCGACCGAACTGGCCGCGACCCGCTTTTCCATGTCGTGTTCCCAGGTGCCAAAACGGTCGTTCCAGGCTTCAATCTGGTAAATATAAGTTCCAAGCTCAGTGACTTTGAATTCACAACGCCAGCGGTCATTATCGAATTTGACCATTGGTACTTCTTGCCAGGCGTAAAGGGGGTTATCTTGGAACTCCGGGTCAGGGCCGGCCTGGCGGTAACGCAGTGCGGCGGCTATCAGGTCGTGCCCATCGCGGAAAATATCGGCCTCTACCACAACGGTGTCTCCGACCACCCGTTTGATGGGATAACGCCCGCAGTCAATCTCCGGCGTAATTCGTTCGATAATAATTTGCCGGCCATCCGAGATAAAGTTATTTAGGTTCATGGAATTCTTTTCTATTTATCAGGACTTTCGCTCGAACCCTCTTTTGGACTTACTTTCCAGCATATTCAGGATTTTTCCTGGCTCAAAGCGAAAATCAAATCAATAATTTTCAGAACTTTCATAAGCCTCCGTTCCCAACTTAAAAGCGGGTTCAAGCCAGGCTTATACAAAAGTCCGCCAACCAAGCATAAACTTCTACTACAAATGCCGTTTTCCAGGTAAATTTTTAGCAAGATTAGTACCCCTGGCATACAAATTGGTAGTTTTACCAGGGAGTTGTGCGTGTGATTCCTTAGTGGATTATACCCTGTTAGTTTACAAAGTACCACTATTGAAGGAAATTGTAACCAAAGGTAGAATTTATTCAAATGCCGGGCTATAATCGGGGTAAAAGACCTTTTCAAAACCTGGCTGGCCGGGCAGGTTTATCCCAGGTTTGACCATTTAACAAATCGGGCAGGTGGGTCTGGCCGCCGGACGGGTATTATACAAAGCCGGACAGGGGCCGCCTTAAGGGAAGGAAAAAGTTAATGTCAACGGAGGACAAGTTGGAGCAAGGGCAGTCACATTCGGGCGAGGTTACAACCTCGGAGAATCTAACCGGGGACTTGTTGCGCAAGGAGATTTCCAGCCTGGTAGGGCATATTAAGCCGGATTACTTCAAGTCCAAACGCTGGTTTGGCAGCAAATCTCGCGAGATACGCGGTTATATGGTCCGAGATTTTGAACTTTTGGATGCCGGGCCGGACCTGTTGGGGCTCTTACTCCTGGAAATTGAGTACGCCGAAGGCGAACCGGAGTTGTTTCAGTTGCCGTTAGCCTTCAAGCCGCTCGATAAAGTGCCCCCGGCCATCACCATCCTGCCGGAAGGGGCAGCCCTGGTGCTTCATACCCCTGGGGGCGAGTTCTGGGCCTACGACGCTTTTTCGGAAGACCCGATTTGCCGGGCCCTCTACCAGAACATTTTCGATAACACCGAATACCCCTTGCAGCAGGGTAAACTGGTTTTCCGGTCCCTTCCTGGCCGCCTCGATAGCCGCAACCTGACCTCAATCAAACGTATCAGCACCGAACAGAGCAACACTTCCATTATCTACAATAACAAGTTTATCTTAAAAGCCTTCCGTAAGCTTTCTTACGGTCTCAACCCCGATTTTGAAGTGCCGTATTATCTTTCGAGCGAAACCAGCTTCGAGTACGTTCCAAGGGTGGACGGTTATATCGAATACCAACCGGGCGACAAAAACCCGGTTTCGATGGGGGTATTGCAGGACTTTATTCCGAACGAAGGGGACGGCTACAACGTCACTCTGGATTTTGTCCGCGATTTCTATAAACGGTTGGCTAAATACCGCGCGGAAAAAGGTAATCCTACCGGGGATAAATCCGAACTGGCCCAGCAACTGGCCGGGGATTTCCCGGAAGTGGCTCGCCGCCTGGGTGTGATTACCGGCGAGATGCATAACGCCCTGGCTTCCCCGACCGAGCAACCCGAATTTAAACCGGAGCAAGTTACAAAAGAAGATACCGGCAAGTGGGAAAAGGCTATTACCGAGCTAATCCAGCGGGTTATCGGAAGCGTTAATCGCCAGCTACCAGGTTTATCGCCGGAATTGCAAGACCTCTTAAAGCCGGTCGCGACCAACGAGCAGGCTTATTTGCAGATGGTCGCCGGGCTGGATAGCCTGGTCCAGGCCGGGGTTCACAAGACCCGCTTTCACGGCGACTACCACATGGGCCAGGTGCTAAAGACCGGACCCGATTTTATCATTCTCGACTTTGAAGGCGAACCAGCCCGGACCCTGGAAGAACGCCGTTCGAAACATTCTCCGCTCAAGGACGTGGCCGGGCTTTTGCGTTCGTTTAATTACGCCGCTTACGCCGTCTTGTTCGAGGAATGGGAGAAAACAAATGACCCGGCGGAGCGGTCGGAACTGGAAGATTGGGCCCAGGCCTGGGAACAGGTCGCCCGGCAGAGCTTTCTCGAAGGTTACACCGAAGCGACCGGACGCCACAACGGCCCCCGTTTTATCCCGGCAGACCCGGCGATCTTCTGGCAGACTAACAAGATTTTCGAACTGGAAAAAGCTTTTTACGAGTTGAACTACGAATTTAACAATCGCCCGACCTGGGTACCAATCCCGGCCAAAGGGCTGCAAAGAATCAAGAACGAGGGGTAAGTAAAGCTATGAACAGATTAGAGCAGTTGCGCGAGGCCGCCGCCTTGAGCCGCGCCGACCTGTCCCGCCGTTCGGATGTTTCTCAAACGGTTATCGAGAAGTTGGAAGCGGGCGCCCATCTCGAAGAAGGCGAACGCGCCGTCGAAGTGCCAGGCGAAACCCCGGTCGAGGACATCGCGGTTATCCTGACCAAACTGGCCGATGCCCTGAATGCGAACCTTTTTAATAAAGGTATCGCCGTTACCTCGGAAGAATTGCTGGGCCCGGCCCGCGACGATTTAACCTCAACCCAGGCGGCTGTTGCCAGCGATGAAACCCTGCCGGCCCTGCCCCTGGTAGGGGTGAGCCATAAACCTTCGGCAGAGGACTTGCCGCCCGAAGCCCGTTCCCATAACGAGACCGAAACCCCGGACGACATTGACGCGGCTCTGAAGCAACTTGCTCTCGACGCGGAGATTACCGCCTCGGAAACAGCCGCCGTAACCGGGGCGGACGAGGTTACACCCGAACCGGGTTGGCCGGAAGGCCCGGTCAGCCCTGCTGCCAGCACTTCAGGGGATTCCGCCCCCACCGAGGAGGGCCTGGCTCCGACCGGCGGCACCGAAACTATCAATATGGCCGAGTTACCCGATACCTTACCAATAGGTGTTTTGCCGGGCACTCTTGCTAACGTCGAAACCAAAGAAGTCTCACCTATTACCGAGCAACCTGTCACTTCTCCGGCTGTGCCGGACCGGGAGTTTGCCAGCCAGGAAACCCAGGAAATTTATATTCCGCCGGAAGTGCTGGCGACCCTGCCGACCAACCCGACTTCTACTGGGGCGGAAGCGGCTGCCGAAAACGCCAAAACTGACCCGAATGCCATCCAGCCCGCTTTCGACACCCAGGAAACCCAACCGTTCGATTTATCCCAAATCAATCGAACTGTGCCTGCCGAGACAGAAGCGGTTAAAGCTGACACCGAGCCGGTAGTCCAAAGCGCCGCCCCGGTTAGTAATGACGCCCCGACCGTGAGTTTCGATACAGGCGCGGTCAGAGCCCAGGCGGTTAAAGATACCACTGAGCTTGAGACCGAAGAAATGGCTCCCCTGTTAGAAGAACCGGCCCCCGAGACGGAAATCACCCTTCCACCTGGCGATTACGAGGAGGTACCTGGCCCCGACATGCCCGGCCCTGCCCCCGCGCCTGAAACGATGGAAACCGCCAGCGAAGCTCACCCCGAACCGCCTGACCTGGCAGTAGTTGAAAGCGAGGAAGCAGTAACCGCCCCAGAAATTGCTCCACCTTCGACCACCGCAGGAGATTCCGAGGCCAATCTCGGTTTGCCTACCTCTCATGAGGTGGAGGAGGTTGTACCAAATTCGGTCGCGCCCCTGGTCCCACCGGTCGCGCCGACCCCGCTCGAAGTGGAAGCTGCCACCCCGGCGCAGGATGTTACACCTTTAACCAAAAGCCAACCGGAGCAGCCTCCCGCAATGCAGCCTTATGTTGCCCCTGGCCCCACCGATGCCGAGGCAAACCGGTACAAATTGCCGCCAAGCACAGTAATACCTTCCGTGGTCGGAGTGGTCGGGGTGATAGGCTGGTTTCTCTGGCGCTCCTGGCGGCGGTCCAGGGCCGAGGCTAAGCGGGTTGCACCCTATACCAGGAAAAAGTAAAATTCGGGTTGGCAGAAAGAGTGCGAATACTAGAGTTGCACACTTCTTTATGAGCGAGTAATATCTGCTGACCTTTTATTAGGAATTTTCTAAAAACCGTTTAATAAATTGGAGGGTCTTAACGTGTCTGAGAGTGCCGGTCAGGATAAGGAGTGGTACAAAGACGCAATTATTTACGAATTGCACGTCAAAGCTTTCGCCGATAGTAACAATGATGGTATTGGTGACTTTAAGGGGCTGACCTCGAAACTGGATTACCTGAAAGACCTGGGGATTACGTGTATCTGGCTCTTACCTTTCTATGATTCGCCGCTGCGGGATGATGGCTACGATATTGGTGATTATTATAAGGTTCACCCTAACTATGGCACCGTCGAGGATTTCAAAGAATTCCTGGACGAAGCCCACAAGCGCGGCCTGAAGGTGCTGGCCGACCTGGTTATAAATCACACCTCGGACCAGAACATGTGGTTCCAGGAGGCTCGCCGCTCCACCGATTCGCCCTACCGTGATTACTATGTCTGGAGCGATACCGACGACAAATTTTCGGATGCCCGGATTATCTTTACCGACACCGAACGCTCGAACTGGACCTGGGACCCGGTGGCGAAACAGTATTTCTGGCACCGCTTTTTCAGCCACCAGCCTGACCTGAACTTTGATAATCCCAGGGTACGCCAGGAAATCCTTGATGTGCTGAAATTCTGGATGGATATGGGAATTGACGGCTTCCGGGCCGACGCGGTGCCCTACCTCTTTGAGCGGGAAGGGACCAACTGCGAGAACTTGCCCGAAACCCACGAATTTCTCAAGGAAATTCGCAAGTTCGTGGACGACCATTACGAGAACCGGGTGTTGCTGGCCGAGGCGAACCAGTGGCCCTCCGACCTCCTGCCCTACTTTGGCGACGGTGATGAGTTCCAGATGTCCTTTAACTTCCCCCTGATGCCGCGTATCTTTATGGCGGTCCGCAAGGAAGAACGTAAGCCTATTATGGACATTATCAACCAGTTGCCCAATATTCCTGAAAATTGTCAGTGGGGTATCTTCCTGCGTAACCACGACGAATTGACCCTCGAAATGGTTACTGATGAAGAGCGCGACTACATGTATTTCGAGTATGCCACCGATGCCCGGATGAAAATCAATGTCGGTATCCGCCGTCGCCTGGCCCCGCTCCTGGATAACGGTCGCCGCCGAATCGAACTGGTCAATAGCCTGCTCTTTACCTTGCCAGGTACACCTATCCTCTATTATGGTGATGAAATGGGTATGGGTGACAACATTTACCTGGGCGACCGCGACGGGGTCCGTACGCCGATGCAGTGGAGTATAGACCGCAACGCCGGTTTCTCGCGAGCCGACCCGGCGCGGCTCTACAGCCCGGTTATCGTGGACCCGGTCTATGGCTACCAGGCTATCAACGTCGAGGCCCAGGAACGTACTCCTTCGAGCCTGTTGCGCTGGATGAAGTTGATGATTGCCACCCGCAAGCGTTACCCGGTCTTCGGGCGGGGTGACATAACCTTCTTGAACCCGCTCAACCCGAAAATCCTGGGCTACATCCGCCAGTATGACGGGCAGCACGTCCTGGTGGTTAACAATCTATCCCGTTTCGCCCAGCCGGTCGAGTTTGACCTCTCGGCTTACCAGGGCTATACCCCGGTCGAGATTATCGGCAAGACACCTTTCCCGACCATTGGAGAATTGCCCTATTTCTTTACCCTGGGCCCGCACTCGTTCCTCTGGTTCGAGTTGCAACCCCCGGCAGAACCGGAAGCAACGGCTTAACCGGGATTTGCAGGAAACTAAAAGGAGCGGTTTTACGGCTGCTCCTTTTTGATTGGTTTCAGGCAATCCAGGTCAGGGTATAACCCGTAACCTTCCAGGAGCCGTTTTGTCGTTCAAGCTGAAAAATACTTCCCCCGGTGCCGTTAAAGGCGTACAGGTAACTTAATTCGAGTGAGGCTTTGTTATTGTCGGACCAGTTAATGTTTCCCAATCCCCAGAAAATAGCCTGTTCACCGCTATTTTTAAAAACGACTTTTTTTGAGTCCATATTATCCCCGACCATATCACATTCCGACGCCTTTACTACAGGCGGGTTATTGCCCTGAAAACGGTCTATCAGGGCCTGGGGTGGGTCCTGCAAATTCGAGGCACTTTGCCTGGTTGTTTCAAAGCCGAGACAATAATATTTGCTGTCCGGGTAACTTGAAAGGTTGACCTGACCGAAACGATAGCGCAGGAGAGCCTCCCGCATAGCATCCTCGTCCTTGGGATTTTCAGGGGTTATGTTATTCGCCAGGGTCGAAGCTGATTGGCTTGTAGCCGTAGGTTGAGTGATGGAGGTAGGTTGCCCAACTTGTAGGGAGGGGCTTACAGTTGGGGACATATCCCCACAAGCAGCAAGGCAAAGACCCAAGACAAAAAGCAAAATAAAAAAGCGAGCCATAACCTACTCCTTGAAAGTTTTAGCCATTTCAAAAGTTTTTATTATTGGTTATAACACAAAAATAGAAAGGGAAATCACAAAAAGAAAGCCTGGGAATTTTCAGGCTCAATAATTTATAAATAAACAGGGGATAGTTGTTTCGGACGAAACTTAATCTTGCTTTCGCTGGTAGCTGCCAGGTACCACCCGCATACTGATAGCCAACCGGTTCCAACTGTTGATGGCGTTGACCGCCAGGGTCAGGTTGACCATTTCCTGCTCGTTAAAATGCTTTCGGACCGCTTCGTAAAGCGAATCGGGTACATCATTGGTGCTTATCAGGGTAAGTTTTTCTGTCCAGTCCAGGGCAGCGCGCTCCCGGTCTGTAAAAAAGGGTGTCTCTCGCCAGGCAGAAAGGGCATAAAGACGTTGTTCTGTTTCACCCTCGGCGCGGGCGTCTTTGGTGTGCATATCAAGGCAAAAGGCACAACCGTTAATCTGGGAAGCCCGGACTTTTATAAGTTCGATGAGAGATTGTTCCAGCCCACAATTTTTAAATAGCGTTCCATTTCATACATTATGCGAATCCCATCACGGGCGGCTTTTTGATAGTCTATTCTTTGCGCCATTCCAAACCTCTTTCACGTTTCAATTTTCCTATCGTAATTATCCAATTTCCAGGGGATGCTACCACCTTTTTTTTCTAAAAGTCCATTTTTTTCTTTGTAAAACCCATTTATTTTGTGACTCACCACCTGGCTTGTTACACGCACCTTCCCATAATTCGGGTTTTCACTTCTCAAAACGAAGGTTTATTTCTTTGGGGTAAAAGTAGGTGTCTGGGTAGGTATGGGGACGGAGAAAGGTTTGGCTAAAGGAAATTGAGCCGTAGTGGTTAGAATCAGGTCACCATAATAACTCCCACCATTGGAATTGGCGATGGCAAAACACGTCTTTTCTGCCGGGCAGCTAATACTAACCAGGGTGTAGGCCCGACCGCTATCACTCCATTCCCAGGTTCGGCCTTCATTGGTCGTAACGACCAGCATCCCGGTTGAAGATGTGGCGTAACAGGCTTCCAAGGTTGGGCACTCAATAAAATTGAACATGTCAATTTTGCTACCAGGTATTTGCACCTGGCTCCAAGATGCACCCCGGTCCTGCGAAATCAAGATATGTAAAGGTAGGATAATTACGTCTGAGCCAGGAATTTCAACACTATAACAAACCTTAATAGTCGGGCAACTTATTGATTTGGTGGCGAAGCCCTGGTTTCCGCTAGCAAGGGCAATCCAGGTTTTACCACCGTCACTGGTATAGAAACTTTGAACAATCTTTTTTTGATAATCAACGTTTGGCGGGTAGGTTAAACCGCCGGTCCCATTCCCTGAAGCTACACAATCAAACTCGGTTGTACAATCAATATTATTAAAATAAGAAACGCTGCCGGTGTCGTAAGGCTGCCAACTTGCGCCGCTATCCTGGGTTATATACAAAAAGCCAGGTACTCCACCGATAAAACACCGGGTTTTGCCCGCGCATTCAATCGTTCTGAAGCCGGAAAATTCAGGTAAAGATAACTTATGTTCTTTCCAATTCTGGCCGCTATTGGAAGAAGTCAGGACCAGACCTTCTCTCGAAATAGCCCCGCAATAAGTTTCGGAGCCGCAACTCAGTGAGAGCAAACTTTTGGAGCCATTATAAAGAGTTTTCCAGTCCTTTCCACCATCGAAAGTGCCAAAGATTTTGCCATTGGCGCTGCTGACATAACAAACAAGGGTGGTAGGGCAATCAATCTCGTTCAGGTTTGAAAGGCTAGTTGCCTCAAAATCCGGGGTTATAAGAACTTTGGGTGTTGAAGGGGTCGGATTATCTTTAGGTTTAGCCGGGTAGATTTGAGCCCAATTTCCATCCTGGCTGACCGCATAACCGGCCAGGCTATCAATGGTTGGAGTTGGTGTGAAAGCTTTGGTTGAAGGAGCGTTTGAACTGGTTGGCTGGCTGGTTGGGGTGAATTGAACCGCAGATTGGACGGTTTGGGTCGGGGTCGAAGAAGTACCTCCACAAGAGGTGAGACAAAGACTTAAGGCGCAAAAAATCAGAAACAGGCGAGCCATAACCTACTCCTTGAAAATCCTATCTTGTTCAAAGGTTTTATTACTGGTTAAAACTCAAATTAAACAGGAAAAATCACAAAAAATAAAAAGCCTGGAAAACTCCAGGCTCAAAAATTGATATAAATCAGGTACTCGTATTTTGGCAGCATTTATCTAAAAACTTTATTTTGCTTTTACTGACGGCTGCCCAGCAGTTTCCCATCAAAATTGATTAGAAAACGAGCGGTGAGAAATTATACTGCCGGTCGGCATTGACCCCGAAGACCGAGTCCCAGTAACGGGCCCCGTTATACATTACCACAAGGTTTTTGCCTTCCACTTTTAATTCGCCGATATTGAATTGCCCCATTACGCGTTCGAAAACCCCGGCTCCTTCGCCGAGTTTTTGGAGTTGCTCTCGCCGCATATGGGCGAAAAAGCCCGGATAGACCAGGATAAGGGGTAAAGCCCCGTGATTGCCAAATTTGGTGTGGGCCAGGTCAATTAGCTCTTTGGCCTTGCGAGGAACATCCCGGAAAGCCCCCGGCCCCGATAAGGGGTTGCGAAGGGTAAACCCCACCAGGCTGTTGGTAAACCCGTCTTTTACAAGCGCTTCTTTGGGCCGGGCCACCAGGTCGAGTTCGAGGGCTCGCCCACTGGCGTGACTGCCTTTCAGGTTTTCTTCCACCACCTCGAAGAAAGGCCCGATTTTCTCCTTCAACATCGTAACTGTTTCGCCACCGCCCAGCGGCTCGTCATTAAAGAAAAAATCCATCTTTCCCTCCCTTGCTATACGCCATAGTAATTGCAACAGTCTTGAAAGGCTGGCTAAACTTTATTATAGCCGGAAACGGGCTATCGCGTCGGCCACACGTACCGCCCCGGCCAGGGCTGGAACGTTGTGGACCCGGATAATGTCGGCTCCCCCGGCGATTGCCAGCGCCACCCCGGCAGCGGTGCCATAGTCACGCTCCGGGCCGGGTGGGGGTGGGTTCTTTCCGCCGACCAGCCTTCCCACGAAACTTTTCCGCGAAAGCCCGATTAACAAAGGCTGTCCGAGCTTTTTAAATTCGGCCAAACGGTGTAAGATTTCCAGGTTTTGCTCGAAATTTTTGGCGAACCCCAATCCGGGGTCGAGGATGATTTTCTCCCGGCTGATGCCTGCCGCTTTCAATTCGTCCAGCTTTTTATCGAACCATTCCAGCAAAACACCGACCACGTCTCCGCCATAATCGGTCAGGTTTAGCATAGTCTGGGGAGTGCCGCGCATATGCATCACAATAACGGGTACGCCTGTTTCCGCCACCAGTTCGCGCATGGCCGGTTCTCTCAGCCCGGTAATGTCATTGATTATATGCGCGCCCGCTGCCAGGGCTATCCTGGCAACCTCCGGTTTGAAAGTATCAACCGAAACTGGGTGCAGGCTGTATTTTTTGACCGCCTCAAGGGCCGGAAGTAACCGCGCCAGTTCCATTTCAACCGGGACGGGGGTTGAATTAGGCCGGGTGCTTTCCGCGCCCAGGTCGAGCAGGTCTGCTTCCGGCTCGAAAAGTTTTACCTGGCTAATGGCCGCGTCAAGGTCGGTTGCCAGCCCATCCCCGGAAAAGGAGTCGGGGGTCAGGTTGAGGATGCCCATCAAATAGGTCCGGCGACCCCATTCAAAGGTCTGCCCGGCGATTTCTAACGGTTTTAAGGTGGGTTGGGTCATATGCTCACCTTCCGGGCATAGAGGTTTATCCAGCAGACCGGCGAACCGTCAGGGTGTTTCTGCTCCCTGGAAAAATTCTCTGAGAGGGATAAAATCTCGAAACCAGGTTGTTCCACTTTAGCGGCCAGTTCGTCTGAGTGGTAGTAGGCAAAATAAAAACGCTGGGGGGCGGCTTCCGGTTCCCGCCAACCCTCCGCTTCACCCCGTTTAACAGCCAGGAAAACCACTCCATTTGGGGCCAGGACGCGGTGCATCTCATTCAGGGCTTGTTCGGCGCTGTCTTTAGGCAAGTGTAAAAAGGAGGCGCTGGCCCACACGCCCTGGAAATAGCCGTCCCGGAAGGGCAGGCAGCGCATATCGGCCTGGGCAAAGATTCCACCGGGGTCACGTCGCCGGGCTTCATCAAGCATCCCCACCGACAAATCAGCCCCAACTACGTTGTAACCCTGTTCGCGATAAAAACGGGTATCGCGGCCAGGCCCGCACCCCAGGTCCAGGAGGTTAGCCCCCGGCGCTACCAGGAATTCCATAAAAAGGTCGCGTTGAGAGGGTAAGGGAATTTTGCTGGTTAGTTGGGCATACCGGGTGGCCGTGCGGTCGTAACTTCGGATGGTTTTTCTGAGGGCTTCTTCGGATAGGCGCAAAGTTTCCCCTTTTCAGGTCTAAACCGATAAGTCCTGAAATTATAACATGGCCTTTACGCTATCATCAATAAAACGTATTGACAGTACCTGGGCCCGCATAGTATAAATTTTCAATCGGATAAACGACCGAACAAGGGAAACAACCTTTAAGAGGCGATGGTAGGCAAAGGAAAAAAAACTGGCAAAGTCAATGTGGTTTAGATGCAACCAAATCAGGTAAATCTCGAACAATCCTTATACCACGAACTGAATGCGGCGTTTGGTGGGCGGCTCCAACCTCATTTTCAACGTAAATCGAGCCTGATAACCCTTTCACATATCCTGGAAGACCAGGTGTTGAACCGTGCCCTATCCCCTGTTATTTTCACGGCTTTCCAGAAAGCCCGGTATTACAACCATGAAAAGCCCCGTTATGACCGGCTTGACCAGCTTGCCCGCGCTGTAACAATTTTCGGGGAGGACTTACCGGGGGGCCTGGTCTTTCAGCACGAATGGTTTATCGTCATAAACGAGCCTCGCTTCAAAGCTCTGATTGCTTCCTACGAATTGAACACCGCCGATTTCTTAAAATTATTACCGGATGGCTCGGAGCTTTTGCCGGGTGAAGGAAATCGCCTTTTTGTCGGGTTCTGGAGTTATGACCCCGAAATAGTGGATTTCGCGACCCGTCTTTTGGCCCAGATGTCTCACCCTTTTACCCAGGCCACAGTGGAGCAACTGCTGAGCGAACCTTTGGAGCCCGAAGAACAGTTTCGGTGCGTTACCGAGGTTAGTGACCTGATTTTGAACCACCTGGAAAAAACCAACCTGAAAATGCTCGACCAGATTAAGTCAAACCAGCAACTTTTAACCGAAGTTACCCGTCAGTCCCAACAACTTCATTTGCTCACCCGGTTGGACCGCCTGGATGACCGCCAGAAACTCCACCAGGAACTGCTGGCGCTCTATAATGAAACTGCCTGGACCCATACCCTCTTACACCAGGCTACTTTCAAACAAATCCAGGCTGAGAAATCTCTCGAAGCGGCCCGCAACCTCATGCCCCTCCTGCAAGCCGAACTTGACCTTGGCGAAGCCGAAGGGCAAAACGAGGCCCTGGGCGACCTTTTAAGCCGGTTAAAAAGCCTGCTGGCCCAGCCTTCTCCACCTGAAAATTAATCTTATACCCAAACGTTCAGAGGTCTGAAAAGGACTTTTGGTAACCTGTTCATTTTGTTTAACAATTACAGGCCCTGGAAACAGGCAGCTATGGACTACATGTTATATACTTAAACCACTATCCAAAAAACCAAGCAACGGAGTTAAGATATGACAGACACCTTAGTTAGTTTCCGGGACATCCGGGAAATGGTAGTGGGAATTAATCAAAAGGTTCCCTTGCTCGACGGCTCCTTACGGACTTACATCAATTTCGATAATGCCGCCAGTACCCCCGCCCTAGGGGCGGTGTCCGATAAGGTCAATGCTTTTTTGGAATGGTATTCCTCCGTACATCGTGGTACGGGGTTTAAAAGCCAGATTTCTACCCGGTCATTTGACCAGGCCCGCGAAATTGTCAGCGATTTTGTGGGGGCTAACTCCGACGAACACGTTGTTATATTTGGGAAGAATACTACCGAAGCTATCAATAAATTAGCTTTTCGCCTGCCCCTGAAACCGGACGATGTTGTGCTGGTTTCGATGATGGAGCATCACAGTAACGACTTGCCCTGGCGGGCCAGGGCCCAGGTCGAACATATTAAGGTCGATAGGCTGGGACAGCTTGATGTAGCCGACTTCGAGGAGAAGTTAGCCCGCCTGGCGGGACGCGTTAAACTGGTCGCTATCAGTGGCGCTTCCAACGTGACCGGCTTCCTGGCCGATATTCACGACCTGGCCGTCAAAGCGCACCAGGCCGGGGCTCAAATCCTGGTAGATTGCGCCCAACTGGCTCCCCACCGCCAGGTGGATATGCTTCCCCTGTCAGACCCGGCCCACTTCGATTATATCTCCATCTCCGCCCATAAAATGTACGCTCCTTATGGGACCGGCGCTTTGATTGGCCGCCGGGATACTTTCGAGCAGGGTGAACCTGAATACAGGGGTGGCGGAACGATTGAGGTCGTTACGCCGGAAACGGTGGATTGGGCGGCGCCGCCGGATAGAGACGAGGCCGGTTCACCAAATGTGGTGGGGGCGGTAGCCCTGGCCGTGGCGATAAAACAGATGCAAGCGGTAGGCATGGAGGCTATTGCGGCCCACGAGGCGGAATTGACCTCGTATGCTCTTGAAAAAATGTTACAAATACCCAATCTCGAAATTTATGGCAATACCGACCCCGAACATGCCAGGGCCGGGAAACGCCTTGGTGTGATTCCTTTCAATGTTATTGGTATGTCGCATTTTAAGGTGGCTGCTATCCTATCCGCCGAATATGCTATTGGGGTCAGGAATGGTTGTTTTTGCGCCCATCCCTATTTGCTGCACTTGATGGGGATGACTGCAGGGAAAGCCGAACAGGTCCGCCAGGATATTCTGGCGAACAACCGGAGCGAAATGCCCGGCCTGGTGCGGGTTAGTTTTGGTATCTACAATACCACCGAGGAAATTGATGTCCTGATCGAAGCCCTGAAAAATATCGTCGCCGGGCATTATAAAGGTGAGTACATCCAGGATACGGTTTCGGGCGAATACGAGGTAGTTGGCTGGAACTTCGACCCAGACCAATATTTTAGCCTTTAATAAGCGTCGATTCAGGTGAAATACGCTATAATAATTAGGTAGTAACCTGAAAGCGCAGTTTGGATTAAAACTTTAGCTAAAAGGAGTAATGCGATGGAAGATTTCATTAATCAAATGGTTGCGAAAGTCGGTATTGACAAGGAGACCGCCGAGAAAGTGGTCAATTTCTTGAAAGAGCACGCCAGCGAACTTCCTAAAATTATTGGCGAAAATGAGTTTGCCAAGGGTATAGTAGACAAATTGCCCGGTGGCCTGGGCGGTATGTTTGGCGGTAATAAAGATTAAGGTTCTGGGTTAGCGGTAACGAAGACCGGTCTTATCCCGGCCCGGTCTTCCTAAAACCACCAGGCATTTATTTCCAGGAGGGGTATGGCGGACGCAAAACCGGCGGTAGAAAGATTAAGCGAGGATGAATCGCTACGAGGCGATTTGAGCGATATTGGGTTCGGTCCTTTGTTGGATTGGGCAGTCGCGGCGGTTGAAGCCTACGCTCCTAAAGCTGCCGATGCGGATGCCCTCGATGTCTATACCAGCCGGGTGAGGGGAGTGGTGCAGGCAGCAGTCCAGGCCGCCCAGGATAGCAAATTGGACGACCCGGCAACCCTGCTGGATTTTGAACCCGCTGACAAAGAAAAGACCCTGGCTGCCTTAAAAGCGGTTACTTTTAGTGACGACCCGGACGAGAACGGGTCACAGCTTGCCGCGGCCCTTCAAACAGGTCTTTCTTCAACTAACTCCGTTTCCCCGGAAGCAGCTTCACCCGCTTCACCTGAAACCACGACTCCCCTACCCACCCCGACCCAGGAGGCTGCGCCCCCCGTCCCAGTGACTCAAGAAGCCCAACCTCAACCACAAACCCAGGTCACTCCCACCCAGGAAGCGGCCTCGTCATCAGAAACGGCCCCAACGGCTCCCGCAGCGGTTGAACCGGTAAAAAAAAACGAGCAGGCCGGAGTAAGCGCCAGCCCGCCAAATCCAAATCCAGAACCTCCCGCTAATCCTGTCCCGACCAACCCCAGGCCCGGTGGTTTACTCGGTGATTTACGGTCCAGAATGGGCCAGGCGTACAACTCGGCCTGGGGTGTATTTAAAGGTCTAAGCAGGAGGAGGAGCGGATGAGCCGCCGGAGAAAGAGTGGGATTTCCAAACAGGACCGCGAAATGATGGAAGCCGGGGCTAAAATGGCCGCCGGTTTCTGGGCAAGGTTAAGCTGGACTTTCCGGCTGGTCCTGGTAGGCGTGATTTTTGCGTTGGTCCTTATCGCTGGCGCGTTTTACCTGATTTCGACCCAACCCAAAACTGAAAATACCCCGACTGCGGTGGCGGTCCAGCCTTCTCCTTCTACCAGTGACGAGGAACAGGCCGGGGTTATCGGACGCGAGGAAATTACCCCGGTACCGGGAGCGACCGATACCTCCCTGGGTAGCGGTGGTTCTGCCACCAGCGATTGGTACGAACTTCATTTCACCAGCCCGGAATACCCGACCAACAAAGACCACTACAAAGGCGGTCTCGATACCTACCTGGTCAACTTGATGAATAAGGCCACTAAAACCCTCGATGTAGCCGACTATGACTTTGACCTGTCCAACGTGGCTGACGCGATGGTAGCCGCCAAAAACCGGGGCGTGGTCGTCCGCATGGTGACCGATACCGACACCTATACCAACAAGGACGCCAGTGTCCAGGCCGCATTTAAAAAACTACTCGACGCTAAAATCCCGATTGTGCAGGATAATCGCGGCCCGATTATGCATAATAAGTTCACTGTCGTGGACAAAACCTATGTCGAGACCGGTTCGTGGAACTATACTCTCTACGATACCTACCGCCTCAATAACAACATGATTATCATTCACGACCCCAAACTGGCCGAGAATTACACCGTTGAATTTGAAAAGATGTTTGTCAAAAAGACTTTTGGCCCCAATAAAGCCAAGGGCGTGCCCAACCCGGTTCTGACCATCGGCGGCGTCAAGGTTCAAAATTATTTCGCGGCGGAAGATGGTGTTTCCGCACACATCGTGGACGAACTTAACAAGGCCACCAAGAGCATCTACTTTCTGGCCTTCTCTTTTACTGCCGAGAATATTGGAGATGCCGTCATAAACAAGGCAAAGGCCGGGGTGACAGTCGGTGGCGTCTTCGAAACGACCGGAAGCAATACCCAGTATTCGGAATACGGCAAAATGAGCGCCCTCAAACTGCCCAATTTACAGGTCCATACCGATGGCAACCCCTACGTGATGCATCATAAAGTCTTTATTATTGATGAAAAGACAGTGATTTTCGGTTCGTTTAACTTCTCGGATAACGCCGATACGGCCAACGACGAAAACCTCCTGATCGTAGAGGACCCGAATATGGCAAAGGCGTTCAAAGCGGAGTACGACCGGGTGCTGGCGGTAGCGTTAAATCCGCCGACCAAAAAGAAGTAAGTTTTTGGTAAAGCCAAAGGCAAATGGGAAGGATTCTTTAGATGAGTGACCCAAGCGAAGAACCGCGCCTGGGACGGTCAAGCGCCAACGGTATTGAGCTGGCCTGGGCGGAATGGGGAGACAGCGCCGCGTCACCAGCAAAAACAATCGTGGGTATTCACGGCATCACGGCAAATCTGTTTAGCTGGGGAGCCCTGGCCCCCGATTTAGCCGCTAAGGGGTACCGCTTTATCGCTTACGACCTGCGGGGCCGGGGTGATAGCTCCAAGCCCTATACCGGCTACAACACTGTTATTCATGCTGAAGATTTGTTAAACCTGCTCGACTTTTTCAAGCTGCCCTCTGCAAACCTTGTAGGGCACTCGTTAGGGGCGGTTATTGGCTTGCAATTCGCAGCCAGTTACCCGGAGCGAGTCCGTAAACTGGTGCTGGTCGACCACGGCATGGATACGCCTGCCGATGCCCGCCAGACCATCAATAGTAGTTTTAGCCGCCTCACCCGCACCTTTAGCTCCCGCGAGGAGCATTTTAACTTTTTCAAAGCTTCGCCAGTCTATCCCAACTGGACCGAGGCGGTCGAACGATTCGTAGCCTATGACGGGCAGGTCCAACCGGACGGCACCGTCAAGACCAAGGTTTTGCCTGAAGCCGCCGAGGAAGACCTGACCAGCCAGTATATCCCAGAATATCTACCGAGCCGCCTTTATGGCAATATCAAAACCCCGACCCTGATTATGCGGGCGACGTTTGGCACCATGAATGGTGGTAAGAACGGTTTTATCCTCTCCGAGGAGAATGCTCACTTGCTAAACCAAAAAATTGCCGGGTCAAAGTTGGTCGAGATTTCCGGCGTCAACCATTACACCATCACCCTTGACCCAACGCCCCAGGTTTTGCAAGAGCTAATCTCTTTCCTGGAATAACCATTAACAAGAAAAGTATAAAAATAAAACCCCCGGCCTGTTTCAAAAGAAGCAGGCTGGGGGGTTTTTGGTAGGTTGGTGGACAATTATTTCTTAAAATCGCTAGCCTTGAACGTAACCAGTTTGTCAATGAACTTGGAGGCTTGCTGGTTAATCTGGTCTTCCTGGGCCTGGGTCAATTTACCGCCCTTAACCGCCGCGTCAAGCTGGGTCTTCAGACTGGTTAAAGTGGCATCCTTGACTTTCTGAATATCGACGTTCTGGGCTTTGGCAATATCGGTCAGGGAATTCCCGGCTTTAATCTGGTCTTCCAGGGCGCTCGGTTGGAGGTTCAAGGAAGTTGCAACGTCGGTTTCAATCTGCTTGAACTGGTCCATCGAAAGCGGAATCAGCCCCGCGACCTGGGAAATCACATTGGCGTCCGGTGGAAAGGTTGCCCCCTTGGAGAATTCGGCGGAGAGGGCGTTAATATGATCGGCCTGGGACTGGGTAAGCTTGCCATCTTTAACAAGTTGGGCGGTAGTATCGCTTACAGCACCACTGACGGCGGTCTGTAACTGGTCCTCCGAAATATTTAACCGCCCGGCCAGGTTCTTACGGAAATCGCCAAAAAGCTGATTAAATTCACCGAGCTTGGCCTGGATTTGGGCCAGGTCGGGTTTGCCTGAAGTTGTGGCCGCTGTAGTTGCGGTCGGGGTGGGGGCCGCCTGGGCTGCCGCCGTAGAGGGGCCGCTGACCAAGTTTATCGTTACCAGGGCGATAATAGCCAGGGCTACCAGGCCACCTGTAATTGCCACAATCCAATTGCGCGATTTATGCATCGCATCTGCTCCTTTCATACCGTCCAGACCAAAATTTGGGCCTGGCCTAAAAACCTTTTCTTTCTTCCGGGCCGTCTCTCAGCGGCCTCTGCCTACAATTTATCACTGCAAAATGACTCTAAAATGACTAATAATAATTTCATGGGTTGTCATTTATGTGTAATGTTCTGGTAATATCATTCCTGAGTAAGGTTTTTTCAGGAGTTTCACTGATAAAAGAAGATAAGGTCTGAAAAGAAAATGCGTGTTTTGTTGGTGGAGGATAACCGGCGGTTAAGCCTGTCGTTAAAAACCAGCCTGATTGAGGAAGGTTACGCCGTAGATACCGCATACGACGGTAAGGAGGGTCTGGACCTGGCTGTTTACACCACTTATGACGTGATTATCCTGGATGTAATGCTGCCGGGGATGAACGGGTTGGAAGTTTGCCAGAATTTGCGCCGTCAGGCCATCAAGACGCCAATTTTGCTCCTGACCGCCCGTGACTCGGTGGAGGATCGGGTTAAGGGTCTTGATAGTGGGGCCGACGATTACCTGGTGAAGCCATTTGCCATGAGCGAACTCCTGGCCCGGTTGCGGGCTTTGCTGCGGCGGGAAGCTTCCAGCAAGAGCGGCCTTTTGCAGGTGGGTGATTTAGTGATTGACCCGGCCACCCATTTTGTCGAGCGGAACGGCCAGGACATTAAACTGACCGCCCGCGAATATACCCTGCTCGAATATTTCATGCGCCATCCCAACCAGCTTATCACCCGCGAGATGGTCGAAAATCACCTCTGGAATTACGAATTTGAAAGTATCTCGAACGTGGTGGACGTATATGTCCGCCGCCTGCGCCGTAAGATTGACGACCCCTTCGAAGACCCCAAGATGCTCGAAACGGTCCGGGGGGCGGGTTACAGGTTGAGAGTGCCCCTAAAGAAGTAGCTTTTCTTATTGGGCCGGGACCGAGTGGTGTTCGTGGGTTATCAGCCACTGGCCGTCAATTTTCTTCAGGCCGATGGTCAACCGCACCTCGAAAGAGTTTTCCGGCCCTGTCCCGCAGGTGACAATCGAGTGGCAAAAAGCGACATCTTCTCCGGCGGTTATTGTAAGTTCGCCCAGATTGAATAAGCCTTTTTGTTGGGCCTCAAAGAACGGTTCCCAGCTTGCTTTATATGCCGCCATCCCTTTTAGTTGGAGGGGCGGCGGCACATCAAACATAACGACATTCCCGGCATGGTTGGCAAAAACACTTTCTAAATCTTGTTCCCGGATGGCCCTGGCCCAGTTTTCTACTAACTCCCTGATTTGCGTTTTATCCTCCATTTTTTTTACTCCTGTTTGAGCTTTGTTATTAATACTTATCTCAAATGATAAATACATATGGCCTAAATTTTTTAAAAATGGCCGGTTTTGCCCTAAACCTCTTGCATACCTGCCGGATATAAACTACAGAGGCATCAAAATTTAAGGTAGGTGGCATGGACGAGAAGACCGCAATCGCGCAACTGAAAAAGGGTGATATAAACGGGTTGGAAACACTGGTAAGGCTGCACTATGTCCACGCAGTGAGGACGGCCTACCTGATAACCCGCGACCGTCACCTGGCCGAGGACTTGGTCCAGGCTGCCTTTATCAAGGGTTACGAACGCTTTGAACAGTTCGACCCGGCCCGGCCCTTTATCAATTGGTTTCTAAAGATTGTGGTCAACGATGCCATCAAAACGGCCACCCGGCACGGTAGTTCGCGGGAAATTCCACTTGAAGATGAGAATTTGAACGAAATTACCACCTTAGAGGACGACCAGGCCAGGGCCGAGGACTGGTTTGAAAAAATGGAGTTGCGCCAGGAAATCTGGCAGGCCCTGGAAAAGTTGTCGCCGTTGCAACGGGCGGTCTTCGTGTTGCGATTTTATCTTGACCTGAGCGAGGCCGAGACCGCCGAGCGACTGAATTGTGCTGTGGGGACGGTTAAAGCCCATCTCCACGCGGCCCGCAAACGCCTTAGAACCCTTCTAAGTGACCTGCGCACCCAATAGACCCGGTAACAAGCCGGTGAGCCGGGGAAAGCCCGGAGACTCGCCGTAAAAGAGGTATTTAATTATGTCTGAGCCAAAAACGCCCCTGGGCCGAATATTTTACGAGCAAGCCCGCCAGGATGTACCGGACGATTTAGACGGTTGGCCGGAAATTTTTAGCCGGTTGGAAGCGAAGGGGATAGCCCCTAAAACGACAACCCAGGAGAGCAGTCCAGATTTTGCACTACATATCCCCGAAAACAACAGAAAAAATAGTAAAAAAGTGGAAACCAAAAATAAGAAACAAGAAAAAATCGAAGTTGTGAATTTTTACCAGCCAAAGGCAAAACAAGTTGTTTTCAAACAGCGTAAAAGCCTTGCGCTGACAGGGTTGGGGTTAGTTGCGGCACTGGCTATTTTCGTAATTATTGCTTCAGTGTTCATTTTAGGTGATAGGGGGTCCACTCCTGTTGTCTCGGACACCACAACGAGCCAGGCTGTGTTTGCAGGAGCTACCTCTACTCCGTTAGGTCCTAGCGCGACTCCCACACCTTTTATCGCGCCGAGTCTGGGTGATATACCGCAAGACTGTGGCCCGGCCCCGCTCTTACAAAACTTATCACCAGATTTTGCCAGTATGGCCGGTGGTAATCCGGTTGGCATGGTCGGTTTTAATAAACAGGGAGAAATAGAGCTTTCTGCTGACAATCCAACTAAATTTGGTTATCCGCAAAAAGTTTTGTGGACAGCTGCTCCGACCTTTTCAGGTACCGGCAGTATTCAGGGCACAAATTTAAAAACAGGACAACCTTTATGGTTCGACGTTAATGCGAAGCCGGTAACAACCTTCACATTCGATACCAGGCAAAGTGGGACAACCCGGAGCGGCTGGTTTTTCTGGGATACTGAAATTGCGGCCCCGGAAGCCGGGTGCTACCGGATTGCCGCCACTTGGCCGGGTGGAAGTTGGACGGTTACTCTCGCGCTGGGTAAAGCCACGGCAAACTCAACCACACCACCCACCGCCACGGCTGCCTCTACCGCGACCCCAACCCCGCAAACCCTTGGCGGTGTAACCGTAAACGGGGTAAATTTCAGCAAACAGGGGAAGCTGGCTTTCGTTTCCAACGGCAACCTTTTTGTGTTGGACGGCGCGAACGGCCAAACCCACCAGCTAACCCAAAACGGGGGAGTATCCGAATTTAAGTGGTCGTATGATGGGGAATGGCTGGCTTACAAGGTGAGTTTAGGCGCAGCCGGTAGCGGCGATGCTATTTATATGAGTAAATACGATGGCACCGGAAATTTTATGCCGCCCGGTAACGGTGAATTTGCCTGGTCGCCAATAAAGGAAGAGCTGGCTTTTACTACGTTCAGTCCAAATGGTGTTCCTGGTGACTTGAAAATTGTTGACACCAATAAAACGGTTCATAAAACTATTTCAAAAAATGTATCTTCACTATTGTGGTCGCCGGACGGCCTGACCCTGGCCTATGCTACCTTTGATAAAATCCCCGATGGCACAGTCCGGATTGAAACCATCCCGACCACCGATAAAGTTGTCTTCCAGAATAACAGCCCTGTTTCAGCCCAGGAGGGAGCCGGTATAAAACTGCTAAGCTGGTGGCCTGACGGCAAAGGGTTACTTTTCCAGAACATCCCTGCCAATTCCGCCTCGCTTTCGATGGACGGTCTGCCGGTAAAAAGTGTAGACCTTACTAACCCCACCGCGCTACCTCACCAACTTGTCAAAGCCCTGGTCAATACCGACTGGCTCTCCTGGGCGCCGGATGGCAAGAAATTCGTGGCGGTCGAAGGGGCGGGCCGCCAGTTGACGGTTAACAAATCGCTGGTAATTTGCGACATAACCAGCAACAGTTGCCAGGCTGTACCCCAACCGGCCAATACCGTTTCTCTCAACCCGGCCTGGTCACCCGATGGTAGCCGGATAGCCTTTGTCCGGGCTGCCAGTGGGCCGGACGCTTTCAGCAGCGAGGCGAATTACGCTGACTGGCTGAAGACCAATGCTATCTGGCTGGTTAACGCGGACGGTTCCAACCCCCAGGCTATCACAGGTCTTGATGCCCAGGGCTTCGAGAACCCGCTCTGGTCGGCGGACGGTAAGCAACTACTGGTGGCGCGGGCCACCGCTACCGGGCAGGATACCCTGTGGTTAGCCACTCTTACCGGGGAAAACGGCAAGGTCCAGGCGACAACCCGGTTAGTGGCCCAACCGGTCGGCAATCCGACCCAGAACGCCAGCAACTATTACGCCTACCCGGACTGGTCCAACCTGGTGAACTGGCTCAATAAATAAAATGTAGGCAAAGCTAAAAAACAAAGCCGAGCAAATCATCTGCCCGGCCTTTTTGTGTCAAAATTAATTATGAAGGTTGGTTCAGCCCAACGGCACTCTGATTTCGGGCTGGGGAGAATAGGTTGGAGGCTGCATGGTTTTACCCTCACCGAAGAAAACCAGTAGAACTATCAACAACAAAGCCCCACCAAGCCAGAGCATCGCCGCCAGCACATTGGGCTGGCCGCCGTTAATAGTCAAGTTGGTAACATAAGACGGGAAATATTTGCCGAGCGAGGCATCTTTTAGGAATGGTACGTTAGCCTCAAGCCAGCGCAGCGAGGTCGCCGGGTTGTTGGTCTGCCAGTTGTACATCACGTGGGGGTTGTACATGAAAATGGCCGAAAAAGCCAGTGACCAGGCCGTTGTGACTACCAGGAAGATTTTAGCCAGCCAGCCCTTTAGCTGGAAAAGGGCATGGGCCAGCGGTACCGCCAGCAAAGGTACGACCGGCACCAGGTACCGGGCGGGTGGTCCCCATTCACCCCACCATTGTTTGTAATCGCCCATTATCAGGAGATACGGCCCGGCCACTACGACCATCCAGGCCAGGTCGCTCCGGTTGGCCGCCGTTTCTACGGCATCTTTCTGGCGGCGGAACATCAGCCAAAGACCGCAAAAGGCCAGGAGGTAAAACGGCCCGTAAATCAACATGCCGTATTTCTGGTCGAACAGGAGACCGAGCAATCCGGTAGGGATTTCAATGAGCGGGGCGAACCCGGCGTGGTCCTGGGTGTTGGGCATGGGCGTGCCGTAATAGTAAATGTAGTACGAGACAAACAGCGCCCCCAGGATAATTACCGGCATGAAAAAGAAGGCCAGGGCCAGCGGTGACCACCCAGCAGGAAAGATTTTTCCTAAACGTTCTCCTAAAGTTTGTTTGAACTCAGTTTGGGGCCTGGGCTGGCGGGAAAAGAGTTGGCCCAACCAGCGCCCGATACGTCCCCCTAACGCCCAGTAAAGAAACAAAAAGAGCGACAAACTGAGATAGACCGAGTGGAGCCAGGGGAGAAACCCGATGCAGGCCCCAATAACTAAAGTTCGGAAAGGGCCGTTGGGCTGGTAATAGGGTAGGTTTAGTTGCTGGGCGCGGGCCGAAAGACGCAACCGCCGCCAGGCGTAAACCGCCAGCAGGGCGGCAGGCGTGGCCGGGAAAATCAGGAAAGAGAAGGGCAAGAGGGGTACGCTAAAGGCCATCAGGGCATAGCTCAGCCAGGCCACAAAGCGCCGTCCGGTTGTTTCAAAGGCAAGGAGCCAGACATTGACCGCCACCAGGGCCGCCAGGGCTGCCAGGAAGACGACCACCAGGGGCCGGTTACCCAGGGCAAAGGCCGGGGCAATCAGCACCGAAAGACCGATGCCGTGTTTTGTATACTGACCGGGGCGAATGGTCCCCTGCGAGGTGTGGGGCGGCAAGGTCGAAAGGGCGTCCAGGGGTAAGGGCAAACCGACACAATCGTTGCGGAGGCCGGGCGCCAGGATGCCGGGGACATTATTTATCGGCACCTCACCCACGTCACCCCAGTGAGGCCGGTTCATTTCCTGGCAGGAGGGAGCGAATTCCCAGTAATCTTTGTTGGCGTAATTGTTGGCTTCGTCCAGGTCGTGGTCGTGCAGGAGGCTGATAGCCGTCACCAGGTAGAATGGCTCATCGCCTGTAACGGGGTCGAGTTTATCGAGGATATTGGGGAGAAGGGCCAGCAGGACCAGCCAGACAATCACCCAGGCCAATAAAGGTTCCCACCAGCGCACCGGGGTTTCTTCCGGCGCGACATAAAAATCCGGCGGTTCGGTCTGACCAATCATGCGAAATAATTCCTATTTGCCACAGCTAAGGCTGCCAATGGCCGCGTCGAGGTCCTGGGCCATATCGTCATTATAGTTCTTGCCTTCGGCGGCGGCGCTGGCAAAATACAGGTTGTTACCGCATTTGAAGCTGACCGCGTACATATGGTAATCAGTCACCACCACTCCACTGCTGGTCGAGAAAATCAACCGGGTCAGCACCGCCGGGGTGCCATCGCGCAGTTTGGCGCTTCCAGGTTCCTGCTGCACTTCAAGCTTGGATGCATTTTGCCGGACGTTGTTAACGTATTGTTTTATCACGTCCTCCGGGCTGAGGTTGGCATTTGCAACCGTCGGGCTGGGTGGCTTTTCGAGGTTGAAAAGGGTCGTCAGGTTATCAGGCTGATAGTATATAACCTGGTTGGAATTTTTATCGTTTTTCTTCCAGGTGGCAGGATAGGCCAGGTTAACCCCCAGGACCGTTTCGGAGGAAGACTGGCTCTTGAAATTGGGAATAGGCAGGGTCACGCCCGGCAATGGCGGGCTGGTGGGGGTTGGTTTTAAGACTACCAGGAACAGGGCCGCCGCTCCCCCGACCAGAAGCAGGATAATTACCGGGATAATAAACAGCCAGATTGAAAACCGGCGCGGTTCCTTGACCACCTGGGGCGGCTTCATTCCGGCGATATGGGGCGCGGCCTGGGCTGGAGGGTAATACTCGGTAGGCCCAACCCCTTTCTGGAAAGACCCGGCCCGGCTACCCGCCGGTTGCTCTGGCGTATTAAAAAGCTGAGAGGGAGGTGCGGGTGGCGGTGGCGGTGTGTATAAAGAGTTTCCGGGTATATCTCCCGATACCTCGGCAATTTCAGGCCGGTTCTGGGGAGGCCGGACAATTCCCCTGGCTTCAGGTGCAACCGGGCCAGGTTGAGGCCGGACCCGCGCCACCGGGGCGGCAGGCACCTGGTTTGCTTTGAAACCTGGGGCGGGCGGTAAATCCCCACGGGGTGACTGCGGTTTATAACTCTGGCCAGGAGCGTAAGGCCCTAAATCCTGGCTGACCGCGGGAGCGGGCCGGGCTGGTACGTTGAGATCGCCCGATACGACAGGTTGGACGCGGCCAGACAGGGTGCTTTCTTCCAGGAGGGTCAGGACATTCCCTACCCGCAGGCGGTCGCCGGGCCGGAGCAATTTAGAGGCGTAAGGTTGGAGGCGTTGGTCGTTAATAAAAGTCCCGTTTGAACTGCCCAGGTCGCGGGCCAGGAAACCATCCGGTCTCGACTCCAGTTCGGCGTGGCGGCGCGATACACTGGGGTCTACCAGGTGAATATCGCTGCCGAGTTGACGTCCGATAACCCAGATATAGCGGTCCGGGTCGGAATCAAAATCGTATTGCTGGGTCTGTTTCGTGCCAGGTAGTACGTTGGGAATTTCAAGGACAACTAACCGCATACAGCCAATCCTTCCTGATTAGCTCACCCTGCTTTGATGAAGCCCTTTTGGGGCAGTGCCTGTTCAGTCAAAATATTATACTAAAAATAGGTGACCCGGCAAGTATTTATCAACTATTAAATTTTAACATCAGATTAGATTAAATGGCGAGGCAAAAGGTGATTTAACCCGGCTCCGATTTTGGCGCAGGGGTAGGGATTTTTAGGCCGGAGCGATGTCTGTATACCATCCGGCTCAACTGTTCCAGTTTGGAAACTTCGACCTGGCTCAAACCTGACGCCTTGACCAGGCGATTGAATAGTCCCGGCCCGGCGGCAATCGGGTCTGCCTGAACCCGGTCAAAACCCTCCAGGGCTTCGAAATCCTCCCTGGTCAGGCTATAGGGCGGGGTCTTGCCGGTGGTAGGGACAATCAGCCGTGAGGCCAGCGGTTGGCAGGCCTTTAAAAGCGCAATTGCCTGGTCATCTGTCATTTTAACGCCTCCTGGCTTTAGGCTTAGCGGTAGCGGAAGGTTATACGGCCACGTGTCAGGTCGTAAGGTGAAAGCTCTATCACAACCCGGTCGCCGGGTAATATTTTTATGAAGTTCTTGCGCATCTTGCCGCTGATATGGCCTAAAACGCTATGGCCGTTTTCAAGTTCAACCTGGAACATCGCGTTTGGCAGGGCCTCTTTGATAATACCTTCCACGGCTATGGCATCTTTGCTGGGCTCTTTGAGGAATGGGCCCGAACTGGGGGCTGCCTGGTTGTTGCCACCAGGGCGATTGTTTTGTTTGGAACGGTTATTGCCCTGACCGGGCCGGTTATTGTTCCTATTTTGGGGCAAATTGTTTCTCCTGTTTTTTAGTTAATTAAGATTATATGTCTTAAATAGACCAAGGGCGGAGGAGGTCTATTCAAATCTCGAAAATAGGGCAGGGTATTGGCAGGATTTCGAAAAAGCGGCCAGCACCTTACTCATAAAACTTTACGAGAACCGGTAGCAAAAACCTGGAAGAATGGCCGAAAACTCAAAAGAGGAGCTAGTGTGGCAAATCCTGGTGAGGACGCGGGTAGCAACGCTCTAAAGCGTAATTAGCAAAGGTCACAGGTCCTTCTTACTTTTTTTGCCCAATAATTATATCACATTCAGGCTCATTTTCCTAATCACCGGGCGGACAGGCCTATTAATCTGAACAGGGGTTTTAATTTTGAAATTGATGTATTATAATACCTGGGAAATACTTTGATTGGCCGCCAAACTTTTAGTTGACAACCTCCTGACCGGGTGGCCTGACCGGCAATTTGCGGGGAGCCTTTAGTGTCCGAAAAGCTTGAACAAAACCAGCCTACCACGCCCATCCAAAATGGAAAACCTACCAGTGGCGCTCACTTAACCCCTGAGACCGATTTGAAAGCCGATTTGCCCTCAAACCAATCGCCATCCAAAGCCGCAGCGGATGCCGGGTTTGACCCTGCGATTGAATTCGCCCCTGATGGGAATGGGGTTCTAACCGGAGAACCGGCGATTGTCCCGGATGAGGCAATCGAGGGGGTGCCCGAACCGCCCGTCGCTCCTACCCCACCCTCCCATGTCAAGAGCTTCTGGCGGGAAGTGCTTGAAACCGTCCTGCTAACGGTTATGATTTTCTTCCTGGTCAAAGGTTTAGTCGCGAATTTTCGGATTTTGGGCACCAGTATGGAACCGAATTTCCATACCGACCAACTGGTCCTGGTCAACAAAGCAGCCTATTTTCACGTTGATATAAATAGCTGGTTGAAACTTATTCCGGGTGTCCACCCCGAAGGCCAGAACATTACCTGGCTCTTTGGTGGGCCTAAACGCGGTGACGTGGTCATTTTTGAACCGCCTGATGTGGTAAACGAGGATTATATTAAACGGGTTATTGGACTGCCCGGTGATAAGGTCGAGGTCAAAAACGGTAAGGTTTACGTCAATGACGTGGCCCTGGACGAACCCTATATCAAAGAAGCGCCTTTCAGCCCATTTCCGGCCGCTGTAGTGCCGTCCGGCCACCTGTTCGTAATGGGCGACAACCGCAACGCCAGCCGCGACTCGCGCTCATTCGGGATGCTCTCGATTGACCTTGTTGTCGGTAAAGCCTTGATGGTTTACTGGCCGACTGGCCCTCAATGGGGTGTGGTACCCGAAGTAAAATACGGGTCTTGATTTTGCTATTTTTTTCTCAATATAAAAATTAACATTTCGGGTACAAGCCGCAAGTATATTGCGCGCACGCCCGGAGGTGGTATACTTAGCTGTAGGTACAGCGGGACGCATCGGTTCCAGCTTTTAGGAGAACCAACATGATTGAAGCTAAAATACATAGTATTAGAATGAGTCTGGTTACTCAGCACCGGGTAGTAATTCTTAAAGAAGTTAACGCCGAACGCTACCTGCCTATCTGGATCGGCGCATATGAAGCTGATGCTATTGCGGTCGAATTGCAAGATGTCAGCGTTTCCCGGCCTCTTACCCACGATTTATTAAAAGCTGTAATCGGCGAACTCGGCGCGACCGTCCAGAGTATCCTGGTCAACGATCTCCATGACGATACTTTCTTCGCTCGCATCATCATGGATGTCAACGGGCGCTACGTCGAGGTTGACAGCCGGCCTAGCGACGCGCTGGCCCTGGCCGTACGGGTAAAAGCTTCAATCTTTGTAGACGAAGCGGTGATGGATAAAGCCGGGGTCTTGCTAGATAGCGAGGGGAACACCACCCCCACTACCAAACCGGCGGCGGGCGGCACTTCCGAAAAGCCCGAACGGAGCAAAGCCGAGGACGAAAAACTGGCGGTCTTCCGGGATTTTATTAATAGCCTCGATATGGATGACCTCGGCAAACCGAACCAGAACGACGAATAATCTATAACGGAGAATTAAAAAACTCCTGCCGAGCAGGAGTTTTTTGATTCCCTCGAAAACCCTGAATTAACCCGCCCACATCCAGAAGACAAACAGGATAGCCCAGATGGCCTGGACAAAGACGCTAACCTTTATGAGAAAGCGAGGAGTGATGGCCCCGGCCAGCATAAAGACCGGGAAGATTGCCAGGACATACCGGTTCAGGCTCATCCAGAAGAAGCCGTCTACCCCCTGCCGGGTCAGGAAGACCAGCATGGTCAGGACGCTGTAAATCAGGTAGGCCATCGGCAGCTTTTTCTGGGCCCAGATGATTATCAGGCAGACGAAAACCACCAGCAGAATCAGGTCCATAACGTTATAGACCAGGTTGTGGGCGTTGTTGGGGTCGAAGAAGCCGACCAACCCACCAAAGAAGGTTTCCCAGGGTAAGGCGAACTTGACGTGCCAGACCACTGCCAGGTGATTGTTGAAGTTGAAATCACCCAGGATGAAATAGACATAGCCAAGGTAAAGGCCAAGGCCGATTGGCGGTAATAACGCCAGGGCAAACCCTTTCCGGTCTATCTTGCGAAAATTCCACTGGCGGTGCTGCATATAGATATAACCGAGCGGCGCGACCAGTACAATACCCTGTAACCGCGTGAGGGAAGCCAGCACAGTCAGAAAAATAACCGGCCACCACCGTTTTTCTTCAGCATAATAGAAAGCCGCTAGCGTCAGGGCCAGGTAGAGCGAGTCGGTATAGGCGCTCAGGAGGAAAAAGGCTGTCGGGAAGGTTGCCAGGAACAGGATAGCCCGCCGGGTTACATCAATCGAAAAGAGCTTGTTACAAAGCCGGTAGAAGTAAATCAGGCAGAAAATGTAGGCCAGGTTCGAAATGAGCATGGCCGCCAGCATGTACTGTTCCAGCAGCACCCGTCCCAGCACCGCCACCCCTAAAGGATAAAGGGGCGGGTAGTTGGTCGTGCCATCCCCGATGGCGTAGCCCCACTGGGCAATATGCAAGTACCAGTCGGTATCCCAGCGCTGCCAGGGAGCCAGCAAGAAAAAAGCCGGGCCCCAGTGGCGGGGGTCTACATCCCGCAGGAGGCTGGCCCCAAGGGGGGGCACCTGCGGTACAAACGGCGCGAAAAAAGCACCCAGGGCAAATAACAACAACCGGTGCGTAATAAAGACCGTCAGGGCGAAAGCCACTGCCGGGTCGGCGGTCAGACGTTTCCAAAGATTTTCCAGCCAGCGTTGCCAGCTCCAATCGGGCGCGACTAAAACTTCCCCGGCATCCGCCGCCGAAGGCCCATAGGAAACCAGGTTGGTCGGCGTAACAGTCCGGGTGGATGTTTTCAGGGAATTAGAAAATTTAGGTGAGACGTAACCTCTGGAAGTCGATATTGGAGTATGAACGGTAGAAGGAGCCGGTTTGCCTTTCTGGTTTGTTTGCGTGTCCCGTTCAACCATTAAATCCTGCCTCTTGTCCAAAAATAACCCATAACCTGTTAGCTGTTAAAGGATTATTTGTCGGTCATATTCTTGCTAAAAATGTTTCCTAACAATATTCAGGCCAGTGAGGCGTCTTTGCCTGCCGGGAGCGTCTAACCCATTAGTCTCCCAGGTCTACCCAAATTATTAACGTTTCCATTTAACTATCCTGACCTAACCCCGGTCAGTGCCATTAATCACATAAATTGGCTATGTTTACCCGTAGTCCAACAAGCCCGAATGTTTTTAAGGATGTTTCCACACCAATCTTATCACAACTTGCCACCCCTGGCTATCGGTCTTTTGGCTTATCAACTTAGCTGTTTGTATTATATGCCAACAGGCGAGCTTATTATGGCTCGCCCGTTAGATTTTATCGATTTTATGATTTGAAGGAATTAACTCTCCTGGGGAGGATTGTCATCTTTGCGGCGCAGGTTGAGGTGCTTTTCCAGTTCCTGGATAATCAATTCGGCGCTTGGCAATTCGCCGCTTTCCTCACCGAAACGGCGGCTTTCGCCCCGCTCCGCAGGCAGTGACGATTCGTCATCATCCTCATCATCCTCGTCACCGTCTTCCTCGTCATAATTTTCCTCGAGGTCACGCACGAACGAAGCGACATCTTCCTGGTTATTGACCGCCTCGGTTACCTGCATCTCGAAACGCATCCCCAGCCCCTGGACCCCCTCCAGTTCGATGCCGAGTTCCCAGCCTTCGTTGAGCGCGCCTAAAATGCCGCTGGTAACCTTCCAGTTCGGGCTGGCCGAGAGATAGCTTGGAGCGGCGCCCCAGATGGAGCCGAATTCCATCTTTTCTTCCGGGCAGCGCGAGGTCAATACCCCTACAATCCCGGTAGGGCCTTCGTAACGGGAATTGCCGACATTGAACTTTTTAAGTTTCTGGAAAATATCTTCCCGTGAGCTAAAACCGGATAGAGGGACCTGGCGAGTATGCGGAACCGGGGCCAGGAGCGACCCCACCATCACCAGTTCCGTCACGTTGCAGCGACGGCAAATTTCGAAAAAGGCATCGCTAAAAGTACGCCATTTCAAGTCCGGTTCAACTCCGACCAGGGTGACCAGGGAGCGGTTCTTACCGTTAAATTCCGATACATACGAAAACTGGTTGGCCGGCCATTCTATTTCCCGTTTGTTTTCCGCGTTAAATTTTGTGGTCGGACGAGTATCGGTAAAAACGTAGAATTCTTCCGGGTCAATGGTGGCGAAAGGAACCGCGGAAAGCCGCTCGGACAGATAGCGTACGGCAGTAGTAGCGGCGTCGGCAGCGTCGTTCCACCCCGCGAAAGAGGCTATCATAAGTGTGTCGTGCAGTTGCGGCCAATCCGAAACCCGGATATAGTCAGCCATAGAATGAATCCCCTTATTTAGCAACCATAATAAATTGTTATCCCAGGCAGTTTAACATATGCCGCAAGTTAGCCACAAGTGGCCTTGCAACCGGGCTGGCCTTGTGGTATACTGCTCCTTGCCGTTGAAGCAGTGCAAAACCAGATGGCAACAATGGCGGGGTGTAGCGCAGCCCGGTAGCGCGCTTCGTTCGGGACGAAGAAGTCGGAGGTTCAAATCCTCTCACCCCGATACCGAAATTTTGGAAAAAGGCCCTTGGGGCCTTTTTTTCGTTTATACCCCTATTAATATAAACGGTTTAAACCCCCTTTCCTATCATTCTTACCCACAGCTTGAGACCCTGGGTTACCTTTTACGATACCATTAGCGGATAACCCCGGTCGAAAATGCTATAAGAAACATCCGTCATCCCGAATTTAAGGCTTAAGATTGAGCAGGGTAACAATACTAAATAGACAACCTCGACTTTGTCATTCCGTGCTACGCACGGAATCTCCGGTCCGTTGGACAATATCCGAAACGAAAAGCTGCCTAAACTCAACCTAATGACCTTTCAAATCAGCCTTGCTTGGGAGTAAGTGATATTCGCCAGCGGTGCTGAGATTCATCGACTGAGCTCGGAATGACAAGTTAGAGACTTTACCCCAAATAGGTAAAAGCTGTCTCAAGTGTGTAAAATAATCCAAAATAAAATGAGCCATCCCAGATTCAAAATTCGGGATAGCTCACTTTATAAGCCTTAACTTTTAGAAAAATTAGCCCAAAAGCTCGATAACCCTGTCCCGGACCTGGATGGTGTTGGACGAACCGCCAAGGTCCGGCGTGAGTGTGCCTTCCGCAATAACTTTTGTAATCGCGTTTTGCAGCCGTTCGGCGGCAGCAGACTCTTGGATGTGCTGTAACAACATGACCGTCGTGAGGAAGGTCGCCAGGGGATTAGCAATTCCTTTCCCGGCGATGTCGGGAGCGCTACCGTGGACCGGCTCAAAAATCGCCCCGCTGACCCCGATATTCCCCGATGCGGCCACACCGAGCCCTCCGACCAGTTCGCTGGCTTCATCCGAAAGAATATCGCCAAAAAGGTTGGTCGTTACGATAACCTCAAAATTTTCCGGGTCTTTTATCAGGCGCATTGCCATGGTGTCTACCAGCAATTCTTGCACTTCGATACCGTCAGCCTGGTATTCGGCGGCGACCCCCAGGGCGGTCCGGCGGAACAGGCCGTCGGTCAGCCGCAGGACGTTGGCTTTGTGGACCACTGTTACCTTGCGTTTCCCGGTCCGTTTCGCCAGTTCGAAGGCGTACCGGACGATTCTTTCGCTACCTTTTTTAGTGATAATCCGCTTGGCTATGGCTGTATCCCCGTCAACTTCTTCCTGGCCGCTATAGAGCCCCTCGGTATTCTCGCGAACCACGTAAAAATCGAGGTTGTCGCGGTAGTGGGCCCCTTTCAAACCCAGGGAGCGGACCGGGCGCAGGTTGGCATAGAGGTCGAGTTCTTTGCGGAGCGTAACCACCGCGCTGCGGTATTTCGGGATGTCGGGCGGGGTCGTAACCGCGCCAAAGAGGGTCGCATCGGCCTGGCGGGCGGCGTCTATAGTCGCCTGGGGAATCGGGTCGCCCACTTCCTGGTAACAGGCGTAACCGGCTTTGGCTTCCTCGAAATGCAGGTCCAGGTTCAAATTTTCCAGCACCACGCGGGCCGCCGACACCACCTCCGGCCCAATGCCATCACCTTTGATAATAAGTAAGTTGTGAGTCACTGAGAGCTTCCTTTTTCGTTATACATCGAATTCAAAGCAGTTAATGTTCAACGTGAGAGGGTAGCACAGCCACCTGTTCCAGTCAATTACTTTGCATGGGGCAGGGCTTCATGGTATCCTTTTACCATACAAAAGCTAGGATTTCGGTCAAATTCAGGAACGAAACCAATACAGTTGCGGTTAATCTTAACTCAAAACAGTGAAGGGGTCTATGAGCAACGCTAAAGGCAAATTAATTGTCCTGGAAGGGCTTGACGGTAGCGGCAAGAGCGTGCAGTTTGGGCTTTTAAGCGATTACTTGCTCAAAAATGATTACCCTTTAATGACGGTTGATTTTCCCGACTACCAGGGTTCTTTTTTTGGCCGCCTGGTCGGGCGTTACCTCAATGGTGAGTTTGGGGATGTTTACGAGGTCAACCCCTACGTTTCCAGCCTGCTTTACGCCGGGGACCGGATGGAATCGCAGCCGAAACTGGCCGGGTGGCTGGCCGAGGGCCGTTTTGTGCTGGCGAATCGTTTTGTCGGTTCGAACATGGCCTATCACTCGGCCAAACTGCCGCCTGAGCAGCGGTCCGACTTTATCGCCTGGCTCAAGCGGCTCGAATTTGAGGCCAACCGCCTGCCCGTACCCGACCTGGTAATATATTTGAACGCTTCGGCGGCTACCTCGCACCGGATGGTGGCCCAGAAAGCCGCCCGCGTCTATACCGGGTCCAGCCACGACATTCACGAACGGAACCAGACCTTTTTGGAGGTGGTGGCCGGACAATACCTGTGGCTTTGCGAAACCGAACCGGGCTGGCAGCGCCTGGATGTCACCGACGAGGCGGGAAATATGCGCCCCCGTGAAGAAATCCACGCTCAAATTCTGGCTTTGCTAGCTGAAAGAAAATTGTTGGATAAAGTTTGATTTGTAGGGTTCAAGTTCATTTATTGCTTATTGATAACTTGTAATAAGGCTTTTGGTAAGACTAGCGCGGAGAGATAAATAAAATGCCCGGTTTTTATAATGAAATCAACGTGTTTACGGGAAATTCCAACCCTAAACTGGCAAAAGATGTTTGTGAGTATATAAATTTACCGCTGGGCCGGGCCGAGATTTTCGAATTTTCCAACGAAAATATCTTTTGTAAGATAAATGAAAGCGTCCGAGAGAACGATGTTTTCGTTATCCAATCCCTTTCCACCCCGGTCAATCGCTCCATCATGGAACTACTTATCATGATTGACGCGCTCAAACGGGCCAGCGCCGGGCGCATTACGGCGGTCCTGCCTTATTTCGCCTATGGCCGCACCGACAAAAAAGACCAGCCTCGCGTACCGATTACCTCGCGTCTCCTGGCCGACATGATAACAGTGGCCGGGGCCAACCGCGTCCTCACGGTAGATTTACACGCCGGGCAAATCGAGGGGTTTTTTAATATACCGGTAGACCACCTGACGGCGGTGCATATCCTGGCCGACTATTTTGTCGCCAAACAACTCACCAACCCGGTCGTGGTTTCAACCGACCTGGGCAACGCCAAGCGCGCCCGCAACTTTGCCGAATTGCTCAATTGCCCCCTGGCCCTGATTGAAAAACGCCGCACCGGTAACGACGACCGCACATCGGTCCTCAACCTAATTGGTACGGTCAAAGGTCACCAGGCCGTCCTGATTGATGACGAGATTGATACGGGCGGCTCGATGGTCCAGGCCGCCCAGCGCGTGGCCGATGAAGGTGTGACCGAAATTTACGCCGCCTGTATCCACGGCATCCTGAGCGGCCCCGCTATTGAACGGCTCAAAAAGAGCCCGATACAAGAACTGGTTATTACCGATTCGGTGCCCTTGACCCAGGCCAAACAAATTCCCAATATCAAGGTGTTGACGGTGGCGCGGTTGCTCGGCGAGTGTATTATGCGGGTCCACGCCGGCGCCTCGGTCGGCGCGTTATTCCATCCGGGTAGTTCGAATTTTTCCAGTTAGTCTTTTATAAAAAACCAGAAGAGGCTTTCATGTCCGAAAATTTTGAAAAAGATAAACCAGAAAATAAATCCCAGCCCGGTCAACCGGAAAAACCGGTCCTGGGCCGTTACGAAGATTTCGAGGACGACGAACCCAGCGATGAAACCGCTCCCGGGGTAGAAAAGAGCGGGGCCAGCCTTGATTGGGATGATGACGACCTGGATGAAGAGGATGACGATTACGGCATGGCCGACCTCACCGACACCGACGATGAGGATGACCTCGAAGACGAAGACGAATTCGAGGATGACGACGACGAAGGTGAAGACGGCCTCGATGATGATGAAGAATTTGAGGACGACGAGTTCGACGATGACGAAGACGAATTTGAGGATGACGAGGATGATTATGACGACGAGGACGAGGATGATGCGTCCAGCAGTCAGTTCTCCCAGGAGCAGTTGTTAAACCAGCTAACCTCGAACCCGCTTTTCGCCCAGGTCCAGCAGATGTTGAATAACAGCATGAGCGGTCCCGACCGGACGATGACCCAGGCCCGTATCCTCCAGGCCGGGGGCGACCTTGAAGGCGCGGCCCAACTTTATCTAGATGTTATCCAGGAAGACCCGAACTATGTCAAGGCATATGTCCAGCTTGGGCAGGTCTTGATGGCGATGGACAAAAACGCCGAAGCCGAAACCTTCCTGCAAAAAGCGACCGAGCTTGACCCGGACGACGCAGCGGCGGCCCTCTACCTGGGTTATTCCCACTACGGCCAGGAACGTTACGACGAAGCGATTGCCGATTTCAAAAGGGCGGCGGCCCTCGACAAGGGCAACCCGCTGGCCTTGAACAACCTGGGGTTTGTCCAGTATTTGACAGACCGCCTCGACGAAGCCGCCGATACCTTCACCCTGGCCGGGGACTACGGCAGCGACCGGGCTTATTACAACCTGGGCATGATAAGGTTAATCCAGGGGCGCGAGGAGGAAGGCTGGTCGGCCTACCTCGAAGCCTTTGACCTTGACCCGCATGGACGCCAGATTGAGGACCACCTGGCCGACGTTCAGAAAGCGATGGTCAAATACCCCGAACGAGCGCCTATCCTGGATGATGCCATCACCCGGTTATATTCCCGCTACGGCGACGCCGGGGACGACTTTGAGGATGAAGACGACCCGGACGACAATGAATAATTAAGGTTATAGTTTGTAGTAGTGTTTTGGAACCTAAGGTTAATTTTCAGCTATTTAGAAAGGAAAAAGGCTCATGAGCCAGCAATCAGCGCCGACTGCGGGCGACCAAGGCCAGAACCAGCCAGAAATGGTTTCGGAGAATTTTCGGGAACGGCCAATCCGGGTATTAATTGCCAAACCCGGCCTGGACGGGCACGACCGGGGAGCGAAGGTGGTCACTCGCGGTCTGCGGGATGCCGGGATGGAAGTTATTTACACCGGGTTACACCAGACCCCCGAAATGATTGTGGAAGCGGCCTTGCAGGAAGACGTGGACGCCATTGGCTTGAGTATACTCAGTGGCGCGCACAACGTGTTATTTCCCCGGATTATGAAACTTCTCAAAGAAAACCAGATGGAAGATGTGCTGGTTTTCGCCGGGGGAATTATCCCGCCCGAAGAAGAACCCCAGATAAGAGCCCTCGGTATCGGGGCCGTCTTTGGCCCTGGCACCACCATTGAGGATACCGCCAACTTTATCCGGCAAAATGTCCGGCCTGACGCCGGGCTTGCCAGCGGTGAAACCAGCGGGGGAAGTGAAACCTGGGTGGACGCCGGGGATAAAGGGCAGTAGCCGTTATGACTACTTCGCAGATAGACCCGGCCCTGCTCGACCTGGCTCGGCGCGGGCTGACCGGGGAACGCCGGGCGATTGCTCGCCTGATAACCTTCGTGGAAAACCGCTCTCCTGCCGCCCCGGCCCTGATGCATGAACTGACTCCCCACACGGGCCGGGCCCACGTAATCGGGATAACCGGCGCGCCCGGCAGCGGCAAAAGCACCCTCACCAACGAACTTATTAAAGAATACCGCCGCCAGGATAAAACCGTGGGGGTGGTCGCCGTGGACCCGACCAGCACCCTGACCGGTGGGGCGGTCCTGGGCGACCGGATTCGCATGCTGGAAAATTACCAGGATGCCGGGGTCTTTATTCGCAGTATGGCGACACGCGGACAGCTTGGCGGTCTCGCGGCCATGACCAACGATGTGGTGAGGGTCCTGGACGCCTGCGGTAAGGACATAATTATCGTGGAGACGGTAGGGGTCGGGCAGGACGAGGTGGACGTGGCGAAAGCGGCCCACACGACAATTTTGGTGGAAGTGCCGGGGATGGGGGATGACATCCAGGCCATCAAGGCCGGGGTTTTGGAAATTGCCGACCTGCTGGTAATCAACAAAGCCGACCGTGAGGGGGTCGAAAAACTCGATTTATACCTGAAGGCTATGTTAAATTTGGCTCCTCGCAAACCATGGCGGGTGCCGATTTTGAAAACTATCGCGGCCCAGGGTGCCGGTATCCCCGAACTGACCCGAAAAATTGACGAACACCTGGCTTTTCTCAAAAGCAGTGGTGAGTACGAAAAGCGGGAAAGGGCCCGGTTGCGGGACGAATTGCTCTCGCGGGTCCGCGAAGAAATCTCCCGGCGCATCCTCCGGCGCGAACTACAGGCGGGCGGGCTGGCTGAACTGGTCAACCAGCTTGAAAACCGCCAGCTTGACCTCAACGAAGCCGCCTTGCAACTCCTCGCACAGACCCGACTTTAACCAAAAATAAACGGCCATAAAGGGCTACCCGGAAGGTAGCCCTTGTAAACTAGAGAAATTAAGCGGTTCGCACGCGCTTCCCGTCTTTCAGGAACGGCTCGGCGCAATAAAGGATTTCGTCGCTATCCTTTTTGTGAATCGGTTCGGCGCTGTACTGGGCAATCCAGGCCCGGCGGAAATTTTGGGAAGTATTAAAACCACTCCGGTGCAGAAGATGGCTGGAAAAAACCGCGATACTGCCAGCCGGGACGATTACGGGAATACCAGGGTCGTCGCCAAAATAGCCCACTTTGTCATTAATCTTGCTATCTGTTTCGTGAGGGATTAAATCTTTCGTTCCGGCCCGCGAGTAGGGCAGGACGTAAATGGTCCCGTTTTCTTCGTTCATATCGTCCAGGGCGCACCAGCAGGTCAAGTAAGGGCGGTGTTCGTAACCCAGGTAACCGCTATCCTGGTGCCAGCTAAATTTCAACCCCTTCTCAGGCGCTTTTACCACGTACTGGTCCAAAAAGAGGTAAGACTCGTCACCGATGGTGGCACGGTTGATCTCAGCCATGGTTTCGCTGAAGATGACCGGGCCGAGGCGGTCAGAACCGCTCAAAAAGGTCGGGATAAAGTAACGGTTGTTTTTATGGTTGATACCGCGTAAAGTTGTGACGCCCAGCCGGTCCATCTCGGCATTCATCTCGTCAATAAAATGCTGGCAGGTATCCTGTAACAGCTTCAACTGTTCACCTGACAGGGCGCGTTCGAGCACGAAATAACCCTCGTCAATAAATTGTTGTTTCTGGGCATCGGAAATCAAGGGCGTGGTGGCAGTGGCCATTTTATTTTACCTCCATTGCATAAAACGAAAGATAACGGATTGCTTATGCGTGTATAATAAGCTCAAACCTTTTCGCAGTCTTCTCATTTGGAGATGGATATGTTTTCATTTTATGCTATTATCAAAGAAGAGCTGATTTTAAAATCCGAGGAAGATGGTGACATCTGGGAGCATAAATTCCGGGGTCAGCCCTTCACGACCATCCACCGCCATACCGAACTTGAGGTTAACCTGGTGGTCTCGGGCACCGCTTCTTATCTGCTGGAAGGCACCCGCTACGAACTGCGGGCTAACAGCCTGGTCTGGCTTTTCCCTGAACAAAACCACATCCTGGTGGACCAATCCGCCGACTACCTGATGTGGATAGGGGTCTTCAAGCCCGAACTGGTCAACCGCTTGTGTGTAAATCCGGCCAATGCAGTCCTGGCCGAGCTTAACCCGCTCGGTAACTTTTGCAAGCAGTTGGATACCACCCGCAGTTACCGCCTGGGCGCACTTTTCAAGGAGTTACAGGAAGGCCGGGCCGACACATCGCGTTATAACGTGGGCCTCGGTTATCTTATGCTGCTGGCCTGGGACGCTTTTCAGGCCAGCAACCAGTTTGTTTCAAGCACAGTCATTCACCCGGCGGTCAAACAGGCCATCCAGGTTATCCAGCACGTGGATGCCTCAATTGGGGTCCAGGACCTGGCAAACCGGGTTGGGCTAAGCGTTTCCCGGCTGAGCCATCTTTTCAAAGAGCAGACCGGGCTTTCGCTGATTGAGTTCCAGAATAACCACTGCCTCAAAAGGTTTCTGGAATTGCACGATGACGAGCCTTCGATTACAATGCTCGACGCAGCCTTACAAGCAGGGTTCGGCAGTTATCCCCAGTTCTACCGGGTCTTCAAGCGTCTGACCGGGCAAAATCCGGCCCAGTATTTCCGAAATTATTCGGCCACCCCGGCGGACCATTGGTCTTGAATCTAGGACTACCTTGGTAAAAACCCAAAGCTCCGCATCTTTAATAAATGAAAGGAATTTTCTTTGCCAGGCAAGATTGTTGGTTTCGAGATAACCAGGTTACAGTATCCCAGGGCCAGGGTTATCGGCGACTCGCAGGTGCGGTCCGATTTTCACTACAAAGGTATTCTTGAACTTTTCACTGATTCCGGTCAGACCGGGCTTGGTTTTTTTGAAAGTTTATTTTCCCAACTTCCCTCTCAGGCCGAATTAAAACGGGCCTTTGCCGAGGAAGTCTTTCCCGGCCTGGAAGGGCAAAACCCTTTTAGCCTGGTAAACCGGGTCGTAAGGCGGCGGGGCGGCAACCAGCGGTCGAGTATTTTCGGCCAGCCAATCGAACACGCCCTGTGGGACTTGCAAGGCAAGGAACTTGGTCTGCCACTTTTCCAGTTGCTGGGAGGCAAAAATAACCGGGTCAAAGCTTACGCCAGCGGCCTTGATTATCACATGACCGACGACGAGTTTGGCGCTTTCTTCGAGGAAAAGGCCCGCCTGGGTTTCCAGGGTTTTAAAATAAAAGTCGGCCACCCCGAACTGGAATGGGATATTCACCGTTTGAAACTGCTCCAAAAGGTCGTTGGCCCAAAAGCGGTAATCATGGCCGATGCGAACGAAGCCTGGTCGCCCAAAGAAGCCATCCGGCGGTTGTACGCCTACCGCGAGGCCGGGATTACTTTGTACTGGATGGAAGACCCTATTTTGCGGGACGACTTTGACGGTCTGCGCCAGATTATGGACGAGGTTCCCTTTACCCACGTCAATAGCGGCGAGTATCTCGATTTACGAGGCAAACGCAAGCTGATGGAAGCGCGGGCGGTCGATATTTTGAACATTCATGGGCAAATCGGGGATAGTATGAAGGCCGGGTGGCTGGCCGCCGAATATGGCATCCCGGTATCGCTCGGCAACACTTCGCACGAAATCGGCGTCCACCTGGCGGCGGCCCTGCCGGAAGTGGCCGGGTTCGAGTATTCCTTCCTAGATTACGACCAGCTTATCGAACAGCCGGTTGTCTTCAAAGACGGTTACGCCTACGCTCCCGACCGGCCCGGTCACGGCCTGGTCTTCTCGGAAGAAGCCCGCAAAAAATACGCCCAGGCTGATCCCTCTTAGGGATTAACCGGGGCGTTTTCTTATTTTGTCATTGTGACGCTTTGCGTCAGAACCTCGCGCCAGTGGCGGTCCCCATAGCCGGTGGGCCTAAATTCTAACCAAAATTTGAATTAGCCAATCTGGAAAGATAGCATCGAGATTGAGCCGCCATCAATCCCTTCAGTCGGGAACTTGATGGGCTCACCGGGACGGCGCAGGGCAATCATAAATACCAACGGTAAGTAGTGGTCGGGCGTCGGTACCGCAAGCCGTCCTTCCGGCGTGAGGGTCTGGTAATTTACCAGGGCCGCGTCGTCGCCGCTTTCAAGAGTTTCCTTAACCCTGGCCTCGAAGCGTTCGGCCCAGTCGTATGCCCCATTTAGCCCCTGGTGACGGACCCACATCCGCAAGTTATGGACGACATTCCCGCTCGCCGCAATCAGATAACCCTCGTCGCGCAACGGGGCCAGCGCTTTAGCCAGTTCATAATGAAAACTGGCCGGTTTGGTCCCGTCAATGCTAAGCTGAATGACCGGGACATCGGCCTTTGGAAAAGCGTGAATGAGCACCGACCAGGTGCCGTGGTCAAACCCCCACTCCTCGTTGTCTATACCAACTTCGGTTGGTATAAGTAATTCTTTTAACCGGGCTGCTAGGGCAGGGTCACCGGGGGCAGGATAAACCACGTTTTCAAGTTCGGTAAAGCCGCCAAAGTCGTAAACGGTTTCGGGGTTGGCCTGGCCCGTGACCCAGGTGCCACGCGTGTACCAATGCGCCGATACCATCACTATCGCCTTTGGCCGGGGCATCTCCGCGCCGATTTTCGCCCAGGACCGGGTATAGGCATTTTGCCAGATTGCGTTCATGGGTGTGCCGTGACCGAAAAAGACCACGGGCATCGGTTTTGTCGTATTTTCCATTTACCCTCTTTTCTGCCCTTTAAAGCTCTTTACGCTACCCCATCGTCAGGTCAGTCTAGCCTAGCGGTCGGCACTCTGGGCGGTAGTCTGCAACAGGTCAGCGTGATGGCGCTGGGCCACGTCCGGGTGCGAACGCAGGCGGCTTTTCATCAAATTCTTGCCAACCTCATAGAATAGCGGGTTTAGGGCATCATTGGTCAGGCCGCGTTGCTCTTTTGCCAGTTCCGGCGGCAGTTCGAGCAGCGGAATACTGGCGTCGAGCCGGGCGCTGAAGAAATAGCCAATCGAAAGGCGGTCGGTCCCAGCAGGCGGGGTGATAGCCCGGTGGACAGTCGCCCGCAGATAGCCATTCGAGGCCAATTCGAGCAGTTCTCCGATGTTGATTACAAAGGTGCCCGGTACGGGTGGGGCGGCAATCCAGGTGCCGTCATATTCGACCTGCAAGCCTTCCTGTACATCCTGCAACAGAATTGTGACAAAGCCACCATCTTTATGGGCCCCGACCCCCTGGTCGTCCTCGGTCAGGTCGCGCCCAGGATAGCGGATAATCTTCATCAACTGGTGCGGATTGGTTTCAAAAAGCGCGTCGAAGACATGCTCGTCCTGACCCAGCACCAGGGCAAAAGCCCGGACCAGCCGGATAGCCAGGTTACGAGCTTCCGTCTGATAGCGCAAGGCAACTTCTTTTAGTTCTGGCAAGGCGGCTGGCCATTGGTTCGGACCCTGGAGGCGGGTCCAGATGGGCAGGTCAGGGTCGTTACCGAGCGCGACTCGTTCGGCCCCGATGTCAATTTGTTCGCGCCAGTCGGCCTTGCCGCGAGTCCGTTCGTTCCCGACACGGGTATAGCCGCGAAAATGGGGTGAATTGACCATCTCGATTGCCAGTTTGTCCGCTTCGGGCAGTTCGAAAAAACGACGCGAAAGGGTCAGCAACTGGCGGATTAAATCGGGGTCAATCCCGTGCCCGGCCAGGTAGAAAAAGCCCAGGTCGTGGGTGGTGCGCCGGAGTTCGGCCAGAAATTCCGCTCGCTCGGCTGGCCCGGCTTCCAGGCGAGATATATCGAGTACCGGCAAGGCCGTCCAATTTGCTACCGCCATATTCGCTCCTTTAGTTCTTTGCCTTACCCGGTCCGAACCTCTCTACTCGTCCAGGTGGGTTTTTGGTTTAACCCTTTTCGAAAGGCTAAACTTGAGTCGTTAGATAAACTCTATCAAGAATGGTCTTTAATTATAGCACCTTCAAATAATATTTTACAACCTCCGGCAACGCCAGCATAAATGGAATGTCGGCAAGGTTGGTTATGTACCTTCGAGCGAAATATTGTCTAACGGACCGGAAACACCCTTCGGGCGCGTGGTTTTAAAAAGCCTGGTTGAATTGCTGCGCGATTTCTGGGTTTAGCCTGTTTATTTATCGAGCCAGCGGGTCAGGGCTTGCCGGGTGCCGAGATTGCGAATATCTTCCAGGGCGTCCCTGACCTCGAAATTCAGGCGGGCGTTCCGGCCCGCTTCCCCGAAAATCTCGCGGATTGCCAGGAATTCCCCGGCGTCACCGGGGTTGCCGCGGGCCAGAGCGACCAGCCTTTCGCTTTGAGGGTCGGCTACCTCGATAGGCGCGCCCTGCTCGTCCACCCCTTCAAGGTAGCGATACCAGGCCGCCAGGGCAAAGGCAATCCAGCGAATCGACCCCCCCTTTTCCAGTTGAACTTCGAGCGGTGGGACGGTCGAGTTGGGCATTTTGGCCGACCCGTCCAGGCACAGGCGCTGGACCTGGTCGCTTATGGCCGGGTTCGAAAACCGTTCCCGCAGCGTTACTTTATACGCCTCCACGTCTACACCCGGCACCTCCGGCAGAGTCGGCGTCACGTCCTCGTCCATATAGCGCTGGACAAAACGATAAATCAGGGGGTCACTCATGGCCCGGTCCACCTCGCGGTAGCCCATCAGGTATGCCGGATAAGAGAGGGCCGAGTGCGACCCGTTCAAGAGGCGGACCTTTAGCTTTTCATAGGGCTCGACATCGGCGGTCACCTGGACCCCGACTTCTTCCAGGCGAGGCCGCCCGTTGATAAAGTGGTCTTCCAGCACCCATTGGATAAAATCTTCCGAAGCCAGGGCCGCCGGGTCGTTTATCCCGAACTTATCCCGTACCAGGGCCAGGGTTTTAGGGGTCACCACCGGGGTAATCCTGTCCACCATCGAGTTCGGAAAAAAGACATTTTCCTCAATCCAGCGGGCTGTTTCCGGCTCTTTTAACTCGGCAAATTTTAAAAGCAGGCGCTGGGTCAGGTGCCCGTTCCCCGGCAGGTTATCACATGACATAATTGTAAAAGGCTGGCCGCGTTTTAACCGGCGCTGGCGGGCCGCCGCGAAAAGATAACCAAAGGCCGATTTCGGCGCACCGTCGGCATCCCCCTTTAAATCGTGCTGCATCACAGGGTGGTTGGTTTCGAGTTCCCCGGCGGAGTTGTAATAATAGCCTTTTTCAGTCACGGTCAACGATACAATTTTTATAGTGTCCGAAGCCAGGGTTTCGATAACACCAGCCGGGTTAGCCGGGGCCAGCGTGACTTCTTTGATAGAGCCGATGACCTTTAGAACATCTTCCGCGCCGGAACGTTCGACCAGGGAATAGAGGTTGCCCTGGGCCTGCATGGCCTCGGTTAGGGCTTTATCACTTTCGAGGGGGCCGATGCCGTGGACCAGCCAATCTTCGGCATGGGTTTGCAAATATTCGTGATAAAAAAGGGCCTGGTGAGCCCGGTGGAAATTACCCACACCGAGATGGACGATACCGGCTTTTAATTTGGACCGGTCATACCGGGGAAAGGTCGTCACACCCGGCAGGTTGCGGGCCTGCCGCACGGATACGGTTTTTTTCGATGCCTCCATTGGCAATTCTCCTCCTCTATTGCTGTCAGCAGTCCTTTTAGTAAGTTTATTATAACCCAAAGGGTGAATTTAACCCGAATCAAAAAGAAGGCTGCTTCTCGAACACTTCAATAAAGAATTCGCACCCGGTTTTATCAACCATGTTCAAGGAAAATTGATTGTTTTATTAAAGTTAGTTCTTGATAGGTCAAAAAGTACTATGTAACAAAGTCGCCAGTTTAACTAAAATTATTTAGAGCTTGGTTTATGTGTTCGTTTATTCGTTTGTGATTCTTGGCTAAGATTTAGCAGACCTGCTTAGTCCGAAAGGATAGTTGTTCGATGTTGTTCCTCACCGACCAGGGTGCCGTAGATGAAATGCTGCGTTCGGATTTGCCCGACGATTGTTTTGCCTACGGTAGAAATTACCCCCATCATTTTTACGTCAACGGTGAAAAAGCCCTTGTTGTCCGGGCTGTATATAGCGGCATAAAAGACGCCCAGGTCAAGAAAGATGAAGTGGCCCTGGCCCATTTCCAGTTGCACGACGAGCAAATCCGGGCCTGGGCCCAGGATATGGAGCGGCAACGCCAGGGCCAACCTCCTTTGCCCGGCCAGGAACACCTCCGCAAAATTCAACTTCCCCCCGATTGGGACGAGGACGAGCATAAACCGCCTGCGCCACCTCCCTTTACACCGCCTATTCCTTTTACTGTGTCCGACCTGGATATTCCCCAGTCGTTTGTCGAGGATATGGTCGTGCGAACCCTCTATTTCAAGGGTAATATCACGGGCGGGCAAATCGCCAACTTCCTGCGCGTCCCTTTTTACGGGTTGCTTTCGGTCGTTATCGAGCAATTACGGGCCCAGGAGTTGATTGACATCGTGGGGCAGGTCGGCCTCGGTGACGCCGGCTACCAGTTCACCCTCACCACCAAAGGCCAACAGCGCGCCAATGACGCTATCGAAAAGACCGGCTATTCCGGGCCGATGCCGGTTTCATACAATGATTTGCTGGCGTCTATCCGGGCCCAGACCATCAAGAACCTCGTCGTGACCAGGCAATCTATTCGCAAGGCTTTTGCCGACCTGATTATTTCCGACCTGATGCTCAATAACATCGGCCCGGCGGTAAACTCGGCGTCTTCAATCTTCTTCTTTGGGGCTGCCGGTAACGGCAAGACCTCCATCGCCGAGCGCATTACCCGCCTGATGGGCGATAGCATCTTTGTCCCTTATGCGATTGAGGCAGACGGCCAGATTATCAAGCTTTACGACCCCATCAACCACGAAGCCATTGACGATGGCGACATGCAAAAGATTGATTATGACGCCCGCTGGATCCGCATCAAAAGGCCGGTGGTGGTGGTCGGCGGTGAGTTGACCATGCAGAGCCTCGACCTGATTTATAATGAAAACTCCAAGACCTATGAAGCGCCTTTCCAGATGAAGGCCAACGGCGGTATCTTCCTGATTGACGACTTTGGCCGCCAGTTGATGCGGCCTATGGAACTGCTCAACCGCTGGATTGTCCCTCTCGAAAAACGTTACGACTACCTGACGCTCGTCACCGGTAAAAAGCTGGAAGTGCCATTTGACCAGCTTATCGTCTTCAGTACAAACCTTGACCCCGCCGACCTCGCTGACGAAGCGTTCTTGCGGCGTATCAAGTACAAAATTAATATCATTGACCCCAGTGAACAGCAGTTCCGCCAGATTTTCCAGCTTGTATGCAAGGGTAAAAAAGTGCCCTACGACGATAAATCAATCGACTATTTGATAAAACGCTGGTATGTGCCGTTTAGCCGGCCTTTCCGCAGTTGCCAGCCTCGCGACCTTTTAGAGCAGATGGTAGCGATGTCGAAATATACGATGGAACCCTGCACGCTTTCACCCGACCTGATTGATAGCGCCTGTTCGACCTATTTCATCAATTTCAAAGATAACCAGCCGGATGAAGCAAACCGGGCTCGACCGTCTTTCAGCTAATTCGCAATTCCCGGTAGGATTGCCATTTTCGCAAAGGATTAAGAAATGTCCACTAATGCCCCCGGCTTTAAACCGGTAGCGACCGCCAGTCTCTTAACCGAGCGGTTAGCTGCCTTTATTCCCCCTTTGCTCCTGCCTGACCCCGCCGCCGCAGGTACTTCGTTCGAAGGGGTCATCCTGGCGGTCGAGGTGGAAGGCTTTTCGGCCCTGGCCGAATCCCTGGCTCGCCTGGGCCGGGAAGGCGCGGAAACATTAGGCCGGACCCTTAATCACTATTTTTCGCCCCTGATTGAAATTATCAACCGGGAAGGCGGGCAGGTTATTACCCTGGATGGCTCCGGGTTACAGGCTTTTTTTTCGGCTAACGAGCCGGACCAGTTTAGCCGGACGGCGACCGTCGCCCTGGAAATTCTCGACCAGGCCGCCACTTTTCACCCGGTCCAGACCCCGGAGGGCCGCTATTCTTTTGGTATGCGGGCCGGTCTGGGGCAGGGTAAACTTATTATCGTCCAACTGGGCGATACTACCGGCGGCATGGCCCTGGTCGTTATGGGTGAAGCGGTAGACCAGGCCCGGCAAGCCGCTGCCCAGGCCGCCTGGGGCGAAGCTTTTGGCTGGCTGGGGGGGCCGCTCAAACCGGCGGGCCAGAACGAATTCTCCGGGCGACCCATTAATCCCAACCTGACCTTTTATTTTGGCGACGAGGACCAGACATCAATCTATAGCCGCCTGGCCCCTTATATTCCACGCTCCCTGGCCCACAAGTTCAAGGTAACGCCGGATTTGCCGGTTCACCCCGAATTTCGGCGGGTCGTAAACGTCTTTATAATTCTGCCGGAATTGGATTTAACCCGGCAAGGCAACCTGAGCGTATTGCAGGACTTTTATGGCACCCTTCAAAGAGTCTGCAACGGCCTGGACGGACGGGTCCACCAGATTACCGCCAATCCTGAAGATAACTCGGTTTACCTGCACCTGACCTTTGGGGCATTAATCACCAGCAGCGAGGATGCCGAAAATGCCTTGCGGGCTATCCTGTCGGTGCGGGACCTGGCCGGACCTTCGGGGGCTTTACCGGCCATCAGTATCGCTAGCGGCACCGTATTTACAGGAGTAATAGGCACGCCAACCTGCCAGCGTTACACCGTCCTGGGTGAGGTGGTCAAACTCAGCTGCCAGCTTGCCAAGGCCGGGCCGGAAAACGGCCCCGGTATCCTCCCGGTGGACCGCTATACCCGCGAACGGGTCGGCTTGAGCTATATCTTTGGTGACGAGATTTCTATAAAAATTCCTGACCAGGCAGCCCCGGTCCGGGTCAGGCCGCTTCTGGCGCGGCGGCCCCAACCTTGCAACCTGGCAAGTTACCTAAAAGAGGTTGCTTTTAACAATAACGCCGAGTTTTCCGGCCTGCCGGAAAAACTGCTGGCCGGGGAAAAACGGGTCTTTGTCCAGTCTGAAGCGGGGCGGTTTTACCCCCTGGCCCAGGATTGGTTGAAATGGGGTGGAATCGGTGCGGTCGGGAAATGCCAGCCGAACGCAGCCAGCAACGTGCCCTACCTGGCCTGGTCGGGCCTTGTAAGCGGCCTTATCGGTTTGAACGAAACTGACAGCCGCACCGAGAAGTCGGCCAAACTGGCCCAGGTTATCTCACGCTATTCTCCCGACTCCGCCCGCTTCACCGGGGTGCTGGGGCAGTTTGTGGGGCTGTTGCCTGAACAACCGGGGTTCCACTCCCAGTTAGGCGGCCCTTTGCGCGAGGAATTTGCCAAAATTATTATTGATTTGTTGCGCGGCCTGGCCCAGGCCAAACCTCTCCTGATTTTGATCAATAACATGCAGTGGAGCGACGAGCCAAGCCGCTATCTCCTGGAGCAGGCCACCAGGGAACTGGCCGACGCGCCGGTAATTTTCGGCCTGACCTCCCAGCGGGGCAACCCGGTGGTGGACGCCTGCCTGGATGCCCTGGCCTGACCTCTTTGGGAAAAACCACAACCGGACCCGGCTTATTTCCACACCGGGTCCGGTGAAATACCCTTAAAACAACCCCAAATTTTAGTTACAGAGTGCAGGACAACGGCAAAATTCGAAAATCTTTCCATGCTTTTTGACCGTGCTATTGTCCAACGGTACCCACAAGTGGGTGCCCAAGATTCCTCGCTGCGCTCGCGCCCTTTGGGTGTGACAAGTTGGAGGCCGTGTTATTCGCGGTCAGCGTTTTTCGTAGCCAGGTTCAACGTTGTTTCGCGCCCTTTAGGGTGAACGTTCAACGAACTTTACATTTCCCCTGCCACACAGTTTGTTAAAACTGACAAATTCGGCGAATTATGGTATTCTTGGACCTGACCAAAGTTTGTCAGTCAATTTTATCTCCTTTTTTCAAAGAAGAAAATAGAAGACCAATTTATAACCAGGCCCGCGAACCGGTCTGCCCCGGTAGAGCCAGGCCGAGCATTTCGTTTATATGATTACCGGAGGAATTACCCACAATGACTTCAGAGGGTACAGCAAACCAGACACCCCGGACACTCTTTGATAAAATCTGGGAGTCGCACGTGGTCCGGGAAGTGCCGGGCCAGTCTACCATCCTATATATTGACCGCCACCTGGTCCACGAAGTGACTTCCTCGCAAGGGTTCGAAGGGCTTCGCCTGGAAAAACGAGCGGTCCGGCGGCCCCAGGCCACCTTCGCCGTGATTGACCACAACATCCCTACCACCCCGATTGGAAACTACGGTGCCCGCCACAATGTGCCGATCGTCGACCCCCAGAGCGCCCTCCAAATCGCGACCCTCGAACAGAATGCCCAGGACTTTGGCATTACCCTGTTCGACCTGGACGACGAGCGCAACGGGATTGTCCACGTGACGGCCCCGGAACAGGGCCTGACCCTGCCCGGTATGACGGTTGTTTGCGGCGACAGCCACACCGCTACTCACGGCGCCTTCGGGGCTCTTGCTTTTGGGATTGGCACCAGTGAAGTTGAACACGTCCTGGCGACCCAGACCCTTTTACAGGCCCGCCCTAAAACAATGGAAGTCCGAGTGGAAGGCACACTTCCGCCCGGCACGACCGCGAAAGACCTGGTCCTTTATATCATCGGCCAGATTTCCACCAGCGGCGGCAACGGCCACGTTATCGAATTTACCGGTTCGGCTATCCGCTCGCTTTCTATGGAAGGCCGCATGACTTTGTGCAACATGGCGATTGAAGCCGGGGCCAGGGCCGGGATGGTCGCCCCGGACGAGCGCACTTTCGAATGGCTCGAGGGCCGCCCCTATGCCCCCAAAGGCGAAGCTTTCGAGGCAGCGGTCGCGGCCTGGCGGAAACTACCGACCGACCCCGGCGCTGTTTACAACAAAAGCGTGGTGCTGGATGCCTCCGAGGTCGCCCCGCAGGTCACCTGGGGCACCAACCCCGGCATGACCACCCAGGTTACTGGCGAAGTGCCAAACCCCGAAACCTTCGATGACCCGGTTAAACGGTCGATGGGCCGCCGCGCCCTGCAATACATGGGCCTGGAACCGGGCACCAAAATCGAGGACATCCCGGTGGACCGGGTCTTTATAGGTTCCTGCACCAATAGCCGGGTGGAAGATTTACGGGCCGCGGCGCGTATCGCCAAAGGCCGCAAGGTCGCCTCGACCGTCCGGGCCATGGTGGTGCCGGGGAGCGGTCTGGTCAAAAACCAGGCCGAAGCCGAAGGTCTTGACAAGATTTTCAAAGAGGCCGGGTTCGATTGGCGCGAACCGGGGTGCAGCATGTGTCTCGCCATGAACGGCGACCAGTTGGCCGAGGGCGAACGCTGCGCCAGCACTTCCAACCGTAACTTTGAAGGTCGCCAGGGCAAAGGCGGGCGCACTCACCTGGTCAGCCCGGCTATGGCGGCAGCGGCGGCAATCGCGGGACATTTTGTGGACATCCGCGATCCCGAATGGAACGAGGTAACCGGTTACGAAGCAGCCAGCAACGAGGGAGCAAACTAGATGGAAGCTTTTAAGACCCTGAACGGTATCGTGATGCCGTTGGACCGCGCCAACGTCGATACCGACATGATTATCCCGGCAGTCTACCTGAAATCCATCAAACGGACCGGCTTTGAGGACGGCCTTTTTGCTAATATGCGCTATAACAAGGACGGCACACCCAACCCTGATTTCGTGCTGAACCAGCCGCGTTATAAAAACGCCTCGATTCTCGTCTCCCGCGAGAATTTCGGCTGCGGTTCCTCCCGCGAACACGCCCCCTGGGCCTTGCAACAGTACGGCTTTAAGGTAATCATCGCTTCCAGTTTTGCCGACATATTTTACAACAACTCTTTCAATATCGGCCTGTTGCCGATTATCCTCAAACCGGAGGAAATCGAGGAGCTGTTCCAGGAAGTCGAAAACGAACCGATGTTGCGCCTGAAGGTCAACCTGGAGGAAGGCACTGTCACCGCACCGGGCGGCAAAGAATTCCACTTTGAGATTGACCCCTTCAAAAAAGAATCCTTGCTCAAAGGTCTTGACAACATCGGCTGGACCTTGCAGTACGGCGATTTAATCGAGGATTACGAAGCCAAACGCCAGGCCGAACAACCCTGGCTTTACGCCGGACAATCCGCCTAAATATTTATGCAATGAACCGGCCCCTTCAAAAAGGGCCGGTTTTTGTTTTCATAAATTATTCGACTCAATCCCCAATGCCTCCTCTGACAGGCAAGGATTTATCTTGTAGCCATAAGCGAAAGGTGGGTAAGTTCTTCACTTACCTGCCAAAGCCGGGTCGCAGCCTCGCGGTCATAAGAGGCTTTGGAGGAGTGTACGGTTTTGCATTTCGAGAAATATTGACCGCTAATGCCCTCAACTTCGGATGAAACCGCCAGGTATAGGCTGGTTTGCGCTCCCTGGTCAGGGGTCAGGGCCAGGCGGTTGAAAATGCCTCTTAATACCCGGTTGAGTGGTTTCCAGCCCACTCCTATCTCGTCCCCAAAGTTGGTGGCGATAATGCCGGGATGCAGGGCGTTAACCGTTACATTTGTGCTTTCCAGACGACGGGCCAGTTCGTAAGTGAATATGATAGAGGCAAGTTTGGCCTGTCCATAAGCTAGCCAGCCCTGTCCACCATAACTATGGAGGCTTTGCAAGTCCTCGAAGTGGATTTTACCGATTCGGTGAGCCGCCGCCGACACATTAACAATTCGCGCACTCGGACTAGCCTTCAACCTGGGAAGAAGCAAATTGGTCAGCAGGAAAGGTGAGAGGTAATTGAGGGCCAGAGTCATTTCAAGACCTTCAGAGGTTTCACGACGTTTAGTGAAAAGCCCACCCACGTTATTGACCAGTACGTCCAATCGGGGATAGCGCTGCTCAAACTCGGAAGCCAGGTCGCGTACATCGTCTAACCGGCTCAGGTCCGCCAGTAAATACTCGACCTGCTGGTTGCCGGTTTCCTCACGGATTTGACGCACCATTTCAGTGGTTTTTTGATGATTGCGACCTACTACCACCACCTGTGCACCCTGGCGGGCCAGTTCGTGGGCTGTAACGAAACCGATCCCGCCGGTCGCGCCTGTTACAAGGCAAATCTTAGCTTGCATGCTCATATCGTTATCCTTTCTAATATGGTTGGGCCCATTTGAAGGCAGCCTGAAGCTGACGCAAAATTCGCCCTGTACGGTAAGCATTTTTAATAAACCGCCTTAAAAGACGGTAAACCTATCTGGTGAAAAAGTTAGGGAGTAGCGGCCTGCGACTTTAACTCCGATTGACGTTGTAGACCGTAAAGTAACGAGCAAAGGAGTTCGTTAAATTCCTGTTGGAAATTCATGTGAAAAACTTCCATACCGGGCTGTGTTAGCACTTCACGCAATACCGGCGAAGGTTCGGTGTGCGGTAACAAGCCCACAATCAAAACAGTGATACGCGGCAGAAGTTGCCCGGCTTGTTTAGGGCTTAGAAATGGTAAAGCCTCGTGGAGCAAAGCTGTAACCTTGGCTCCCTGAGTTAGTAACATCTGCTTGAAACGCAAAGCGGCCTCGAACTCCACGTTATGTTCCAGGACACTAGGCAGCAAAGCGACTAACCGGGTAGCTGTCCAATGTTTTAAAAGTGATTCGCTTAAGAGTTGTGTCACCTGGATAATGCTGGGCCGGTGGTCAGTGTGTGTGAGCAGTTCTTCTAATCCGCTTGTTACGTCAGTAGCCCAGGCCCGGTAAGTTTGTTCCAGCAAAGCCATAAAAAGTTCCTCCCTGGTTTTGAAGTAGAGATAAAGGGTACCTCTGGCGACCCCTACCTTTTCGGCCACCGCTTCTAGAGTAACCATCTGGTAAGAACCTTGAGCGAAGAGCTGGCTGGCTGTTTCGATTATATTCTGCTGGCGTTCCTGTTTTTGGGTGTCTTTTATGGCCCGACGCAAAAATTTCCCCTTTCTTTTTATAACTGACGCTGCGTCAATTATAATTGACGCCCTGTCAGTTGTCAAGACATGGTTTAGCAAAATGTCTGTGAAGTTGTATTCCTTCAGTTGAAAAACGCTTGAAATGTTTAATGAGATGCCAGCCAATTTACAAACCGCATATATTTATGAGGGTTAGGGGTGGGGATTCTCAAGTTATTGTAAGAATAACCTTAACTTTCGGTAAAAAAGACCAAAAATGGTTTGAACACGGGGTAGGGCCGTGCTATAATTGCGGCGCACTTGAGAAAATGTTAAACCAGTTAAAACTCACTCCCGACGGTTAGGCGTGCAACCGTGAAACATAAAGGAGAAAGAAAGCAATGGCTATAAAGATCGGTATCAATGGTTTTGGCCGGATTGGTCGGCAGACCTACCGGGCCCTGGTCGAAGAATACGCCGATGAAGTAGAAATCGTGGCCGTAAACGACCTCACCGACACCAAAACCCTTGGATACCTGTTGCAGTACGACAGCAACTACGGCTTCTTCGATGGGGAAGTCGAAGTTGAAAGCGATGCCCTCAAAATTGACGGCAATTCTCTGAAGGTTCTGGCCGAAAGAGACCCGGCTAACCTGCCCTGGGGCAAGCTTGGCGTAGACCTGGTTATCGAGTCCACTGGCCGCTTTACCGACGCCGCGCAGGCCGGGGCTCACATCAAAGCCGGGGCTAAAAAGGTTATTATCAGCGCACCTGCCAAAGGCGAAGACCTGACCGTTGTCATGGGCGTAAACCATGACCAGTACGACCACGAAAAACACAACATCATCTCCAACGCCAGTTGCACCACGAACTGCCTGGCCCCGGTGGCGAAGGTCATCCTGGAAAAATTTGGTATCGTCAAGGGCCTGGTAACGACCGTCCACAGCTATACCAACGACCAGGTTATCCTGGACCAGCCTCACAAAGACTTACGGCGGGCGCGGGCGGCGGCGATTAACATCATCCCGACCACGACCGGCGCGGCCAAAGCAGTCTCCCTGGTTATACCCGAACTCAAAGGCAAGTTCGACGGTTTCGCTCTGCGCGTCCCCACCAGCACCGTTTCGATTATTGACTTCAAGGCGGTTGTCGAGCGCGATGTCACCGTCGCGGAAGTCAACGCGGCCCTCAAAGAAGCCAGCGAAGGCGACCTGGAAGACATTCTCGGTTACGAGGAACAGCCCCTGGTTTCGAGCGACTACCGTGGCGACCCCCGCAGCAGCATCGTGGATGCCCTCAGCACCCAGGTCATCGGCGGCAACCTGGTCCAGGTTGTTAGCTGGTACGACAACGAATGGGGTTATAGCTGCCGCGTAGCCGACCTGACGGCTTTCATCGGCGGTTTCTTTGAATAATATGCTCCCTGGCCGGAGGGTTTAACTCTCCAACGGCTTTTGGACAGGTGGCGCATCTCAAAAGGATGTGCCATTTTGTTTAATTTTATAATTTTTTTGAATTGACAACTCCACCTCCCCAAAGTTAAACTCACTCCACCAAATTGAACCTGCCTCAGGTTCTTGACACTGCTCAATCCAGGTCGAGACCGTCCCCGGCCTGAACATGCGACTTATAACGAAACTTATAAAGAACTTTATAAGGAAGGAATTTTGACATGCTGGCAACTTTGCCCAAATCCGTCGAAGAAGTTAAAGAATGGAACTGGGAAACCTTTGAACCTTACTACCGGGAATTGGAGGAAATCGAGCTTACCCCTGCGAATATTGATGAATGGCTCAAAGCCTGGACCGACCTGCTGGGCCTGGCGGGCGGCAAGTTTGCCCTCCTGAACCTGGCTAATACCCAGAACACCGCCGACCTATCCATCCAGAGCGAGTTAAATTCGCTGCGCCAGACCCTCGACCCACCCATCAAACAGGCCGAACAGCGCCTGACTGAAAAACTGCTGGCAAGCGGGCTGCAAGCGCCGGGGATGAGCGTGGCCTTGCGGCAGATGCGGGTCCAGGCCGACATTTTCCGGGAAGCTAATATCGCCCTTGGCATCGAGGAACAAAAATTATTGATGGAGTTCAACCGGATTACCGGGGCCCAGACGGTCGAATTCGATGGGCGCGAGCAGACCCTGCAACAGTTGCGAGCGGTCCTGCAAAGCGACGACCGCACCCGCCGCGAAGCCTCGTGGAAAGCAGGGTCCGACCGCCAACTGGCCGACCGGGAAGCCCTTAACAACCTTTATGGCAAGCTCTTGCACCTCCGCCAGCAGATGGCCGAAAACGCCGGGGAGCCGGACTACCGGGCCCTGCGCTGGAAAATGCTCAACCGTTTCGACTATACACCCCAAGATTGTGAGACCTTCCACGCCGCCATTGAAGAAGTGGTTGTCCCGGCAGCGGCCCGTGTCCTGGAACGCCGCCGCCAGCGCCTGGGTATTGCGAGCGTCCGCCCCTGGGACCTGGATGTAGACCCCTCCGGTCTGCCGCCCCTGCGCCCCTTCCAGGATACCGAAGAACTGGCCGGAAAAGCCGAGCGCGTCTTCAGCCGGGTTGACCCGCTTTTTGGGGAATATTTTGCCACCATGCGCCGCGAGAACCTGCTCGACCTGCCGAACCGCAAGAACAAGGGACCGGGAGCTTACTGCACCCAGGTACCTGTGGGCGAAAAACGCCGCCCTTTTGTCTTCATGAACGGGGTCGGTATCGGGCCGGACGTAGTGACCATTCACCACGAGTCGGGACACGCCTTCCACAACTTCGAAACGCTTAAATTGCCCTACGCCCACCAACGTTATACCGGCTCAGAATTTGCCGAGGTCGCCTCGATGTCAATGGAACTGCTGGCGACCCCCTATCTGCCCGAAAGCGAAGGCGGCTACTACACCCAGGACGAAGCTAACCGGGCCAAGACAGAATTGCTTGAAAAAATCATCCTGTTCTGGCCCTATATGGCGGTGGTTGACGCCTTCCAGCATTGGGCTTATACCCACGTTGACCAGGCGGTTGACCCGGCCAATTGCGACCGGAAATGGGGCGAACTTTGGTCCCGCTTCATGGGTGCGGAGGATTGGAGCGGCCTGGAAGATGCCCGCGTAACCGGGTGGCATCGCAAGTTGCACATCTTCCGCTACCCCTTCTATTACGTAGAGTACGGGTTGGCCCAACTCGGCGCGGTCCAGGTCTTTGCCAACGCCCTGAAGGACCAGGCTAACGCGGTCCAGCTTTATCACGGGGCTCTCAAACTCGGAAAGACGGTTACCCTGCCGGAGCTTTTCCAGGCCGCCGGGACACGCTTTGGCTTTGATAGCGCCCTCTTGCGTGAGGCCGTAACCTTATTGGAAGGCCAGTTGGAAAAGTTGGCCTGAATAAACTTTCTATAAAACCGTTAGCCGGGCTATTACAAAAATACTGTGTAATTGCCCGGCTTTTTATTTTAATTGGGACCTGAAAAGGCAAAGTTTAAAGTTTGAAATTCCCCGGCAAAGTTGCATCGCAAGGATTTTTACAGGGTGGCCTGCTAGCAGGAGAACCCGGTACCACGCGGCGAAAACAGTCCCTTAAAAGTCTCCGGCCCGTCAAGGTACTAAAACTTTAAGGTTAGCCAATTGAAAGGCCCAATCTTTTGACTTTTGGCACTTGTAATGCTAACATGCTTTTTGTTAAGAATAATTATTCTTAACAAAAACTATGTGTTAACGTGTACTTCGGATGCACGAAGACTATTTATTATTGATTTGAAAGGAGAGTGCAACCCATGCCTAGCGGTAGCGTTGCATCGGAGACAAAGACGCTGAAAGTTGGCGACATGGCTCCCGATTTTACTCTCTCCGCTGCTAAAGGTACGTCCGACAAGGGCACCATTACCTTGAGCGATTTCCGGGGAGAGAAAAATGTAGTAATTGTATTTTACCCCTTCGCTTACACACCTGTTTGAACCGCGCAAATGCCTGCTTACAACGCCGACCTGGCGAAGTTTGAAGGCTATGATGCCCAAGTTTTGGGTGTCTCGATTGATAGCGTCCACACCAACTCTGCCTGGGCCAAGAGCCTTGGTGGTCTAGATTACCCCCTTCTTTCCGATTTTTGGCCGCATGGTGCCGTCGCGGAAGCCTATGGCGTATTACGCGCTGAAGGCATGGCAGAACGTGCCATTTTTATTGTGGATAAAGAGGGTAAAGTTGTCTACATTGATGTTCATGACATCAGTCTGCAACCTGACAACGAAGATCTTTTCGAAGTCCTGCGCCAACTGTAAGTAAAAGGTGTTAAAAACAACCACCGGACTTTGTTTGCTCTGCTCCATGAAAACAACCGGTGGTTGTACTCCTTTTCCTGACCTGGTTGATAAAGTTGAGAGGAAAGTAAAATGGAACTATCCAGGCGGTGTGTACCTTATACCCCGCTTTTTAAGCCGCTAAATAAAATGAATTTCAGCATTGTCACGACTGCCGGGATCCGGTTGAACAGCCAGGAACCCTATAATGACGAGGGTGACGAGCGCTTTTATGTTGTTCCCGGTGACGTTAATGCCGCAGATTTAACCATCAATTACGCTACGCCCGCCAATTACGACTTTAGCGACTCACTTAAAGATGTAAACGTTGTTTTCCCGATTGACCGCCTGCGTGAGTTAGCCGCTGCCGGGGTTATCGGGGGGGTCGCCAAAAAGCATATTGGCCTGATGGGTTACACCATGCGTTTGAAAAAAATGTATGAAGAGACCGTCCCGGCGATTGCTAAAGAAATCGAGCGGTCCAATACCGACGGCGTAATTTTGACGGCTGGCTGACCGCACGTCTGCCATCGGACAGTTGTCGCGATTCAAAGAGCTATCGAAGCAACCGGTATTCCTACCGTTCTGGTGACGGTTTCGGCAGAAGAATCCGCCGGGATGCGTCCGCCGCGGGCCATTGAACCGGAAGGATTCAAGATTGGCAATTCCCTGGGCCACCCGGACCAACCGGATTTACAACGTCAGGTCGTCCAGACCGCCATCGAGTATATGAACCAGTTGGTGATGCCTGGCAAAGTTACCCCGATTCATTTCGAAGGATATTAAAAACCGAAAAGCGTATCTCGCTGCAAGGAGCGGGATACGCTTTTTTGATGCATGTTTTTCGTCCCTTTTGGAGAGGACAAATTTTATTGAGCAGGGGCGGCGATTTCCTGCCGTAAAACCGTGGCGGCCTCAACCATAGCCTTCAGCTTGGCGGAAGCCACCTCGCCGGAATTGATGGGTCGGTTGGAAAAAGTGCCGAACCCACAGTCCGGGTTGAGAAAGACTTTCCCGGCAGGAAGGTATTGCAAAGCTTCTCTCACCCGCTCCACGATTGCTTCGGACGGTTCAACCTGGGGTGTCCGTGGGTTTACCACGCCCAACCCCAACTCTTTTCCAGCCCTGATTTCAGGAGAGTCGAGCAAAGCCGCCAACTCCCCCGCCCGTGGGGTCGCGTATTCGAGGACCAACTGCTGGACTTTCAAACGGCTCAGGTAAGGCACCAGCGGAAAATACGACCCGCTGAGCAGGGTACTTTCCTTCTGGCTCCAGTTCCCCCGGCAAATGTGCAGCCCGGTCCGCACATTTTCGGTATTTTCCATAACCCGGTTGATTAAGCTGACCGCGAATTCCAGTTCCTCGGTCGGGTCGGCTCGCGCCGACAGAGCCGCGCACATAAAAGTACGGGTCTGCCCGGAGGTAAAGACCAATTCGGTCAGGACTGGCTCATCCAACTGGATAAAATCGGCCCCGGCCTGAATCAACTCCTGTATCTCGGTCTGAAGGATATTGACCACGTCCTCGCCCAGGGCTTCCTTGCTCGGATAGACCTTCTGGGCCACCTCTTTTACCCACATAGCCCGGGTCAGGAGATAGGGTCCGGGCAAGGTGACCTTGATTGGCCGGTCAGTCTGGCTGCGGGTATAGAGATATTCGTCGAGGGTCAGCGGCGATAGCCGTTTGACCGGGCCGACACAGGTCGGGTTGGATATGGCAAAGGCCGGGACATCGAGTGTTTCCAGGATTCTCTCAAACCCGGCCTTATCCTCGACCACTTCGAGCATTTCGGCCAGGGTCATCAACTGCACCCCGGACAGCTTTTCGGTGACAAAAGAATAAAAATTATCCCGGCGCTGCTCTCCATCCGTGACGAGGTCCACCTCGGCATTTTCCTGGCGACGTAATACCTCTCGGACCTCGGTGTCGGCTATTTTATCGAACTCGGCCCGACTGATTTGGCCTCGCTGTTTCTGGCGTTGGGCTCGCAACAGAGTAGAAGACCGGGGCCAGCTACCGACGGTAGTTACCGGAAACAAAGGCAGTTCTTTCATAAAAATCCTGTGCTTCCTAGGCTGACTGTACAGCTTCCTCGAAAAAGCCTTGCTGTTTGACCGCTTCGTCCAGGATGGCGTAACCGCTCACCCGGCCCGGCAACCACTCTTTAAGACCCTCCATATCCATCATTTCGCGGTGGGCCGGGTTGCTATAGGTCATACGGAAAAGCACCTCAAGCCAGCGCTGCTCATCCTCCTTGGGGAAATCCTCCCGAACCGTGAAGTTGCAGTGGTCAAAAGGCGGCGTGGTCGCAAGGACCGTCAATTTGGCCGGGTCGACCGTTCCGTCAGCTTGCCAGTTGGTCCAATTAAGGTCGAGGACGGCGCAGGCGTCGCTTTCACCCCGCTGCAAACTGCGCAAGGCTTCCAGCTCCCCGCCCACATGGTCGCCGTGCTTGCCTACCAGCAGGTCGAAACGGCGCAGGGTAAAATCTTTATCAGCTTCGAGCCCGGCCCGGCGCAAGACCTGAAGCGGTATCAGGGTGGCCTGGGGTGAGTCTTTGGCCCCGGTGGCGACCGTCTTGCCTTTGAGGTCTTCCAGGTCGGAGATGCCACTATCTCGCCTGACAATAATATGGGTAACCCGGTCGCGGTCGGTATCGCGCATGGCGATAGCCCGGCACTCGTTATGGGTGGCATGTTCGGCTTCCAGCCAGGCCAGCGGGGAGTTCCAGGCGATATGAATATGCCCGGTCACAAGCGCTTCCACCATCAATTCGTAGTTGCTATAAAATACATAGTCCATCGGGCAGCCTTCGCTGATGAAGAACTCCTTGATAATGTCCCAGATGACTACCACTTTAGGGTCGTAGACGACCGCGCCCACCAGGATAGGCGATTGCATAGGCTTTCCTTTCCTCGGCTCAGAAACTAGAATAAATCAATCCCGCACAGGGCCCGCCCGATGAAATCCCACAGGACATCGGTGGTCGGGGCCATTACGCTGGCGGCACGGGCATCCCGGAAATTGCGCTCGATAGTCAGGTGTTTACTAAAAGCCGCCCCACCGCAAGCTTTCATTCCCAGGTCGGTAACCAAAATTGCCCCTTCGGCGGCGGACGCTTTAGATTCGAGGACGTATAGAGTAGTGGCCGGACCGGGATTTTCGACCGAGTCGATAACCGCCACCAGGTGAGCCCGGATTTTATCGGTCTCGATACGCATCTGGGCCAGGCGCGCCCGCAAAGTCGGGAAATCGGCCAGTTTGTTGCCGAGGTGCTGCATGCCAACCCCGGTCAGGTGTTTGATAGTCGCCTGGGTAGCCGCCTCGGCCAGGCCAACCGAAACCGCCGAGTTACCCAGGGCAAACCAGGGCAAAACCACTTCCAGCATGGTGCGGAAGCCATCGCTGGGAGCGCAGATAGCCCGGTCCGCTGAAATAATCGTTTTATCCAGCACCATCGGAGAACTACCGTTACCGCGCATCCCCAGGCTGTTCCAGGGTCCGCTGATCGCGAAACCGGGGTCATCTTTGTAAACCACGTAGAGCATGGTATCGGTGGCAGCGGTCCCACCGGGAGTACGGGTGGAAACAATATAACTGTCGGCTTGCCCGGCGGAAGTAACCCAGGATTTGGTCGCCGAAAGGGTTAGCTGACCGTCTTCTTCAACCGCCTGGCTTACGGGAGCCCAGAAGTGGCTGCGGGAGCCACGTTCGCTCCAGGCCAGGGTAGTGAGGTGTTTTCCGGCGGCAATATCCCGCAAGATTTTTTCGAAGGAAGCCGGGTAGGCCACATAACAGGAGCAGGCGCTGATATGCATCAGGTAGACCATTGCTGCGGAGGCGTCCACCTGGGCTATTTCGTCCAGGACGGCGGCGGCAACCCGCAAACCCTGACCCAGGCCACCATATTCGGTTGGAATGGTCAGGCCGAGAAACCCCCCCTTTGCCAGGGCTTCGACCGCTTCGGCGGGGAAACGGCTTTCCGCGTCCACGGCGTTAGCATTGGGGGCGATAGAATCAGCCGCGATTTGCCGGGCTTTCTCGACCAGGGCGGTCTGTTCTTCGTTCAACCGGTACATAAGCTATGCTTACCTCCATCATTCACAGGTGAATTTTGAAAAAAATTAATCAAACCACTTGATTATCACGCTAAAAAATTACAAAACTATTACCAAACTGAAATCCAGCTTAACTGCGCGTTTGAGAGTGTTGAAAAGAGGGGAGCGGTCCTGCACACTTTGCCAGACCTTTTCAATTTTTTCCTCGGTTGCTTCGGTGCTGATAAATATCCTTCCTTCGATAGTTTCCAGGCCGGGGTGGCCCGCTTCTCCGATGACACCGAGCATGGTCAGCGAGTTATTCAACTGGCCACTCAGGCTTATTTCCAGGGCCTCGATAGACACGCCAAAACGCGGCGCCACTGTTTGGAAACCGGCAGCAATATCGCCGCCTAGCGCGCCTAACAGGTATTCAATTGCACTTGGATGGGGATCTTTTTCTTTAAAACTGGCCTGTTTTTCGATGAGGAAAGAATTATTCCGGGAATACGCAACCGAACGCTCGCCCGTTACCCAGCTAACGCGAGCTTTCCATTTAAACTCTTCTTGACTTGTTCCGGGACCATTCGAGGCCATTCGAAATAAGTTCCTTTTACGCCACTAACTACCATGGGGGCGGACAGACCCTGGTTGTTTTTCCACCCATTATTAAACTTTCCGGTTGCCCGGCCTGGTTCAGTTTTACGTCCGCACACGGCGTTGGTTAAACTGCCAATAATTCAATTTACGGACAAATATACATCCAGAGTTTTCATATGCTTTACCTGTTTACTAAAAAAGCCTTGCCTTGGATTTAAAACTGATTTTGCGTCCTGGGCTTAGCTAACCACTACTTTTCCAGAACCGGGTACGACCTTGCCCACCCGCCAGAGGGTTTCCCCGGCTTCCTCGAAAGCAACTTCTACTGAGGAAGCCTGGACGGGGTCGAGGGCGAAGAAAAGCCCGCCGCTGGTTTCCGGGTCGAATAAAAGTGCCTCGATGTCATCCTCAAGGTTGGCCTTAAGCTGTACCTTTGGGTCAGTATCGGTCTGTAAGAAAGCCCGGTTGCGTCCGACCCCACCGGGTAGACAACCTAACCGGGCATATTTGCGGGCTCCGGGCAGAAAAGGAATAGCCTCAGCCTCAAATTCCAGGTCAACTTCCTGGCTTTGTTTCGCCATTTCGAAGGCGTGGCCCAGGATACCGAACCCGGTTATATCGGTGCAGGCGTGGACATTTGCTATCCCGGCCTGCCGGACCAACTGGGAAGCCTTGCGGTTTAGCCGGGCCATACTGGCTATCGCAACGGCCAGGGTTTCAGGGTCAACCACGTCGCGTTTCCCGGCGGTAGTAATAACTCCGGTGCCGAGGGGTTTGGTCAGGTAGAGGTAATCACCCGGTTTCGCCCCACCCTTGGTCAGCACCTGTTTGGGGTGGACAAACCCGGTCACGCACAACCCGTATTTCGGTTCTTTGTCGGTAACGGTGTGGCCCCCGGCCACAACGGCCCCAACTTCAGCCATCTTATCAGCGCCACCCTGTAAAATCCGGCTTAAAATTGAGTGCGGCAAATCCTCCGGGAACCCGACAATGTTAATACCCAGCGCGACTTCGCCACCCATAGCATAGACATCGCTCATGGCGTTAGCCGCCGCGATAGCCCCATAAAAATAGGGGTCGTCAACTACCGGTGGAAAGAAATCGACCGTCTGGACCAGCGCCTGGTCCGGGCTTAACTGGTAAACGGCGGCATCGTCGCTGATTTCCAGGCCAACTATTAAATTAGGATTCGAATATTGTTTCAGGGGAAGCAAAACTTGCTCCAGGTCCGCCGGACCCATCTTCCCTGCTCAACCGGCGCACGCCGCCAGTGATGTTAACTTTATATCGGTAAAGTCGGGTAAGTGATTATGCTTGTCAAAACTCATTTTTTTGCCGCAAAATTTATAGTGGTAAAAAAGTTTGGCGAGAGCGGATGGGAGTCGAACCCACCTACACCGTTCCTAACGGTATACAACAGTTTTGAAGACTGTGGCAGCCACCGGACTACATACACTCCCACTTGAATAAAACAATTGCCGTGTTTTTCACAAACAGTGGGTTGGTTTGATTTTGAGGTATTTTACCAGGCTTGTCAAATCAAATTGATAGATTTAGAGGGGTGTACACATTGAAAAATTTTAAGAATTTTATAATTTATATGACCTTATTTTCATAAATTAATGTTTGCAGTACTTTTGGGCCCCTACCCTGGCTCCAAACTATTGACAAAAAAATATAACTGGTTTACCTTAGAAAAGATTAGGATCACGCCTTTTAACCAAATTGAAAAGTATAACCATTTTTACTGATCTTAACCATAAGTGCTTGTTGGCCTGGGGTATAGGCTACTCGGAAACTTTTATCCTATATAAGTTTTAGCTGACCCTGCCTCGCCGGATAAAACTTTTGAGTTGGATTTTAGGCTCGATTAGCGGACCTCACTTTTTATCGCATCTCATTTCTATACTGGCTAAAAGACTTTTCTTGTGAAAGTCTAAATTTGTTGTTTCGGTTATTTTTGCCTTAAAGTCGCCTTCAATTAAATCTCCCCCACCCAGGCGGCCAGGGGCAATAATTGGCTGATACTTCAAATTATCTCATGTAGGTTGTAGGTTGGCATAACCGTGGTTTACCACACGGTTACTTTGTGTACCCATTAAGCCTTTTGTCCTTACAAAGAAAGAGATATTTATGCCTAAATTTCTTTCGGATCGCCTCCGGCATTTCCCTCATGCCCGCCGTTTCAGAAGTTTATCTATTGCTGTTGCATCACTTCTGATGTTGAACCTTACTTTTGTCTTTGTCACAGCTATCAGCCCGGCGGTAGTCTACGCCGCGCCACCCAAGCCAACACTACCCACCAATATTAGCAGTGAACAGGCTCATCCAGGTTCGGCCCTGATCGCTTTTCGGACTTCAGTAAAGGTCACCGGCCACAGAATTGGCCGCGGTGACGGCAGTAATGCCTCCGACGATGAATTGAACACTATCAACAAGACCCTGGATGGCCTGGGCGCAACCTCGGTAAAACACCTGTTCACCAATATTCCGGCAGCTACCTTGAACGCCGCCAGGGCCAAGGCCATAGCCGATACCGGTGGCTACGTGACCGATTTTACCCAGGTTTACCAGGTGACCTTTAACCCTACCATCAATGCCGGTGAGGCGGTCAACCGCCTGGCAGCGTCCTCCCTGATTACCTCGGCGATGCCAGACCTGATTTTCCACACCCCCAGCCTGGAAAAGCCGGTCCTGACTCCCGACCAGGTCCAAAAGGCCCTCAATGCCCCACGCGCTTCCTGGGCCTCGAAGTTCTTTAATAAACCCGCACCCTCGGTGAATTTACCCGGTAACTATTCGTTCCAGACCGATGGCCAGTCTTATCTTGACGCCGCCTCGAACAATACTACCGGGGCCCTGGCGATGCTCCAGACCAAATTCCACCAGCAACCGGGCCAGGGGACGTATATCACCAATATCTCCCTGGGCACTATTGACAACACCAGCACGGTCCTGGAAAACGGCCAGCGCTACCTGGAACAGGCCGGGTATCCTAAAATCCCCGTCTGGTTATCAAACCAGACCTGTACCGCCAACCCGGACGGCACTCAGACCTGCGGGGTAACGCTCGACCCCACCGCCACCAATACCACTGACGGCCAGGGCGACCTGACCGAAGTTATGCTTGATTTCAGCGTGATGGCCCCGCCTCCGGTGGGCGACCCGCGCATTGCCAACCCGGCCCCGGCGGGCCTGGGCGAAATCCTGGGTGAAGCTTACGGCGCTAATTTCCGGCTGATTAACCCCCTGGTTAACACCACCGAGAATTTCTTCGCGGCTTTCCTGGGTGCGGCTTTCCTGCAAACTCCCAAGCCCTCCGTAATCACCGCCTCGATTGGTAGCGGTTTCGGTATCGGCGGCTTTAGTGACTATTTCTTCGAACAAAGCGGGATGATTCACGATATTGTCTCCACCGTTGTAAGCGGGGCCGATATTTTCGTAAGCATTTCCGCCGGGGACGGCCAGACCAATACAAACGCCGCGATGAACCCCAACGGCTTGACCGGCCCGACCGAAGTTACCAAAAATACCAACAAATTAACCGACATTGACGACCCATATGTCTGGGCTGATCCCAGCTATAGCTATGGGCTGACGGTAGAACCGGAGTACGTCACCGATAGCGGCGCGAATGACTCGGGTGGTGATGCCCTGAACGATGTCTTCAATAACTCGCCCTGGAGCAGGGCAATCAGTCCTAAGGTCAGCCACACCCAGCACACGACCGAGACGCGCTGGACCGGGCAGCAAAACTTCCATACCGGCAGCGGGTCGCGGGTTAACATCTCGGCCCCGGCGGATGACATCCTGTTCCTGGCCCAGGTTGAAGCGGATGGCGTTCCGGTCAACCCGGTTGCCACGATGCCTGAGTTGATTGGTGGCACCTCGGCCTCGGCCCCGGAAATCGCGGCAGCGGCGGCAGTGGTTCGCCAGACGTCCTCGCTTTTGGGGCATCCCCTCAGCGCGAAAGAGACTCGCAAGCTGTTGATGGATACCGGTCGCGCCAACCTGACCCCCTATTTTGACCTGAGCAACGCCAATGTCGGTCCGAACCTCGACCTGACGGCAGCAGTCCAGGCCCTTTTCGACCGCTACGGTGGCTGGAACCAGCCTGACCCGTTCTTTGTGCGAATGACCGTAGCCCAGCGCAAAGCGGCCCTGAACCAGACTATCTTTGGTAGGAGTTTCTATACCGATACGCCCCAGGACCCCGATACCAAAACCGCTACTATCGACCTGAGCCAGGGGTTGACACCCGATTCCGGCCCTACCCTGGAAGCTCTCAATAACAGCGGGGACAACCTCAACCAGCCTATTACCTTCGCGGTTGACGCGGCCTTCCAGTCGGCCTGGCATGATAACTATAGCTGGACACTGCAACTGGGCAACCAGAGGGTGGAGGTACCTAACCAGTATTTCGACCGGGGCTTGCCTTATATCCGGCTCCTACCTTCCGAGATTTTTGGCCTGCTGAATAAGCCGCTTACATATTCTTCCGACCGGGTAGTGAAAGTGACTGCCAGGAGTGGTCGGGCCTCTATCAGCATGGACGTCACATTCAAGGGTCAGAGTAAGGCTACCTACGCCCACGCCGTACCACCTTCTTTCGACCCGGTCTTCCAGCCGGACAATAATTCTGACAAGGTAACGTTTAAGTATGACCTGCGGGGCCTGGTGGATGCCAGCGGCAAGCAGGTTGACGGCGGCGTTTTGATTGTCAGCGATATTGACCGCGCCCAGCCACGGGCCTTCACCGACCGCGACCCGGACGCTCACGGTTTCAAGAAGGTACTTCCCGGCCTGGTCGGCCAGATAACCGTTTCGGCTGCCGAACTTCCTCACGGTGTTGGTACCTATGGCATCGCCCTGCGCGGTTCCAGCAACGGCGTGGAAATAATGGACAGCACCAGTTTCTGGCTGCCGTTGCGGTACGCGCCGAAACGCTACGAACTCCCTGCAACCCCGAAAATCCAGGCGACTAGCTCGGTCTGGCCGTTGCTTTTCGACCCGCCTTACCCGAACCCGGCTCCTCTATTCTATGAGATTGCCGACACCGAGGCGGACGGAGGCTCTACCCAGTTCGCCGTCACCTATGACGTGCGGAGTGTTAGCGGGGCCAAAGGAGCCATTATCGAGTTCTCGCACCCGACCTACAATTTCGCCTCAGGTCTCCTCTTCACAGGCGCATTCAATGGCGGGGTGGTAGTCAACAACTTTACCAACCCGAACGGCGACCGTTACGACACGGGCAACAACCTGGGCACGCCGGGTAGCGTGGCGCGGGTGCCGGTCCAGGGGACCAAAGGTGTAGCGAACCTGGATGGAACCAAGATTGGCCTATCTATCCCGGCCAACGCCTGTGACAGCACCTACCAGGTGCGGGTGCTGGCGGTAGATGGTCAGGGTAAAATCGTGGGTGTGGCCGGAAACGGCAGCATCCTGAGCTACGGTGATTTCAGCAAGGCGGTTTGTTTCCAGTAAATTAACCCCGGCCCTGAATTACCGGACCTGAAAGAAAAGTCCTGCTTTCAATCGAGAAGGCAGGACTTTTTCGTTTGGCTAATTTCCGCTGCCCGGCAGGGTTATCGGTTTTGGCAAAGTTGTTACACTGGTGGAAATAGTCTGGGCTATCAGGTCGCCCTGGTCATTGAAAGCGGCCTGGATGACCACGTTATCACCAACTTTCAAAGCCGAAACGGTGCTGGCCTGGCCGTTTACCCTGACTTTTGTGGCCGAGTCCAGGATGAAAACGTTGGTCAGGTTACTGAGGGTTAAACTGGTGGCGGTAAGGGTTTTAACCTGGCCGCTAAAGGTCCGGTTGGCGGCAGGTGAAGCCGAGGCCGGGATGGTATAAACTCCTACAATAGGGGTCGCCGGGCCGCTCGGCGTGGGGGTTGGAGGAACAGGTGTTTGGGTTGGGGCCGGTTGGGTCGGTTTAGGTCGTAGGGTGAAAGTCGGTTGGGCAGGCGCAACCGTCGGCAATACCGGTTCGTCTGTTGCCATAACCGGGCTTGAGGTAGCCTGGACCGTGGTTTTGGCGGGAAGGGTCGCTGAAGGCGTCGGATTCGCGGCGTAGGTCGGCGCGTCCACCTGACTCTGAGGGGAGTTTTGCAAAACCGCGGCAGGCGTAAAAGTCGCCGGGGCGCTGGTGTCAGACGGGAACGGTGTGGCGGTTGGGTTGGGCGCGGCGGTAGCGGTCTGGACCGGGACAGGCGTGGGACTTTCCCCCGGCGTAACGGTTAAGACCTGACTTACGGCTGTAGAATTTTCAGGACTTTGCATGTTACCTCCATTTAAAAGGGTTAGAAGCACCAGGCCTACCACGACCAGGGCCACAACTGCGGCCATACCACCCAGCACCAGGCGGTTCCAGCGAGGAGCGCGGCGCGACACCGGGTTGACCGTGGTGGCGTTACGCAATTTTTCCAGGGTGGCGTTAACAAGGCCGGGCGGCGGGTCGGACAGGCCTTCTACCCAGTCGGCCAGCAACTTATCCTCAAAATCTTCCGGTAAATTCGGCGAAGCCTTGTTCATAATCTTAGAAAATCCTTCCACCCTGTCTTAAAGGCGGTCCTTCAGATATTCGCGTAAAAGAGCCTTGGAACGCTGGTAAAAAGTCTTGGCGCTATTTTCCGGGATTTGCAGCACCTGGCCGATTTCCTGAAAACTCATGTCGGTGGTATACCGGAGCAGCACCACCGCCCTATAGCGCTCCGGCAAAGTTTCAATAGCTTCGTTGAGTAGTTGCCTGGTAACCTGGCGTTCCAGCAGAGTTTCAGGTAAGGGCGCATCGTCTTTAAGCTGGTCAAAAAACTTCGAAGGAGGCTCGTCCGACCGCCGCCTGGCTAACTGGGAAAAGGTCGGGACGCGCTTTTTTCGCAGGTGGTCAAGGCTTTTATTCCGGGCGATGGTAAAAATCCAGTTACGGAACGACCCGGTAGCCTGCCAGTTTGGCAGACTGGTGTGAATTTGAATCAGGCTCTGCTGCAAAATATCCCCGGCGTCTTCGTAGTCACTCACCAACCCCAGGACAAACCTGAAGAGAGGTGAACTGTAACGCCGGACCAATTCCTCAAAAGCGTTAAAATTTCCCTCTTTGGCAAAGACCGCCAGTTCTTCGTCACTTAAATCAATTAGCATTCGCACGCCCGACAAACGGCTTTTAATTGCCTGAAAGTTGGTATTTAGTAAACGTAACCCGGAGCGGGATAGTTTCAAATTCAGATTTCAATTTGTCCCTTAATTACGGCTGGTTATGAGGAACGGTGGGGAAGTGAGTTTTTCTTAGCGGGAAGAAATTTAAGGCTTCAAGGTGGGGTAATAGGCTACCATAAGTAGCCCATTACCATAACACAAATTCAGGGACGGTTAGTAGCCCGGCTTTAACGGCCCAGGGTTTCGGTTAAAACTTTGTCAAGGATTGCCAGGGCCTTTTCAAGCAAAGCGTCCTCGATATTGACCGGGGTCAGCACCCGGATGACATTGTCGTACAGCCCTGCCTTGACCAGCAGCAACCCTTTTTCCAGAGCGCTATCCATTATGTCGTGGACGAGACCGGGAGCGGGTTCTTTCGAGCCTGCTTCTTTGACAAACTCCATGGCTATCATCGGCCCCAACCCGCGCACTTCTCCAATCTGGGGGAACCGGACCTGCCAGCCTTCGAAAACTGCCCGCAACCGTTCGCCCAACCGGACGGCCTGTCCCAGGAGATTTTCTTCCTCGATGATGTCGAGAACGGCCAACCCCGCCGCGCAAGCTAAAGGGTTTCCGGCATAAGTACCGCCCAGGCCGCCCGGACCCGGCGCGTCCATAATCTCGGCCCGGCCAATCACGCCCGAAAGAGGCAGTCCCCCGGCCAGGCTCTTGGCGACACAAATCAGGTCCGGGGCTACCCCGCTATGCTCGATAGCAAAGAGTTTCCCGGTCCGCCCAAAACCGCTCTGGACCTCGTCATCTATCAGCAAAATCCCGTTACGGTCGGCCACCTGGCGCAAAGCCTGTAGAAATTCGGGTGGGGCAGGGTTAAAGCCGCCTTCTCCCTGGACCGGCTCAATGATAAAGGCTGCGACCCGGTTGGCCGGGACTTGCTGGTCGAACATCATATTTAAGGCATGGATGGCCTGCTCGGTCGAGATTCCCTGGAAAGAATTGGGGAAGGGGGCGTAAAAGATTTCCGAGGCGTATGGCCCAAAATTCTGACGGTAGGGGTGCGCCCGGCCCGTAAGGGTCATGGCAAGCAAGGTGCGACCGTGGAAACCGTTCGTAAAGGAGATAATGGCCGGACGGTTGGTATAGGCACGAGCGATTTTAACCGCGTTTTCGGTGGCCTCGGCCCCGGTGGTAAAAAAGATGGTCTTTTTAGCAAAATCGCCTGGGGCCGCTTCGTTCAGGCGTTCAGCCAAACGGATGTAAGGCTCGTACATCGCCACCTGGAAACTGGTGTGGGTGACCTGGTCGAGTTGCTCTTTGACCGCCTGCACCACCTTTGGATGGTTGTGGCCGACATTCAGGGCGCCGTAGCCCCCCGCAAAATCAATATATTCCTTGCCTTCGACGTCCCACAGCCGAGCCCCGGCGGCCCGTTGGACAAAAATCGGGTGAGCGCTGGAAAGGCCACGCGGGATATTTTCCTGGCGCCGCCTTAAAAGTTCCCGGTTGCTGGTTGTACTTTCAATCATATTCTCTCCTTGGTCATAAATCTGAGGTTTATATTTTTCTTCTGATTTAGCCATTCAGGGGCTAGCGGCCCAATAAATTTTGAGCAGTAATGTATGTAACCCTGGTATACGGCATTAATAGCCGGTTGGTCAAATTCCTGTTCGGATTATTAGAAGAAAAAACCCTGTTTTGTTTTTATCCCAATCAATTGATTGATTAAAGTGTTAAAAGTTGTCGTCTGAAATGGATAAAATTATATACCCTGTTATTAACCCGAATACATAAAATGGAAGAAATTTACTGGATTAAGACTGGAAAAGGAGTAATGAGATGGGTGTCGTGCCCGATAACTGGAGCGAACGGCATAAAGAACTCAATACACAAATCCGAAACGCTGATGCCTTCTCGGACGCGGTCAAATTAACCCTGGAATTACACGCCGAATTACATAACTCTAAAATTAGCGGTATAAGAGGGGAAAACCCGGTAGACCTGCTCTTTGAGGATTTAGAGCCCGCCGAATTTGCCCTGAACCCCTCCCCCAAAGACGCCACCATAGCCTGGGCGACCTGGCATATCGCCCGTATCGAAGACCTGACCATGAACATTCTGGTTGCCGGGGGTGTCCAGGTCTTTAATGAAGCCTGGAAAGAACGGATGCAGGTTTCCATTACTGATACCGGCAACGCCCTGTCTTTGGATGAAATAATAGAGTTCAGCCAGCGCATCTGTACGAGGGAATTGTTATATTACCGGGAAGATGTTGCCTTGAGAAGCCGGGAGATTTTGCAACATATGAAACCTGCCGATATGAAAAGAAAGGTCACGGCTGGGAATATCGCGAGAATACGAGCGGAAGGGGGAGTGACCGGGCAGGCCGGTTCAAGCTGGTTACTCGATTTCTGGGGTAGAAAAGACATGGCCGGGATTATTTTGATGCCTCTCACCAGGCACCAGGCTTTACACCTGAACGCCTGTTACAAATGGAAACAACAAATACGCAAGAAATACGCGACTTTACTTAAAACGCCCGGCTAAAAGCCTTTTACCCTGGTTAACAGGTTCCGGCCACTCCGGTCAAACAAGTCCCAACCACAAGAATGTTTGGTATAATATAAAAAACACGCAATGTGGTAGATATTATGCTCAGATAAATTACTAGCAAGGATACAAATTTCAAGTTGGGATTGCTAGAGTTCAGAGGGCTGCTCAAGCGGATTTTGCAGCAAGGCGGTTATTCCCAACAGCAGTTAGCCCGGGCTTTGGGGATACACCCCACCTTATTAAGTAATAAACTGGTGGGAGTCCGTAAAGGCCGGCTTAATAACCCCGAAATTAAACAGATAATCAAAACGCTGGCCGAGTGGGAACTAATTTTCACCCGCCAGGAGGTTTTGCAGCTATTGGCCGAGGTTGACCTGACGGCCCAACTTTTTAACGCCAAAGAATGGGCCAGCTTGCCTCTCAGTAACCTGACCGGCGACCTGCCTCTCCCGACCACAGGATTTTCCCAACCTGCCTCTGCAAATTCAGCCCAGACCAGTAAACAGGACAAGGGCGAAACTCCGGCCCCTGCCCCGACCCCGGCTACTACTTCACAGGGCGGCTCTCTGGCGGCAACCCGGTTACCGCAAGGTCTGACAAGGTTGATTGGGCGTGATAATTTGCTGGACGAAGTAAGCGAATTGCTCTCGCGGGAAGATGTGCGCCTGGTGAACCTGGTAGGGCCGGGCGGCATCGGGAAGACCCGGATAGGCCAGGCGGTGGCCCAGCGGATGTTCACCCAGAAACGCTTCAAGGATGGTATCCGGTATATTCCCCTGGACAACCTGACCAACCCGGCGCTGGTGGCAAAAACAATGGCTGAAGGGCTGGGTTTGAGTGAAAAGAAGGACAACACACCCGCCCTTGACCAGCTTATTGATTTTGTAGCCGGGCAAGAAATATTGCTGGTCCTGGATAATTTCGAACAACTGGTTGAAGCCGCGCCGGTCCTGGACCAGTTGCTCGGCTATACGACCAATCTCAAACTGCTGGTGACCAGCCGGGTAACTCTCGGTATCTATGGCGAATGGGTCTATACGGTGCCGCCCCTACCCCTGCCGGAAAACTCCCAAACCCTGCCACTACAGGAAACCCCGCCTAACACCGTCCAATACCAGCTCACCGTCCTGCCTTCTCCAGACCGGCTGGCTACCGCAATGAAAAACCCGGCGGTAACTTTGTTCGTAGAGCGGGCCAGGGCTGCCGACAACCGCTTTAGCCTGACCGCCCTGAATGTTGAAACGGTGATAAGAATCTGCCGGGTGCTGGATGGACTGCCGCTCGCTATCGAACTGGCTGCCGCCCGGACACGCCTGTTCGAACTGACCACATTGGCCGAACTGTTGCAGCAATCCTATATGGCCGTTTTGAAAATCGAAACCCGGCCCGACAAATGGCGTACCGAACGCCACCTCAGTCTCCAGGCCTGTCTCGATTGGAGCTATAGCCTGCTGGAACCAAAAGAAAAAGAACTTTTCTACCAGTTGGGTCTTTTTGCCGATGGATTTAACATGGAAACGGCCCAGGCTATCCTGCCCACCGGGGCTACCCAGGAAGATTTGTATACCGGGCTGGATTCGCTATTAAGCAAGAGCCTGATTCAGGTCAGCGAAGAACCGCAAGCCCAGGACCCGGGCGAATCTCCCCGGCGCTTTCGGATGCTGGAACCTTTGCGCGAGTTTGGCTTTGAACAATTAAAACACCCGACCTTAAACCGGGCCCAGGCTTCGACCTCCAAAGAGGAAAGCGAGGAGCGAAAGGTCTGGCGGCAATATTGTATCTTCTGGGCCGGGTGGGTCCGGCGCGAGGTCGAGCGGTTATATGGGCCGGAGGTGCAGCTAAGTTACCGGCGGATGCAGACCGAATATTCAAATATTGTAGAAGCCCTGGAATGGGGGTTGCAGAACCGAGCGCGCCGGGAAGTATTGGAACTGACCGCCGAACTGGCCTTTTATTGGATCTGGGGTACACGCTATTCCGAAGGAACCCGCTATCTCGACCGGGTTATCGCCCTCTGCCAGGACCCTCGCCCCACCGACCCTATCGAACTGAGTTTCCTGGCAAAAGTTTTGTATGGGACCGGGTTTATCGCGGTTAACCAGATAGAATTTAAGAAGGCCGAACAGGTTCTACAGGAAAGTCAGGCCATTTTCCGCAACCTGGGGGATAAAGTCTGGCTGGCGCGGGTGCTGGGTGGGCTGGCTTTCCGGGCTACCTCGCAGGGTGAATTCAAGGTCGGGCGGGTCTACCTGGATGAAAGCCTGGCCCTCAGCCGGGAAAGTGGGAACGAAATGCGGGTGGCAGCGGCCCTTAACAACCTGGGGGTAGTGGCGATACACCTGCGCGAAGACGACGCAGCCTGGGATTATTGCCAGGAATGTTTAAGCCTCTGCCGCAAGCAAGAAAACCGGATCGGCCAGGCCATGACCCTGAATCTGCTGGGGTACGTGGCAACCAACCGGCAAAATTTCGAGGAAGCGCAGGCTTTCCTGGAAGAAAGCCAGCAAATCTCGCTGGACCTGGGTAACAAAGAAAGCCTCAATCTCACTCAGAACGTGCTGGCCCTGGCCTACTATGGTCAGGCCGATTACGAAACGGCGGCCCAGCATCTAAACGAAGGGTTAAGGATTGCCTATGAAATGGGCGACCGCTTTGGAGTGTTATACAACCTCTCGGCCCAACCGGCTATCGCTCTCAAATTGGAGGGTGAGCCAAGCCCCGATAAACTGGTCTGGGCGGCCCGGTTGCTGGGGGCTACTTCCGCCCTGCAAAACCGGACTAGCGGTTTCGCGCTGCCTCGCTACCGGGAACTGTTTGAAGAAAGTATCGCTTTCGTCCGGTCCAACCTGGCCCTGTCCATCTTTGAAACGGAATGGAAACTTGGTGAAAGTATGACCCTGGATGAAGCGGTCAACACGGTCTTGAATCCCCAGGAATATAATGAGTTCTAAAAACGTCTTGAATTTCAGCAAATTCAAGGTTAGAATGGGTTGTAGCAAAATCCGGTAGAGAATAACTTGAAAATTCCCGTTTATTATCTGTAGGTAAGGGACTTACTGCCCTGAACCACTCTGCATGTCTATGTATCTGTCAAAGGAAAAGAACAATCTCTAATAGTCAGGCTATCCTGAAAACATATTAACACTGTCCCTGGAATCTGGCCCCTTTTTACCGACCCGTATTCTTTTGGTTTCGTTCGATAACTAAACTGCACTTTATTTATCTTGCCGGTGGGTTCCGGCACAAACCTGGGTTTCCAACCTGTCTTAATCCGACCGACTCTTTTTCAAAATTAAATAGTGGTTGATAGGTAAACAATGTTAGTTCGTGAATTGATGACTATCTATCCGGTCTATATCTTCGAAAATTCGGATGTTCGCCACGCCGCCGAGGTCATTAGTCTGGCCGAAATTAGCGAAATTATGGTGGTGGACTCGAACCATAACCTTATTGGTGTGGTAGCCGAAGGGGACTTGTTGCGCCGGATAATGCCCGATGTGGAAGAAATAATCGCTGCCGGGGGGACGCTCAGCCACGCCTTTACGCTCTTTGTTGAGAAAGGTGCTCAGTTGGCGGCGGACCCTATCAGCCACCTGGTTATCCGCGACCCCATCAGTGTTAAACCGACAGACGAGGTAGCCCAGGTGGCGACTATTATGCTGCAAAAGCAAATCCGGCGCTTGCCTGTGGTGGATAACAAAAGGCTGGTAGGCTCTATTTCGCGGTCGGATATTTGCCGGGCGGTAATTTTCAATACGAATCGTGGAGGAGAAGTTGCAGAAAAAAACTCCATCTCGTCTGGTATTTGATAAAGCCGTTGCCACCAACCGGGCAAATGGTCATGAGAATGAGGGCCCGCTTTCCGCCGAAACCGGTTTTCTGCCCGCCGAACTGCCGCTGTTGAATTTGCCCGCCGAATATAAAGCCTGGGACGAGTTTGCCAGCCGTTTGCCCGAACTTTTCGATAATTTGAAGTTGCGCCAGGAAGCCGAGCATTTGCCTGTCTTGCGGGCGGGTCCAGACCAGTTGCCGGATAAATATTTGCTGCGGGCTTCCTCGCTGATGAGTATCCTGGCCCATTCCTATTACCGGGTCCAGATTTCTCAACCGGAGAAATTGCCGGATTGTATCAGCCTGCCCTGGCAGGATATATCGGCCCGCCTGGGGAAGCCGCATCCCTTTTTATCCTATCTCGACCTGATAATGTACAACTGGCGGTTGCGTGACCCCAGCCGTCCTCTTTCCCTGGCGAACCTGGATTTGCTCTTTCCCACGGTCGGGAACCGGGAAGAACGCATTTTTTACCTTACCCAGGTCGAAATAGCCTACCGGTTTGCGCCTTTAGTGGGGGCCTTAATCCGGGCCCAGGAAGCCGCCGTGAATGATGACCCGGCAGCCCTTGAACGCGAATTGTTATTGATGCTTCAGGGTTTGCAATACATTTCGCACGTCACTTTCCAGAAGATTGACCCCAATCCTTACGCCGCGACGGCGGTCGACCAGGTGGTCTGGGCCAAAACGGTTGCGCCCTTTGCCGTGCCCATCACCCCGGAAACACCCGGACCTAGCGGGACCGCCGCGCCAATCTTTCACGTGATGGATGCCTTTTTCAGCCGCCGGGATTATGATTCGGTGCTGGGGCACGAAGCCCACAAACTGGCCCAGTTCTCCCCACCTAACTGGCAAAATTTTATCAGCGCCGTGGGCGAAGTCTCGGTACTGGATTACATCCACCGTTATGACTACCGCAGCCTGCGCGGCCTTTTTTACCAGGTCATGGAAGCCTACGCCGGGGATAAAGGTTATCTCGGCACACACCGTCTGAAAGTTTACGGGTTCTTGGAAAACGCCTTCAAGGCCGGTCGCTCGGTCACGATTGGCGGGTTCAAGGGGCTTTTTCGCAATAAAACCTGGAACCAGATTGACCGGGAACTCCAACTGACCCGCGACGAACGCTATAACGTGCTGGCCCGCCATAGCTACGCCGCCCATTTGCTGCAAGGCGCGACATACACCGACTCCCAGCTTGGCAGCAAAATCAATTTCGTGGAACTCGACCTGACAAACACCGGGCTGCGCTACTGGCCGGGCGACCGGGTCGGCATTTTTCCCGAAAATAGCGAGGAGTTGGTTGAAAAGACCCTCAAAGCCTTGCAGGCTACCGGCGATGAAAAAGTGGAGTTGAACCGGGCCTGGCGCGACGCCATGCAGCGGATTGCTTTCAGCCACGCCCCAAAGTTGCCGTTGCGGACTCTCTTAAAATACGGCACCATCCGGCCTGTTACCCGCCCTATCGCCAAACACCTTTACACCCTGACCGCTTCCAATTACCTCGGCAAAATCATTAACGAGCGGGCTGAAGACCAGTGGGAACTCTGGGACTTGCTGGAAAAACTGCGTGAGGGTGGTTATAACACCACTCGTCTCTGGAAAGCCGGGCCGGGCGAGATGGAAAGCATTTGCCGGGTGGTGCCCCCGGAAGGTTTCCGGCTCTATTCGATTGCCTCCAGCCCGGTAGCCGCTCCCGGCGAGTTTAGCGAAAAGCTCCAACTGATTGTCGGCGGCTTGAAATATTTCACCGTTAATTCCCCGGTAACGCGCTCCGAAGAACGCTTTGGGACAGGCTCACACTTCTTGGAAGAAGTGGTCCAATATGACGCCCAGAAACAACGGCCTATCCCCCTCAAAATTGTCCCGGCCACCCGCTTTAGCCTCCCCTCCGATACGACCCGGCCCGTGGTAATGTTTGCGGCAGGTTCGGGAATTGCACCGTTTTCGGGATTTCTCCAGGCCCGCGCGAACCAACCCGGCCAGAACTGGCTTTTCTTCGCCACCCGGACCCCTGGGCAGATGTTCTATCAAGCCGAACTGGAAAAACTGATCAAAGCCGGTCGCCTGGAACTGCGGGTAGCTTTCTCCGGTGTTGACCGGCGAATGAAGTTTGATGGCGAACACCTTGCGCTGGTAGACGGTAAGCGGGCTCACGTTGAAGATGTGATGCTCGAAGACGAAAACGCGCGGGCTCTCTGGAACCTGATGCGCAGCCGCAGCGAGGGTGGGCAGGGCGCTTTCTTCTATGTCTGCGGCCAGACCGGTTTTGCCCGTAAAGTCATGGATACGCTGCGGGACATCATTTTGCGTTTCTCCCCGGAACCTGCCGAAACCCGCGAAGCCGCCGCCAGACTCCGGTTCTACCAGTTGGTCGCCAACCACCGCTACATGCAGGATATTTATACGACCTACAGCCCAACTTTCCGCAATCCCAACCAATTTAATGCCTCCGAGGTGGTTTTACATAATAACCCGGCCAACGGCTACTGGGTGGTAATCTATGGCAAGGTTTACGACCTGACCGAATTTATCCATCTCCATCCGGGCGGCATGAAGATTATAACCAATAACGTCGGCATTGACGCCACCGCTTCCTACGAGGCGGTCTTGCACCAGGCTAATTCCGAGGTGGACGCCATGCTCGGCATGTACGAACTGGGGGTCATCCGGCGGCTCGATTTCAGCCAGGAATGGGGCGTGGGAATAAACGCGAGCGGCCTGTTCTATTTCCCGGTCCAGGAAGCTTTTACCAAGTGGGTCCGGTTGCTTTACCTGGTAACCGAGATGCAAAACAGCATAGAAAATGACTATAGCTTCCTGGATAAAAAGTTGACCGAGGTTGACGAGCCCGAATCCCGCACCCCTTTCAAGTTGCAATACGCGATTGAGGTCCACCAGCGCATTTTTACCAATTACCTTGACGGCTTGATGGATGATGAACTGGTTGAGGTCTGGCAGTATGCCCTGGGTATGCATGCGCCCAACCTGGACCTGGAGTCGTTAAAAACCCAGTTCAAGACGCTGCGGCAGGGTGCAATTTACCAGGGGGTCAGCCAGACTAACCTGCTTATGGACAAAATGTTACAGGCCGGGCAGCTTGATACCCTGGTCAGTTTCTGTGAGAAGGTTATGGTCGAGGATCGCCGCCTCTTTTACGAGCTTAAAATGACCGTCCGAAGCGGGGTAATCCTCTTTGAAACGCACGAAGGCCAGACCCCTTACCTGGGCCAGGCCGAATTACTGGATAGCCTTTTGAAAATTCCCGGTGTCGTCAAAGATTATTACACGCGCCTGGCGGGGATTATCGAGCAGTTTTCCAGCCTGAGTTTGCCCGAAGTGGACCTGACTCCCCGGCCAGCCGAGCATCCAGCCGAAGCGTTTTATGCGGGGCATGGTTCCAATTTAAGCAAGTTAACGACAGTTCAGAGCGAAGACTGACCTTTATTCAACTAACCGGGAGAAGGTTAAACTATGTGGCAACCCCTAAAACTCCAGGCGGCGGGCGCGGTAACGAGGGCTAAATGCAACTACTAAGCGACCTGCTACATTCGGAGAGAGGCCGGGACTTTTTACTGACCAGGGGTATTTTCAGCGAACCGGGCGATTTCGCCAGTATTTTAGCCAGGCCGGAGCGCACGGAGTTAAGAGGTTTCCTGGGTCTGGATAAGGAGGCGCCGGATTTGAAGTTAGTCTGTTCCGGCCAGCAGATTTATATTGATTATCATTTCTCGGTTTTAGCCAAAATCGTCCTGATGCGCTATTTAATCAACCAGCCCGGCCTGGCCGCTTTTTTTATCTGGCACGATACCGACCGCTCCGGCTCGGACCCCTTGATAACCAAGTTTGAATGGCCGATGGGGAGTAAGACCTACCCGATAAAAATAGCTCCGCCCGGTAAAATTGAGGTTGAAACCCGTTTTGTCGAACTGGACCCCGACCTGCTAAATAAGGCCCTGGAAACGCTCAAAAATTATGTCTTTCAGAGTAATTTTGGCGACAAAGCGGCCACTCGCCAGCGTTTTAATGAGCTAAAGGAAGTCTTTTTGCATAATAACCGGGCCAACCTCAGCGAACTCAATTTCCAGGTGACCTCTTTTCTACTAAAGAAACAATTCGGCTGGAACCCCGGTGCCGCTATGTTGTCCGGCTTGCTTAGCAACGACATCTTGACCGCCGAGGTCGAGTTAATTCTCAACAACCTCAGCGGTTACGTCCAGGTCTATAACGCCGCCATCGAAGAACTCCAGGAATTGGATATTGACCCGCAGGTCCACCCTTTAGCCGAGGATTACCTGCCTTTGTATTATTCGTGCGAGGTGGACGACCGCCGCCTGCGCCTGCTGCACCTGGACGGACAGGACGGACATTACGCCATAGCCCGTTGCAAATGCGGCCAGGAATACCGGTTTTTCCTGGGTAGTAAAGTTTTGAGCCTGACCGAAATCAGCCAGAGCGGACGCTGGGGACCGGATGTAAGTCTGCCGGTCCTGCTAAATCGCCAGGTCAGCGGGCTGATTATGGGCAAGAGTTCGGCCCTGTACGGCCTCATCATGAAAGAAGTCCTGGCAAAGGTGCTGGGCCAGAAGCCCGTCCCGTTTCTGATACCAAAATCTCTGGCCGGGGCAGGGAGTGTCGCGGAGGGTTACGACAGCCTGATTTATCACTACCTGGCAGGAAAGGAACAGCCACTGGTTTGATGGACGAAACCCTTGACATCCTGGCCTTTGCCCCACATCCCGATGACGCCGAATTAGGCTGCGGCGGGGCCCTGATTTTGAGCGCCCAGCAGGGTTTAAGCGTGGGCGTGGCCGATTTAAGCAACGGCGAAGGGGCCAGCCGGGGCAACCCTGCCTTACGAAAACAGGAAATCGAAGCGGCCTCGGCCATCCTGAAGTTAAAGACCAGAGTGGCACTCGGTCTACCGGATACACGGCTCGACCAGTCCTCGCTAAAAAATCGTTTGGCCCTGGTAGAAGTCATTCGCCGCTACCGGCCCCGGATTGTGCTGGCCCCTTTCTGGCGGGACCGCCATCCCGACCACGCCGCGACCGGGCGGTTGGTCCGGGCGGCGGCCTTTTATGCCGGGATCTCCTCGGTCGGGGAGGGTCTGCCGCACCGGCCCGAACAGGTCTTTTATTACATGCTGCACCAGCCTTTCAAACCGGGGTTTATCCTCGATATTTCGAAGGTCTGGCAGGCGAAAGTGGCGGCCATCCAGGCCTATAACAGCCAGTTCCAGGCTGGCGAAAGCGGACCCCAGACGGCCCTCACCCAACCGTCTTTCTGGCGATTCGTGGAAGCGCGAGCCATTTATAACGGCGGGCTGGTGGGCGCAGCCTATGGAGAACCGTATTACAGCCCCGGCCCTGTCGGATTAACCCAGTTTCCCGGGCTGGGCCAACCTGCCCCGGCCCCAGGCCAATTACCAACCTATAAACCTTACTGATAAACAACGAACCAATGGAAAACACTACCGGCAACGAGAATTCACGCAACCTGGCCTATTTAATCAAAAGCCTGCCGATGGGTGGAGCAGTCCTGCACATCGGGGCCCACCCCGATGACGAGGACGTGGGCTTGCTGGCTTACCTGAGCCTGAAATATGGGGTGCGGACTGTTTACTGGTCGGCCACCCGTGGCGAAGGCGGGCAGAACCGCATCAGCGGCTATCAGAACGAGGCCCTGGGTATCCTGCGGACGTGGGAGAGCCTGGCGGCGCGCTCCCTCGATGGCGGAGAGTGTCTTTTCGGCCCCTTTTTCGATTTTGGTTTTTGCAAGACTGCCGAGAAAGCTTTCAGCTTCTGGAACGAAACCGCTGTAGTGATGGAAATCGTGCGGGCTATCCGCCAGGTCCAACCCCAGGTGGTCGTGGCACGCTGGCGGGGCGGACCGGAGGACGGGCACGGGCAGCACCAGGCCATAGGTTTTGCCTCTCGCCGGGCCTTCGAACTGGTCGGTGACCCGGAGGCATTTCCTCAGCTTAACGACCAGGGATTGGCTCCCTGGCAACCCGCTAAATATTATTGCTCGACCCTGGGAGATGCCCAACCTGGCGAGGCTTTCACAACCGGCAAGATAATCCCGGAAATGGAGAGACCCGGTGTCCTGCGAATAAATACCGGCGAACTGGACCCTATCGCCGGGATGAGCTACCAGGAGAAATCGTGGCTGGCCTTCAACCAGCATCAAAGCCAGGGGCTTGGCATGGCTCCCACACCGGGCCCTTACTACAGCTATTTCACCCTCGAAAAGAGCCTGGTAAAGGGTCCCGAAAAGGAAAGCAGTTTCTTTGACGGCCTGGACCCGGCCCTGACAGGACTGACCGCGCTACCCGGCGCTTCCTCTCCCCGGTTGTACCGGGAGTTGGAAGAAATTATGGGAAAGGCCCGGTTAGCCCAAAGCGTCTACCGGGTTGAAACCCCCGGTGAGGCCGCCGAGCCAATCCTGGCCGGGTTAGCCCGGTTACACAATTTGCTCAAAAGCCTGCCCGAAATTGTTGTCGAACCTGCTAATTTCCAGGCTATAGGCAGGTACCTGCAACACAAAATGAGCCTTTTTGAGACTGCCGCCGCCCGCTGCCTGGGCCTGGCCCTGGACGGTATCACCGACCGGACCTACCTTACCCCCGGCCAGAGTTTCAAGGTTACGGCGAAGCTCTGGAACCAGGCGGAGGTTCCCTTAAAAAATATCAGTTTCCGACTGGTGGCCCCGGCAGATTGGCAGATTAGCGAGCTTGCGGCAGAACCAGGCCAGGCTGACCCCGGGGAAATTTCCACCCGCTTTGAGGTGACCACGACCGACACCGCCGAGCTAACCTCACCCTACTGGTTACGCCAACCTAAGAGCGGCGCGGTTTACCACTGGCCCGAAAGTGACGAAGCCGGGCAACCGTTGAACTTGCCCACCCTGGTAATGGAGTGCCAGCTAGAGGTAGGCCAGCACCCCTTGACCTTGCGGGAAAAGGTTGCCAGCCGGGAAGCGATAGCCGGGGGCTACCGGCGGCTACCGGCCATGCTAATTCCGCCGATTTCGCTATACCCGGAAATTCGCCGTGAATTTTCGCCCGTCCAGGCCGAAGCGCAAAAAATCCGGTTGCAGGTAGCCGCTCGTAACAACAGCGCCCGCCCGGTCGAAGGCGAACTGGTCCTGGTGGGACCACCGGGCTGGCAAATCGAACCGGCCAGAATCTCCCTGCAAATGAGCGCGGCGGGAGAAGTCCAGAACTTCCAGTTTTTTGCCACTATTCCCCCAGGACAAACTGCCGGGGAATACCAGCTTAATTACAATATTACTTGCGAAGGCCGGGTCTACGATGTCATTTCGAATTCGGTTTACCTGGGAGGCGCGGCGGGCCGGGTGGATAGTGGCAACTGTATAAAGGAAGAAATCATTCTCGAACCGGCCAGGGTTACCTTACACCTGGTAAACGCCCGGTTCGCCCAGCACCTCAAGTACGGCTATATCCGGGGGTTACAGGAGGACCTGGCGGCTACCTTAAAACCTTTCGGAGTCGAATTTTATTACCTGACCGAAAGCGACCTGGTCGGGCGCGAATTAGGCGAATTTGACGCGATAGTCGTCGGCCCAAACGCCTACATGGTGCGCGACCAGTTGCGGCAGAACAACGCCCGGCTTTTAGAATACGTGCGGCAGGGCGGAACCCTCATCGTCCAGTACCAGGGCTACGGCTACGAGAATCAGAATTTTACCCCCTACCCGTTCAGTTTCAATCACCCCCACGACCGCATCACTTACGAGGATGCCCCGGTTACCTTTCTCGAACCGGAGACTGCTTTCTTCCGGCTCCCCAACCTGATTTCCGAAGCAGACTTTGAGGGGTGGGTGCGGGACCGGGGTCTTTATTTCTGGGGCCAATGGGATAAACGCTACCAGACTTTTCTTGCCAGCGCCGACCCCGGTATGTCACCCCAGGAGGGCGGGCTGGTCGGCACCTATTATGGCCGGGGGGCCTTTCTCTACTGCGGCTATTCTTACTTCCGCCAGTTACCCGCCGGGGTGACCGGGGCTTTTCGCCTTTTCGCCAACATCCTTGCTCTGCCGGTCGCCCGGATTCTCGAACGTATCGACTTCTTGAAGCGCATTTACCTGTTTACCAGCCTGACCGAGGAACAGTTGGACCCGGTGGCGCGGATTATCGAGGAACGCTGGTTCGAGGCCGGGAGTTTTATCAGCCACCGGGGCGCGGTGGAAAACGAGCTCTTTATTATTTACCGGGGTGAGGTGGAAATCCTGCGCGACGACTCCCCCGAGGCCCCTACCCTGGCCCTCCGGCGGAGTGGCGAATGGGTGGGGGAACTGGCCTTTTTGGGCGATATGCCCCGCACGGCCTCAATGCGGGCGGCCAGCGACGTGGAACTGCTGGTCATCAAAGCGGCGGATTTCCAACTTTTGCTCTATAAGTTCCCCGATATGGCAATCCGGCTCAGCAAAATGCTGGTCAAATCTTACTTCGACCTGGAAAGAAAAAGACAACCGGCCGCAAACCCTGAAACCTGAGAAACCGGGCTGTAAAGTTCTAATAAATTGCAGATTCTTGAAAAGACATGGAATTTGCGAAGAAGGGAAAGTTTCAATGGCTCCTTATTTTGCTAGAAAATTACGGGTCGGGATGATTTGCCATTCAAGCTGCGGGGGGAGCAGCAAGGTCGCCTTTGAATTAGCCCGGCAGTTGGCCCGGCGCGACCACCAGGTCCACTTTTTTTCCCAATACCAGCCGTTCGGGTTTACCTCCGATAACCCTAACCTTATGACCCATTTTTTCCAGGCAAAATGGCAGCCCGACCTGCACCCTTCCCAGCTTAAAACCGAGTGGAACAACGCCGAGCAGGAACAATTTCTAAGGTGCCTGACCGAAGTTATCGAACGGGATGGGCTGGATATTTTGCACTTCCATTACGCCATCCCTTTTGCCTTCCTCGTAGTCGAGTTAAAGCGGCGGCTGGGGGGGAAATGCCCGGTCCTTATCGGCACCCTGCATGGTACGGACGTTAGTATTTTTGGCACTTATCCCGAATATGCCTGGAAGCTGAAAATTGCCCTGGAACAGGTGGATTGCCTGACCACGGTTTCGACCAGCCACGCCGAACTGGCTTCCCGGTTGCTTGAAATTGAGCCGCCCCTGGTTATCCCCAATTTCCTGGACCTGGCGGATTACCGCCCGCAACCCAAACTCACCAGGAGAAAACGACCCCGCCTGATTCATATATCCAATTTCCGCCCGGTCAAAGCCCCGCACGAAATGATAAGCATTTTCACCCGCATTTTGGAGCAAATCGAGGCCGAACTATGGTTGGTTGGGGATGGTCCCGGTCTGGAGGAATTAAAACCTCGTTTCGAGGAACAGGGCTTAACCGGAAAGATTCGCTTCTGGGGTTTGCAGGAAAAGGTCGCGCCCATCCTGGCCCAGGCCGATTTGCTTTTGATGACCAGCGTGGCGGAGAGTTTTTGCCTGGTCGCCCTGGAAGCGATGGCCTGCGGGGTGCCGGTCCTGGCTACTCATGTGGGTGGAGTTCCCGAAGTGGTCAAACACGCTGAAACCGGCTATTTATATACGGCGGGCGACCACGAGCAGGCCGTTGAGTACGGTACAAAATTGCTATCGGATGCTACCCTGCATCGTCAGTTCGCCCAGGCCAGCCTGGTCCAGGCCCGTAAATTTGACCAATCAAGGGTTATTGGCCTTTACGAACAACTTTACGTTTCGATTAGCTGGTCCAGCAGACCGGAAGAAGCGCTGGCTGCCGGTTAGTTTAACCGGGGCCAGGTTTATGGTTTACCCGGCTTCCTGGCAAGCGGAGCTTTCAGGGTTATTGCGCTCTCCATCGAGCGACTTCCCGCATGGTAACGCGGGAAAAAGGGGTCGAACCTTTACAATAACTAATCCTTTAACTCTACCCTACAGCAAGCCGGGTAAGGCACCTAATTTGTTACAGGTGGCCTTTCTATTATTTCCCTGCAAGAGAAGTTTACCAGATTGACCCCCTGGCGGGTACTCCCCATTAGCCAGCCTTCAACCCTACCCTCGAAAGACACCGCCCGGCCAAGAGGGAGATATAAAAAATAGCCGGATGACAGGTTGAATTGTCCTGCCATCCGGCCCCCAAATGCAAGTTACTTTAAATAAAGCTCGATAACCGGCACCTGGACATCCGGTTTCTGGACCGGCAAGGTCAGAGTAAGGGTTCCGGCCTCAACCTCCGGCGCTTCCTCGCCCACCAACGTTATATGGTGCGGGGCTGCCAGTAGTATCTCGCTGGCATCGTTGAGGAACTGGGCGTACTCGACTTTACCTGCCAGACCCGGCAGGTTGATTTCCTGGAACGGCCAGCTAAAGATGTGCAGGTAAAGGCGTTTGCCGTTCTGGGTGTAGCGGCAACCGGGCGGCGGTGTGAAATCGCTCTGGGTGCAGTTGTAGATGGCCCGGCCATGCAAACGCAACCATTCGTGGTAAACTTCCAGGGCGGCGGTGGCCCGCTTATCGAAGGTACCCCGCGCGGTCGGCCCGACGTTCATCAGCAAGTTACCGCCACAGGCCACCGTGTTAATCAGCATTTTGATAAGCTGGTCGGGACTTTTCCAGGTCTGCTCGTCCCGGTAATAACCCCAGGAACCGCTAAAGGTCTGGCAAAGTTCCCACATGACCCGCTGGCCCTGGATGGTCGGCCAGCTTTCGGGCTGGTACTGTTCCGGGGTATAGAAATCAGCCGCGCCTAAAGGCAAATCGAGCCGGTTATTCACCAGGATTTCCGGCTGCAACTCGCGGACCATTTTTAAAAGGTTCTCGCTGTCCCAATCGTTGTGGTCTTTGCCGGGCGTGCCATCGTGCCAGGCCCGTTCGGGATAAGAGAAGTCGAACCAGATTAAATCTATCTTGCCAAAGCCGGTCAGCAGTTCACGCACCTGGCCGTGGAGATAGGCCCGGTAGCGGTTCATGTCCCGGATCTTGTTCATTTCGAGCGCGTCGGGATGGTTGCGGAGGGCGTGCATAGAGTCAATTGTGAAATCGGGGTGGTGCCAGTCAATCAGTGAATAATAAAATCCAATTTTCAACCCGGCCTCGCGGAAGGCGGTCACCCACTCTTGCAGCACGTCTTTGCCGTAAGGGGTATTTGTCACTTTGTAATCGGTAAGCTGGCTATCCCAGTTGCAAAAACCTTCGTGGTGTTTGGCGGTAATGACAGCATAGCGCATCCCGGCCCGGCGGGCCGTTTCGGCCCATTCACGCGGATTATAAAGGTCAGGGTCGTAATGCTGGAAGTATTTGTAGTAGGTGGACGGGTCGATTTCCTCGAAATTCATGAGCCATTCGTGGCGAGCGCCGAGGGCGTACAAACCCCAGTGAATGAACATGCCAAAGCGGTCCCGGATAAACCAGTCGGCTCGCTCCGGTGGATTGAAAGGTAGAGTCATAAAGATTTCCCCTTTTCTTTTTAGGACTCTCGCTGGTAACGCTCCTTAAAAAGAGAGTTAACGCCAGAATCCTGGTTTTTTCAGCCCCAAAGCAAAAGTCGTATTTTTAATAGGTAGCCCGGCCACCGCTAATATCGAAACAAAAACCGGTCGTAAAGGTGCAGGCGTCCGAGGCCATCCAGGCTATCATTTCGGCGACTTCCTGGGGTTGCCCGACCCGGCCCAGCGGTATCCGGCTAATCATGTAATCGAGGGTCTGCTGGTTGGTATCCTTGTTCATGGGGGTGGCGATAACCGCCGGGGCCAGGGCGTTGATGATTACCCCGGCAGACGCGGCCTCTTTAGCCAGTGATTTCGTCAGGGCGATAACAGCACCTTTGGTAGCCGAATAGGCGGCGAGATTGGGATTTCCTTCTTTCCCGGCGATACTGGCGACATTGACAATCCGGCCATATTTTGCCGGTATCATCTCTTTCAGGGCCGCCTGGCAGCAAAGAAAAGTGCCTGTAAGATTTACGTCTACGGTGGACTGCCATTCTTCCAGGGAAACCTGGATGGCCGGTTTGTTAGGGCCTACCATCCCGGCGCAGTTGACCAGGATTTGGACCCCGCCGAATTTCTGGCGGGTGAACTCGAACAATCCCTTGACTTCCTCCGGGCGGGAGATATTTACCCGGTACCCGGCCACCGGCAGACCCTCTTTCTCGAATGCCGCAAGTTGCTTGCTGAGAGTTTCCTCGTTGAAGTCGGCTATTACTACATTGATGCCGGACCCGGCCAGTTTGTAGGCGGTCGCCAGCCCAATACCGCTGGCTCCACCTGTGATTATAGCGGTCCGTACCTGCCGGGAAGTTTCGCTTGCTGTCATTGTCTATTATCCTCTTTGAAAATAAATAACCAGAATCATTTAGAAATTTTAGCCAACCCCACTCAAAACCGGGCGGCTGTCAAAAGGGCCGGTTGGGAAGCTGGCAGCCCTAAAGAATTCACTTTGTTTGAAAAGAAGACCAGCGACTGGTGGTCTATCTTGAACTCGGCGGCAATGACCGGTTTACTCCCGGCTAAACGGCTTACTTTCGGATACGAGGTCTGGGTAGCAACCAGCCAATCCGACTCCTCGATAAGCCGGGCCAACTTTTCATCCTCGCTTTCAAGGCATCCGCTCAGTACCAGGCTGCTATTATAAGCCTGTACGAAGCCCGACAACTGGGGCAAGACCGGGGCCGACGACGTTATAATAGCGGTTTTACTGCCCCTGGGGATACGGGCGATTTGCATCAGGCTGGTGGGGACCACGGCGGTATTGATAGCGACCAGGCCCGCTTTATCATAAGAGGCCAACGCTTCCTCAATCTCGCTTAAATGGGGGAATGTGGCCGTTATGACCTGGTAGCGTTTGACATAACTTTCAGGGTCGCCCAGGAAATCGCTCAACACGACCGGGTCAATATTGATACCGGAAATCTCACCCAGTTCCAGCGAAAACTGCTGGGCTTCTTTGAAATTACACTCAATCAGCATAGCCTGGACGGCGGTGTTGCCATAGTGGGCCTGTAAACCCTGGTTGAAAAGCTCTGTCACTTCCTCGCGTTTTAGCCCCGCCGCCCGGGCCTGCCAGATAACCCGGTTGATATTTTCCTCAAAGGTCCTGGTGGCAGGGTTGGTTGCCGGGCTAAACGGTTCGTAAGTTACAAAGGTGCCTTTACCGGTCACCGTCCTGACATAGCCCTGTTCTTCCAGGGCCTGAAAAGCCTTGCTCACGGTATTCTTGTTGACACCCATCTGTTGCATTAAAGCCCGGCAGGTGGGAAGCTTGGAACCCTTGCTAAATTCCCCCTTGATTATCCGGTAAATAAGGGCCTCGCCTACTTCGCCGCTGGTTATATTTGGTTTATTTTCCATCTTTCAATTCAACCTTACTACTAACCCGCCTGGACCGGCCTAATTGAATTTTATAAGCCTCTTTATAGGAATGGGCAAATCGCCGGGTTCTTCTTTGCCGAGCAGCGCCGGGATTTCTTCGAGCGTCCGAATGTCCTGGAGAAGCGGTCGCAGGACTAGCCGCCCGCTCGCAATCAAATTTATGGCCCTATCCCACACGCCCGGTGTGTTAGTCTTCCCGATGATGGTCAGGTTTTTAAATATTACTTCATGGACCGGGAAGTCGTTAACAGTGGCAGATTTGAGGCCATACCAGACAATCTTACTCCCGGCGTGGGCCATCTGGACCGCCTGTTTGATAGTCTCGCTGCTGCCAACTGCATCTATAATAACATCAAACCCCTGGAACTGGCGGATAAGCGGCAGTTGTAACAATTCCTCGATATTGGTATCCGCGACGACAATATCGGCCCCGAACTCCCTGGCTAACTCGGCTCTTTCGGGCATGCGCCCGGTACAGGCCACCAGGGCGGCTCCCCGCAGGCGGGCCAATTGGGTATAGATGAGCCCCGCAGGCCCGGTCCCCAGGATTAAGACGGTGTCCCCCATGCGGATATTGGCGGTATCAACCGCTCCAAAAGGACAGACCAGCGGCTCTATAAGGGCGGCTTCTTCGTCGCTAATCGCGTCAGGGACGTGGTGCAGCGAAGTCAGAGGGGCCAGCACGTAATCGGCCCAACCACCGTCCATGTTTATGCCAATCTCGCGATAGACCGCGCAAAATTCAGGCTTCCCGGAGAGGCAAAAGGCGCAACTATTACATGGCACGACCGTATCAATGACTACCCGCTGTCCGACCTCAAAGGCGGTGACACTTCCCGGCCCAACCTGGGCGATTCTGCCAAAGATTTCGTGTCCCAAAATCTGGGGCGGGTGGCTGACCGCGATATGATTGGTTATTATTTCGGTGTCGGTCGAGCAAATCCCGGCGTAATACATTTTCACCAGGGCCTGTCCCGGCCCCACTTCCGGCACCGGCACCTCGCTCAGTTCGACCGCTGCCGACCCCTTCCAGACCAGGGCGCGCATGGTTTGGGGTATTTTTTCCAGGCTCATCGGGATTAATTCCTTTCAAAAGCTCATAAATGGGTTTTTACCCGGCCAGGGTCGGAGTCTGGTAGAGCGTTTTGCCCTTGACCTTTATTTCAACTTCGACCAGGTATTTTTGCAAGGCTGCGAAGTCAGGTGTTATACCAAGACCGGGCCGCTCCGGCACCCGGACCTGCCCGTTATTATCCAGGGTCAAATGCTCCTTGCTCAATTCCTGGGCGAGCGAGCTCAATTCTACCGGGTACTCGCAAATAACGGCGTCTTCAATCCAGGCGTAGGGCTGCAAAGAGGCGCTTAAAGCCAGGTGCGAGGTGAAGGTATGGTTTACATAAGTAATACCCCGGCGCTGGGCTTCCCTGGCGACCCTGTGCGCCTCCGAAATGCCCCCGATGCGCCCGGCGTCAATCTGGATAAAACCGAGGTCAGCATAATCCAAAAATTGCTCGGCCATAAAATAGTTGTGGCAACCTTCGCCGCCTGCCAGTTTGACGCTCCCACTTTTAGCTGCCAGTTGCCGGTAAGCGTTCAGGGCTCCCGAAACAAAAGGTTCTTCCAGCCACACCACTTTACATTCGTTAAGGGCGGCCAGGCGTTGTTCGGCGGCCTCGACATCGTTTATCCAGATCGTCCCGGCATCAACCATCAAAAGCCCTTCCGGGCCCAGACCTTCCCTGGCAGCGTGGATATGCTCGACATCGGTCGCCACGCTCCCTTGCCCAAACGGTCCCCAGCCGAATTTTGCTGCATTGTAACCACCCTGGCGGACCTGCAAGCCTTTTTCATAGGTAGCATGGGGCGTATCGCCGAATAGCTGCGAGGCGTAAGGAGTCTTGGGGAAGGTCTGGGTAGTACCGAGAAGATTATAGACCGGTTCTTCAAAACGCTTTCCCAGCAAGTCCCACAGGGCAATGTCAATCCCGGATAAGGTGTGGTCGGCCTGTAACAAATCCAGGCTCTGCGTCCTGACCAGGTTGCCAATCCGGTAAATATCCGCCACACTATCCAGGGTCTGGCCCAGCACCGAGGTTATTACCGGTTTGCAGGCGCTGTGCGAAGGGGGACAAATCAGGCTGGCAATCGAAACAAGCGGGGCGGCCTCGCACTCGCCCCATCCTACGTAAGGCCCCGCCTGCACCCGCACCAGCAGGGCGTCCTGGCTGCCATCGCCAATATCCAGAATCTGGGGCATTGAAAGATAGAAGAAGTCTACCGCGTCGATTTTCATTTTACTTACCTGACCTCAATATTTATTTGTAAAAGTTGTTGGGCAATCCGGTAAAGCCGGGAAAGCGGACCCCAATAAGCCCACAGGAGCAGGGTATCGGTAGCCGTTTGTTTACCGGGTGCACCTTCGACGGTTCCACCCTGGCATTCCAGTTCACCAAAAGCCCCTAATTCGCCGCTATCGTTATAGATAAAAGCCGAGTCGCCCCGGTAGCCCGGCAGATGGGACGGTTCTTCGATATATTCTTCGGAAGGATTGTTGAAATAAGACCGGATGAGCAGATAGCCGTTTTGCGCGTCTTCCCGGTTCAGGTAAGCCACCCGCCCGGTCAGATAGCCGGAGTTAAACCCGACCTTATAACAGTGTTTGCCATCAATTTTTAACTTGCTATAACCCTCACCGAAAGCCAGGTGAGTATCGCCGGGTCCATCGGGTAGAATATACAGGGTGGGTTGGACAGGCCGGACCAGCGGCACATACACCTCGCCGCCTGAGTTCAACTGAATCAAACTCCAGGCCGCGCTCAACCCGTCACCTTCCGAGGTCTGGCTAAGTTCGACGGTTTGCCTGTACCCGGCGAATGAAACCTCTTGTCTTAACTCATTGTACTGGGGGAAAAGGCGGAGCGGATCAGGTATCGAGCTTATCGTGCGGGATACCTTAAATTCGCGAGGGAGGGGATTTACCGGGCCTGTAACATAAGCGCCAAGGGCCATGTTCTGCTCTAATTTCAAGACCGCGCTTCCTTCCGCCGATAATTGCCAGGTGCCGGGGTCCATTTCGGGGGGTAGAAGATAGGAAGCTTCCGGGTTGGCCCGGTCCCTGAACATGTAGTGAATCTCAGGGGCCAGCCAGATTCTATCCCCACCCAGGTTCCAGTCATTTCGGGCAAGAAAAAGATCCAGGGCGGCAGAGTCTGCCAGGACGGGATTCAACCAGTTCAGGCTGGGGGTTTCGTCCTCATCCCGGAACGGTCCCAAAATCCGGCCACCGCGCTCGGTAACGATGATATAGCCGTTTTCCAGTTCTAAAATCCCGTGTCCCAGCCCGGCTCCCGTTAAATTCTGGCGAACCTGCTTAAAAGTGAACACTGACGCTCTCCCCCTGTTAAGTTCTTTTCCGAAATCCAGGCAAATCCTGGCGTCCAGGCTTAAACTGACTTTTAGATGTTAAAATACTTATTGAAAAAGTTTATGTTGTTTCGCACGTTTTGTGAAAGAGTCCAATTTGTCTTAGGACATAGTACAAAACTATTATATATCTTGTCAAGGAGCGTTGCGAAGCAAAGGGCGTTTAACATTTGCCCACTGTTACGAAAACGCGGCCTTTGTTGAAAATTTGGCATTAGTAAAGTGTGATAGCTTCGTAAAGGAGATTGTGAATGGCGGACCTTAAATGGTGGCAAAAGGCGGTATTTTATCAAATCTATCCCCGCAGTTTCGCGGATGGTAACGGGGACGGTATCGGTGATTTTCCTGGAATGACGGCCAAGCTCGACTACTTGCGCGACCTGGGAGTGGACGCGGTCTGGCTCTCGCCCCACTATCCTTCGCCGTTTCTCGATTGCGGTTATGACATTTCAGATTACGTGGATGTTGGACCGGAATACGGCACCCTGGATGATTTCAAGCGCTTCCTGGAAGCCGCCCATGAGCGTGATATAAAAGTTATCCTCGACTTCGTCCTGAACCACACCTCCGATTTACACGCCTGGTTCAAAGAGTCGCGTTCGAGCCTGGACAACCCGAAGCGTGATTGGTTTATCTGGCGGGATGGCAAGGATGGTGGACCACCCAATAACTGGCAATCGCTTTTTGGCGGCTCGGCCTGGGAACTCGACCCCCGGACCGGCCAGTATTATTACCACTGCTTTTTGAAAAGTCAGCCCGACCTCAACTGGCGCAACCCGGAAGTGAAAGAGGCCATGTGGGACGTCGTGCGGTTCTGGCTCGACCTGGGCGTGGACGGTTTCCGGCTCGATGCAATAGGGACCATTTACGAGCATCCCGACCTGCCTCCCCATACTATACCGGCTGAAAAGCTTCAGCACGCTACCGCCCACGACCTGGCTGATGCCGAGTTCAGACAACTTATGACTTACCAGTTGCACCAACCCGGCGTCCACGAATTAATGCAAGAATTGCGCCGCGTGGTAGACGAGTATCCCGGGGAAAAGGTGTTGGTCGGGGAAGACGATAACGTGGCCTATCACGGGAGTGGCGACGATGAACTGCACCTGGTCTTTAATTTCCCGCTGATGCTGACCGATAAGTTGACGCCCGAACATATCCGCTCCAACCAGGCCATCAGGTTAGCCGACCTCCCACCGGGGGCGTGGCCCTGTAACACGCTGGGCAATCATGATGTCTCGCGCATGTGGTCCCGCTTTGGCGACGGCAAACACGACGCCGAACTGGCCCGGTTGCATCTGGCTTTGCTCCTGACCCTTAAAGGGACACCTTTCCTCTACAACGGCGAAGAAATCGGCATGTCAAACCTGAAGTTGACCAGTCTTGACCAGATACGCGATACAATGGCGACCTCCCGCTACGCGGCGTTGACAGAGGAAAAGGGGTTAAACCCTGAGGAAGCCCTCGAATATGCTTTAAGGATTACCCGCGACCGCTGCCGCAGCCCCCTCCAGTGGGATTCCTCGGCAAATAGCGGCTTTAGTCCGGCGGGAGTGGAGACGTGGTTGCCGGTTAACGCCAATTATCGTGAAAGGGTTAACGTGGCGGACCAGTTGAATGACCCCGCCTCCACACTCAGTTTCTACCGGGAAATGCTAAAGTTGCGCCGGAATAACCCGGCGCTGATCGCGGGAGAATACCTGGCCTTGAATCCGCAGAGCGAGGAATATTTCGCCTTTTTACGGCACGAAGCCTCGTCGGGGCAGACCTGCCTGGTTGCCCTTAATTTCTCGGATACAAACCAGGCCGCTATCTTTGACCTGGAAACATCCCGGGCCAGGCTGCTTTTTTCCAACAGGTCCCGCCCGGACGCCGCGCTCGACCTGAGGCAAATTGATTTACAGCCTTTCGAAATCCTGGTGGCCGAACTTAATTAACCCTGGCGAAAGTTATTTCCGGGGTCTTGGCTTAATTTTGGGAGGGGCCAGGGGCGGTTTTACCGTCTCCGGCCCACTCTCAGGCGAGGTTTTCAGAATCAGACTGCCATTTTTGGCTTCATCTATGGATAAAATATGACCCCGCTTGCCCAGGATGTCAAAGACGTATAACTCGCGCAGCAACACCGCACATATAGCTACCAGCGGCACCGCTAAGAGAACTCCCCAGAAACCAAGTAAAGCCCCGGCTACCGATTGCGATACCAAAACCACCCCGGCGGGCAAACTCAGGGTGTTCTTAATCAGGGCTGGCCGGATAACATTATCAATCACAAAGCCGCCCACCACGTAGACCACGAAGACAATCACTGCCGTCACAAGATTGGTGCTGCCCAGGGCAAAAATTACAATCGGAATAAGAGCGGCCCAGTAACCGATATAGGGGATGATGTTTCCCAGCCCGGCCAGGACTCCCAGCGCGATAGCGTTTGGCACCCCCAGGAGCCAGAGGGCCACCGTAATAATAGTCGCGGTGGTCGATATATCGAGAAGCAGGGTGCCGAACCAGCTAACCACTGTTTTTCGCACCAGGTTGATTATTTCGACGGTGCGCGCCTCGCGGTCTTTAGGGACCAGCGCCACGATTATCCGGTAGTAGAGCGTGGGGTCTGCCGCCAGGTAAAGACTGAGAAAAACAATCAAAAAGAGGTTGGCAGCCAGGCTGACCAGCGCCCCGCCAAAGTTAACAAAGATATTCAGGGTAGTGCCTAAAATACCGCTAATATCAAACGAACCGTTCTGGGCCGGTTTTATCAGCTCCTGGTAGTCCTGGTAGGTGAACGAAGGCAAAATATCGCTGGCCCAGGAGTTGGAATTGCGGAAGTCTTCGTATTGCCGGACCACCGATTCAATGACCCCCGGAATTTGTTGGACCAGGTTATTGACCTGGCTGACCAACGCGGGCAGCAGAATAAGCCCGAAAAGGACCAGCAGGACCAGGATTGCCAGGATGGTAAGCGCCAGGGCCACTCCGCGTGGCAGACCCCATTGTTGAAAGCGGGCCGCCGGAATTTCCAGGCCGACCGAAATAACCCAGCACAAAAAGGTCAGCATCAAAATCGAGGAAAGGTTTAATACCAGCGCAAAAATTATGATGGTAATGGCGATAATTAAAACCAGGGCCAGCGAGCGACGGACAAATTCCTGGTAGGGCATCCTTAACTCCTATATATTTTTTTGGTCGTGCAAATTTAAAAGAGAGGTTACTACAAGTTATGCTAAGCCGTTATCATTGTAAACTTGAGGTCAAATGCGCGATATTTTTAAAAGGCACCGGAAAAACCGCTTCTCCCATTCTTACAGCGTGACCGGCGGGGCTTTTGTCAAATAGGTGGCCTCAATTTAACAGAGCTTTTCGACCACTTCCCAATCATAACAAACTATCGCTACTTCCAGGTTTAGTCGAATAGCGACCCTATGCTGGTCCACGCTTGTTATCGCTGTCATGAGGAACCTGCAATTTCAAGAACCACCTCCCTTCTACAAGAGGGAGGTGGTTTTCATATAAACGGTTTACCGGCTAACCGCTTTCTTTTAGAGTGCCGGGTTCAAAGTTAGGTGATCAATCCTTTGTCGGCCCCGACCTGATTCAACCTGTTCATATATTCAAAAAGGTGGTTCCTTTTGGTATTGTCTTCCTATATTAATAGAGCTATACTTACAAATAAGGGATTATGATGAGTTAAAGGGTTAAATCCTCACCGGGAATAATCGGTCAGATAATCACCCACCTCTTAAAGTCGGTAACATAATTTTATAAGAATGTACACCTGGATAGGTATAGCCGGTTTCTGTTACTTGACCAGGCGCAAGACCAGCAACAAATTTTCATCCTGAACAAGCTGCCAGTTCTAAGTTTGCGAAAGTTACACGGCAGCATTGAAATAGCATTGCAAAAAGGATTTGAAGATGCCCCAAAGTAATAATAGCAGCGCTCCCAATCCGATTCAAAAATCCTCTACATCTTCCCCAAAGGGCGAAATCGCTGCCGAACCAGACTCGGAGGCTGAGTTTGAACCTGGCACACCACCTTTAAACTTTCAATCAGGCAATGCTATCCAACGAAAAGTAACCTCAAATAATATTCTGGACCTACAGCGAACCATTGGCAACCAAGCGGTTATGCGGCTCATGGCAAATAATCCCAGCTCGGCTGCCAGGCCGGTTTCGCCCACCACGATTCAGCGCAAAATAGCTTTTCCTCCCAATTTGGATAAGACCATCAACAATATTGCCGCCACTGCGGGTAATGTGATCTTTAGTTCGACGTTTAAAGATATTAGAGATTACAAAACAGCTTATTTGAAAGCTAAAAATGAGGCCGAAGAGGTCAAATACCTCAAGAAAATGCAGACGGCTGCCCAGGATTGGAAGAAAAAGAATTCCTCATCCGAGGGTAAAAGAGAGCAAGACAAACATACTTCAATGAGCCAATTAGACGTTTTAGTTAGCAAGGAACTGGCTCGGATTGAAGGTGCTTTTAACCTGGTTGAGGTTGGGCTACCCGATTCCTTTATAAAAGAGCTTTCCGATAACGAATATTCCAACCTGATAATGGCTGTTTCAATGGCTAAACAGGGAAAAATGGAAATCGCCGATGTCTATCTCGACAATATGCGTAAGACCAGGGGTAGCGCGGTTAACTTGATCAGAAGCAATATTGTGCGGACGCATATAGGAAAAATTGACGCCGGCCTGGCTAAAACCATGAATAAGTCTGATTTTAAGGTTAATGATAAGACAGCCGGTCAGAGTGCTAAATTTATCCAGGGCGAAGCCGACCAGATGATCAAATCCTTTAACGAAGATGAAGAAGCATTTAAAGGCAAGTATGGCGAAAAGATGGCGAATGAAACCGGGCAGTTAAGCACGCATAGTTCTACAATGAAGAACATTGGGTATAAAGATGCCGCTCCGCTTGCAAATTTAGGTTATGCCGGACAGGTCCTTCAAGCCGGACAGGCCCTGCAAACCGGCAAACCTCCGACCGAAGAAGCCAAGGCTTCGATGAAATCTTTGACCCCCCACGAAATGACCACACTGGTAGGCTACACTTCCAATCTCTACGGCTCTTTCAGTAACCCGCTACGCCAGAACGCCGGTAGAAGAGCCTTCAAAAAAGAAAACCTGGCCCTTACCGAGACGGCTGTGTCGGCCATGAATAAGTTCAAAAATTATGTCGGTACGGTCTATCGCCACGATAGTATTTATCCCGGTTTCAGAGAGTTAAACCGGCCCGGTGGGGTAACTACCGATTTAGGTTTTATGAGTACGGCTAAAGAGCAACAGGCTGCTTCTAACGGTGGTACTCATCACGAGGTGCTCATCATACTTTCCTCCAAAACCGGCAAGGAAATAGGGGTTGCTTCTATTTTTGGCGGGGAAGGTGAAGTGCTTTTTAAGCCGGGAACCCGCTTCAAAGTAATCAAAACGGCATCTAAAGACAAGGTACAGGGCTGGCAAAACGTCGACCCACAGATTCAGAAATACTTAGACGCGGATGGGAAAAAGGATATGCTGGAAATGGTGGTCATAAAAGAAGAAATCTAAGTCCAGCCTTAGCCCAACCGGTACCGTCAGAAGGGCTCTTCTTCGTTTAACTAAACGAAGAAGAGAGTAACCGGCAAAAGTAGATCTCCTGAATACGCTTTATTTTTTATTCCCCGGTCTTTTTATAAGGAAGGTGCAGTTTGGCGGCGGCCTGTCGTTTGGTGTTCTCTCCCCGGCGGTCGTAACGGGCGGTGGTCTGGACATCGGCGTGCCCGGCCAGTTTCTGGACCGTGGCAATATCGGCCCCGGCATCGAGCAGGTCGCTGATAAAGGTCCGGCGCATATCGTGGGGCGAAAAAGAGTTTACCCCGGCTTCAAGGCCGCGTTTTTTTAATATATCAAAAACACTTTGCTCGGTTAGGCGGTGGTGGTCAATGTGCCCGCCGCGCCGGATAGGGTAAAAGAGCGGCCCGGCCCCCCGGCCTCTAACCTTTAGCCATTCGTCCAGGGCTTCGTTTCCGGTGCCGAGGTAGGCAATCCGGTCTTTACCGCCTTTACCACCCTGGATGGTAAGCGCGCCGGTTTCCCGGTCGTAATGGGCTAAATCGAGCCGGGCCACTTCCGAGCGCCGAAGCCCCCCGGCGTACAAAACGGCGATTAGGGCGGCGTCACGAGCTCCCAGCGGCGAGGTATCCTTGCCGCAAACTTCCATCAGGGCGGCCAGTTCGCCACCTTTGAGGGCCCGGCCTCGCGGCAGAGTCTTGTTGCGGACAACCTTCAGGTTGGCGGCGCGGCGGTAATCCTCGGCGCTCATCTGGCCCAACTGCCAGGCTTCTTTTAGGACCTGGCGCAAGGCGCTGAGAGCCATGTTTACTGAGGCCGGTTTATAGCGTTCCTGGAGGGTGGTGCGAATGGCGGCGGTATGCTGGTAACGGAGTTCGTGCCAGGGCAGGGTAAAGACGGTGTGCCTACCTGAACTGCTGATTTCGGCAACAACATTCAGCAAATTTTTCATGGCCCGGCGTCCGGTAGGGCGGAGCGAAGCGAGGTAGATAGCCGCCGGGTTTTCCGAGAGGTCAGGAAGCGTTTCTATTTCTAGAGCAGTGCTTTCCTCGGAGAATTTCTCACCCGAAATTATTATTTCCCGGCCCTTCATCTGCCCTCCTTCGGCTATTTCTCTCAATATATCTTTTATGAGGATTATAGCATTGTTTATAAAAATAGTCTTTGATAAGTGTAATTATCATAAGCTATTTTTCAGGAAACGTAAAGGGCAAAATTCCCCTATTCTTGCTGTTCAAAGTAGGTTTCAAGGACCGCGAACCGAGTCTGTAATAACCCGGCTCGCGGTGTAGGGGCCAAAGGAAAAAGGCTAATCTACGGCCAGGCGGATTTCCCAGCCGAAACTACTACCGGGCTCAATGTTAATCGCCCTCCCCTCCCTGGCGGCGGTTGAGAGAGCATCGCTATCGGCCAGGGTCGGTTCGAGAGCGGCCTCAAAGGCGTTCTCCCAGGCCCCATAATTGAGCCACAACCCCAGGAAAGGCATCCGGGCCGGGTCAAAGCTTATTTTCAACTTTCCACCGGGACCGCTAAAAGTAAGCCAGCCCTCATTCACGCTTAAGGGTGGAGTAAAAAGTTTGAGTGCAAAAGGCGCGGTATCACGAGGCGGTATTACGGACAGATCAAGGGTTTCGTTAGTCGGGTCTTTGAACAAAGGCCAGCTTATCATTTCGCCCTTTTTGGCCGGGGTTGCCGCTATCCCTGACTCCACCTTGAGTTGGTGAATACTTTCCGGCAACTCAATCCGCATCCCGCTCTGGGCCGCAAAGACCGAATGCATGGCCCAGATAACTTTCAGGGGTTCCGCCGCCCGGTTGGTGACCCGGTAGGTTGCCACCAGGGCCGCATCTTCGAGTTGGAGGCTGCGCTCGAAAAGATAATTAAACGCATAGCCTTCGACGGTCCCGACCAACCGATTACCCTCGGTCTTAAATTGCCAGGGCCGGCTCCATATCTCGCCGTGGTCGTAAAGACCGGGGTTTTCAGCCGCAATATTTGGAAAACATTCGTCCCAGCCCCAGCCCTCGCGCCCGGTCCAGCGGTCCCCGATCTGGCGCCGTTTTAGTAATTCCGTCGTAGGGAGCGGCCCCTGGGAGAGCCATTCGTAATTATGTTGCAGGTCGCGCAGACTGATAATTTTACCACCCGCATCAGGTAACACCACCACTCGTAAGCGTTCATTTTCCAGCGTTAAAGACCGATTTTCACCCGTTATAGTATCGCTAATTTTCATATGACCTATCTTACTTTTCTGGTTATCGTCATTTTCCGCCCGTACCATAATTGAGACCTTCAGGCGGCATAAAAATTCTACCAGGCAGTAGTATAGCATGGCCCGAATAGTTTAAAAATTTGGTGGGTATAAAAAATAAAACCGGCCTGATTAGACCTGGAAAGCATCTAATCAGGCCGGGGATACACCTGTAACCAGGTGTTCTTTAGCCAGATTCTGGTTGGATAGGCTTCTAGCTGAGGCCCGCCGTAATGGCGCTAAAGACCGAGCCAATCTGTGGGCCAAGCAAAATCAGAATAGCGATAACAGCCACCGCTACCAGGAAAAGAATTAAAGCGTATTCAACAAGCCCCTGGCCCTGCTCATCATCAAATAATTCCCGAAAAAATTTTTTGAAATTTAACATATCCATTGCCACCTTTTCGTTAAATAAATGCTAGGTTAAATATTTAGTTGGAGAATTGTACGCGGTGATAACTATATTATAGATGGAATTATAAGTTAATCAATAGGTAAGCTCCAGGCTCAAATAATAAATGGGACTATTCCATTACTGGAGTCCTATTCTGAATTAAAGACATAAAAGTAAGGCCGGAAACAGCCAGCCGAAATAAGCCGATAGCCGGATGGCAGGTATCCTGGACCTATCACCCGGCTATTAATTTTCATTCCTGGGAAACTAAATAAGGGAAGAGTTAAATAGTATAATATGAATAGGGAAGAAGAAACCTTTTTTATACATTTGCATTTTGAAAAAAGAATGCCGCGTTTAACCGAAATTTTAACAAAACTGGCCGCTAACAAAATAGCAAGTGCAGGTTGTATAGTCCTGCTTTCAGCTATGATTGCCTACCTGGCTTATATCTCCCGGCCCGAACTTTTGCTGGACGTTTTTTACGGCTTGCCGATAATTTTGGGACTGTTAAGTTTCGGACGCTGGGGTGGTTGGGTAGTTGCCACGACCTCGATAATCGGCTTCTACTTTTCCAACTATTACAGCAAAGGGGTTGATTTCGGGGAAGCCTGGCTTTCTACCCTGATAACCTATGCTTTTTTCCTGCTTTTCAGTTTCGGGGCTTACCGGTTTTTGCTCAACCAGCGCAAACTCAATGAGGTCCAGAGCCAGCTTCAAACCCGTCTGAATGTACAGGACCAGTTACACCGGCAGAGCCAATTGCTCCACCAGCAGAACCTCCAGGTAGCCGTAATTAACGAACGAAACCGGATTGCCCGTGAAATCCATGATGTGTTGGCCCAGGGGCTGATGGCTATTATTTTGAAAGTAGAGGTAGCTTTTCTCGAAAAGGATATACCGGCCCCGGTAAAACAAAAACTGCACGAAATAGACGAACTGGCGCGTTACCACCTGCAAGAAGCCCGGCGCTCGGTGGCGGACCTGCGGCCCCTGCCCCTGGACGGAAAGAATTTGCAGGAAGCGTTACAGTTCTGGGTCGATACCATCAAGGTTAAATACCAGTTAGAGACTGAGTTTGATACCAGCGGCGAAATCAGGCCGCTTTCCACCGAGATAGAAACAGCCCTTTACCGGATTGCCCAGGAAGCCCTGAATAACGTGGGGCAACATTCGAAAGCGGACCGGGTTAGCGTAAATCTCGATTATGACGAAGAAGAAATTTGCTTGACCGTACAGGATAACGGGGTCGGGTTTGATTTAACACCGGGCTTCGAGGCCGGGAATAATTCCAAAAATCCAAAAAGTTACGGCCTGCGGACCATGCAGGAGCGGGCCGATATGGTCGGGGGCTGGATTGCCCTTCAGACTGCCCCAATGCGAGGTTGCCGGGTGCGGGTCAGCGTGCCCTACCAGTCGCCTTTTGCCCTGAAACCGGGCAGCGCAGGTTCCACCGATACCGAAAAGATAGGAAATGAAAATGAAAATGAACGAACTGAACGAATATAAAAAGGAAGAAACCCCGAAAGCCCCGCCTCCCATCCGAATCGTGGTGGCGGACGACCATACGATTGTCCGGGATGGAATTGCTCACCTCCTGAACGCCGAGGCCGATTTCGAGGTGGTAGGCCAGGCCGGGGACGGCTTCCAGGTCATCGAACTGGTTAACCGTCTCAAACCGGACGTGATTTTGATGGATTTACAGATGCCCAACCTGGACGGGGTGGCCGCGATCAAACGTATCCGGGCCGCCGACGAGCAGGTCAAAATCATTATCCTGACCACCTATGACACCGACGAATATATTTTAGAAGGTATCCGGGCCGGGGCCAGGGGCTACCTGCTTAAAGATGTCCCAAAAGAAGAACTCTGCCGCTCCATCAGGCTGGTCAACCAGGGCCATTCGCTCATGCAGCCCTCACTTACCGCCCGTTTCTTTAATTTGTTGGCCCAGCGCGAGACCAAAGGCAACGAGGTCGCGCTGACCGAGCGAGAGTTAGAGGTGGTGCGGTTGATAGCGCGAGGTGACCGCAACAAAGAAATCGCCCAGAAAATGGCAATCAGTGAAGGGACCGTCAAAGGCTACGTGGCAACCATTCTGCAAAAATTCGGCGTCACCGACCGGACCCAGGCTGCCATGTACGCGGTCCAAAAAGGGCTAATCCAGCTTGATAGAGGTTTTGAATAAGTTTATCCCTTGTGCCTTTTGCCAGAATTTATTAAATTTATCCCTAAGCCTTTTCAGTGCAAGGTAGGATATTTCATGCCAGGGAATTCCACCTTTTGAATCGACCATTTTCGGCCCGGCAGGATACCAGTCTTAGCCTGTTGGCCGGGTGGACCCTCTCTTTTGACTAAAAGCGACCCTCCCAAACGGCTACCTGACCAACCCCAACCGAACACCTATTTCAAAGCCGGGTGGGACTAAAATTCCACCTTTCCCATCTATATAATTTCTCCTGTTACAATTTTACTCTTTTTGAATTTTGGAGAATTCTGCTTGAAACAACCGATGAACTTAGTTAAATACCGGTGGTATTTTACCCTTTTTTCACTCCTGATAATTGGGCCTGGGATTTTATTTATGCTACTTGGCGGGCTGCGTCCCAGCATTGATTTTACAGGCGGCTCCTCCTGGGAAATCTATTTTGACCCGGCCAGGACTCCGGAAGGGGTAGAGGTGGTGGACACTCTAAAGGAGGCGGAAGCCCGCTTTATCGACCAGCTAAGCCAGAAACCGGCAGACACCCTGAATTCGGAAGAACAGGCTTTGCTCGGCAACCGCGAACAACAACGCTTTGACGGTATGGCCCAGGAGAGCGAGGGCGGCCTGATAATCGTGCGGACCAGCCTTGTATCCGATAATACCGGCGAGAAAGATTATTTAACCAGGGCGCTGACCGAGCGGTTCGGTCAGAACAACGGGTTTAACCCCGACCGGCTCAGCCTGATTTCTGCCGGACCAACCATTGCCGCCGAAACCACCATCCGGTCGGCCCTGGCGGTGCTGGCGGCTTCCGCGGCCATCCTGCTTTACCTGGCCTATGCCTTCCGCAAGGTTAAAAGCCCCTGGCGTTACGGCGCCTGCGCCATTATCGCGATGCTCCACGACGCCATCCTGGTAATAGGGGTCTTCGCCATCCTGGGTTATTTCTTCGGAATTGAGGTGGATGCCCTGTTCGTAACGGCCCTGTTAACCACCATCGGTTTCTCGGTTCACGATTCAATCGTGGTATTCGACCGCATCCGGGAGAACCAGTTGCGTTTTCCGGGCGAGAATTTTAGCAGCCTGGTAAACCACAGCATTTTGCAAACCCTGGTCCGGTCGGTTAACACTTCGCTGACGATTCTCTTTACCCTGGCCGCCCTCTATCTTTTCGGGGGAGCCTCTATCCGTAACTTCGTGCTGGCCCTGATTATCGGGATTTTCAGCGGCACCTATTCCAGCATATTTAACGCCTCAATGCTGCTGGTTATCTGGGAGAAAGGCGAACTGCATCGTTTCTGGCCTTTTGGCAAACGCTCCAAAGCCGGAAACCGCTCGAAATCCTTACCCGCTGCTCAATAGTCTCTCTTAGGAAAAGAGCCTTTTGATAAAATTCTATCAAGAGGCTCTTTTTCAATATGTTTTGAAGGTTTTAGTCGCCGGGTTACTTGCCCGAAGGCTTCAAAATGAAGTCAAAGTTGGCCGTATAGAAAGGCGCTTGCACCCCGTATTTGGCTGCTTCTTCCTCGGACTCGTTGCGGTTAAAATCAACTACCAGCGAATCTTTGACCCCAAAGACCGGGTCAGAAACCAGGAATTCGTCACCACTGGCGAAAATGTGAGTAGTCAGAGGGTTATAACCGGGCGCTTTAACCAGCAAGTGAATATGGCCGGGCCGCCAATGTTTTCGCTGGAGAGCCCGCAGCATTGCGCCGACCGGCCCATCATCGGGGATGGGATAGGAGACCGGTCTTATCGCCACGAAACGGTAATAGCCCTGGTCGTCGGTATGGAAAATCCCGCGCAGGTTCATTTCGGGCTGGTCGGGGTCTTGCTGTTCGTAAAGACCGTTGGCCCCTCCCTCCCAGATGTCGAGAGTGGCGTTGGCAATCGGTGCCCCCTCGGTCGAAAGGACGCGGCCCTGGACTACCGCCGGGTCGCCCTTGCCATCTTTGTTTATGCTGGCGCCGACCGGCATTTCTTCGGCTCCATCCCGGTAGAACGGCCCAAAGATGGTATTCTCGGTGCTGCCTCCCCCGGCCCGGTGGTTGATGGCATCCACCAGCATGCTCACGCCCAGGGTATCCGAGAGCAAAATAAACTCTTGCCGGGCATCGTCGCACATCTGGCCGGTCCTGGTAAGAAACTGGATACCCGCCATCCATTCTTCCTCGGTCACATTCACTTCTCGCAAAAACGCGTGCAGGTGCAATACCAGGCTGGTCATAACTTCTTTCAAGCGGGCGTCAGGGGCATTCTCAAAGCTTGCCAGCACGTTCTGCGTAATTTTCTCACCCGCAACTTCATTTGTAACAGGCATCATTTTGAACCTCTCTTTACTCTTACCATTTTAGGACTTTCGCTTGAAACACTCTTTGGAAGTTACTTTCCAATTATTTTAAGGTTTTCCAGGCTCGATGCGAAAGTCGTGTATTTATAAAGGCCAAATTTCCCGCCTGACCTATACAAAATAGGTTGAACCGTTTTGCCAATTTGTAAAAATTTGACCGCACAGCCGTCGTTGCCAGGGCGGGACTTAGCCAACCGGCTGGATTATTGATTCGTTTCTTCTTCGTCTTCGGTTTCGGATAAAGGGCGGTAAACCGCGTTCCGGTCAACCGCCGCGTAGATGGCCGGGGCGATGGGGTTGCGCATTTCTTCAGCAAGGTGACCCAATAGCCCGGCGGCGCGGGCCAGCAAGGCCACACCCCTGAGTAGTTCGGGAGCCAGGCCAATATCGGCCAGGGCCGCCCCGGCCACCCCGGCCCCGTTCAGGGGTAACTTCCGACTGAGAATCTCGCCGTGGACCCGGCCAATGGCCTCGAACAGGCGCAGGTGCGGGCCGCGAAGATTCTCTTTTTCGGCCAGCTCAAAAATTACTGCAGTCCGGGGGTCAACGTTTTTGTGGACCGGGTGGCCCAACCCAGGCACGAATTTCCCCGCCGCCCGTTGCTCTTTAACGGCCTGGCGGGCCAGTTCGTCCCATTCCTCGGAGATGTTCGGGAGAGGACCGTCTACTTTAGCCAGGACACCGGCCAGAAAGCGGCCCGTATCCTCGGTCACGCCTAAAAAGCGGGAGCCTCCACCCAGCAACCCGGCAGCCAGGGCACCCTGCAACGCGTCGGGCGCGCTATAGAGGGTCATGCGGGCAGCGATAGCAATGGGGGTAAAACCGTGGTCGGCCAGCGAAACCTGCACCGCTTCAAACATGCGGACCTGGTTCGGGGTGGGCCGCTTCTGGGTCGCCAGCCACAGGGCCAGTTCGCCAAAACCGACCTGCCCGATAAGTTCTTCGGCCAGGTTATGACCCAGGAGGCGAATAGTGGTAGCGTCCGAGGTACCGAGTCCGGTAGGGAATTCCATACCTACCCAATCTCCTTTACTGTCTAGTGTGAAAGTTTGTCTATTGTTCCTGCGCCTGAAACTTTTTAGAGTCAGCGGAGCCGTTCTCCAAAGGAGCATAATCCGGCTGGCTGAGCCAGGCTCTAATTTCCTCGCTATCCTGGCCCAGGGCCGGGGGCGGCGAGACATAGCGGGGCGGCGTCCGGGAAAAAGTGAGAGGGTGGCGAATCATGGGTATCATGTCGGCTCCCTCACCTACTTCCACGATGGGGTTAAGGCCAATTTCCTGGGCGAATTTTACCCCGCCTTCGATGGTGTTAATAGGGCCGCAGGGCACACCCAGTTTTGTCAACCGGTCAAACCATTCTTTGGCCGGGCGGGTACGCAAGCGTTCCACCAGCAAAGGCCGTAACTCCTCCCGGTTGCGGTTGCGGTCCTCGGACCTGACAAACCGGGGGTCGTCGGGCAACCCCGGCAATTCGAGGGCTTCGCACAGTTTGCGGAACTGGCCGCTATTCCCTGCTGCAATAATAATATCAAGGTCGGCAGTTGGCAACGGTTCATAGGGAAAAAGGCTGGGGTGGGCGTTACCCATGCGGTGCGGCACCACGCCCCCGGCCACGTAAGCCGAGGTATGGTTGACCAGGCCGGAAAGGGCCGTGGCAAACAGGCTGATTTCGACGTGCTGGCCTTCCCCCGTCTTGTTGCGGTGATTGAGGGCGGCCAGGATACCGATGGTAGATTGCAAACCCGTCATCACATCAAAGACCGAGATGCCGGAGCGAAAAGGCTGGCCTTCGGGGTCGCCGGTAAGGCTCATCAGGCCGGACATAGCCTGGACTATCAGGTCGTAGCCGGGCAGGGAAGCGCCCCCGGCGGTCCCGAACCCGCTTATCGAGGCATAAATGATGCCGGGGTTGATTTGCTGGATGGCGTCGTAGTCGAGGCCAAACCGTTTCAGACCGCCGGGCTTAAAATTCTCAATAAATATATCGGCGCGGGAGGCTAACTCCCTGGCGAGTTTGAGGTCGTCAGCGGAGTTGAAGTCAAAGACGACGGCGTGTTTGTTGCGATTAATCGAAAGGTAATAGGTCGAGACCCCCTCGCGTTCCGGGGGTATCCAGGTCCGGGTTTCATCCCCGGCGGGACTTTCAACCTTGATAACGGTGGCTCCCAGGTCGGCCAGCAACATGGTGCAGTAGGGACCGGCTAGAACCCTGGAGAAATCGGCCACGACCAGGCCGTCTAAAGGGCCGGGCCGGGTCGCGCCATTGTTAGAAGATGCGGTTTGCTTCTCACTATTTTGCCCCATGGCTATTTAGCCTTCCCAGGAGGATAAACCGGCAAACGCCGGACCGGTTTGCTCCCCACAGTATCTTTATTTTTTTAACGTCGGATTTTGAGTCTTTGGGTTTATGTCCGTTGTGCGGACAGTTGTCCGTAATTCATTATAGACAGGCTTCCGGGCGCTGTCAATAGGTCTGGACCGGGACTAATTCAGGGCTAAAGTATCCACAATTTCATGATTTATTAGGGGTGAGAACTATTTCCGGGCGGCTTTGCCAGAGAGTCCAATCGGCGCTTATGGCGGCGGCGGTTTGCAACAAAATGGGCAGGTACTGGCCCAGGAGAGTTTCGAGACTGGTCTCGGCGGCATGGACGCTTATGTTGAGAGCGGCCACTACCCCACCGGAACCGTCGCGGACAGGCGCGGCAACCGAACGGATGCCGGGGGCGAGATGTTCGTCGGTAAGGGCCCAACCCTTGGTCCTGACTTCCTGCAAGACCCTGGTGTATTCGGCCTTATCGGGCTTCCAGAGAGGGTTAATACCGGAGCGGCTCGGCTCGGCCAGCACTTTTTCAAGTTCTTCGGGTGATAAAGCGGCCAGTAAGACCTTACCTAGCGAGGTTTGCAGGGCCGGGAAGCGAGTCCCGATTCTGACGGCGATAGTGATAATCTTGGGGACGGCCACCCTGGCGACATAGACAATATCCGAGCCGTCAAGCTGGGCCAGCGAGGAAGATTCGCCGGTTGTTTCAACCAGTTTTTCGAGATGAGGGCGGGCAATTTCCCAGATGCTGGTGGACCCGATATAGGCCATCCCCAGTTCCAGGATGCGGGGAGTGAGGCTAAAGCCGTTGGGATTGTTGCGGACATAGCCGAGTTCTTGCAGCGTCAGGAGCATCCGGCGAGCGGTAGGCCGGGCGAGGCCGCTGGCCGCTGCTATCTCACTTAAGGTCATGGTGGGCCGGTTGGGACCAAACGCCCGGATGACATCCAGGCCCCGCGCCAGGGCTTCTATAAAGTCAGGTCCAGTTTCCCCGCGCATTTCTTCCCCTTATTTTTTGACAACTAGCTTTAGCAATTTAATAAAAATAACCGCAATTTTACCCTGGCTTATGGTAGCAGATTCACCGCCCGGCTGTCTATGCTCCTTTTTTACCGTTTTTAATTTTTCTATTCGAGCCAGACCAGATTATAAAACTAAACACAAAAAACTAAAATCTATACTGTTGAAAAATGTTAACGGGTATTGACTCCGGCTCCAAAAATATGTAATACTATAAAAGTGGACGGTTGTCCGCTATGCGGACAGCCCCTTATTCGCCAAAAATATTCTAAAGAACATTATATCAATAGGCAATGAAGCTAGAAGTTATCAGAAACAGGCAAGGGCGCCCGTCAACCAGACCCCACCGGTTGAAGTTTCGCCTGCTGCCTGAATAATATGAGGTGAGCAGAGATGAGCCAGACTTCTGAAACAAATGCTACCCAGTTTGAGGCGGATCGCCCGGTGGTATTTCGTAACGCCACCGTTATCACAGTTGACCCGGCCCTTGGCTTAATTGAAAATGGCGATGTTTTTGTGAGCGGTAACACCATCGTGAGTGTAGGCCGCCAGCTTGAAGTACCGGATGGTACGGCAGAGATTGACGCTACCGGCGGTATCCTGATGCCGGGTATGGTCGATACCCACCGTCACATGTGGCAGACCGTGCTGCGGGGTTACGGTGCAGATTGGACGCTTACAAACTATTTCTACTTTTATTACCTGAACTGGGGCAAGATTTTCCGGCCCGAAGATATTTACGCCGGTAACTTGCTTAGCGCCATCGAGGCGATTGACGCCGGGGTGACGACCACGGTGGACTGGTCGCACGGTCTCCAGACGGTAGATCACGCCGATGCCGCCGCCGACGCCCTCGAATCGGTGCCGGGCCGCTTTGTCCTGGCTTATGGCAACCTGCTCGGCGCGCCCTGGGTCTGGAGCAAAGCACCGGAATTCCGCGACTTTGTCCGCCGCCGGATTGACGGCCACAGCGACATGCTGCGGATGCAACTGGCTTTCGATGTCACCGGCGACCCGGCTTTCCCCGAAAAGGGCGCTTTTGAATCGGCCCGCGAACTGAATTTGCCCGTAACGACCCACGCCGGGGTCTGGGGCGCCACCAACGACACCGGTATCCAGCAAATGTACGATGGCGGGTTTATGACCCCGTCCACCATCTATGTCCATGCCGCTACCCTCTCCGATGATTCCTACCAGAGGATTGCCGCGACGGGCGGGCACGCCTCAGTTTCGAGCGAGAGCGAGCATAACGCCGGGCAGGGCTACCCACCTACCTGGATGCTGCGGCGGCACAACATTCCAGTTTCGCTCTCGATGGATACCAGCGTCTGGTGGAGCGGCGATTTGTTCTCGGCTATGCGTTCGACCCTCAGCGCGGACCGCTCCCGTGAACACATGGAAGCGCATAAACTCGGCAATACCGTCATGCTCTCACACTTACGGGCCGAACAGGTCGTGAACTGGGGCACCATGGGCGGTGCGGAAGCCCTCGGTATGGAGAATATCATCGGCAGCATCACGCCCGGCAAGAAAGCCGACCTGGTCCTGATTAAAAATGACCAGTCTCCGGTTATGTTCCCGCTGGTCCATCCTTACGGTCACGTGGTCTTCCAGGCCGGGCGCGGGGATGTCCATACCGTGATGGTTGACGGCAAGGTCGTTAAATACAATGGCCGTCTGCTTGGTGACGACCTCAACCGGGCGCGGCAGGCTATAGAGAAATCGGTCGAGTATATCCGGGGCCAGTTGGGGCCGCAAGCCTGGAACGAAGCCATGAACCCGGAAAAAGCAACAGTCGAGTTTATCGACAATCCCTATACCTATACCGAAAAGAGCAGCGCCTCTTAATTCGGGGTCTGGTTGGCCGGGCGGTTTCCAAAACCAGGGACTGCCCGGCCAATCTCTGTTTTTTCTTAATAAAATTGTTAAGATTACAGGTGAAAAAGTTTAAGTTAAGGAGGACGAGGAGTAAGGCCAATGACTAACGCCGAAATGCCCGCGGCTGTAATTCAACAATATGCCACCCCACCAGCCTATCTTTCTATCCCCAGGCCCACCTTTACGCCGGGCCAGGGGCAGGCGCTGGTGCGAGTGCTGGCGGCCCCAATCAGCCCCCTTGACCTGCTTTGCGCTACCGGCACCTCTTATTTTGGCCCGCCGCCCCTGCCCTATATCCCCGGTGTCCAGGGTATCGGGATAGTCGAGGAAGCTGATACCCTGCCAACCGGCCAGCGCATCTGGTTTAACGGTGAGGCCGGGATGAAGCCGGGTAACGGAAGCATGGCCCTTTACTGCATTGTCAAAGAGGAAAACACCCTGGCCTTACCCGATGGAGTGAGTGACGACGCGGCGGCTTCGCTCGGTCTTTCGGCCATTGCGGGCTGGATGGCCCTGACCTGGCGGGGCAACCTTCAACCGGGAGAGCAAGTGTTGGTCCTGGGGGCCAGCGGCGCGGTAGGTCAGGTCGCGGTCCAGGCGGCCCGTATCCTTGGAGCGAGCCGGGTGATTGCGGCTGCCCGCAGCGAAAGTGGCCGCGAACAGGCCCTCAAACAGGGGGCCGATGTGGTGGTGGACCTCTCCGGTGACGACCTGGCCGACATCACCCGGCGTATCGAGGCGGCCTGTGAAGGCCCTTTGCATCTCGTAATCGACCCGGTCTGGGGTCTTCCGGCGGAAGCGGCCCTGCGTTCCCTGGGCCACCACGGTAGACTGGTCAATATCGGTTCGTCTGCCGGGGCAGTGGTCCGCTTCGAGTCGGCCCTGGTGCGGAGCCATCTCCACAACATTCTCGGCTACACCAATAACGGTCTGACTGGCAAGCAGAAAGCGGACGCCCTGGCGGAAATTCTCAAATACGCCGCCGAGGGACGGCTGAGCGTGGCGCGAGATAGGCTTCCACTTTCCCAGGCGGCCGAGGGCTGGGAACGCCAGGCCCGGTCGGCCTCCCGCAAGATTATTCTTATTCCAGGTTAAAAACTTTTTGGGTTAAAAATTAATTCCTATTTTTCCTAAAATAAAAGGCTCCGGGGCTTTAACAGCACTCGGAGCCTTTTATTTTCAGGTTTGGAAAACCCCAAGCCGTCTTAGCTGATAGTTATTTCACCGCTGATGGTTACGTCGTTACAGGTCACCGCCAGGTAACCATAGCCTGTTGCTGAATTGTTGCCAATTGTCCAGGTCCAGGTGGCATTGCCGTTTGCATCGGTGGTCTGTTTTCCAAGGCCTTCGGTCGAACTCCGGTAGCCTTCGGGGTCGTAATATTCCAGGTTACAAGCCAGGTTAGGGTCGGCTTTAATCGAAACACTGGCCTTTCCGCCCCGTGTCGTCCCGTTGATATTACTCAGGGTAATCCCGGTATCCTTCTGGTTCATTAACCGGAAGTAGATAACCGATTGGTGATGGGTGGTGGTGCCTTCAAAGACCCACGACCACAACCCCGCGTAATAACCCGAAAAGCTGGTATCAAAACTGATCGTACCCGCGCCGTTGGAAGGAATAGTGTAGGTCTTTTTGGTACCCGCGACCGGGTGTCCATCGGGGTCGTTGAGCCAGTAACCCACCTGCTCACCACCCTTAAACCCGGCCCCTGTGGCCCAGGCGTAGGTACCCAGGGCCATACAACGGCTGGGAGCAATACTACCGGTTATTGAGTCCGGCACGTCCTTGCAGACAACCTTGGGGGTGGCGGGAGTGGTCGGGGTAGTAGGTGTCGTTGGCGTCGTCGGAGTGCTGGCAGCGCCATCTTTTACTTCACTACCCAGAAGACCGAGTTCAACCTTGTAAGGGTCAGGGTTGGCCGGGTGATATTCGAAGCGGGCCCGCTCGAACCATTGGGTTTCGACGGTATCGCCGCTCCCGTTGGTTTCGACCACGCTGGGTGAAATGGGTAGACCGAACAGGGCTAGACTCTCGGGGTAGCTCTTACCAGCGGCCCCGTCAAATTCCAGGCCGTGAGTTTTGAAGTAGTTCAAAAAAGGTCCGCAAACGTTCTGGCCGGTATCCGAGAACGCCAGGCAATCGGCGGAAACCGGGCCGCCCGAAGACTTGCCAAATTTAGTCCAATCCCGGCCCTGCTGTTCGAGGCGCACAACTCCTAAACGGCCCAGCAGCACATCATAAGGGGCCGCGTTTTCGGGGTGTAGCTCCAGGCGGTTACGCTGGAAAATTTGGACCTGGAAAGGTTTACCTTCAACCAGTTCCTGGTGCTGGTCACTGATGGGGAAACCAAAGACAGCCAGCCCACCGTTTTGCTCCCAATATTGTTTAATCCGGCCTTCCATACAAAAGCCGGTTTCGTTGAAACAAGACTTGTCCCCGTCCGCAGCGTTTGCCTGTAAAGGTTGCAAAATCAATACGGCCATAAGCAAAAACGGGACAATGAATAAGCGCGAGCGCAACTGCATCGTAATCCTCCAAAGCTGCTTATTTAATTTCTTAATGGGAAATGCAGCATAATTATAGCCCATAAACTAAAATAATGCCACATTTTATTAAACAATTTCAAGCTGTCATTAGAATGTAATATATTCGTATACAACTTGAGTTGCCGTATATTGAGTCAAGATCAAAATAATCAAAATGAGGGTTTAAAAGAATAAATAAAAGATTGTATTTTGAAGTTAATTAAATACAAATTACCAGGGTGTGTTAAAAATTCCTCAAGACTTACAAATTGGTTGCTTTGGGAAATTAGGGCTATAATTTTACCGCTGCAAAGCCAAAGACAGGCGCAGTTGGAACCTGGAAATTTTTTAGATTGGGGAGAAAACAGGACAATGAAAGTCACTCTAGACAGTAACATCAAGCTTGAAAAAATCGAATGGGTTTCGCTATGGGGCGAACGCTGGCGCAACGCCGGGCGAAATGCCCGCCTGGGCGTCCACGGCAAAAAGTTGAGAGTAGATTTAGCCCGTATCACCGCCGGGGGTATCACCGGGTTTGGGATGGCTAATCTTCCGAAAGAACGTGCAGAATCTCTACTAGGTAATTCTCTAAGGGATATGTTTACCGAAGATGGGCTGGTTCAACCGGCCTTTTTCGACCTCGAATTCCCTTTGCTCGATTGGCTCGGACAGGTCAATAACACCCCGGTCTATAAACTGGTCGCTGGAGATTTCTTCCAGGCCGGAGACGCCCCGTTCCGGGTACCATTTTACGATACCTCGTTATATTTTGACGACCTGGACCTCGCCGACGATAAAGCCGCCGTCGAATTGATGCAGAACGAGGCCAGGGAAGGCTGGGAACGCGGTCACCGCAACTTCAAAGCTAAAGTGGGGCGCGGGGCTCGCTTTATGCCCCTGCAGGCCGGGATGCAGCGCGATATTGCGATTGTAAACGGTCTCCGGGAGGTGATTGGGCCGGACGGTTACCTGATGGTGGACGCTAACAACGGCTTTAACCTCAATTTGACCAAAGAATTCCTGGCGGCGACCCGTGAAGCTAAAGTCTTCTGGCTGGAAGAAGCTTTCCACGAAGACGACCAGTTGTATTCTGACCTGAAAGAATGGCTGGTCGCCGAGAATCTACCTGTCCTGATTGCGGACGGTGAGGGGCTCGCCTCCCCTCTCCTGATTGATTGGGCCAAAGCCGGGCTGATAAATATCGTGCAATACGACATGCGCGGGTTCGGATTTAGAAACTGGATCGAACTGGGCCGGGAACTGGATAAGGCCGGGGTAAGGAGCGGCCCTCACAATTACGGCGTCCTCTATGGAAACTATGCCTCGGCCCACGTCGCTTCGGCCATCAAAGGGTTTGCCTTCGTGGAGTGGGACGGTGGTTTTGTCGATGGGCTGGACGCCTCGGCCTACCGGATTGAAGATGGCAAGTTGGTGGTACCGGATAAAGCGGGCTTTGGCCTGGCCCTTGATGATAAATATTTTGCCGCGAAAGTGAGCGAGAGCGGCTGGGCGGTCTAGCGATATTTAAGCCTCCCGGCTCTAAAGCCGGGACAACCTTAGGGCGCCGGTTAAATTTTTCTTCTTTATTGGAAGCCAGATTTAGCAGGAGCCCTTTTTTTGACATTTTTCCAAACCCGGTCCAAGAAATAACCCAAACCCGGTAGGACAGGCATTAAAAATGCGATTGGATGTCCATACCAAAATGTAAGATAATTGGTTGTTCAGTATTTAGCTGTTTCAAATCAAGATGAAGTGAAGTGCGAGGAAAATGGTTATCCTTGAAACGGTCCACCTGGGCAGGGAAGTGGACACCAAAAAATTAGTCAATGATATTTCTATCCAGGTTGAACGAGGCGAAACACTCTCGATTGTTGGGCCGAGCGGGGCCGGAAAATCTTCCTTCTTGAGACTGCTCAACCGTTTGGACGAGCCGACTACCGGTACCCTCCTTTTGAACGGCACCGACTACAAAACTATCTCACCCAGGGACCTCCGGCGGCGTATCGGCATGGTCTTGCAAGCGCCCTATCTATTCCCTGGAACTGTTGCGGATAATCTGCGGTTTGGCCCACTCCAGCAGGGGAAAGAACTTGAAGATACCCGCCTCCGCCATCTCTTAACACAGGTCGGGCTGGATGGCTACGCCGACCGGGACATCTCCCGACTGTCGGGTGGTGAAGCCCAGCGGGTTTCCCTGGCCCGAACCCTGGCGAATAGCCCGGAAGTTTTATTGCTTGACGAACCGACCTCGGCGCTGGACCGGACCGCCGAAGGCGAGGTCGAGAAGTTGCTAGGAGAGATTATCGCTGCCGAGGGCTTGACCTGTCTGATTATCACCCATAACCCGGCCCAGGCGTTACGGCTGTCCAAACGCTCGATGTTACTTGAAGCCGGTCAGCTCGTGAAAATTGGTCCGGTGGAGGAGATTGTCCATGCTTAACGAATTTTTTAAGGACCAGCTCTGGCTTGGCGTAGCCCAGGCGGCGGTCACGGTCGTCCTGGCGGTGGCGGTGACCCTGGTGGGACGGTGGTGGAAAATCCACCTCGAAAAAGAAGTGGGGATAGCCCTGGTGCGCGGTATCGTCCAGATTGTCATTGTAGCATTGGTATTGGTGGTGCTTCTAAAAGGGCCGGAACTGGTGGCGGTGCCGGTCTTGATAGGGATGATTATTACGGCCAGTGTGATAGCTGGGCGGCGGGTTAAGGGGATTGCGGGTTCAATCTGGGTATCCTTTTACGGTATCGGTTTCGGGGCCGGGCTGGTAATCTTGCTGATGGTCCTGGTAGGGGTGATTGACGCGGCCCTGACCTCGGTTATCCCGGTCGGCAGCATGCTTATTGCCAATTCTATGAATACCTGCGCCCAGGCCCTGGAACGGTTCGCCTCAGACCTCAGGTCTCACACCGGGCAGGTCGAAGCGGGATTGGCCCTGGGTGCCGCTCCTGACGAATGCGTGAAACCTTACACTCAGTCGGCGGTCCATAGCAGCCTGATTCCCCGGATTGACCAGCTTAGCTCCCTGGGAATTGTCTGGATACCCGGCCTGATGAGCGGGATGCTGGTGGCCGGGGCCGATCCGGTTTATGCGGCGGTCTACCAATTTGCCGTCATTACAATGATGTTCGCGTCATCGGGCCTGACTTCCGTTGTGAGCGTTTTGCTGGTCCAACGCCGGGTCTTTTCTCCGGCCCAACAGCTTTTGTTGCGCCCTGGCAACTCGGTGCCATCCGTTAAAAAGGGGCGGGCTGCCTGACCCGGCCCCTTTCGTTTGTTATATTTTGAAGAGAAAAAACCACTCAAAAGGACAATTTTATTGATTTTTATTTTCGGATTAGCAATTATCCGATTGCTTATAATATTTAGTTTGTAAGATGCCAATAACCTAAATAAAATTTAATCTTTACGGCTATATTACAAAAACCAAATAACTTAGCCTCAACATAATTTCCTAGTATTAAATCACTCGAAGTACTATTACTAAACTTAGCTAAATGGTCCCCCTTTTTTAAGCTACTGCGTAATGCAAATGAAATATAAAGAATATATCATTGAAGAGTAAAAGAAATCCGCTCGTGAGTGAGGATTTGTTCGAGGGAATAAGAAGTAACAAATCGGAACTCGGAAAGAAGAACCCTAAAAATTACAGGTGTATTTTATCCGGTGTTTCAATAAACTGGCTTATAACCTCAAAGTGGAAAATACCAATTCCACCTTGGACTAAAGTGTGATACAGGGTTTGACAGGATTTAGCTGACCACGCGGCCTTGCTTTACCCATTCCCTTCTTTTTCAAAATTTTATTTGTTGGCTGTATGAATATCCTTAATTTTATGGGAGTTTATTAACTATGTCTACTTTTTTTGGCAAAGGCACCTTGAACAAGCTGATGACCAGCCTGATGGTTGCCGCAATAATTTCTACTGTTTTCTTAGCCAGTATCCAACACGCTAATGCTGCTACCGGCACGGTTGACCTGTCCGGTGGTGATTTAACCCTGACCGTTCCCACCGATTTTTCTTTTAGCGGGGTTACCCTCGATGGTTTGGCTGACAAAAGCGCCACCGGCACCTTTACAGTTGGGGTTGACGACCCGAGCGGCACCAATGCCGGTTGGAAGCTAAGCGCAATCTTGACCCCCCTGGCAGATACCAACTCGCACACTTTACCTGCCGCGCAGATTTTGACTTCAAATGACATTGCTGTGACTGACACCAGCGGGGCTACTGCCGCCACTAATAGCATCTCTTATCCTTATACTTTCCCGGAAAGTGTCGCTACGGTCTTCTATAATGCCGCTGTTAACACCGGCCAGGGTTCTCACTCTTACGGTGTAACCATTACCCAGAGTGTGCCGAAAAATAGCTACGCTGGCACCTACAGTGGCACTCTGACCATCTCGCTTGTTGCCGGTCCGGCCTAATAGATTGAACAGGCTTGACTGTAAACGTCCCCGGTAGAAAGAGTCCTGGCTCCCTGCGGGGAGCCGGGACTTCTTTGGGATAAAAATTCGGAAGTACAACAAAAAGGTTTTAGAGGTAACGAGGATTTTAATTATATGAATACCAGGTTGGTAACCGGTTCAAAACTAACTGTCATTCTTGCGCTATTATTAACTATTATTTTTTCAACTACCGCCGCACATGCTGCTGATAATTCGACTGATGCCCCAAAATTCGGCATCAAACCCGCCACCCCAGGCACCCCAGCCACTTCGAAAGGTTACTTCATTCTTAAAGGCCAGCCCGGCGAGGCTATAAGTGACGCCGTTATTGTAAGCAATCCCGGCACGGTACCGGTAAAACTGGTCCTTTATGCGGTAGATGCGACGAACGGGGACACCGGTGGAATTAGCTACTATTCCCAGGCCAGCAAGCCTACGGACGTTGGGGCCTGGGTTGCCATCAGTAACACCGCGGTGGAGTTGCCCGCAAAAACTCAACTGACTGTTCCCTTTACTATAAATGTCCCTAAAGAAGCCGGTAACGGGCAGCACCTGGGTGGTATTGCAGCTCAACTCGTCAACGATTCTAACTCAGGAACTACAGCTACCAACCAAAACCAGGCCAGTATGTCGGTCAAAACCGTTACCAGGGCCCTAACAGCGGTCCAGGTAAACGTAGGTGATGCCGCCCCTATTCTTTCCCTGGCGATTACCGGAGCCAAACTTAACGAGACCAACGGTCAAAAGAACCTGTCCATCGACCTAAAAAATAACGGTAACACCATGGTTCAGCCAAAAGGCGAAGTTACCTTCACCGATGCAACCGGCAAAGTCACCTTAAATGCCCCGGTTGCCCTCAATAACATTCTGCCCGGAAACAATATCACTTACCCGGTTGAAATCGGCAATCTTACCGCCGGGACTTATAAAGTTCACGCTTCCCTGGACTTTGGCAATTCCAACCCGGCGGTTTACGATAGCACGATTGAAATCAAAGCCCCGGCAGCCAGCCAGGCTTTGCCCGTTATCGGCAAGGTAGTTGCCTCCCCGACCCCGGCCACTGTTGCGACAACAGTCGCGGCCAGTACCGATAACAGTTCGATGTTATTAGGAATACTGATTGGGTTTGGCGCAATGCTAGTCATAGGCGGGCTTGGCCTGGGCGGATTTATGTTGATGAAACGGGGTAAAGCAAAACCCCTGGGTTAATAAGCGGGTTCCACTATGTTTAAGTCAAAGATTTTTCAGAAAATAGCCGTTAGGTGGTTAAAAGTAGCTATCTGGTTCGTGGTCCTGGTAGCCGTTGTAACAATTCAGTCCGGGGCTTTCAAAGCCTCGGATGTGGAAGCGAGCATAGAGATTACAGCCACAGTTAATGACCCTGTCATTGATAAGGTGCAACCTTCTACCGGCCCGACCGAAGGAAATTTGCAAGTAAACATCAGTGGAATCAATTTTACAAACGTTATTGCCGTCACTTTTGGAGGTGTCAACGTTAAGAGCTTTACCACCGTCAGCGATAGCCAGATTGCGGCGGTAATTCCACCGGGCCAGGCAGGGGCGGTTAAAGTCGTGGTCATCACCGAGGATAAAGCCGGGGCGCTAGATAACGGGTTTACTTATGTAACCACGGCAACCCCAACCAGCGTCCCTTTTCCTACCCCTAACGCTACCACCAGCCCGACCACACTGGCGGCAACTCCAACCGGGACCAGTGAAACAACCCAACCGCCTACCACCACTTCTAACAGTGGGGAACCCACGACAACTTCCGGCGTTAGTGTTACACCTGAACCAACCACGGCTCCTGTTACAATGACGACTACACCGGAAGCAACCCTGACCAACACGCCTGGAAGCACTCCGGTGCTTTCACCAACCCTGGAGCAAACTACCGCAACCCCAACCCTGGAGCCAGCTACCGCAACCCCAACCGAAGCCGCGCTTACCGCCACCCCAGCCTCAACTAATGGTCCGGTTGTTACACCGACCGTGACGCCAGAAGACTCGATGACACCGGAGCCGACCTCCACGGTAATCCCGACTGCAACACCTGGGGAAAACAGCCCAACCCCGGTAAATACGCCCACAGTCAGGCCGTCAAGTAGCCCGACTACGGTTCCCACAACGGCGGAACAGGCTACCGTTACACCAAGCCCAACCGTTGCTTTGGCACCGTCAGTGACCCCGGCCAATTCCAGTCCGGCCCCTTCAACCCTGGCGGCAACCGTTACGGTTATTCCGCCGACCGGAACCATTGAGGCAGCCGCGGTTAGCGCGACCCCGGATTTAGACGCCACTGCGACCGCCATTGTAATCCCATCCCCCACACCTGAACTTACGGCTACGCCTACCGCTATTGTCGCGCCGACCCCGACCCCGACCCCGGCTTTAAGTCCCAGCCCTTCACCAACAGTCCCGGTCGAAGGAGCACCGACCATTATCGGGGTTAGTCCGGCCCAGGGGACTGTAGAAGGTGGCACAACCGTTGTCATCACCGGAAGTAATTTCTCACCGGATACGGAAGTGACTTTTGGCGGGTTACCCCCGGCCTCAGTAGTAGTTAACAGCCCTACCCGGCTAACGATAGTAACCGCCCCGCAACAGGCCGGGACTATCTCAATCGTTGTTAAAAATGGGGGCGGGTTGGCATCATTAGCCGACGCTTTCATCTACGTGGCAGACACTGTGGTCATCTCGCAGCAGCCCACCAACTTTAACTATACCGGCAAACTCAACGGTAAAACCTTGATCTTGAAATCATCTTTCAAGGTAGGAATTAAAGTTACTGGCACAAACCCGGCGGGCTGGCGGCTTGTGGCGCGCAGCACGGTGTTAAGTTCCGGGTCGGCTTCGATACCGGCCACTAATCACACCATCCAGAATGTCCAGTTGGTTTCCAATAATGGCATAGCCCCGGTTAACAGCCTGGCGTACCCGATGACTTTCCCGGTTAATACCGACACCATCTTTTTGGCGGCGCCCGGTACCGGGACCGGCGAGACCACCCTGACCTTCGAAACCCAACTGGTAATTCCACCTGGCATCCCTGCCGGTAGCTACAAGCTTAGCTTGAATGTCGAAGTCGTTAGCGGAGATGTAGCCTGAGAAGGCCTATTAAAATAGGTCCGGCGTGACTGATATAGTTATACCGGGCCTATTTTGGTTGCGGATTATTCAGGTCAATCCAGGATTCAAGCAGTAGCGGGGCTCCCAATGCGGTCCAGTTCCGCGATGGCCTCGGCGGGGAGGGTCACACTAGCCGCCGCCAGGTTTTCCCGCAGGTGATCCAGGGATGAGGTTCCCGGTATCAAAAGGATGGTAGGCGAATGCTGCAACAGCCAGGCCAGGGCGACTGTCTGCGAGGTCAGACCCAACCGAGCCGCTACCCCATCGAGTACTTCGGATTGCAGGGGCGAGAAACCACCCAGGGGGAAGAAGGGGGTGTAGCCGATTCCTTCGCGGGCGGAACGCTTCACCAACGGCTCATCCACGCGCCGGGCAATATTATAAAGGTTCTGGACGGTTACCACGGGCGCAATAGCCTGGGCCTCGCTGAGTTGCTCGGAGTTCACCCCGCTCAACCCCAGGTGCCTGATTAACCCCTGCTGCTGTAATTCGGCCAGTACCTCGAACTTATCGGCTATCGAGCCGGGGGTAGGTTCTTCATGAGCACCGACCCGCAGGTTCACCACCTCAAGCACATCCAGCCCCAGGTGCCGCAGGTTGTCATGGACCGCCTGGATTAACTGCTGGCGGGAATGGGCCGGTATCCAAGAAGCATCAGGCCCACGCAGTGCCCCTACTTTGGTCACGATATGTAAATTCGCCGGGTAAGGATAAAGGGTCTCGCGGATAAGTTCATTGACGGTGTAAGGGCCATAGAAATCGCTGGTATCAATATGGGTCACTCCCTGCTCTACGACCTCTCGCAGGACCGCTTGAGCTTCCTTCTTGTCTTTGGGCGGCCCAAATACGCCCGGTCCGGCCAGTTGCATAGCGCCAAAACCCATTCGGCTGAGCGTGAGGTCCGGGGCCAGGGTCAGACTGCCGCCGGGAATTGTTGTTGCCATTTCTTAAAACCTTTCTTTTAAATAATCTCTTTCAATTCTTTAATGCCTTATTATTGAGCCCCATTGGTTAGTCAAATTACTAACTAACTGGTTAGTTATAAACTATCACGAACTAACCGGTTAGTCAAGTGGTATAATAAGGTCAAATAAAATTGCGATGTTAAAAGTGAGGGTCCTTAGAAACATGCAAAACGCCGAAGCCACCCGCGAGAGAATATTGGAGGCGGCCCTGGCCGAATTCTCGGCCTACGGGGTAGCCGGGGCCAGGGTCGACCGGATCGCCCGGGAAGCGGGCTGCAACAAAAACTTAATCTATATCTATTTCGAGAGCAAAGAAAACCTGTTTACAACCGTCCTGCAAAAAAACCTCTTGCGGCTCTACCAGGAAATTGCCTTCAATCCCTCTGACCTCCCCGGTTATGCGGGGCGCGTCTTCGACTACACCCTGGCCCATCCTGACTTGATGCGTTTGGTGGCCTGGACCAACCTGGAACAACAGGCTGTCACCCCGGACCGGTTGGGCGTACATAGCGGTAAGGTCGAGGAAATCCGCCAGGCCCAGGAGAGCGGACTGGTTAACCCTAACTTTCCACCCGGCTTTATCCTGATTATGGTTATGACCATGGCTAACGCCTGGTCGGCTTCCAACCCCTACGGGCAACAACTTGAACCTTCTGCCCTGCAAGACCCCACCAAACTACGTGCGAATATTATCGAAGCGGTAAGACTGCTTACCATTGTTACGGGTTAGGGTTTCAATTTAAACCTTTTTATAAAATTCCCCCTGGATTATTTTCCCTATCCATCCGTTATTTTAGCAACCCTGGAAATCTCCATTTAACACAAGGTTAACGACAATTTTAAATCTTATTAAAAGCTATTGGTTAAGATTAGTCGGTTCAGAAATGGAATGTTAAAAAATCGCTTTAACAAAGACCGCTCGAACATTGTTTTGAGGTTTTTTAGCATCAGGGTTGGTAAATAAAAATCGGTAAAACTCATACAATTCAGGAAATATACCCTGCAAAAAATTAAAATTTAGTTTATTATCTGGGAAATAAATAAAAACAGGTAGAGAATATCTTCACCCTTCGCCAGGCCACTTTTTAATTTCTGTTTTATTTAGTTAACAGGTATCCCTTACAAACTTTTCGTGTGCCAGTTTTTATCTGCTCGCGTTTTTGGATTGTTCAACTTTCCAAATTGCTTGATAAACAGAAGAAAGGACTGCTGGAACCGTGAAATATAGTAACGCCGTTCAAAACAATTGGACGGGTTTAATTTTGCCCCAGCCAAAACGGGCCGGCGGTTTTTTCAACCGCCAGCCCAAAGGGCTTAATATTCTGGTGGTAGTGGCTTTGCTCGTCTCCACTTTTGCCACCCTCTCGGTCGTAGAGCCGGTAGCGGTTACCCACGCCGCCGGGTTAAACAGCGCCAACCTGGTTGTCTTACGGGTCGGCGATGGTGGCGCCTCTCTTTCGAGTGCGGCTACCGCTGTGTTTCTGGATGAAATTACCACCAACGGCAGCAAGGTCCAAAGCCTGGGCTTACCAACCGCCGTTTCGGGCAATAACCGCATCTTAACCGAAAGCGGTTCGGCCAGTTCGGAAGGAGCCCTGACCCGCTCCGCCGATGGGAAATACCTTTCCCTGGTCGGTTACGATGCCGCTCCCGGTACGGCAAGCGTGGTTTCAACCGCCAGCGCTACTACCAACCGCATTGTTGCCAGGGTGGATGGCAGCGGCAATATTGATACTTCGACCCGCATTTCCGACGCCTATACCGGCAATAATATCCGGGCTGCCGTAACCGATGACGGTTCCCGCTTCTGGACGACTGGGCCCGGTCAGGGGATTCGCCTGGTCAGTTTCGGTAATACCGGCACGACCACCGCGATAAATTCCCTTAACACCCGTGTCCCGGCCATCTTCAACCGCCAGCTTTATGTTTCTTCTTCGTCAGGCTCCAATATCGGCGTGAATTCGGTTGGAACGGGCTTGCCGACCGCCAGCACTGCGGTCACCCTTCTGCCCGGTGTAACCACGGCCACCAACGCTTACGCCTATCTGCTTTTGGACCGCGACCCCGGTGTGGCGGGGCCGGATACCCTTTACGTCGCCGACCAGGCAAACGGTCTGTTGAAATTTTCTTTTGACGGCACCACGTGGACTTCTCGCAACAAGCTTGCCGGTAACCTGACCGGTCTGACCGGGACCGTAAACGCGGACAATTCCGTCAGCATCTTTGCGACCTCCGGCACCAGCGCCGGGAATAATCTGGTCAGCTATACCGATACCGCCGCCTTTAACCAGGACCTGGCGAGCGGTTCGTTTGCGACCATTGCGACTGCCCCGGCCAACACGGTCTTCCGGGGTTTGGCTTTCGCGCCCGAAGGGGCGACCGGTGGCGACAGCGCCCCGTCTATCACTACCAACCCGGCCAGCCAGACCATTTCCAGCGGCCAGACCGCTACCATGACCGTGGCGGCCACCAGCACCCTACCCTTAACCTATCAATGGTACCAGGGGACCAGCGGTGATACCTCGAACCCAATTGCGGGCGCTACCAACAACACCTTTACCACCCCGGCCCTGACCGTTACAACCAGCTACTGGGTCCAGGTCGCCAATTCGGCGGGTCCGGCCAATAGCAACACGGCCACGATTACAGTCAACAGCCCGGTTACCTGTGGGGGAGATTTCACCCATACCTACCAAATCCAGGGGACTACCAATACCTCTCCCTTAAGTGGCCAGACCGTGACCGTCCAGGGTGTGGTTGTGGCAGACGACGAAGGCCCTTCCCCGGCCCTGCGCGGCTTCTACATCCAGGATGAAACCGGTGACGGCAACCCGGCTACCTCCGACGGTCTGTTCGTCTTCAACGGCAATAACAACAGCGTCAGCGCCGGGCAGGTGGTGCGTGTAACCGGTGTGGTCAGCGAATACCAGGGCTTGACCGAGGTAACTGCCAGCACCATTGATAGTTGTAACCGTACCGCGACCATTACGCCGACCGATGTCACCCTGCCTTTCTCCAGCGCCGATTTCCCGGAACGCTACGAGGGTATGCTGGTGCGGCTATCCCAGCAGTTGTTTGTTACCGAGTCTTACCAGTTGGGCCGCTTCGACCAACTGACGCTGTCTTCCGGCAGCCGCTTGCGCCAGCCGACCGAGTTGGCCGACCCTGGGGCCCCGGCCCAGGCTATCCAGGCCGCCAACGATCTCAACCAGATTATTATTGACGATAATTTGCAAAACCAGAACCCCGACCCGATTATTTTCGGCGGGGGCACCAGTCCTTTAACTGCCTCCAATACCGTACGCATTGGCGATAGCGCCACCGGGATTGTGGGCGTGCTGGACTACACCTGGGCCGGGAACTCTGCCAGCCCCAACGCTTACCGGGTCCGCCCGACCATCCAGCCGAACTTCGTCCCGACCAACCCCCGGCCCACCGTGCCGGATAAAGCGCCGGGCAGCCTGCGCGTGGTTGGGGCCAACTTACTCAACTACTTCAACACCTTTAGCGGTTGTACCTATGGGGTTGGCGGGGCTCCCGCCGATTGTCGCGGGGCCGAGAGCCAGACCGAGTTTGACCGCCAGTCCGCCAAGACCGTGGCCGCTCTTACGTCCAGCCAGGCCGATGTAATCGCTTTCAGTGAAATCGAAAACAACGGCTATGGACCGAACAGCGCCATTGTCGACCTGGTTACCCGCCTGAACGCCAAAGCTGGTGCCGGGACCTGGGCCTTTATTGACGCAGATGCCAACACCGGGCAAGTAAACTCGCTCGGCCTGGATGCTATTAAGGTAGGCATCCTCTACAAACCGGCTAAAGTAAACCCGATCGGTAAGACGGCGGTCTTGAATACCGGCGCTCTGGGCCTGTTCCAACTGGCCGATGGCAGCGTACAGGGGCGGAGCCGCCCGGCTATAGCCCAGTCATTCGAGCAGAATTCGAACGGCGAAAGCTTTACCGTGGTCGCCAATCACCTCAAATCCAAAGGTTCCGCCTGTACCGACAACGTTAGCCCGGTCGGTCCCGACCCGGATACCGGCGACTTGCAGGGGAATTGTAACCTCACCCGGACTCAGGCCGCCAAGGAAGAAACCGCCTGGCTGGCGACCAATCCGACAGGCATCTCCGACCCGGACGTTCTCATTATGGGCGACATGAACGCCTACGCCAAAGAAGACCCTATCAAAGCTTTCGAGCAGGCCGGTTACATAAACCTGATTGCCAAGTACCTGGGCAATGACGCTTACTCGTATGTCTTTGACGGGCAGTCGGGCTATCTCGACCACGCCCTGGTTTCTTCGTCCCTGGCCGGTCAAATAGCCAGCCTGTTAGAGTACCACAATAACGCCGACGAACCGACTGTTCTTGATTACAACACCAACTACAAGAGCGCCAATCAAATCACTTCCCTGTACGCGCCAGACCAGTTCCGCGCCTCCGACCACGATCCGGTGGTGGTTGACCTCAATCTGCACCCGCAGACCCAGGCCAACGACGACACCTATACGGCAGAAGCGGGAACCACTTTGAACGTCAACGCGGCCAACGGTGTCCTGGCGAACGACAAGGGTGGCTCGCTGAGCGTGACAAGCCAGACTGCCCCGGCCAACGGCACCTTGAACCTTAACGCCGATGGCTCTTTTACCTACACGCCTAAAGCCGGTTTTACCGGGACGGATAGCTTTGTCTATACGACCACCAATTCAGTGCAGCTCTACAAGACCAATCTTCCGCCTTACGCCACTATCGGCGGGGTGGATATTAAAGGCGGGGCTTATGGTTCCAGCCTTTACCCGGTGCCAGGCTCAAGCGACGAATATTACGGTTTGACCGACCGCGGACCAAACGTGGATGGCCCGAACGGGGTTAAAGTAGAGCCGATTCCCGACTTCGCCCCGGCTATCGGCAAGTTCAAACTGGTCAACGGCAAAGCCATCCTCGAACAGGTCATTCCTCTCAAAAGTGCCGATGGCACACCTTATAATGGCCTGGTCAGCACCGAGGCCACGACCGGCGAGACCATTGTGGACTTGAACGGTAATATCTTACCGCCCAGCCCGACCGGCTACGACCCGGAAGGTCTGGTAGCCTTACCCGATGGCACTTTCTGGGTATCCGACGAGTATGGTCCATACATCACTCATTTTGATGCCAGCGGGAAGCAAATCGGGCGTTTATCTCCGTTCGATAACACCTTACCGGCGGAATTGAAATTCCGTGTTCCCAACCGGGGTATGGAAGGTCTGACGATTACCCCGGACGGCACGACTCTGGTAGGTGCAATGCAATCGGCCTTACAGCAGAGCGACCTGGCCGGTTACGATGCCAAGAAACTGACCGTTTTGCGGATTGTAACCTACAGCCTGGTTAACGGGCAGGTCCACGAATACCTCTACCTGCTGGACAATCCGAATACAAACAAAACGGCGGTCAGTGAAATTGCGGCGCTCTCTAACACCTCGTTTATCCTGCTTGAGCGCGATGGCAACTACCCGCCCAACTCCTACAAGCAACTCTGGAAGATTGATTTGACCGGGGCTACCGATGTCGGCCCGGCCAGCACAGTCCCTGGAGCGACTTACAACGCGGCGAATGGCGGCTTGTTAATCAACGGCAAGAGCCTGGAACTCCTGGTTAAAGGGCAGGATACCGCGACCTCGGCGGCGACCCTGGCGGGTGTCGGCATCAAACCCGGCACCAAATCCCTTTACCTCGATATTGTCGGGTTGCTCGATAGCATTGACTCAACCGGTGCCTTCTTCTCGCACGACAAGATCGAAGGTGTAGCGGTGCTTGATGGCGGCAACAAATTGGTCCTGAGCAACGACAACGACTTCGGGATTGATGGACTTGCCAATTCGACCACGCCCTATCAACTTCACGCCAAAGTCAGCCCCGTTACCGGTCAACAGGACGATGGTGAATACCTGATGGTGGATTTGACCAAATTACCGGCCACGGTTTCCAGCGCCAAGGTAACCATCAATGTAGTTGATACAATTGCGCCGACTACTTCCGACAACGCCCCGGCAGACTGGCAAAAGGCGAACTTTAATGTGACCCTGACCTGCGCCGACAGCGGCAGCGGTTGTAAGGAAACCGATTACCGCCTTGACGGTGGGGCCTGGAAAACAGGCACGACCGTGGCTATCACTACCGAAGGTGACCACCTGCTCGAATACTATTCGGTAGACCAGGCTGGTAACAAAGAAACTATCAAAGCGGTCCATGTCAAACTGGATAAAACCGCGCCGGAATTCGACCTGAGTTTCGACCGGGCGACCAGCACCCTCAAACTGGGTACAGTCGATAGTTTGAGCGGGCCAGGCGCTGACCCCCTCACCCTGGCGACGGGTATCGGTGAAAGAACCTATACCCTCAAGGATAAAGCGGGTAATAGCCTGGCGGTGACCCTGTTAATTAACAATCCTGGCCGTGGTCACGCCGAGGTGGTCTTCACCAAACTGGTCTACACGACGGCTGCCGGTTCCTCGACGATCAGAGTGCCTTTGAACCTCTATATTGCCGAGTGGTTCGGGCGTCCCAGGGACAAAGCCATTCAGCAAGACTTCGCGGTCCTGCTGAAGTACGCCGTAGACCTTGAGTACAACTCAAACCGCGACAAGACTGACATTGCACAGACAGGTTCGAAGAAGCAGACCCTGAATGGCTTCTACGTCCTGCATGTTCAGTCTAGCAAAGGCAGCCTCATATACAATTACAAACTGTAGCCCGGTAAAAACCGTTACCCGGCCTGACCTTCGAAGTTAACTTCGACTTTGAAATAGGGCTGAGTAAATTGGATAAAAACAGATACAATGACAATGGGCCGGAGAATTCCGGCTCATTGTTTGTTTTAAAGCGAATTCAAATTGTATAATCCCGGCCATATATATTAAATTAATGTTATGATTCAGGCGAAAAACCGGTAGGGGTAGGCCAGGCTTTTTTACCAGACCTGTAAAGTTTGATATGTAAAACCAGCCGGGACGAGGTTGCTTCACTTTTATTAAAACTGTCAAATCGTTCATGAATACAAAGAAAATTATAATGGGTGATTCTTCAAAAGATGCTGCCCTTGAAATTTCTGAGGTTGGTTTGAAAGATACGAACGAACCACATTATGTTTTGCGGTTGTATGTAAGCGGCAATACTACCCGCTCCTTGCAGGCTATTGAGAATATCCAAAAAGTTTGCCAGAAATATCTAGATAATCGCTACGAACTGCAGGTAATAGATATTTTTCAACAGCCGGCCAGGGCAAAAGAAGCCCAGGTAATCGCGGTCCCCACTCTCCTCCGCCAACATCCCCAACCCCTGCGAAAATTGGTAGGAGATATGGCCGACGAAAAGAAATTGTTAACCTGGTTGGATATTTCGCCAAAAGATAAATCCAATTGAAACCCTTTTAAGGTTTCCCCTTGACTCCGCTAAACAATAAATGGATAACGACTGAATACTCAATAGGTCGGAATAACGTACAAATGCTGCGGATTTAAGTCTAGGAATTCGGCTGTAACTGATATATAGTTTATATCAATATTTGAAAGAGATAACCCCTCGCACAACCTTAAGGTACTTCAAGGCGGCCCTGACGCAGGTACTTTTATTTTTTAAAACCGGGGATTTGGGTGGGTATTTACCTTTTGAATTTTTCCTGAAAGGATGGTATAAATTGAAAATTACTTATGATGAGAATGTCGCTCCAGGCCCTGCTCTGGCCGAAGGCACGGTGGCTACTTTAGAAAAACCTTTGCCGCCGGTTGAGAAAAAATACCTGCTTACGGCGGAACAGATGGCCCAATTTGTGACTTACGGCTTTGTTAAGGTGGAAAACCTGGTGCCGGACGAACTCAACCAGGCCGTTCTCGAAGACGAACGTAAATGGTTCCAGACCAAGTTTGATTTCTGGTTTCTGTCGGAAAATATTCGGAAAGTCTTTGAACTGCCCCAGGTACGGGGCGTCTTACAGAGCCTGGTCGGTGACGCGCCTATCTTTGACCACTCATTTATTCATTACGTGCGTGGCCAAAACCACCGGGCGCAGAACTGGCACGCCGACTCGATTATAGACGCCCGCAACTATGGTTTCGATGTCCAGGCGTTTTACTGGTCGCACGACGCTCCGCTGGAAATGGGGCCGACTATGGTTTTGCCCGGTTCGCACCTGCGGAATGTCAATTTGGACAGCATCAGCCGCTACAAGAATTTCATAGGCCAACTCCAAATGCCGATTAAAGCCGGAACTATCACTTTCTTTCACCACGGTATCTGGCATTGCGCCCAACCCAACTTCACCGATACCGACCGCTATGTCTTCAAACTGCGCCTCCGTCCGAACCAGGAACAGGTCCGGCTCTTTAACACGGATGGTTACGATAGCCCGGAAATAATGGAATTCCTGCAAAAAGCCTCTATCCCGGCTTTTATGCCCTGGCAATCGAGCGAAGACCGGCTCGACTCGGTCCAGCGGGCCCAGTTGTGGCGGTATGTAACGGGCGACCCTAACATTGATATTTCATTTGAGACGGCCCTGTCCCGGATGCACCTTGAGTTTGAATAATTAAAAGCCCGGGCTACCGGTAATCAGGCGCAAACCTGACTTCAGAAAAACCCGGCTTAATAAAGGGGATGCCTTAAATTTGTTATTCAGGTATCCCCTTTACGACTCTTGTTTATCCAGTTCTTTTCTCAAACTTAATGCATATTCTTCCACTTTATCCAACTCTACTCTCAAACTCAGCGCATATTCTTCCACTTTATCCAACTCATTTTTTAGGCTCAGGGCATATTCTTCCACCCCCTTAAACTTTTTCTCTTGCTGCTCTAAATAACTTTCAAGCTGTTCGTAATGATACTTCGAATCCGCGTTCAACTGTTCGTACGCAAGCTGTAAAGATTCCAAGTCCGCCTCTTTTTGGGCGATTTGTCCTTTGGCTGAGACTAATTCCTCGGTAACTCCCTTCAACTCCCATTCTAACTTATGGATAGTCTGGTTTAATCTGTTGAAGGCCAGAAAACTCGCCCGCGCGGCTTCCTGAGGGAATTCCTTGACGAAATAGGCCCGAATTTTTATAAAAGTATCCTCAAGGTTGGTCCCTTTAGTGGTCGTAGTTAAATTTTGGGAGTGACGGCGGTAAAAGGCCAGGGGTACATCAAGATAGCGCGCCCTGGCGCCCAGGGCTACCGCTCGCAACCAGTAGTCGTAATCCTCAGCCACAGGCAAACCGGCCCTGAATTCCCCGGTCCGCTCTACCCACTCCCGCCGGATTACAATGGAGGCGGGCGGAAAAATAGAATGAGTCCAGAAAGCCGTGAGGGGGTCTTCCTCAAAAAAAGCAATTTTTTCGCCGGGCATTTCCTCCAACTGGTCCGTATCTTCGTAATAGTAAAAGAAATTGCAATAAGAGAAGGCGGCGGAGGGATCAGCGAGCAACTGGTTGACCTGCAAATCGAACTTGGAGGGAGTAATCCAATCGTCAGAATCGAGGAACTGGAAGAACTGGCCTTGAGCAAGTTTGATACCGGTATTGCGGGCGTTGGAAAGACCCTGGTTGGCCTGGTTGTGAAGAATTATCCTGGGGTCGGAGAGGTAAGGGAGCATTACCTCTTGAATATTGTCGGGGGAGCCGTCATTGATAACGATAATCTCGAAATGAGAGTAGGTCTGAGCCAGGACGCTATCAATAGCCTGGGCCAGGAAGTGGGCCTGGTTGTAGCACGGTATTATCACACTTATCAGGGGGATTTCTTGCATTAGTTAGCTTTCTAAAAAACCCGGCCTTTTTAAATCCAAGGTTTTGCGGCCCGGTTTTACGAATAGAGGTAACTGTGAGAATTAATTTCTTTGTGGGCCAATGCCATAGCTCTACCGATAGCCTGGTCCATATCAAAATAACGATACTCGCCTAGCCTACCACAAAATACCACGTTTGAATGATTGTAAGCTTTTTCCAAATAGCGCCGGTAGAGCCTGTCATTTTCTTCGTCGGGGAAAGGGTATTCATAATGCTGGGGGTTAGTGGGTGTAATGGGCGTCTCACGGGTTATAAGGGTGCCGCGCGCCTGGCGGGCAAGTTCGGGTTGCATCAAGTGTTTCCATTCGAGGGTACGGATAAACTTATCGGTAGTCGGGTTTGGATTGTTGATTTGGCCATAGGGCTGGAAATATTCCACATCAGGCAAATATATATGCTCGCGCTGCTGGCTCCGATAGCCCAGACGGCCCAGTTCGAAGTTAAAATATTCATCTATCGGCCCGGTGAAGAAGGTTTTGCGGGCGGGTGTGAAGACCTCTCTATTTTCCAGGTAATCAAATTTAAGGTGGACAGGAATCCCAGCCAGCAAATTAGCCATCAAAGAAGTGTAACCATCCACTGGCAGGCCCTGGTATTTATGGTGTGGGGTGAGATAAGGATTATCGTCCTCGCGCACGTCAAACCTTTTAACCAGGTTGGGGGAAAGCTTATGGGCGGGCAACCCCCACTGTTTTTCGGTATAACCCTTTACGAATTTGTGATAAACAGGTGGCGGCATCAAGGCCAGCGACGCTTCCTCGAAGTTTGTGGGGGTCCCCTTAAAACCCGGTTGCCAGGGGCCAGGTACCACTTTTTTTATATAGCTGGAGGTTACCGGCCAATTTTCGATTTGTCCGTCCACCAATGTTTTAACCTGGGCTTTATATGGATAGAAACTGACAAAACGGTTTACAAAAGTCCAGATTTTTTCTGATGAGGTTCGAAAATAATGTGGGCCATAGGTGTGAATCCTGATGCCGCTTTCGTGGACCCGGTCGTGGACATTGCCACCCAGATGGTTGCGCCGTTCCAGGATTAAAACTTTGTAGCCGTTATCGGTGAAAAGGCGAGCAAGGGTTGCACCAGTAATGCCAGAGCCTACAATAAGGTAATCAAATTGCATAACTATTTTCTTTTTTCAGATACCATTTTAACCCACTTTTTTGAGGCCGCATGCCTGTGCCGGTTTTTATACCTGACCTGCTTTCTAAATGGGAGTTTGCTTTAACTTTGTAGGAAGTTTTGTTTTTAAAATGCCCTTGCCTTCTAGATGAATTAGCTGCTGTTGGCAGATTTTCCCGGTACAACAGGTGTATCTCAGGAAATAGCAGGGTTATATTATAAGGTTATTTGTTGTGTATTATCTCGAATTCCCCCTAACTGTCAAGAAAATTGGTTGTTTAATTTACCTGGATTTGGTCAAATAAAAAATTCTAAAAAACTCACTGAATTGTCTTGAGTCTTTGATAAAATGGTTGAGGGGGTCGGCTTTGAATTTGATGCGACAACTGTCTGCTGTATAATTCCCACTGTATCAAAATCCCTGCTTCTTTAGGAAAGTATTTTTTAATTCCAACTGGAAAGCTGACCCATGAATAACCCGCCCCTGATCAGCGTGATGATACCGTGCTACAACCAGGCGCACTACCTGGCCCAGGCCCTTGACAGCGTCCTGGCTCAAACTTATCCTCACTTCGAGATTATTGTCATCAACGATGGCTCTCCAGACAATATCCAGGAGGTCATGCAACCTTATCTCGCCGACCCCAGGGTCTACCTGCATAATCAGCCAAACCGGGGGTTAGGCCGGACCAGGAATGTCGCGTTAAAACTGGCTCACGGCGATTACTTTCAATTTTTAGACGCTGACGATTGGTTAGCGCCCGAAAAGTTTGAAAGCCAGCTTGAAATAATGGAAAAGGACAAGTCGATAGGTTTTGCCTACTGCGACTTTTACTATTACTGGCAGGATACCGGGAAGTTAGAGCCGATGTCCTCCCATCTGGCCGGCTCCCTTGAAGAAGACCCCCTGCCGGTATACTGGTCGCGCTGGCTCTTTCCGCCTAATGCTATATTGATGCGGCGGGAATGGGTCGAAAAGGTTGGAGAATTCAGGACCGATTTGAAATGGGCGGAAGATGTTGAATACTGGTTAAGGGCAATGGCGGAAGGTTGTAAAGTGCGCCACGTACCCAGGTACCTGGCCTATTATCGCCGCCATCCCCTGAGTAAAACCGCGTTATACGTCGCGAGTGGCGAGGCTGCGAGTGAAGTCCGGTACCATTTCCTGAAAAAATACCCCCTGGAAGCTGCCCGCGCCAGCTATATTGCTTTCGAGCGTCTGCGGGATGAGATAGATGAAAGGGACTGGGCTTTGTACAAGTCAGGCGTGGAACTTAATGAAGCTAAAGAGCAAATCGCACTAAAAGAAGCCGCTTTAATAAATTTACACGAGGCCCACCGAGAGCATATCACTCAGGCCGCATATCATTATAAGCAACTTGAAGCGCATTACCGGCAATTGGAAGCAAAATTTAGGGACGTTGAGAAATACGCCCGCAGTCTGCAAGATGAAGTAGCCAAAAGGGCCAATCCCGGCCCGGAATAATAAACTAACCTGGAAAATGCCTGGATATTTAGATTGCAATAAGGAGTAATTTCGGTTGGAAAATCCTGATAATAAAAGTAACCTTCCATTAATCAGTGTGATAATACCGTGCTACAACCAGGCCCACTTCCTGGCCCAGGCTATTGATAGCGTCCTGGCTCAGACCTACCCCCACTTCGAGATTATCGTTATCAATGACGGCTCCCCCGACAATATTCAAGAGGTAATGCTCCCTTATCTCTCCGATCCCAGGATAATTCTTCACAACCAGGCCAACCAGGGTCTTTCCAACGCCCGCAATACCGGTATCAAACTTGCTCAAGGCCAGTTCTTCCAGTTCCTCGATTCTGACGATTGGATTGCTCCCTCCAAGTTCGATTTGCAGGTCAACCAGTTGCTCGCTGACCCCTCCGCCGCCTTCTCTTACTGTGATTTCTATCATTACCACAACGATACCGGGGAAATTTACGAAATGTCCTCGGACAAAATCGGTACCCTGGAAGAAGAACCGCTGGTAAAATTCTGGTCACGCTGGCTATTTCCACCCCATGTTATCCTCATCCGGCGAGAATGGGTCGAAAGGGTCGGGGAATTCAGGACCGATTTACCCGTGGCCGAAGACGCCGACTACTGGTTGCGTCTGCTGGCCCTGGGCTGCCAACCTCGTCATCTCAAAGAATTCCTGGCCTATTACCGCCGCCACCCCCTGAGTCTGACCCGCGTCAATTCCAGTGGAGAAACCGCTATAAAAATTCGGTATCTATTTATCCAGCAATATCCTGAACTGGCTGCCCGCGCCAGCGAATTAGGCTTTCTAAACCTGTTCAAGTTAATGAACGACAAAGACTGGTACCTGGCAGGATTAAAAACCGAATTAGCTTGCGCTAAAGAACAAATCGAGCGAAAAGAAAAAGAACTGGTGGAATTATTAGCCATTCACCAGGAAAGCGTAACCCAGTCCGAATATCACTATCAAGAGCTTATGGCGCGGTGCACCCAGCTCGAAAGCAGTTTCAAAGAAGCGGAACGGTATACCTTGAGCCTGGAAGAATTACTCCAAAAAAAATAAACTCAGTGTTGTAATAACTTCCTCAGAAGCTAGTTTTAGTAAACTTGTTTTTAGGGATATGTCCCCAACAAAATTTCTTCCCTTGAAGCGGGTGTTTTTAAGCGTGTCGTTTCGGGTGAACCTTGGCAGGGCTACCCTTCTTAAGGTTCCATTTCAACAAATTACTTTCTTCGGCCCTACCATAATACCAACTACCAAAAGAATATTCTAAAGAATAAAGGCTCTTTCTTAACAGGTAAAATTTAATAAAATTTCTAAAAAATTTTTTGCCATATTTTTACCTTATTTGACTTAAACCGCTATAATAGCTGTAATTTATATATACAAAAGAGACTTTTGTATCTTTTATAAGTAAACAAGGCCATACCCATCTCCAAAACTTTCAAAAATTTAAATTATGCTATGGGGATTTTGTAAAAAGTGGCCTTATAACCGTATTGACACACCTAAAAAACGGCGATATACTGAAATAGATTTAAACGCTTTTTATTAAAATATTGAACGAGTATTTTAATAAACCCACTGTTCGCCAGCATTTGTTTACTCCTGGTTTTTCTGTACTGGGCGCAACAATGGACAGGCGCAAAATTGGTTTCGAGGGTATTGCAGGTTGTACCTGCGGTCACATTTACATTAGTACCCACGTAACCAGCCAAATCTTTCGTTATCCAAAAAAATTGACGCGCAAACGCAACTGGATCAGTTAATTAAACCGGGGTAAACTCGACCTTTTGGTACGTTCATAGGCAACCAGTTTAAGCCAGTTGTGCTTCCACAAATACTTTCGCAAAAACATCCAGGGTGCCAGGGCGCCTTCCAGGTTGAGGTCAGACCGGGGAGCGCACTTATGCCCGGTTAGGCCATAAAAGCTTTTCCGGTACTCACCTTTTATTCGGGTTGAGTCTGAAAAGCTAAATCGGATTGCCCGGCGAGCGAAACCAGGTTTCTTCAAAACCTGGTTAGGCCGGGGTTTGTTTGGTGTACCCTGCTAAAGAAAAGGTTAACCCCGGTTGCCACCGGCAAATAGCGACCGGCCTCGCAGGGTAACCACAATCCGGTTGGTTTGAGAAGGAAAACGGGGTAGGGTAATAAAGCCGGGTAACCGGGCTGTTAAAGGAGGTGCTATCCAGAAGTAGATATTATCCTGGTTTTTAAATTTTGGTTTCCGTATTCCAAAGTAGATCCTTATATATCAACGACGAATGGAACTAAGGAGGACAGGAAATGCGTAAGTTCGTTCCGTTATTGCTCGTTGTCATGCTCATGACGACGTTGTTTGTAACCGCTTGCGGCGACAATACACCCACCAGTGCGCCCGCATCTACCACCGCTGCCGCCACTACGGCTGCCGCCGGTGCCACCACCGCTGCCGGTGCTACTAGCGCCGCTGCCGCCACGACAGCCGCTAGCTCTGGCACAGCACCCACCCAGTTACCGCGTAACGAGACCCTGTATGTCGGCGGTTTTCAATGGCAAGCCCCCGTCAACTGGAACATTTTGAACAACAACCCGGATTGGCCCGCGCAGGGCGGCTTTATGGAGATTTACGAATCTCTATTCGCTTACAACCAGCTTACCGGTAACCTGGACCCGTTACTGGCGAAAACGCTGGCAACGCCCGATACCACCACAATGGATATTACTCTCCAGGATGGCACGATGTGGCAGGACGGCCAGGCCCTGACCCCCGATGACGTGGTCTACACCTACGAGTTAGCCAAAACCCAATCGGATATTAACTACAGCACCCTTTTCAACTATATTTCTAGCGTTAAGGCGACCGGCGACCGTACCCTGGAAATCAAACTTAACCCTAGCTCGATTAACCCCGGCATCGTTAAGAACTACCTGACCACCATCCGGATTCTACCGAAACATATCTGGCAAGCCCGCGAATCAAGCGGCAAACTGTCGGCGGTGGTCGATACTGCACCGGTTGGCTCCGGTCCTTACAAGTTGCTGGACTTCTCGACCCAGCGTGTCGCTTTGCAGCGCTATGACAACTACTGGGGCAAGACGGCCTTTGGTGGCCTGCCTGCGCCTAAATATATTGTCCACCCGATTGTAAAGAGCAACGATGATGGCAACCTGGCTTTCCAGAACGGCCAGATTGATGTGATGCAGCAGTTCACTCCTCAAATCTGGAAGATGTGGCAGGAAGCCAAAGCCCCGGTCGGCACCTGGTTTGATGCGCCCCCTTACTACGTCGCCGGTTCTATCCCGATGTTAATTATCAACACCCAGAAGAAAGGGTTGGACAACCCGCTGGTCCGCAAGGCCCTGGCCTACTCGATTAACTATCCGCTAATCGCCCAGACCGCCATGTCCCAGTACTCGGTCCCGGCCAATTCCAGCCTGATTATCCCCGGTGGCGGTGAGCAGCAGTTCTTCAACGCCGATGCCGTTAAGACCAACGGTTGGAGCTACGACCCGGCCAAAGCCAAAGACATTCTCGAAAACCAGCTTAAAGCCAAGAAAGGCTCTGATGGCGTCTACGTCCTACCCGATGGCACCCGCCTCGGACCTTGGAGCGCCCGCACACCGCAAGGCTGGACCGACTGGCAGACCGCCATCAATATCGTGGTCCAGAGTGGCAAAACCGCCGGTTTTGACCTGACCGAAGATTACCCCGATGCCGGTGTCGTTACCTCTAAAATCCAGGCCGGTGACTTCGACCTGAACCTGTGGTATATCTCCGGTGCTTCCCCGGCGGCCCCGTGGCTGCGCTTCCGCGATATGCTCGACAACCGAGGTGTCCCGGCGGTCGGCCAGAACGCTTTCTGGGATTACAACCGCTACAACGAGCCGCAAGCAGCGGCGTTGCTCGACAAAGCGGCAGCGGCCCCGGACGCGGCCTCGGCAAAACAATATTACGACCAACTCGACGCCCTGTTCATGAAAGACATCCCCGGTATTCCGTTGATGTACCGTCCGAACGAATTCTACGAATTCAATACCTCGGTCTGGAGCGGCTTCCCGACCAGCAAAGACCCCTCCGCTGGCACGCCACAATTCCAGCAGGCCGGTATCTTCTGGCTTTACAAAATTAAGGCCAAAAGTTAACCGGTAGGGTGGCTGACCCCCAAATCAGCCACTCTCACTACTACACCACCGGGGCAAAGAGCAATTGCAAGGGGTTGCTTTTTTGCCCCGGCGCTTATCTGGCGTAAGGAGTCGACATCCACTGGCGGATATTGCTCCACCCAATAGAGAGGGTTTTAGTATGAGCAAGTTTGGGCGCTACATGCTGACGAAGGTGTTATGGTTTCTATTCGCTTTCGCTGTCGCGCTTTTATTCAACTTTTTACTGATCCGGTTGATTCCGGGCAACCCGGTGGACACAATGATGGCCCGGATGTCATCAAGTGGCAGCGCCACCTCAGAAGCACAGCAAAAAATCTACGCGGCCTATATCGCAGAATTCGGCCTGGATAAGCCACTCTGGCAGCAATTCCTGGTCTACCTGGGCAACCTGGCGCATGGCGACCTGGGGGCCTCTTTCTCCCAGTATCCGACCCCGGTGGGCAACCTGATTTCCCAATCCCTGCCCTGGACTATCGCCCTGCAACTCCCGGCCATTCTGATTGGCTGGATTGTGGGGAATGTGCTGGGGGTGCTTACAGCCTACCGCAAAGGTTTGCTGGATAAAATTATTTTCCCGGTTTCGCTCTTTATCTCGAATATGCCTTTTTATTGTCTCTCCATTCTCCTGCTTTATCTCTTCGCTGTGGTCCTGCGGATACTACCGGCGGTAGGCGGCTACGGTTTCGACCAGGTGCCTAACTGGAGCTGGACCTTCATCGGTAGCGCAGCCCAACATTATATTTTACCGTTTTTGTCGCTGGTGATTATCTTCATCGGCGGCCAGGCCATCGGTATGCGCGCCATGTCGATTTACGAACTTGATGCCGATTATGTCCGTTACTCAAGCAGCCTGGGCGTCCGGCAGGGCCGGGTTATTCGCTATATCTTCCGCAACGCCATGCTCCCCCAGGTCACCGGGCTGGCTCTCTCCATCGGCGGGCTGGTCAGCGGTGCTTTAATCACCGAGATTGTCTTCTCATATCCCGGCATCGGGACCCTGCTCTTTTCGGCTATTCGGACCCAGGATTACCCGGTGGTCCAGGGAATTACCCTGATAATCATGCTGGCGGTCCTGTTTGCGAATTTCCTGGTCGAAATTGCCTACGGCTTTATTGACCCGCGTATCCGGGCTACTACTACCGGTGAAAGATAGGAGATAAATATGGCAACTGTACCGCAAGCCCAGGGCGCAATATCTCCCGGTCCTGTACCTTTGACCGGGACGCGGCGCCGGATTGCGCGGATTACTGCCGTCCTTAACGGGCGTTTTCTGTTCAGCCTGATAATCCTGGTACTCATCCTGGTGTTCGGGTTTTTAGGGCCAACCATCTTTAACCGGCCCGATGCCTTGGTAACGGTCGGTGGGCTTTACGACTCGCCCTCGGCTACCGCCTGGCTCGGCACCGATAACTTTGGCCGCGATGTCTTCACCCAGTTGATGTACGGCACCCAGACTTCTCTGATTATCGGGCTGTTGGCCGGGCTGGTGGCGACCCTGATCGGGGTCTTTATTGGCACTATCGCCGGGTACGTGGGCGGCTGGTTGGAGGAAGCCCTGATGGCTATCACCAACGTGGTCATCACCATTCCGTCGATTGTTATCCTGATCCTGCTCTCTATCGCCATCAACAACCGTTCGATTGTTACGATGGGTATTATCATCGGGATCACCAGTTGGCCCTGGACCGCCCGCGCCGTCCGAGCCCAGGCCAGCAGCTTGCGGACCCGCGACCACGTGGAAATCGCCCGGCTGTCGGGGGCAAGTACGCTATCGCTGATTTTCTGGGAAATCCTGCCTTTCATGCTGTCCTATGTGGTTATGGCTTTCGTCCTACAACTCAGCAGCGGCATTCTGACCGAAGCCACGCTTAGTATGCTCGGTCTTGGACCCAGCGGGAGTGTTTCGCTCGGTATCATGCTCCAATGGGCCCTCTTGTGGGAGTCGGTGCGGACCGGCGCGTGGTGGGCTTTCGTACCGCCGACCCTTTTCCTGACGCTGATTGCATTCTCGCTGCTGCTCTTGCAAGCCAGCATTGACGAAATATTCAACCCGCGCTTGCGCAGGTCATAGGTGGCTCAGCTTAGGGAGGAGACCAGATGAAAATTACAAATGTGCGGGCCTACTATAAAGCTGCACCGGACCCCGACGTAAAAGCGGTTGATGATGTATCTTTGACGATTGAGGAAGGGGAGGTGTTAGGTATCGCGGGTGAGTCGGGTTGTGGTAAATCGACCCTGGCCTCCGCGATGGCTTTGACCGCGCGCGCCCCCCTTTATGTCAAAAGCGGTACGATGGAGTTGGATGGAGATGTGCTGGATTTGAAGACGCAAATAAAAGCGCCGGTCAACTGGCACGGCATCAAAGTGGCCCTTTTGCCCCAGCGCGCCCTCAACTCACTAAACCCAACCGCCAAAATCGGCAGTTTTGTGGTGGATGTGGTCCGGGCCCACGACCGCAGCATCAAACCGGACCAGGCTATAAAGATGGCCCACGAACGTCTCGAACAACTCAGTTTGCCCTCACGGGTGCTGGATAGCTACCCGCACCAATTAAGCGGCGGGATGCGCCAGCGGGTCGTGGCCGTCGTGTCAACCCTGCTCAATCCCAGCCTGCTTATCGCCGACGAACCAACCTCGGCGCTGGACGTTTCGTCCCAGAAGCAGTTGGTTTTGCTGCTGCGCCAGTTGCTCGACAAAGGGTTTATCAAACGAATTGCCTTTATCACCCACGACCTGCCGATGTTGAGCAATATTGCCGACCGGATTGCGGTGATGTACGCCGGGAAACTAATCGAAATTGGCGACACCCGCCAGATAGTCGAGAGTCCGCGCCATCCCTACACCCACGCCCTGATAAGCTCGACGCTCGACCCGGACCCCGAGGTACGGAACAAGCGACTGCAGGGTATCAGTGGCGCCCCGCCCGACCTGCGCTGGCCGCCTTCGGCCTGCCGGTTTCACCCGCGTTGCCCGCTGGTTATGGATATTTGCTCGAAGGAAGACCCGCCGGTTGTAGGCGAGAAAGATGATTTCGCGCTGTGCTGGTGGGTCCAGGAACAACAGGCCAAAAGGGTCGCCAATAAAGGAGCAGGCGAGCAACTGCAAAAGGAGGCAAGATGAGCATGACACAGGTTGCTGCGGCTGGTACCCAGAAAACGCCCTCCCCCTTGCTGGAAGTTCGCGATTTATCGCGCACTTTCGGCCAGGGCGGTCACGCCATTCACGCCGTAGATAAAGTAAACTTTGCAATCGAGCCAGGCGAAATCGTCGCGGTCGTTGGGGAAAGTGGTAGCGGAAAGACGACCCTGGGCCGGTTGCTGTTGCGGCTTCTCGACTCGACAGGCGGCGAAATCCTTTATCACGGCCAGAATGTGACCCGGTTGCACGCCGGTGGCGGGCTCAAGCGGTACTGGCGAGGTGTCCAGGCGGTATTCCAGGATCCCTTCGCGGCCTTCAACCAATTTTATTCGATCCGCCGGGTGCTGACCAAGTCGCTGAATGTGCTTGAAAAACACCTGCCCGAAAAGGAGAAATTGGAGCGTATAAGCGCGGCCTTGCGTGAGGTCGGCCTGGACCCTTCGGAAGTATTGGAAAAATGGCCGCACCAGTTATCAGGCGGGCAGATTCAACGGGTGATGATTGCGCGGGCACTGGTAGTCAACCCTGAATTGCTCGTCGCCGATGAGCCTACCAGCATGCTCGACGCTTCCTTGCGCGTAACCGTCTTGAACCTGATGACGGATTTACGCAAACAACACAACATGGGCATTGTTTTTATCACCCACGACCTGGGCCAGGCTTACTATATAAGTGACCGGGTGCTGGTGATGTATCACGGCCAGATTGTCGAGCAAGGTCCGGTCGAGCAGGTGCTTCTGAACCCCCAGCACGAATATACCAAACGCCTGATGGCGGACGTACCTTTGCTGCATGGTCGCGAGAGTATTTTGCAAAAAGCAACCGACTGGCAGGAGTAATGGGCCGGTCGTTAATTCAGGGCTTTCGCTTGAAACACCGCTTTTATATTGGGGCTCTGGCTTAAGAGGGTTTCCAGACTCAAAGCGAAAGTCGTTTAAAAAATAGATTGAATTGAGGCGAACACCGATGAACATTCAATCCTTGAACGGCAACTGGCAATTCCGCCAGACCGGAACGGAGGAATGGTATCCCGCCCAGGTGCCGGGCGGCGTTCATACCGATTTACTGGCGCTGGGACGCATTCCCGATCCTTTCGTAGGGGATAACGAAAAGCACGTGCAGTGGGTGGCCGAATCGGACTGGGAATACAAGTATTATTTTAGTTGCGGCAGCGCCTTGCAAGACGAAGAAAAAATCTGGCTGGTCTGCGATGGGCTTGATACCCTGGCAACCGTCAGCCTTAACGGGCAGGAATTGGGCCGGACCGATAACATGTTCCGGCAATACCGCTGGGATGTGAAAACTATCTTGAAACCGGGCGAGAGCGACCTGAACGAACTGGTGATTGCTTTTAGCTCACCCGTAAAATATGTGACCGAAAAACAGGCTATCCGCAAACTGGACGGGGTGCCCCAGGCTATCGCGGGAGGATCCTGGCTGCGTAAAGCCCCCTGCCAGTTTGGCTGGGACTGGGGTCCGCAGTTGCCGCCCATCGGCATCTGGAAGGACATTCGCCTGGAAGGGCGCAGCCTGGCCTGCCTGGAAGACGTGCAGTTGTTGCAGGAGCATGACCAGGATAAAGTGACCCTGACCGTCCAGGTGCAGGTCGAAAGCTGGAATTCTTCCCCGCTTGAAGCAAGGGTAAAGATCACCGCGCCGGGCGGCGAAACCCTGGAAGGGTCTACTCCCATCTCGTCCGGTGGCGAGGGCAAGGTAGCGCTGGATATTGCCCGGCCCCAAATCTGGTGGCCGAACGGCTACGGTGAACAACCTCTCTACGATGTTGAGGTGAACCTGGTCCAGGGGGAAACCGGCGGATTGGTTGACCGGAAAGACTATCGCGTTGGGCTGCGGACCCTGGAATTGCGCCAGCAGCCCGACCAGTGGGGAAAATCCTTTACCTTCGTGGTCAACGGCGTGCCTATCTTTGCCAAGGGAGCGGACTGGATTCCAGCGGATACTTTCCCGACCCGAGTTTCCGCCGAACACCTCGAATACCTGATACGGGCGGCGGCCCAGACCCACCAAAATATGCTGCGAGTCTGGGGCGGCGGCTTCTACGAGGACGAACGGTTTTACGACCTGTGCGACCGCTATGGGGTGCTGGTCTGGCAAGATTTCCTTTTCGCATGTAGCTCGTATCCACTTTACGACAGCGATTTTTTGGAGAACGTCCGGCATGAAGTTGTCGAGAATGTCCGGCGGTTGCGCCACCGGGCCAGCCTGGCCCTCTGGTGCGGCAACAACGAAATGGAGCAGGGTTGGGTAGAATGGGGCTTTGACCGGGCCGAAACGCAAGACCTCAAAGAGGCTTATGATCGGTTCTTCCACAAAACCCTGGCCGAATGGTGCGCCGCCGAAGACCCCACCCACCCCTACTGGCCCAGTTCACCTTCGTCGGATATACCTTTCGAAGACCCCAACGGCCAGCAGCAGGGTGACGCCCACTATTGGGCGGTCTGGCACGGCGGCAAACCTTTTACGGCCTACCGCGATCAGTTCCCGCGTTTCATGAGTGAGTTCGGTTTCCAGGCGTTGCCGCCTCTGCCGACCATAGCAACCTTTGCCGACGAGGCCGACTGGAATATGACTTCCTATGTTATGGAGCAACACCAGAAGAATAATCGCGGCAACACTCTGATGGTCAACCAGATGCTCGATTCCTTCCGGTTGCCCAAAGACTTCGAGTCGCTGGTTTACCTGAGCATGGTATTACAGGCCGAGGGTATTCGCTACGGGGTCGAACATTGGCGGCGGCACATGGACCGGGTGAGCGGCACCCTCTACTGGCAACTCAACGACTGCTGGCCGGTGGCGTCGTGGTCCAGTCTCGACTATTTCGGACGCTGGAAGGCGTTGCACTACGCGGCCCGGCGCTTCTACGCGCCTATCATGCTTTCGGTGGAGGATACCGGGACCGAGCAAGCCATCTACGTCACAAGCGACCTGCGCGAGGACTGGTCGGGGTTGGTACGCTGGTCCCTGGAAACGCTCGACGGTACATCGCTAGAGGCAGGTCAGGAAGAAGTGACGGCAGGTGCGCTCGGTACAACCCTGGTTCGGAAACTAAATTTCGCAGACCAGGTTTCGGAGGCTAACCGGCGCGAAGTAGTATTCGTGGCCGAACTATGGCAGGGACAGGGGTTGGTAGCTCGCCAGGTGACCACTTTTGCCCCAACCAAGCACCTTTCGCTCGCGGCCCCTGACATTCGGGCCAATCTGCACCGGGAGCAGGGCGGGTTGTTTATCACCCTGCGTGCGAATTCCCTGGCAAGACAGGTGGAGGTTACATTGGCCGGGAAAGATGTTATCTTTAGCGATAACTATTTCGATTTACCGGCGAACCGAGAAACGGTTATTTCGTGCCTGTTACCGGAAGGTTGGTCCCTCGAACAAGCGCAGTCGGCGCTGCGAATCCGCTCCGTCTATGATTCCTTTGCTACCGCTGTCGCTGTTGAGAGCAGTGTCGCTTAGACAGGAATTGCCACCAACAAAAGTCGCGCCTGGGGTCTAATCAAAGGCTGCTCCTGTGAAAATAACCCCCTCACAGGGGTAGCCCGAATAGATTTTAACCCCTGGTGGCCCCTTCCGGCTGCACCCAGAGATATTAGAGAAAAGAATAGCGAACCTGGCAGTCACAATTGTTAACAATGCCGTGGCAGGTTTGGTTTTGGGGCCTCAAAGAAAGGCATTGACATGACCAGGGAATGTATTTAAACTTCCCTCATTCTACAAAAGGCGTAAATCTTTTTACAAAGATTAAAGGTAGAGATTTCACAATAAAATCCATGGGTTAAAAGACCGACAGATAAGGGGTAAGGGCAAAAATGAGCGCTCGTGTAAGGATGGAAGAAATAGCGCAACACATTGGGGTGTCTGTAGCTACGGTCTCGCTGGTACTGCGGGACAAACCCGGTATAACAGACGAAACCCGGCAGAGAGTGATTGAAGCGGCTCGCAAATTGGGTTATCGCAAACTCCCGCAAACAGACCTGGTTTTGCCAAAACGTTTGCAAATGGTCGGTATGTTAAATAAAACGCGGGGCGAAGACGAACCGCACACAAACCAGTTTTACGGCCCGATTATCGCCGGGATTGATGCGGCCTGCCGCCAGCGCCAGATAAATTTGCTCTACGCGACAGTCCCCGTGGACGAAGACAATCATCCCCTGGAAGTCCCCCGCATGCTCATGAATGACGAACTGGATGGCATTTTGCTGGTCGGAACCTTTGTTAATTCCACCATCACGCGCTTGATGGAAAACCGGACCGTCAACGCCATCCTCATAGATGCTTACGCGCCCGGGCATAATTACGATGCCGTCCTCACCGACAACTTTCATGGAGCCTATGAGGCCGTATCCTACCTGGTAAAGTGCGGACATCGCCATATCGGTCTGGTGGGTAGCCTGCCGGAAGCCTATCCGAGTATCCTGGAACGGCGGCGGGGCTATCTCCAGGCTTTACGCGACTTCGGTATCAACCAGCCCTACTTCGCCGACGGCCATATTTTGTCAAAAGAAGCGGTGGAGGCTACCCTGGACCTTTTACAACAGCAACCCCAGATAACCGCCCTTTTTTGCTGTAACGATTGGATAGCCACCCGTGTTATCCAGGCTGTGCCGAGCATTGGCCGTCACGTGCCGAAAGATTTATCAATCATCGGGTTCGACAACATCGAAATAGCAAGCCACACCATTCCCGGCCTGACCACCATGAACATTGATAAAATCAGCATGGGGCGGCGGGCGGTGGACCTGCTGGCAAGCCGCAGCGAGTTTCCCGACAGTGCCAGCGTGTCCGTCATTCTCCGGCCCACCCTGGTCGAACGCGAATCGGTCCGAAAGATAAATAACGACTAAATCATCTGGAAACAACAAAATGTCCGCCCGGTATGGTGGACTTTTTTATTAGCACACATAAAATTCATATTGGCACAGATTTGTTGCCTGGTAGCGAATATACTATACTCAGCCTGGCGTTGTTGCACGGCCCTGAATTGGTCTTTGCGAAGCCGCAAACGACCCTGAGTTTTTAGCGAAAAGGACCAACAAAGATGAATGTCCGACCTGAAGATAATGTAAGAACGGCCTCACGTCCCAGCGAACTGCGTATTACCGATATGCGGACGGCCACGGTCGGCTGGGAAGACCATTGGCGCTTTACCATCATCCGTATTGATACCAACCAGGGGTTGAGCGGCTACGGTGAAGTTCGGGATTTAGCCTCGAAAAATTACGCCCTGATGCTGAAAAGCCGCTTATTGGGCGAAAATCCCTGCAACGTAGACAAACTATTCCGAAAAATCAAGCAATTTGGACATCACGGGCGGCAGGGTGGCGGGGTTTCCGGCGTGGAAATGGCCCTCATGGACCTGGCCGGTAAAGCCTACGGAGTGCCAGCCTACATGTTGGCCGGGGGCAAATACCGGGACCGCATAAGGATGTATTGCGATACCCCCGACGAACCGACCGGTGAAGCGATGGGCAAAAAGCTGCTGGGCCGTCTGGAACAGGGCTTCACAATGGTAAAAATGGACCTGGGCGTGCAGCCCCTGGTCGGCATCAAAGGGGCCCTGAGCTGGCCGCAGGGAATGCTTCCGGGCGACCCGGAGGATAAACTGGAAAAAATGCTCAACCTGCACACCCTGATGCACCCCTTTACCCACGTGCGGCTGACTCCCAAAGGTATCCGGTTACTCTGCGAATATGTTGAGGAAGTGCGGTCGGTGGTCGGGGACGAGTTGCCAATTGCAGTAGACCATATCGGCCATATCGGGGTGGACGACTGTATCAGGCTTGGTCAGGCCCTCGAACCGTATAACCTGGCCTGGTTGGAAGACCTGGTGCCCTGGCAATTTACCGACACCTGGGTTCAGCTCGAACGGGCTTTGAATACACCGGTTGCCACCGGGGAAGATATTTACCTGCGCGAAGGGTTCATGCCTTTGCTCAAGGCCAGGGCGGTCAATATCGTACATCCCGATATGGCGACCAGTGGCGGTATCCTCGAAACAAAACGTATCGGTGACACCGCCCAGGAGTATGGCATCAGTATGGCGATGCACATGGCGGGGACACCCATCAGCACGATGGCGAGTGTGCACTGCGCTGCCGCCACCGAAAACTTTATCGCCCTGGAACACCACTTTAACGAAGTCCCCTACTGGAACGATTTTATTACCGGCCTACCCAAACCGATTATCCAGAACGGTTATATCCAGGTTCCGGAAGGGCCGGGTTTAGGCTTCGAGGTCAACGAGGAAGTTATAAAAGAACACCTGGCCGAAGAAGACCAGGGCTTCTTTGAACCAACGCCCCAGTGGGACGAGTCGGGCAGTTGGGATAGACTCTGGTCCTGATAAAACCGGTTTCTGGCGATAATTCTAATTAATGGCCCGGTTGTTTTGCAATTAACTTTGTTGAGGCTGAGCAGTAACAGGTTTTGGTTTTCTGCGTATGATTAAGACTACCAGGACCACCAGCAGCGCCTCTAACGCAAAACAACCGGGCCAGTATAATTTCCTGGTCAGCGGTTGGTAATCCATCGTAATCTCATGTTGGCCCGACTCTACTGGCACAACCATACCTATCCAATCGGCCTTTACCTGTGTTTGAACTTTCCCATCAATCTGAATTACCCAATCTTTGTCATAAAGCTGGCGGATAAAGAGCCAGCCGGTTTGATCGACATTTACCTTGAAATCAAACGCGTTAAAGGTCCACTTGTGCGTGGTATAGGTCAACTTTACCGGAGGTTGCGGGGCATTAGCCTGGGCATTTTTGGCAGAATTCAATAATTCTTTATTGGCCGGGTTTGTCCCATCTATATACAAAACATCCTTAAAGAACCCCGGTTTTTCCTGGTCCAGCTTTTTAAGCTCGTCGCTCGAAGGGGTCGCTTGAAGTTGCCGGAAGAATTCAAAGGGGACTCCCGATACCAGGAAGCCGGTAAACGAGGTTGGAATAGTTTTAAGGTCATATATACCCTGGTTAACCAGGTAATAATTGGAAGGCCATAAGTCGTTCCTGATAGGCATATTGGCAAACATTCCACCCGCAAAACCCTGGCTGGTATCAGGGTCAGCCCAGGTCTTCCGCAAAGCGCTCTTTATGGCTACCGGCAGGGGATCCGATATATTGCCAAAGTCGGCCCGACTCACGGTAAATTTATGGTCAAGGTTGCTGACATCCCAGAAATACTTTGAAAGGTCAGTGAAACCGAGCAGACAAAAAATAATTAAAAAGGCTAACCTGTTTTTAGCTTTGCGGGCGAAAAGCATCTGTAAGAGGGCTCCACTGCACAACATAAGCATTACGGCCAGGTATAAATTGGCCTGGAGCGAGGAATCATTCTGGCGATATTCCTCGGAGAAAATGCTAAACCCGGCCAGGATAGCAGCCCCTAAAATAACCAGCCCGGCCAAAACCCACTTGAACCGCTGCTTAAGCCGGATATTATACTTATAGTTTAATAATTTCTCGAAACCAAGTCCTGCCAGCAAGGCGACGGCTAACTGCCAGTGCTGGGTGTAAAAGTAAAGGGTGTGGCGAACCCGGTTCATAAAGGGAGTATATTCCCACAGGTTCAGGATAAAAGGCGGGGCCAGGCACACCACCAATACGCCAAGTGCAATTAACCCCAGCCAGATTTCTTTTCTACCCCACCGGAAAAACGGTAATAAAGCCAGCAAAGGTATCAGAAAAATGCCGATATAGCGGGCATTATGGACATTATTATCCGGGCCATAATTGGTTATTGCCCGTTGCACGCTCGGATTAAAAAGCTCGGTGGTAAAGGTGCGGAGTTCTTTTACCCGGTTATAGGCATCGGTTGTCGTAAAATTCGTTTCTCCCCGAAGATAATTTTGGGCCTGGGATAACGCCGCTGAACCGTTTATTACTACCCAGAAGACTAGAACAAATAAAACGGAAGCGGTTATCAAAGTCGTCGCCAGTTTATGCACTTGGACGCCTGCATATAGGTGGATAAAGGCCCGCTTTACCTGGTTGAAATAAATCCAGGAGTACGAACCCAGCACAATGGCAATAAACCAGGAGTTATAAATTGTCCAGTAATTCAGGGAGGATACCTGGATTAAAATGGCTATTAAAACCAGCATTAAACGCCGGAAAGTTGGAAACTTCAAGACACTGATGATCGAACCCAGGAGCAAGAAAAGGCTGGCGCTTTCCTGGAAGTAAAACCAGGCTGAATTCCACAGGCCGATACCCGATAGGGTATATACCAGTAAAATTAGAAAAATAGTTACCCTTCTGGTAAAAATGAGCCCGGTAAAATAACTGAACGCCAGGAATGTCAGGAAGGGAAAAACCAGGAAGTTTATTACAAGATACTGGTAATATTCAGGAAAGCCAATATGAAACCAGCCAAAAAATCCAATCACCTGGGCCCAAACTATAAAGAGGATATGGTTAGCTGTCGGAGCCAGGGGCGATAAAAAGGCCTGGTAAAACTGGGCGTAACCACCGTTTGATATGGGATTCCACCACGCTATATCCCCCGTAAGGCGCATCGAATACATACTGGTAGCCAGTAATGAGGCTCCCTGGGACATATCGTGGTTTGGAACATAATTTGTCTTGAAAATCACCTGGAAATCGAAATATACCAGCCTCAGAACAACCATCAACAGGGCTAAAAAGGAATAAAAAACAAATTTTGAAGTGAATAATATTTTAAGGTCTGGTCTGTCCAGCCCAATCAATTTTCTTCTAATTGGAAATGTCTTTTTTGCGGGTAGTATTCTGGAAGCCAATCAAGTCAAGCCTTTCTTGAAAGAAGCTTAAATAGCAAAAATCAATTAGTGGCTTGCGCCATTATCTTTGATTATAAAAAATAAAAGAAATTTACTCGAATTTACCCAGGGATTATACTCTATTGGAAAGGTTTGGCAGAATAACTCCGGTTAGTTTTTACCGGCTTTTCAGGCAGAATTTGTTGCCTTTGCTTATCTTTGCAGCTTTGTAACGCGGCAAAAAACCTTTGAAAATTGACGCACATGTATTCAAGTGTTATAAACTCTGGGATTTATAAGCAACAGCTATTTCGCCTATATTCGGCTAACTAACGAAAACCCCTTTAAAGTTGAAAAGGAACCCGAAACAATGCAAAGTATCAAATACCAGGCTTTTAAACCCCTGGAAGTCCAGCTTACACCCGGCCTTTTCCAGCAAAGGTATGATTTGAACCGGAATTACCTGGTCAGTTTGAAAAACGAAAATTTACTCCAGAATTTTTATCTTGAAGCAGGGCGGGGCGAGGTCAAACAGATTTTTAACACCCTGCACGGTGATTCGAATGACGCTGATGGCTACCACTGGGGCTGGGAATCGCCGACCTGCCAGGTGCGCGGCCACTTCCTGGGCCACTGGCTTTCCGCTGCCGCCCGCGACTATGCTAACACCGGCAACCCGGTCACCAGGCAAAAAGCCGATTGGATAATTAATGAACTGGAAAAATGCCAGGCAGACAACGGCGGTGATTGGGTCTTTTCTATCCCCGAAAAATACCTGACCTGGATAGCCCAGGGCAAGCACGTCTGGGCACCCCAGTACACCCTCCACAAAACCCTTATGGGTCTGTTCGACGCCTACAAATATACCGGGAATGAACAGGCCCTGGCTATTCTAAAAAAGGCCGCGAACTGGTTCCACCGCTGGACGGACCAGTTTGACCGCGAAAAGATGGATGACATTTTAGACGTGGAAACCGGCGGGATGCTGGAAGTCTGGGCTGACCTTTACGGCGAAACTGGCGAGAAGATTTATCTCGACCTGCTCGACCGCTACTACCGGCCTCGCCTTTTCGAAAAATTGCTGGAAGGCAAAGACGCACTCACTAACATGCACGCCAACACGACTATTCCTGAAGCTATCGGGGCGGCCCGCGCCTACGAAGTCACCGGGGAAGAAAAGTGGCGTAAAATTGCCGAGGCTTACTGGAAATGCGCAGTGGACGACCGAGGAACCTATTGCACGGGCGGTCAGACCTCCGGGGAAATCTGGACCCCGCCCTTTGAATTCGCGGCGCGGCGGGGCGATAAGAACCAGGAACATTGCACCGTCTACAATATGATGCGGCTGGCCGATTTCCTGTTCCGCTGGTCAGGTGAGGTTAAATATCTCGATTATATTGAACGAAACAACTTTAACGGCATCCTGGCCCAGCAGCACCCTATGACCGGCATGATTACCTACTTCCTGCCCCTGGAAGCAGGTGCGCGCAAACGCTGGGGGACGCCAACCCACGATTTCTGGTGCTGCCACGGGTCGCTTGTCCAGGCCCATACCCTGCATAACGCCTACATCTATTACAGCAATACTAAAGAAGTCACCGTCGCCCAGTACATTCCTTCCCGGCTGAATAGCGCGATTGAAGGGACACCGGTCAAAATCGAGATGGACCTGGAAGGTGCAAAATCCATCCAGTCCGCCGCCGACAACAATTCCAGCCTGGCAGGTAGTCGCCACCGGTCTACCGCCTGGACCGTGAACCTGAAAGTTAGCGACGAAAAGCCGGTTGATTTCACCCTGCGGTTGCGGTTGCCCTGGTGGATGGAGGGCCAGCCAAGCCTGGTCATAAATGGCGAGACCGTAGATATGAAAGGGGAAAAGCCCGGCTTTTATGCCATTTCGCGGATCTGGCAAAACGACACGGTAACACTGGAACTGCCAAAGGGTCTGACCGCTTCGCCCATTCCCGATGAGCCCGAAACGGTGGCCTTCCTGGATGGCCCGGTGGTCCTGGCCGGTCTGTGTGACCGGGAAACCACCCTAAAGGGCGATAAAGACCACCCGGAACGCCTGTTTGCCCCTGACAACGAGCGGCAGTGGGCACAATGGCTATCCGGTTATCGCACCGTCGGGCAACCCCAGGCCATCCGTTTCAAACCGCTTTACGAGGTCGTTGACGAACTTTACACGGTTTACTTTCCTATATCGGGCTAACTTTTCGAGGTAGTAACCTCGCCGTTATTGATAAGCCAGTTGACCGATTCGTAGACCGCCTGCAAAGAGGAATAGCGCGGGTTGTAGTTAATCAAGCGCCGGGCTTTCTCGATACTGGCATTCGGGCTGTGAGCGATATGGTCCCAGGTGGCGGAAGCCTCTTTTTCGGGAACGGTCTTCCGCCATTCCTCCCAGCCCGCAAATTTCAGCCTGGGCTCGTGGCCGAACCAACTGTAAACGGCTTCGGCGTAGCCGCGCAGGGTTATTGCCGCCGGGGAGACCACGTGAAAACTTTCCCCGACCGAGGTACTCCAATGGTTCAGGGCCTGGAAAAAGGACTGGGCCACATCGGCAGCGTGCACGTGATGAACGGTTTCCATGCCAAGATTTGGCAAAGCCAGTTCCTCGCCGCACGCTATCCGGGAAAAGACCTCCGGGTTAAAATGCCCGGCTGGATTGAGCGGGGCCCAACCCGGTCCCACGATATGGCCGGGATGGAGCAAGGTGACGGGGAAACCGTTGCGCCGGGCTTCTCCCAGGAAATAGGACTCGATAGCCGCCTTGCGAATCCCGTACTCACCAAAAGGCCGCCGGGGTATATCTTCGGTGGCCGGAACCGTAATGCTCGGGCCATGTATCCAGATGGTGCCACAATGCAGCAGGTGCTGGACCTGGCCTTTGAGGTTTTCGACCAGGATTTTAGCGCTTTCAGGTGTAAAACAGATTAAATCAATCACAACATCGGGCTGCAACTCGCGCAGTTTAGGGCCCCATTCCCCGCTTTTTTCGGCTTCTTCCCGGTCAATCTTTAGCTTTCGGACCTGCTCCCAGGCTTTGTGAGGCTGGTAAGGTTCGCGGGAACCCCGGCTGATTTCAATTACTTCGTGCCCGGCCTCGACCAGTTGCGGCACCAGGTAAGTACCGATATGCCCACTTCCTCCGATTACAATAACTCGCATGGTCTTTTCTCTACCTTTTCCTTAACAATAAATAATTATGTAAGCTTAGAATTGCTAAAATAACGCCGGTCATTCGCCGGTAACGACAAAAAAGGTCTTTTCGATGGCTTCCAACCGGGCCTGTTCAATCTGTTGGGCCAGGGCCGCCAGTTTTGCCTGCCGGTCACGTCCCGGTAAAGCCGCCAGGATAGCAGCCAAATCGTCGTTCCAGTTACAGATTTTGCACAGCAAACCGAGCCAGATTTTAGCCTGGCGGGGAGTGGCAACGCCCCCCTTTCCCAACCGTTTGCCGGAACAGACCTGGGTCACAATATACACATTTTCGTCCGGTTCGGGGTCAAACCCGTTAGCACCCCCGGCATCTTCGTCCGGTTCGTCGGCGGTCAGGTGATAGGCCAAACCGCTACCTTTAAGGGTTTGGGCCAGGATGGCTACCTCGCGAGGCTCTCCCCCAGGCGTGCTCGGAAAGCCGACCAGGGTCAGGGTAATGGTTTCGTATTCTGCCATAGAATTTTCAAAATGATTGCAAACGGACGGCTACAAACGAATTTTTCTTTTGGAAAGAAATTTTGAAGAAACCCGAAAGTGTCCCAGACCTCCTGGATAATAGCAAAATGGCTCGAATTTTATCAAACCCAGCCCGGTTTACCCTTGAATTCCTACTTAGGCCGGATTCGTGGCTGTTTCACCTGGGGCCGACAGGATTCCAGCGGTTCCAAGTTGTTGTTGCAGGCGGAAGTCGGAAGGAGCGAGCCCGGTTTCGGCGTGAAAGACTCGCGAAAAATAGTAGGGGTCGCCAAACCCGACCTTAAAAGCGATTTGCTTGATAGAAAGGTCGCTAAAAACCAGTAATTTCTTGGCCCGGCTGATTCTTAAACTTTGGAGATATTCCTGGGGCGGCAGACCGCTAACCTGTTTGAAATAACGCCGGAAAGTTGAATAGCCTATACCTTTTTCCTGCGCGATTTTTTCGAAATCGATTCTTTCACCGAAATGTTCGTCCAGCCAGCCAAGCGTTTGCATTACCGGCTGGGTGGGCGATTTGCTTTCATCCGTCTCCGGGGTTTCCAGGCTGTTGATTTCGGCAATCAACCTGCCAATTAACATGCCACTGATGACGGCAGTCTGGGGACCGGGCTTTTCAAAATCGTTTTTTATCCGGTCGAAAAAGTCGGTCAGGGGCGCGTAGCCGGTCAGCCGCTTTACCGGCTGGGCCGGAGAAAAAAGCCCGGCCTGCTCGAATTCGCGGGCAATTTTTCCCTCGAACAGGACCCAGTGTTCAGTCCAACCTTTTTCGTAGGGACCGTAGGAATGGGTGACGCCTGGAAAGAGCCAGAAAAGGGTGCCTTCCGTGATTTCTATTTGCTGCCTGGTAGCCGAGGTTTCCAGCCAGCCTTTCCCCTGGCTGACCCAGACCGCCGCGTAACAATTCAACGTCCGGCCCAGGCAGGTCCCGGCCTTCTGGGAGGCGTAGCCATAACCGGTGCAGACCAGTCCCAGGGCCCGTTGAGTTTCCGCCGGGGTTATATAGTAGGCTTCTTCCATTTAATAGAACCAAACCGTCGAGCAAATAATCCAGGGTATGAGCAGGAAATCTATTGCCGGGTTATTCCTGAGCTTATATTATACCTTTAATGGCAATAAAGAGTTGAGCAATTTCTAGGCGCATTGAGGCAGCCTGAGAAAGGACACGGGTTTAGAGGGATGGCTATCATCGTATGAATACCATCGTCAGAGAGGAAGATTTGGTCTTCGCGGCGCCACTTGTCTCCAACGGCTATACCCTGGACATGGGAAAAGACCGCCTGGGCCGGTTAGTGCCTGTACCGGAAGACGAACGAGATGACCGCGCCGCCTGGCAGACCCGCCTGGCAGAGCAGGGCTACCTTTATTTCAAGAACTTCTTCGACCCCACCATGATAAATGCTTTCCGTTCCTACTATTTCAACAGCCTGGCCGAAAGCGGCCTGCTCGAGCCTGTTAGCGACCCGGTGGAAGGGCTGGCCGGGGCTGGCCCAGTTGACCAGCAAAAGATCCGCGAAATTCTTTTTAACGAGATTGTAAAGGGGAAAGAATACGACGCCCTTTGCACCAGTCCGGAACTGGTGGCATTTTTCGAGAAGTTTTTTGGCGGTCCGGTCTTTTTGCACAAACGCAAGATTATCCGCCACGTCAGACCGGGCGGTGGGCAGGCTACTGGGGCTCATTACGACCTGGTTTATTTGCGGGAAGGCACCGACCAGCTTTTGACTGCCTGGATACCGCTGGGTGACTGCAAAATCGAGGATGGAGCGCTCATCTACCTTGAAGGCAGTCACAAAATCATCCGCGAAACCGATAAAAACTCTACCCAGAAAATCCAGGCCGAGTGGCTGACCAAAGATTTACCGGCCCTGGCCGACAAATTCGATACACGCTGGCTTGTAGCCGACTACCGGGCGGGCGACCTCGTCATTCACAACTCCTATATGGTCCATGCCTCGGTTGACAACACCAACAAGGCCGGACGGTTGCGCCTCTCGACCGATATTCGCTACCAGTTAGCCGAAGCGCCCATTGACCGGCGCTGGCAGAACCACTGGCACGACCGTGACGGGCTTTAGGCAACAAGTTGCTGACCCGTCGACCCCCCTGGCACCCATTTTAATAAAAATAGACCTCTTGACAGGCGATTTATAATGATTTGTGAGTGAACACTCACATGCGAGAAGGGGATAAAAACAAGTGCCAGGGGAAACCCGCCAGCAGATTCTGGACACCTGCCAGAAATTGATTCAGACGCTAGGGCTGGCCCGCGTCACCACCAAAGAAATCGCCAAAGCCTCCGGGCTATCGGAGGGTGCGCTCTACCGCCATTTCGAGCATAAAGAAGATGTTTTCCTGGCCGTGTTCGAAAAGCAGGTGGTCTGGTTGGCCGGTTTCCTCTCTGCAAAAGTGGCCGGGGAAGGGGACGTAGCCGAGAACCTGCGCCAGATTGCCTTTAATATCCTGAATTATTACGAACAGCTTATCCCCCTGACTGCCGCCTTTTTTGCCGATAACGAACTATTAGAGAAATTTCGCGGTTTGTTGCTGCAAATCGGTGGACCCCAAAGACTGCACGAGTGGGTCGCCGCTTATATTACCGAGGAACAGGCCCTGGGCCGGATAGCTGCCACCCTCCCGGCTATGAGCATTGCGACCTCGCTGCTTGGCCCGGTCTTCCAGTATGCTTTTCTCCGTCAATTAACCACCGAAGACCAGTTCGGCCTCGCGGACAGTCTGTTTGTCGAAAAAGAGGTCGAAATTCTGCTGAACGGCATCCTTCCCTGATATATACCGGTTTATTTTTTTAGCCTTATGTGAGTGATTAAACACTCACATAAGGCTTTATGAAAGAGGTTCTATATGATAAAAAGCGATTTCCCCTATCAAAAGAAATTTACCACCATAAACGGGCTGGATATGGCCTATGTCGAAGCCGGGAGCGGCGACCCAATCGTCTTTCTGCACGGCAACCCCTGCTCATCTTACATCTGGCGAAATATCCTCCCCTACCTTGAAGGGCTGGGAAAGTGCCTCGCTCCCGACCTCATCGGCATGGGCGACTCGGCTAAACTGCCCGTGAGTGGTCCCGATGCCTATACCTTTGTCGAGCACCGGCGCTACCTGGACGAATTGCTCGAAACCCTGGGTGTCCGGGAAAATGTTACATTTGTCGTCCACGACTGGGGCTCGGCCCTCGGTTTCGACTGGGCCAGGCGGCACCCGGCAGCAGTCAAAGGGATTGCTTACCTGGAAGCCATCGTAAAGCCTTACACCTGGGCCGAGTACGCCGGACCGGCCCGCGAACTTTTCCAGAAACTGCGCTCCCCCACCGGGGAAGAAATGGTGCTGACCCAGAATTCTTTTATCGAATTTAATTTGCCTGCCGGGATTATGCGCAAGTTGAGTGAGGAAGAAATGTCCGAATATCGCCGTCCCTTTGCCGAGCCGGGCGAAAGCCGCCGCCCAACCCTGACCTGGCCCCGCCAGTTGCCGGTGGAAGGCGACCCCGCCGATGTAACCGAGATTGTCGAGGCTTATGGGGATTTTTTAGCCCACAGCGAGATAGCAAAACTTTATATAAAAGGCGAACCGGGCCGGTTGCAGCCGAGCCAGCACGAGTTCTGCCGGACCTGGCCCAACCAGGTGGTAGTTGAGGTAAAGGGGTTGCACAATTTGCAGGAGGATTCACCGGACGAAATCGGCCAGGCTATCGCGGGCTGGTTTAAGGGGTTGCGGTAGCTTTAGCTAAACCTGGCCCCGCACTGGCCGCAATACTGGTAGGGGGTTTTGAACAGCAAACCGAGCCAGCACATCGGGAAGAAAAAGACCAGTAAGATTCCGAAGGTGACCCACCCACCTGTAGAAATCCGGGTGCCGGTCAGGGGTGGGTAAGGGCTGCGGCAATACGGGCAGGCGTAGGCCGGGACCGTGTTTATAACCACCTGGGGCGGGGCCATATAGACCGGCTGGGTTTGCTGGTAAAACGACTGCGAGTAATAGACCGGCTGAGTCGGGGCCAGGGTGGGCGCAATAATGGTCTGCTGATTGATTGTCAGAGAGTTAATTGTAAGCTGGGGGTTGGGTGGGAACAACGCGTAACCACCCACCGGGTGCGGTAAACCAAGCATTTCGGTGGTCCACCACTGGTCGGCCTCGACCAGGGCCGGATGGCCGAGGTTGAGGGACCTGGCCTTTTCGAGCAGGGCCTGGGCGCGCTCGAAGTTAGGGGCGGTATAAACACCCCACAAAATTAAATCGAGATTGTTACCGTCTTTCTGCGCCAGCGCCTTGATACATTCAAAGGCTTTTTCTTTATAACCATGCTCGGCATACTGGACCGCCTGGTTAAAAGTGGCTATATCGTTTGCATCCACACCCCTACTCCTGAAACCTTATGGTAAGCCGGGGTTCTCCTTATTTAGAGGAACCGCTAAACCATTTAACGCCTATTTCAGGCATAAGTCAAACTTTATTAATAGCAAAATCAACCAGGTTTCCCGGCTATTTTAAAATCAAAATGTCGCACAGGGCGTGGTCAATCACAAACCGGGCAATCGGCGGGATAGAGTGAGGGCCGCGTCCCGGTTTGGCCTCGATTGGCGGCAGGGGTTCGGGGCCGGGCCTGGGCGGCGGGGGTGGCGGTGGCGGTGAAGGCGCGTTCAGGTCACCGCTAAAGCGCGTACCGATGACCACCAGGTCGGCAGGGTTGCGGTCCAGGTAGTTGATAATTTCCCGTTCGGGCCGGCCCTCGAAAATAAGCTGGGCCGCAATCTGGTGCCGTCCGGGGTGCTTTTCAATCAATTCGGCGGCTTCGGCCAGGATTTGACTGCCCAATTCCTGGTCGGCAGTCCGCAAATCGTGGTGGTGGCTCCCGCCTGTCCGGCTGCCGAAAAGACGGCTCCGCCGGATAAAATTTAGTTCTTCTGCCGGGCGAGTATCAATCACAAACAAAAGGACGAACTCAACACCTTGGGGCAACCTTTCCAGGGCGCGCCGGGTAAAATCGCCGGTTTCCAGGCCACTAAGGCAAAGCGCTACTTTCATTGTAGAAGCATCTCCTTTCTTGCTCTATACCGGGTTACGGGCTTTAAGCTGGCTTTTACCTCAAGCTTATCATGAAAACAACACTAAACTCAACCAGATCATCCCGGCCCCGGCCAACAACATCACCGGGGTCACCAGCACGCCAAGCTTGAAATACTGGAGGGGCGAGACTTCCATGCCCTTGCGCCGGAGGATGAGCAGCCAGAGAATGGTCGCCAGCGACCCGGCGGTGGTCAGGTTCGGTCCCAGGTCGGCTCCCAGTATCGAAGAATATATCAGGCCGTTGTGAACCGCCGGGGTGATGGAGGAAAGGTCAACCTGCTGCAAGGCCGAAATCATCACCAGGGCCATCGGCACGTTGTTAATCAGGTTCGCCCCGATAGCCGTCCCGAAAGTGCTGAGCAGGACCGCCAGCAAGGGGCTTGACCCGGCAGAGTTAACCAGTAAACGCCCCATTTCGCGGGTGACGCCGGTATTTTCGACCCCCTGCACCACAATAAACATTCCGCCGATAAAAAGGAAAATCGGCCAGGAGATTTCCCCACCCAACCGCCGGAAGCTGAGCCGCCCGAAAAAAGCCGTACCAACCACCAGGATTAGACTGCCGCCCAACCCTACGAAGGAAAGCGGTATGTGAAATAATGAAGCCAGGACATACCCTATTGCGATTACACCCAGGCTGGCCGAAACAAACCAGAAATAGGAACGCCCTTTTTGCTCGATAATCTTAACGGGCTGTTCCATGTCGTCCGGCGAAAAACGGCGGGGCAACTGCTTGCGGAAGATAATGACAAAAAACAAGATGTTGAGGGCAATCGCTATCAGGCTGGCCGCCAGCAGGTGTTGGAGAAAGGCGCCCAGGCTCTGGGTCTGGGGAAAGGCCCCAGTTATCAGGATATTTATCGGGTTCGAGACCGGCAGGGTGAAAGAAGCGGTATCAGCGATAAAGGTACAGGCAAACATGAAGGGTAACGGGTTCAAGCGGAGGCGGGTGGTCAGGGTGTAGACCACCGGGGTCAGGATAAGGGCGGTCGCATCGTTGGAAAGAAAGGTCGAAATTAACGCGCCCAGGAGAAAGACATTCAAAAAGAGGCGAAACCCGTTTCCCCCCGCGAGTTTCATGGCAACGGCAGCAGCCCAATCAAAAAAACCGGCATTATCAGCCACCGCCGCAATAGTCATAAGGCCGAGAAAAAACAAAAAAACATCCCACTTGGCTATCAGGATATTATAGGCTTCGTCAAGGTGGACCCGGCCCAAAAGCAGCATCAGACTGCCTCCCAAAAGGGCCGCCACGGCTTCGTTGACCCATTTCGGGCGAATCATAATCAGGAGCAGTGTAAGGACAAACACGGTCAGGGCAGAACCTGTTTCAAACATATGGTGTTGTTTCCATTTCTTCCTTGGGCCTGTTATAGTATGTTAAGCGGCACAATCTGGCACAAACTACATAATAACATCAGGATTAAATTTTGGCTGTTGTGACGCGCCAGGATTGCGAGAAGAATTGGTAAATAGAGTGATAAAGAATTGGAAGTATTTCGATTGGGGGATAAATGCTAACGACTGACCAGATTTTGGAACACCGGGATTATGCCCTGGGTGGCGTCAACCTGAGCGGGTACGGCGAGAGTGGCCGGGGCAAGGTGCGCGATTTCTACGAACTGGAAGGAAACCGTCGCCTGGTGGTTACGACCGACCGCCAGTCCGCTTTTGACCGGGTCCTGGGCCTGATTCCTTTCAAAGGGCAGGTGCTAAACCAGTTGTCGCAGTTCTGGTTCGAGCAGACTACCGATATTGTGCCGAACCACCTAATCAGCGTGCCGGACCCCAATGTGAGTATTGTCAAGAAGGCCGAAATGTTCCCGGTGGAAGTTATCGTGCGCGGCTACCTGACCGGCGTCACCGATACCAGCATCTGGATGATGTACCAGGACGGCCAGCGTGAGATGTATGGGCTGCGTTTCCCGGACGGCATGCGCAAAAATGAGCCCCTCCCGGCCCCTATCATAACCCCCACCACCCACGCCGAACTTGGCGCCCACGACCGGCCCCTTTCCCGCGATGAAATCTTGAACGAAGGGCTGGTCTCGCCCGAAAACTGGCGGGAAATCGAACGGGCGGCCCTGGCGGTCTTTGCGCGGGGGCAGGAAATCGCCCGCCAGGCCGGGTTAATCCTGGTCGACACCAAGTACGAGTTCGGGATGATTGACGGCCGGGTCGCCCTGGTGGACGAGGTGCACACCCCGGATAGTAGTCGCTACTGGCTGGTGGATACCTACGACTCGAAGTTCGAGGCGGGTCAGGAGCCGGATAATTTTGACAAAGAACTGCTGCGGCTCTGGATGCGTGAGCAGGGTTTTAAGGGGGAAGGCCAACCGCCTGCCCTGACCGACGATATTATCGCGCGGCTGAGCCAGCGCTACCAGTCCTCTTATGAGCGGTTGACCGGCAAGACTTTCGAAGTCGATTTCTCGCGCAAACCGGAAGATCGGATTGTCCATAACCTCAAACAGGCCGGGTTTTAAGCTTTGAGCCGGGAACCAACCATTCGTCCTGCCGGGGAAACGGATAAACCTTTCCTGGCCGAAATGCTGGTCCTGACGCTCCAGACCCAACCTCAATTTAGAGACCGGCCAGCGGTGGACTTACAGGCCCTGGCCGGTTTTGAACTGGTGGGATGGCAGGCCGGGCGCGACTTTGCTTTTGTCGCCTGGTTTGGGGAAGAAAGGGTCGGGGCGGTGTGGTTGAACGGTGGCGGTGAAATCGGCGGGAAGACCTTTACGCTCGGTATCGCTGTCCTACCCCAATACCAGGGGCAGGGTATCGGCACCCTTTTGATGGAACACGCCCTGGATTTTTGCGCCAAAAACCAGGCGCTCTCCTTAGACCTGAAAGTACACCCCACCAACAAAAAAGCTATCCGGCTCTACCGGCGTTGTGGCTTCGAACCAACAATGCTTGAGATGAAAAAGCGGGTTTAAGGCTTAAAAGGTAACACGAGGTTATAAAACCGGCGCGGGAGGACGTAGCCGGGCACAGGCTGGGGTTGGCCCGAGGGATAGGCCACCGGGCGAAGCTGAGAGGGGTGAGGTCGACCCATATTTTGCCAGGTCAACCAGGCTTGCCGCACCTTTTCTAGGGCCAGATTGGGTGTGCCAGGCGCTAACTTTTCCGCGTTGGGAGCGCGCAAGCGCCAGCCTTCGACCAGTTTTTCCCCAGGATTATTCCGGTTTGGTGAGAATAACAGGGCCAGGTCGAAGCCCAGGCCATCCTCGGAGGGTTCGATAAGGACCGGCCCGCGAGGTTCGTACTGCCAACCGTCCTGGACCCATCCCTGCGAACTGCGCGCGGTCGGGGGAGCGGTTTGGCCTTCTTCCACCGGGGGCAGGGGAGTCGCCAGGACGGTCGAAAAAAGGCGGTCGTTCGAGGCAAAAGCCAGGACAAAGCTAAACCCGTAAAAGGCGTAAGTGGCCTCGCGCTGGGTGCGGTTGGAGCCACCCAGGTTAGTGAAATCGAGGGTAAGTTTTTCGGTCGGCCCGTAAGCCTGGACACCCGGTTGCTCTAAAAACTTCTCCAGGCCGGGCATGGTCTCGGAGTTGGAAAGCAAAACTTTTGCAACAGGGTCGGGTTCAGCCGGTTGGTCGGACCAGAGTTGGCCCGGCGAAACAGGCAGCAAAGCGAACCGGCCCTGCGCGGGCGAGGGGTGCGCCATTTCGCCCCGCATCGGCATAAACCCCCCAAAACTTCCTCCCACCCCGGCCAGGGTACCGTCCGCCTGTTTTTGCAAGGCCGGAATTAGTCCACCCCATAGCTGGTTTGAAACCGTTAAAGGCAAAAGGATAATCCCGCCGACCCGCAACTGGGTGACCCAGGCCGGGGCAATCTCCCACTGCTGGACCGTCACGATAATCCGGTCGTAAGGGGCGTGGGCCGGGTAACCGAGGCTCCCATCTGCGGCTACAACCGTGACCTGGTCGGAATTCTGGCCGGTAAACTGGGCCAACCGCTGTAAATTGTTCCGGGCAATATCGGCCATGGCCGGGTCCAGGTCAACTGTTGTCACCTGGCGGCCATCGCCAACCCAATCGGCCATCAGGGCAGCGTTATAGCCAACCCCGGCCCCGATTTCAAGGACCTTCAGACCCGGTGCCAGTTGGAGCGCTTCGAGCATATCGGCCATCAGGATAGGCTGGGAACTCGAACTGGATGGGTAGTTATTTTCGTCCCACTTGACCACAATCGCGTCGTCGCTATAGACCCGCTCGATAGGCACGTTGGAGGGCAGGAAAATCTCGCGGGGTACCTCGGAAAAGGCTTTCGCCAGGAGGGGAGAGCGGATAGCGCCTTCGGATAAGAGGTGATTGACCAGGCGCTGACGCAATTCAACCGGGCCTGGACCTCTGGCAGGCTGCCTGGTTGACGCTTCGGAGTTGGTATTGGAGGAAATTTCGCCGGAATCGGAATCAGATGCGGCCATAAAAACCCCGCAGTTTAGAGGGTCAGTTTATCGCGGATACCTTCAATCGGGATACCAAAGTCTTTGGCGGCACGGACAATCCGGCTGATGATAATTTGCTGCTGCTCATAGGTGTAGCGATTGCGGTTTTTCTCGTCGCTAAAGTAATAAACCGCGTCAAAGATATTGTAATAGGTATCCAGAGGGAAAGTAAAGAAGTTCTGGTACTGGGCTACTTCGTGCATCTTGTGGCCCGCCGAGAATGGGAAATTCTGGTCGCTCTGGGCCGGGTTCGGAATCGGGTTGACCACATCCTTGTTCAAACCGCCCGGTATGTAGCTATTTACCGGGACGACCGCCTTTTCTTCGGCCTTAGGCGCAGCCTCGGCAGGTTTGGGGGCCGGGGCAGGTGCCGCAGCCTGGGCCGGGGCCGGAGTGCCAGGGTTAACCCCCGCCGGGACATTGGCCGCCGGTTGGGCAGGAGGAGTAGAGGCGCTATTATCTACGGGGTTTGTGCTTTTCGCTTCAGGATTAACATTCTGGCTCATGTAAATCTGGTCACTCCTTTACCTTTAAGCTTTTAGGGTTTCACTCTGGCTTGAAACCGGCTTACCATCCCAACCGCTTAATTATACAACCGCCCGACAAAGCGGGTCAAAAGCTTCACTTTGCTTTTGACCCTTATCTTATAATTTCTAGTAGCCTTCCGGGTGGTTCTTGTGCCACTCGTAGGCGGTCTGGATGATTGTTTCCAGGTCGTACTTGGCCTTCCACATCAGTTCGCGCTCGGCTTTCGAGCTATCGGCCCAGATTGCCACCGGGTCACCGGGGCGGCGAGCCACTTCCTCGACCTTGAAATCGGTCCCGCTGATCCGTTTGGTGGTGTCGATGACCTGTTTGACCGAACTACCCTGGCCGGTGCCAAGGTTGTACTGGTTGGACTGGTTATATTCCTGCAAATATTCGAGGGCCCGGACATGCGCGACCGCAAGGTCCACCACGTGAATGTAATCGCGGATACAGGTGCCGTCGGGAGTCGGGTAATCGGTCCCGAAGATTTTGACCGAGGGAGCTTTACCCAGGGCCGCTTTCATCACCAGGGGCACCAGGTTGAGGGTCACGCTCCAATCCTCGCCCAGTTTGCCATCAAGCGAGGCCCCGGCAGCGTTGAAGTAGCGCAGGTTGATGCTTTTCAGCCCGTAAGCCACGTCATACCACTTCATGACTTTTTCAGCCATCAGTTTGCTTTCCCCATAGGGGCTTTCGGGGTTAAAAAAGTTATTGGTTTCGGAAACCGGCACATTCTGGGGCGTCCCAAAAATAGCGCAACTGGACGAAAAGATAAAATGCTTGATATTATGGCGGAGCATCGCGTCGAGCAGAGACTGGGTCCCGGCGACGTTATTGGTAAAATATTTGCCCGGATTTGTGACCGACTCCCCGGCGTTTTTGTAAGCGGCGAAGTGGATGACGGCCTCGATTTGTTCCTGGCTGAAAAGATTATCTAGCAGGGCGGCGTCAGCGGTGTTGCCCTGGACCAGTTTGGATGCCCCGGCGGCCTGGGCAAGTTGCGGATGGCCGAGTTCGAGGCTGTCCAGCACAATAACCTCGTGGTTTAGATTGACCAGTTCTCGCACCGTATGCGAACCAATATACCCCGCGCCACCTGTTACCAAAACTTTCAAGTTCGTTTCTCCTTACAACCCGTAATTAATCTCACCAGGTTGCTTCTAGCGTTTATATCCCTTAGCGGTCATCACCTTGATTATAACCGAGGTGAGAAGGCGTGTCTATAAAAGGGCCAGGCAATTGGTCTATAGACGAATTTGTGGAAAACAACAAAAGATTTTTTAGGAATAATTAATTTTACACCGGATTTTAGCAAAAAATTAATGCCGGGCCGATATTTTACCCTTGATTAACCACTAAATAGGCAGTATAATAAAAATAACTAGTAGGAATTAATGCTTTTTTGTTTTTTGTCTTGTGTTTGGATACAGTATCGAAGTGTTCCGGCAGGCAGCCTGGTTCCAATCTAGCGGCAAGTTGTAGCGCAATCCCCAACGTCTATTTATGTGCCCTACCATTTGCTCCTCAAGCTGGATAACCTATGTTTTCGGTTGACAGTCTTTTTCACAATTCGGTCCAAAATTCTCTTTTTACCTGAAGTAAAGTTGGTTGCACCAAGAAAAAATAAAAAACCAAATAACAGTTCTATGTTAATTAACTTTTTCAGTCAAACCGCCAAACTTCAAATTTAACAATAGCGATACCCAACCTGTTATACCCGGTTGGTTGGTACAAGGTTGTCCTATCAAACCGGCTTCTGGCACGACCTATTAGCCCAAGTCCTTGGTTTCCCAAACGAAGACTATTCGGCAATAAGACAAATCAGGTTCCGGCAAATTTTTTCCCATTAAACCATTTCGAATTGGTATATTTTGAACTGCTCGAATGGCCTATCTATTATATTTATATTTCACTAACCTATTTTCTCAAAGGAGTCCACTGTGAGTGTCGAAAAGGAAGATAAGATTTTATTCTGCCGCGATTGTGGTGAGGAATTTATATTTTCTGCGAGGGAGCAGGATTTTTATGCCCAGAAAGGGTTCGAAAATGACCCCGTAAGGTGTAACACCTGTCGCTCCGCTCGCAAGAACAACTCCTCCACTAATACCGGTTACGCCTCAAACGGGAATGGTGGTAATTACAACCCGAATTATGGCGGCCAGCGCAACAACTATGGTAATAATAACGGTGGTAACGGCTACACCGGGCAGCGCAATAACTATGGCAATAATGGTGGGCAGCGCGGGAATTACAGTAACAACGGCGGTAATGGGGGCTTTAGTTATACCGGCCCACGCGGTCAGCAGGGCGGCTACAACAACCAGGGCAATTCGCGCGGCAATTACAACAGCCAGGGGAACACCCGCACCTATAACAACCAGGGTAATATGCGGGGCGGCTATAACGGCTACGGCAACTCCGGCAACAGCAATGGCAATTATGGCAACCAGCGCAGTAATAATTACTCCAATAACGGCTATGGAAACCAGCGGGGTTACGGGAACAGCGGCTTTAACGGTAATTCCAACTATAACAATTTTGGCAACAGCTATGACAACGGCGGTTACGACCAGATTGAACGCCAGCGCTACCCGATTGTTTGCGCCAATTGTGGAATTAAAACGGAAGTGCCTTTTGTACCGAGAGAGGGAGTTCCAGTTTTCTGCCGGACGTGTTATAATAGCCAGAAGCCAAACCGCAATTAGGAAAAGGCGGGTTTGAGCTAAGAAAGAGGGGTGATATTTTTTGCAGGTAAGCCAGGAAGAAGGCGAGAGCTTTGAAGCTCTACTTCGTCGCTTCAGCCAGAAGGTCAAAAGAGCCGGTGTTTTGAGCGAATACAAACGCAAACGCTTCTTTGTATCCAAGGGTGTCGAAAGACGCGAGAAAATGAAGAAAAGCCAACAGCGCCAGCGCCGTAAGAGCCAGCGCGACTAATTTCGCTTTTCACTCTAAATTCGGAGCCGGGATGTCTTCTAAATTCTATCCCGGCTTTTTATATTTTGAATTTCCTCTTTTCTTCTTTAATCCTATTCAAACGCCCTTCCTTTGCCAGTCGCTTAAAAAGACGCTAACAATTCAGGCATGCTATAATTGAAATACCCGGCAAATTTCTTTGCCTTTGTTACTGCTAATTATAAAAATTCTGGTTTGATTGGAGATATAAGGTGACTACTCTTTACACTGTTGATAATGTAGACCCGGTCTTGCAATTTACCGATGAAAGGCTCCGGCAGATTTCGACCCCGTTAGCCGAGGTTGAATTCGATAGCGCCGAACTGGCCGACAAACTCAGGCGCATGAACGAGTCAATGATTGTCTATGGCGGTATCGGCATTGCGGCGCCCCAAATCGGCCTGTTCGAACGCCTGGTAGTCATTAATATCCCGGCCCTGGAGCGGCCCGGGTTTGGCCAGGTCGAGGCTACTCCCCTGCACGCCCTGATAAATCCCGAAATCGTCTGGTTCAGCGACGACCGCATCAAAGCCGGGGAAGGCTGCCTTTCTGTACGGGGTTTTGAAGGCTACGTGGTCCGGCCCACCCGGATTGGGGTAGTAGCTTACGATGAAAAGGGCAAACGGCTCGAATTTGAAGCCAGCAGCCTGTACGCCCGCGCCTTGCAGCACGAAATTGACCACCTGGACGGCATTTTGTATACCGACCGGGTGGCCGAGTTGCGCGACCTTCGGCGGGTTAGCCCGGTGGATGCTGCCGACCCGGTATGGAACCACAACCCGAAATTTGGCAAAGCCGCCGCTGCTGTGTCGCTTTAGCCCGTAAAGCCTTTTAGAGAATCAAAAAGCCGCGCTCCCTTTGGTCGAACCAACCTGGAAGCGAGGCCTTTTTATTTCTGAGAAAAATTAGCCCTGGACGGCCTGGAAAAGACCGAGGCGGTTGCCAGTCAGGTCGGTGAAGAAAGCATACCACCCGTAACCGGGGACTTCGGTCTTTGCCAGAACAATTTTTCCGCCAAGCTGTTCGATTTTCGCAATGTCGGCGTCAATGTTGTCGGTACCAAGGTACAACACAACGTCCCCCGGTTTGTAGGTTTCGCCGCCAGCCTGCACCAGGAAGCCGTTCAAGCCACCCTCGGTGGAAAACATCACATAGCCGGGGTTGCTGGTGTCGGGAATGTTCCACCCGAAAGCCTCCTTGTAAAAGTTGGCCGATTCGAGCGGGTTATTGGCCGAAATATCCACCAGCACGATAGGAAATGTTGCCATAGAACCTCCTTAATAATTGGGTAAAAGTTCAGTTTCAGGGTGTACCAGATTATAGAACGGAGGTTCTAAACCGTCAAGCTATTCCATGACCGGGATTGCCATTCCGGCGCCCCAGATTTCAACTACCCGCCCATTTTCAATGCGAAATATTTCTATAATAGTTAAGCCAATTTTGCCCGTCACAGGGGGAAAGCCCTCGACACTAACCCGGAGGGCGACCTTATCTCCTTCAGCCAGGAGGTCTTCGACCACGAACTTTTTCGGCCCTGACTCGAAGGCTTTTTCCATGGCTTTGCGGGCTTTAGCCAGACCGATTTCCCCGGCGGCGTGACGGACCACCTGGGGGTCGAAAAGTTCCTCAAGGGCGGCGTAATCCCGGTTGTTAATCACCTCATAAACCCGGTAACCGATATTCCGGTTGTCAGAAGTCGAAGTGTCCATTTATTACCCCCTTTTGTTGTTTCTATTGCTCCTCGAAATCAAACCTTTTGAGAAGTTGCTTTTGGTTCTTCCAGTTCACGCAGATTGGCCCGCAACCGTCCGAGGGTTTTGATAACGGCTTCCTGTTCCGCCGGGCTAATGTTTGCCAACAATTCGGCCTGGAAAGAATGATGGGAAGACCGCAGCCCGGTCACTTCTTTTTGACCATCCTCGGTAAGAGCAACCAGGGTAAACCGGTTGTTTTTGGGGTCGAGACGGCGACTTACCCAACCGGTGACCTCGAATTCTTTAACCAACCGGGTGACGGTCGCGCCATCCAGGGATAGTTCTTCCTGCAAGGCGGCATGACTTATCTCGCCCTGGCGCGCCAGGATAGTTAACAACTGGCGGCGCGGCTGGCTGATACCGGTGTAAGCATCAAAAGCCTGGCGGGTTTCGGAACAGGCCAGCGAAAGAGTGAGAAAGAAGTTTTCGTTCAGGTTTTCCATTTTTTATTTCTTCAATATAAAATTTAATTTGACGACATTACATTCTTTATATCATCAACGATTGAATTAATCAAGGGTTGTGATATTCAAATTTTTTTCGAAAAAGGCGCGCAAATATAACCATTTTTCATTTCAAACCCTGGCTTGCGGTCATTTAATTTGACCATGTGTTCAAACCATGTATTGACACGGTTAGGCCTATTTGCTAAAATTCTACCAATCGTTCAAATTTTAGTGTTTATCAATTGGAGCGTGCATTGCAGCACGGGGAGGTTAGAAGGATGGCTACCGAAACTTTCAACGGCGCAAAAGAAATTATGGCTGACCCCAACGGTCCCGGTTCGCTGGTCGAATACCGGGTCGAGGACGGTCTGGCAATCCTCGAACTTAACAACGCTCCGGCCAACACTTATTCTTACGAGATGTTCCGGGCCATGGACGAAGCGATTCTCCGGGCCAGGATGGACGAAGAAGTCCATGTGATTGTCATCCGGGGTAAAGGAGATAAATTCTTCTCCGCCGGGGCCGACATAGACATGCTCCAGCGCGTGACCCCCCGTTTCAAATATTTCTTCTGTCTTCACGCCAACGAGACCCTCAACCGGCTCGAACAAACCCCCAAACTGGTGATTGCCGCCCTGAACGGTCACACCGTCGGCGGCGGTCTCGAAATCGCCATGGCCTGTGACATTCGGATCGCTCGCAAAGACGCCGGGCGGATTGGTCTGCCGGAAGTAGCCCTGGGAGTACTGCCTGGCACCGGCGGCACCCAGCGCCTGACCAGGATTCTTCCCAAGAACAAAGCTATCGAACTGATGGTGGAGGGCCGGGTCTATTCCTTTGAAGAAGCTCTCGACTGGGGCATTATCAACTATATTTACGAGGGCAACCCCGAAGAATACTGGGAACAGGTCTGCGACTACGCCCGCCAGTTCTGCCCACCTAACAAAGCCAGCAAGGCGGTTGGCCTGATTAAACGCTCGGTCCAGAGCGGCGCGGAAGTCGATTTCAATAGCGGCCTGGCGATTGAACGCGAGCTACAACAACAACTCTTCCAGAGTGACGATGCCAAGCTTGGCCTGGCGGCGTACACCAGCAAGACGATGGCGAATTTTACCGGTAAATAGGCTCAACTAAGAATTGCCGGATTTTAAGGAGGAGTGAAGAAATGGCCCGCATCAGCACTTTCGACGATTGGGTGGACATGTTCAACCAGTGGCGCACCGAAATGGGGGTGGACCACCCTTATATCAAGAATTACAAGTTTGAGGTCAAGTATGGCGACCTGGATACGAACGAGGTCGAGTTTGGTGCGTTCAAGGGCCGCAAAAAATGGGAGCGGGTCAGCCAGATACCCGACCAGCGCATGCGTGACGCCCTTTTGAACTATATCGTTTACCAGGGCGATACCGAGTTTGCCTCGGTCGAGCAGCAGCGTTTCCTCTTTAACACCGCCCCCAGCGAGTACGATGCCGCCAGCCTGGCCCGGATTATGACCGAAGAAATGCGCCATGGCTGGCAGATGAGCCATTTGCTGGTAACCTATTTTGGCGATAGCGGCAAACTGGAAGCCCAAAAACTGCTGGAACGCCGGGCCTTCCAGAAAAACCGCCTCCTGGGCAGCTTTAACGGCGATACCGAAAACTGGCTCGACCTGTTTATCTATACCCAGTTTATCGACCGGGACGGCAAGTTCCAGCTTGGCATGCTCAGGCATAGCGGGTTCGCGCCCCTGGCCCGCTCGATGGGGCCGATGCTAAAAGAAGAAAGTTTTCATCTTGGCACCGGCAACAACGGGATGCTGCGGATTGTGAAAGCGGGGGTCGTGCCTCTCCCACTTATCCAAAAATACATCAACAAATGGGTGCCGACCGCCTACGACCTGTTTGGCACAGACCATTCCGGCTCGGCCCACTGGGCCTATACCTGGGGTCTGAAGGGCCGTTACGACGAGGGCGAAAACCAGCAGCCCGCCGACCTCGATTTTATGAACGAGTACGCCCGCAACCTTTATATCAAAGAGTGCCAGGCCTTGCTCGACCGGATAAACCGGTTCGTCCCGGAGGACCAGCCCAAATTGTTCTTACCGGACCTGAAGTTTAACCGCCGCATCGGGGATTTCGGCAACCAGCCTTATGATTTGCAGGGCAACCTCCTCCCCACCGAGCAGTTCCCGGCTTACCTGGAAGCGCACTTGCCGAACGCCGCCGACAAAGAGATGCTGAATGGGTTACTGCGTGGTCACGAGTGGCTGGCCGAGCGCGAACTAAAAACCGGGGCCTGACCTGACCCCGGTTTACAGGAAAATAACGACTCGCCTGCGTTTAGCGGCGAGTTTTATTTTTCCCCAAATAATATAGTGTTGGAGGTGCCGTCCGTAATGGATGTGGTGGAACCGGGAGTGGGGGTAATAAACCGGACGCTGCCGTCACCCATCGAATTGCTGCCTTTGGAGTTGTTATTATTGTTGCCGTGGCCATGACCGTGCCCGTGGCCTCCCCCGGAAACCTGGTCCAGCTCGGCCTCGTCGAGAATGTCCTCGCCCTGCGAAGACTCATTCGATTTATCGTTGGTTTTGTCGTTCTGGTTCTGCATAAATTACCTCTACTTGTATACACTAAACGAATTTACCTGCCATATATTTATTATAATCATTGAATTTAATAAAACAATATTTTCAATAGTTAGCTTTTTTACACTTCAGGTGTTAGGTTGGTAACAAAAAGGGTTCGCCTTCTTGCGGAGGCAAACCCTTTTATTTTAATGATTAATTTGGGCCTTGAAGGTTTGGACTTAAAACCTTTGCAAACAAACTACAAGTGATTACAATCCGGCAGCAATCTTCAGGGCCAATTCTTTCATTTTGGCGGTCTGGGCGGCTTCATCCATCTGGGTATTAGAAACCGTGACTAAAAAGAAAGTCTTATTCTGTAGGACGCCCAGGTTAATTGTTTTACCGTCGGTAAAGTGGTCAGTGGAAACGTAAGAAAAAGCATCATTTCCAATTCCCTCTACCTGGGTCAGGGTATTATTGGGAGTTTGTTCCTGGTAACTGCGTTTGACCGAAGCGTACCAGGCCGGGGTTACCTGGTTTGTAAAAACCATTACACTCAGGTGGCTTATATCCTTAATTTTAAGACTACCATCATCAAGGGTACTGTAAAAACAGGTGTTAAAAGCCGGGCTATCTTCGCTGGGTTTCTTTTCCAGTTTGGTACCCATAACCGCTTCCGCTTCGGCCTGGTCAAAAAGTCCACAAACGCTAGACCCTGCACTATCGCCGCTGGCGGTGCCCCCAGTGGAGTCACCACCGGAACTTTTAGCCGGGGCAGTGGTTTGAGCGGCAGAAGTCGTTGCCGGGGAAGTGGTGGCGGTGGCTTTTCCATTAGCCGGGGTAGTCTGGGCGGCGGTTGTCTGCGCGCCGTTCGAACCTCCCGCAGGCGAGGTGGCCGTTGTCTCGCCACAGGCCACCAGCAATAGGGTTAAGGTCAGGGCCAGCAGCAGGATAGAAATTTTAGTTTTCAAGGTTTTGAATTTCAATTTATTTTCCTCAATCCGTTTCTTTTGTTTTTCTTTTCTTTTTAGGGCCAGGCTTGCCCGGCCAATTTAGTGTAAATGAAATTTTTTATAAAACCCTTGCAAGTAGTTAGCAGTTTTCTGTGACGAAGCCCACACCCGGCTGTCAACATATTGCAAACATTCTGCAAGGGAGATTAGCCCTGAACCTCTTACAATTTACTTAAAGAAAAACTGGCATACGGGTTTACAAAATTTGTGAAAAGAGGCTGGATATAGCCTCATCAAGAAAGTGAGTAGATTTAAGATGGCTTCTAGCATGCAAAAACATTCAGGCTTGAAAAAAGGGCTTGTCCTTTTATATGTATTAGCCCTGGCCCTGGTTTTAATACCGAGCCAGACCACCCACGCCGCGGCAACGGTTTCGTTATGTAATGCCCCCAATACCATACCGGTTCCCGGCAACCTTATTTTTGCCCTGAACCAGGGCGGCACCATCAGTTTTAGTTGTAGCGGCACCCTGGCCCTGCCGGATACCTTTACCGTTACAAAAAATACAACCCTGGATGGGTCGGGTCAGAACGTCAAAATCTCCGGATTACTTCTCCACCGAATTTTTGTGGTCAAACCGGGGGTAACGCTCACCCTTAAAAACATAACCCTCCTTCAGGGTAAGGCGATACCGAATCCTTTGAACCAGGCCGACCAGGGCGGGGCAGTCTTGAATGATGGTGGTAACCTGGTTCTCAACAACGCGACTTTGACAAACAATGTCGCCCGGATGGGTGGGGCAATTTACAACCGTCATAACGGCACATTAAAAATCAGCCAGAGCAATTTAAACGACAATGGCACTACCCAGGGTTCCTACTGGCACGGCTATAACGGCGGAGCCATCTACCTTGAAGACGGTACTCTCAATGTAGACAACACAACTTTTGAAGGTAACACGGCTTACTTTGGCGGCGCGATTTACAACGCCCAGGCCCAGGTCAACATTTCTTTCAGTAAGTTTAATAACAACTCTACCCAGAAGTCGGTTTACTGTGAGTCTGAAGGCAGCGAGAACGGTGACAATGTCTCAAAATGCGTTTCGGATGCGGCAGGTGCTTCGGGCGGCGCGATTTACAGCGCCTCGCCTTTTGATACCGACAACACTACCTTTGAAAGCAACACAGCCGACTACGCCGGGGGCGCGGTTGTAACAACCGGCGGTGAATTCAAAGCCTGCTTTTTTTACACAAACCGGGTAAAGAATGGCAACGGTGGGGCTATCAAAAACCTGGCGACTCTTTACCTCTACAACACCTTTCTCCGGTTTAACCAGGTCCATAATGGCGAAGGTGGCGCAGTCTATAACAGCCTGAAAGCTACGATAGTAATGTTCGAGGACATTTTTGAATACAATAGCACTAACCTGGCAGGTGGCGCGGTCAGTAGCCGGGGTTACTATATGGAAATCCGGTCTACCAGTTTCGATACAAACTTAGCCGGTATGAACGGTGGGGCTATCAACAACGTGTTAGGTCTGCTTAACCTGGCTAACTCGACCCTGAATAACAACGCTGCGGTCAAAGGCGCGCAACTGATGGTTGGACACGCCGCCGAGGTAAAATTACCTAACGATACCCTTTCGAGCGACAAAACGCCTTCGAACAATGCCCTTTACAACAGCGGCAAAACGACCCTGACCAACACCATTATTTCCAACTACACCGGGTCGGTCAACTGCGCCGGGAATACTATCGTGGATGGCGGCAACAACCTGCAATACCCAAAATTAACTTGCGGTATGATGACCTCCAAAGACCCGCTCCTGGTAGCCCCGGTCAACAATGGTGGCAACGTTCCGACTATGGCGCTTAAACCGGGTAGCCCGGCCATTGACGGCGGCAACAACACGGTCTGCGGCGGGATTATGGTAAACAACCGGGACGCTCGCGGCTTTACCCGCCCGGTAGACGGAGACAACAACGGGAGCGCCCAGTGCGACATCGGCGCTTACGAATACGGTGCTAAAAATACCAAGGGCTAATAAGCTCTAGAAAATCGTCCCTGAAACCCTTCCTTCGCCTTTTCAGGGAAGGAAGGGTTTTTGATTTAATAACTTTGTGACTTGGCCCTGGTGGTCTGAGACACCTTTTTAGCGCGTAACCAACGTCTTGAGGCCGGTCGGAGACTGCGCAAGGAACGGTCGGAGGACCAGGGCGCTTCCGGGGCCATCGTTATAGCGGCCAGGCGAAGGAGCGGAACATCGTAGTTAACCCGCCACCCGGCAAAGTCGTGCCAGGCCTGGTTGAGGTCGGCCTTCAAGGGCACGTTATTTTCGGCCAACCGGGCCACTGCTTCGTCAAACTCGCCCCGCGTTACACTGATGGGGTCGTCCGGGGAGGGGGTTGGGTCAAAAGGGAGTTTGAAATAATCGGCAATTCTTCTGAGGGATATGTACCCAGCCCGGATACACAAGTCGGCCTGGGGATCGCGCTTTATATCGACCACGGCGTTAAATAGCGAGGCGGCGTCTAGCACCGCCCCGGCGGCAGTGATCCAGGAATGGTTCGGTTCGGGAGAGCGAAAGAAAGAAAGGGCCCCGAACGTGGTATGACTCTCGGCCAATTCGGCAAACCAGACCTCCCAATCTACCCAGACCTGGTTTAAGAGTTCCAGGCGGCGCAAGGTGTGAAAGCGCACCAGCATTTCAACCGCCGAAGGGGGCGAACCCGCCCGCACTTCCAGGAGGGTGACGGCCAGTTCCCGGCGAGAAAAGGCGGAATACATGGTCGGCAAATAGGCAATCAGGAGCGCCACCATGACCAGGCCCAGCAGGGCTTCGGAAAAGGCCAGCACAATACTGAAAAATCCGTTCAAGGGAGCGAAACCGAGCGTCAGGAGTGAAGACCCGCTATCGGTGAAAGCGCTGTTCCAGTCCTGGCTGTTCAAAGCCCAGAACATGCAAAGATAGCCCAGCAGGATTTGAAAGAGCCAGTAAACTTCCAGGGCCAAAAGCGCCACCGGCACGTAGTAGGCCATTACCTGGTCCCGCTGTTCGTAGGTGGTTGCCCGGCGCGTGATGAGATTAAAGATTTTACGGATTGCCAGGAAAACCGTCCGGCTGATAGTGTCCCTGGCGCTGCGGGGAAGGACAAATGTGCGGATAGCCGAAGCGACGGTCACGAGGACGAGCGACATTCCCAGGAGGAAAGCCCCTATTTGAAGCACAATCATATTCTAATCAGACCTTCTAAAAACCTCAAAATAAACATGCCAGCCTTTTAATTTATTAAATCAAAAAGCTGGCAATGTTTCAAATCTGATTAGGTTGTGCCCGGCGGGTTATTTTGTGGCCGAGGTGCATTCAATCATGCGGTCGAGGGCCACCCGCGCCCACTCGGCGGTCTTCGGCTCCACCACGATGTGATTGTAAACCTTACCTTCGAGTAAACCATCCAGCACCCAGGCCAGGTAGGCCGGGTGGATGCGGTACATGGTCGAGCAGGGGCAAATCACCGGGTCCAGGCAGAAGATAGTCTTGTCAGGGTTCTCGGCCTGCAAACGCCGGACCAGGTTGATTTCGGTGCCAATCGCCAGCACGCTCCCCGCCGGGGCTTTCTCCACCGCCTGGATGATGTACTCGGTCGAACCGGCTTCATCGGCCAGTTGGACCACTTCCATCGGGCATTCAGGGTGAACAATCACCTTGACGCCGGGATAGTCGGCGCGAGCCTTGGCGACCTGGGCCGGGGTGAAACGCTTGTGGACCGAGCAGAAGCCATGCCACAGGATAATTTTGGCGTTGCGGAGTTTCTCCGGGGTATTGCCACCCAACGGCTTGCGCGGGTTCCACATCACCATCTGGTCGAGCGGAATACCCATTTTGAGGCCGGTATTGCGGCCAAGGTGCTGGTCAGGGAAGAACAAAACCCGCTGGCCCCGCTCGAAAGCCCACTCCAGGATTTTGTCGGAGTTGGACGAGGTGCAGACAATCCCGTTATGTTCGCCGCAGAAGGCTTTCAGGTCCGCCGCCGAGTTCATATAGGTGACAGGCAGGACAGGCTGGCGACCTTTCCCGGCAGGGTCGTCGCTGTCCAGGACGGTCGAGAGGTCATCCCAGCTATTAAGGACATCTTCCAGGTTCGCCATATCGGCCATCGAACAACCGGCAGCCATATTGGGCAGAATAACCTGCTGGTTGGGACCGCTCAGGACATCAGCACTTTCGGCCATAAAGTGGACCCCGCAAAAGACGATATATTCGGCCTCTTTGCGTTCGGCGGCCTGAACCGACAGTTTGTAGGAGTCGCCCCGAAAGTCGGCATATTTGATTATATCTTCGCGCTGGTAGTGGTGGCCCAGGATAACCAGCTTTTTGCCCAGGAGCGCCCGCGCTTTATTTATCCGGTCGTCGAGTTCATCGGCGCTCATCTGGCGGTAACTGGCCGGGATTTCATATTGCAAGGGGGTGGTGGCGGGAGCATCGTCAAGCTGGCTCGAACCGGGCCCATATTGCGGCAAAGCTTTTTTACCTTTTTGAATATCGAGTACCCAGGGCGGTAAATCAAGGGCGGGATTACAGGTCGCGCCTTCGCCCAGTTCCTGGTGGGTTCGGTTTATAACAAGATTCGTGTTCATTATAATCCTCTTAATATTTCCGCTTTTTATAGCTTCTTTTAGCTTTATTAATAATTTCTTTAATATAAGCTAGGCTTGACCGGGCACCTGCCCCGGCCCTCACTTCCTACAAAACAGCCTCAACCCGGTTATCTAAATTCTGTAAATCTGTAATAATTCCCGGCAAAACGGCCAGCACCCGGTCGATTTCGGCCTGGGTGGTTTCGCGCCCCAGCGTAAAGCGCACCGCCGTCCTGGCTAAATCTTCGTCAAAGCCGAGCGCCAGCAGGACGTGGCTCGGTTCGTTTGACCCGGCGGCACAGGCCGAACCGCTACTGCACAAAATTCCGGCCTGTTCGAGTTCCAGTAAAATTGTTTCCCCAAAGACACCCTCGAAACAAAAGCTGGCGTGGTTTGGCAGGCGTTCCGCCCCGGTAGCCCCGGTCAGAACTGCTCCCGGCACCTGTTCGAGAACGCCCCTTATGAGGCGGTCCCGTAACCCGGTCAGGCGGGCAGTGGTCGCGGCGTGGTCCTGGTATGCCAGCCTTAGGGCTATCGCCAGGCCAATAATCCCCGGCAGGTTTTCGGTCCCGGCCCGCCGGTTCCGCTCCTGTTCGCCACCCAGGATTTGCGATGCAAATGGGATGCCACGCCGGACGTAAAGCAGACCCACCCCGCGCGGCCCATAAAACTTGTGGGCCGATAGGCTAAAGAGGTCTACTTTCAACTCGGCCAGGTTCAATTCCAGCATCCCGGCAGCCTGGACCCCATCGGTGTGAAAGGGCACCTTGTGGCGGCGGGTGATTTCCCCCAGTTCGGCTAACGGCTGGATGGTCCCGATTTCGTTGTTGGCCGCAATAATGCTGACCAGGGCCGTGTCGGGCCGGATAGCCGCTTCCAAATCCTGCGGGTTAACCCGCCCTGCGCCATCTACCGGTAAGTAAGTCACCTCGTAACCCTGCTCGGCCAGGTGCGCGACCGGGTTCAGGATGGCGTGATGTTCTACCGGGGTCGTGATGATGTGGCGGCGCGGTTTCCCAAAATTTGCGAAGCCTTCCAGCACTCCCTTTAGGGCCAGGTTGTCGCTTTCGCTGCCGCCGCTGGTGAAGATAATTTCGCCGGGCTGGACCCCCAGGATAGCAGCGCAGGTGGCCCTGGCCGTTTCAAGGGCTTTTTTGTTGGTCTTGGCCGGACCGTAGCTACTGGAAGGATTGAAGAAGGCGGCGCTAAAATAAGGCGTCATAGCAGCCAGGACAGCCGGGTCAAGTGGCGTGGTAGCGGCATGGTCGAGATAAATATATTGGTTTTCCAGTTCCACTTCTTTGTGCCCTCCTTCAACCCCCAACCGGGAACCATTTTCCCGTTTGAAAGGTTCCGCGCAACCTTCACTGTTAGTGTTGAGTTATTGTGTTTTATACAATAACTCTTGTTAGTGATATTTATACACTACTTTGGGCATTTTGTAAATGGGTTTTTGATAAATCTACATTAGAGAATCGAATGAGTTTTTGTGAATTTTACAATAACAAGTTATGGAAATACTGTGAAAGTTGACAGAAATCTTTCTTGATAATACCGTAGGCCCAGTTACGTTAAAACTGCTCAAACCGGTAGGTTCATTTAAGATTTATAAGGAGAATTTTAAAAATGGCGCAATATAGCCCAAAAGTGGCCCTGGTAACCGGGGCCGGACGCGGGATTGGCGAGGCGGTCGCGCTCGAATTGGCCCGCCAGGGTTTAAAAGTGGCGTTGGTAGCGCGGAGCCAGTCCGAACTGGACAAAGTAGCCGCCCAGATTAAGGAAAGTGGCGGGACGGCACTAAGTTACCCGTTTGACCTGGCAGATGTAGCCGGAATCGAAGGACTGGTAGAGCAAATCGAGAAGGAACTCGGCCCGGTAGACATTGTGATAAACAACGCCGCTATCGCCGGTCCTTACGGTGGAGGCTGGGAGGTTGACCCGGAAGCCTGGACCCAGGCTATCAACATAAACCTGATTGCTCCCTTCCGGCTTACCAGGGCGACCTTGCCCAATATGCTCAAAAACGACTGGGGCCGGGTCGTCAACATTTCTTCTGGGGCCGCCACCTTCCCGATGGGTCGTGGTGGGGCTTACTCGACCTCAAAAGCGGCCCTCGATATGATGAGCCGCCAGTTCGGGGTCGAACTGGAAAGCCCAAATATTTCGGTGATAAGCCTTTATCCCGGCATCGTGGATACGGCCATGCAGACCGAAATACGCACCCAACCCGTCGAAAAAGTCGGGGCCGAAATGTCCGAGCGATTCAAAGGGTATCATTCGAGCGGGAGCCTTTCGACCGCCGAACCTGTCGGCAAAATTATCGCGGCCCTGGCTGGTGAGGCCGGTCAGCAGTTCGCCGGTAAGGTCATTAACATCTCTGACCCGGCAGTCCAGGCACTCTTGAACGACTAATTCAAGCGATTTAAAAAGGCCGCAAATTTCAAAAGGGCAAGCGGCCTTTTTCTATACCTCTAATCTTTAATATCAATGCCACGCCGGTTGGTCCTATGTTAGAGTTATTTCACAGAAAATTAACAACAATAAAATATCCGATAATTTAAGGAATTCAATGGGGCAGGTTACACAGGCTGTCGGCACAAAAAAAGTTTTCGATATAAAAGTAGTTCTGGCATTTCTAGCAATCTATTTTGTGTGGGGTTCGACCTTCCTGGCTATCCGGGTGGCGGTCGAGACCTTTCCACCATTCTTGCTGGTCGGATTTCGCTGCTTTGGGGCCGGGTTGCTTCTTTACGCCTGGGTCCGCTTCAAAACCGGCGAAAGGCTGGCCTGGCGACACTGGCGCAACGCTGCCGTGGGCGGATTCTGCTTTTTCGTGGTCTGCCAGGGTTACCTGGCCTGGGCCGAAAAAGTGGTACCTTCCGGGATTGCGGCGGTGGTTTTAGCCCTGATTCCCCTCTGGGTGGTGGTGCTGGACTGGCTCAGGCCGGGTGGGCAGTTCCCCGGTAAAATGGTTATTACCGGGATTATGATAGGTTTTGCGGGGCTGGTCCTACTGGTGGGGCCGGGCCTGGTGAGTAGCGGCGCATCGGTCAACACCCTGGCGACCCTTTTCCTGGCAGTGGCGGCTTTAGGCTGGGCTTTTGGAACCCTCTACAGCCGTTACCGGGCAACCGATGCTTCCTCGACGGCTATGTCGGCCATGCAACTGCTCACTTCGGGTGGCATGTTGATGGTAATCAGCCTATTTACCGGCCAATGGGGCGAGATAATCGGTAAACCGGTCCAGGGCGAGGTTATCTGGTCGCTCCTCTACCTTATTCTTATCGGCTCGGTGATTACTTTTAGCGCCTATGTCTGGTTGCTGCGGGTCGTGTCGCCCACCCAGGTCGCGACCTATGCTTATGTCAACCCGGTGGTCGCCCTCTTACTTGGGGCAGGTTTCGCCGGGGAAGTCCTGACTTTCCAGGATTTAATAGGTTCCCTGGTAATCGTGGCCGGGGTGGTCCTTATCATAACTTTCCAGCGCCGCCGGAATCAACCTTCGGAGGAAGTCCCGCTCGAATAATTTGACAATATTTCTCCCCGAACGTTAAATAAAAGCGCTGACTTTCCAAATAATTCAGAGTGGGTTAAATAATGAGTGAGCTAATTTTTGCCTCGGCCACCGCGCTGGCCCGGATGGTTCGTGAGCGCGAAATTTCCTCCGAAGAACTGGTAAAGGCTTTCCTGGCGAGGATTGAAACGGCCAACCCGAAAATAAACGCCGTTGTGCAGTTACGGGCCGAGCAAGCCCTGGCCGAAGCGCGAGAATCCGACGCGGCCCTGGCTAAAGGAGACCTGAAAGGCCCCCTGCACGGCCTGCCCATAACCGTCAAAGATTCGCTCGAAACTGCCGGGGTTATCTCGACCTCCGGCACCCTCACCAGGGCCAATTTCGTCCCGGACCAGGACGCAACCTCGGTCGCCCGGTTACGCGCCGCCGGGGCGATTGTGCTGGGTAAGACCAACCTGCCCGAACTCTTGATGGGGGTCGAAACCGACAACCTGGTCTATGGCCGGACCAACAACCCTTACGATTTCGAGCGGACCTGCGGCGGCAGTAGCGGCGGGGAAGGAGCGGCCCAGGCGGCGGGATTTTCGGCGCTGGGCCTCGGTAGCGATACGGGAGGGAGTATCCGCGTCCCGGCTCACTTTTGCGGCGTTGCCAGCATCAAGCCGACCAGCGGGCGGGTGGCCCGGACCGGGCAATTTCCCCCTTACGGTGGGCATACCGACCGCATGTCTCAGGTCGGCCTTATCGCCCGGAAGGTCGAGGATTTAGCCCTGGCCCTGCCCCTTATAAGCGGGCCGGACTGGCGCGACCAATCGGTGGTACCGATGCCACTCGGCGACCCCCAGGCGGTTAACCTCAAAGGGCTGCGGGTTAATTTTTATGTCGATAATGGCGTGGGGGCCCCTACCCCCGAAACCGTCGAGGCCGTCCGCAAAGTCGCCCACCTGTTAGGGGAAGCAGGAGGCTTGGTTGAGGAAAAGACACCCCCGGCCCAGACAGAAACGGTTGAAATTGTCCTCAAACTGCTTGTCCCGGAAGGCGGCGATGTTTTCCCGGCCAGGTTGCAACAGATGGGCATTACGAAAGTCTCGCCCCTCCTGACCCGTTTTATCGAAATGCGCAAGGGTGAACCGCCGCTGACGCTGGGCGAAATGCTCGGCCTGCTGGGGCGGTGGGACAGGTTCCGCTCTGCCATGCTCGGTTTCATGCAAAATTATGATGTTATCATTTGTCCGGTGGTGGCGACCCCGGCCATGCGCCACGGCGAAACCACCCGTAACATCGCGGCCTTTAGTTACAGCATGACCTATAACCTGACCGGGTACCCGGCGGTGGTGGTGCGGGCGGGCACCTCGCCTGAAGGGTTGCCCATCGGCGTCCAGGTGGTGGCCCAACCCTGGCGCGAGGACGTGGCTTTAGCCGTGGCCCATTATATCGAAAGTCAACTTCCTTTCCCACCAGTTGATTTGTAAATCCAAAAAAGAAAACCACCTTGACTAATTTGGCAGGGTGGTTTTTCTTTAAGAAGTCTTGAAAATAAAGGGCTATTTAACCGGGGTAGGTGTGCCGGGCGGTGTACCCGCGCCGGGGTCGCTCCCGCCATAGATGGTGTCCAACAAATTCTCGCCACCTATAATCAGCACCAGATAAGAATAACCTTTGACCCGAATGGCATTGACATTACTTTCAAAGTCGGGCGCTCCGCTGAAATAGGCGGTCTTGCTCAGGCTGGTTACTTCCCCCGCGCTGGCAATGCTGACCAGGTTGATGTATAAATCGGGCTGGCCTTCCTTGTGGGCATTAATGAAAACCCCACCCTGCGGAATAGCCTTACCGTAACTTAAATCAGTTACAAAGGGGTCCGTAGGCATATACTTGGCCTTTTTGAGGGCTGCTTCTAGGTCTGCCATAATGGAAATCGGTGTATCCTTGGAAGCGTAAAAACTCACGGTCGGTTTGGTCGCTCTAATCCCGGCTGAGAGAGTGGAGTAATCGTAATTTACCGAGACACTCGCGAAGCCGGTCAGCACCAAGTCCGAACCGGGAACCAAAAAGGGCGTTGGGTCAGTTCCCGGCGAGGCCGTAACCGTTGCTTGAAAAGGAGCCGGGCTGGGCGTGGGCAAAGGATTGCCGGACGCCGGAACGGTCACGGTGCCGCTAAAAGGTAGCGGGGTGGCGGTAGCATTGGGGTCGAAAGTCGGTTCGGGACCAACCGTAGGCGTGGGCCTGGGACTGCCGTCCGGGGTCGTATAAGGCACCGGGGTAGGGGTGGCTCGTGGGTCAGCCGTAGCCGGGAAAGGCGTCCGGCTATCGTAAGGGACCGGTGTTGGGGTCTGTGGCAAATCAGTCTGGACCGTGTTGGTAGCAACCGGTTGCCCACCCGATCCCGGCGTGATGGAAGGGCCTTTCCCGGCGTTCAGGGCAAAGACCGCCACCAGGCCGAGGACCAGCACCAGGGTCGCCAGGCTGCCCACCAGCGACCCGACCCGGTGCCTCCGGCGGACTTTCGCAACCTCATAGCCGGTATCGTCACGTTCCAATAAAGGCGTTTCATTTTTCACTTTAGAATTCCTTTTCTGTCTAAAATTGCTAAACCAGCCACCCACCGGGGCAGACTTTAACTGTGGTTCGAGCCGCCGCCATAGGCGGTCAGCCCGGTCAGTATCAGGGCTGTTCTCGTTGTAAAAGGCGGTTAATAGCGGCTCAATCTCAACCGGGCTTTTACCCTGGTTTTCAAAATCCTGGGGCATAAATTACTCTCTCACCATTAGCTTTTTTTCAGACAATATTTTTCGCAATTTCTCAAGGCTGCGATGCAATTTTGACTTGACCGTCCCGGCTGGTAACCCGACAATTGCCGCGATTTCGTTGACTTCCAACCCCACGAAATAGCGCAGCTCCAGGATTTGGCGGGTTTCGGGCGGCAGTCCGGCCAGGGCTTCGCGCAGTTCGGCCCTGGTTTCGGCCTGCAAGACCGGGCCGGTAGCATCCTCAACCGCCGGAAGAGCATACAAATCAAGGCTGTCGAGCGGCACCAGTCTGAAGCGACCTTGCCGCAAAGCCATCCGGCAGCGATTGACGACCAGCTTACAAATCCAGGGCCGGAAGGGTTTATCCAGCTGGAAGCGTCCTAAAGAACGCCAGGCATCGAGCCAGGCTTCCTGCAAGGCGTCTTCGGCAGCACCCTGGCCGGAGCCCAGGAAGGTTTCGGCCAGCCGTCCCGTCAATTCGGCGTATTCTTCGACCAGCAACCGGAAAGCCTGGCTATCCCCGGCCCTGGCCCGTTTAATCAGTTCTTCTTCCAAAAATTGTTTCCAAAAGTTTTTGTTGCCGATTTATTTTCATTGTTTGGGACGCGACTCCCGGCCACGCCATTTTGAAGTTGTTACACCAATAATATGCGGGCCGGGGTCTAAACGTTCCGGTTGCGAAAGGCAGTTTTAAAAAGTCGTTTGAGGGGGAAAGAGCTTGAAGGTTGATTTATAATGCCAGCCTATTTGTTCAATCGTAAGGTTCTATCAGATTCTTAGTAAATTTTATAACAATAGGTTTGACACCGTTCTGCTAAGTAACTAGAATAATTTTAGTCTGTTGTGGATTTTTAATTGCAAAAGGAGAGGCCATGAAGATACACGAGTATCAGGCCAAGCAGATTCTGAGCCGGTATAACATCCCGGTCCAGAAAGGCGAAGTTGCCAGCAGCCCTGAAGAAGCCCGTGAACTTGCCAAGAATATTGGCGGAATGGTAGTGGTCAAGGCCCAGGTCCATGCGGGGGGACGCGGTAAAGCTGGAGGGGTCAAACTAGCCAAGACCCCTGATGAAGCTGAAGAAAAGGCCCAGGCTATCCTGGGAATGAACATCAAGGGCAGCACCGTCCGGCGCGTCCTCGTTACCCAGGCCGCCGATATTGCCAAGGAATTCTACCTGGGCGTCATTATTGACCGGGGCGCAAAAGGTATCACCTTGATGGGCAGCAGCGAAGGCGGCGTGGAAATCGAAGAAGTCGCCAAAACCAGCCCTGAGAAAATCATTCGCGTGACCGCCGACCCCTTCCTGGGCCTGGGCGATTTCCAGGCGAGAGAACTGGCCTTCGGGATGGGTATCGAGAAAGATAAAATCAACGGGTTCGTGACCATCGCCAAAGAGCTTTACCGGGCTTTCGTGGAAAATGACGCCGACATCCTGGAAATCAACCCGCTTATCCTGAACGATAAAGGCGAGTGGCAGGCTCTCGACGCCAAGATGGTCTACGATGATAACGCCCTCTACCGCCACCGCGAAGCCGAAGACTTGCGCGACCTTGGCGAGGAAGAGCAAGCCGAAATCGAAGCCCGCAAGGCCGGGCTGGCTTATGTCAAACTGGACGGAAATATCGGGTGCGTGGTCAACGGCGCGGGCCTGGCAATGGCGACGATGGATACCCTGTTGCTCTACGGCGGCGAACCGGCCAACTTCCTCGACATCGGTGGTGGCGCGAAAGCCGACAAAGTAACCGCCGCTATCCGCATCATCCTGAGCGACCCCAAAGTCAAGGCAATTCTTTTCAACATCTTTGGCGGTATCACCCGTGGGGATGACGTGGCAAAAGGTATCATCGCCGGTCTGGAGCAGATTAAGACCGACGTACCGATTGTTATCCGGTTGGTCGGGACGAACAGCGAAGAAGGTCGCAAAATCCTGGAAGACGCCAATCTGAAATCTGCCGAGACACTGGCCGAAGCGGCCCAGAAAGTCGTTTATGTGGCGAAGGAGCGCAGCTAATGAGTATCCTGATTGACAAGCACACGCGCCTCCTGGTCCAGGGCATTACCGGGCGTGAAGGCGCTTATCACACCAAACAAATGCTGGAATACGGCACCAACGTGGTAGCCGGTCTTACCCCCGGTCGCGGCGGCGAGAAAGTCGAAGGCGTGCCGGTCTTTAATACTGCGAAAGAAGCGGTTGCAGCGACCAGGGCCAACACATCCGTGATTTATGTTCCGGCCCGGTTTGCTCCCGACTCGATTGTCGAGGCGGTTGACGCCGGGATTTCGCTGGTGGTCTGTATTACCGAGGGTATCCCGGTCCGCGATATGGTGCCGGTTTACCATTATGTCAAGATGAAAGGGGCCCGGTTGATTGGCCCGAACTGCCCCGGCCTGATTACCCCCGGCGAATCGAAGGTGGGTATCATCCCCGGCTATATCCTGACCCCCGGCAATGTCGGCGTCGTTTCCAAGAGCGGCACCCTCACTTACGAAGTGGTCAACGCCCTGACCCAGAAGGGTTACGGTCAGTCCACGGCGGTCGGTATCGGGGGTGACCCGATTATCGGCACCAGCTTTATTGATGTCCTCGAACTGTTCCAGAACGACCCGAAAACCGAGAAAATCGTGATGCTGGGTGAAATCGGTGGCAACGCCGAAATCCTGGCCGCCGAGTATGTCAAAGCCCATGTAACCAAACCGGTCTACGGGTTTATCGCCGGTCAGACCGCTCCGGCAGGCAAACGGATGGGTCACGCGGGCGCGATTATCAGTGGTGGGGAAGGTACCGCCGCCGAGAAAATCAAGGCTTTCCGGGATAACGGTATCAAAGTCGGGGAAAGCCCGGCCCAGATTGCCGAAATTATCTAAAAGCCAGCTTTAAGCCCGTTTTTAGAAAGATTGGGAGGGCGGCCTGAGGGCTACTCCCAATCTTTTTGTTTCCTTCTCACCAATAATGGTATTATGTTTGCCACAAATAAAGGCTTAAAAAAGGACCAGGACCAGACAAAATATAAAACCCCTTAAAGAAAGACACTCGTTTAATGCTCGAAACCCAAACTCAAAATAAATCCGACCAAAAACCCCTACCTGGTAAAGTAGGGCTTGTCATCATAATCGGTGCGCTATCGGCTTTTGGCCCTTTTTCAATTGATATGTACCTGCCGGGCTTGCCCTCCCTCAGTAGCGACCTGGGCGGCCCGGCCTGGCAGGTCCAGCTAACCCTGACCGCCTGTCTGCTCGGCCTGGCCGGGGGTCAGATTATCGCCGGGCCGCTCAGCGATACCCTGGGCCGCCGCCGCCCCCTCCTGCTGGGCCTCTTTATGTACGCGCTATCGTCGGTGCTGTGCGCAGTGGCTCCTTCCACGCCCATCCTAATCGTCCTCAGGCTGATTCAAGGTGGGGCCGGGGCTACCGGGATTGTTATAGCGCGAGCTATCGTGCGCGACCTTTACTCCGGCAACGAGGTAGCCCGCTTTTTCGCCCTGACCGCTATGATAAGCGGGGTAGCCCCGATTCTGGCCCCGGTGGTCGGCGGGCAACTTCTGAATTTTACCTCCTGGCGCGGTGTGTTTATTGTATTGACGGTCTTTGGGGCGCTTCTGCTGGCAACGGTCTTTTTTTTCCTGGGTGAGACTCTTCCCCGCGAACGGCGGCGAGGCGGTGGTCTTGGTAAGACTTTCAGCGCCTTTAAGCTGCTGTTGTCCGACCGCCATTTTGTGGGATATGCCTTTTCCTCCGGGCTTGCCATCGCTGCCATGTTCTGTTACATCTCCGGCTCACCTTTTGTGGTTGAAGACATTTACGGCCTGTCCCCTCAGACGTTCAGCCTGATTTTTGCTATTAACGCGCTGGGTATCGTAGCAGCCAGCCAGGTTAGCGGGCGATTGGTCGGCAAAGTTCCGACCCGGCGATTGCTCTCCTTCGGGCTGGGCGGAATTATGACCGGCAGTTTGTTACTTGTGGTGGCAGTTGCGACAAATGTCGGGCTGTGGGGGATTTTGCCCTGTTTCTTTATCGTGGTCGCCAGCCAGGGCTTTAACATGCCCAACGCGACCGCCCTGGCCCTGGCCGACCACCCGGATATGGCCGGGAGCGCCTCCGGGCTGATGGGGGTTTCACAATTTTTAATCGGGGCGGTGGTTTCCCCGCTGGTCGGAATTGCCGGGACCGGGACCGCCTGGCCCTTAGCGATTACTATGGCTGTTGTCAGCGTGAGTGGGTTCCTGGTGTTCGTACTCCTGACCGGGAATATCTTATCCCGGCACGCCTGGCGGCATTAGGCGGTATAATTCGTAAGAATTACCGCCGACCTTTCAAAAATCGGCTTTTAATCATGTAATTTTAAGGACAAGCGAATGGTAGAAACTGAAGTGAGTGGGAAAGTCCTGGCGGTAAGTAGCAGCCCGGTCCACGCCTTTACCAAAGAAACCCAACCGGCCATCCGGCTGGTGGCAGGGTTGGGAGTGGAAGGCGATACCCATAGCGGCGTCACCGTCCAGCACCGCTCGCGAGTGGCCCGCGACCCCAGCCAGCCGAACCTGCGCCAGGTCCACCTGGTTCACACCGAACTCCACCGGGAATTGCAAGAGGCCGGGTTCAGGGTCGAGGCCGGGTCCATGGGCGAAAACATCACCACCGAAGGAGTAGATTTGTTAGGGCTACCCACCGGGACGCGCCTGAGACTTGGCGAAGAAGCCGTTATCGAAATCACGGGGCTGCGTAACCCCTGCTTGCAACTGGACGGCTTTCAACCGGGCCTCATGAAGGCAGTTTTGGACCGGGACGCCCAGGGTAACCTGGTTCGCAAAGCCGGGGTTATGACAATTGTAATTACCGGCGGGGTGGTCCGGCCCGGCGACCCCATCACCATTGAACTGCCACCCGAGCCCCATAAACCTCTCGAACCTGTTTAATCAACCCCCGTATTGAATTTTCTCAGAAATCTTGAGGAAGCAGTGCGCGGAGGGGAACACCCCGGCCAGCCACCCGCCCTGGATGAAAGCTGGCAGGCCATTCAGGCGGCTCTGCGAAAATTATCATCCAGGCGAGTTAGCGAGCTTAAAGCGGCCTGTGGTTGCCCGGCCACGACAACCGTCCAGGCGATTTATGACTTTGCCACGGTCTCGCGTCTCCTGGAACGGGTCGCCCAGGACGTGGCGATGATGTACCGTGAACAAAACCAGGTTAGCCGGGGTTAATTTTTACGACTGGGCCTGTAGATGCCGGATAATGGCATCGGCCTCCTGGCTGGTGCCAACGGCGGTCGGGTCGTTGCGGTTGGCCTTCATGTCGGCGGTTACTTCTTTGCCTTCCTCGATAACCGCTTCGATGGCTTTTTCCAGGCGGTTGGCCGCGTCAAACTCTTTCAGGTAACGCAACATCATCACACCCGAAAGAATCATGCCGAGCGGGTTGGCCTTGTTTTGCCCGGCGATGTCGGGGGCGCTGCCGTGGGTCGCCTCAAAGATAGCGTAATCGTCCCCGATGTTCGCACCGGGAGCCATTCCAAGCCCGCCGATTAGTCCCGCGCCCAGGTCCGAAATAATATCGCCGTAGAGGTTGGGCAGCACCAGCACATCGTAATCTTCAGGATACTGGACCAGTTGCATGCACATGTTGTCCACGATGACTTCCTGGAACTTAATATCCGGGTAGTTCTGGGCGACCTCGCGGGCGGTCCGCAGGAAAAGGCCATCGGTGTGCTTCATGATGTTGGCCTTGTGGACGGCAGTGACTTTATGGCGGTTGTTGTCCCGCGCATACTCAAAAGCGGCCTGGACTACCCGGCGACTGCCAAACTCGCTGATAGGTTTGATGCTGATACCAACATCGTCCCGGATTTTGATATTCTTGACCTTTTCGATGACGGCGACCTCAATCAGGGCCTCGGTGGTCCCTTTCTCGAACTCGATACCCGAATAAAGGTCTTCGGTATTCTCGCGGACGACCACGAGGTCAACCTTATCAAACCGGGTCCGCACCCCCTTATAGAGGCGGCAGGGCCGGAAACAGGCATACAAATCAAGTTGCTGGCGCAACGAGACGTTGATGCTGCGGAACCCGGTGCCGACCGGGGTGGTAATCGGCCCTTTGAGGGCCACTTTGTTGCGACGAATCGAATCCATGGTCGCGGCAGGGAGCAGTTCGCCGCTGCGGGCGAGTTCCTCGCTCCCGGCGTTCTGCACATCCCAATCGAATTCGACCCCGGTCGCTTCCAAAACTCGCCGGGCGGCCTCGGCGACTTCCGGGCCGATGCCATCGCCCGGAATCAAAGTTACAGCGTAACTCATTTAAGAAACTCCTTACAACCGGCTATTGAACCAGCCGGATAACTTCAAGCACTGCGCCGCTGCGTGCCCCTAACTCTAAACCTTCGATAGTGCCATCCGGCCCGACCCGGTAAGCCTTGCGTTCCCTGCCATCCTCAAGCAAATCAAGCAGCAAAGCGCCTTCCGGCAAGAAAGAGTTGCCGGTCAGGGTGGGGATTTTTACGGATTGGTCCCCGGTATTGAGCGCTACAAGTAACTTTTCCTTATCGGTGGCCCGGCCAAAGACATAGAGCATATCCCTGGCGTAAAGTTGCTCGAACGAACCGCGCCGTAACGCCGGGTGGGCCTTACGCACCTCGATTATCTTTTTGTAAAAGCCTAAAAGCCCTTTGTTCCACTTCGACTCGTCCCAGGGAAAAGCCCGGCGACAATCGGGGTCGCGCCCGCCCGGCAAGCCAATTTCGTCCCCGTAATAGACGCATGGCGCGCCGGGAAAACACATCTGAAAGATGGTGGCAAGGCGCAAGGCCGTTTCGTCGCCCCTGGCCGTAGTCACGAAGCGGGACGTATCGTGGCTGTCCAGCAAATTTAGCTGGGCAGCGGTGATTTCAGCCGGATATAACTTTAACAGACTTTGGATAGTTTCGCCAAAACTGGCTGCGTCATGCCGGGTAGTGCGCCCGACATAGGCGGTCCCTTCAAGGGTTTTCTCGTCTATATCTTTTATAAAGAATGAAATACAGGCCCTGGTAAAAAGATAGTTCATGACACTATCGAACATATCACCCTTTAACCAGCGGTGCGCTTCCAGCCAGATTTCCCCGCAGATATAAGCTTCCGGGTTGACCGACTTGACCTGGCGGCGAAACTCCCGCCAGAACTCATCGTCGTTTATCTCGTCGGGAACGTCAAGCCGCCAGCCGTCAATGCCAAATTCGAGCCAATGCCGACCGACCGACCACAAAAACTCGCGGACGGCCTGGGTGTCGGTATTAAACTTGGGCAGGGCGGGCAGCCCCACCCAGGATTCGTAATTGGCATCGCCACCACCATAGGCGTTTAGGGGGAAACCGTGGATGTGAAACCAGTCGATGTAGGGCGAGGCCGGGCCGACTTCCAGGGCGTGGTTGAACTGGAAAAAACCCCGGCTGGCGTGGTTAAAGACACCATCCAGCACGACCTGGATACCTCGTGTATGGGCCACATCGAGCAGTTTACGCAGGGCTTCGTTGCCGCCCAGGAGCGGGTCCACCTGGAAATAATCGAAGGTGTGATAGCGGTGATTGGAGGCCGAGGCAAAAATCGGGTTCAAGTAGAGGGCTGTAATCCCCAGGTCGGCCAGGTAATCAATCTTCTCGGCCACCCCCAGCAGGTCTCCCCCCTTAAAGCCATCCGGCGTAGGCAAAGAATCCCAGCTTTCCAGGTTGGACGGTTTTGCGACAGCCTGGGACCGGGCGAAACGGTCCGGGAAAATCTGGTAAAAAATCGCATCCTTGACCCATTCCGGGGTTTTAGCCTCAACCGGAGACTCGAAAGGCGCATCCACCGATGGATTAATGGTCGGCATGTTTTCTTGATTCTGTTCGGTCAATTGACAGCTCTCCTTTTCCTATTTTTTATAGGCACAAAAGCCAGTGGGCCGTCAACGACCCACCACCTCGACCTCCTCTATTTCTTCTTGACGGCCATGTCCACCATGGCGTCTTCGTCGGGGTTTTCAGGCTCGGCGGGCTTATAGGTACGCCCGTAAAGCTCGGTTACTTCATAAATTTGACCCGCCAGTTCCGGCGTGAGGGCATTTTCCTCGAACCGCCAGCCCCAGTTGCCGGAGGCCCGGCCCGGATAATTCATACGGGCTTCGGTGCCCAGGCGCAAGTAGTCTTGCAGCGGGACGACCGCGACATTGGCGACCGAACGAAAAGCCAACCGGATAAAGTCGTAGGCGATGTCGCCACTATCGAACCCGATATATTTGAAAATCTCGGCCTGTTCCTGCTCTGACAACTGGCTGAACCAACCGACAGTCGTATCGTTATCGTGACTCCCTGTATAGACGATGGTGTTGCGTTCGAAGTTGTGCGGCAGATAGGGGTTGGACGACCCGGCCCCGAAGGCGAAATGTAAAATCTTCATGCCGGGCAGTTGGAAGGTATCACGCAGGCGCATGACCCTGCGGCTAATCTGGCCGAGGTCTTCCGCGATAATCGGCAAATCGCCCAGGACATTTTGCAAGGTCTCGAAGAAGGCCGCGCTGGGGCCTTTCATCCAGCGCCCGTTGATAGCGTTCGAATCGGTGGCCGGGACCGCCCAGTAATCCTCGAAACCCCGGAAGTGATCGAGCCGCACAATATCCACCTGGTTTAGAATCATCCTCAAACGGCGAATCCACCAATCGTAGCCGTTCCGGGCAAGGGTATCCCAGCGATAGAGCGGGTTGCCCCATAACTGGCCGGTCGCACTAAAATAGTCCGGCGGGACCCCTGCTACAACGGTCGGCTGTCCTTTTTCATCCAGGAAAAAGAGTTCGGGGTTACTCCATACATCGGCGCTGTCATAGGCCACAAAAATCGGGATATCACCGATAATTTTGATGCCCTTGCTGTTGGCGTAGGTCTTGACCCAGTACCACTGGTTGAAAAAGACCCACTGTAAAAATTTGTAGCCTTCGATTTGCCCGGCCAAATCTTCCCTGGCCTTCTGGAGGGCTTCGGGCTGGCGTTGGACTAAATCGAGTTCCCAACTGCTCCAGGTAGCCCCGCCGTGACTGTCCTTCAGGGCCATAAACAGGGCGTAATCATCGAGCCAAGCCTTGTTGGCTTCGCTAAAACCCTCAAAATCGCGGCGCTGGTCGGGAGTGGCTCGTTCCTTGAACCCGGCGATAGCCTGGTTTAACAGGGCATTTTTCGCCTGGATGACCGGGCCGAAATCGACGTGCGTGGCCGGGAAAGTGGGTAGGTTCGCCACCGCCTCGCCGGGAAGGAACCCCTGCTCAACCAGTTTGTCGAGACTAATCAGGAGCGGGTTGCCCGCAAATGCCGAGAAACACTGGTAGGGGGAATCACCGTACCCGGTGGGGCCGAGGGGTAGGATTTGCCAGAGTTGTTGGCCTGCTGCTGCCAGGAAATCTACAAACCGGAAACTGTTATCGCCCAGGTCGCCCATTCCGAAGCGGCCAGGTAGCGAGGTGGGGTGGAGTAAAATACCGCTCGACCGGGGAAATTCCATTGTTATACACCCTTTCTACAATAAAAATAAAAGTAGCTCCCGGCGGCCCATAAACTCAGACCGCTTGCAGGGCAGGCATAACCTCTTTGGCGAAAAGCCGCATACTTTCCATTTTAGCTGGTTCGTTGAAATAAAGCGCGAAATATTCGACACCCGCGTCAATCATCCCCTTAAAGACTTCTATCAACCGGGCGGGCGTCCCGACGGCACTGCCTTTGCCGAGTTCTTCCAGGCTCCGTCCACCCCTGGCCCTGGCAGTTATCTTTTCCAGTTCAGTTTCGGTAGGAGCGGCAAAGACGGTAAAGCTGGCCGTCTTGCGAATCCGGTCGTAATCGCGGCCCACGTCCTGGCAGTGCTTGCGCAGGACCGCGAACTTGCGACGGTAAAATTCAGGGTCGGTGCTGTCGGTGAGGTTACAGGCGTCCCCATAGCGCGCCACCAGTTTGAGAGTAACCTGCTCCCCGGCCCCGCCAATCCAGAGCGGGACGTGTGGTTTTTGGACTCCTTTGGGCTCATTGATTGCATTACTTAAGCGGTAATATTGCCCTTCAAAGCTGGCTTTTGGCTCGGTCCAGAGTTTCAGAATTACCTGGGCGGCTTCACCAAGCATTTTCAGGCGTTCGCTGGTGGGCGGGTAGGGCAGAGGGTAACCGTAAGCCTCGTACTCTCGCTGGTCCCAGCCTGCCCCCAGGCCAAGTATAGACCGGCCATGGCTCAAAACATCTACGGTCGAAACGATTTTAGCAAGCATGGCCGGGGGCCGGTAAAGGTTGCAGGTGACAAGCTGGCCGAGTTTGACCTTAGAGGTGTCACGGGCCAGGGCCGCCATAATGGTCCAGGCTTCAAAGGTCGTTTCCAGGATAGGTTCGGGGACGGTCTGGAAATGGTCGTAGACCCAGACCGAGTCAAAGCAAAGATTTTCCGCCTCGACCGCGACCGAGGTTAAGGTTTCGTATTTCTCCACCGGGTCGGTTATCCCGGCCAGGTCCATGCGCCACCCTTGCGGCACAAATGCGCCAAACTTTACGGCCATATTTCTCCCTACCTGCCATAAACCTGCTACCATCCCCGCCGGGCTGTTTTAGGGTAAAAAAGTACAGCAAGAGTTATACCCTGCTCCGGCCCTTATTATATTTCTTCCCTGCCTACTTTACCACCGTTGAAACCTGGTATTAAGACCCAATTTTGTAATCAAGCAATTGCTTGACAGGCCGGTTAACTGGTTTTATAATGAGGACCAAGCAGTTGCTTGAATGATTAGTGCGAAAAGGGGTTTTAAATGAGCGAAACGGCTGTAACTGGAGTGAGTAACGCCAAAAGGACCAAAGGCACCAACCGCCAGAACACCCTGGCCCGGATTGCCCTGACTTTGCTGGCCGAACGAGGCTTTGAAGGGTTGCGAGTACGCGACGTGGCCGACTTAGCCGGGATAAACATCGCCACTCTACACTATTATTTCCCGACCAAAGAGGATTTGATTTACGCGGTAGGCGAGGAAATCTTCCAGCAATTTTTATCCGTTACGGCCCCGGTAGGCGAAAGCTCTGTTACATCCCCGGACCAACAGTTGCGCCAGGTCTTTCAAGATATGCAGTATCAGCTTGAGCGGGTGCCGGATTTATTTGTAGCCCTGCACGAACTCCAACTGCGGGCGCACCGGGACGAAGCGGTGCGTAAAATCGTTGGACAGATTCACGGGCGCTGGCAAAGTAACCTCGAAGGAATTTATAAGGCCGGGGTCAAGCAAACCCTTTTCCGGCCCGATATTGAACCGGCCCAGGCGGCTACCGCCATAATCGCCCTTCTTTCCGGCATCAGTTTGCAGGCTGTAAGTAAGGAACCTGCCGCCGACCTGGCCTGGACAGGGCAACAACTGGTTTCGAGCTTCCTATTACCCGACCTGGCTTAACCTCCTAAAAAAGGATTTATCAGGCTCAAGGTGAAAAGCAAAGTTCGACAAAATTGTCATGCTCACGATTGTGATATTGTCCTACGGATCGGAGACACCCTGCGGGCGCGTGTTACGCACGGTATGACAAAATGGCGGCTGTGTTATTCATTATCGGCGCATTTCGGAACAACGTTCAACGATTTTGCAGTCGCCCCTGTTTTACTACCAAAGTCCAATATACTCTCTTGCGGCCTATGTTATAATATTGGGCGAGACGGCCACCACGGCGTAATTCGGACCGTCTCCGTTACTGGCTTTAGTAGGAATGGTGAACTTTGAGGTAATTCTTTCTTTTAATAGCAAAATTTAAGCAACCGCTTTGCCCCTGGCAATTTGTGGTTGTCCGGTTTTTGGAAAAATTAGCTTATAAAGAAAGAATTAAATATGCTCAAAGTAACTAACCTTAGCAAAAGCTATGGCGACGCCGTTATCCTCGACAAAATCAACTTCTCCCTGCACCGGGGCGAACGAGTCGGCCTGATTGGCCCGAATGGGGCCGGAAAATCAACCCTTTTAAGAATAATAGCGGGTCTTGAAACCCCGGACAAAGGCAATGTCTGGCTGGAACCTTCGGCGCGCCTGGGTTATCTTTCCCAGGCCCTGATTTACGAGCCTGGCGCGACCGTCGGGCAGGTTATCGGGGAAACCATTGGCCCGGCCCTCGATATTCTGGCCGAGATCGAACAACTGGGCCAGGCCATCGCTACCGTTTCGCCCGACGAATACGACATGGTGATGGAACAGTATTCCGAGGCCCTGGACGAAGCCGAGCGGCTGGACGCCTATACCGCGCAAGCCCGCCTTTCGCAGGTGCTGGCCGGATTAGGGCTGTCTCACCTCGACGAAACCTCCCCGGTAGCGGTATTGAGCGGGGGTCAGAAAACCCGGCTCGGACTGGCCCGGTTGCTCCTGGCTCAACCCGATTTGCTGTTGCTGGACGAACCGACCAACCACCTCGACATTACCGCCCTGGCCTGGTTGGAAGATTTTATCCGGCAGTACCGGGGCACCGTCCTGATTATCTCGCACGACCGGGCCTTTATTGATGCCCTGGTCGGCAAAATCCTTGCGCTCGACGAACTTACTCATAACCTGGCCGAGTTTGGCGGCAACTATAGCGAATACCTGGCCGAGATGGGGCGCCTCTGGCAAAAACAGATGGACGACTACCAGCGGCAGCAGGAAAAAATCGCGGCTATCGAAGAAAATATCCGCGATATGAAGCAGCGCTCCGCCAACATGGAACATCAAACGATTGATTTCTGGCTGTTAAAGAAGGCCAAGCGAGGCGCCCGGACCGCGAAAGTCCGCGAACGCAAGCTGGAAAAACTGCTCAACAGCGAGGAAAAAATCGAGAAGCCGAAGCAGAGCTGGCACATGAAACTCGATTTCGGCCAGGCCCCGGTCAGCGGGCAGCAAGTCCTGGCCCTGGATGGGGTGAGCAAAAGCTTTGATGACCGAGTCTTGTTCGAGGGAGTGCGGGCTGAAATAAGGCAGGGCGAACGGGTGGCGCTACTGGGGCCGAACGGTTCTGGCAAGACAACCTTGTTGCGGATTATCGGCGGGGAACTTGCGCCGGATAGCGGGCGGGTCCGCCTGGGCGCGAATGTACGGACCGGCTACTTTTCCCAGGAGCAGGAAGGTTTAAAACCGGAGATTACCGCGTTGGAAGCCGTCCGGGAGGTCGCTGCGATTTCCGAAACGGAAGCCCGCAATTACTTGCACTTTTTCCTGTTCCAGGGGGATGAAGTCTTTACCCTGGTAAAGGATTTAAGCTACGGCGAGCGGGCCCGGTTGGTACTGGCCCGGTTAGTCTTGAGCAAGGTGAACTTCTTACTACTGGATGAGCCGCTCAATCACCTGGACATCAAGTCGCGGGAGCAATTCGAGCAAGCCCTGGAAAACTTTGAAGGTACTATCCTGGCCGTAGTCCACGACCGTTATTTCGTGGAGGAGTTTGCGGAGCGCATCTGGGCAATTGTCGACCACCGTTTAGCCCAGTACTATGACCTGGCTGATTATGAGGCGTCACTCCTGACTTCTACCACTTAATCCCTGAATTATTACGGGTATTAAAAATTGGTAGTAAGTTTGGTACTAAATACCTATGTTTTTAAAAAACTGGTAAGCTTAAAATAAAAACAAATTAACCGGATTATTAAACAGAAATAAACCAGCTTTAATAGTTATTTCTTCACTCAATATTCGGCAATAATTTATTCAAATTCTGGTTATTTTTATCATCACCAGATTCAAGCACCAACGGTTCAAGCTCGAGGAACCAGTGCTTTAATTTTTGACTGCCTTTTGCCCTGTAAAGAAATATCGGACCTCTCAATGCACCGTCGGGAGGTCTAGCTTTTATTTAACCTTCAAGGAGAAGATTTTGAATAAGACAACCTCTGGTTCCAAAATAGGAACCTTAAAGAGTTCCAGGGGACTTGGAACTCTTTTGCTAGTTTTCGTGCTGCTTAGCGGATTATTCCTCGGTCAGATGGGTCCTTCCACTGCGCATGCTCAACCTCCTGCTGGTGACGTTGAAATTTCAATGACCGGGCCGGAAACCGCTAACATTGGTGACACCATTACCTATAATATCACGGTAAAAGCGGTCAATACTACTTTCATTGGGCCTACTAGCGTAATATATTCCTTACCCTATGGTTTGACCTATGTTTCGGCCACCCAGACCTCAGGGACAGGTGGAGGCGTGGCTTTCAGCTGCTCGGAAACGTCTGGAACAGTTAGTTGTCTAACCGGCGCTTTAGTGCAAGACGTCTCTGCCACTATCGCTGTCGTAGCCACTATAAACAATAACGCTACACCAGGTTATTATATATTTAATGAAGCCCAGGTAGTTACCACGGTGCCTGTGATCGTTAACAAGTACAGCAATAGCGTTATAACCCACATCCCTACCAATACGACTATCTCTATCAAGGGGCCTTCCCGGATTTTGCCCAATAGCACCCTGACTTATCAACTGGTAGTGAAAAATAATGGGGCTTACCCGGTAGGTTCGGTTGATGTTTTCAACGCCATCCCGGCCGGTTTGACCTACCTTTCCGCGGACCTGCAAAACTGCACCCTGGAACAGGGCGGGAACCCTATCAAGGGCATTAATAACGGCGCTCCGCCCCAGGATGGTATCTATTGCCAGCTTGATGGCCTCGCAGCCGGGGAGTCCAAAATTATCAGCCTGACCTTCCAGGCCGGTGGTGCTCTCGGCCAGTGTTTCGATGAATTGGCCACAATTACAATCTATGGTAACCCTACTTTCAAAATTACCAACCAGGGTAGTATGGCCGGTGATACTGCTACCGCTAACATCACGACCTGTTATGGCGACAACAATACCCCTGAGCCGCCCGCCGACCTCGTCGCTCAACTTCGTGTCTCGCCCGACCGCGTCGTCACTGATAGCGAAAACACCGATGTCACCTACACCCTTACTGTCAAGAACATCGGCTACGGCAAGGCTCACTCCGTCCAGGCCAAGTTCCCCTTCGACCCTTCCCTTGTCATCGGGTACGCCTCGTTCGAGGAACCAGGTGCCTGGGTCAGCGAGATTGGAAGTGACCCCGCCAACCCTTTCATCGTCGTCAACTTCCCTGACCTCGATGTCAACGCGGTCGTTTCCGCCACCGTCGTCCTCAGACCTGCCGCCGACGCCACCGAAACCACCGAGTTCGACCGCTTCACCGTCAAATGGGACGATGCTGTCGGCTCCGGCAAGACTGCCGGGAGCAACGCTGTCCGGTTCAGCATCGGTAGCGAAGATGTCAACCTCAACAACGGTGATGTCCAGCTCTTTGACCCGGCTCAAATCACCCTTGCCAAGGACCAGACCCAGACCTTTACCGGCGACTTCTTCGCTCCCGGTGAACTGGTAACAGGCTGGTACACCGACGAGAGCGGTCAGAGCACCTCGCTGGGCACCAAACTTGCGGACGCCACCGGTACGGTCAGCTTCGACTTCTCGGCGAGCGGTCACGCTGCCGGTGAGAAGTTCGTGCTGGCAGCGCACGGCAACCGCAGCGAAATCTCCGGCAACTCCGCCATTACCATCGGTTCCTAGGTTCTTAGGTCACTGACCCCTTAAACCAAAGGCCCGCCTGTAGAGGGAGAAACTCCTCACAGGCGGGCTTTCCGCTAGGCAGGCTTGGTGAAACGCCATTAAATGATTAAGCGGCCCTGAACCAGACCCGGTCGGAAGTCTCCTCGGCCACAACCCGGCCTTCCAGTCGCAACCTTTCAAGATGCGACAGGGCTTCACCCAGCGCCAGGATACGGTGAAAACCTCTCGCCCGGTCGCCCCAGATTGTTTCAACTACCTGGGCCGCCGTCCGGGGACCGCCTTCAAGGGCGGCATAAATTCTTCCCAGGCGGACCTGGTGGTGGTCTTCCAGGTCATCAATCCGCTCCAGGTAATTGCTAAAGGTCGGGCCGTGAGCCGGCAGGACTTCGCCAATATCGAGATGGCGAATTTGTTCGAGGCTGGCGATAAAATCGCCCAGGGGGTCGTCGGTCGAGCCGGGGTACTTTCCGATATTGCTGCTTATCGAACCGAGCAGGTGATCGCCGGAAAGAAGCAGGCGGCGGTCCCGGTTGTAAAGGACGTAATGTCCGGCGGTATGGCCTGGTGTCCAGAAAACCTCCCATGCGCCCTGTATCCGGTCCTGGGTCGTGGGGTTAGCAAGGCTCGGCTTATCAAACCGGAAGGACTCACCCCCGGCCAGCAACCGGTCGCCAGGGTGAATTTCCGGTAAATAATTCACCCCGGACCCGGCCATACCGCCGGAAAGCTGGGTAACGCCGTTTCGTTCGAGCCAGTTGGACATGCGGTGGGTTACCCCGGTCTGGTCGGTCAGCCGTTCTTGCAGGGGCTGGTATTCGCGGCGGTGCAGGTAAAGATGCGCTCCGGGAGCCAGGCGGCGCAGCCGTTCAAGTTGACCGATATGGTCGGGGTGGGCATGGGTCACGAAAATATCGGTTAGCCGGTCGGGTGAAAGGCCCAGTTGGGCCAGCCCTTCGTCCAGCTTTTGATGGCTTTCGGGCATATCGAGGCCGCAATCTACCAGGACCACTCCGTCCGGCTCTTTGAGCAGGTAAACGTTGATATGGTCGAGGCCAAAAGGCATCGGTAGACGGATGCGGAATAAATTCTCCGCGACCTCGGTAACAAGCGTATCAGCCATTAAATTTACACCCCGCAACCAGACAATTTACTGCTTCCCCTGTCTAAAAAGAAATCCGCTCGGACAGACTTTAGGGTAACATTTTTCAAAAAAGAGTCAACCAGGTGACGATTTACATGGCTATAAATTCTGGTAAAATTAGCTGAAAACAGAGTTGTGAAAAGCGTAACCTTTGCACAGACGGGACGTTATTTATATAGAAGCCCCCTGTTAAGCTATACGCAGGTGGGATTTTTACTGTGGGAGTAAGAGAGAACAAAACAGGCAAGGGTGCCTCTAGAACGTTTTAATTTATGATGTTATAAGTGGTGATATTTTTTATGCCAATTTTTGCTGAGAGAGAAAAGAAATCCCGGGCCAAAAACCCGGTGCCTGCTCAAACTGAAAATAAACCTATACCTTTCCTCCCCCTGCCACCAACGCCGGAGTTGACCTTCGCGGAAAGACAGGAAGGCCAGAAGCGCATGGTCCACGAAGGGATGCTCTTCTCGATAATGAACAACTCGATTGTGCCGGGTGGCGCAGTCCTGACCGCCTTCGCGTTATATATGGGGGCGGACGTTTTTATTATCGGCTTAATAACAGCCTTACCCCTGTTTTCCACCATTTTACAGTTGTGGACACCCCAGTTTATCTCTAAGGTGGGGAACCGCAAAAAGCTCACGGTTTTGACGATGGGTTCGGCGCGGGCATCCCTCATCCCCCTGACTATCATCGGGTTGGGGGCGTGGTACGGGCCGAATTTAGCCGGGCTCTGGTTAATTTTGTTCCTGCTACAGTTAACGATCTATTCAGGGTTGACGGCGATAGGCAGTACCTCCTGGCTTAGCTGGGCCATGACGGTCGTGCCGATTGAACAGCGGGCGACCTACTTTGCCAAACGCGCTACCCTGGTCGGCATGGTCGGCCTGGTGGCGGCCCTTTTTACCGGCTTTTTCCTCGACTGGTGGACCGAACCGGCGGCAACCGCGACCGGGCACCGGACCAACCCTGGAGCCTACGTGGTCCTGTTTGCCATCGCGGCGGTGATGGGGTTAACAACAACCTGGTTACTCCACCGCACCCCCGACCTTAAAAACGAGCCTCACCCGGCGGAGCGGCCCAGTTTCAAGGAAAGCCTACGCTCGACCTGGGCAATGGTGGCCCTCCGAAAATACCTGATTTTCCGGTCGGTCCAACTCTTTGCGATAGGCACGGTCGTGCCTTATTACACGGTCTACATGCTCGAAAATCTCAAAATGAGTTTTACCGAGCTTTTCTTCCTGCAAAACGTGGGGGCGCTGGCCGGGCTGGTAGTCTTTCCGTTATGGGGGCGGGTGCTGGAAAAATATGGTAACAGCCCGGTCCTTTTCTGGACAAGCTGGGCCAAAATCGCTTATGTTGTTTTGTGGGCCTTCGTGGTCCCTGGCAACCCGTTCTGGCCGTTGCTGTTCCTGTTTATCTCGCTGGCGATTGACTCCGGGTTCAACCTGGCGGCGGGTAACCTGCTAATGAACCTGCTACCGACCGGGACCGGGAATGTCGGTTACATCAGCGTTTTTACGGCGGTCAGCAGCGTGGCAACCGCGATTGGGCCTTTCCTGGCCGGTATCGTGATTGGCTGGATAGCTTCGACGGCGGTTCCAATATTTGGCTTTGAAATGGGGGCAATCCAGATAATGTTCCTAGCCTCAGGGGTTTTGCGGGTTATCTCGATGTTCTTTTTCCACGGGTTTTCCGACGCCGTAAAACGCTAAACTTTTCCGAGAACCTTTTCCCTTTGTTCCACGTTCCATCTCTAAAATCTGAGAGTGGTTCCTGGGCAGAAGGAAAGGTTCTTTTTTTATGCCCTTTTATCCGATGGTAAAAAGGATTATAATAAGGCAATGTTTATTGACAAAGTTAATAAACATTTTTATAATCTAAATTAATACAATAATGTTTATCCAGATTCTCTTTGTTTTTTCTGGTAACACTTAGAAAAGGCTAAAAAGACTTTCAAAGTAATTGGGAGACACACAATGATTCAAACTGATGAAGGCAAAGCTGCCAAAGAAAGACGCCGCTTCCGGCCAAAAATCGCGAATAACGCGGTTGAACTGATGGGCAACACCCCCCTGGTCCGCCTTAACAAAGTCACCGAAGGGGCCGTTGCAAACGTAATCGCCAAGTTGGAATCCTATAACCCCGGTTTCTCCGTGAAATGCCGCATCGGGGTCGGCATGATTGAAGACGCCGAAAGACGGGGCGTTTTGAACAAAGACACCCTTATCGTCGAGCCGACCAGCGGCAACACCGGTATCGCGCTGGCCTGGGTATCGGCGGTCAAAGGTTACAAATTGACCCTGGTTATGCCCGACACGATGAGTATTGAGCGCCGGATGCTGCTGAAAGGATATGGAGCCGACCTGGTGCTGACGCCTGGCGCGGAAGGGATGCCGGGAGCCATTCGCAAGGCCGAGGAAATCCTGGCGGCAACCCCCAACTCCTGGATACCCCAGCAATTCAAAAACCCGGCCAACCCCGAAATCCACCGCAATACGACCGCCCTGGAAATCTGGGATGATACCGATGGTGATATTGATATTCTGGTCGGCGGGGTAGGGACCGGCGGCACCCTTACCGGTACGGCCCAGGTTATCAAGGGCCTCAAGCCGAGCTTAAAGGTGGTTGCGGTCGAACCTACGGCCAGCCCGGTCCTGAGTGGCGGCAAACCCTCGCCTCACAAAATCCAGGGGATAGGCGCCGGGTTCGTGCCCGATGTGCTGGATAAGAGCCTGGTAGACGAAATCTTCCAGGTGACCAACGAACAGGCGATTGAAACGGCCCGCGCCATTATGCGCCAGGAAGGGTTGTTAGTCGGTATCAGTTGTGGGGCTGCCGCCTACGCGGCCATCCAGGTTGCCAAGCGGCCCGAAAACGCCGGTAAAAATATCGTGGTAGTACTGCCGGATACTGGCGAACGCTATCTCAGCACGGTCTTGTTTGCCGACATCCGCGAACAACTTCAATTGAGCTAGACAGAGTTTTTCAACCGGGAAGGTATTAAGCCAATGAAAATTTCGAGCAAAGGTGAATACGGATTAAGGGCGCTTTTCGACATGACGCAGCATTACGACCAGAGTCCCAGGCGGAGCCGTGAAATCGGTGAAGCCCAGAGCGTGCCGGAAGATTACCTGAACCAGTTGCTTATCACTCTGCGCAAGGCCGGGTTGATAAACAGTTTACGCGGACCCCAGGGCGGTCACATCCTGGCCCGCCCGCCCCAGCAAATTACCCTGCTGGAAGTCATCCGGGAACTGGAAGGGGACGTTTCACCGCTGGCTCACTCGGTCGAGCCCACCCCGGTTGACAAAGTCCTGATTGACATCTGGCAACAGGTTGAGGATGAAACGGTCAAAATCCTCAGTAGCGTTACCCTGGAAGACCTCCTGGAACGTTACAATCACAAACAAGAGCAGGTGATGTACTACATTTAGCCTATCCTGGGTTGTGCCCCCGTCCAGAAATAAACCTCCTGAGCTATAACGGACTTCCGCCGTTTAGCCGGGAGGTTTTTTATTTTTACCAGGTCAGAGTTCAGTTTTTCGCCGTTACATGTCCGAAAACAGCCAGTTTTTGCCCCCGAAAAGATATATTATAGCTACTGAAAGGTAACAAAATTAAATAAAAAAGAAAAATTCAAACGAAAGTGGGTAAGCTGTGGAAACCATCGAAACTAAAGGACTGGCCGGGGAAACCCAGGCTGTCTCAAATAAAATAGGGGTAATTGACTGGGCGCAGGTAGAAAATAGTCTTGACACCAACGGCTGGGCCATCCTCGAAAACATTCTTACGGGAGAGGAAAGCCAGGAACTGGCCGGGCTTTACGACACGCCCGCTATATTCCGCAAGCATATCATTATGGCCCGGCACGGCTACGGCAAGGGCGAATACAAATATTTTTCCTATCCCTTACCGGGACTAATCCAGGAGTTGCGCACCCGGTTGTACCCCCGGTTGGTCCCTATCGCCAATCGCTGGCACGAAACGATGCGCCAGGGAATGCAATTTCCGTCCGAACACGCCGACTTTATCGAACGCTGCCGCCAGGCCGGGCAGACCCGTCCCACCCCGTTAATTTTGAAATACACCGCCGGGGATTACAACTGCCTGCACCAGGACCTTTACGGCGAACACGTTTTTCCTTTACAGGTAGCCTTTTTACTTTCCGAGCCGGGCCTCGATTTTGAGGGTGGCGAGTTCATCCTGACCGAGCAACGGCCCCGCATGCAGTCGCGGGTGGAAGTGGTTCCGCTCAAAAGAGGGGACGCGGTGGTCTTCGCGGTCAATCGCCGCCCGGTCCAGGGGACCCGTGGCAGCTACCAGGTCCAGTTGCGTCACGGCGTGAGCCGGGTGCGAACGGGCCAACGTTACACGCTGGGAGTGATTTTCCATGACGCAGCCTGATTTTTCATTCTTTAACGGCCAGATGTTTGAGGACGTACGCCCCGAACTGGTCTTCGCGCCGGGAGCCCTTTTACTGCCTGGTTTTGCCAGCGAGGTTGAAGACGCCTTGCTGGCCGAACTGGCGAGAATACAGGAAGTAGCTCCTTTCCGGCAGATGACCACGCCGGGCGGGCACCAGATGTCGGTCGCCATGACCAACTGCGGCCAATTCGGGTGGGTCACCGACCGCACCGGCTACCGTTACGACCGGCTCGACCCGCTGAGCCACCAACCCTGGCCCGCAATGCCCCATGTATTTCTCGACCTTGCAACCAGGGCCGCCCAAAGAGCCGGGTACGAGCGTTTCGAGCCGGATGCCTGCCTGGTCAACCGCTACCTGCCGGGGGCGAAAATGGGCCTGCACCAGGACAAAGACGAAAAAGATTTCTCCGCCCCAATTGTGTCGGTTTCGCTGGGACTCCCGGCGGCCTTCCTGTTCGGTGGGGCTAAAAGGACCGACCCGACCCAGGTTTTACCGCTAAAGCATGGCGACGTGGTGGTCTGGGGTGGCCCATCCCGCCTCTTTTATCACGGTATCCGCCCTTTGAAAGAGGGTTTTTCTGAAAAGCTTGGCGGTGAACGGATAAACCTGACCTTCCGCAAGGTGAATTAAAAAAAGAGAAACGAGGGAAACCGGATTGAAACGAGAGCAACTTTTAACCCGGCTGGATGAACGCTGGAACGAGTTCAAGGAATCCTTTGCCGGGCTGACCCAAGAACAAATGCTAAGACCGGGAGTAACCGAATTATGGTCGGTGAAAGATGTGGTAGCCCACGTCAGCACCTGGGAAGAAGAAGCCCTGAAATATTTGCCAATAGTCCTTGCAGGTAAAAAGCCGCCCCTTTACGCGGTCCAGTATGGTGGCCTGGACGCTTTCAATGCTAAAATGACGGTGGAGAAACGCGACCTTACTCTGACCGAAGTCTTAGAACGGTGCGAGACTACCCATCAGAAGCTGGTGGAGTATATAGAGACCGTGCCGGAGGAAGAATTTACCACCGAGACTAAATTCCGGCACCGCTTACGGCTCGATACCTACAGCCACTATCCCCTGCATACCAAAATGGTCAGGGAGTGGCGCGAACTGAAGAAAATCTAACCAGGAAAAGCTAATGACCGAAGAAAAGCAATATCCTTTTAAGCCCCTTAACTTTAGCCGGTTATCTCCTGAAGAACAGCTTGAGAACTCTCAAAACTTTTTGACAACGTTGCAAAAACGGCGGACTGTCCGCCAATTCTCGACCGACCCGGTGGCGTTCGAACTAATCCAGAATGCCATCCGGGCTGCCGGGACCGCTCCCAGCGGAGCCAACCTGCAACCCTGGACTTTTGTCGTGGTGGAAGACGGCGAAATTAAACGGCAAATCCGCCAGGCTGCCGAAGAAGAAGAAAAAGAATTTTACGCCTCAAAAATCACCCCCGAATGGCGCGAGGCCCTCGCCCCACTCGGTACCGATTGGATAAAGACCCATCTTGAAGATGCCCCTTACCTGATTGTCGTCTTTGAGCAAACTTACCGGGTCGAGGAAACCCGGACGGCCCGCCGCATGTTATAAAAAATTACTATGTGCGGGAATCGGTGGGAATTGCGGTCGGGTTCTTGCTAGCTTCCCTCACCAGCGCCGGGCTGGTTACCCTGACCCACACACCGAGCCCCATGGGATTTCTAAATAAACTGCTCAAACGCCCGGCCAACGAGCGTCCCTTTGTGGTTATCCCGGTCGGTTACCCGTCCAGAGATGCCCAGGTACCCGACATCTCCAAAAAACCGCTCGAAAAAATTATGGTTCGGCTTTAAATTTAACCTCAAAATACTAAATTACATCGTTTGGCTTAGTACTTCCGTTCGGTTTTTTGCTAAAATAGACCAAAGGATGTTTCTGATTTAGTGCGTTGAGGAGGTTTAGCGTGCTTGAACTGAGTCAAGCTTCGGTCCAAAAAATTATGCTGGCAAGCCTCGGATTGGCCCGGCCCTATACTAAAAAAGCCACTAAAAAAGATGTGCTGGACACCATCCGGCAAATGCACCTGCTTCAAATTGACACTATCAGTGTAGTTGAACGCAGCCATTACGTGGTGCTTTGGAGCCGGTTGGGAGAATACCCGCTGGCCTGGGTGGATGAACTGCTGGCGGAAGGCCAGCTTTTTGAGTACTGGAGTCACGCCGCCTGTATGCTCCCGGTCGAGGATTACCCACTTTACCGCCACCGGATGCTAAACCGCGAAAAGTCCCACAGTTGGATTGCCGAACACCGCGACGAGGTTGATAAACTCCTGTCTTACGTCCGGGAGAACGGCCCGGTCCGCTCCGCCGATTTCGAACGCCCCGAAGGCAAAAAAGGGGCCGGGTGGTGGGACTGGAAACCGGAAAAAGTGACCCTGGAAGTCCTTTTCAACGCCGGAATCCTGGCTGTCGCCAGAAGGCAGGGTTTTCAGCGCTTTTATGATTTGCAGGAACGGGTTTTTCCCAATTGGGATGACGCCAGGGTCCTGGCCGAGGCTGAAATCGAACTGAATTTTACCCGCAAAGCCCTGCTGGCGCTGGGAGTAGCCCAACCGGCCTGGCTCACCACCTACTTTTATCGCTGGCAAAAGAAAAACACCCTCACAGCCCTGAAAGTATTGGTCGAAAGCGGCGAGGTGGAAGAAGTTAAGGTTGAGGGTTGGGACCAACCGGGCTATATCCACAGGGAAAGTTTACCCATGATAGAATCCATCCTGGACGGTAATGGCAAATTCGACTTTGACAGGACGGCTTTGCTGTCGCCTTTCGACCCATTGATTTCCGACCGCGACCGGGCTTTGACTACTTTCGGCTTTGACTATAAAATTGAGTGCTATACGCCCGAAGCTAAACGGCGTTACGGCTATTTTACCCTGCCGATCCTGCACAAAGGCCAACTGGTCGGACGGATTGACTCCAAGGCTTATCGCAAAGAGAAGGTTTTCGAGGTCAAAAAGCTGCACCTCGAACCCGGCGTAGCCGTTACGGATGAACTGGCCGAGGCTCTGGCATCAACCTTCCAGGGATTTGCCGACTGGCACAAGACCCCGGAAGTAGTGGTCCGGTGGTCGGACCCACCCGAACTGGTCGAAATAATAAACGGCCTCCTGGCGGAACAGGTCGAAACCACCGCCTAAATTCAGACAGGTTAAGAGGAATGCAAAAGCGAATTCTGGGGAGTAGTGGGATTGAAGTCGGCGCGATTGGCCTCGGCTGCATGGGCATGTCGTGGGCTTACGGCACCGGGGACGACGCCGAGTCTATCAAGGTCATGCACCGGGCTATCGAGTTGGGCGTGACCCTGTTCGATACCGCCGACGCCTATGGCCCCTACACAAACGAAGAACTGGTCGGCAAGGCCCTGAATGGCTACCGGGAAAAAGTAACCCTCGCCACCAAGTGCGGGTTGGTCGTGACCGACCGCGAACACCACACCTACGCCCGCAACGCCAAGCCGGATTACATCAGGGCAGCCTGCGAAGCGTCGTTAAAACGGCTGGACGTGGAAGTTATCGACCTCTACCAGTTGCACCGCCCCGACCCTGAAGTGCCAATCGAGGATAGTATGGAGGCCCTGGCCGGATTGGTCAAAGAGGGGAAAGTGCGGGCGATAGGTCTTTCGGAATGTGATGTACCGACCCTCGAAAGGGCCTACATGGTCTTCCCTTTTGCCACCTTGCAGTCGGAGCTATCACTCTGGACGCGGGACGTACTGGCCGAAATCCTCCCCTGGTGCCAGGCCCACAACGTGGCTTTCTTGCCTTTCTCGCCGCTGGGTCGCGGTTTCCTGACCGGGCAATACCGGCGCGCCGATAGCATCGCCCAGACCGATTTCCGGGCCAATTTGCCCCGTTTCCAGGGAGATAACTTCACGGCTAACCTTGCCCTGGTAGACCGGGTGGAAGCAGTAGCCTACGGGCTGGGGGCGACCCCGGCCCAGGTCGCGCTGGCCTGGGTGCTGGCCCAGGGCGAACAGGTCGTGCCGATTCCGGGGACCAAACGTCAAAAGTACCTGGAAGAAAACCTGGGAGCCGCCGACCTCACGCTTTCCACCGCCGACCTGGCCGAACTCGACAATTTGCCGCCACCCGTGGGAGGCCGCTACCAGGTCCAACCTTAAATGGTTCTACTTGGTCTGAAACTAATCCTCACTCCCTGCCTGATCTGGCTGGTCAGCCAGGCCGGACGCAAATGGGGGCCGAGCGTGAGCGGCTGGCTGACTGGGTTACCCCTTACCTCCGGGCCAATCGCGCTCTACCTGGCGCTAGAACGCGGCACCGACTTCGCGGCAGGAGCGGCAAGCGGCACCCTGGCCGGGCTTATCTCGGTAGCGATTTTCTGCCTGGTCTATTACGAACTTTCTTTCAAACTGAACTGGCTCGCCTGTCTCCTGCTTGGCTGGGCCGGGTACTTCGTGGCGACCTTTATTTTCCAGGAAATTTCTCCGCCCCTGCTTGTAACCTACCTGGCCGTAATAGCTACCCTGGCCCTGGCAAGCTGGATAATGTCCGCCGGAAGGAACCGGGCCGGGGACGTGCAGACAGCCAGGGGTATTGCCACGCTCCGCTACGACCTGGCCTGGCGGATGATTCTCGCCACCACTTTCGTCGTCGGCCTGACCGCCAGCGCTGAATTTCTGGGTCCTCGGTTGAGCGGATTATTGTCACCTTTCCCAATCTTTGCCAGCATCCTGGCCGCCTTTACCCACCACCTGCAAGGGCCCCGGTCTACTCGCCTCTATTTGCAGGGGACTATTATCGGCGCTTTTACCTTCGCCACCTTTTTTGTCTGCTTTGGGGGCCTGGTCGAGCCGGACGGCCCGGCTATCGCTTTTGGCTGCGCCCTGCTGGTGGCGCTCCTGGCCCAGGGCTGCTCAATCTGGATGGTCCGGTACTCGCGGCGTCGCCAACCGGCCTGAATAAGGAGAAGTAATGAATAATAAATTACGTGTAACCGTCTGGAACGAATACCGCCATGAACCAGCGGAACCCCGGATTGCCGCTGTCTACCCGGAAGGAATCCATACCGCTATCGCGGACGGCCTGAAAAACTACGGCTTCGCGGTCCGGACCGCCACCCTCGACCAACCCGAACACGGCTTGAGTGAAGATGTGCTGGCAAATACCGATGTTCTGGTCTGGTGGAGCCATATCGCTAACCACGAAGTAAGCGACGAGATAGTCGAGCGGGTCCAGCGCCGGGTTTTGCAGGGCGGGATGGGATTGATTGTGCTGCATTCGGCCTGTATGGCGAAAGTATTCCAGCGGTTAATCGGCACCACCGGGGACGCCAAGTGGCGGGAGGATGCCAACAAAGAAAGGCTGTGGGTGGTCGCGCCCGGTCACCCGATTGCCGCCGGGGTGAGCGAATATATCGAACTACCGCACGAAGAAATGTACGGCGAACATTTTGATATACCTGCCCCCGACGAACTTATCTTTATAAGCTGGTTCCAGGGCGGCGAGGTCTTTCGGAGCGGGTGCTGTTTCAACCGGGGCAATGGAAAAATTTTCTATTTCCGGCCCGGTCACGAGGAACACCCGACCTACTTCCAACCGGAAATCCAAAAGGTGCTGGCGAACGCCTGCCAGTGGGCTGCACCCTCACCCAGCATGCACAGGCCAATCCGGGGCAACGTGGCAGCCCTTGAAAAAATCCCCGGCAGCGTTTAGGATAAACCCCGGTCTGCAAAACAAAACCTGCTTAACCATAGATTTTCGAAATATTACGACTTTCGCTTTGAACCTGGAAAAACGCTTAAAAATCTCGTAAGTACCATCAAAAGAGTGTTTTAAGAGAAAGTCTTGAAATAGGAAAGGAGCCACAATCCGCATGTTTGTCGCTATAATCGGGTGCGGCCAGCGCAACGGTGGCAAAGAACGCCACGCTATAGGCTACGCCCACGCGCACTCCTGGCTGGCGGCCCGGCCTGATGTTACCCTTATTGGTGTCGATATTTCCCCCGACAACCTGAGAACCTTTGGCGATACCTTCAAACTCCCCTCCAACCAGTTGTTTGCCTCGACCGCCGAGCTATACGCCGCCGTCACGCCCGATTACGTGAGCATTTGTACCTGGCCTATCCTTCATTCCGCCCTTACCATCGAAGCCGCCGAAAACGGAGTTAAAGGGATTGTCTGTGAGAAACCGATTGCCCTGAACGCCGCCGAAATCAAGGCTATGCAGGAAGCTTGCGAAGCACATAACGTCAAGCTTGCAATCGGGCACCAGCGCCGTCATGACAGCCTGTTTCTGACTCTGCGCCAGCTTTTGCAGGAAGGCGCGGTCGGAGAACACCCCGTTTTCGAATCGCGGGTCGGGGATGGTTGGGACATTATGTCGTGGACGGTCCACTGGTTCGACATGGCAAACTACCTGTTTGGAAAATTACCGGAAAGAATTATGGCCGGGGTGGACTTTACCGGAGCAACCCGTTACCGCCAGACCGTCGAGAACGGCTCGATTGTCTTTGCCGAGTATAACGGCACCGAGCAGGCTATCTTCATAACCGGGCCGGACCGCTATCACCCGATGGTGACTGTCCGGGGCAGCCGGGGAATTATGACCATCGAGGAACATCTCGGCACCATCGAAGTGATAAACCACGAGGGACACCGGACCGTCACCCCGGTTCACGACAAGCCCGAAAGCTACCAGGCCCTTTTCCTCGAACTGGTGGCGGCGGTCGAGCAAAATACTCCCATGCTTTGCGACATCAAGGAGACCGCCCACGGTACCCTGATGGCCCTGGCGGCCCAGGAAGCAGCCCGGACCATGCGGGCTGTAGCTTACCCGGTAGACTTTGATTATTCCCCGCTCGAACTGGCCCGTCAGCACCTGCCCATCCAACCTGAAAGCCAGGTTTAGGGCCAGTAAGGCAGGCCGGGCTATATACTCGCTACGGGAGGCTCAAAGAATGGCCGGTAGCACCGGGATTTGAAAGCCCTGAATTTTGGTTTAAAAAAGGCTTGACATCCGAAACGTTTTGGGCAATAATAAGGCTGACCCGGAAACGTTTCGGTCTTATTAACAGGTTCTTCCAAAACGTTTCGGATGGCTGTAAGGCCCAAGTCCCTGGAAACAGAACAACGCAACACCAGGTTTTCTCTTTTAATCGCTTTAAATTCTTTAAGTTAAGTTCTACAACCTGCTAAAAACTTAGGGTTAATTGGCCGGGCAGACCGGGATTAGCCTGCTGGTTTTTATTTTCGTAAGAGGAGTTACAAAGACGTGGCTACTATTTTTGACATCGCCAAAAAAGCCGGAGTTTCCATAACTACCGTCTCGCGGGCTTTGAATGGCTATAGCGATGTTAACGAAAATACCCGGCAAATGATTGTCCAGATTGCCGAGGATTTAAATTACTATCCTAACGCCGCCGCACGTAGCCTCCAGGGCAAAAAGACTAACACCATAGCTTTTGCCCCGCTCCTCAACGACCACCAGGAAGCTGAACCCTTCTTCAAAGAATTTACCGGGGTGCTGGCCCTCGCCAGTTTCCGGCACGACCTCAGTCTGCTGGTAACGCTCGTTGGCAAGAACCGGAACCTGGAAGAAATATACCGGGAACTGGCCGGGACTGGCCGGGTTGACGGCATTATCCTGGCCGACATCAAACCGCAGGACGAACGCATCCCCCTCCTGCAATCTCTCAAAATGCCTTTCGTGGCCTTTGGCCGGTCGCTCGATTACGAGCGTCTGAACTATCCCTTCGTTGATGTGGACGGTAAAGCCGGGGTCGCCAAGGTTGTCGCTTATTTGCACGAAACCGGACACCGGCGAATCGCTTACCTGGCCGAGCCTTTTACCCTGGCCTATGCCCGCGACCGTTACGATGGCTACCGGCAGGGTTTAGAGACCGCCGGGCTAACCGAAGACCCTCATCTTCTGGGACAAAACCTGCAAAACGAAGAGTCGGTAGCAACAGTGTTGCGCCCAATGATGGAGTTGCCAGAAGACAAACGGCCCACTGCTATTATCGCCGGAAACGATTACCTGGCACTACATGTGCTAGAGATGTTACCAAAGTTCGGATTTTCCCCCGGGAAGGGAGAAAACCAGGTAGCAGTTACCGGTTTTGACGATTTACCTTTTGCTTCATTTCTACAACCTGCTTTAACCACTCTACGCCAGCCAATTACTTCGACCTGCACCGTTCTACTCGATTTGCTGGTAGCCTTAATCAAAAACCAGGACGAACCGGCTTCGCTCTTAACACCCGGCCCAGGGACAACCCTGGTGGGACCTAAACAGGTTTTGCTTCAGCCGGAACTTATTGTGCGGGCTTCGGCCTAAAAATTTTACTCGTATCAGCTTCGGCCCACTCGTGGATAAGGTGGGAGGGCTGAACCAGGATTTGGCGTACCCGGTTTTTAGAAAAGCCGGGCGGAAGGCCATTTTTTGGAAATCGCTAGAAGGTATCGCCTTGATTGAGACAATTACCCTGAAAGATGACCAGATGTTCCTGGTTAGCGACCGGACCGGGGAAATTAAAAGCGGGATAGAGGGACACGGCCTTTATTTCGAAGATACGCGCTACCTGAGCAACCTGGAACTGACGATAAACGGGCAGGCGCCCCAGGCCCTTAACTACAACGCCGACTACAACATCGCGGCCACTTTTCACCTGAGTAGCCCGTATTTCTCGCAGTTGCAGGCGCTCGATTCAAGTATTGCCCAGGCGCAGACCGCCGTGGCCCACGCCGTCAGCATCATCCGTAAACGGCAGGTCCAAAATGGGCTTCTGGAAGAACTGAAATTTACCAACTTCCACCCGGAAACGTTGACCGTCGAATTTACTTTGAAGGTTAGCGCTGATTTTGCCGACATTTTCGAGGTGCGCGGCTACCCTCGCCACCTGGAAGGGACCGCCTCGCAGGTAGAAGTGCGAGACGGCGGGAAGCGACTGCAATTTCGCTCGAACCCGGTCAAACCGGAAATCCCGGTGCGGGCGCTGCAATTCGAAAGCAGCCTGGCGCCCCAATCCTACGAGATTAACGAGGTGGTCAGCCCGCACAATGGCCTGGTCTTCCCGCAAGTAGCCTTGCACTACCGGCTCGAACTCCAGACCGAACAGGCTGTCATTCTCAACCTGAACGCTTCCCCGGTCCAGGCCGGAAACGACATTGCGGCTAGACCCCTGACTGATAGCAGGTTCGCGCAGCAGGTAGCCGCCGCCCATGCAACCTTCGAACAGTGGGAAAAGGATTGCATGGTCGTCCAGAGCAACGATTTTCTCTTTAACCGCCTGATGCGGACCAGCCGTCTCGATTTGCGGTCGCTCTTGCAGCGTTCCGGCGATTACATGGTGATGACCGCCGGACTGCCCTGGTATTTCTCGTTTTTTGGCCGGGATAGCCTGATTGCCTCGATTCAGACCCTGAGCCTGGACGTGAATATCGCCAGAGATACCCTGCGCGCCCTCGCCCAGTACCAGGGTAAGGAGTTTAACGACTGGCGGGATGAAGAACCGGGCAAAATCTTGCACGAACTGCGCCGGGGGGACATGACCTTGAGCGGCGAAATGCCCCACGGACCCTACTACGGCTCGGTGGATAGCACCCTCCTTTTCATCTGGTGCTACGCCCTGACCTTGGAATGGACCGGCGACCGGGAATTCTTCAAAGAGTTGTGGCCCGCCGTCGAGAAAGGGTTGGATTGGGCCGCCCGTTACGGCGATATGGACGGTGACGGTTTTATCGAGTTCAACCGGCGCTCCGAGCGGGGGATTTTGCACCAGGGCTGGAAGGATAGCGACGAGTCAATGGGCGGGTCGCTGGGACCGCACCCGGCGGGACCGATTGCCCTGGTGGAAGTGCAGGGCTACTACTACGCGGCCCTGACCTCGACCGCCCGTGTGCTGCGCCGCTTTGGGGATACCTCCCAGCAGGCCCTGGCCGGAACGCTGGACACCCAGGCCGCCCGTTTGAAAGAAGCCTTTAACCGGGAATTCTGGTGGCCGGAAGAACAATTCTTTGCCCAGGCCCTGGACGGGCAGAAAAAACAGGTCCGCAATATTACTTCTAATCCCGGCCACTGCCTGTGGAGCGGCATAGTGGACCAGGACAAAGCGGCCCCTGTCGCCGCCCGGTTGATGCAGCCCGACCTTTTAAGCGGCTGGGGGATTCGGACCATGAGCAGTGCCGACCCGACCTATAACCCGATGAGCTATCACAACGGCAGCGTCTGGCCGCACGATAACTCCCTGATAGCGGCGGGGCTGCGGCGCTACGGTTTCGAGAAGGAAACCCTGGACCTGGTCGAACAACTCCTGGCCGCTGCAACCACTTTTCCCGATAGCCGTCTGCCCGAACTCTATTGTGGCTTTCCCCGCGTGGAAGACGGTATCGAAGAAGCCGCCCCGGCGGCTTACCCGGTCAGTTGTAGCCCCCAGGCGTGGGCTGCCGGGTCTGGACCTTATCTTTTGCAGACTTTGCTGGACCTGCAACCCGACGGTGATAATCAGACCGTCCGGGCCAACCCGGTGCTACCGGCCAGCCTCGAAAATTTAACCCTGCGCGGATTGCGAATCGGTAACAACAGGGTCAACCTGGCTTGCTGGCGCAATCCCCAAACCGGGGAAATCCAGGCTCTTACTACGCGGAGCGAGGAGACCCCGGTGGACAGTGCAACGACGTACAAATAACCCGGTCCGGTCCTGCTGCCGGAGCGGCTTAAAGCTCGAATAAGCGTTGTTATTTAAAGATTATAAGCCCGGTTTGGTGACAAGCCACCGGGCTCATAAAAGGAGGAGACAAAGATGTCACGTATATCGAATATACGGCGACTGAGCTGGCTAGGAATATTCTCCCTGCTGGTAACGTTGGTATTGTCTGCTTGCGGTGACGCTACCAACACCACCGCCCCCGCTACTACCGCCCCGGCAGCGACTACCGCAGCCGCTACTACCGCGGCGGCCACCACCGCTGCGACGGCAACAACTGCTGCGGCTACCACGGCGGCAGGGACTTCGGCAGCGGCTACCACCAGCGCGGCCACGTCAGCGGCAGCCACCACGGCTGCGGCCACTTCGGCAGCCGCTACCACTGCTGCCGGGACTACCGCGGCTGGGACTACCGAAGCGGCGGCGACTTTGCCGGCCAACTACAACAAAATGAACACAAGCGTTAAGGGGACTGTCCGGTTTGGCACCTGGGAAGGTGGCGACACCATCACCCAGATTAACCAGGTCATTGACGCTTTCAAAAAGGTCTACCCGAACGTTGATGTTAAATTAGAGGCTGTCCCAACCGATTACGGCACCAAACTCCAGAACCAGATTGCCGCCGGGAACGCTCCTGACGTTTTCCAGATTGGTGACGGCGATGCGCGTCTGTTCGTTGATAAGGGCGGCGCAGAAGACCTGACCCCCTACATCACCGGTCAGTACGGCCTGGACCAATCCATTTATTACGAAAACGTTTTGAACATCGGTAAGGTTGACGGCAAACTCTACTACATGCCGAAAGACTGGACCGGTATGGGTGTTTACTACAACAAGAAGCTGTTTGCCGACGCCGGTATCACCGCTCCCGCCAATGGTGACTGGACCTGGGACCAGTTCCGCGATATGGCTAAAAAGCTGACCAAAGCGGACCAGGAGCAGTGGGGCGCGATGTACTTCGACCAGATTAACCACCGCGATATTTACCCGATATTGCTGGCTAATGGCGCGGACTTCCTGAGCCAGGACGGCACCAAAATCCAGGGTATCCTGGACTCCGATGCCGCTATCAAGTCCTTCAACTTCCCGAACCAGATGATTTACACCGACAAGTCCATGCCTGACCTGAAGTACGTCAAGAGCAATGGCGGTACCGATCTGTTCAACAACGGCAAAGTTGGTATGGAGATTTTTGCCTACTGGTCGATGGCCGATTACCTCGGCGCTAAACCCCTGGACTTCGACTGGGGTACGTTGCCGCTGCCGCACATGACCGGTAAAGCGCCGACCAACGTTATTTACTGGGCCGGTCTGGCGATGAACAAAAAGAGCCAGAACAAAGACGCGGCCTGGGAATTCCTGAAGTTCCTCTCCGGCCCGGAAGCCGGTCGTATTCGCGGCCAGTTCAGCATCAAGGCAGTCGCCCAGGAACTGATCGCCAAGGAACCGCGTTATGCGCCGTTCACCTCGATTGCGGCCCAGTATTTCACTCCGTTGCCGGAACTGCGCACCCGCTTCTTCAATGACACCATTGGCAAGTATCTTGACAAGGGTCTGGAAGATGCCCAGTTGGCCGATACCCAGGATTTCACCCAGGTGGTGAAACAGGCCGCCGCCGACTCCCAGAAAGAGTTGGACAGGCTTAGAGCGCAAGGCTCCTAGGGTTGCGGCAAAGCCGGTTGTAGTAGCAGCCGGATAATCGTTGCGGAGCGGTTTAACCCTGGGTTGAGCCGCTCCGACCTTATTCTTTGGGAACGTTCTAAAATTAAAAGTTTTCAAAAACTCTGCTCAAAAGTTTTAAAATATAACCGGGTAGAATTCCGGCATATAAACACTGTTGTTTAGGGAGAAATGGTATGGCTGTAATAAACGAAACACAGGTCAACCGCCCGGTAAAGCAAAGAACGGCGAATCAACGCAAACGCAGCGAGACCCTGGCCTTTTACGCTTTTATTTCCCCCTGGTTAATCGGTTTTATCTTCCTGACCGCCGGGCCGATGATAGCCACACTCGGTCTGAGCTTTACCTATTACGACCTCGCTTCGCCACCGACCTGGGCCGGGCTGGATAACTATACACACGCTTTTTCCGACCCCGACTTCTGGCAATCTCTCAAAGTAACCGGGCTTTTCGTCCTTTTCTATCTGCCTTTAAGTATTGTCCTGGGTCTTTTAATCGCTATTTTGATGAACCAGAATATCAAAGGCATCGCGTTTTTCAGGACCATCTATTACATGCCGGTGGTAGTGCCCTCTGTCGCCAGCGCAGTCCTCTGGCTCTGGATTTTCCACCCCAGTCGGGGCCTGCTCAACAACGCCCTGGGTGCAGTCGGTGTCCCCAAAAGTGAATGGCCTTACTGGTTTCTCGACCCTAACTGGGCCTTACCCGCTATCATCATTATGAGCCTGTGGGGTGTCGGTAGCGGCATGATAATCTACCTGGCCGGGCTTAAAGCCATTCCACAAAACCTGTACGAAGCCGCCTCGATAGACGGGGCCAACCCGATCCAGCGTTTCTGGAATATCACTATCCCGCAACTATCGCCCATCATTTTCTTCCAGGTCATCCAGGGGTTAATCGGGGCCTTCCAGGTCTTCGCCCCGGCCAAAATCCTTTCGCCGAGCGGTCTCGGTGGCCCGAACGGCAGCACCCTCTTTTACGTCTTGAACCTTTATAACGTCGGGTTTGGCGGCAGCCACCAGATGGGTTACGCTTCGGCCCTCTCCTGGATTTTGTTCGTCATCATAATGGCCTGTACCCTGCTGGTCTTCCGCAGTTCGTCGGTCTGGGTCTATTACGAGACTGAACGGAATTAGAGCGGGAATTTTTAGGAGATAGAGAGGAGCGATGAAATGACGACAGGTACCCAGCTTGCCCCGTCCAGCGTAATGGCGAACAACCGGGTAAGCAACCGGCGTGTCCTTTATTTAGCCTTCACATACATTGTTTTATCAATAGGGGCTTTGGTCTTCCTGGTTCCTTTTATCTGGACCATTTTCACTTCCCTGAAATCGTCCTCGGAAATCAGCAGCACCACCATCACCATTCTCCCAAAAGGCGATTGGCACTGGGAAAATTTTAGCAAGGTCTTTACCAACCCCGGCATTGACTTTCCACGTTACCTGCTGAATACCATTTTTGTAATTGCGGGTATCCTGATAGGTAAGGTTATCTCCTGTACCCTGGTTGGCTACGGCTTTGCCCGCTTCCGGGCTCCCGGCAAAAACATTCTCTTTATCGCGATGCTTTCGACGATGCTATTGCCGAGCTATGTCACCCTGGTCCCAACTTACCTGCTCTTTACCCAGATTTTCCACTGGGGTGACAGCTTCCTGCCCCTGATTGTGCCTCACTTCTTCGGTGAAGCCTTCTATATCTTCCTGATGCGCCAGTTCTTTATGGGTCTGCCCTATGAACTGGAAGAAGCCGCCACGATTGACGGGGCGGGCCGGTTCCGCATCTTTGTCCAGATTATGCTGCCGATGGTCACTCCGGCGATTGTGGCAATGTGCGTGCTGACCTTCATGGGGGCCTGGAACGATTACTTTACCCCCTTGATTTACCTGAATGACCCCAGCAAGTATACCCTGGCCCTCGGCCTCCAGTTCTTGCGCGATAACACTATCGGTGTGAACAATAGCGGCTCGGTCGGCCAGCTAAACGTCTTGATGGCGGGCGCGCTGGTTATGATTATCCCGATGTTGATAATCTTCTTTGTAGCTCAAAAGTTTATCATCGAAGGCGTGAGTGTTACAGGCCTGGCCGGACGGTAGGATAAATAATTTCCGGTTAAAGCCGGTAGTGGGAAAAGCCGGGTGCAGGAAACGCCCGGTTTTTTCTTGGGAAACGGACAACCTTTTTGATAGAGATGGAGAAATGATAATGGCGTCTAGCGCAACACACGAATACCTCGACCAGTTCGCGGAAACGGTCAGCGATAACCTGGGCCGTCCCTTCACGGTCAGTGGAAGGCGTGGCTACCTGGTCGGGCATATGGACGGGGCTTTTCCCGACCTGGGCCACCATATTCCAGGCGAAATGGGCGGGCTGTGGGCTCCACCAGTAAAACTGGTGGACGGTTGGTGGTTTGGGCTAAAGGAAGCCGGTAGCGAGAGCGAATGGGAATGGCTATTTGGCAAAAACGCTCGCCGGTTTACCATGTCTCCGGGCCGGGCCAGCGGGGAATTCACGGTTAAAATTGGCGAGGCTGAAGTTACCGCTACGGAGGAAATTTTCATGGCGGCGCACGACCCAGCCTGCTTTGTCAGCCTGACCCTGGCAAACCCGACCGGCCAGGCCCTGAAACTCGATTTGAGCTGGCAGGTCCGGTTCGAACTGCGGGGAGCCTGGTGGAGCGAGTGGCCGGACCGGCCTGACACCGCCGAATACAACCCGGCGGACGGTTCAATTGTCGCCAGGGACTCTTTGACCTCAAACTGGGGCGCTTACATTAGCGGGGACAGGCTGCCCGTAAACGGGACGGTAGGGGCAAACCTGTGGGGACCAGAAAAGACCGGCTCGGTTAAAGGCCCCGACCACCGCCCCGAAGGAATTTTGCGCAACCCGGCGGACTTGCAGGGCGAAGGAATTTCGGGCCAACTAACCTATTCGGTCGAAATCGCCCCTAATTCCAGCCAGACCCTCCATTTTGTTATCGCCGGGAACCACCAGTTTGACGAAAAGCAGGTCGAATGGGCCGGACAACTCCTGGCGAACCGGGAAAAGCTAATGGCTGAAAAACTGTCCGAGCAGACAACTTTGCTGGAAAAAACACCCCGGTTCAACGCGCCCCGCGCCGATTACACACGTATTTTTGACGGCTCAGCCCTCTGCCTCGACATGCTTACCCAGGATATACCCAATCTTGGCCTGGGGATTATGGCCGGGCTACAGGGGTTTGCCTGGTACTTTGGCTGCGACACCTATTACACTTTGAGTGGTCTACTGGTGTCGGGTCAGCCTGAAGCAGGAATAGCTACCCTCAGACTGCTGGCAAATTACGGCAAACACCAGCGCGGGCGAATTCCGCACGAAATCGTCCAGACCGGCGAATTATTTAATCCCGGAAACCAGGTCGAAACAGGCGAGTTTGCCACCTCGGTCGAGCGGGCCTTTCGCTGGACCGGCGACCACGAATTCCTGGCCGAGGTCTACCCGGTTGTCGTGGAGGGCATCTTTAAATTCTTGCTGGAAGATAGCGACCCGGAAGGCACCCTGCTCCCGGAAGGGCCGGGCATTCTGGAACTCAGTTCGGCCTTGCGGGGCCGGAAACTGGACGTGGCCGCCAGCCTCTACCAGGGTTTGCAATCGCTGGCCTACCTGGCAGGGGTGATGAACGACACAGATACAAAAACGCGCTGTGAGGCCCTGGTTGAAAAAGTGCGGGAGCAGATTGAGAAACATTTCTGGGACGAAGCCCAGGGCGAGTATGTCTGGCGGATTGAACACGACCTCTCCATCCGGCCCGGCGAACCTCCTCATGGTTATGTAAACCTGGAGTTCGGGGTGGTGAAGGACATGGAGCGGGCCGATAGGATGTTTGAGCTTGTGGAAAGTCCTATACATACCGGCCCCCGCGGTCTCATTCTGCCCGGTTCAAAAGATTTCGTGATGGCGATTCAGAACGCGATTGTGGCCCTGGCCGAATTTCGCTACAACCGGCCCGATGAAGGGCTGCGCTATTTACAGTTCTGCGCCGACGAATACGCCTATTACATGCCCTGGGCTATTCCCGAATTTATCGGCCACGACTCCTGTTTTATCCAGGCCTGGTCGAGCGCCACGTTTAACTGGCTGGCTGTCCAGGGTTTCTTCCGCCTGAACCCGGACCCAGCCCGGCAGGTCATCGAGGTCAGGCCGCAACTGCCTTCGGATTGGCCTTACCTGGAGGTGAAAAATCTCCGGTTGTGGGGTACTTTTTACGATTTGAGGCTGGACCGTCAGAGTGATGGAACTATCAGATTTACCTCACAGTTGAGCGAAACCAACAGCACCACTACTCCCGCTCAGTTCGAGGTTATCACCGAAGCAACCGTCCCGGTAAGCTTTGTATAAGCTATAAGTTATTTTGAATAGTGGAAAAGTGCTACTTGCTCCGGTGGGTAGCACTTTTTATGCAACAACCCATACAAAATGTACTACCGACTTGCATTAAAAATGCTACAATTGTAGCAAGGCAAAGGATTTGAGCCAGGGAGGAATTTTATGGCGCAACAAATTGAAGACCAGTTTTACAGCGTTGATAGTTATTTTGAATTACTTAACAAAAGCCTTGATAAGTATGAGTTTTTTCGGGGTCGGGTCTATTTAATGTCGGGTGGCACCCCAGAACACGCTATTATCATAGGAAATACTGTTACTGCCCTTAATAATGCCCTGGACGAAAAAGATTGCCAGGTTTACAGCAGCGAAGTCCTGATACAGGTCCAAACAAAAAGTCATTATACTTTTAGCGACGCAACGGTCGTTTGCGGTCAACCCAGCTACGAGAAATATAAAAATAATCTTCTACTGACAAATCCAGAACTAATTGTTGAAGTGCTTTCTCCATCCACTCATAATTATGACCGGGGAACAAAATTCCAACTTTACAAAGCGATTAAATCTTTCCAGGATTATTTGCTCATAGATAGTCGTCAGGTTTACATCCAACATTTTCGTAAAATAGATGATAATACATGGCAAGAAAAAACTTACAAAAATTTAAATGATACTATTTTCCTGGAAAATTTTGGAATTGACTTAGAAGTTGGTCGAATTTATAGGAGGATTAAATTCGAACAGGAACCAGAAATCATTTGAGCCCAAATCTTATAAAGTATAAAACAAAAACCAGCCCCGACTCATCGAGTCGGGGCTGGTCTAGTTTTAGTAAAGGAAGCGGGCCGCTTACCAGGCGTAAGCTTCAGGAGCTTTGCCGCCGGGGCCGGGAAAAATCTCGTCGAGCTTCTTCATGGTTTCTTCGGAAAGCTTCAGTTCGAGGGCGTGCAGAGAGCCGGAGAACTGGTCAGCCGAGCTAGGCCCGATAATCGGGGCTGTCACGACCGGGTGCGCCAGCAGCCAGGCCAGGGCCACGTCAGCGGGTTCTTCGCCCAGGTCTTTGCAAAGATTTTCGAAGGCTTCGATTTTGCTCCGGTTCTTTTCAAGCGCTTTTTGCACACCTTCCCCGGTGCGGCGACCGGACTGCTGGTTGCTGAGGACGCCACCTAACAGACCACCCGCCAGCGGGCTCCACGGTATCAGGCCGAGCCCGTAATCCTCACAGGCCGGGATTACTTCAAGCTCAATCATACGGGCATTGAGGTTGTAGAGGCTCTGCTCGGACACCAGGCCGAGGAAATGGCGGCTTTTGGCGATTTCATTGGCTTTGGCGATATGCCAGCCCGCAAAGTTGCTGCTACCGACGTAAATTACTTTACCTTCCTGGACCAACTGCTCCATGGCCTGCCAGATTTCTTCCCAGGGGGTCGCCCGGTCGATGTGGTGCATCTGGTAAAGGTCAATGTGATCGGTTTGAAGCCGTTTCAGGCTGGCTTCTACGGCGCGTTTGATATTTACCGCCGACAACTTTGAAAAATTGGGCCAGTTTTCGGTATCCATATCGCCATAAACCTTGGTAGCGAGTACCGTTTTCTCGCGGCGCCCGCCGCCCTGGGCGAACCAGCGACCGACGATTTGCTCGGTGATACCTTCACCTTTTTTACCGCCATAAACATTGGCAGAGTCAAAGAAGTTGATACCCTGTTCCAGGGCCTCATCCATAATCCGAAACGACTCGGCTTCGTCGGTGCGGTTACCAAAATTCATTGTGCCCAGACAAAGACGGCTGACGCTCAGACCGGTGCGGCCCAGGTGCGTGTATTGCATAAAGAGTTTCCTTTCTAAATCTCCTATAATTAATTAAAGGTAGCGGTAAGTCGCCGGGTAGGCAAAATACCGGGGCGATTATACTCCAATCCTCAGGTTATATGTACAAATTTCCGTTCTCACTATCTAAGATTAGTTGTCTAAATTCCGGCACGCAGTTAACTACGCCAGCGCCGCCCTATAATAAAGGAAAGGACGCCGTCAAAACCGAAAAGAAAAAGGCCCTGTCCGGTGATACTGGTGCCCATCCCGGCTTTACCGGGATTTCCCTTGGATTTCCCGCTGGACCGGAGCCACCACCCGCCCAGGATATAGCTTAAATCCAGGAAGACATTCACCAGCAAAATCAAAAAGATATTCCGAACTTCTTTTTCCAGGGAAGTCCAGACAACTTCATGGGACGGAACTTCCCCTTCTCCGGCTGTTTCCCCGGTTTCCGCCAGCCGGGCCAACTTTTTGCGATAGCTGTTTTGAGAAATCCCGGCAATAAAAGAGTTCACCAGGCCCCAGCCCAGGCATTGTAGCCAGAATTGCCGCCCGAATTTCGACCGGGCAAATACCGCACCGGTAAGCCCGGCCAGGATATTCAAAATGCCCCAGCCTAACAATATTCCCATACTATTATGAATAAACCGGTAAAATTTTGCCGCCATTTTAAGCTCCTTTGTAGCAACCAATTAAGTCTATAGCCGGTCCTTATAATACCACCTGTGAATTAACCGGGCTTTTTACTTAGGGTTTGTACTATAGTTCCCGGCTAACTATAATGGGACCGGACAAACAGGATTTTTAAATATTTTCAAAAGAGATTGGAGTCAACATTGGCGGAACTGAACCCCGTTGAAGTCAGGAAAAAATGTAAGAAGTTTTTGTCGGGACACCATCCCAAAACGCAGCGACAATGGCTCGAAGACCTGGCTGCCTCCCCATTAGCCGAGGAGGGCCGGGACGCTTACAGCAACGGGCCGAATATCGAAAAGCTGGAAAAAGAAGTAGCCGAGTTATTAGGCAAGGAAGCGGGGTTGTGGGTGCCAAAGGGCATCACCGCTCAGCAAATGGCCTTGCTGGTCTATGCCGACCGGGCGCGGTGCCGGAACGTGGCCTTGCACCCGAAGTCCCATATTGAACTGGACGAGTCAGATGCCTATGAAAAACTGTCAGGCTTAAAAGGTATCCTGGTCGGAAAGGACCATCTTCCCTTCACCGTCGCCGACCTGGATAAAGTTACCGAACCGCTGGCTGCCGTTGCGGTCGAGTTACCACTGCGCCGCCCCGGTTACAAACTGCCAAGCTGGGAAGATTTAACCGGCATATCGGAGTGGTGCAAGGGCCACGGGGTACCCCTGCACTTCGATGGAGCCAGGCTCTGGGAAGCCGCCCCATATTATGACCGCTCCCTGGCCGAAATTGCCGGACTGGCCGACTCGGTTTATGTCTCCTTCTACAAAGGGCTGGGCGGCCTGACCGGGTGTATCCTGGCCGGACCCGCCGACTTTATTAACGAGACCAAGGTCTGGCGCAACCGGTTTGGCGGCAACCTTTTTACAGCCTTTCCCTATATTATTTCGGCAATCGAGGGTATGCATCACCACCTGCCTAAAATGGCCGGTTACTACCAGCAAGCTGTCCAGATTGCCGCCGAGCTGGCCGAAATTCCGGGCCTAATAATCAATCCGAACCCGCCCAACTGCAACAGTTTCCAGGTGCTCTTACCGGCGGAAATAAAGACTTTACAACAAGCCAACCTCGAATACGCCGACCGAGAAGAAAAATGGCTCTTTGGCTATTTCGATGAAACCGGCATACCGGGTCTGTCTATGGGGGAGGTGGTCGTCGGGGAAGCCGCCGCCGACTGGACTACCACCGAAATCGTTGATGCTTTCAAAGCATTACTGGCATTGTCCAAAGAAAGCTAGCTTAAAAACCACCAAAAGCAGTCAAATAAAAACGGTAGTGAGGAGTAATTATCTCCACTACCGTTTTTATTTAGTGATTTGCCAACTGCTCACCGGGTTGGAAAGCACTGAAGAGCCCCTGTCAACAGGTTTTAGCTCATATCGTGTCCAAACCTGGCTTCATGCTCCTGGACCATCTTTCGAGCCATAATTTGCGCATCCTCAAACGTATCGTTCCTGAAAACCCGGAGTTTAGATCGCTTGCCAACCTTCTCGGTCCAATTCAAGATGTAGTCGCCATGGGTCAGGAAAATATCAACCTTAAAAGTGGGGTCTATGTGGGAAGTCACTCTGCTGACAAGCATCTACCAATAACTCCTTTTGAGTTCTTTTAGAAACCGAAAATAGCTTATGAGTGCGAAATAGCTCTATCAATTAGCTGGCGAAGCTGTTTGCAGGTAAAAGGCTTTTGCAAGACCTCCTTGATCAGGGGATTGGTCGCAATCCTGGCGATGTCTTTGGTCAAGACCAGCACAGGAGGGGAATATGAGAGCCGGCTTAATTCTTTGATAAACTGGTTACCGTCCATTTCCGGTAGATTAATCTCGGTAACTATCAGGTCTACGTTGTCCCGGTTAACCCGGCGCAATGCTTCAACTGCGTTTTCTTCAGAGATAACGTTGTAACCGGCTTGCTGTAAAAGGGAACCGTTAATTTCCCTTATATCAGGCTGGTTTTCAACTAAAATTATTGTCTGGCTCATATCAACACCTCAAAAACTATAAAACCCTTAAACAACCCAATCAGGATTGATAGCCAAAAACCTTAAAGCCCTTCACTGTATTTTCTGTTATTCAATCACCGGTTTTTCATACCAGGGAACGTCTTGAAAACCCTAAACTAAAGATTCTAAATGATTAATTAATACATGTTTATTTATGAAATTGCAATATGAATACGAAAATTCAATTAATCTTATTTGGAAAATTCTACCAATTTTAATTTTCTTTGTTTCTCTCAAAATAGTGTAATGCCATTAGAAACCTTGGTTACTAATTTCCTCAGACTGTAATTAAAAAATTTAAATGCCGAGGAATTATGTTTTCTAACTTCCTATTTGAGGATGTTAAAGTATCGCTCAACAATTCTAACAACGGCTAAGGCAAAGTGTTTGAGTAAGCGGGCAGCGGGTTTTATAATACCTTCCAGTAATATCATTTATTCTCAAAAGCTAATATTCTTTTTGCAAAGACTTTTACAGGAAGGGGTACGCACAACGCTTTATGGAAAAAACATTTCTTTTCAACTCCACCGTAAACCACCCTTTAGAAGTTGCTGAAGTTGGCCGGGCGGCCCACGATTTTCACCGCAAATTGCCCGGTTACAAACCTTCCCGCCTGGTTGACGTCGCCAGCCTGACAGCGAAATTGAACCTGGATAAAGTCTGGATCAAAGACGAGTCGTGGCGGTTGGGATTGCCTGCTTTTAAAATCCTGGGCGCTTCCTGGGCCACTTATCGTGCCCTTGACGAGCGATTCGGCCCTTTCAAACCCTGGGAAACCCTCCCTGAAATAAAAGACCAAATTGCCCCTTACAAACCCCTGGCCCTTGCAACCGCCACAGACGGCAACCACGGTCGAGCGGTCGCCCGGATGGCCCGCTGGTTGGGCCTGGGCGCCAGGGTTTTTGTACCTGCCGGGACCGTCGAGGCGCGTATAAAGGGGATTGAGAGTGAAGGAGCTGCCGTCACTGTAATTGACGGCACCTATGATGAGGCTGTCGAAAGGGCCGCCCAGGAAGCCAGCGACCGCTGCCTGGTTATCTCGGATACCTCCTGGCCCGGTTACGAAAAGGTGCCGGGCTGGATTGCCGAGGGCTATTCGACTATCTTCTGGGAAACCGAGGATTCCTTGCAAGAATGGGGTGAACGGGGGCCGGATATAGCCATTGTCCAGGTGGGGGTAGGCGCGCTGGCCTCGGCAGTGGTCGCGCACTTCCGGCGAGCCAACCAGAAAACCCCTATAAAGATTGTCAGCGTCGAGCCGAAAGGTTCGGACTGTGCCCTGGCCTCAATGCTGGCCGGGAAAATTGTGACCATACCGGGCCCCCACAACTCGATTATGGCCGGGTTGAACTGCGGAACCCCTTCGCCGTTAGCCTGGCCGCTCGTTTCGGGTGGAATCGACCTGTTCCTGTCCATCCCGGATACGCGGGCCGTCCAGGGCATGCGAGAGTTAGCCGCTGTTGGGGTAACTTCGGGAGAGACCGGGGCTTCGGGCCTGGGCGGCTTGCTCGAAATTCTACAGGGGGAAAACTCGGTGGAACTAAAAGAAAAACTGGGTCTTTGTGAAACCTCAAGGGTCTTACTAATCAGTACCGAAGGCGCAACCGACCCGGTCAACTATGAGAAGGTGGTAGGCATGGCCCCGGCGTAGGTCAACCTCAGGCCAGCGGCCCCGCCTCGTTCACAAGCTCTATAAGTTGCCGGGCATTTTCTATTGCCCAGCCGTGCGGGTCGTTATCGAAATAGATATAGCTGGGACAGTTATCTTGCGCCAACTTTACGATTTCGTCCCGCCAGCCCTTTAATTCTTCGAGCGGGTAGTCGTAATCATACATGCGCCCGCTGCCGTGAAACCGGAAATAGGCGAAAGAAGCGGTCTTAACTACCGGTGTCTTATAAAAAGGTAAACTGCTGATGCAATAAGCTACTTTGTAGTCCGAAAGGGCCGTAAAAAAGCGATCGTTTAACCAGGCAGGGTCGCGGATTTCTAGGGTATGGGGAATATCCGGGGGCAACAACTTTAAAAATTCGACCAGACGCTCGTGGTTGTAGTGCCAGTGGGGTGGCAACTGGTAAAGCACCGGTCCTCGTTTCGCCCCCAGGATTGCGATACGCTGGTAGAACTGGGTCATGGCTTCCTGGGGGTCGTGTAACTTCTTCATATGGGTAATCAGACGGGGGGCTTTGACGGCAAAGAGAAATTTTTCGGGCGAATTCCGCACCCAGGCGTCAAAGGTCTTCTGACCGGGCAGGTTGTAAAAGGTGGTGTTTAGCTCGACAGTCGGGAAGAACCGGCTATAAAATTCCAGCCAGCGGGTCGTGGGCAGTTTCGCCGGGTAGAAAACCTCTTTCCAGTGTTTGTAGGAATAGCCGGAGCAACCGATTTTCACCGGGCGGTCAAAAGCCGGGGCTGGCTGTTCCGACGGGAAAAAACCTTCTACCATCCTTTACCCTATATCAAAGGCGGCGATAACCGGGGTATGGTCGGAGGGGCGCTCCCAGGTGCGCGGTTCCTTGTCAATGGTAACGGCCTGGCAGGTCGCCAGGAGCGGGTCGGTCGCCATTATCAGGTCAATGCGCAGCCCCAGGTTACGCCGAAACCCGGCGGCCCGGTAATCCCACCAGGAAAACTCCTGCAAGGCCGGGTTTAATTTGCGGTAACTATCGTTAAGGCCCCAGCTTTGCAGGACGTTGATAGCCTGCCGCTCCGGTTCGCTGAACAAAATCTTGCCTTCCCAGACTTTGGGGTCGTAAACATCAATCGGTTCGGGCGCGACATTAAAGTCACCAATTATGGTCAGTTTCTCGGTGGGCACAAACATGTTATCGAGATACTGGCGCAACCGGGCCAACCAGTCGAGCTTATAATCGTACTTGGCGCTGCCGACGCTCTGCCCGTTGGGGACATAAACATTTATGACCGTCACCCCGGCCACTTTAACCGCTAAAAGACGGCGCTGGGCGTCTTCCTGGTCGTCAGGGAGATTCTTTTGCAACACTTCTAGGCTCCCGGCCAGTTCGTCCCTGACCAGGGTTGCCAGGCCATTATAGGTCGGCTGGCCGAAGATGACCGATTTATAGCCGAGTTTTTCAAATTCGCTCGCCGGGAATTTCTCGTCAACGCACTTAATTTCCTGCATTCCGATAACATCGGGCCGGGTTTCCGGGGTGAGACTTTCCAGCCACTGAGTAGCGATAGGCAACCGCGCGGCAATCGAGTTAACATTCCAGGTGGCAATTTTTAGCGTCATCTGTTTCCCCTAAATTTAGCTTTTTTTCTGACCGGAGACCTATTATACCTGTCTTCAATCCATATCGCTAATATTTGGTGCCACTCCGGTTAAGAATGGCCGCGCAATCCCTCAATTTTGGCTTGACATTCGAGGTCAAAATTGTTATACTGCTCCACGTCAAAAAGATAATATGCGCCTGTAGCTCAGTTGGATAGAGCGTTTGGTTGCGGACCAAAAGGTCAGGGGTTCGAGTCCCTTCAGGCGTACTTTCTCAAAACAAAAAAATCCAGCCTCGCGCTGGATTTTTTGTGTCCAATTTTCATCCTAGTATTCGAATTCCATAGTTTCGAACTGTTCGGTAAAGTGTTCCTCGTAATTGAGGGCGGCACGCTCCGCCTTGTTCGAAGAACCGTTTTTGCTGGCAAGTTTCCGCTCCTGGTTTAGCTGGGCACCTCTCTCACAGTGGACTATTACCTGGTTCTTCTTTATCTTGCAACCGCAAGGCAAATCTACATTCGTATCTTGTAACATAATAAGTCTTTCCTTCTACAGCTTAATTATAATTTTGGGCAAATAATATAACATGTTATACCATGACTGGAATAAAGCTTCTCTATAAATAGAGATAGGAAAATTGGCAAAAAAAGCGCCACCTCTGTGACAATTTGTAAAGAATTTGACTCAACCGGTTCCCCAACTCAAAATAGATATTCCTACGTCCATTCGGTTGGACCTTGCCTCCAGGTATTGGCACTACCTGGAGGCTTTAATTTTCATAAGGTTACACCCTCAATAATGGCTTTAAAGAATTAAGTGAGAAAATACTTCTGCCTAAGGGGTACAGTATAAAACCTTAAAAACTGAGGAAGGGACCATAGCCGTTGCCGTCTTCAAGGATCACTTTGTTGGCAAGGGGATTTACCCAGACCGAATTGTATTCCCGACCATCCAGTTTGACCGCTTCAACCTCCCCGGCGGGATTGAAACTCAGAACCTCGTTAACCTCAATGGTCCCTAAAACCTCAGTGTCGGGTTTGTTAATTTCCTGGGAGGAGGACGGAACCACCAGGTAGTAGCGCGAGTTATCCTCATGCGCGTACAGGTCCACGTACCCTTCCCTCATCACGTTAAGTTGCATTTATCACCTCTGCCCGCCTCTTACCCGGCGAGCCTGGAACCCCTAAGTTTTACAGGCACCAATTTTCAATAATAAGCCTTGTATTTAACCAGCTACCGGGGTTATTGACAACATTCATAATGTGCCATTTAATTAATCACAACCGCGGTTGGCAAACAATTTTTCAAATATTTATTAATAAGACAGGTGAAGTCGCCAGATAAATTCCCCACCCAACCAGGAGTCAGGTAAGAGTTGATTATGCCATGGCTGTGACCGGGTTTATTTTAACAGGAGGCATATAACAAACGATGAACAACGGGCTAAATCTATCTCTCCGGGTCGTGGGACTCTTACTTGGTCTCTTACTTGCCGGCCTGGCGATTGGCTTCGTCTTTCAAATCTCCTGGGTCATTGCCATATGGCCCTGGCCGGATACCCGGTATTCTTACCTTTTTGTGGGCTCAATTCTCGCTGCCGTAACCGTGGCCCTGGTCTGGATTAGCGGGTCCGGCGAGTGGGGCGCCATCCCGGCAGGGGCTTTGAACGTGGCCGTTATTGCCTTTACCTGGGCCATCTATTTTCTGCAAAGCTCGCTAGCAGGTACACAAACCAACTTGCTTTATTACAGCCTCTTTTTCTTCGCCGGTGGCCTTCTTAGCGTCATAATCTTCTTCTGGGGTAGAAAATTCCCGTTGCGGAATGACCGCCCGACGCCCCGCTTTGTCCTCATTTCCTTTGGTCTATTCACCGTTGTTCTCCTGGTGGCAGGAACAGCCTTGATTCTGCGGGTGCCAACAATCTTTCCCTGGCCCCTTCAGCCCGATTCCTCGGTCCTTTTCGGCCTGATCTTTCTTGGTGACGCCTTTTACTTTTTCTACGGGCTAGTGGTACGGCGCTGGCATAATGCCTTCGGCCAACTGCTGAGTTTTCTGGTCTACGATTTAGTTTTGATTGGGCCTTTCGTAGGGCTATTTTCTTCCGTCAAACCGGAACACATGGTCAGCCTCGTCATTTATATCGCGGTGCTACTCTACAGCGGTCTCCTGGCAACCTATTATTTAGTTTTTAACAGACCGAAAAGGTAAATAATAGTGAAGGATTTGTCCTGCTGGTTTTATAAAAAGGCAGTTTCATTTTATATTCTGGATAAAATCGAGCATGTTATCGTAGTGCGAACCCTTCCAATAAACCTGCTGGCAGTCGGGGCACTGGCTGAATTCGTTGTAAAGGCGGGCGGTCAGGGGTTCCAACCGGTCTAACACGGCTTCTTTGGGGACCGGGGCTAACTTACCGTTACAGCGGATACAGCGCCGGAGCGGTTTGAAGTATTGTTGCAGGTCGAACCGTTTGACCACTTCCGCCAACTGGCGTTTTGGCTTGACCTCGCGGACAAAATAGCCGTAATCGACCAGGCTACGTTTGAATAGACCCCTGTCCCGGCTCAAAACCACCCGCTGCTCTTTGTTAGCGATTATAGATATTTCACTATCTTCGTAATCGTTGCGATAGAGGACATCGAAACCCAGCATCCTAAGATATACCGCCAGCTGGCCGAGATGCACATCCAGGATAAAGGTCGGGGCTTCTTTTAGCGGCGGTCTTATTAAATTGGGCACCGGAAGTTTTGAGGAAAAGCCGTAAACTTCGAGCCGGTTGTTATCATCCACCAGGTAAGTCAAATCGACACCGCGTCCGTTAGCCGAAATTGCTTCGATTTCGGTGTGCGGCACCCCAAGCGACTCAATCATATCCTTGATGGAAACGCGTCCCTCAAAGGTGTGAGTAAAATCGGTATCACGCTGGTAGGGTGGCAGGAAATAATTAAGCTCGTCGTAAAAATGAAAAGTGACGCTGGACATATAATTTTTCTAGCGAAAAGACAGGCGCAAACCCAATGTTAAGGCCAAAAGCGATCGTTAACTATTATCCTGGGAGCAAAAAAACAAAAATTTCCCCAAAATATAGCTTTTAGCGGGCAGGTCACTTCATGCTATCGAGGACCGCTTCGTACCGTTTGGCCTGCGCTTCCGACGAAACGTTCAGGTAAATTAAAATATTATCCTTGGTATAAATCCGGTAGGGAATAGAGCCGGTCTTGGTCTGGTCGGAAAGATAGAGTTTGGCTTTATCGAGTTCGGAGCCCGAACTGAAGCTGGTAATCCCACCCGAACCGGTCGGACCCGACGAAGGGACCGCAAAATTGAAGCCATCCACGTAGGTAAAAGGAGGCTGCTGCGCTCCAAAACCGCCACTCGACCCGTAAGAGGTGGGCCGGGAGATTTCAAGCCCCGCTTGCGTAAAAGCGTTCATAACGTCCTGGGCCTTATAACGCTGGTAGTTAAAGGGGTTCACATTGTACCCGGCCAGGAACATACCCAGCACAATCAAGGCAACCAGGGCCAGCGCCCACACGAAGATAAGGACCCCCAACCAGAAACCGGCATATTTCCCCTCTGAGCTTTCAACCCGTCCCGCAGGCGGCGCGCTGGTGCCAGAATAACTCTGGCCCGGCAACTGCGGACCGTTGTAGGAAGGGCCTTGAAACTGCGGTCCCTGGACATAAGGTCCCTGGATACCGCTGCTGCTGATGGTCGGCCCATCAATGGTGGGGCCATAAAAATTCGGCGCGTTTACCGAAGGCATGTTCGGCGTCTGGATATTTGGGCCGGAGATATTCGCGCCGGGAATGTTGGGCATGTTAAAAAGCGAGACAATCAGGGGAAGTGGCAACGGTTGAGGTCCGGGCATATGGGCGCTCCTATTTTGCGGCTAACCAGACTAAAAATCAGGGAATATACCTTGTTAAAATATTATACCCTGAAAATTTATTATGGAAAGCCGGTTTGGTCCTGATTTCACCGGGAATATAGTCATCTTTCCAAAATTCAGCCAGGATTTGACACCCTTCTTACAATAAGTTAGATTTTGTCTAACTTGTTTGTTGAAGGTTGTAGATACCACCGGGAAATTAAGGAATTCGTAATGGGGAACCGCCCGCGTAATCGCCCCCGGTCCTTAGCCATATTCTTTTTCTTGCTCTGGCCCTGTCTCCTGGCCCTGGGTAATACGGCTGCGGCTGCTACTGCCGCCCCTTGGACTTCCACGCCAACCTCACCCTCACCTCAAACGACCACTGCCGCCAACCTCGACGACAAAACCGGGCTGGAAACCTATCTCGATACCTTCTTCGCCGGCCAGATGGCCCAGTATCACTTTACCGGCGCGACCATTTCAATCGTCAAAGACGACCAGCTTTTATTCAGCAAAGGGTACGGCTTTACCAACGCCGCCAGGACGACCACGGTATCCCCAGCCCAGACGGTTTTCCGGGTAGGTTCGATTTCCAAGCTGTTCGTGGCTACCGCCATCATGCAACTGGCCGAGCAGGGTAAAATCCGGCTCGATGACCCGGTCAACCGCTACCTGCCGGACTTCAAGTTGGACGAGCGGTTTGGCCTTCCCGTAACCATTGGCAACCTGTTGACCCACACCGCCGGGTTCGAGGAACAGGAGATTGGCATCACTACCCTGGATAAAGCCGACCGCCAACCCCTGGGAGAATACCTGAAACAACGCCTGCCACCCCTGGTGGAACCTCCCGGTGAGCAGGACAGTTATTCCTATTCCAACCACGGGTATGCCCTGGCCGGGTACATTGTCGAAACGGTTAGCGGCAAATCGTTCGACCAGTACGTCCGGGAAAACATTCTGCAACCGCTGGACATGCGTTACAGCAGTTTTAGCCTTACCCCCGAACTGGACGCGTTGCGGGCTACCGGCTACCAGTACGCCTTCGATAATTTAGAGCCTATCCCCTTCGATTACCAGCGAATCTACCCGGCGGGTTCTTTAAACTCCACCGCCGATGATATAGCCCACTTCATGGAGGTTCAACTGGGGGATGGGCGGTACAACAATGCCCAGGTCTTGCAACCTGCTACCCTCCAGGAAATGCAGACCCGCCAGTACGGCCACCATCCGGCCCTGAACGGAATTACCTATGGGTTTGACGAATATTATCAGAACGGGCTGCGGACTCTCTATCACGAGGGGAACTGGCCCGGTTTTGCCAGCCTGTTGCTGCTCATACCCGAAAAGAAAGTGGGGATTTTCGTTTCGTACAACCGCGACATCAATTTGCCCCGTGAAAATCTGGTCCAACAATTCATTGACCGCTTTTACCCTGCCGCCGCTCCCGCCCTACCAATCAAAAGTATTGCTTCAAATAAGGGGGACGTGGATAAATTCGCCGGGGTCTACCGGTCCAGCCGCTACAACCGCACTACCCTGGAAAAACTCTTTTCCCTGACCGTACAGGGAAAGGTCGTAGCCGACCAGGACGGTACTATCACTATCCCGACCGATAGCCCATTTTACAAACCCAGCCATTGGATCGAAACCGAACCCCAACTTTTTAAGCTAAAGGATGGCAACGATTTTAGCAGCGAGTATCTTTATTTCGAGCAGGATAGCCAGGGGAAAGTAACCCATATGTTTGTGGGTCTCAACGACTGGCAAAAGCTGGACTGGTACGAGCAGAGCGTATTCCAGGTGTGGCTGGCCGGGATTATGGGACTTGTCTTTACGGTGGGACCATTGACATGGGCCGCAACACACCTGCGCAAGGGAAGTAGCCGGGCTGAGAATTACAAATCGCCCATGGCAAGCGCCCCACAGTTTTTCCGGCGCATATCGCTCGTCTATTGTGTCCTGACCCTCTCTTTTCTGAGCGGCCTGGGCATCATGATTGTGCTTTTCCGCAACGACTTTATCTACGGGCTACCTGTGTTGATGGAGCCGTTATTGTGCCTGCCCATCTTTACTACCTTGCTGACCCCGGTTTTGGCAGGGGGAACTGTCCTGGCCTGGGTAAAACGATACTGGTCAGTCTGGTTTCGCCTCTACTTTACCCTGCTTGCGGTAACTTCCCTTGTATTTGTGGTCTTTCTCCTCTACTGGAACTTGCTCGGTTTTAACTTCTAAAAAGTCTTATTTGTAAGAATTTAGTGTAGGGTTAAGTATTGGTTAAAATGGGTAAAAATTGGTCAAAAAAGATTGACGAATCGGGGAAATTGTGCTAGTATTAAAGAGCATTCAGGACGCCAGTCCAGAATGTCTCAGCTAGAATTAGCCGATTGGAAGGGAGGAAACAGCAATGTATCCTAACGTAAAACGGCACGTTTTCTTAATGAGATATCAGGTGGACAGGTAAGGGGCTTTCCGAAACAGTGATCGTGGGACGCCAGTTCCATTGATTTTATCGGGGAGTTCCGAAAGTACACATGATTAAAAAAGACCCCGTAGGCCGTAAGGTCACCGGGGTTTTTTCTTTTCATACATTTTCTTTTCCTTCCTTAGAAACGGATAAATCTATTCCGGTTAACAGGACTTTTTGCCCCACCATGCCCGGTTTTGTACGTTATAATAAGGGCGAATTTTTATACCAAAGGACTTATTCAATTCAGACAATTGTGGCTGGCTAAAATGCGCGAATTAGAATTTTTGATAAACCTTATAAACCGCCTGCCCCAGATGGAACTCGAAATCAACTGCACCATCCTCATCGGTGGCCGGATAATCGAGGGAGAACTCATCCCGGCCAAAACCTATTACCGCCTTCTTTCCGAAAGGCTCCAGCGGACCGGACCTTTTACCGGGGAAACCGAGCGGACCGTGGTAGGGGCCCTGGTCAACATTTTCGATAATTTTGCGGGCATTTCCTTTAACCTGGAAAATCCTCGCGAGACTCCCACCCTCAGCGATGAAGATTTGCAGGATATTTATCTCCAACGAGCGGTCTTGCATACCGAAAACGAAGGTATTACCCACCTGGGGCTACTGCACCTGCGCCAACTGGCCGTGCAGGGTTTCCGGTTGGGTTCGAGCCGTTCGCTCCGCTAATTTTCAGGGAGCAGCAACATGAGCAAAGCCAGGGCTAAAAAACCGGTCATCCGGGCCAGCGAAATCGGGTCGTATGTCTACTGCCGCCGGGCCTGGTGGCTGAAACGGACCGCCGGGTTCGAGCCTGCCGGAAAAGAAGAAATCTTCGCCAGGGGAATTGCCGCCCACGCCGGGCATGGCCGGTTGGTTCGCCGGACAAGCTGGCAGCGCCGGGCTGCCCTGGTCTTGTTGGCCCTTGGAGTCGTCTTATTACTTTTCGCCGCCTTTAGTTTTGGTATTATTTAGCTGGGAATACCTCAAAAAAGTTTGTCAAATTTAACAGCTACCAACAGTAATTGCTTAATCTAATTCTTCCACCTTTATGCTATTTAATTTGGTTTTAGTATAGTCAAAGAAGGCGTTACCAACATTATCAAACCCATTGGTTTCTTCACGTTCTTGGGCTGATACTAAATCTTCGATAAAATCACGAACTGGTCCTGTTGGTAACCTCTTTATCGCTTCAGCATCTAAGTCACTTTGATCAAACTCTCCAACACCAAATGCCTCTAACAAATCCTTATTCCTATCATCCGCCACAAGAGTAAAATCAGATAACACGGCTAACTTCAAATGCTTGGCAAGCAAATCCGTTTGTTTTGCGTAAAACTTGAAAAACTCAAATATTTCTCCATCTTCTGGAGTAATACTATCGTCACTTTTGACTTTTGGATCAAAAAATACTTCCATATCATAAGTGATTCTATAGCGTTTACGCATTGGCATTATAGGTTTATCGTTACCCTCAATTTTATAGTCATCGTAGGGAATGCCACTTCCTTCAGGTACGTCTTGAATAAAAGTTATTGTCGGAATTTGATCCTTAGAATTAACCAAAGGTTTTGGCATATTAAGGATCTTCCCTTTACCCTGGGGCTGCTTATGGTTTTTATCTGGCTTCTTCTTATCAGCCATAATATTTTCTACTCCTCAATTGGTTTCAATTAGAATAAATCTGAAATGTATTATTTGAATAATATAGTATATAAGGTGATAAGTAAATAGGTTTGCCTAATATCATAAATTATTACCAAACGAAAAAGCCATCCCAGGTTTTACACCTGGGATGGCTTTTTTCATTAGAAAAAATCTAGTCGGTGCCGTAATCGTGGTCGGTGTAGTTTGTATCGCCAAACTTCCAATAACCACGGGTAATTATCTTGCTGGCATCAAGCCCCAGGTCTTTGAGTAAATAATGGCGCATCCGGCGCATAACCCCAGCTTCGGCCCCCACGTAAACCCGACCATTGCCTGCCGGGAGTTTGAAGTTCCGCAGGGCCTGTTCCAGGGCCACATCCGGCTGGTTCGAACCCCGGTGAATCCAGGTAAGCTCAACCGGGGCGGCACTGCTTAACTCGCGTTCCTCGGCAGCATCGCTCACTTCGAGCAGGACATAGGCTTTCAGGGTAGCGGGCAGGGCCTCCAGGATGCTGGAAATCGCCGGGATAGCCGTGTCATCCCCGACCAGCATAAGCCAGTCGGCGGTGGGGTCCACCTGGTAGCTCGGACCCGGCCCGGCCACAATCAAGACCTGGCCTACCTGGGCCTGGGCCGCCCAGTTCGAGGCAGGACCAACCCCATGCAATACAAATTCGACGTCCAGTTCAGGGACCGCCGGGTCGAAACGACGCGGTGTATAGGTGCGTACTCCCTTCAGGCGCGGGCCATCCGGGGTCGGCATCTCAGGCTCGGTCTGGCCCTCTTCCGGGAAGACCAGTTTGATATGGGCCGCAGGGCCATTCCAGGCAAAAGCGGCCAGGTCGTCACCGGTAAAGGTTACCCGGACCATATGGGGGGTAAGCTGTCTTACGCGAGTCACCCGGATCCGCCGAAAGACCCGGCGCGGTCGTTGAGGCGCGGGGGCTGTCTCCTGGGCATTTAATGATGGATTAGTGGACATTTTTGTTCTCTTTCAAAATCCTGGTCTTTTTATAAATAGACCAGGTGTAATCTGCAAATTCCTACAAGTCGATTAGTATGTGATACACAACTCTATTAGTATATGCTAATCTGGCCGGAAAGGCAATATCCTTTTCCGGCCAGATTGGTTTTGCAAACTTCCCTTTGCGAATTTAGCGGGGGCGCGCTTTACTTCTGAGGGATGGCGCAGCTATCCCCTTCGCAAGCGACATCATCGTTACCGGCAATAGTGGTAATTTTCATTTTAGGGTGCGACTCGGCCCAGACCTGGTCAAGGGCCTGTTTGAAAAGGTCAGTCGGCTGCGCGCCCGAAATCCCGTATTTTTCATCGAGAATAAAGAAGGGCACCCCCTGGATACCGATTTCCCTGGCATTCTGGATGTCATCATTAACCGCGTCGGTGTACTCATTCCCGGCCAGGACGGCGCGGGCTTCTTCAGGGTCAATCCCGACCTCGGAGACCAACCGGACCAGGGTTTCATGGTCGCCCAGGGCTTCGCCCTCGCTGAAATAAGCCCGGAAGAAACGCTCCTCGACTTCGTCCTGCAAACCGCGTTCACCCGCCAGTTGAATCAGGCGATGGGCGTCAAAGGTGTTGCCGTAACGGGCTATGTCCATGCGGTATTCCAGCCCTTCCCCGGCGGCCAGGGTGCTGACCCGGTCGTTAGCCGCCACGGCCTGCTGAATATCCATCCCATACTTTTTGGAAAGCACTTCGTTCAGGGTCATTTCGGAGGTCTTGGGAGCGGAAGGGTCTAGCTGGTAGCTGTGCCAGGTAATCTCGACCTGGTCTTTTTGCGGGAAGGCGTCCAGGGCGCTTTCAAAACGGCGTTTGCCGATATAACACCAGGGACAGGCCACATCTGAAAAAATATCTACTTTCATAAGGTAATCCTCAATAATCTTTCTCTCGAACTTTTAAATACAAAAGCTATTATATGGAGCCCGGTTGGGCCGTTTAATATTTTAACACTACTTTATCTGGAAAACCATTTTGTGAGAAATAAAAGCGTTTGCCCCGGACAAAGGCAAACGCTTTTCGAAGGCTATCAGGCAATTGAGGTAGTTTCCGGCGCGGCCTTCTGCTGGACGGCTTCCAGGTCAATCTCGATATTGACGTTCTCGCTGACCACAATCTGGCTGCTTTCGACCATTGTTCCATAGGTCAGCCCAAAATCCTTGCGGTTAATTTTGGTCTTGGCGGTCAGGCCGGTCCGCACACCCATCTGGGGGTGGGCATTCTGCCCGTGATATTCCACGTCAAAAGTGACAGGCCGGGTCACGCCGTGAATGGTCAAGTCGCCGCTAACTTTATATTCCGGGCCTTCCACCTGTTCGACACTGGTGCTTTTGAAAGTGATAGTCGGGTATTTTTCGACTTCAAAGAAATCGGCGGAACGAAGGTGATTATCGCGGGTGTCGTTGCGAGTGTTGACGCTGGTGGCGTCAGCTTCGGCCTCAACCCAGGAGTTAGCCGGGTTCTGTTCGTCAATATGGAGTTTGCCTCGGAAGACATTGAAAGTGCCGCGTACGTTGCTGACCATCAGGTGGCGGACCGAGAAGGTAACTTGAGAATGGACGGGGTCAATCTCAAAAGCCATTTTTAATCTCCTTAGAATAGGTGGTTATTGTGTTAAACAATTCTTTTTGCTACACCTTTTGCAGCAATTCTGGTGCAAATATTATATGAGCTTACATATTATAGGTTACTATGTAAATCATAGTAGCTGTAGAAGTAATAGTAGCACTAATGATAGGGTATGTCAAGGAGGGGTGGATAATAAAAAATCCGCCTCAACGGCGGACCAGTTAGCATATTTTTAGGTGATTTTCTCCGGTTAAGAAACCCGGCTATCGGATTTCGTGGCGGTGGCGGCCCCGGCAGGCCGGTTGTAAAGACCCTTGAAGCCGTTCATACGGATTGTTAGAAGGCCCCAAAAAGAGCGGACGCTGTCTTTTATTAAATGGACTTTAGTACCCCGTTCATCGAACCAGCGGACCGGCACTTCTTTAAGTTTGTAGTGACTGAGGCGGGCGATATAGATAATCTCGGCGTCAAAGCTCCAATCGTAGATTTGCTGGCGGCCATAGAGGTCGTGGGCTACCGCGTCCCGGTAGCACTTGAAGCCACAGGTAACATCCCGCACATCTACGCGTGCGATAAAGTTGGATAGCCAGGTGAAGACTTTGCCCATGTTCTCGCGCAACCAGGGTTGGTGGCGTTCGACCGCGGCTCCCGGCATTTTACGCGACCCCTGCACAATATCGTAACCCTGCTCGAACCAGGGCAAGATTTTATCTAATTCCTCGATAGGGGTCGAAAGGTCGGCGTCGGTAAAGAGGACATAGCGGCCCTGGCTGGCAAGCATACCTTGTTTGAGGGCGTAGCCTTTGCCCCGGTTCGCGCCGTAACTGATAACCCGGCAAACTTCCCCGGCATCTTCCAGGCGGCGGCGGGCCAACGCGATACCACCATCAACGCTGCCATCATCGACCAGGACGATTTCCCGACTCCAGGGCTGGGCGGAAAGATAAGCGAGCAATTTATCCAGGGTTGCGGAAATTCGTTTTTCTTCGTTATAAACGGGGATAACGATAGAAAGATAAATTTGCGGCTTGCCAACGCCGGTAGATTGGGGGTCTGCCTGCGACGTCTGTGACAACTGGATTTTTGCTCCTTTCAAGGGTGAATGTGACTTTGAACCCGCATTATAACACCAGGCCAGGGCTTTGTCTAAGGGAACCAGTAACCTCTAACTCCATTAAAAATTACTCATTCACAGGATAGCCTTAAGGCCAAAAAATACTTCTCTTAAAATGCACCGGACCTCTATTTAGTTGCAACTCTTGGAGGAATTTCGTTTCAATTTACCTTCGACCGTGCTATTGTCCAACGGACCTGAGATTCCTTGGCAGAGCCACAGAATGACTATCTATTGTTCTTAAGTATACCCAATAGGCTTCACTTTTATCTTGGTAAAGGGGATATGTATCCCAAATGATTTATTTTGGCTTTCCCGTTCCACGTTCAACGCCCAACGTCTTCTGATTTACGCGGTTTTGCAGGCGTGCTAAACTGGTAACCAGGTATTTGCTCAAAATATGAAATTCTGTTTGAAACGGATGAAAGGAACAAACACGATTATGAAAGCAATCCGGGTTCACGAAAAAGGCGGGCCGGAAGTTTTAACCTATGAAGAAGTGCCCACACCCCAGCCCGGGCCGGGCGAAGTCCTGATAAAAGTCGCTGCCACCGGGGTCAATTTTATCGACATTTACTACCGGACCGGCATTTATCCGGTCGCCACCCCCTATATCCCCGGCGATGAAGCGGCGGGCGTTGTGGAAGCGGTCGGAGAAGGCGTGACCGAGTTCAAAGCGGGAGACCGGGTGGCCCACTGCCAGAAAATGGGCGCGTACGCCGAATACCAGGTCGTACCCGCCAGCAAGGTCGTGCCGGTACCGGAAGGGCTCGACCTGAAACAGGCCGCCGCTGTGATACTCCAGGGGATTACCGCCCATTATCTTTCGCACAGCACCTATCCGATTAAACCGGGCGAAACCGTGCTTATCCACGCCGGGGCCGGTGGGGTCGGGCAACTGCTCATCCAGATAGCCAAGATGCTCGGCGCGACGGTTATCACGACCGTTTCGACTCCCGCCAAGGCCGAACTGGCAAAACAAGCCGGGGCCGACCATATTATCAATTATACCGAGGCCGATTTCGAGGAAGAAGTTAAACGCATCGTAGGGGATAAGAAACTACCTGTAGTTTACGATTCGGTTGGGAGAGATACCTTTGATAAAAGCCTGAACTGCTTGCGCCCACGCGGTTACATGGTCCTGTTCGGGGCATCCAGCGGACCGGTGCCACCGTTCGACCCCCAGGTATTAAACCGTAAAGGCTCGCTTTACCTGACCAGGCCGACCATGGGCCACTATATCGCCACGCGGGAAGAGTTGTTGGAGCGGACCGGGGCTATTTTCAAGTGGGTGGCCGAGGGTAAACTCAAGGTGCGTTTCGAACACACCTATCCCCTGGCCGAAGCCGCCCAGGCCCAAACCGACTTGAAGGGCCGGGCGACTACCGGTAAGGTGTTACTGATTCCCTAGACTACCGGATTACCAGTGGTCGTTCATGAATGAGGCAGGCTGGCCCGGCGGGCTGAAAAGACGCTGGGCCGCCGCCAGTTCCGTTTCCGAACTTACTTCCAGCTTGCCCAGGCGAGCCGCCTCAAATGGGCTGAGATAACCCGCGTAGAACTGGGCCAGGATACGCACGTCGCAACTCAGCCCGGCATGTTCGGTCCCGGCCACGCTGCTGACCTCCACCTGCTCTCCTTTGGCTTCCAGCCGGTAAGTCCGGCCATCATTCCACTCAAAGACATCATCGCGGACAGCCAGGCTAAACCCGGCGGTTTCACCCGCTCCCAGGACCGGCCAGGCCCGTTCGGCCAGGGCTTTTTCCACGTTTAACAGCCGCAGCATGTAGCCCGAGTCGTATTCGATAGTCGCTTCACGCGGGTTATTCAGCAGGGCGTAAATTTCGTCGCCCGGCTCGGTATTCCAGACTGCTTTCTCGGCCTGCGAGTCGTGGTTGGCGATAAAAGCGTAAATTTCGTGCCGGGCCGCTTCATCGAGCCAGACCATCTCGCGTATACGCATGTCACGTTCCCACCCGTTGGCGTCTTTATTCTTATGGCGATAGATGACATAGGCGCGGTCCAGCCCGCTGGCGTCGGTCCAGACATAAAGGTTCTGCGGGACCGGACCGCCCGGTTCCCAGGCTTTGAGAACATTCCGCCGCCAGAAATTTTCGTCCCGGTCAAACCGTCCGAAGCGCCCCACGCAAAATTTATCGTATAGAGTTTTGAAACGCGCCCAGTCGTCCTCGACAAGCTGGGTCCAGCGGCCCCTGGTTTTTGAGCGGAAATGGGCCAGGGCCGGGATTTTTACCTTCACGTGCTGGCTGCTACTGGCAAGCTCGTAGCCGAATTTGCGATAGAAAGCAAATTCAAACGGGTACAACGCCGAAATATTGTACCCATTCGCGGCTTCCTGGCGCAGTACCTCGCGTAGCAACTGCTTCAAGAGACCCTGGCGGCGGTTTTCAGGCGGGGTCGCCACGCCCGTAATATCCACTACGTGAAGTTTCTTCTGGCCGAACCAGATGTCGTTCCAGAGGATATTTAATCCGCTGACAATTCGCCCTTCATCATCAATAAGCGCGCGGGTATCTTCAACTTTTAGCCGTTCCACGAAATCCGGCACAAAATTCCCCGGTATGACAAAAGCGTCCCGCACCATACCGGCGTAAATAACTTTTTCTTCCTCGCGCAAGGGCCTTACTTGCATAAAAATGCTCCTTTATCGTTTTCGCTCAATACTTTGGTTAGCTGAATGTAGTATATCACCACCGTTTAGAAGTTGTCAACGGAAAAGCCCTGGTGCAGGACCGGTCAAAAGTCTTTTTTTATCCTGACAAAAATCAAAGGTTGGCCTGGCGTCTTAAAACCGGACCAACCTTTGATTTATTACTAAAATACCGTCGAACTCCTAGTGGACGCCGACCGGTTCGTGGGCCGTGGTCGGTTTGCGTTCCCGCCTGGCTACACCTGTCTCGTAAGCCGCCTCAATGACCGCCTTGGCAACCGCGTGAACCACCCGTTTATCAAAGACCGAGGGAATGATGTAGTCGGGACCGAGTTCTTCGTCCGAAATAATGGACTGGATGGCCCGCGCCGCCGCCAGTTGCATTGCCTCGTTTATGACACTGGCCCGGCAGTCCAGCGCACCCCGGAAGATACCGGGGAAACATAGCACGTTATTAATCTGGTTCGGGTAATCGCTGCGACCTGTTGCCATAACCCTGACATAGGGCGCGGCGTCCTCCGGCAGAATTTCGGGAGTTGGGTTCGCCAGGGCAAAGATAATCGGGTCTTTCGCCATCTTCTGCAACATCTCGACCGAAAAAGCGCCCGGTCCCGACAGTCCCAGGAAAACGTCCGCGCCTTCGATTACATCGCCCAGGTGGCCCCGGATACCGGCAGGGTTGGTATGTTCGGCGTACCAGTCCTTCATCTTGTTCATGTGCTCGGTCCGGCCCTGGTAGATAGCGCCGAGACGGTCCACCCCGATGATATTTTTGACCCCAGCCGCCAGGATAATCTTCGAGCAGGCTACCCCGCTTGCGCCGACCCCGCTTACCACTACTTTTATATCTTCGGGCCGTTTGCCGACCACCTTCAGGGCGTTTAGCAGGGCCGCCAGGACGACTACTGCCGTCCCGTGCTGGTCGTCGTGCATGACCGGAATATCGAGTTCTTTTACGAGGCGTTCTTCGATTTCAAAGCAGCGCGGCGCGGAAATATCTTCCAGGTTGATACCCCCAAAACCGGGCGCAATCGCCTTGACGATGCGGATAATTTCTTCGGTATCCTTGGTAGCCAGGCAAATCGGAAAAGCGTCCACCCCGCCAAACTCCTTAAAGAGCATGGCTTTGCCTTCCATGACCGGCATGGCCGCTTCCGGGCCAATATCGCCCAGGCCGAGGACAGCTGTACCATCGGAAACCACCGCGACGGTGTTGCTTTTGATGGTAAGAGAATAGGCTTTAGATGTATCTTCGGCGATTGCCAGGCAAACCCGCGCCACACCGGGTGTATAGGCCATCGATAACTGGTCGCGGGTCTTCAAAGGGGTTTTACTGTGGACGCTGATTTTGCCGCCCAGGTGTAACAGGAATGTCCGGTCGCTAAAGTTAATCACCCGAACTTCCGGGACCGCCCTGACCCGGTTAGCAATCGCCTCGGCGTGGGCCTCGTCCCCGGCGGCCACGGTAATATCCCGAATCATGGTATCACGGGTAGCCTGCACAATATCAATAGCTCCCAGGTCGCCACCGGCCTCGCTAATCGCGCTCATCACCTGGCTTAACATCCCGACATGGTTGGGGATTTCAAGTCGCAAAGTAAAACTATAACTGGCGTTAGGAACAGTATTCATACTTAATATCCTCTTAAAACTGCGTCTTCCTTTCCTTTAAGACTAGAGCAGTTCAAAATATTTGAATTACTACTAAAATTATAGCACCGCCCCTCTGCAAGCTGTATTCAACAAAGCGCTATCTTTCAATAGGTCATTTCTATCCAATCCGGGTCTTACCGGAGTTCTGCAAAAAAGCCTGCCAGGCGCTTGAAAGGCTACCCCCACCCTGTAAAACCGGGCGCGGTTGAATACCTGCCCACCTTAAGAGGGCTAACTATTAACTTCTATTTAGTCCCAATTTGTTAAAAATTGGGTAAAAAAAGTATATTTGCGCCAGGACATTTCGACTATTCCGATTTAAGAAAAGTGAAACCGGACGCAGGCAAGTTCGTTAAAAGGATAGGTTTGTTCTCAAATAAAGTTCGGAAGTTTTCCACAAGCGGTCTGGTCTGCCGGGAAACACCCTTGGAACAATTTTGACATAAGTAGACAACGTGCAGCCTTCGTGCTAGACTGTTGGCGTTTGTACACTGAAAAAATATTTACCATTCTACCCGGTGTAAAGCAACTCCGCCGGTCTTTTCCAAAAGCTCGTTACGGATACCGGCGAGCGATTCCGCTAAAAAGGGACACTTAGAACAATCACTGGAAATTCTGGTTAGCCCGACCGACCGGCCTGGGCGCGGCCATCATAGTGTTTTAACTTCTTAGCTAAGGAGGAACTTAGTGAACAAAAAGCTTGCCCTGATTGCGATGGTTTTCGCAGTAGTGATGAGCGCTGTTTTTCCTCTGGTAGGGTCCGGCCCGACGACTGCGGAAGCAGCGCCCCCGGCCTTTACCAAACCTGGCTTCCAGCGGGTCTGGTTAACTACCGACTCGCCGGTTGACAACGGCCAGGTACAACGCTCCTATCTATGGGGCCCCAACTTTATTGACGCTGGTTATGAACGGTACGACGACGCCGCTCCCGTGGGTGGGCAGCGCCGCTGGGTCCAGTATTTTGATAAAACCCGCATGGAACTCAACAATCCTTTTGGCGACCCCAATTCGCAATATTATGTAACCAACGGTTTGCTCGTGGTTGAACTGGTCAGTGGCCGCCGCCAGGAAGGCGACAACCGCTTCGTTGACACTAACAACCCGGCAAACAATGTCCCGGTGGCCGGTGACAATATCGCGGTAAATGCCAACGCCCCGACCTACAAGACCCTGCGCGCCGTCGCTTCTTACGACGATGCCAGCGTCGCGGCCAACCGCCAGCCGAGCAAAATCGGCCAGATGGTTTCCGCTACCCTGACCAAAGACGCCGATGGCAACGGTGTTGTGGGCAATAACCCGGCCCTGGCAAGCGCTGACACCACCATCGCTTACTACGACAACACCCTCGGCCACAACATCCCCAAGGTGATGTGGGACTACATGAACCAGACCGGCCCGGTGTTTGACCCCAACGCTCGTGTAACCGTCAACGGCCAGAAAGTTTTTGACTGGCTCTACGCGATGGGCTTCCCGATTACCGATGCCTACTGGACCCGCGTGAAAGTCGCCGGGGTCGAGCAGGATGTTTTGATGCAGTGTTTCCAGCGCCGTTGTCTGACCTACACCCCGGCCAACCCGGCTGGCTACAAGGTCGAAATGGGCAATGTTGGCCAGCACTATTTCGCCTGGCGCTACGGCGGTGGCAAGATGCCGTCTTCCCAGCCAATTAACGACCCGATTCTTTCGCCGCTCAAAGTTCCGGCCCTCAGCTACGGTATCAACGCCCACCTGTTCTACCAGGACCGCGACCAGATTACCGGCTGGGTTAAAGACCTGAGCGCCCGCTGGGTCCGCCAGCAAATCACCTGGTCCGACATCGAAGACACCACCAAAGGTGACGACCCGAACCGCTATGTCTGGACCGAACTCGACAAAATCGTAGACTCGCTCTACCTCAACAACATTCACATTATCCTGAGCCCTATCGGTACCCCCGCCGCCTACAAGTCGGGTGGTAGCGGTCTGCCCGACCCGGATAAGATGAATAAGTTTGGCGATTTTATGTACGCCCTGGCGAATCGCTATAAAGGTAAAGTGGACGCCTACGAAATCTGGAACGAAATGAACCTGAGCCGCGAGTCCGGCACGGGTATCAACGTTTCCCGCTATGTTTCGATGCTGTCGAAGGCTTACAACTCGGTTAAAGCCGCCGACCCGGCTGCGTTCGTTATCTTCGGGGCGCTTTCGCCGACCGAAACCAACGACCCGAACTATGCGGTGCCAGACACCACTTACTTGCAGCAGATTTACGCCTACAACAATGGCGAAGTCAAAAAGTATTTCGATGTGATGGGCATGCACCCCGGTGGTCAGGCCAACGCGCCGCAGTACCTCTACCCCGACAATCCGGGTCCTTCACCTGCCTGGAACAATAGCTCCGAATTCTATTTCCGGCGGATTGAATCGCTGCGAAAGATTATGGAGAACAGCGGGGATGGTGCCAAGCAGGTCTGGTTGACCGAGTTCGGCTGGTCCAGCGACACCAATCCGCAGGACGGGTACGATTACGCCAAGCTCAATACCGAGCAGAACCAGGCCGATTACATTACGCAGGCTTACCAGTTGGCCCAGAACAATTACCCCTGGATGGGTGTAATGGCCCTATGGAACCTGAACTTCTCGTTGCCTAGCGTCACTCAACCGACCGCTAACGGCAAAAACGACGAGAAGCTCGGCTTCGCTATCCTGCGGCGGGACGGCTCGAAACGCCCGGCTTACTTCGCTTACCAGGCCCTTGCCAGAGCGGCCAAGTAAGACGAGAGAAGGCTTCTCAGGGTGAAAACCGGCGTAAGGGCGGCTTCTACCGGCGATTCTGTGGCCGGGTCGAGCTTCCCTTACCCCAAAGTTGTAAAATTAGTGGTGGCGGCAGTTATCCTGCTGCCACTGCTTTTTTATACCGTTTCGCTCCTGCGGATTATGGGCGCGACCCTCGCTTTTCCCTGGGAACTCGACCAGGGTGAAGGCCACAACGTCTGGAGCGCCTGGCTTTTGATGCGCGGGCAGGGACCATATCTTGACCTCAATCATTACCCTTTTTTCGATATAAATTACCCGCCCTTCCACTTCGTGATGATGATTCCGCTGCTGTGGGTTTTCGGGCCGAGCTTACTGGCCGGGCGGTTGCTGGCCGATTTATGTGTCTTTGGGCTGGCGGCGGCGGTAGGGGCAATTGTCTGGCGGTATAGTGGGCGCAACCGTTTCGCAACGGCCCTGGGAGTGCTGCTTATACTGGCGAACCCTTATCTTTACATCTTTGGGGTGATTGCCACAGTCAACGTGTCCCAGGTGATGCTGGGAGCCTGGGGGCTGTTCTGCCTGGGGTTGGCCTTCGACAAAATCGAGGCGAACGGGGATGTCGTCAAGGCCGACCAAATAAGGTGGAAACCTCTGATAGCGGGGCTAGCCTTGCTCCTGGCGGCGATTTACACCAAGCAACAGGCTGTTGACGCGGTCGGGACTGGCTTTTTGTTTTTGCTGTGGCGGCGGCCAAAGCTGGCGATAATAGCCGGGCTGGTCTTTGGGGCGGTGGGCGGCGGTCTTTTCCTGTTGATTGACCTCGTTACGGCCCACCAGTTTTACATCAACCTGATAAAAGTAAACATTAACGACTTTATAAAACGGCAACTGCTCGACCAGTGGACCGCCTACGGCCTTACCCACGCGCCTTTGCTTTTGCTGGCCGCCGGGTATGCCTGGCAGACCGTCCGAAAAAAAGCCCGGTTGAGTTTGTGGCTGCTTTACCTGGTGACGACCACGCTCGGCTCGGCCCTTGTCGGTAAATTCGGGGCTGCCGAGACCTATTTTTATTCCTCCATAGCGGCGGTGGCGATTGGCGCGGCCCTTTTTAGCGGGGAATTCTTCAGGAATAATTTTAACATTGCGGATTTTAGCTTCTTAAATCTCAAGAAAGCCGTCCCGGTCCTGGCGGATACCTCAAGCGAACTCACCACCGGGCCGGCCAGGAGAGTAACTTTTTCCGGCGGGTTAGCCATCGGCATGGTCGTGTTGCTGGTGCTGCAAAACGTAATTTTCTACCATACCCCCGAAACACCCCATCCCTGGAAAGACCTCATTAAGGGACATAGCGGCAACTACGTGCTGTTCGGCACCTTTCCGACAGAGGCCCAGAAGGCGGCGGGCCAGCGCATAGCCGACCTGGTGAAAACTGCCAAACCGCCCATTATAACCGAGGAAGCCAGTTTCGCGATGGTCAACGGCTACGAGGTGGTCACGAACCCCAGTAATATACTGGTCTACAATCAGGCCGGTTTGTGGCAAAGCCACGAATTGACCCAGATGGTCCAAAACGGCTGTTTCGGTCTGATAGTCCTGCACGGACATTTTCTACCCGATGTAGTCCAGGCCCAGATTCCCGGCAAATACCGCCAGGTCCTGACTGAATACCTGCCGGGCGGCGAGTACGATGTCTGGCAACTGCTGCCGGGGGGCCGCACTACCAACCCGGATGGTTGCTTCGGACATTAGTCGCCCAGGTATCTCGGCCACTTTCAGGCTATTCCCTAAATACGCTGCAATGCAAAAAGATAGGGTAGGTATCAAAATGAATTACAACCAGATATTCGAACAAAACGGGCCGAGCTTTTACGTGATAGGGCTGGAGGCGCCGGAAGTGATGGCGCTACGGCGTGACCTGGCTCAGGCTTTCCCGGCAACAACCATCCGGGTCATCCGGGGCGATAAAAGCACCAACGAGGAAGCCTTTTTCAACGAAGCCGGGGCGGCCTTGCAGTTTCCCGGCGATTTCGTGGAACTGTGGGAGAATTTCGCGGCCTGTCTTAACGATTTAAACTGGTTGCCGGACGGACAGCTCCTAATATTGTTCAGTTACGCTCCCTACTTACTTTGCGACGAATCCCCGGAAGTCTTTGGCGAACTTATCGAGCAACTCGCCAAAACCGCGACAAACCGTCCGGCGGGGCAATTCAAGGTGTTGTTCCAGGTTTCACCTGGCGATATGGCCGCTTACCTCGACCGCTTCGCTTCCTCCGGCAAGAGATTGAGGGTATTGACTCCTTAAACCGGCCTGTTAAACAGGTGTTAAAATTACCACGCAATCATTGGGGCTAGCAATGAGCGTAAGAAAAACGATAGAAAACCGGGAATGGCCTTTGCCACGTATTGACGGCGCCGTTTTAGTGTGTTAAGCTTGAATCGAAACCCTGGAGAGTAATGTAATTTTTTCGATGCCTCGTATTGAAAACTCGAAGTATTTAACCGGCGTAAGTCCACGAAAAACAGGTTAGTTAGCACCCATTAGACTCACAATTCAACATCCTAACAAATTAACGGTGCAAAAGTTCTTAGTCTGTCAGGTTGTTGCTATACGGTTGTCAGTGTTATTTTTTCGGTAGCACTGGTGGTCACAGCATGTAGCGAGGAGGCTATTACTATGATCAGCAGAGATGAAGTCCTCAAAAGCGTCCCTATTTTTAATGATTACGGTGAAGAAGTCTTTATGGCCGGGCAGTGGGCTAAAGCCGGTCACTATCGCGTACTCGATAGCAATAGAATCCTTCATCACAAAACCGACGGACCGCTCCCGGCCTCATTCGATGGGCACCGGGCCGAGTACTGCCGGTTTGAACAACCCTGGATTCAGATAAATACCCAGGCGGAGTTTAAGGGCGAGCACTAGGCCCTCGCGCGGAATTCCAATAATCCGGCTTCAGACAATTTAGTAAAGACGACCAGGTTAATTTGGTCGTTTTTGCTTTTTATACTCCTGGTCTTAACTTTTAACCTCAAACTTTTCCGGTTCGGTGACAGGTTGCGGGGACGGCGCGGTGACTTTCACAGTCTTACCGCCTTTCAGGAAGAAGACCGCCCCGATACCAGCCAGGACCAGAAAGATTGAAATCGTGAAGGCGTCCTGCATCCCCAGGAGCGCGGCCTGCTGTCCCAGCAACTTGCTGCCGTTAGCCTGACCCGGTTGGGCGGATAAGGTTTGCAGGTGAGTCGCCGTATTCGACTGGACGATGGTTGCCAGGATGGCGACCGCGACCGAGCCCACGACATTGCGGATAACGGTTGTCACGGTCGAGGCACTGGCGGTTTCACCTGCGCCTCGCACATCGGCCAAAGAGGCGGCCACCAACGGTTGCGAAGTCAGCCCCAGTCCCACCCCGCGCACGGCCAGAAAAATATCCAGCATCCAGAAAGGGGTATCCAGTTGGAGCGAGGTGAAGAACCATGTTATGACGGCCAGGATAGTCAGGCCCGTCAATACGACCGGGCGGGCCCCTATACGGTCGGCCAGGCGACCGCCTAGCAGGGAGAAGACCATGGAGGTGATAGCCTGAAAAATCATGGTCGTGCCCGCGTCAAAGGCGTTCTGGCCGCGTAACTCTTGCAAGTAGATGGGTATCAGAAAGGTCGCGCCCATGAGGGCAAATATATAGACCACCAGGGCCAGGTTGCCCACCACAAACGAACGGTAGCGAAAAAGCCGCAGGTCCAACAGCATATCAGCGCCCCGGTGCATTTTCCAGACTTCCACCACCACGAACAAAGCGAGGGCCAGGGCACCTGTCCAGAGGAATATTTCAACTTTTAAGGAACCCCAGCCTTCCCTCGTCACCTCGGTAACGGCGTATATGATGGCGGCGGTGCCATAGCCGATAGCCAGGAAACCCGGCCAGTCGAAACGGCTGCGCTTTTCGTGCCGTGCCTCGACCAGCACGAACCAACCCAAAACCAGCCCCACCAGCCCAATCGGCAAGTTAATAAAGAAAATCAGCGACCAGTGAGCATAAGTTATGATATAACCGCCCAGCACCGGACCCAGCACCGGGGCTAACAGGGTCGGGACACCTACGCTCGATACCGCTAAACCCCGCTGCTCCGGCGGAAAAGCTCTTAAAGCAATAGTGATTGATAAGGGCAGGATAGCTGCACCACCAACCGCCTGTAATACCCGGAAGACGACCAGTGACGGTAAATCCCAGGAGATACCGCACAATAAAGAACCAAGGGTAAAGATAAAAAGGGACACCAGGTAAGACCGTTTGATGCCGAAATTATTCGCGAAGTAGGCGGATAGGGGAGTGACCACTCCCAGGGTAAGCAGATAAGCCGTTACTACCCACTGCACATCATCAATTCCAACCCCAAAAGCCGTTCGCAGTTGAGGAACCGCGATATTGACTATGGTCGAGTCAAGCATTGCCATAAAAGACCCAAAAACTACGGTCACTATTACAAGCCATTTATTAGATAAGGCCGTCGGGGCCATTTTTGAATTTGAAACCATAACACTTTTCCTTTTTGCTTTTATACAAAGATATGCAACAGGTGTTGTAAAAATACTTTTTTGTTGCTTAAATAGAATGTAAATTAAATAAATAAGGCAAACAATAAACAGTGAGAGGTAAGCGTCGCATATGCGACAAAGAGGGCCAAATGACGCAGGAAAAGAGCGATTTAAGAGTCAGGCGAACTCAAAAAATGCTACAGGAAGCTTTAATAGAGCTGGTAGCCGAGCGGAATTTTGACGCTATCAGTGTAGGGGATATTGCCGAACGAGCGATGGTCAACCGGGCCACCTTTTACCGCCATTACCAGGATAAGTACGACCTGATGGAGAAAATATTCGGGGACATGCTTAACCAGATGGTACAAAGCATCGGCCAGAACATATTACCCGTTAATAAAATAAACTTTAACAAGAAGCCGGTCCATTTTATAAAGATATTCGAACATATCGACCAGAACCACAAAATCTATGAGGCTTTGTTAGGTCCGCGGGGCAATCCTTTATTTGCCGCCAGGCTGCGTGACCGGATAATGATGGTTGTGCAGGAGCGGGAAGAGTTGCGAGAAAAATCCTTTTCAGGCCAGGGTTATTCTCCAAAAGGTACTAATCCGCCTATTGAGGTTGTAATGGCCTGTGTCGCCAACCTCCTGGTTGGAATGATAAGCTGGTGGCTCGAAAACGGGCGGCCCTACACACCCGAACAAATGGCAAGCTGGGTTATCCGGTTTATGGCTTACGGCTATGTTCAGCTCAGGGAAAATCAACGTATAGAATTCGCCCCCGGTGAAACATACGGGAACATCTGATAACCGTCCTACCCGTTACATCCGTATTGTCACCGGTAGCCTAAAAACCTGGTATTGATAGCCATAAAATAAAACAAACCCGGCTCCCTATCAAAAAGGAAACCGGGTTTTCTTAGTTTATTTTAACAGCCGAGGGTCAGGCCAGGGCCTGTTCAAGGTCTTTTATGAGGTCGTCAACCGTTTCGATGCCGACCGAAAGCCGGACCAGGCCAGGGTGCATTTCGATAGGGCTACCGGCCAGGCTGGCGTGCGTCATCGCGCCGGGATGCTCAATTAGCGATTCGACCCCACCCAGGCTTTCGGCCAGGGTAAAGATTTTGGTCCGGGAAACCATTTCCAGGGCTACCTCGTAACCGCCTTTAGCGATAAACGAAACCATCCCGCCAAAACCGTCCATCTGCTCCTTTGCCAGTTCATGCTGAGGATGGCTGGGCAGACCGGGATAAATTACCTGCTCGACTTTGGGATGCTCGGCCAGGAATTTGGCGACGGCCAGGGCGTTTTCGCCGTGGGCGCGCATGCGTATCGGCAGGGTTTTCAGGCCGCGCAGCACCAGCCAGCTATCAAACGGGCCAGGGACGGCCCCGGTAGCGTTCTGGTGAAAGGCCACCCGGTCGCGCAACTCTTTATCCTTCGTCACCATGAGGCCGCCGACCGCGTCGCTGTGACCCCCCAGGTACTTGGTCGAGCTATGGACTACCACGTCCGCTCCCAGTTCCAGCGGGCGCTGGAGATAGGGCGAGGCGAAAGTGTTATCCACGACCAGTTTAGCTCCGTAATTGTGGGCCATTTCCGCCACCTGGCGAATATCAATAATCTTCAGCCAGGGATTAGTCGGCGTTTCCAACCAGACAAAGCGGGTGGTGGCGCGGAAGGCCCCGGCGGCGCGTTCCAGGTCGGTCAGGTTCGAGAGGGTATACTCGATACCATAGTTTTTCAACACCTTATCGAAAAGCCGGAAAGTCCCGCCATAGACATCGTCGCTCAAGACCACGTGGTCGCCGGGCCGGGCCAGGTACATCAAATTATTGATAGCGGCCATCCCGCTGGCAAACCCCAGGCCGTAGGTATCGGCCCCACCTTCCAGCGAGGCGATACATTCTTCCAGGGCCGTCCGGGTCGGGTTGTGGGTCCGGGAATATTCATAACCCTTGTGCTGGCCGACCCGCTCCTGGGCGTAGGTCGAGGTCTGGTAAATCGGCACCGTCACGGCCCCGGTAGTCGGGTCGGGGGCTTGCCCGGCGTGAATGGCGCGTGTGGCAAACCCGCTCTGGTTTACATCACCTTTCATCGTTTCTTCTTTCTGTCTAAATTTGTGGAAAGAATATTACTCCTTATGGCCTTGCTACCCGGTTGGAAACCTGGCTCCCAAGTGGAAAAGAAAGCTAATTTTCTACTTTGACTGCAATTCCATAAATGGCGTTAGGACCGACCCAGCCATTAATCCTACCCCGGTTATTACCGATTAAAAAGCGGTCCTGGTTGGTAGCTTTTATCAGGTGCAAAAACACATTGCCGTGTACCCTTACCAGCACCACGTCGCCGGTCTTTAAAATGGTCGGGTCACAGGGAGCCAGCGTTACCAGCGCCCCATCGTTAACTTTGCCGGTCATGGAGTTACCTCTAGGCCTGATTTGAACCGTCTCTCCCTTTCCCAGCTTTTCGATTGCAAAATTCGCCCAGCCCATAATTTATTTCCATTCCGCCAGAGATGTTTTGCAAAGGTAGCTTCTTAAAGCTTTCTAGAGCATTGGTTAGAGTAGTCTGAGGCTTGCAATATATTGCTAAGCGGCAAGCCTCAAAACTCTAATTGTTTAGCGGTGGTTGCGCTGTTGGGCAACAAATTCAAGCAAGTCGGCCCGGCTGATAATCCCGACCGGCTCGCCGTTTTCGGCGACGACCAGGGCCGGGGCGTTCGTGCTAAACAGCGGGAAGATATTTTCCACTTCCTCGTCAATCTCGACCATCGGCAGGGGCGCATCCATCACCTGCTCGACCGGGGCCGTCACGATTTCAGGATTGCGGAATATTTTATCCAGCAAGGTGCGTTCCTGGATACTGCCCACGATTTCCAGTTTGGTGTTACCCAGGCCATTCTCGCTGACGACCGGCATCTGCGAGATGCTGTGGGCGTGCAGTTCGGCAATCGCCTCGCTGACCGACTGGTCGGAACGGACCGTGATAAAGGTCGGGTGGTCGTGCCCCGCTTCAACCGGGGTAGTATGAATGAGGTCGTGGACACGCGGGTGCGAGGGGAACCGCTCGGTAAAGCCCTGGTCCCGCATCCAGGCGTCGTTATAAATCTTGCTCAGGTAGCTGCGCCCACTATCGGGCAGCAACACCACCACCAGTTTATCCTCGTCGAGGTTCTTGGCAACCTGGAGCGCGCCATAAAGGGCCGTACCACAGGAACCACCAATGAGCAACCCTTCCTCGCGGACCGCCCGCCGGGCCATCAGGAACGAATCGCGGTCGCCGACCGTGACCCACTCGTCAATCAGGCTCAGGTCAACCGTACCGGGGATGAAGTCTTCACCGATACCCTCGATTTTGTAGGGCCGGACCTTATCGCCGGTGTAGAGCGAACCTTCGGGGTCGACACCCACAATCCGAATTTTGGGATTTTTCTCTTTGAGATACCTGGCAACGCCGCTGATGGTGCCGCCGGTACCGACGCCCGCCACGAAATAATCAATCTTCCCGGCAGTCTGTTCCCAGATTTCGGGGCCGGTGGTTTCGTAGTGGGTGCGGGGGTTGGCTGGGTTAAAATACTGGTTGGGTTGAAAACCGCCCGGAATTTCTTTGGCTAACCGCTCGGCCACGCTGTAATAGCTTTCGGGCGACTCGCGGGGGACGGCGGTCGGGGTAATCACCACTTCAGCGCCGTAAGCCTTGAGCAGCGAGATTTTCTCCTGGCTCATCTTGTCGGGCATGACAAATACAGCTTTGTAACCCTTGATAGCCGCCGCGATTGCCAGCCCCACCCCGGTATTACCGCTGGTAGGCTCGACAATGGTGCCACCTTTGCGTAAGAGGCCGCGACGTTCGGCTTCTTCAATCATTTTGATACCGATGCGGTCTTTGACGCTACCACCGGGATTTAGCATTTCGAGTTTCGCCAGGACGGTCGGTTTGAGGCCGCGAGTCAGGCGAGGCAACTTTACCAGGGGCGTCTGGCCGATTAACTGTAACACATTATCATAAGCCTGGACCTCGCCCGGCTGGAATTGAGGCCGAGAAATTATCCCGCCAGGCTGAGATTGGGAGGTGGGCTCGTTAGAAGCGGTTGCGCCCGGCGGTTGTTCGGTTAAACTCATAAAATTCCTGTCTTTCCTTACTTTATAAAAAACTTTTGCGGGTTGTTTCCGGCGACCCGGCGGGCCGACCCTGTTTAAATCTACGAATTTTTAGACCCTTTAGAAAACTACAAAATAATTCCGATAATTGCGACGAGTTGTTAAGCGCATCTGTCAACTACAACTTAACTTTGTATCTCAAATACATTTTAGCAAGTGGTCCGGTCAAAAGCAATTGAAGCTAATGCCTATTTCTTGCCGCGCAGGCTGGCCTCGCGTTTCTCCCGGTTATGCTGGCGCACCTCATGCGGGATAATACGGAAGTTTTCCAGGAAGGCCAGGCGGAAATCTTCAAAACGGTCTTCGAGGATAGCCCGGCGCGCCTGGCGCATCAGGTCTAGCAGGAAATGGACGTTATGGATGCTGGCGAGACGCAGCCCCAGGATTTCTTCGGTCCTGAAAAGATGGCGCAGGTAAGCCCGGCTGTAAGTCCGGCAGGTATAACACCGGCACCCTTCCATTATGGGACGGTCATCGCGGGCCAGGGTGGCGTTGCGCAGGTTCAGGCGGCCTTCCGGCACCATACAAGCGCCATTACGGGCAATCCGGGTTGGCAGCACGCAGTCGAACATATCAATGCCGTGCTGGACCCCTTCGAGCAGGTCTTCCGGCGAACCGACTCCCATCAGGTAGCGCGGCTTATGGACGGGCATCTGGGGAGCGATATATTCAAGCGTTTCGTAGAAAATGTCTTTGGGTTCGCCCACGCTAAGGCCACCCAGCGAGTAACCGGGAAAATCGAGTTCGCCCTGGGTCAGAAAGCGCAAACTTTCCTCGCGCAATTCCTTGTAAAAACCACCCTGGACTATCCCGAAAAGGGCCTGTTTTTCCCAGAGGCCGCTCTCGCGGTGGGCGGTGTAGCAGCGGGCGGCCCAGCGGTGAGTCCGCTCCATGGCGGCGCGGGTGTAGGTGTAGTCGGAGGGGTAAGGCGCGCACTCGTCAAAGGCCATGATTATATCCGCGCCAAGCTGTTCTTCGACCCGCATCACGCTTTCGGGGGTAAAACGGTGGGTGCTGCCGTCGATGTGCGACCGGAAGGTGACCCCTTCTTCGTCAATCTTGCGGAGCGGGCCAAGACTGAAGACCTGGAAACCGCCGCTATCGGTCAGGATGGGCCGGGGCCAGTTCATAAACTTGTGTAAGCCGCCCATTTCGGCCACCAGTTCCGAGCCAGGCCGCAAGTAGAGGTGGTAGGTATTAGACAGGATAATCTGGGCATCCATATCGAGCAATTCGTCCCGGCTGAGCGTTTTCACGGTAGCCTGGGTGCCCACCGGCATGAAGGCCGGGGTTTCGATGACCCCATGCGGTGTTTGCAGAAACCCGACGCGGGCTTCGCTCTGGGCCGATTTTTTTACCAGGGTGTACTCAAAACTCATAAAACTTTTTCTAGCTTAATCTTTCGTATTTAGAAGAATTTTTAATTTCCTTCTTCATCCTGGCCGGAAGTGTTGAAAACTTGCCAGGGGCTTTCTTTTGTCTCGCGCCAGGCTTTCCAGCCACAAGGAAGTTCAGCCAATTCCCCAATAGTGGGGTCTAGAGTAAAAATGCGTTTTAGACTAACCAGGCTTGCCACATCATAAGAAGGTTCACCGCCATCCAGAAATTGCCAGGAACCGTCATCCTCATCATGGGTTACAAACAAAATTGGCGCGTTTTGCTTTGTTATCCTGGTTGTCGTAAAAACCACTACATTCTTCGGGTCAGCGAAAGGCCAATCATCGTTTTCAGACATTTGCTTTAACATCCCTCGCTAAAGTAAGAATCAGGGGAATATTATCCCATGTTACCCTGGCAAAAGAAACCCCACGCTTTAATTCCGTGGGGTTTGCGAAAGTTTAGGTTTGAAATAATGTTTGGCCCTGACCTGTGCCAACGCCACGGGCGCTGCCCCCAGAGAACCCTACGGGCTAGATTCCTTGACTGCGCCCGGAATGACAACCCCCCCCAAAACTGCAACGAATACCAAAAGGTTGGCTCCAGTCCCTGGTTTTTACTAACTCCTGCCCTCTGACTTCTGACTACTAAAACCTCAGGCGCGGATTAAGCCAGTTCGCAAAGTCGCGACGGCTTTCCGGGCTGGTGACATGCCCAAAATTGTATTCCTTATAGGTAAGGTCCACCCCACCCGCCTCCAGGACTTCTTTGATGTGGCGGCCTTTTTCAACACCAAGCACCTGGTCGCGGGTACCATGCGCGACAAAAGCCGGTTTCCCTTTGAAAACTCCGGCCCTCAACTTTTCCTCGGCCCCCGCGCTGATAAAACCGCTCTGGGGCAAAATCCCGGCCAACAAATCGGGATAATTCGCCGCCATTTCCAGGCTCATAAGGCCACCCTGGCTGAACCCACCAAGGTAGACCTGGGTCGGGTCTACCTTTACGCCCGTTAGCTCGGACAACTGGCCGATAAGGGTCGCAACCTTGCCTACACTCTCCTGCAAAACAGCCGGGTCGGGCGACCCATCTTCCTGCGGAACCGACCAGCGCCAGCTACCCCTGGGGTTTTCGTCCACCTTCATGGGGCCGCGCGGGGCGACCACCAGGACGCGCTTATCCACGAATGGGACCAGTTCGTAAATATCGCCCTCGTTAGCCCCAAAGCCATGAATCATTACCAGGGCCGGGCTGCCGCTGGCCGAAGCTGTCCCTTCGGGACGCCGTACCAGCGCCGTAAGAGCACCGCCTGTTATCAGTTCTGTTCCGCTAGTATCCGGGCCGAGTTGCATATCTTCTCCTTTGAATTTTCCAGTTCCAGGGAGCTTGTCCAAGACGCTTTTTAGGGAGCTTGCTATTTTATCAGGCAGATTGTAGCACCAGGGGTGAAACCGGGCAATCTTGAGAGATCAGGCAGCCGGCAAAAAGGCTTCGACCAGGGTGAAAATACCACTCCCGATAAAGATAATCGCCGCGCCAATCTGGATAATCCGCTCCGGCAAGCGCTTGCCCAGGACCATCCCGACAAGCACAGCCAGGCCGTCCGCTATCACCATCCCGACGGTGCTACCAATCCAGACCGGGATAAAGGTCTGCTGTTGGCTGGCAATCGTGATGGTCGCCAGCATAGTCTTGTCACCCAGTTCGGCCAGGAAGAAGGTTACGGCCACGGTCATGAGCGGCCCGAACTGGCGCTGTTGAGTGGTCTTTTCCTCGTCTTCCAGTTTGTCACCTATCAGGGTCCAGATACCAAAGCCGATAAAAGCCAGCCCGGCCAGGAGTTTTATCCAGAAAAGGGGCAGGGCAATCCCCAGCAATTCACCGATGCCGACCGAGAAAAGGTGGACCACCAATGTTGCCAGGAACACCCCCAGGATGACGGTAGTGGGCCGGTAGCGGGTGGCAAAGGCCAGGGCGACAAGCTGGGTCTTATCGCCCATTTCGGCGATAAAGACAAAAAACAGGGCTATCAAAAAAGCGGTCATCTTTTGCTATTTCCTCGTCAACTGAATAATTATCTCTCCACCAGACCAGGTAACATGGTCTGATTTTTGCCGGTAAAACCACAGAAGGAGGAAACAGGCAGGTCCGGGCAATAAAAAAGACCTTTGGTGCGCGCCGAATCCTAACCTGTAAAAAGATTAAGATATTGCACGCACCAAAGGTCTCGCCAAACAAACGTCTAACACTGCTACGCCCACCGAGCGAACCTATTGGCCGCTAGTATGTCGATGAACGTCCGGCTCTCACCGGCGGTTACTCCCCCTTAGTGTGTAACTATTATACGGGATTGTGAGAAATTAGTCAAAATAGGGATGCAAAGTGTTTAGTGTTTGGTGTTTAGTTTTAATAATGCGGCTCCTAAATTTTCGTCTGAGGATGGAGTCGTTGAAGCAGGGTGTTATACTGGGGAACGTACCCAACAACAAAGAAGCTTCCGGTAAAAATCCAGGAGAAATTCAGGAAAATTTATGGAAAACAGCAGCGAAAGAGAAAAAGGCACGGTTGAAATCAACGGTGTCCCTTTTTATTACGAAATTGACGGGATTGGCAGCCCGGTTATCTGGGTCCACGCCGGGATTGCCGACCACCGGATGTGGGACGCTCAGTTCGAGCTTTTCAGGCACGGCTATAAGGTGCTTCGCTATGACCTGCGCGGCTACGGCCTCACCCCGAAAGGCGAAGGCCCTTTTTCTCACATGGATGACCTGAAAAAGTTGGTCGAATTCTTCGGCCTGGAAAAAGTGGCGTTGGTCGGCTGCTCGATGGGTGGGCGCACCATTATAGACTACGCCCTCGAAAATCCCGGTAAAGTGGCCGGGTTGGTCACGGTCTGCGCCGGGTTGGGCGGTTTCAAAGATAATACAACCATTACACCGGAAATGGAGAAACTCTGGCAAGAAGTCGAAGCCGCCGAGGCTAGCGGGGATTACGATAAAGAGGTCGAGTTAGGCCTCAAAATCTGGGTGGACGGACCACGCGCGCCGGAGATGGTCCGGCCCGGCGTCCGGGAGAAAGTACGCGAAATGAGCCTGATTGCGGCCAAAAACCCACCTAAACCGGGTGAAGAACAATACCCTGCTAACCCGGCGGCGGGACGGCTTGGTGAAATCAAGGTCCCGGCCCTGGTGGTAATCGGTGAACTGGATAACCCTGTTATCCAGGGAATAGGCGACCAACTGGCGACCGACATCCCCAATGCGCGCAAAGTGGTCATACCCAACGCCAACCACTTGCCCAATATGGAAGAACCCGAACAATTCAACCGGGAAGTTATGTTATTTTTAGGGTCACTCGGAAAGTTTTAGCATTATGTCAACTGAGATATTGAAAAAGCTGGAAGGTGGCGACCCTAACGCCACCTTTCCGGTGATTATGGTGAGTGAAGAAGTGGAAGCCAACCCGGCTTTATTGGATGATATTTTTAAGGGAGCGGTCAGCCCGGATTCGCTGGTAAGAATGCGTTCGGCCCAGGTGATTGGGCGGGTAGCCTGGCAACATCCCGATTATCTCATCCCCTACAACACCCGTCTTATTGAGGTCCTGTCAAGAGCTAAAGAACGCCAGTACCGCCGCAACCTGATCATGCTCTTACCCCATCTACGCCTGACCGCAGCGGAAAAAGAACGGGTCAGCGAAGTTCTGCGCGGCTTTTTAGAAGATAAAAACGTGACGGTTATAATCGCGGCTTTTGAAGCGATGGTCGAACTGGCCGGGGACGACCCAGCCAGGCAGGTTAAACTCCTACCCATGCTGGACGAACTGGCGCGGACAGGTAGCCCGGCGGTCAGGGTCAGGGCGCGCCGGGCCCAGGAGAAACTTTTCCAGAGCCTTACCGCCGAAGAATAATTTGTAATTCTGGGGTTAATAAATGAAAACAAAACAAGAAAGTCCGGCTTTTAGTGGGGTTGCCACTATTCTGAATGTCAATAATGTGCCGGAAAGCCTGGAATACTACCGCGATAAGCTCGGCTTTAAGCTGGCTTTCGCGTGGTCGGAACCAGAGAATAACCCGCCAACTTTTGCCGAGGTCAAGCGGGATATGTTTCGCCTGATGCTCTGCCAGCAGTGTCAGGGTAGTCCCGGCACCTGGATTTACCTGGATATGCCGTCGGTAGAAGACCTGGGAGCTTTACACGGGGAATTAGAAGCGAGTGGCGCAATTATTGCGGAGGTTCCTACCGATAAACCGTGGGGTATGCGAGAAATGCTGGTGAAAGACCTGGATGGGCATACCCTGCGAATAGGGGCACCGCTATTTGAATAGTAATACCCTCAGGTTCAAAAAATAAGCTGGAGTAAAGACGATGGAAGAAGACTCGGCGTTAAAAATTGTGGCCGACTGGCATACCGCCCTTAACGAAGGGCAGGTCGAGCGGCTGGTAGAAAAAGTCCGGCCCGATGTCGAGGTCGGCGGGCCTCGCGGCAAGACCCAGGGCTCGGAAGTGGTGCGGGAGTGGTTTGGCCGGGCCAATGTCCGCTTGTGGCCGCTGCGTTACTTTGTCCGGGAGGCTGCGGTGGTGGTCGAAGAAAAAGGCGAATGGGTGGAACCCGCTACAGGTAAGGTAACCGGTAGCCAGACGGTCGCCTCCTTCTTTACAGTCAGGGAAGGCTTAATCGCGAGTATCCTTCGTTTTGACAGCCTGGAAACCGCCCTTAAAGAGGCCAGATTGGGATGGCAGGACGAAATAATCCCGGCATAAAATAAAGCGTGGTGTATACTGTAGGTCAGGCGAAATTTAAGAATGAACCCTTAAAACAGGGAAAGAAAAGAGGGGATACATGGGTGTTAAAAAGTTTGACCACATTGGCATCGCGGTAAAAGATATTCAGAGCGTGCTGAGTTTCTACCAGGAGGCGCTCGGCCTGGAAAACCTGGGCTTTGAGGTGGTCGAGGACCAGGGCGTGCGGGTAGCTTTTTTGCCGGTGGGGGAAAGCCGCATCGAACTGCTCGAACCGCTCAACGACGACTCCCCGATTGCCAAGTTTATCGCCCGGCGCGGCGAAGGAATACACCATATCTGCCTGGACGTGGACAGTGTGCCGGAAAGCCTGGAAGAATTGAAACAGCGTGAAATGCCTCTGATTGACAACGAACCGAGACTGGGCGCGCACCACAAGGAAATCGCCTTTGTCCATCCGAAGGCCAGCAAAGGCGTCCTGATTGAGTTGAGCCAGGACGCGCCCGGCACACCGGAGGAATAAAAAGCACCTATGAACCTGGTAGAAGTAGCCCAGGAAACCCTCGCCATCACCAGGCAGGGCGAATACCTATCGAAAAACGGGATACACATCCACATTGCCCCTGATATAGGGGAGTCTATCGCTGGCACCCGCCTGTATACGCCGGAGCACCTGGCCGGTCTCCTGGGGACCCGGCAGGAAAAGAGCGGGGTGTCCGGCCCTCCGGCTGTCGAAATCACCCCGGAAACTACCGCGATAGCGGCCCGGCGGCTTTACGAGGCGGGGATGACCGGGGGCGTGGCCCTGAATTTCGCGTCGGCCAAAAATCCCGGCGGCGGCTTTTTAACGGGCGCAAAGTCGCAGGAGGAAGACCTGGCCCGGTGTTCGGCCCTGTACGAATGTCTGCTACCCCAAACCGGTTATTACGAGGCCAACCGGGCTTACGGCTCGATGCTCTACACCGACTATATGATTTACTCGCCTGGCGTCCCGTTCTTCCGGGACGAGCGGTTAAACCTGCTCGACCGTCCCTTTCTCCCGGCTATAATCACGGCCCCGGCCCCAAACGCCGGGGAATTCTTAAGACGTGAACCGGACAAAGAAAAGGAAATCGAAGTGACGTTAAAGCGCCGGGCCGGGATGGTATTATGCCTGGCCGCCGAACAGGGTCACCGGACACTGGTCCTGGGGGCGTGGGGTTGCGGGGTCTTTCGGAACAACCCGGCCCAGGTCGCGAGGGCTTTCGCGGAGTGGCTTTCACATCCCGGTTTTGCGGGCGCTTTCGACCTGGTAGTCTTTGGGATTTACGAAAGAGAAGCGAACAGACCGTTCCTGGAAACCTTCAAAAGGGAACTGGCGGGGTAATAGCAAGTAGAGAAGGTCATGGTACCTGGCATTCGGGGGGAACCCAGGAACTCTATTCGATGCACTAACGACAGTGATATTGTCCAGCGGACCGGAGATTCTGTGCCAAAGGCACAGAATGACAAAACCCATTCGAAATATTCGCCAACGGCGCTCGGAATAACAAATTTCCCTCTCTTACTAAACACTAAAACTGACCACTAAACACCTGCATCATTCTGCAATTCATAGCGGCATTGGGTCAGCCAGCGCAGGGCGGCGTTGGTCTGTTCGAGCCGGTATTCAACTACCCAGTCCTCGAATTGATGGGGGGCTACAGCCTGTTTCTGGTTTAGAAACTTCTTGAGCAGCAACTGGTTGAATTCAATCTGGCCGTCCAACAGGCGCAACACCAGTTCCTTGCTGCGCTGGCGGGCGAAATAAAGTTTTACCAGGAAATTAAACCGGATTTCGCGGTTGTGCTGGACCGGCTCGGCCAACCACTCCTCAAACTCGGCCCGGCCCGCCGGGGTTAGCTCGACTACCCGGCGCGTCTTTTGCCCTCCTACCGGTTCGTCATGGCCGCCAAGCAGCCCTTCCTTCTCCAACTTTTTGAGCAAGCCATACAGCATACTCATTTCCAGGCGGCAGACCTTGCCCAGTTCGGTGTCGGCGGCGAACTGGCGGGTCAGGTCGTAGCCGTGGCTGGGGCCGTCCAGCAACAAACCCAGCAAAGCGTATTCGGTTGCAGGCCGCCGGGGTAAGAGCGGCGACCGCCCCTTTTTTGACGAACCCGATTGAGATGGAATTTCGTCAGTCGTCATCTTTTAACCCTGGCTTTCAACGGGTTGGCGGTTACGTTCAATCAGTTCGATGATGGTCGCGGGCGTCAGTTCAGTCAGGCTGTTGACCACCTGGGTCGCGCCCCTGGCGAGAAAATCGGCGGCGACCTGTCCCGGCCAGACCAGAGCTACCGAGACCATCCCGGCCCGTTTAGCTGCTTCGATACCAAGCAAGCCATCCTCGATAACCAGGCAATCCCTTGGAGACAGCCCTAAATTCTGAGCCGCCATAAGGAAGATTTCGGGGTCGGGCTTCGTCCGGGAAACGTGGTCCGCCACGACAATCACCTCTAAATAATCGCGCAGCCAGGGGTGCTGGCTGAACGCTACATCTAAATTCCGCATGTGGGTACCGCTACCGATAGCCTGCTTGAACCCCGCTTCGTGCAGAACCTTGAGAAGTTCGACCGCCCCCGGCGCGAATATAATGCCATCCCTGGCCGCGACTTCCCTGTAGTAGCTGTTTTTCAGGTCGCCCATCCGGACCAGTTCGTCCTGGGGAACATCCTTGAAATAGTGCTGGAGGGTTTCCTCGGCAGACATGCCTGCCAATGACAAAAATTCCTTTTCGGTAAAGGTAATATTATGTTCTTGCATAAAACGCTGCCAGGCCGCGAAGTGGGTTGGCATGCTGTCTATGAGTGTCCCGTCAAAGTCCCAGATGACCCCAAATTGGTCATTTCCCGTTGTCATTAAGTCCCCATTCCAATTTATTCGCTCAAATCCCGATTTCGGGTGAAAACCTGTCCCGCCTACGAACCGGACCAAAATAGAATCTAGGAGGTGTACCCGTAACGGGTACACCTGCTAAGTTTATCATATTTCTTTGAGATACTTATCGAGGAAACGGGCCACCGCCGGGTAGACCGCCAGCTTATTTTTGAGCTTGGTAACCCCGTGCCCCTCGTCGTCAAAGACGTGGTATTCGACCGGGTGCTGGCGCGCTTTCAGGCTTTCAACCATCTGGTCCGACTCGCCAATCGGCACGCGAGGGTCCCGCTCTCCGTGGATGACCATGAGCGGCGCGGTTATCCGGTCAATCCTGTGGATGGGCGAAATCTCAATCAGGAAATCGCGGTCAACCACAGGGTCGCCGTATTCAGGCGTGCGCAGTTTGAGACGGTAGGGGCTGGTATTTTCGAGAAAGGTTAGCATATTGGCAATGCCGTAAAAATCGACGCCCGCCGCCCACAATTCGGGGTAGGTCGTAATCGCCGCCAGCACCATAAACCCGCCGTAGCTCTGGCCGTAGACCGCAATCCGGTCGGGGTCTGCTACCCCGCTCGCCCGCAGGTATTCGACCGCCGCTTTCAGGTCGGCCACCGAGTCGCCGCGCAAACTAATATCGTCCAGGGCCAGGTATTTCTTGCCATAGCCGCTGCTACCGCGCACGTTCGGGGCCAGCACGCCGTAACCCTGGCTGAGATAATATTGAATGACCGGGTTCCAGCCAAAGACGGTCTGGCTTTCCGGGCCGCCGTGAACGAGGACGATAAAAGGGGTTTTGCCCTGATTCGCCGTGTCCTGGGGCAAATAAAGCAGGGCCGGGATTTGCAACCCGTCAAAGGTCGGGAACTTAACCAGTTCCGGCATGACAAACTCCTGCGGGTTGAGACCGCCGCGGGGGGAAATCGTCACCTGGTAAGCGGTTTCGGCGTCAAGCGCGTACTCCCAGATGTCGGAGGGATGGACCGGGCTGTTGAAGCTAAAGGCAATCCGGCGGCTATCGGGCGACCATGCCGGTTTCGAGGTGAACAGTCCCAGGCCCAGCACATTCCCGGCGGGCAGGCCCGGCACTTCGGTTTCCTCGTCGGTGGCAAGGTCGCGAATAATCAGCTTGAAAGCGCCGTTTTCGTTCACATCGTAGAGCAGTTTGCTTCCATCCGGGGAAACCGACAGCACCGAGCTATCCCAATCGCGCTCGACCAGGTAGGTTAGCTTACCGGTAGCCAGGTCGATTTTGGCCGGGGCGGCAAAGTCGCGGCCCTGGTCGGTGATACAGTAAAGGGTCTGGCCGTCCGCCGAGAAAGCCGACTCCTCGAAATGGGCCGGGCCTGCGCCTTCGTGAGGCGTGAGGTGGCGCGGGGTTTTATCGAGATTTTGCAGGTCAAGCAGGAAAAAATCGCTGTCGAGGTTGGTATTGCTGCGGCGGACCACCAGGTAGCGCCCGTCCGGCGAAAAACCTTCCGGGTTCAGGGTCGCGTCGGCCTGGTAGACCAGTTGGGGTTCCTGGCCGATTTCCTGGATGTAAATATCAAGGTAGGCGGTATGGCGGCGGTTGCTGCTAAAGCTGAAAGCCTGGCCGTCGGGCCGCCAGCTACCAAAGTTATTCTTGTGTTCGGGAGTTTCGAGCAGGGTCGTGATATTGACACCTTCGCGGGCGTCACCTTCCAGCAGGTAGAACTGGTCCTGCTCGTCGCCGCCCTTATCCCGCGAGATAATAAAGGAAGTACCGGCAGGGTCGGGGAAAATCCCAGTCACGCGCTCGTCATAGAAGGTTAGCTGGTCGGGCCAGCTTCCCGCCGGTTTCGCCGCCACCGACCAGACCTGGTTGGTGCCGGTGATGTCGGATAAAAAGAGCAGTTCTTCGCCGCCCGCCGCGTAGGCCGGGAAAATGGCGTTTTTCACGTTTAAATAGGGCCCAAACTCTTTATTCTGGCTCACTACAATCTCCTTCAAATTCGTTGAACGTAAAACGTTGAACGTTGAACGTAAATTTCCGTCAATGAATCTCATTACTAACTGAAAGCAAAGCCATACCTACAAGCTTTGTAGAGCAGTATTGTTTCCCTTATCTTAATCTATTTGGTTGTTTTCGTTCAACGTTGTGTCGTTTAACATACCCTTATTAGGCAGATGTTCTGCGAGGGGTTTTATCATCAACATGCGTTCGGTATCACGCTCGATAAGACCGAGTTCGCGAGTGAACTTGCGGGCGGCTTCGTGGTGCGGGGTCGAGCCAAGCATCAGGCCAAGCTGGGAATAGCCCCTGGCCTGGCGCAAGAGGGCCATAAAAAGGGCTTTCTCCTGGGGCGTTGACCATAGGGCCGGGTCGAGATAGACACGCCAGCGACCTCGCCCACTCCAATCGAAAAAGTCGGCGTGGCCCTGGGGGACGGCCTTATCCCCAAAATAAATGGCAAAACTAAAACCCTCGCTGCTGCGGGGCAGTTCGGGACGGTAGAGAGCTTCCCAGACCGGGGCAGCGACCGGCTCGCCTTCGCGGGTTTCCAGCCGGAAGAAGCGGGTAAGGTTGCGCTGGGCCTCGGCCCTTTTGAGCGGAACCAGGCGAATTCCCTCGACTGCCTCGCCCGCCGGGTCGCTCCACCAGGGCCGGGTCAAATAGAAATAACGGTGATGCTGGTCGAGAAAGCCGCTGGAGCGGTACAAATTGACCGCCCGGCTGTTGGTCAGAGTTACGGCCAATGTCAGATATTCCTTGCGGTGCAGGTGGGCCAGGTTTTCGGCCAGGTCGAGCAGTTTGTGGCTCAACTTGCGGCCCTGAAAAGCCTGGTTGACCTCAATATCGTTGATATGAGCCACCATTTTACGATATTGCATGTACAACTGCCCGGCCAGTTGAGGCTTGCGGCCATTCTCGCGCAGCCAGAGACCCCACCCCTCGTTCATGGTCGAAAAATAAACCGGCAGTCCCAGCCAGCGCAAAAAAGGTTTTCTTAACGGGCCGAGCATCTGATCGAAATTGGTATCGACGCCGGGATAGTTCCGGTACATGTGCCCGACCGCCTCCCATTGTTCGGGCAGCCGAAGACGACGAACCTCGATACCTTCGGCCTGACCTGGTTCGTCCGGGGACAGGGAAGGGTCTTGTGCTGGTTTTTTTGGTGGCAACCGCATGCTTTTACAGTTTCAATGAAAGGCCGGTCAGGGGTAAGGCGGAGGATGGGATGTTTTTAGATTGGATAAGGACACCAAAATTGCCCATGCCATTTGGATTTATCAGGCGGTGCAGGGCTTCCCGCTCGGCCAGTTTTTGCTTGGTGGTCATGCCCGGCGGACGGACCACCGGGTCGGACAGGACGGCCAACCGGTCGCCCAATCCCAGGCCGGACAGAAAAAGGGCCTGGTTGGAAAAGCCTTCGGTCGTCAGGCCGCTTTTTTCGCCCACCTGCATCAAACTGGTAAAATCAACGTGGGCGGTAATATCCTGGGTGCCGATATTAACATACGGGTTAGCGTGGACGGTATGGGCAGTGTAGCATTGGAGCGTCCCCGAACGGCGGAGCGGATGATAGCGTTTCTCGACGGTATAGCCGTAATCTATCGTCAGAATATAGCCCCGGCCCAGGATGGCGGCGGCCTGGGAAAGCCAGTCGAGCGCCCCCAGGTTGACCTCGGTCCGGTAGCCCTCGGCGTACTCGCGCAAATCGAGCCCCAACCGCTCGAAGTACCGGGCTAATTCCTGGGTCGAAAGCGGCCCGGTCGTCTCGATAAACTGGCCTGATTCAGGGTCGGTGGTGACATAAATCTCGCGCAACTCGCCGCTTTCGATGGTGACCAGGTGGACCGGGAAGGCATCCAGCAATTCGTTGGAAAGAATGACCCCTTCGACCTCGCCCGGCTTGAAATCGGTCAGGTCGCGCCAGTTTACCCTGGCAATCAGTTCAGGCCCATCAGGGATAGCCGAGATACGGCGGCGCTGGGCCAGCCGCAACGGTTCGCTGATTTCAACAATAGTGTAGGTCAAACCGGGCCATAACTCCGGGGCATGCTGGCGTAAATAGCTCAAAATATCCCCGGCCAACAAACCCTGCCCGGCCCCACCTTCCACGATTTGAAAAGCAGCCGGTTCTCCCAGGTTGCGCCAGAACTCTATAAGCTGGCGGGCGATTAACTGGCCGAACAAGGGTGCCAGATGTGGCGCGGTATAAAAATCGCCCCGCGCCCCCAGAAGGCCGCCCCGGTGGGTGTAGTACCCTTCGCCCGGATAATAAAGGGCCATTTCCATAAACCGGGCAAAGGTAAGACGCTTATCCGGGGCCTGGGCGATGGCCTCCCGGATATGCGCGGTTAACGACAGATTGTCACTCTCCTGACTGAATGCTATCATAGGGTCAAATTTTACCCTAAAACAGGCGTTCGGGGCAAGAATGGGCGCATTTTAATTTACAAATTTACAAATTTACAACAATTTTCCCGGTAATACGCAACAAATAATTTGTTTTCGTGGAGTAAAATAGAAAAAGCGATATTGGTTTACGGGCACGGTGGGGTGCCACTCCTGGAATTAAAAAAATGGGCTTTCGCAGCAAATTAATTATTTCATTCGCGGCGGTCATCATCTTTACCCTGGTGCTGGCTTTGCTTTTCTTTTCCTACGTGGTAGGCCGGATTCAGGACGACGCCAGCAAGAAGGCGACTGACCGCCTGCAAGCGATTACCATTAACGCCAGTAACGCCATTGTAGCCCAGAGCGCCTATAGCAATTCCTTTGACGAACTTCAGCTTAACCTGGAAAATATAGCTCAGCTTCTCGATGTCCGCATGCTCCTGGTAGACGGCTCCGGGATGGTCCGGGCCGACAGCGATACGAGCGTATCGGGCTCGATGAAAAACGAGGTGATACCTAATTACCAGCTAACTCCGCGCGATGGCAAAGCCTATTCCCACACCGCTCCCCTGCGAGATGTCCAGTATTTCTACTTCACCCGCCCCGGCCCGACCTTTAAAATCACCAGCGCGTCCACTAATAGCACCGGTAGTTCGGTGGTGCAGGTTAGCTTTAAGTTCCAGGATGTCGAGGGGCAGGGGGTCGGCACGATTTTGCAGACCGACCTGTGGCTGGCCGTGCCCTTATCCGAAATCAATACCGACTGGCGCGACATTGCGAAAGGCTTACTGGCGGCGGCGGGCCTGGCCTTACTGCTGGCGGTTGGCCTGGCCTTTTTACTAGCCAGGGGGATTGCCCGGCCTTTGCTGCGGATTACCAGGGCCAGCACCGAGATTGCCCAGGGGAATTATGGGCAACAACTCCCTATCGAGGGCTGGGGCGAAATGGCCCGCCTCGCCACCAGTTTTAACCGGATGAGCCGCGAGGTGGACCGCTCCCAGCGGACCATGCGCGATTTTGTGGCGAACGTTTCCCACGAACTAAAGACGCCCCTGACCAGTATTCAGGGCTATTCCCAGGCTATTCTGGAAGGGGTCGCCGACGACCCGACCGCTATCGAACATTCGGCCTCGGTAATTTATGGTGAAGCGGCCCGGATGCGCCGTCTTGTAGATGAATTATTAGACCTGAGCCGGGTAGAGTCGGGGCAGGTAGCCCTGGTCCGGCGCGAGGTTGACCTCCGCCAGGTGTTAAACCGGGTAGTAGTCCGGCTGGAACCCCAGGCTACCGATAAGGGTCTGCAATTCCAGGCTCGTATAGACCCCTACCAACCGCTCCTCGTATCAGGCGATGGCGACCGGCTGGAACAAATTTTTACTAACATTTTGGACAACGCCGTTAAATACAGTCTACCGGACGCGCTGGTCAGCGTAGGCGTCGATTACAATCCCGGTTCGGGCGAAGTGACCAACGGCAATGGCCGGGCTGGCCGGGGCGCAATCCCGCCTACCATCCGGGTGATGGTTTCCAACCTGGGCGCGCTTATCCCGGAAGAACAGTTACCTCGCGTCTTCGAGCGGTTCTACAAACTGGACCCCTCCCGCAAACGCAAAGGCGAAAGCACCGGGTTGGGCCTGGCAATCACCAAGGAACTGGTCGAGGCTCACGGCGGCAGCATCAACGTGACCAGCCAGCCGACCGGCCAACCGGGGGAGGGCCTCACAACCTTTACCATCATTCTCCCGGCCCTACCGGTCAGGGGCTACGAACCGGCCCCGACCAATCCCCGCACTCTCACTTTACCTGGGAAATAAGCCAAATTTTAGAAGGTGTCCGGGGCCAGCGAACCGGGCGCATATGGTATAATCTGGGTCTTATGTATTGCCAGAGGCTAACATTAAAAGACTTCCGAAATTACCGGCGCCTGGACCTACACCTGTCGCCCGGCCTGACTATTTTCCAGGGTGAAAACGCCAGCGGCAAGACAACTTTGCTGGAAGCGGTTTACATCCTGGCGACTACCAAATCGCCCAGGGCCGGGTCGGACCAGGAGTTAGTCAGCTTCGAGGCCGAGGCGGAGTTTGGTGCGCCCGCTTTCGCCCGCCTGGCCGGTACGGTTGACCGCCAGGACGGGGAAATCGAGGCCGAAATCCTGGTCCTACGGGACCAACCCCCCGGCGCGGATAATGCCCAGGCCGGGACCGCCCGCAAGCGTATCAAGGTCAACGGCACGGCCCGCCGCAGTATCGACCTCATCGGTAAAATCAACGTGGTCCTTTTCTCCCCCGAAGACCTCGACCTCGTCATCGGTACACCCTCCCTACGCCGCCGCTATCTCGATGCTACCCTTTCCCAGATTGACCACCGCTATCTGCGCCACTGGCAGGATTACGCCAAGGTGGTGGCCCAACGCAACGGCTTTTTGCGCAATGTGCGCGAACGTCAGAACCAGAGCCGGGGGCGCCTGCCGGGCCGGGATGAAATGAGCATCTGGAACGAAGAACTGGTCAAAAACGGAGCCTACCTGATTAAACGCCGCCTGGAAGCCCTTCAGAGTCTCAACGGTCTGGCAGCAACCACGCACGCCCAGCTTACCGGGCTAAACTCGACGTTGATGCCGGAAGCCGTCAACGGTTTCGAACTGGTCTACCAGCCAAGTTTCGACTTACAGGGAACCAGCGACGAGGCAGCTATCGCGGCCCGCTTCGAGGAACGGCTGAACGAGGTCCGTTCCCAGGAATTACAACGTGGGGTCTCGCTGGCAGGGCCGCACCGGGACGATTTCGCCTTTATGGTGGAAGAAGCGAATATCGCCACCTATGGGTCACGCGGTCAGCAGCGCACCGCCGTCCTCTCGCTCAAACTGGCCGAGGTCGGCTGGATGCAGGCCCAGACCGGCGACCGCCCTATCCTGCTCCTGGACGATATTCTGTCGGAACTGGACGTGCACCGCCGCCAGTACGTCCTCGATACGGTCCAGGCCCGCGCCGACCAGATTTTGATAACCGCGACCGACCTGGCTTTCTTTGGTGACGAGGCCGCTTTGCGCGAGGTCGCCGCGCTTTATCTCGTTGAGGGCGGCTCGGTCAAACGGGTCTAGCACCTGTGTCCTATTACTCCACCTAAAAGTTCTTCAACAACTGCCTACCTGTTTATCCACATACGCGCTATTTTTATATCAAGCAAGGGCGGTCACCTGTCATTCCGAGGGAGGATGTACTAATGAACCAATGTCGAGAAAGTAAACCCGACCGAGGAATCCCTGCGCCAGTGGCGTAAAGCAAGGCCGGTCACTATGCCAGGTTCAACGAGCCTCAGGTCGCAACCTGAGGTTGTCAGGTTGAAGCCTGATTCTGCCTTAAATTTGGGCCAGTCATGGGCTTTACGGTATGCCCCGCACGAGATTCCGTAAGCCGCCAATCGATTGAGGCAAGTCATCTTCCTAAAAGCGGCTTACGGAATGACAGGGGCACGGCTTTAGCCGGACTTAACATCAGGTAACCGGGGAAACCCAATAAAAAAGAGCCATCCCAATCTTATAGTCAGGATGGCTCTTTTCAACTTCAATTTTAAGCCAGAATAAAAGGCAATTAACTTATGGTTAGCGGTCGGCGACGAGGCTGCCCCGCCCAAGCTGGCGATAAGCCCGCTCAAACATCTCGGCGGCGCGGGCCGAATTGCCAATCGCACTCAGGGCGCGGGCGTAGCGGAAGAAAATCCGGCTTAGCAGTTCTTTGGCCTGGGTATGCTCGATGAGCTTGACCGCTTCCTCGAAATAGCTGATAGCTTTCTCGTTGTCGCCCTGGGCTGCCAGGAAGCTGGCCCGGCTACTGAGAGCCCGGCCCCGCAAAGCCGGTTCGAGTTTGTCGAGACCCCGGTCCATCTCGTCGCTAAACTGGCGAGCCTTTTCCAGGTCGTTTTGCTCAAGATAGAGGTCGGCCAGGTACATCGAGGCCACCGTGAGGTCCACCGGGTTATTCTGCTCGACCGCCTGTTGCCGGGCTTTTATAAACTGGGCTTCGGCTTCCTCGAAGCGGCGGGCTTCCAGCAAAATCTGGCCGTATCCCGACCTTAAATCGGTCAACATCTTTACGTCGGCCACGGTCTCATAAAGAGCCAGGCTTTTGGTGGCATAAACCCGCGCCTGGGCCAGGTTCCCGGCCTCCCGGTAAGAAGCGGCCAGGTTCCAGTAGAGCAAGGCTCGCTTTTCCGGGGTCGCGCCGTCTTCGGCCAGTTGTAAGGCCCGCTGGTACATTTCAAAGGCTTCTTTATCGTCGCCAAGCTGGTGCTGAAGCTGGCCTAGCTCCGTAAAGACGGCCAGCCGAAAGTGAAAACCACGCATTGAGCCGGTTTCGATAGTCTGCAAAGCCTGGCGGAGTTGCTCGATAGCCAGGACCGGCTTGCCCTGGCGGATATAGACCAGGCCGCTAAACTGGCGAATCCGGGCCAGCATTTCCAGGTCGGCGGTCTTCTCTGCCAGGTCGCGGGCGGTATCGAGTTCGGCGAGGGCGCTGGTGTAGTCGGCCAGGTCAAGGTTCACCTGGGCCAGGGTGAAATGGTACTGTTTAAGCTGCTCGACGCCCAACTGGCGCACCCGGATTTTGGTCGAAAGGAGATGGCGGGCCTGGTCGAAGCGGCGCTGTTCCCGGAGAATACGCGCTTCGTACATCAGCAAGTCCCAGCGGGCCGGGGAATCCTGGTCCCCCGGTTCTTCGGGCGTGGCTGTGATAGCGGTAGAGGCGCTGGCACCATTGGGCTGGCCGGGATGGACCCCGGTCAAAAGGTAGCCGACCGTGACGTTTAGGCGACGGGCGATATATTCCAGAGCTTTGAGAGAAGGTGTTATTTTACCGCGTTCGATGGAACTGATATAGCTTTTGGAGAAGCGTTCCCCGACCAGGTCTTTCTGACTCAACCCTTTATCGGTGCGAGCTTCACGAATCCGCAACCCAACAATAGGCGCTAAACCTTCCAGGTTAGGAGGCTTTTCGGCGGTCATATTTGGTGTCCCCTTGTTCAGTTTTAATTGGTTAGGCGGTAGACGTTCTTGCCCAGAAACACAATACTGCAGAGATGGAACCTGTCGGTAAATCTATTGTATCATAAAACTGTCGTTTAGCAATAACTTTTCCTTTTCTTTTCTTTGTAACTTCTAAAAGAAAAATATATTAAAACACACCGGAAAGTTCATTCCTGCCTACCTGATTATTGCGTGGTAAAGTCAAATCACCCTGATTTTTATAAAATCCGACCATTAATAGTGAATGTGGTAAAAGAATAATCGGTTCCATCAACAAATAAACTTAATTATAGTTTACCACGGAAAAGAGTGGTGAGTGGACAACCCTCTGGCAAATCTGGGTCGCTGGCCTGCTGCGATAAGTGATAATAAACCGGGCATCCCGCGAGTTGGCAAATAAGCTGATGCCGGACTAAACCCCTGCATATCCCGGCAATCTGTGAATCACTCTTTTTAACTATCATGTGCTATTAAGAGTCGCCTGGCAGACTGAAAAGTTAAGGGGAATTTCATTCAAAAATAAGGTTGGCGATTACAGGTCTTTAATTGATGAAATTTCAAGACGTCCCAGGTATAATAGACTCGCTTTAAGCCGGAATAAATTGTAAAATAGGCTTATCTCTTTGCTGCTTTGGTTTTTCAATTTGCTGTTGGTTATATGTCGGAAAACATGCCAGCCGAAATACTCATAATTGAAGATAACCCCATGAACATGGAACTGGCCCGCGACCTGTTGGAGTCGCGTGGCTACCGGGTCCGCGAAGCGGTGACGGCCCTGGAAGGTATTGAGTCTATCCACGCCAGTCTCCCTGACCTGGTATTGATGGATATTCAACTGCCCGGTATGGATGGTCTGAGCGCGACCCGGCTGCTGCGCCAGGACGAAAACCTTAAAGACCTGATTATCATCGCGCTGACCGCCCACGCCATGAAGGGCGACGAACAAAAGGTTATGGAGGCCGGGTGTAACGGCTACATGTCCAAGCCGATAGATACCCGGCTGTTTCACGCTACTATCGCCCGATTCTTGAAGGAAAAAGAAACCAGGTCTCAGTCCGGTAACGGTATATAAGCCCAGGGTTATCAGGGTTCACAGGGTTAAGTTTGAAAGATTAGTTGGAGTACATATGGATTTATCGGGTCAGAAAATCCCCGCCACTTCTTCCTCTATCACAAATACGGTCGTCGGGACCGGGTATGGCCGGGAAGGTAAACGGTCGAAAGCGCATATCCTGGTGGTGGATGATGTCCCCGCCAACGTCGAACTGTTGGAGGCCCTCCTGATTACCGACGGCTACGATGTGACGACCGCCGCCGACGGTCACGAAGCCCTCGATTTCGTGGCCGAGGATGAGCCGGACCTGGTGCTGCTGGACGTGATGATGCCGGGGATGAACGGGTTCGAGGTTTGCGAACAGCTTAAAGCCGGGGAAACGACTCGTTTTATCCCGGTTGTGCTGATTACCGCCCTGGACGGCCTGGAAGATAAACTGCGCGGTATCGCCGCCGGGGCCGACGACTTTCTGACCAAACCCTTCAACCGCCAGGAGCTTAAAGCCCGTGTCCGTTCGCTCCTGCGTATCCGGCGGCTTCACAACGAGGTCGAGCAAAAACGGCGCGTCCTCTCCCGCCTGCTGAACCGCTATGTCAGCGAGGAAATCGTCAATACAATCCTTGAAAACCCCGAAGAACGGATGCAACTGGGTGGCGAGAAACGCGAAATCGCCATCCTTTTTGCTGACATCCGGGGTTTCACAAGCTTTTCGGAAAACACCAGCGCCGAAAAAGTGGTCGAAACACTCAATGAGTGCTTCCACGATATAACGGAACTGGTCTTCAAACACCGGGGCACTTTTGATAAGTATTTAGGCGATAGCGTCCTGGCCTTTTACGGCGCGCCCATCTCTTACGGTGACGACCTCGAACGGTGTCTGCAAACCGCCCTCGATATGCAAGAGTCTTTCAAACGCATCCGGGAGGGCTGGTCCGACCCCCAGTTAAAGACGCTCGGACTGGGTATTGGCATCAATTATGGCGAAGTAATCGTGGGGAATGTCGGCTCGGAGCGGTTGATGGATTACACCGTAATTGGTGACAAGGTCAATACCGCCCAGCGCCTCGAACAGTCGGCCCAGGGGGACCAGATTTTAATAAGCGAGACGGTCTACAACCTCATGGCGGGCCGGATAAAAGCGACCGAAATTCCGCCGGTCACGGTCAAGGGGAAGCGTGAGCCGGTCCGGGCCTACCTTTTAGAGACTATTTTGTAAGCAACTCGAAGACCGCGGGCGGCCCCTGACCCAACAGCACCAGCACTTCCCCGCCCTGGATTTGCCCCTTTACATCCGGTACCAGCCCGGCCAGAAAGGTGACGGTCGTTTCGTCGGGAACGCCCACTGCCGTGACAATCGCTACCTGGTCGCCCTTCTCGAAATAAATCCCGTACAAATTGTTATAAGCGCGGCTTTCGGTCCAACCTTTGGCCCGCATTACAGCCCGGTAGTAATCGAGGGTATCGACCGGTTGGCCCGTAACTGCGTAAGCCCCGATGACCAGGCCGCTAAGGTCGAGCGCCCCCGGTTTACCGCCCAGCCTTTTTTGCAAACTTTTAATCATATCCAGCGTAAAGTTCAGTTTACGGGCCTCCGGTGGGGCCGGTAACTCCCCGACGACCGGCACGGCCTTTTGGAGGTCGGCAGCGTTTAAAGTCGGGACCGGGGAAGGAGCAGGTGGGGTGGTAACCCCAGCCGTTGCTTTCGGAGTCGGTGAGGTCGGTGGGGTAGTAACCCCAGGTGTAGCGGTCGGGACCGGCAGCGGAGTCGCGGTAGCCGGTTGAGGGGTAACCACAGGTGTGGCTGTCGCCCCTGGGGTCGATGAAGGAGCGGTGTTGGTCGCGGTAGATTCGCCGCATGCCGCCAGGACAGACACCAGCGCCCCTAAACAGACTGTAAAAATAATTTTTTGGAAAAGCTTGCTCACTTCGGCAAATCCCCCGGCACCGCTACTTTTACGTCCGCCGAATCGAATTCGGCGTAATCGTAGGTTGTCGAATAGGTCAGTTTCGCGCCACTACCAATAAAGGTAGCTGCCACCTGGTAGCGGGCAACATTCCCGGTGGCGTCGTCCACCCAGAGGGTGGCCTGGGCCTGGCTGGTCTTATCCCCGGTAAATCCCAGGTAGAGATTGGTAATCGAAAGCGCCCCCAAACCTTCCGGTTGGCCGCTGGACGGCATCAACAGACTGGCGGGAAAGGTCCAGGTGTATTTGCTGGTCTTCAGGCTATCGAGATTTTCAGACCCGGCAGAAGTAAAACCCTGGGACTGGACCAACCCCGGATACGGTCCCGCTACCGCAGGTTGGAGAGGACGCCAGGCCACTAACCCGGTGACACGCTGGAACAACTGGTTCTGGCTGCCGTAAAGCTCGATGGCCTGCTCCTGCCCGGAAACCTTGAGAGTGAGCAACTGGTGAAAGGCCGGGCGTTGAAATTCGCCGCTTCCCGCCGCTTCAAACGCGCTAACGCTGCCGGCGCTATCAAGTTGGCCGCTCTGTTGGAGCCGGTAGCGGAAAGTTTTGGCATCAGTTGAAAGTTTGCTGGTGGCAGCCTGGATTTTTTCTAAAACAGACTTGGCCTGGGTATCGGCGACCGGGGTAGGCGTGGCAGGGACGAGCGTGGGCAGGGCCAGGGCTGTAGCTGTCGGGGCCAGGGCGGTGTCAGCCGAAGGCGAACCCACCGGGGGCGGGCTGGTTAGGCCTGGCAGTATCCCAACCGTAGTTGAAGCCGGTGTAGGCGTCGTAGCAGCCTGGTCAGTACAGGCTGCGGCCAGCCAGAGGAGGCTGACCAGGGCCAGAGTGGGCAAGAGGCCGCGCAGAAGGCCGCCCCGGAGCCCACGCAGGCCGAGTATATTCGAGTTCGGCTTGTTTTTCATAAAAATTATTATAAGCGAGAAAATTCTTTTAGTCATCCACCGCCTGGCCAGGACGGTCAATTTTAATTGACCTTTTATTTTGCCAGGTACGCCACCTCAGTTTTGAAACTGGCACGTTCTTTAGGAATTGGTGTAAATTACAAGGTGCCGCTGTTGCTCTTAAAACCGTATGGTGGCACTTTGTAGACTCTGGTTGCCGGGTTTAATATACCGGCAGCGATAGAAAATCGCCAATCCTATAAACGTAAAGAAGGTTTAACTATGTCTTTGCGTCCTAACATTCTATACTTGAATTCGCACGATACGGGCCGCTATATCCAGCCTTACGGTCACGCCGTGCCGACCCCCACCTTACAAAAGCTGGCCGAAGAAGGCGTTTTGTTTCGCCAGGCTTATTGCGCCAGTCCGACCTGTTCGCCCAGCCGGTCAGCCCTCCTAACCGGGCAGGCACCGCACTCTAACGGTATGCTAGGTCTGGCCCACCTGGGGTTTGCCCTCCACGATTACCGCCAGCATTGGCTCCATACCTTCCGGGCTGCCGGTTATGAAACGACCCTGATCGGCTTGCAACATATAGCCACCGACCCCCAGGTAATCGGCTATGACCGGATTGTCCCGGTACCGGATTTCCATGCCTCCCAGGTGGCCCCTTCTGTGGCCGACTTTTTAAGCCAGCAGCCGAAAGAACCGTTTTACCTGGAAGTGGGCCTGGAGGAAACCCACCGGGACTTCTTCCAGCCGGGCGAAACTGAAGATGCCCGCTACACTTTACCACCCGCCCCTTTGCCCGATGCTCCCGAAATTCGCCAGGACATGGCTGCGTTTAAGGCCAGCGCCCGAAACCTGGATAACGGGGTAAAAACGGTCCTGGAAACGTTGGAGACCAACGGCCTGGCCGATAATACCCTGGTTATTAGCACGACCGACCATGGAATCGCTTTTCCCCGCATGAAGTGTACCCTTTACGACTCCGGGCTCGGCATATCCCTGATTATGCGCGGTCCAGGCGGCTTCCGGGGTGGACGGGTGATAGACGCGCTGGTTTCCCAGGTTGACCTTTTCCCCACCCTTTGTGAACTTCTCGAAATTGAGCGCCCCGCCTGGTTACAGGGCCGCTCCCTGATGCCTCTTGTCCGAGAGGAAACCGAAGAAGTTAACCCGGCAATTTTTGGGGAAATCACCTATCACGTGGCCTATGACGCGCAACGAGCAATCCGCACTCACCAGTGGAAATATATCCGGCGCTTTGATGACAGGGACAGACCGGTGCTGGTCAACATTGATGCCAGCCCCAGCAAGGAATACTGGCTTAAAGATGGCTGGGCCGATAAAAATATTCCAAGCGAACAGCTTTACGACCTGGTATTTGACCCCAACGAAGGTAATAACCTGGCAAACGACCCCCGTTACAGCCAGGTCCGGGACGACTTAAACCGGCGTTTGCTCGCCTGGATGGAGGCCACAGGCGACCCTCTATTGCAAGGGCCGGTCCCCATTCCACCCGGTGGGGTTGGCCTTATCCAGAGCCCCGATGATAGGGATGTGGGCAACAGGGTCAAAAGCATCTTTGACAAAGAAAATCCTCAAAAGTAGCCCGGCCCCTTCGTAGTCCTGGCTAACTTAACCACCAGCGACGGGTGCTGTAAGAAAAATAAAACCGAACCCTTCCGGCAATTCGTTCGTTCTAAATTTTAGAACTTTTTTAAGCTTGCTTTATTTTGGCCGGTTCCCTGGTACTTTTCACCGCTTGACATGCCTCCCTTAGTAGGGTATTTTGTGATTATGACAACTAAACCGGGACACTGGCTCGTTAGTTCGGTTTAATGCGTTTAGCTTTGTAAAAAGGAATATCGTAATTCATGCAGCATCAGAATAAGACCATTCGCTGGCTGGGACAGGCCGTGAGCGCCTTGCTTTTTACCATGCTTTTGAGCGGACTCATCGGTTCGGCCACTCTCCCGGCCAAAGCCGACGATGTCATCCCGACCCCTGAGCAACTTCAAGCCCTGGCCCGCATCAACTATTACCGGGCGCTGGTCGGCGTGCCACCCGCCCGTCTCGACCCTGCCCTGATGCAATCGGCTTCCAGCCATGCGAATTATGTAAAACTAAACGGCTGGGGCGAAACCCACAACGAGACCCCCGGCAAACCGGGCTTTACCGGGGCGGACATGCAGGACCGAGCCGACCATTTCGGTTACCAGGGCTGGGTTAACGAGGATATGGCCGCGATTGGCGACCCGGTGGCGGCGGTGGATGGCCTGATGAATACGGTGTCGCACCGCACCCCTATCCTGGAACCGGCCTATACCGATATTGGTTACGGCTTTGCGACGGGTAAAAACGCGGTGGACGTTATTTCCTTTGGCTCGACTACCGGCAAGTACACTTTTAACCCGCCGGTCATCCAGTTCCCGCCCGACAATTACGGCAGCTTTGGCACGACCTTCTGGGGAGAAAGCCCGAACATCTTTAGCGGCGTGTCCTTCCCGATTGGCAACCCGGTTACCCTGACCTACCGGGGCACCGGCAAAATGGCCCTGGTCCCGGAAGAAAGCAAACTGGTCGGCCCGGATGGCGCGCCCATTGACTCGGTTACGACAGTCGGCACCACCTACACCACCCGCGCCACCTATATTATCGCCGCCCGCAAACCGCTGGCGAAAAATACAACCTATACCGTCACCATGACCTATACGATTGACGGCAACAAACAATCCCGGACCTGGTCCTTCACGACCGGGCCGCTCCCGGCAGCGGGAACGACTCCCACCCCCACAACAGGTACGACCCCTACGACCAGCCCAGGCACGACACCTTCTCCGTCTCCGACGGCGACGCCCACCCCGACCCCGCCTGTGACCCCCAAACTGGCCCCGCTACCGAGCGGATTAGCCAAGGCCCCGGCGGCTATTGGTGACCTCTGGCGTAAGGTAGATGGTTCGGTCGGCCAGAACCAGGCGACCCGGACATGGCTTTACGGCCCGGACGTGAACAAGACCATGACTGAGAGTTACTCGGAAAGTCCGTCCACCAAACGGAGCGTCTGGTATTTCGATAAAGCCCGCCTGGAAATTACCCAGCCGAGCGCCAACGCGACCGCCGATTGGTACGTCACCAGTGGTTTATTACCAAAAGAGATGATGAGCAACAAAATCCAGGTCGGCAACAACAACTTTATGACCGGCCCCGGCCCCGCCAACGTGGTTATCGCCGGGGATGTTACCAACAACCCCAACGCTCCGACCTATCAAACCTTTAGCAAGATTGCCTCGCTCAACAACGACAAACGCGCCCCTAGCCGGATAGGTGTGCTGGACGGGGAGATGCTGACCCTGGGCGGCCAGGTTGTCTGGGAAAATCCCCCGGCCAACGTGCGGTACGCCTATTATGACCCGACCATGGGCCACAATATCGCGGATGTCTTTATGAATTCGTTCAAGACCCTGCCGCGCGACTGGCTCTACATCGTCGGGTTGCCCCTCTCCGAGCCGTACTGGACCAGGGTAAAGGTCAAGGGGGTCGAGCGGGATGTGCTGGTGCAGGTCTTCGAGCGGCGTGTCCTGACCTATACCCCGACTAACGCGCCCCAGTGGCAGGTCGAAATGGGGAACGTGGGGCTGCATTACCAGCTTTGGCGCTACGGCGGCAACAGCACGGTAACAGGCACTAACCCGGAGGCAACCACCAGCACGCTCACGGGCAACTAATCCCGAAATAAAAAAGAAGCCTTCTCTCGCGGGAAAAGGCTTCTTTTCGTTTTATATTACTGGGTTACCCGCACCGCCAGGGGCCGGATTACCGGGACATCGCCACGCTGGCTGGCCGGGACCGGCGCGCCTTTGAACTCGATTATATTACCCGGTTGGAGCGATTCAAAAGTGCCGGTGGAACCATCCTCCAGGGCCAGGTTGGGGTTCTGGGAGAAGTCCACCAGGTAGGTCTGGCCGAACTGGTCGTACTGTTTCACTTCCTGGGCAATCACCATTTTGGAGGTCGCGCCCTGGTTCTCGACCACTTTCAGCACCAGGTAAAGGGTGTTGGCGCTGCCATCGGTAACCGTAACCGAAACGAAGCCCTGAAAACCGCCGTCACTGGTGGCCGTTGTGAAACTGTAGGGATAGGGGTAGGGATTTTCAGCGCTATCAACCCTGGCGATAGAGGTTTTCAGGGAAAACTTACCTGCCGCGTCGGTCTTAACCTTACCGTGTTCGACCGCGGGGTTCTGGACCCCGCCCAGCAGGGTAACCTCGGTATTCGGCGGGAAGTTGGTCCCGCTGACGGTAAACTCGGTGCCAAATTTAACTGCGGTCTGTGAAACGGACAGGGTGGCTTTAGCGGCATCCTGGACCCGCAAAGTGATAGTGCTGGCGGTGCCGTTCGCCGAAGTAGTTACCACGAAAGTAAGGTCGCCGGGCTGGTAAGAGGTGCCATCGGGTTGTTTGTCCAGCCTGACCACCCTGGAAAATTGCCCCTTGGCGTCAGTAACCAGGCTGGCAATGGAAAAAGTCTTATCCTGGGTTTTGCCCTCAAGCTTGAGGGGAGTATTGGCCGAAAAGTTGGTGCCACTCAGGGTGACCTGCCCGCCAACCGCGACATTGGTATCCGACAATTGCAAGACCGGCGTTTTAGTAGCGGGTGTTCCCTGGGGAGCGGTCGAAGGGGTCGGTAGATTGTCCGTAACCGGGACTTTCGTTAAAGATGGCGCTGTCACCGGGACTGCAGTCGCGGTGGGGCGAACAGTCGCCACAGGTAAAGGTGTAGGGGTCGATGGGGCAACCGTCACGGCGCTGGTAGCTGTGGCTGCCGGTTGGGCCGGGGTGGACGGGAGGGTCGCGGTGGCGGTTGCATCGCCACATGCCGCCAGCAACAACATGGCGACCAGGCTCAAAGATAAAACCAGGCAGGTTTTTAATATTATATTTTTTGTTATAGAACCCAGTGGCATCATGCCCTCCTTAGGTGATTTGTTTATTTTAGTTTGATAAAAGTCCGATAATAGGGTCTGTCAATTTAGAATAATGCCGGAAATACCGGTTTTGTTACGCCAGGGTCACAAAGGGCCGTATTTTCAGGCCACAACCTTTCGAAGGATACGACCCTGGCCTGTAAAAAGCTGTGATAAAACCCACTTTTTCGCAAACCTGAAACTTTTATAGGCCAGGATTGCATATATGTTTGTGAACGACCTTTATTGGCCCGGCCAACCGGGTAATTTTCCCGGAGAACCGGGCGTTAAAGGTTTATAAGAATCGGCAAAACTGAACAGACCAGGCGAGATAGTGTTGAAAGAAAATCTATTAAACGAAGAAGAAATAGTCCGTTTGGCCCGGCGGGGAGACCAGGAAGCCTTTCACCGGTTGGTCGAGGAATATTCCAGCCTGGTCGAACGCACCGTCCGGGTGCTGGTTTACGACCGGGCCGACCTTGAAGATACCGTGCAGGAGGTCTGGCTCGATGTCTGGCGTGGCCTGCGTGGGTTTGAGACGGGAAAACCGTTCAGGCCCTGGCTGCTGGTAATCCTGGCGAACCGTTGCCGCCAGCGCGGGCGAAAAACGCGCCTGGCAACGGTCGCCCTCGACCCTGAGACGGTCGAAGAAGTGGCCGATGTTAAACCGGACGTGCCGGCCCAGGTCCTGGAGCATTTTTCCTTTGCCGACTTAAAAGCCGAGTTAAACCATCTTCCCGCCAACCAGCTTGAATTGATTGCCCTGCGCTTTTTTGCCGACCTGGAGCTGGAAGAAATCGCCCGGCTGCTGCAACAACCGCTGAGTACGGTTAAGTCGCGGCTCTACCGTACCCTCAACACCCTGCGCCAAACCTACCACAAGTCGAACCCGCGCTCAGACCGGCCCCAGGTTTAACCTCGCCTGGAAATCGTTAAATTGGAGAAAGAAATGCCCGAAAGAATTACCGGGGAACCGGACCAGTTTGAAGAAATTTTGAAGGAATATTGCGAGGAGCGCTTTGGTAAAGAACGCCCGGTCGAGGTCGTCTGGAACAAGTTGCTGCCCGAATTGGACCCTACGGAAGCACCGGAAACCGGCGATGAAGAAGAAAAAACCTCTATTTTTCAAGCCGGACCACCCCGGCTACTTCCGGCCAACAAACCCGGTCAAAAAACAACCTGGCGGCAGCGAGGCCCGTTCGCGCTGGTCGCCGCCTTAGCCATAACGGCTATCGCGGGCCTGGTTGTAGTCGCGCTGGTGCTGGCAGCGGCCCAGGGACAAGGCGGTCAGAAGACGAGTGTGGCCGGGAGTACGCCGAGCCCAAAAGCGGTGCCAACCCTCACCCCGGCACCCAATTCGTTTGACCTGACCTATCCCGGCGCGACCCGCCTGGCCCCAAACCCAAGCGACCCCTGGCCGACCGGCAAACTGGATATGTCCGGTAAGACCGAGGAAATCCAAAAAATGGCCCTGGCTACTTCCGACAACTATACAAAAGTAGTCGAATATTATCGCCAGCTTTTGACCAAAAACGGGTTTGATATTTACGCCTCGGAAGAAAATGCCGGGTTATGTGAAAAACCGCCCTGCCCCACCATAACCAACCTCGCAAGCCGGAAAGGTGAGCAGCAAATCGGCCTGATGATTCTGAGCCCTCAAAGCTGGCTGCCCTTGAGTCTTTCAACTTATGGAACCCTGGCAGCCCAGGCCAAAGACACCGATAACATCGTGATGATTACGGTGACCGGCCCTGGAAATGCCTCAGCTCTTGGTAATAATACGGCTGTCCCTGTTAGCTCACCACCCGCCACTGTATTGGGTGACGTGGAACCGGCAGTTACGGCTACTCCTGATGCGCCAACGACCCCCGAATCTCCGGTAGTAACTGTCACCAATCCGGATGGAACTCCGGCGACCATCCCGGCGGGTTATCCCGATTTGATTTATCCGGGCTCCAAACAACTCAACCTGAAAGAAACTGGCCCCTGGATTTCCGGGCAACTCGACCTGACCGGAAAAACACCGCTCGGAAGAATGGCCTTATCTTCCCCGGACGGCTACACCAAAATTATCAACTATTACCAGCAGCTTTTAACTGAGGCGGGGTTCAAAATAACCATGCCCAAGGATGTCCCGGTCACCTGCGACGCCAAAGCCACAACCTGTTATGTTCCTACCGGGGCCATCCAGCATTTTATTGCCACCAAAAGTTCATTGCATATTGAGATAATGACCTTTGAGGCCAAAGACTGGAACTCGGCCCCGGTAAAGCTGGTAACTCAGTTAAACCTGGACGGCCAGATTTCTCCACCCGATACGCTGGTTTTGATAACTCTCGCCAGCGATAACTAGGCCACTGAGTAGAGGAACGGCCCTGCATTTAACCGGAGCAGGGCCATTTTTATTGCCAGGATTATCAAGAATAAGCATCTTTCTAAGTTGACAAAAAAGCGGTTTAGGCTTATCTTTTCACCATACAATATTTGTTTTCACATTGTGGAAATACTTTTGGGAATTCTGGTCTGCTAAATGCTGAAAAAGACGTAGAGGATTGACAGGGTAAAAGCGGCCCGGCTAAACTTGTTTACAGCTATAAAAAAATAAAATTTGGAGAGAAACCAAGTGACTCAACCAAGTGAAAATTTACTGGATTTGCTAAAAACGGGTGAGGAAAATCAGCCCGCCCTGGTCGCGCCCGGACGGCCCGACCTGACCTACGGTCAGTTGCGCCGGAATATCGAAACGCTGGCCGCCCAACTCAACAGCTTCGGCCTGGGCCGGGGCGACCGCATCGCGATTGCCATGCCCAACGGCCCGGATATGGTCCTGGCCTACTTCGGGGCCGCCCTCGCCGCGACCGCCGCGCCGCTCAACCCCAAGTACAAACAGGAAGAATTCGCTTTCTACTACGAGGATACCCAGGCTAAAGCCCTGATAACCCTGCCCGGCACCCTCGAACTGGCCCACGCCGCCGTTCTCCCCGGCATGGCAATAATCGAGGCCATCCCGAATGACGACGGCACTTTACGCTTTGAGCTTAAAAGCGGTGGCGGCGAAGCCCGGCCTGTGGAATTGGCCCAGGCCGATGATGTTGCCATGATTTTACATACCAGCGGCACCACCAGCCGCCCCAAGCGCGTACCCATCCGGCACCGTAACATGGTCGCCTCCGCCGGAAACATCGGCGGAACGTACCAGCTTGGCCCTTCCGACCGCGCCCTCTGTGTGATGCCGCTCTTCCACATTCACGGTATCGTTGCCTCGATGCTCTCGACCCTCGCCAGTGGAGGCACCCTGATTGCACCCCAGAACGGTTTTAACGCCCTCGAATTCTGGAACATAGTCGATACCTATAAGCCGACCTGGTATTCGGCGGTCCCGACCATGCACCAGATGTTACTGGCCCGCTCGGACCGCAACCTGGAAGTGATAAAGGCCAACCCCTTCCGCTTTATCCGGTCGAGCAGCGCTTCTTTGCCGCCGGTCGTTATGGAGAGAATGGAAGAAGTCTTTGGCGCGCCGGTCCTCGAATCCTATGGTATGACCGAAGCCACCCACCAGATGGCCTCCAACCCGCTTCCGCCCAAACCGCATAAGGCCGGGACGGTCGGCTACGGCTTTGGTGTCGAGGTTGCCATCATGGACGAAGTGGGCAACCTGCTGGCGCAGGGGGAAATCGGTGAAGTCGTTATTAAGGGCAAAAACGTGGTGGACGGCTACGAAAACAACCCCGAAGCGAACGCCAAAGCCTTTACCAACGGCTGGTTTCGCACTGGAGACCAGGGCCGGATGGATGCCGATGGTTACCTGGCCCTGACCGGACGCCTCAAAGAGTTGATTAACCGGGGCGGCGAAAAAATTTCGCCCCTGGAAATTGATGATGTGCTGCTGCGCCACCCGGCGGTGGCCGAGGCGCTGGCTTTTGCTGTCCCGCACAAGTCGCTCGGCGAAGATATTCACGCGGCGGTGGTCCTGAAAGGCCCTGTCACCGAAAGCGAGTTGCGCAATTATGCCGCCGGGCTGCTGGCCGAGTTCAAAGTGCCGCGCAAGGTCCATATCCTGCCGGAACTGCCCAGGGGCGCGACGGGCAAACTCCAGCGTATCAATATGGCGCAACTGCTCAACCTCAAGGAAAGCTAAAAACAAAAGCTAAAAACAAAAGCTAGTCATAAAGACTGGAATAGCTAAAAGAGAGTTAGCATGAGAATTTGCATTGTCGGGGCCGGGGCGATTGGCGGCTACATGGGCGCGAAACTGGCCCTTGCCGGGGAAGAAGTGACCCTGATTGCGCGGGGCGCTCACCTGGCTGCTATCCAGCAAAACGGCCTGACCCTGATTTCGAAGGACGGCACCGAGCAAACCGTTACGAATGTTCGCGCCACCAGCGACATGTCCCAGGCCGGGCCGCAGGACGCCGTGGTTGTCGCGCTCAAAACCCACAGCCTGCCGGGGGTCGCCTCGGCTATGCGAGCGCTCTACGAGAACGATACCCTGGTGGTAGCCGCCCAGAACGGGATTCCCTGGTGGTATTTCCGGGGCGTAGATGGCCCCTACCGGGATTACCGTATCAAGTCGGTGGACCCGGACGGCCTGATTGAAAAAAATATCGAGGTGGCACGGGTTATCGGGTGCGTGGTCTACCCGGCGGCGGAAATCCCGCAACCGGGGGTAGTCCGCCATTTGGAAGGTGACCGCTTTTCGCTCGGTGAGCTTGACGGCAGCAAGAGCGACCGCCTCAAACGACTGGCTCAGACCTTCAACGGAGCCGGGCTTAAAGCGCCTATCCGCAGCAATATCCGGTCGGAATTATGGATAAAGCTGTGGGGCAACCTGGCCTTTAACCCGATTAGCGCCCTGACACGGGCCTTTTTATCGGATATAACGGCCTTTCCGCTTACCCGCGACCTGGCCCGCCAGATGATGACCGAGGCCCAATCCATTACTACAAAACTCGGCATTGACTTTGGCATCAGCCTGGACCAGCGTATCGAAGGGGTGGCGAACGTCGGCGCGCACAAGACCTCGATGCTGCAGGACATCGAAACCGGGCGGCCCACCGAGATTGATGCTATCCTGGGCGCGGTGGCCGAACTTGGCCGCCTGACCGGTACACCCACGCCCAACATTGATGCCATGTATGCCTGCGTTAAATTGTTGGAGAAGAAAGTAGTCAGGGGCTCGTAGCCCAGCGCCAGTAATCAGTAAACAAGCAGAAAACCGGTTACTGGGGACAAAGCTGATTATTTACGAACTAAAGCAGCAATTAAAAATTGATAATTTTAGCAGGTAAGTGTCGGTCAGCAGTTATTAAAAGAAAACTGGCTACTGACCTCTGACTACTGAAAAAGGAAAGCGAAAAAATGACAACAATTGACACCCGCGAACTGGCCCTCGAAATGATGGCCGCCCGCACCGCCGGAAAAGCGGTCGAGAGCCGTCCTTCGTCCCGCGATAGCGAGTTTGACCTCCCGGCGGCTTACAAGGTCGAAACCGAACTGGCCGAACTCCGCCGGGCGGAAGGCCACAAGACCACCGGGCGCAAGATTGGCTTTACCAACCGGGCGGTCTGGCCTAAACTCGACCTCGACACGATTGTCTGGGGCTATGTCTTCGACGACACGGTCCATTTCGCTTCCGGCAACCATTTTATCTTGCCGATTGGCAACCTGGTCGCCCCTCGCATCGAGCCGGAGATTATGTTCAAGCTGAAATCCGACATAGACCTCGAAACCGCCTCTGACCCGGTAAAAGTCCTGGAAGCGGTTGAGTGGATGGCCCTGGGCTTTGAAATCGTGGATTGCCCTTACCCGAACTGGCGTTACCGCCCCGCCGATATGGTCGCGGCTTTCGCTTTCCACGGCGCCCTGGTTATAGGCGACCCTCACCCCTTGAAGAACCTGCCCCAACTGGCCGAGCAATTCGCAAACTTCAAACTTAAATTGTTGAAGAACGGCGAGACGGCAGCGGAAGGCGGCGGCAAGAACGTTTATGACAGCCCGGCCCTCTGCCTGGGCCAACTTGCCCGCACCATCGCCGCCCAATCGGGCGTGGACCCGCTCGCAGCCGGGGAGATTATCTCATCGGGGACCCTCACGGACGCCCAACCGGTCGCGGTCGGCGAGGAATGGGCCGCCATCACCGAGGGCCTGAATGTGCCTTCGATTTCCATCAAGTTTGTCAGTTAGGCTGCGCGGAAAGGAACGAATTATGACTCAAACAAGTACCAAGTTACCGGCAGGCATGGAGATTACCGGCCAGATTACCCCGGAATTCGCCGAAATCCTGACGCCGGAAGCCCTCGAATTTGTGGCGAAACTGGCCCGGACCTTCCAGCCGCGCCGGGAAGAACTTCTCAATCGCCGCAAGGAGCGCCAGGCCCGGATTGATGCCGGGGAAATGCCCGATTTCTTGCCCGAAACCGCCGACATTCGCAACGGCGACTGGACCTGCGCCTCGATTCCCGCCGACCTCATGGACCGCCGCGTTGAGATTACCGGCCCGGTTGACCGCAAGATGATTATCAACGCCCTGAACTCCGGCGCGAAAGTTTTCATGGCCGACTTCGAGGATGCCAACTCCCCGACCTGGGATAATAACATCCAGGGGCATATCAACTTGCGCGACGCTATCAACGGCACCATCACCTTTGCCAACCCGGACGGCAAAAAATACAGCCTCAACCCACAGACCGCAACCCTGCTGGTCCGGCCTCGCGGCTGGCACCTCTTTGAAAAACATGTCCTGCTGGACGGCCAACCGGTGTCGGGCGGTATTTTCGATTTTGGCCTCTATTTCTTCCACAATACCAAGAATTTACTCGCAAAAGGTTCCGGCCCCTACTTCTACCTGCCCAAGATGGAGAGCCACCTGGAAGCCCGCCTCTGGAACGACATCTTCAAGATGGCCCAGGACGAACTCGGCGTGCCACAGGGCACCGTCCGGGCAACGGTCCTTATCGAAACCATCCTGGCGGCCTACGAGATGGAGGAGATTCTTTACGAGTTGAAAGAGCATTCGGCAGGCCTGAACTGCGGGCGCTGGGACTATATCTTCAACACCATCAAGAAATTCCGCAACAAACCGGACTTCTGCCTGCCCGACCGCGCCCTGGTGACAATGACCACTCACTTCATGCGCTCGTACTCACTGCTGGTCATCCAGACCTGCCACAAGCGCAACACCTTCGCAATGGGTGGGATGGCAGCCCAGATTCCGATTAAGAACAACCCCCAGGCCAACGCGGAAGCCTTTGCCAAGGTCCGGGCCGACAAGGACCGCGAGGCCAACGACGGGCACGACGGTACCTGGGTCGCTCACCCCGGCATGGTGGCCCTGGCGATGGAGGCGTTCGATGCCGTGATGAAGACGCCGAACCAGATTGACCGCAAACGCGAGGACGTGAAAGTGACCGCCGCCGACCTGGTGACCTTCCCGGACGCTACCGGCAACATCACCGAAGGCGGCTTGCGGACCAACATCAGCGTGGCGATTCAGTACGTGGAAGCCTGGTTGCGCGGCCAGGGCGCGGTGCCAATCTTCAACCTGATGGAAGATGCCGCCACCGCCGAGATTTCGCGCTCGCAGGTCTGGCAGTGGATTCGCCACCCCAAAGGCGTCCTGAACGATGGTCGCAAGGTGACGGTCGAACTGTTCCGGACCCTGATGGCCGAGGAGATGGAAAAAATCAAGGAGATGGTCGGCCCGGAGCAGTTTGAGAGTGGCAAATACGGCCTGGCCCGCGACCTGGTGGACCAGATTACCACCAGCGAGGAGTTCGCCGAGTTCCTGACCCTGCCCGGCTACCGCTACCTCGACTAGGCACCAGGGCTAATGCCAGCACCTTTTTATAGAACCATTTAGCAACAAAAAGACAAGCCTTGCTGATAAAGCGGGCTTGTCTTTTTAATATCTTGAAAACCTATAATTCTCGTCCGAAAAACGCCAGGAGGCGACTGGTATACTCCTGCGGGTCTTTCTCGTAGGCGAGGGCGTGGGTCGCGCCCGGCACAATCCAGAGATCGGCGTTATCCCCGGCGGCTTTTTTCATTTCAACCGAATCGGTGTAGGGAGCAGTCTGGTCCTTGTCCCCGTGAATCAACAAAATGTGGCGGTTGCCGAGATGCCTGACCGCCTCGACAGGCCGCACTTTGTTTATGTCAAGCCCGGTCAGGAAGGTGGCGGCGGTTTCTATTCCCGGCAAAAGCAACGGTTCGAGTGGGGGTTCGAGATAACCGGAGAGGGCCAGGTCGAGGCGTGGCCCCAGGTCGGCGAAGGCCGAGTCTGAAACCATGGCCTTTACATCGTCCTGGCTAAAGGCCAGCAGTCCGGCTACTGCCCCCAGCGAATAGCCGAGCATACCCATGTGTCCGGCCTGGTAGCCCTGCTTTTTGAGGTATGTTACCGCCCCGGCCACGTCGCGCTGCTCGTAATAGCCAAAAGTGTAATTCTGGCCCGCCGTCTCGCCGTGACCCCGAAAGTCGAACAGCAGCACATTGTAGCCGTTTTTCGCCAGGACTGCTCCGAAAGGAAGGTAAGAGCCGCGATTCTGTCCTTTACCGTGTAAAACGATTATAACCTTATCGCTCGGTGTGGTCGCCGGGACGAACCAGCCTTTGACCGCCAGGCTATCTTCCGCCGCCGGAAAGGAAACCTCGCTATATTTCAACCCGTAAGCCGCCGGGGTTTCTTCCGCAGTCCAGGGAGTCGGGCTTTTTAATAAGAACTGGGCGAAAAGGACCGAGAACAGCGCGTAAAGACCGATTAAAAATATTACAACGGTAAAAACAAGGAGGCGCAAAACCCACCAGACGCGCAACCCCTTCCTGGGAACCGTTCCGGTAGCCTTTTTATTTTGAAAACCTTTTATAAAGTTAGAAAAATCCATGCGCCTTAAAGTTTTACCCCGTTAATTGGAACCTAGCTACAAACAATTCCAGAAATAGCCTAACTGTTCCCGGTGGACCGGACACTGAATGATATAACTGCACCCCGAATCGCCAAACAAAACAGGCAAATTGCCTTGCGAGTCGAGTTGAAAGACCACCTGCATCTGTTTCCGGCAGCGAGGACAGGCATAATATTCCGCTAATTGCATCCAATGCGGCCAGCCGCCCAGTTTATCCCCCAGTTCGGGATGAGGCCACAAACCGTACCAGGGGTCTTCTAACTCGCCATAGTCATTTCTGAGTTGGCCCCAGGCCGCCCGCTGGCTATCGGTTAAAATAACTTCCGGGTTGTTCCCGAACTCGGCAAATTCGGGGAATTCCTCAAGAGGCTCCCAGGCACTAATAGTGCGGGCGGGATAGGCCTCCGTGGAATCCGGCCCGCTTGCTTCTGCGTCAGGGGTGTTTATGCCATCCGGGTGTACCAGGCGAACCAGGCGGGTATTCGCAAAAGGCAGGGGGTCAAAACATTCCAAACAGTAAAACAATTGTAAAAGCCCGCTGTCGCCAAAATTTGCTTTCGCTTCGCGTGGAACCATAGCGAGATTCAACTGGAAAAAGAATTGGAGTAGCCCAGCACAATTGCCGCAGCGAGGCCAGGCTTCGCCATGAGCCAGCCAGGGCACCCCGGCAAATTTGGAGACGGTTAAGCCGCCATCCTCTTCCTGGGTTACGGGAAAATAAGTCGTTTTTGTCAGGCTCCTGAAACTCTCTAAAGAAAGATTAAATTCTTCTTCCGAACTAACCATGACATTTCCCTGGTTGAAAGACTAATAACTTCCAACTTATAGCTTTCAAGCAATTATCTGGCCGCGTCCTTTTGTGAAATATAGCTATTTCGGGCCAATTTTTTTCTCTAAAACAAAACCCCACCGGCACAGTTACGGACCGGTGGGGTTCTTGCACAGTATAGTAAGAGCAGCGCTATTTAACAGCCGTGGCCGTGCCGCCGTCTACCACTTCCGGCAGCATTCCCGCGCCCGGTTGCAGGAGGCCGCTCGCGCTGGCCCGCAGCCTTTCGAGTTTGACCGGGGTATACTTGAATTCCGGCGTACCCGTGCGGGTATCGGTCGCGGTGCTGGTGATAGCCGCCGTCGGGGCTTCGCGGAACATCCAGGGCATATAGCCGAGACCGTCCGGTTGAGCGATGGTCGGTTTCACTTTAACTTCCAGCGAACCCCGCGCCGAGGTGATGCGGACGATATCCCCCGCCGACAGACCCCAGCGGGTCATATCGCCCAGGCTCAGTTCGAGTTCCGGTTCGGGGTCAATCGCGTCCAGGACATAGTTGCGGCGCGACATGTTGCCGGTGCGGTCGTTACCCCAACTGGTCCGGCCCACGCACAGAACCAGTTCATCGGCTTCCGGCAGCGCCCGGTCGGCGACATTGGCGGCCACGAATTTAGCCTTGCCGCTTTCGGTCGGGAAACCATCCTTGAACAGGATAGGCGTCCCATCTTCCTGGGCCCCGTCCGGCGTGACCGGCCACTGCAACCCGGCCCGTTCCATCGTCATCGGAGCCATGCGGTTGTAGACCAGGCCCGGCTTGTAGGTCATGTAGCCGCGACCCCGGTCGAGCTTGTCGTAGCGGACGCCGCTGTAGAGCGGGTTGACCCGGCTGATTTCTCCCATAATCTCGGAGGGATTCTTGTAGGTGGTCGGAGCCCCGGTCTTCTCCATAATTTCGGTGAAGATTTTCCAGTCGGGACGGGCGAAACCGGGCGAGGCAACAGCCTTGCGGAAGCGGCTGACCCGGCGTTCGGTATTGGTGAAGGTACCGTCTTTCTCGGCATGACCACCGGCAGGCAGGACCAGGTCGGCAAAGCGGGCCGTTTCGGTCAGGAACAGGTCTTGCACCACCAGGAAGTCGAGTTTTTCGAGACCGCGCTGGACCAGTTGCAGGTCGGAACCGGCCAGCATCGGGTTCTCACCGGCGATATACATCATCTTGAGGGAACCGGCTTCGGCGGCTTTGAACTGCTCCATATAGGTCAGGCCCGGTTTTTCCGGCAGGCGGCCATTCGAGCGGCCAAACCAGGCGGTTTCGAGAGCGGCCCGGCCTTCCGCGCTGCTGACCGGGACATAACCGGGCAGGTAGTCCGGCAGACAACCCTGGTCGGCGCTACCCTGGTCGTTAGCCGAGTCGCGGACACCGTTTAGGCCCGCGCCCTGGCGGCCCAGGTTACCGGTTAAAAGGGCCAGGTTGGCGAGGGCGTGGACATTATCAACGCCGTTCGACCACTGGGTAACGCCGGTCCCGTAGATGATAGCCGAAGGACCAAAGAGGCCGGTTGCTTCGTCACGTTTACCGGTCGCATTGGCGGTCGCGCCGCTAACCGCCATACCCTGGGCATAGGTCCGGGCCGCTTCCAGCAACAGTTCGACCGGGATACCGGTCACCTGGCTGGTCTTTTCAGGGGTCCACTCGGCCAGCGAAGCCTGCCACTCGGCCAAACCGTCCACTTTCGCATCAATAAAGCTGCTGGCGTGCAGGTTTTCATTCAGGATGATATGGGCAAGGCCGTTATAGAGGGCCGCGTCGGTGCCGGGCCGGATTTGAAGCCAGAGCGAGGCCCGCTCGACAAAAGCTACCCGGCGCGGGTTGACCACGATGGTCGCCACCTTGCGCCGCTGAATGGCCTCTTGCAGCAGGTAAGCCATCACGGGCGCGGTCGTATCGAGGTCGGCCCCGGTGATGAAGTAGCACCCGGCGTAGTCCTTGAGGTCCTGGATGGTGTTGGTCATCGCGCTGACGCCCAACTGCTCCTGCAAGGCCACGATAGAGGCGGCCTGGGTAAAGCGAATCGGGCTGTCAATGTTATTCGAGTTTTGCAGGCCGCGAGTCAACTTTTGCAAGAGGTAGTTTTCTTCGTTGGAGAGCTTGCCGCTGGCGATGGCGCCGAACTGCTCGCCTTTGTACTGGCCCAACTTGTTGCGCAGGATGTTGTAGGCTTCGTTCCAGGAGATTTCGACAAACTGGTTGTCCTTGCGCAGGAGCGGGGAGGTAAGGCGGTCACGGCTATTGATGTACTGGTAGCCGTAGCGGCCCTTGACGCAGGAGCGAGCATCACTGACGCCGGTGCCTTCCGCGAAGGTAACCTTTTCGATGAGGCCGGTGTTCTGCTCGGCTTCAAAGTTCATCTGGCAACCGACCGCGCAATAGTTGCAGGTGGTCGGAGTGCGCTGCATGGTCCATTGCAGACCGTTGTTTTCGTACTGGACGTGCATCAAGCAGCCGACCGGGCAGACTTCCACGCACATGCCGCAACTGGTGCAGGGCGACTTGGTTAGGTCTGACCCCCAGGCCGAATCGATGTAGGTGGCGATACCCCGGTTGACAAAGGCCAGGGCGTGCGCCCCGATGAGTTCGTCGCAGACCCGGACGCACTGGCCGCAGACCACGCAGCGGTCGCGTTTGATAAGGATGGCCGGGCTCAGATAGTCCTGCTCGAACCACTGCTTCTCGCGGGCCATCCGGTTTTCGGTCATGCCGTAGTGCCAGGTGGCATTTTGAAGGTCGCAAGCCCCGGAAGCGGGACAAATCGGGCAGTCCAGCGGGTGGTCTACCAGCAGCGACTCCATGATAAACTTTTTGACTTCGCGGACTTCTTCGTTGGAGTTCTCGGTAAAGGCGACCATGCCGTCTTTGCACTCGGTCGCGCAGGCAATATCGAAACCCAGGCCCCACTTGCTGACCACGCCGACCGTACACATACGGCAGGCCCCGAACGGGCGCATATCGGGATGGGCGCAAAAGTTGGAGATGTAGATACCCGCCGATTTGGCGGCCTGAATCAGGAAGGTGCCTTTTGGTACAGTAACATCTATATCGTCAATCGTTACCTTTATACCGTCCGCCATCTACTTCAAGCTCCTTATAGTTCCAGCTTCAGATTGTAAGCTCGTTTTGGTAAGCTCAAGCTCTTTAAGTTATATCGAGTATTCAACCGTACCCGTTTTTGTTCCCTGGTCCACGTTCTCCGTTCAACGTTGTTTCGTTAAACGTTAAACGATGTGTTCTTATTGCGGGCCGCCCGGCAAGGCCAGTTCGTAGACATCGCGACCGCCGTGTTTCCCGCTGAAGTCGTGAGAGGCTTCCACACCGTACTCCCAGACTTTGGCCGGGGCGTGTTCCATCGGGCAAACGTTAGCCTTGCAAAAACCGGAGCGGATGTGCTGGTAAAGCTCTTCCTTAAATTCAGGGATAGCCAGCATATTCAGGACCGGCAGCGGGGCCGCCTGGCCCAGACCGCAGATGGAATGCTCGATAACCATCTTGCTCAAACCTTCCAGTTTGGCAATATCGGACTCTTTGCCGTCCCCGTTCTTAATCCGCCACAACATCTCGGTCAAACCCTCGCAACCAATCCGGCAGGGGATACATTTACCGCAGCTTTCGTCCCGGTTGTAACGCAGGATGTAGTAACAGGCGTCCACTATACACTGCTGGTCGGTATAAGCGGTCAGGCTGGCGCTGCCGAGCAGGTTGGCGTATTGCTTCTGCCCATAGGTGTCAATGTCGAACATGATGTCGAACATCGAGGCCGGCCAGGAACCGCCCGAAACCGCCCCGGTCTGGACCGCCCGGATGGGGTGGGCCGGGTCGGCGGGGCCGCCACCGACGATTTCAATCGCGTCACGGGTCGGGCCGCCAAAGGGGATTTCGGCCAGGCAGGTCCGCTTGAAAGGGCCGGAGAGCGAAATTACCTTGGTGCCTTTGCTCTTGGCCGAGCCGAAACTGGCGTACCAGGCCCCGCCCCGCAACAGGATGACCGGGGCGTTGTTAAAACTTTCCACGTTGTTGACCAGGGTCGGCTGGCCCCACAACCCGGCTTCCGCCGAGCGGGGCGGTTTCACACGAGGCATCCCGCGAGTGCCCTGGATACCGTACATCATCGCGCTGGCTTCGCCCGAAATATAGGCCCCCGCCGCGATAATCACTTTCACGTCACAGGTAAAGCCGGTGCCAAGAATGTTCTCACCGAGCAGGCCCATTTTGCGGGCATCCTCGACGGCCTTGCCCATCCGTTTGTAAGCGAGCGGGTGTTCCGAACCGACATAGATATAGGCTTCGGGGATATTGGTCGCCACGCAACCGATTAGCAGACCTTCCAGGACCGAATGGGGATCGCCCTCGAAGATGCGGCGGTCTTTGAACACGTTTGGCTCGCCTTCGTGACCGTTCACGATGGCGTAGCGGGGCGTCCGGTTGATGCTGCGGACGGTTTCCCATTTGATACCCATCGAGAAGGCCGCGCCACCCCGGCCTCGCAGACCGGAAGTCTTGACCTCGCTAATAATTTCGTCGCCGCCCATATCGAACAGGGCTTTTTCATACCCGGCGTAACCGCCCTGAGCAATGTATTCCTCGATGCTTTCGGGGTCAATATCGCCGCAGTTCCGCAGCACGATGCGCTGTTGCAGACGGCCCCAATCGGTGCTGCCGATGTGGGGGATACCCTGCCAGTCGGTTTCGTTGGTGGTCGCCCACTTGAAATCAGGATAATCTATATTGTCTTTGAGCCAGGCGAAAGCGTACTCGGCGCAGGGGTCGTTGCCCTGGACGTAACGTTTGAAAAGTTCCTCGGCGCGGGCCTCGTCTACATAGCCGTAAAGGATGCGGGGGTTACCCGGTTTGGAGATAAAAACGGTCGGCTCCATCCACATCGCGCCAAACCCGCCGGTCACCTGCACCTCGATATTGGAAGCGCCCTGGGCCAGTTTGCGGAAGCGGGCCAGGGTCGCTTTCGCTCCGGTCATGACCGATCCACCGTCGATTACACACTGAATAATTATTTTCTCACGAAAAAGTTGGGTCCGGGCATCTTTAAGCCGGGTCCGGAGCTGGATTAATTCGTTCCGATCCATTATAAGCTCTCCTCTAGTCTATTCGTGGCTGGAATGGCCTTCGCTTTTGGCAGTCTGGTCAATCAGTTCGAGTAATCGTTCAGGTGTAACATTGCCATAAAAAGTGTGGTCGATTTCGACCATCGGCATCAACTGGCAGGCCCCAAAACAGTAGTTCGCCCGCTCCAGGATAAATTTGTTGTCGGGCGTAGTCTGGCCGTATTCGATACCCAGTTTTTCCTTGACAGTGCGGTGCAGTTCCTGGGAGCCGCAGACATAGCAGGCCAGCCCTTCGCACAGCAACACACGGTGTTCGGCCTGGGGCAGGGCCCGGAAATCGCTATAGAAGGTGGCTACGCCATAAATCTGGGTTAAGGGAACATCGAAAGTTTCCGAAATGAGGGCCGTAAGTACGTCGGGGATATAGCCGTACTCGTGCTGAATTTCTTGCAACATCGGGATGAGGGCTTCGTTGGCGTTCCAGGTGGTATAACGCTCCATAATGGCGTTGGCTTTCGCCAGTTCAATACTCCCACCCGGATTGGAACCCTCCGAAGAGCCTCCTCGTGTTATTTGCAGCGACACCGGGCCACCTCCATTTCATGCCATTTAATTAAAATAGAATTGATGAGCACGTCTGTTTCCTGCTTTCTAAAACGCTAGTTTGAATTATAACATTTCCCCTGCAAGCGGTAAAGATAATCGGTGCGGTTTTGTGATTTTTTTAGTTATTGATTTGTTAAACCACTTCTAAACCGAATGGGCTACCTAACTTCCTGCCGGCTATGTTACAATTGTAACGAATTACCAAATAGGCCAACGGTGGCCTTTTCAGCCCGATGAACCCGGCTGAGACAACAGGAGTTTTCATTAAAAAATGTCTGCCAATCATCTGAATAGTTACGGCGACCCCACCCTCAAAGCCCCCGGTCAGGGCGTAGACTTCCACATGCATACCCGCGCCAGCGATGGCCTTTGGACCCCTCAAACCTTGATAGAAACCGCCGTCACCCAGGGCATACGCGTCCTGGCGGTCAGCGACCACGATACCATCAATAGTGTCCGCCCGGCCCAAAAACTGGGCGCGGAACGGGGTGTCCGGGTGCTGCCGGGTGTCGAGATTACCATCAGTTGGAAGGGCGCCATGTACCACATGCTGGTCTACAATTTCGACCCCGATAACCCGGCCCTGAACGCCTTGCTGGCCGATACCGCTCGCCAGGTCGAAGACAAAAAGCAGGATATGATTGAAGGGCTCAGGCGGCGCGGCTTCAAACTGGACAAAATGGATAGCCTTATAAACCCCGAAAGCTATAACCAGCCGCTCGAAGTGGCCCGTGCCCTCTATCTCGGCGGCGAAGTGCCGACCTTCGACCGGGCTATGCGGTTGGGCTTCGAGGTCGGGCTGGACCGGGTCTGTTCCCAATCCGCCGATAAAGCGATTGCGGTGGCCGTGGCGGCGGGCGGCGTGCCCGTAATGGCCCATCCGGGCCGGGAAGAATACGGCTTCAAGATTGCCACGCCCGAAGTCCTGCGCGAACTGGTCGAATTCGGGCTGGCCGGGGTCGAAGTCTATCACTACTCGCACCCGCTGGCGGAGGTCGAAAAGTACCGCAACTTCGCCCGGCAAAACAACCTGGTAATTAGCGCCGGGTCGGACAGCCACAACGAGACGCGCAAACCGACGCCCTGGAGCCCCGAACTGGTCCGAGCCCTGCTCGAACGGCTCGATGTTACCCCGCCCGAACTCGATACGGAGCGGTCAGCACCAGCCCGAATGGCGGTCTAGCCCTCTCCTTAAAATCTTCCCACCTGCCGGGCTTTGCCCAAAAACAAAGCCCGGTGCATTTTTTCTACTAAAAACTAAACCCTGACTACTTTCTAACCGCCGACCGCCTTAACTTTGTAGCCGAGCTTGAGGAAGAAGGCCGAGATGGCCTCGCGGTGGTCGCCCTGGATTTCGATTTCGCCATCCTTGAAAGTGCCGCCCGCGCCCAGGCTTTTCTTGAGCGTTTTGAGCAACTCTTCGAAGGTGGCGGGGTCGTGCTGCAACCCCCCGATAACAGTTACGGTCTTGCCTTTCCGGCGTTTGCTGTCGCGCCAGATGCGAGCGGTCTGCTGTTTTGGAGGTGGACCGGGGTCTGGCGCTGCCGGGGGTGGTAACGGGTCAGGGTCGGTTGAATAGACCTGCGTGCCCTGGGGTACTTGTTTTTTATAACTTTCCTGTCGCATTTTTCCTGTGGCGCTTTCCGGCTAATCCTCTTATCTTTATTAAACTTCCCCTATTATACCAAGTCCAGCCAGAAAAATAGTATGCGCTTGCAGGTGCTACCCTTGATGTTAAAGGCAATATTCATAATATCTATACTTAGTTTACATATTTTTAACCCCTCACCGGGAATCCGGCACTTCATACAAATTGCGCCGGATAAATGCTAGGTCAAGCATCTAATCTGCTTAAACACGACTGACGCTTTGAGCCTGGGCAATTCTTCAAAGAGATGGGAAAGCACCCTAAAAAGAATGTTTCAAGCGAAAGTCCTATTTAAAGATAAGCCGAGCTTGCCTCACTAATTTTCTAGACTGAAAACATAAAAGGAGAACCTCGCATGACCGCGGAACATAATTACACGGCCAGCTATGCCCTGGTCAACGGCCTCAACCTCTACTACGAAATTCACGGCACGGGCGAAGCGCTGGTGTTGCTGCACGGCGCGTACATGAGCACCAACGCCATGGAACCGCTCCTTTCCGACCTCGCCAAAACTCGCCAGGTTATCGCCCTCGATTTCCAGACGCACGGACGCACCGGCGACATTGACCGCCCGATTCGCATGGAAACGCTGGCCGATGACGTGGCCGCCCTGCTCCACTTCCTCAATATTCCCCAGACCGATATTTTCGGCTACAGCCTGGGAGCCGGGGTAGCTCTCCAGGTGGCGCTGCGCTATCCCGAACTGGTCCGTAAACTGGTTCTCGCTTCGGTCAGCTACAAAACCGCCGGGATGTACCCTGAAATGCTGGCGGGAATGGACTATATAACGCCTGAGGTTTTCGAAGGCACGCCTACGAAAGCTAATTACGACCAGATTGCGCCAAACCCGGCCAACTTCCCGGTCCTGGTTGAAAAGCTGAAAGATTTCGGCACCAGTGTTTACGACTGGCCCGCCGAAAGTCTCCAATCTATCAAAGCTCCAACCTTTTTAATCCTGGGTGACTCCGATATTGTTAAGCCGGAACACGTTGTGGAAATGTTCCGGCTGTTTGGCGGAGGCGTGCCCGGTGACATGACCGGACTGCCCAACTCGCGCCTGGCAATTCTGCCCGGCACCACCCACGTAACTGTTATGGAACGCTCGGCCTGGATTGTTCCGATGGTCGAAGAATTCCTGAATCTCCCTTTACCCGCGCAAGCCTAGAATCTAGCCTGGAAGTGCGCGGGTAGAAAGCCCTGAGTGCTTTCCACCCGCGACAACTCAACTAATTTCACCTTAAAAGTAGGGGGAACAAGGATAATTGAATGGCCCAACCAGCCAATTTGTAGTTTTTCAGGTCAGAATAGGAATATAGGGTCAGTTGAAAACTAGGTTTTAGGGGCGGTTTCTGCTAAAATCAAACCGGGACCGCCGTTTTAAAGTTTTTATAACCCGGAATTTCCCTGATGCGCCAATTGCTGACCACACCAAAATATTTGACCCTGACAGGCTGGCTGGTCACCCTGGCCCTAGCGCTGGGCTTGCTCCTGGCCGCTTGCGCCGATACTTCTACCGCTACCCCTGCTGCTCCAGCCGTGGCTTCACCCGCAGCGACCACCGCAACAGGGACAACACCCACCGCCGCCACAACCCCGGCGACCACTCCCGGCCCCACCGCCACGGGTAGTGCAACCGCCGGAACAGCTATCACCGGGACCGCTACAAGCGGGGCGACTGCCGGGAGTCAGACGGTTGCGCCATCGCCGACACCTTTTACGGTTCCGCTGGATAACAACGGGATACCGGTGATTTCGGCCTTGCAGGGCAACACCAAACCGTTCACGCAGGACTGGCGCACCGGGCTGGATACCACCGGGCCGGTCCAGGTCGCCGGGGAATCTGACGGCATGGTCTTTGTAAAAACCCAGGACGGCGGCCTTTACGCCCTGGACACCAAAAGCGGGACAGTAGCCTGGAAAGTTCCCGCTCCGCCGCTGGCCGGGACCGCCCCACTTTTCCCGCCGTTGGCCGTGGTTGGGCCGGGCGTGGTAGCCCTGGGCGACCTTGCCGCCGAAAAAATCACCGGGTACGACACCAGAACCGGCCAGAAGAAGTGGGACTTCGACCTGCGGTTCAATGCGCCGGGCCGCGACACCGGAAGCCGCTTTATCGGCGGGAAAATTTATGGTAACACCCTGGCGGTAGTCGTCAGCAGCAAGCAAAACCCCTTCGACCAACAGCACCAGACGACCAACCCCGAATATCTCTCCCTGACCGGGATTGACCTCACTAGCGGCAAAACGGTCTGGTCGGCCCTGACCGACCCGCCAACCGTTAACGGGTTTGGCGTCCGGTTGGGAGGGGTTATTTTTGGCAGCAAAAACCTCTACGTCGAAAGCCCCGACCTGTCGGTAGGCGCGATTGAAGGCGCGACCGGGAACCGGCTCTGGCTGATTCTCAACGCCCTGGTCCTGCACAACGATAACCCGGACGTGCTTTACACGGTCGTGCCGGAAGCCGGGAGCGAACACCAGCCCATTCTGCGCAAGACCGACCCTCAGACCGGGAAAGTCCTCTGGGAAAAGCAGTTGCCGGTTAACGTGATAGACGACCCGCTCATGGCCGTTTCGCCGGACGAAAAGACGGTCTACGTTGAGGTGCTATCCTCGTCTGACACTTATCTCTACGGGATTGACCTGGATAAAAACGAGGGCCTCTGGAATTTCAAGACCACCACTTTTAAGGATTATGACCTGACCGCCACCAACGAGGGGGTCAGGTTGCGGACTTTTGGGAGCCAGGCCGGATTTGCCATGTTCCCGCGTGATAAACCTATCCCGGCCATGTGGATACTCGGACCGGAACAGTTCGGCGACGTAATTTCCGAACCGGAAGGGCTCTACCTGACTGCCACCGACCCTCACGTACCGGGGGTACTCTACCTGGTAAATCCTTCCCAGGGGTACGTCCTTTATACCGCGAAAACCGAAGCAATTTCTGGCGTGCCGCTGCCGGGTGAGACCCAGGTTTACCTGGCCGCGACGGATAACGCCGGTAAACCGTATATCTACGCGTTTGCCCGGCCTAAAACTTAACAACGAGGTAAAGGAGCCTGGAAAAATGCAGGAAAAACTGGAATTTATCTACGGACCGGAAACCGGCCAAGCGACTTACGAACGGTTGGAGCAATTGCTGGCAAAGTATAGCAACCTGGCCGGACGCCAGCCCGCTTTGCCGCCTAACCAGCGCCTTTCCGAGAAAGACGTTATCCTGATAACCTATGGCGACCAGGTCCAGGACCGCGATAACGCCACCTCTCACCTTCAAACCCTCCATCGCTGGCTGAACAACCATCTCAAGGGAATTGTCAATACCGTTCACATCCTGCCGTTTTATCCCTACACCTCGGACGACGGTTTTTCGGTGGTGGACTACTGGCAGGTAGACCCCAACCTGGGCACCTGGGACGACATCAACGCCCTGCACGCCGATTTCCGCCTCATGTTTGACGCGGTGGTCAACCACATCTCGGCCAGCAGCGCCTGGTTCCAGGGTTTTCTGCGCGGTGAGGCACCCTATACGGGCTATTTCCTGCCGACAGACCCCTCTCTCGACCTTTCGGGCGTCACCCGGCCCAGGGCCTTGCCGCTCCTGACCCGTTTTCAGACCGCCGAAGGGGAAAAATACCTGTGGACGACTTTCTCGGAGGACCAACTTGACATCAATTTTGGTAACCCGGAAGTATTTTTGAAAATCGCGGAATTATTGCTCTTTTACGTCAGCCAGGGCGCGAACCTGATCCGGCTAGATGCCATCGGCTATATGTGGAAGGAAATCGGGACCAGTTGCATCCACCTGCCCCAGACCCACGCCATTATCCAGGTCTGGCGGGAGATGCTCGACAAATGCGCCCCCAATACTCTCCTGATTACCGAGACGAACGTGCCGCACCGCGATAATGTCAGCTATTTTGGCAACGGTCGCAACGAAGCCCAGATGGTCTACCAGTTCACCCTGCCGCCACTGACCCTGCACGCCCTCCTGACCGGGAACACCCGCTACCTGAAAGAATGGGCCGCCAGCCTGGAAAAGGTTTCCGACAGCAGCACCTTCTTTAACTTTTTGTCGTCGCACGACGGCATCGGGGTGGTCCCGGCCAGGAACATTTTGAATGACACCGAAGTAAATTTTCTGCTGCAAACGGTCGAGAAACATGGCGGGAAAGTTTCGTACAAAAACAACCCGGACGGCACCCAGAGCCCCTACGAATTGAATATCACCTACTTTGACGCGCTCTCCGACACACAGGACGAAACGGAACCGGACGCCCTTAAAATTAAGCGGTTCCTGGTCTCCCAGGCAATTATGCTCTGCCTGCAAGGGGTGCCAGGCATCTACTTCCACAGCCTGCTCGGTTCGCACAACTGGCAGGCCGGGTTCGAGCAGACCGGGCGCAATCGCACTCTGAACCGGGAAAAACTCGATTTTTCCTGGTTAGAGGAAGCCCTGGAAGACCTGACCAGCCACACCGCCCAGGTCTTTACCAGTTACACCGAACTCATCCGGCAGCGCATCGCCCGCCCGGCCTTTCACCCGAACGCGGGCCAGGAGATTATCCGCCACCCCGATGACGCCCTATTCGTGGTCGTGCGGACGGCGGTCAACGGGCAGGAGCAAGTTTTAGCGGTCAATAACGTCTCGAACAGCCCCCAGAACCTGCAAGGCAAGTTCGAAGGGTTCGGCCTCAACCCCCACCATACCCTGGTTGACGTGCTTTCGGGCCAGACCTATTCAGCGGACGAAACCGGGCAGCTAAACCTGACCGTCGCACCCTACCAGGTTATGTGGCTTTTGAGTAGCCAGTAGTCAGTAAAAAGGGCGAAGGTGTTAAACCCTCGCCCGCTTTTTATTATCGAAAGGCCGGCTCTACAGAATCTCGCCGTTATCGTTTTCCAATAGAATCGTCCGCAAAAGAGGGACAGGCGGCGCGCCGTAGGCCAGTATTTTGTCGTGGAACTCCTGCAAGTTGAACCGGTCGCCCTTTTCGGCCTTGTAGTCCTCGCGCAACTTGAGGAGTAACAGCTTACCCAGCGTATAGTTTAGATAACCGGGGTCGAAAGTGCCGCGGATAGCCTCGCTGCGAGCCGGGGTTTCCTCCATAAAGGCGTTCTCCATCAAAAAACGGGTCGCTTCGTCTACCGTCATGCCCTCGGTGTGCATCTTGATTGAAACGATATAGCGGCAGTTACGCAGAAGGGCTTCGACCAACTGGCCGACCTTGTAGCGCAAATCCTCCGAGGCATAGCCTTCTTCCAGCATCATCTGCTCGGTGTAATGGGCGTAGCCTTCCACGAAAGAGTAGGCCCCAACCATCTTCCGGAAAGGCTGCGGCACCTGCTGGGTATGCAGAAAGTGAAGATAGTGGCCGGGGTAAGCCTCGTGGACGCTCACATCTTGCAGGGTGTAATAGTCAAACTTGGTCAGCCATTCCTCTTTTTGCTGGTCGGTCCAGTCCGGCTCAACCGGGGTCAGGTAGTAAAAAGCCTCGGTTGCGACGGTCTCGAAAGGTCCGGGCGGGTCCATGAAAGCGAAGGCCCAGCGCATGAAGGGCGGGGTTTCCGTGACCTGGCAGCGGACCTCGCTCGGCACCGTCACGATTTTGTGGTCAATCAGGAACTGGCGCACTTCTTCGAGCTTGGCGCGAGTATCCGGTACCAGGCCCTCGGCGGTAGGATGGTGCTTGCTGACCTCGGCCATAATCTCCTGGACCGTGGCGCCGGGCCGAATCTTTTCGCAGACCTCACGCATCTCCCGCAGGTTGTCCGCCAGGTTGCGTTCGCCCACTTCGAGGACTTTCTCGACCGGCAAATCTACCATCTCGCCCGTAGCCAGCATTTTGCGATATTTCTCCGCGCCGATGGCGAAATTGAAATGGGCCTGGGGCAACCGCTCGGTCAACAGGTCAATGAAGTCACGCAGGGATGCCACGGCCTTTTCGCGGGCGGCTTCGAAACGGGCGGTCAGTTCGGGCGAGTTGGCCTGGGCCACGCTGGCGGTCACGTCCCGCTCGTAGTAGGAAATCAGCCCTTCGTACATGCCGATGGAAGTTTCGAGGACCGGCTTTGCCAGGGCGGTTTCAAGCTGCTCCTTCCCGGCGGCCAGGGCGACCGGGGCCTGTTCCAGGTGCTGGATGAGTTTATCGAGGCGGGTGGGCAAGGGGGCATAATCACGTTTGATGTAGCTGCTGACATCGAGCAAATTGGCGTAGTACATCGGGTTATTTTCGTGACTCCGGGAATCTTCAAGGGCATAGAGTTCTTCCCGGATGGTCCGTAGCAGCAAATCGCGGTCGAAACGGCTCTCTTTGTCGGTGGCCGGGGGGAGTTGTTCGGCCCGGCTTTGCATGTCTTTCAACTCCGCCACGCGCCGGGCAAAACTTTCCCGGCTGAGGTCGGGCAGGCGACCGTCATAGTTGTGCAAGCCGAGCCACCCCGAAGCCGTTACGGGATTGGCCTCGAAATAGGCTTGCATGTATTCTTCAATCAGGTCGGGTAGAGCATTTTTACTAGCCACTTGCGTCATAAATTTTCCCTTTTCTAACAAATTCAAAGATACCGCTAACCCTTAAACCTTTGCTGGTAAATAGCCGGAAGGAGCGGGGTCGGGGTAGCCTGGTGTACCGATTATAGACGTTCCGGCTAACCCAGGGCAACCTTGCGCCTTGCTCGAAACCCCTTTTGGGCTATCCTAAAGCCGCAAACAAACCGCCTGACCATCCAGGAAACTTAAGCCGGTTGCAATTTGTTTTTTCATTTATCTCAAACCGCCCTGACACCGTTTCTTCTAATACAGAAACAATTAAAAACCGGAACCACCAATTCTTTTTTCACCTGAAACTTGCCAGAATTGGGGGCTTTGTTAGGCTTTACCTTAAAAGGAGTTAACTCATGACTTTAAAAACCGCACGCGGGAAAATCAGCCTTATGCTGGCCGTAATTCTCGGTATCACCTTCTTTTCCACCTCACTCGCTTTCCAGGCCAACGCGGCCACTTTTGCCGACCCGGCCTTCCAGCGCCTCTGGAACCGGACCGACCAGCAGGTCTTGGACGGGCGAGTTGCCCGGACCTACCTGTGGGGGCCGGAACCCTTTACCGCCGCTATCCGGGAAGACTATATGGAAGCCCCCAATGGCTCCCGGCTGGTCCAATATTTCGACAAAAGCCGCATGGAAATCAATAACCCTGGCGGCGACCAGAACAACCCCTTCTACGTGACCAATGGCTTATTGGCCCGCGAGTTGATAAGCGGCCAACTGCAACTGGGTGACAACATGTTCGAAGGGCGCGCCCCGGCCAATATCGGCGTGGCGGGTGACATTGACGATACCTCCGGCCCGACCTATGCCACCCTGAACAGCCTTACCACCGTTACCCCCAACGCTACTGGCAGCCCGGTTACCAGGGCGCTGGCCCGTGATGGCACTCAGAGCGACGGCACCGCAGACTTTGGCAAATACAATGTGACCGAGGCCGATTTCGAAAGCGTCACCGGCCACAATATCGCCTCGCCTTTCTGGACCTTTTTGAACCAGACTGGCCCGGTGCAAAACCCGGCTGGACAGGTCGTCAACGGGCGGTTGTTCGACCCGGTCTTTTACGCCACCGGTCTGCCGATTACCGAAGCCTGGTGGGCCAAAGTTAAAGTGGCCGGGACGGTCAAAGACGTGCTGGTCCAGGCGTTCGAACGGCGCGTCCTGACCTACACTCCCTCCAACCCTAACGGTTTCCAGGTTGAAATGGGCAACGTGGGGCGGCATTACTACCTGTGGCGTTATGGGACTACCGGCGCTCCCGCCACGCCCACTACCCAGCCGACCACGCCCGCGACCAATGTCACCAGCGTGATGATTCACAACTTCTCGTTTGTACCGCAAAGCATTTCTATTCCGAAAGGCACCACTATCACCTGGACCAATATGGATAGCGCCTCTCATACCGTGACCAGCGATACCGGCGCATTTAACTCCGGCATTTTGAAGACGAACGACACCTTCCAGTTCACTTTCAACACCCCGGGAACTTTTACCTATCACTGTAGTATCCATCCCAACATGAAGGCTACTATCACCGTGACTGGCTAAAAACCGATAAGGTCCAAACTAAAACCAGGGCCTCCCAGAAGGTGGCCCTGGCTGATTTTAAAAGGATAAGAATTCTACAGGCTAAAGGCGGTCCGGTTGGCCGGGGTCAGGTCGGGCAGGTTTGCGACAAAGGCTTCGGAAGTCGGATTATTCCGCAGAGCGGCCACCACGTCTGGCAGGGGGTCACTAAAAATCCCCGGCAAATCCATTTCACCCTCAATAGCAGGTTTGAACGCCAATTGCTCGACCGGCGGGTGGAACTGAGCGTTGACCGTGGCCTTGTTACCCCTGGAGTCAATCCGGTACCAGCCGTATTCCGGCAGCAAGACCGCGTTCAGACCATGCAAGGAATAGGGCGCACCATCGTCATTAATGCTCAAACGCTGGTAACACAACCCTGCCGGGATGTTGTTGGCCCGCAAAAGGGCCGCCAGCAAATGGCTCTTGGCGAAGCAGTGGCCGGTCCCGGCCTGCAACACCTCCGAGGCAGTACAGGTAACCGGGTTCAACCGGTAGTCCCAGCTATGCTTGATGTTATCCCGCACCCACTCGAAACAGTTTTGGGCGGTCTCCGTGACTGTGCGGCCTTTTAGCTGCCGGGCCAGTTCAAGAATAGCCGGGTCTTCCCAGTTAATTATTTCGGTCGCAGTGAGATATTCTTGCATTGAACGTCCTTTTCGTTTGAGGTAATAAACCATCGTATTTTGATTGAAAATTGTTATGGCATATTATACACCGGACCCCTAATATCAGGGGCCGTTATGCGCCCAGGAAACCAAAGTATGCTATAATTATATTGTTCACAAACTAAGCAGGAGCAGCAATATAAAGAAATCCGGCAAGGCGCTCTTAATGAGGAGAGAGGAGCAAGCAGCGTGTCAAAAGTATTTGGCCTCGTGTTATTGATTGGTCTGGTAGGCGCGGTCCTGTTAAGCATTGGACTGCTTATGTTTGAGTGGATTCGGGCCTCAAACGAACCGGCCAAAACGACCACTCCGTCGGTAGTCAGAAGCGTTATTAGTAGCCCCGAAAGCCTTGGTTATGTGCTGGTAGATGCCCGCCAGGTAGTTGCCAGCGCCAGTTTTAGCGGCCTGGAAGGTTAGTTCGCCGTTTGCGTGTAGCAATTAATGGAATGTTCTGGCCGCAGGAAAATACCGGCAGCGGCCAGTACACCCGCCAGCTCTGGCAAAATCTATTCCCTCTGAACCAAACCGCCCCGCCGGAAGACCGGGTTGAGTATACCCTGCTCGGCTTCGAGCCGGGGGTGCCCCTTGCCGACCTTCCCGCCGACCGGAAACAAACCGGGCAGGTACCGTCCGCCGTTCAAAGGGGGGGTGATAACGCCATAAAATTGTGGTGGGAACAGACCGGGCTACCGGGCCTGGCAAGCACGGCCCACAAACAGGGCCGGGGCTACGATGTCATCCACTGGCCCTATTTTGCCGCTTCGCTCAAACAGCCACCCCCACCCGCCGCGACCATCATTACCATCCACGACCTGATCCCGCTGGTGCTGCCCGAATACGCCCCTTCCTTACCCCTGAAAGCTTATTTCAAACTGGTCAGCCGGGCTGCCCGCCAGGCTACCCTTATCCTGGCCGACTCCGAACACTCCCGCCAGGATATTTTGCGCCTGTTGAAATTGCCCGAAGACAGGGTCGAGACGGTCTATCTCGGCACCGACGAACGCTACAAACCGGGCCTCCTGGCCGAAGATGAACGGCAGGCTCTCTTGCAAAAGTACGGCTTAAAAGGGGCCGAGCGCGTAATCTTTTATATCGGTGGGTTCGACCGGCGCAAAAACGTTCCCCTTTTAATCGAAGCTTTCGCCAGAGCCCTGCCGCGCCTGAAAGAAATCGAACAGTCCGAAGGTGACGAAAGGCCCTGGACCCTGGCAATTGCCGGTAAAGCCCACTCGACCAACTCGGCCATGTATCCCGACCTGAAAGCGGTTGCCGCGAAATTCTTGCCTGCCGCCGATGCCGACCGGATAAAGTTTATGGGCCGGGTAGACGAAGAAGATAAGCTTGGGCTGTACCGGGCCGCCGAGATGTTTGTTTTTCCGTCCCGCTACGAAGGTTTTGGCCTCGACCCGCTCGACGCCCTGGCCTGTGGTATCCCCACGATTTGCTCGGACGCCAGCAGCCTGCCCGAACTGATGGGCCAGGCCGCCCGGTTGGTCGGGCCGTACCGGGTGGAGGAATGGACCGGGGCGATTGTCGACCTGGCCGCCAACCCTGCAAAACGGCAAGAACTAGCTGACGCCGGGCCTGGGCAGGCCGCCAGATTCGGCTGGCAAAAGACCGCTGAGCGGACCCTCGAACTCTACCACGCTGCCAACTGTATAATGACCCAGAGCCGGTAACTGCAAAATATGAAGATTTTGATGTTCTCCAAAGCCCTTGTCGCGGGGGTGCAGCAGCGTAAACTGGAAGAACTGGCCGCCCTGCCGGGTGTGGACCGCCTGACCGTGGTCGTGCCGCCCTACTGGGACGAAGTCCGGGTCGGGAAAACCTATCTCGATAAAAAATATACAAAGGGCTACGAACTGGTGGTCAGCCCGATGTGGCTCAACGGGCACCACCACACCCATTTCTATCCTAGCCTGGGCAAACTGGTCAAGAAATACCGGCCCGACCTGCTCCACGCCGACGAAGAGTCGTTCAACCTGGCGACCTTCGAAGGCATCTGGCTGGCCGAACGCTATGGTGCGGCTTCGGTCTTTTACAATTACGCCAATATCTATCGCAATTACCCACCCCCTTTCAGCTTTTTTGAAAAGTACAATTTTAAGCACGCCGCCGCCGGGATGGCCTGTAACCAGGAAGCCTTCGACATCTTGCGAAAGCGAGGATTTGAAAAACCGCTCGATATTTGCCCCCAGTTCGGGGTTGACCTGGAAATTACCCACCGCACTACCCCGCCCGCCGGGTTCGCCCGGCCAGGTGTGTTTACCATCGGCTATTTTGGCCGCCTGGTCGCCGAAAAGGGGCTAGATACCCTGGTTGAAGCTTGCGCCCAACTCAAAGCCGATTGGCGGCTGGTCTTTGTCGGCAAAGGCGCTTTTCAGCCAGAGTTAGAAGCCCAGGTCGAGCGGCTCGGTTTGAAAGAGAAAGTCACTTTTCTACCGATGGTGCCCAGCACCGAAGTCGCTGCCTATATGAGCGGCCTGGATACCTTCGTGCTGCCTTCGCGGACGACCGCCAACTGGAAAGAGCAGTTTGGCCGGGTCATCATCGAGTCGATGGCCTGTGAGGTGCCGGTGGTGGGAAGCGATAGTGGCGAAATTCCTCACGTCATCGGCGAGGCCGGGCTGGTCTTCCCCGAAGGCGACGCCCCGGCCCTGTCCGCCCACCTCCAGAGACTTGCCGACAGCCCGGCCCTGCGAAAAGAACTGGCCGCGAAGGGCTTAGAGCGGGTGCGCGAGAACTACACCCAACATCAAATTGCCCGCCAGCACTTAAAACTGTACCGGAAGGCCCTAAAAGTACCAGAAGAATAATTGACATAATATGCTAAAATAGGGGCAGGTTTCGCCTCGAAACCGGGGTCACGACCTTTTTCCGGTAAAGTTTTGCGTCATTTCACCCGGCCTTTGCCAGCAGTCAGCAGTTCGTTAGAAGATGGAACAAGCGCCGCCACCCGACGACTCGTCGCCCGCTCCAAAAAACAAAATTAAAACCTTGCTTTCGAGCCGGGCCGGTTTTGGTCGTCTGCTAATTAAAAGCAACGGTTTGTTAGGCTGGCAAACTTCCCGCTTCGGGCAGGCCGCTACCTGGCTGGAACAGCGCCGTAAATGGTCGGTACCAGGCGCGGCCCTGCTGGCGGTCCTCCTGCTCCTGGCCCTCGAACTCGGTCACATATTGTTATACTATCAACCGCCGCTTACGTCCCTGGAAATTGGCCGCCAGCTTTACAATAGCGGACATTACACCGCCGCCGCGACAGAACTACGACAAGACATCACCGACCCCGCAGCAAAATTGTTGCTGGCCCAGGATTTAATCGCCTTGCACCAGTGGCCTGCCGCCAGCGCCTACCTGAACGAACTTCTAAAGGCCAATCCCAATGACCCGACCCTCTATTTCTGGATAGGCCAGGCCCAACTTGGCAACAACCAGCCCGACGACGCCGCGACCAGTTGGAACCTTATCATTGGCCGGAACGATGCCGCCGCCCGCGCCGTCCAGCAAAAGGCCCAGGTCGCGCTCGGCAGTCTGCGCTATCGCCAGGAGCAATATCCCGAAGCGGCCCGTCTGCTCTACGCCGCCCTGAACGGGAAGAATTTGGAAGCGACCGAGCAGCAACAGGCCGAGTACCTCTACGGGGTGCTCCTGGCGCGGGACTTACGCTTTACGGAGGCGCTACCCCTTTTACAACAGGCCACCCAGGCCAGTCTGCCCGGCAGCCAGTGGGATAGCGCTCCCCTCCAGGTCGTCCTCAACCAGAACACGACCAAAGCCCAGACCCTGGTGGACCAATTGCCCCAGGCCGCCGCCGAAAAGACCGATGGCGCGAAACGGGCTCGCCTGGCCTACGCCTTTATCCTGGCCGAGGAATATACCCCCGCCGAGGAACAGTTGGCCCAGGTTTTACAAATCGCCCCGACCTACACTGACGCCAGGGCTTACCTGGGTATCGTCTACTGGCGGACCGGGCGGATAGATAAAGCCCGCAACGCCCTGAACATGGCCCTGACCCAGAGTCCGGCTAACCGCCTGGCCCGCCAGAGTATGGCCGAACTGCTTATCGACCAGTTGCCCACCTTGCAATTACAGGGCGACGACACCCAGGCTTACAAACAGCAATCCGACCAGGCCCTGGCATTGTTGAACGGCCTTATAGCCGAAAAACCGGACGACGCCACCCTTCAAATTACCCTGGCCCATTTCTATATCGCCCGGCACGATTACCAGCAGGCCCAACTTGCCTACCAGACCGCCCTCGACCTGAACCGGCAAAAACCGGTGGATGGGCTGAACCCGGCGGCGACGCTCTCCCGCTATTACTCCGAAATCGCCTTTGACCCATGTGTGCGCGGCGTGGATAACGGGCTGGCTGCCACTCGCGACCTCCCCTCTGACGCCGATAGCTGGTTTGCCGCCGGGTTGGCCTACTCCCAGTGCGGCTACTATGACAAGGCGACACCTTACCTGGAAAGAGCCTTCGAATTAAGGCCCTACTCACTCGATATTATCTACCGGTTGGCCCTGGCCTATGACGCCACCAAACAGACCGAAAAAGCCGACCGGCTTTACCAGTTGCTCGCCGACCTCGCCCCGGACCAGGTTTATCAAAGACCGTAAATTCACGTTAAACGTTGAAAGTAAAATGGGGTAAAAATAACGGGGTTATTAAACCGGGACTACAAAAACAGGTTATCCACGATTGGGGATAACCTGTTTGAAGAAGCCGGGTCCACTCTTTTTAGCTAATAAAAATGAAATATGAAACAGCCCGTCGAGTTAATCGTTTATAAAGTGTTAAGAATTAGACGTTGACTCCGGGGACGCTTACCCGTAAAATCCTTGTAAAGTTTTTGGAAGGAATTTTAAAATCACCTGCCACCAAGCTTTAAGGGGTTTTACACAATTTAACTGGCAAAGGCGGAGATTGCATGGCATTTCGATTCGGGTTTGTGCGGACAGCAACCCAGAAAATCTCATCCCACCTTGTTATAGCCCTGGTAATCGTGGGGTTACTGATCTTTGTCGTTCTCTTTCTATACCAATCTCTGCAAATCCAGGCGAAACAAAACGAGTATAACCAGACCAAGCAGGAACTGGCCTTGCTACAGGAACGCAACGACCAACTACAGGAACACCTCGACTTCTATAAGGGCCCCGGTTACCTGCTCTATGTCGAAAAAGTTGCCCGTGAGGCGCTTAACATGGTCAAACCCGGCGAAACGGTAGTCCTGGCAAGCAAGCCGGACGGACGGGGAGCCCCTGCCGCCGCTACTACACAACAAACGGCCCCGGCGGGTAGCGCCGCGCCAACTGCCGCCGCTTCCGCGACCACCGGCGACCAAAAAACCAAGACTAACTGGCAAAACTGGCTGGCTTTCTTCGTTGGACAATGATTGCCCATACCCTATAGTAAAGATGCTTCTATTCAAACCACAATGGGTTTTCGCCAGCCGTTGCCGGTAAAATCTTTGCGGTCGTGGTCTGACCACGACTCTGACAAACCGGGCGCAAAGTGAAAACGTGTCATTTAAAATGTTAAACTCTTGCAGTAGGAAGGATTTTATAAAATGGCTATATTCGGCAAAAAATTAGAACCGGAAATTGCCGCCCGCATCCCCCCCGGCCAGTCCCTGACCGACCGTTTTCCGGTGTTGCACTATGGTCCGGTACCGCGTATTGACCTTGAAAAATGGGATTTCAAGCTCTTTGGCCTGGTTAATGAGCAGGTCAGCTTCACCTGGGAAGAATTCATGCAGCTTCCCCAGAGCCAGGTAACGATGGATATTCACTGTGTGACCCGCTGGAGTAAACTCGATACATCCTGGGAAGGCGTCCTGGCGACCGACCTGATGAAACACGTCGAGCTTAAACCCCAGGCCAAGTTTGTTATCGCGCACGCCGAGTATGGCTTTACCGCGAACGTACCCCTCGAAGTCTTTCTGGACGAGCAAACGATTTTCGCCCACAGCTTTGGCGGTAAACCGCTGGAAAAAGACCACGGCTGGCCGCTGCGCCTGGTCGTACCGAAAAAATACTTCTGGAAAAGCGCCAAGTGGATCCGGGGTATCGAATTCCTGGCCCAGGACAAACTCGGCTTCTGGGAAAGAAACGGCTACAACAACCACGCCGACCCCTGGAAAGAAGAACGCTACAGCGAAGATAACTGGTAATTCCAGGCTAAAACCAATGCAAAGCGGGCGGCTTTAAGGGCCAGCCCGCTTTTTGGTGTCAGCACCTTTTTTTCATTTTCCTTTGTCATTCCGAGCATAGCGAGGAATCTCTGGTCTGTTGGACAATATCACGGTCGTTAATGTGTAGAATTAAGGTGTTCCTGCTCCATATAGTCGCACCTGTTATAATTGGCCGTGCAATATTGGCGAAACCAGCCCGACAGGGCCTAAGACCGGAGAAATTCGTGCGAAATTTCCTTGCAAACACCATCAGAAAATTCTGGCTGCTCATTTTCCAGGCCCTTTATTATCCCCTGGCTCCCCTCTACGACAAAATCAGCCAGTACGGGTTCCTGGGACAGTGGGTCAAATGGCAGCAGTCCGTCCTGCCGCGCATCCAGGGCAAAAGGGTCCTCGAAATCGGCTGCGGCACCGGTTCCCTCCTGAAGGTGTTGCTGGAACGAAAATACCGGGCCTTCGGCCTCGATGCTTCCCCGGCTATGCTCGGTCAGGCCCGCAAAAAGCTAAAAAAAGCCGGGTTTGAGGGCCGCCTGGTACAAGGCAAGGTCCAGCACCTGCCATTTCCCGACAATACCTTCGAAACAGTTGTCAGCACCTTCCCGACCAGCTATATTATGAGTCTGGAAAGTCTTAACGAAATCCAAAGGGTACTATATCCGGGGGGCCGCCTGGTGGTCGTGGATACCGCCTTTTTAAAACCTTACAGCCGGGCCAGCCGCTTCTTGATTCGTGTCTACGGGTGGGTGGGGGTCTGGGGAGAGAGCGGAAAAAATAAAACCCAGCGCGACCGCACTTTTTACCTGCCGTTAGCCGAGGCGGGACTGGTCCGGCGGGACGAAATTTACGAGGACGACCAGGGCGAGGCTCATATAATTGTCGCGACTAAAGTCTGGTAGTCTTCTGCAAAAACATTGACGGATAGAAAGAGGCATAAATGGCCGGTCAGCCGGAGTGGGAAGACCGTTTCGTGGGTTGCCTGGTAGGGCTGGCCGTTGGGGATGCCCTGGGTAGCCCGCTCGAATTTAAGAGCCGCCAGGAAATCGTCGAGGATTATGATGGGCCGGTCCGCGACTACCTGGCCAGAGAAGGCACCGTCCTGGTGGCCGGGCATGACGAAATTCAGGCCGAAAGCCTCGCCCCCGGCACCCCGACCGAGGATACCCGGTTGGCCCTGCTTCAAGCTGAAAGCCTGGTGGCAACCGGCGGGCGGGTGGACCCTGCCGATTTCGGTCCCCGCTTCATCACCTTGCTTGACACCCCCTGGGCCGCGCACATGGGCCGGACCACCTACGCCTCGCTCAAAGAGGCCAGAGCCACCGGGCAGCTCCAGTCCGGCCTGGCCGGGGAACGCGCCGCCGGGAATGGGGTCGCCATGCGGATAGCCCCGGTCGGGTTGCGCCACGTCTGCGGGACTTTCAGCCGCGCACTTTTCCTGTCCGATTGCGAGAAATCGGCCCGCCTGACCCACAACAACCCGGTCGCGGTCGGGGCCGGGGTAGCCCTGGCCGAAGCGGTGCGGGTGCTGTGCCGCCACGAAATCATGCCGGAAGACCTGATGGCCGCCGCCCTCGATACCCTCCAACCGGGCTATCTCGGACTGCCCCTGGTCGATAACCCCCTGCGCCAGAAATTACTTTTCGCCCAGGACTATATCGAGGAACGGCAAACCCTGGTAGACAACGCCGAGGCCAACGATTTGCCGATAGATTTCTTTCGGATTGACCTCAACAACATGGAGCGCTGCGGCACGACCGGTTACGCGCCCCACTCTCTCGCCGCCGCTTTCTACGCTTTCGCCGCCCACAAGAATAGTTTTGAAGAAGCCGTCCTGGTAGCAATCAATGCCGGGGGCGACACCGATACCATCGGGGCCATGACCGGGGCGCTGGCCGGGGCCTATCACGGCCTGGCGGCTATCCCGAACCGCTGGCGTGCCAACCTCCAGGGATACAACGACATCGTTGAGACGGCCCGCGCCCTCTACCGGGTGGCCTCCACCCGGTAATTTTTAACCAAAATATACACCACGAAAGAAGTAAAATGAGCCAAAACGAAGGCACCTCTCTCGAAACCACCGTTAGCGAAATTGTCACCCGCATTGAAGCCAAAAACGCCGCCCGCGAGCAGGCCCTGTCCGAATCGCGCCAGCTTATCCGCTTTGCCGCCAACTCAATCCGGGCTATCCACCGCAGGGAGAACGACCAGGCCCGGAGTATCCTGGCTCAGGGCCAGCAACGCCTGGAAACCATCAAAAAGGTGCTGGCCGGCTATCCCGAAATCTACTGGGCCGGGTACGTCCAGGACGCCCAGAAGGAATATGCCGAGGCCCGCCTGACTTACGCCTTGATTCAAAGCGAACCTCTGCCCAACCCGCAGGACCTGGGGGTAGAAGATGCCCCTTACCTCAACGGCCTGGCCGAGGCCGCCAGCGAACTCCGCCGCTACATCCTCGATATTTTGCGCCACGGCCAGGAGTCGAGCGCCCGCTCCGAGGAACTGCTTGACCGCATGGACGAGGTCTATAGCCTGCTCGTAACGGTGGACTATCCCGACGCCCTGACCGGGGGTCTGCGCCGCACCACCGACCAGTTGCGGGGTGTCCTCGAAAAGACCAGGGGCGACTTTACCCTGACCTTGCGCCATCAAATCCTGGAAGCCGCTCTCGAACGGGCCGCCAATAAAAGTAGCCAGTAGCCGAGTTTAGTAGCGAGTAACCAGGGGTTAAGCGTCCATTAAAGATTATTTCAAATCAGCAAGACCGTGTTATAATAAAAATACTTCTAACCATTTTCGGGTTGGGATTTTTAGAATTAAAATTTATACAAACAGTGTAAAAAGGTGATTGGCAAGGGGAAACTGACTGCTGATTACTGGGTACTGATTACTAAAAAATGACATCCACACAGAAAAGAACCGTCTACCTGGACCACGCCGCCACTACCCCGGTTGACCCGGCGGTGGTCGAGGCGATGCTCCCGGCTTTCACCGAGACCTGGGGCAATCCCAGCAGCCTATACGAGCAAGGCCGGAACGCCAACGCCCTGATGGAAGCTTCGCGTGAGCAAATCGCGAAAGTATTAAACTGCCGTCCCGGCGAAATTATCTTTAATAGCGGCGGCACCGAAGGCGACAATTTGGCCCTAAAGGGGGTCGCGCTCCAGGCCAAACTCAAAGGGCAGGGAAACCACATCATCACTACGGCCTTTGAGCATCACGCTATCCTTCACGCCGCCGAATACCTGGAACAGTTCGGCATCGAAACCACTTTCCTGCCGGTCAGCCGCGACGGGCTGGTGGACCCTGAAGACGTACGCCGGGCTATCCGTCCCGGTCAGACCGTCCTGGTCAGCATTATGTACGCCAATAACGAAATCGGCACCATCCAACCATTAGCCGAAATTTCAAAAATCACCCGCGAACACGGCATCGTCTTTCACACCGACGCAGTCCAGGCCGCCGGAAACCTTTCGCTGGATGTGCAGGCCCTCGGTGTAGACCTGTTATCGCTCTCGGCTCACAAGTTTTATGGCCCAAAAGGAGCGGGCATCTTCTACGTCCGGTCGGGCGTCGAAAAGCGCATTTTGTGGCAGCAGCAGGGTGGGAGCCAGGAGAAAAAGCGCCGGGCCGGAACCGAAAACGTGCCTTATATTGCCGGGATGGCGAAAGCCTTAACCCTGGCCGAGACTAACCGGGCCGAATATACTGCCAGGGTCCGAGTTTTACGCGACCACCTTCTGGCCGGTATCCAGGAACGGATTCCCGGCGTTATACTTAATGGGACTTATGACCCCGACCAGCGGCTGGCGAATAACATCAATCTCTCGTTCGAGGGCATCCTGGAAGAAGGCATTTTGCAATCGCTCGACTTGCAGGGTATCGCCGCAAGCAACGGCTCGGCCTGTAACGTGGGCGCTATCGAACCGAGCCACGTTATCGCGGCTATCGGGGGCGGCGCCGACCTGGCGATGGGCACCTTAAGGCTGACCCTCGGTAAAAGCACTACCGACGCCGACATAGCTTATGTGCTGGAAAAACTGCCCGGTGTGGTCGAACGCATGCGGGCTTTATCGGAACTGACCGTTTAATTTTTTGAGTTTCAAGTTTTTTAGTAGCTTTTCAGGAAAGACACTACCTTATGCCGAAAATCGTCCGGGCCAGCTTTTTGGGGCCGCTTTTACTCGTTGTTTCGTTACTGCTGGCCGCCTGCGGGGATGCGCCCCAGGATGTCGCCCCTTATGCTGGGGCCCGCACCTTTACCGTTGACCAGGCGACCCAGGACTCTTTCAAAAACGGGTTGAAGGGGATTAAAGATGCGACCCTGACTACCTACGCCATAAAAGACGACCCTGCCGCCATTAAGTCTTACTACGACTCGCAGTACAAAGATAAGGGCTGGACCGACCGCAGCAGCGATGTGAAAGAAGCCGCGACCCAGCAGCAAACCCAAAACGGCTGGGTGCTGGCCTACGAAAAAGGTGGTAAGGTGGTCTCGCTCGTACTGACACCGGGAGCCAGCGCGGCTGGCCGGTTCCCCGAAGCCCAGGGCGATAATGTCCTGGTCGTTATCAGCGCAACAAAATAGATAGCTCGTGCATCTTTCTAAAGGGCAGCTTCTTATCGGTTGTAGTTAAAGTCGCTGCCTTTTAGAAAAACCTTTGTGGATTAAATTTAACAGGTTTCACCATTTGGCTCGCTTAATTCGATTCAGAGTTAGGTTATTCGGCTCGCTTTAAATAATTCGGCGTTACTTTTTACTATTCGTTTTAGCTCGCTTCATCCACAAGAGAATGAAACATATTCTTTTTACCAATAACACGCTGGACAATCTGGGGGGTTCAGAGCTATATATCTATGACCTTGCCCGCGAGTATAAAAGACGCGGTCACAAGGTTACCTGCTTCACCCTCAAACCGGGCCGAATCTCGGAACGGCTGGCCCGCTGCGACATTCAAACCCTGAGTGATCTTAGCTCCTTGAACGGGGTTGATATAATCCACTCCCAGCACCGTCTCGAATTTAAAATTGCCGCCGCCTACTTTCCATACGCCCCGGTCGTGCATGGTAGCCTGGGCCCGACCCATCCCATCGAACGGCCTAACGGTGGCTCCAATATCATTACCCGCCATATCGCCATCAGTCGCATGATTAAACAGATGCTGGTTGGGGAGGAAAATATCCCGGAGGAAAAAATTGACGTGGTCCCTAATTTCGTGGACCTGACTCGCTTCAGCCCGGTCAACCGGATTAATGAGCAACCCCGGCGGGTTTTACTTATGTCAAATTACTTCCAGGACGCCGAAACCTTGCGGCAGGCCTGTGAATTGGCGGGCGGTCTGGAGTTAAGCTGGATTGGGGAAAAGTCTACCCCGGTCTGGGAAGTCGAAAAGTATATCGAGCAGGCCGACATTGTCGTCACCCTGGGGCAGGGTGCTTTACAGGCGATGGCAATGGGGCGCGCTGTTATCGTGGCAGGGACGGTTTCCTCGGATGGAATGGTGACCCCGGCCAATTTCGAGGATATGACCGCCGTTAACTTTAACGGGCATCTGCGCAAATTCAAAGGAACCGGAGATAGCCACCCGATGTCAGCCGAGGAACTGGCCGGGGAAATTAAAAAATACGACCGGGAAAGCGCGGAAGCCCTGATGGGCCGGGTGCGGGAGGAATTCGATGTCAGGCAGGTCGCCGAGGATCTCCTGGCTATCTACGACCGCGCTGCCGACCAGTTTAACGATGATTGGTCCGATAGACCCTCCGCCCGGCTGGAAGGGGTTTCACGCGACCTCGGTGCTTACCTGGCAATCTTAAAGGACGCCGATACCACCCTGGAAAGCCTGCCCTGGTTCTACATGACTTTCGATCATCTCAAAAAAGAATGGCAGGTCCGCAAAAAGAACCAATGGGAATTCGCCGGGCCGGACGGCTCCTACGACGAACTTAATTATGTCTTCGAGAAGCTAAGAGACCTCTACGAGTACAATAAAACGAACCGTGAGCAAAAAGCTTATCTCGACCTGCGCAAAGAATACGAACGGGTCGTCACAGAATTCACCCGGCTGGAAGAACATTCCCGGTACCTGACCAACCAGGTGGAACAACTGAACTCCGGGCGGGTAATGAAGACCCTGAACTGGCTCGACCGGGGCCTGAAAAAGGTTAAACTGCACCGCTAGAGGTAAGCGCCTCGTAAAGTTTCCCCCAATCGGCCAGCGAAAGCGATTCGGCGCGGCGGGTGCTTTCAATACCGGCGGCTTCCAGGGCTGCCTGGACATGGGCTTTGTCGGCCTGGGGGGATAACCCCGCCGCCAGCGAGTTAGCGATTTGCTTGCGTTTCTGGGAAAACCCGGCCCGTACCATCTCGAAAAACCGCTTCTCATCCACACCCGGAAACGGGCTTTCTTCCGGCAAATAGGTATCAATTAGAAGGACCGCTGAATCTACTTTGGGTGGCGGGAAGAAAGCGCCTGCCGGGACATAACTCCAGATTTTGGGTTTTCCGTAAAACTGCACGCTCACCGCCAGCAAACTCATCTCGGGTGGTTTCGCTACTATCCGCTGGGCGACCTCTTTCTGGACCATCAGGACCGTTTTGAGGGGGCGGTGGTTTGATTCGAGGAAATGGCGCAGGATTGCCGAGGTAATGTAGTAAGGGATGTTGGCGACCAGTTTATATGGCTCTGGCTCCAACTGCTCCGGCGTGAAATCGAGGGCGTCACCTTCAACCAGCCGCGCCCCCGGATATTTGGCAAGCTCCTTGTTTAGAAAAGGGTAAAGCCGCCGGTCCAGTTCGACCGCCGTAAATTTGCGGACGATTGGGGCCATGCGCAAAGTCAGGACGCCGACGCCCGGCCCGATTTCGATTACGGCATCGTCGGGGGTTATCCCGGAGGCGGCCAGGATTTTGGGCGGCACCGTTTCGTCCACAAGAAAGTTTTGACCCAACCCCTTGCTGGGCCGTATTCCCAACTCGCGCAGGATAGCCCGGCTGCCGGGCACACTCGGTTCACTCAATCGTTTTTCCTGTTTTTTATAAAGCTACCTTTTAAGCAGGCTTTATTATAACATCGGCCCGGCCCTCCAGGGTTTTTCGTTACTTTTCCTTTCCTGAAGCGTATAGTCTAATAGTAAGACCCTCCAGATTTCAGAAGCCAGCAGGAAAAACCCGGCAATTTGGGGGGGTTTAGCTGGAAGATTTGGATTAATAGTATATAAGACCTGCTGTGTTTGTGGTCACACCGGGGGCAAACCGGACTTTTGGAACGGTCTCTTTGGCAGGGGCTATGCTATAATCCAGGAGTTAAGTATTTTTGGATAGGGTCTGGCTTGTAAATTTTTATTTTTTATAGATACATCCATAACATTATGGATAAAGGCTTTTGATTAATGAGCAATAATTTCCCCCGGCAGGATGGTTATCCGTCCGGCCAATCTATTCCCCCGGCGCAGGGCTATAACAATCCTTCTTTCCCGAATGCGAACGTTTACCAACCTTCCAGGGAATTGCCTGTCGAACCGCAGCCGCCTACCGACCAGGAAGTGGCCCCTCCCCCTAAAAAGAAAATCAACTGGTTCAAGGTGCTGGCCCGGTACGCCGCTATCTGGCTGGCCGTCTTACTCCTGGTGAAATTCGTCATCCCGTCCTACGAGGTTAAGGGTTCGAGTATGGTCCCGACCTACCAGGCGACCGGGGACCGGGTGCTGACCGACGGGGTCTTTTTCAAACTGCTGGGCGGTCCCCAGCGCGGCGACATCGTCATCCTGGATAAAGCAACTGCGCCCGGCGCCGACGACGAAGCCCTGATTAAACGGGTCATTGGGCTACCCGGCGAGTCGTTGGAAATCCGGCAGGGGAACGTCTATATTAACGGGCAACTGCTGAACGAACCGTATATCCAGAACCACGCCGACTATAATTACCCGCTGACCGTTATCCCATCCAACAGTTATTTTGTGCTGGGCGATAACCGCCCGGTCAGCCTCGACTCGCACTACTTTGGCCCGGTCACACGCGACCAGATAGTCGCCAAGGTGCTGCTGACCTATCCCTGGCGGTTCTAACTTTTCGGAAATAAAAAAGCGGGTTTTGAAGCCCGCTTTTTTATTTCCCTGGTTCTTGAGAGGTTTAACCTATCTGGCTACGGGGAAAACGAGTTCGCTCATATAGGTATTGGGGTCGTCCCCTTCCGCTCCTCGTAAGAAATAGTCGCGGTTGGGTCCGGCGATGTGGTAACCGTTATTCTCAATCCAGGTCAAAAGGGTGCCGTAGGTATCCAGCAGATTCTCCCACGGTCCTTCGTGGATGATAGTGGCGGCGGTTTCGATAGCAGGCAAATCATAGACCCTGACCCGGTCGGTGGCGGGCAAAGCCGCCTCGATGGGCAGGCAAATTTCCTGGTCCACGTCGAACTCTTTGTCCTCTCCGCCGGTATAATAGACAATTACCAGTTTGCCGGACGGTTCGACCCCATGTTGCCCCATATATTCCAGCAACTCTTTGCTTAAATCGGCGGCCTCGTAATAAGTTGGCGTAACCTCGCGGATAGAAGCCACCCGCAACGGCTCGATACTTTTTAAAATCACCTCTTTTTTGGACACTTCCAGACTCCTTTCCAATTGCTTGAGCCAGGCTTTCACGCGTTCAAGCTGACTTTGCCCCTCGCTGATTTTTTGTGCCAGCTCAACCTCTTTCAGTTTGAGCATCCCTATAAGCTGCTCCGGGGTAATGTCGTTGTCGAGTAAAAGCCCGACCTGCTCAAGCGATAAACCCATGTCGCGGAGAGCCAGCAAGCGCCGGAGCCGGGCCAGTTGAGAGGCCGAATAATAGCGATAACCGGTAAAGGTATCCACACGGGCGGGCTTTAACAGGCCCAGTTCGTCGTAGTGGCGTAACATTCGCGCCGAAACCTGGCTCATCCTGGCAAACTCGCCAACTCTAAACATTTTCCACTCCTTCTGGGTTGCCGAATTTTGACCTTTTCAGGGTACACCTTGACATCGTGTTAAGGTCAAGAGGTTTTTATATATTGGTGAGGAATTTTTTAAAAATTAAAAGGGCGAGTCAATAGACCCGCCGTTGCCGATATGGGAAATACTTAATTTTCAGGAAGAGAGCCGAGTTAGTCTACGCCAAGCTTCCGAAGCTTTTCCAGCAGTTCGAAGGAATTGCCACCCTTTTCAAGAAAGAGGTCGCACCCGGCCTGGGAAGCGCGCTGGCGGGAAGTCTGGTCGGCATGGACGGTCAGGATAGCCACCTTCTGGCAAATCTGGCCCTCTTTGAGTTTGGCGCAGGCCACCACACCGTCAAAAGGTTCGCCGTAGGCATCGGGCATTTCGAGGTCCATCAAAACAAGGTCGGGGTGAAGATTTGTAGCCACGCTAACCGCTTCTCGGCCACTGGCGGCTTCGCCGACGACCATAAAATCATCTTCCAGGCTTAGAATGGTCCGCAGGCTTTCCCGGACCGCTGCCCGATCATCCACGATCAGGACTTTGATAGTTTGGTTTACCATACCATGGTTCGTAGCGAAAATTGGTAAAATGACCGGACGATTAGAAATGACTGAATTTTCCAAAACCAATTAATTCCCATTACGGTCTCCCAGGTTAAAACGGGATAGGCGGCCCGCCGGTTGACCTCAATTAAAATAGTCCTATTTTTAAGGCGGCTATTAAGTCGAACAGAGCCGCTATACAAATGTTTTTTCAATTGTACTGAGTCTATTGTAGTTGAGTCGTAGAAGCACGCCAACGGTAATGTGAGCTAAAGAATACAAGAATTCAGTCTACATTATTATGAGTCATTCGATGCATTTTGGTATTAGACTTTAGACCTATTTATATTGGTCTTAAAGCGGATTTGGCCCGATTTGAGGCTGCAAACGGCATAAAAAAGCCACTTCCGGGGAAGTGGCTTTCAAATTCTTGCAGGACTGCTGCTTAAAGGTTGTCCTTTAGCTTCTGGCTGGCCCGGCGGGCTTCGAACCGGGCGCGCCCCAGGTTAGCCTGGGCCCCCAGGATAATTGCCAGGAAATAACTCTCATCGAGCAGGTGGACCAGGTAAGTCTGGCTTTCGGCCTCGACATAAAATTCCTTGATATTCCCGCTCGAAAGGGCCTGGGCCGTCCGGGAAACATTGCTGACCAACCCGGCAATTTCTACTTCTACCGCCTCGGTATCATATTCGCCGCCATCCTTAACGACCGTTTCGACACCAAGCCCGTCTATCCCGGCCAGGGCTACTACCTGCGCGCCTTCGATCTGGTTCGCGGCATCAGTTAAAATTTCGGTAAAGGTCATGCCTTCCCTCGCTCTCCTCAACACTAACTAATACTACTTATTTATTCGGGCCCTTTTTATTTATGTGAAGCGAAAGTTAGTCTAGCATACCAGTTGCACAATTGCAATAGCCATTTTTACCCTTCTCTAATTAAAACTGAATGTAAAAAAGGGTGAAGTTTGCTTTTTATGGTGGTAAAATCGGTTACAGAAACAGACTTGTTTTGCTCAAAAACCATATCTTTACCTAAAATAGCTTGTAGGATAACCACTCATGACCCAAATTGCCCAACCGTCCCCAACCGCCGCGCCCTCCTTCCGGCGCAGCCCGGCGATTGAAGTCAGCGGTCTGGTCCGCACGTTCCAGGCGGGCCAAAAAACAATCCGGGCAGTGGATGGCGTGGATTTGCAGGTCGAAAGCGGCTCGATTTACGCGCTGCTCGGTCCAAACGGAGCCGGAAAGACCACCACCATCAGCATCCTGACCACCCTTATCCCCCCCACCTCCGGCCTGGCCCGTGTCGCCGGTTACGATGTAGTCAAAGACGCCGCCCAGGTCCGCCGCATCATCGGAGCCACTTTCCAGGAAACCGTCGTTGACAAGAACTTAAGTGGGCGGGATGCCCTCGATACCCACGGACGGCTCTACCACCTGCCCAAAGCTTTGATAAAAAGCCGCATCGAGGAATTAACCCGCCTGGTCGAACTGGAAGACGCCATTGACCGGCCCACCAAGACCTATTCGGGCGGGATGAAACGCCGCCTGGAACTGGCCCGCGGCCTTATGACCGCGCCCCAGGTGCTTTTCCTCGACGAACCGACCCAGGGACTCGACCCCCAGAATCGCGACCGCATCTGGACCTATATTCGCCAGCTTCGGGCCGAGCAAGGGTTGACCATTCTCCTGACCACTCACTACATGGAAGAGGCCGAGCAACTGGCCGACCGGGTCGGGATTATCGACGCGGGCCGGATTGTCCAGAGCGGCACCCCGGCGGAACTCATCGGGGCGCTGGGCGAGGACGTGGTAACCATCCTGGGCGACGGCAACACCCCGAATTTCCTCGAAAGCCTGCGCCAGCAATCCTACGTGGATTGGGCCAGCCAGTATGTCTCGGCGGCGGCGGAAGTCGAAGGCACCGGGGAAATCGCGGCGGCGACCGTCCAGATTGGACTAAGGGAACAGGCCGGGAAATTCTTGCGGCCTATCGTCGAACTGGCCGAGGGAGCCGGGTTCAAAATAGCCGATTTCTCGATAAAACGACCCAGCTTGAACGATGTCTTTCTTAAATATACTGGTAGGAGGCTGCGCGACTGATGGCTGTTACAGTTGAACAAAGACTCGATACAATCAACGGCCTGGCCGGAAAAAGGTCCGAAACCTGGCGCGAACTGGCCGGGGGGGTCTATACCCTCTGGCGCAAGCACATGAAAAAGTTCCGGCGCAGCGTGATGGAAATCGGCGGCACCCTTTTCACCCCGATTCTCTGGATGCTGCTCTTTGGGCTTTCGATGGGCGGAATGGTCAAAGGGATTAGCGATTTCACCCCTTCGGTAAACTATATCGCCTATATCACGCCCGGCCTGATGCTCCTGACCTGTCTCACTGCGGCTATCCTGGGGGGCACCACCCTCTTGATGGAACGGACCACCGGTATCATCAAAGAATACCTGATTGCCCCGGTCCCGCGCCTGGCAGTCCTACTCGGTACCATGTCGAGTTCGCTCACCAAAGCCTTTTTACAGGCCCTGGTGATTATCGTGCTGGGCTTACTGCTCGGTTCCGGGCTCAACCTGAACCCGCTTGAATTCGTGGGCGGGCTGCTGGTGCTGCTGGTCTACACTCTCGGTTTTGTGGGAATTGCCTCGGCGGCGGCCAGCAAAGCCAGGGGGATGGAGTCGTATCACACCCTGATTGGCGTCCTGAACCTGCCGGTGCTGTTTCTTAGCAACGCCCTCTACCCGCTCGAAAAAATGCCGGTGGTCCTGGCGGTGCTGGCGTATCTCAACCCGACGACCTACGCGATTGACGCCATCCGGGGTCTTTTCTACGGCGCGACCATCGAAATCGGTCTCTGGATTGATATTCCGGTGCTGCTGGCTTTTATGGTGTTGGGGCTGTGGTACGGCTTCCGCGCCTTCCAGAAATCTGTCACTACCCCGAACTAGCGGGCAACGTTGAACGCCTAACCCAAAGTAAAACGAAACAATGTTGACCCATAAGGGGCGCATTGAACGTAATTTCGAACAGGTTGGTACTTTCTGGTCAAATTTGTTATTGTTGACCGGAATTTTTTTTATCCTGAAAAGTGTTAAGTCCTGGCATGCTTTTGATTGCGAACTCCCTCTCCCAGCATCAATGACCGTGATAGTGTCCAACGGACCGGAGACGCTCTTTAGGGTGTTCGCTGCGCTCAGGATGACAGTAAACCAGGGCTTATGTAATAAGTCATTGATTCAGGGTCTTTCTTTCAAAACGGATTAAAAACCGTTTAACGTTCAACGAGGTCTGACGAGGTTTTATGTGGTGGCTTGCCCTTGTGGCTGTGTTCCTGCTCCTGCTGCCTGGTATCTGGGGTAATTTCTGGTTTTTGGGGCTCGGCCTGATGGCCTGGATTGTCGCTTCGCTGCTCAACCGCATCTGGTACTGGCGGGTCGCCCGGACCGTCAGGTTAAACCGCACCGTCCAGCCCCAGGCTTTTTACGGTGACGTGGTGGACGTCGAAGTAACCGTCCATAACGGCATCCGGCTTCCAATTCCCTGGTTTCGCCTCCAGGATACGGTTCCGTCCAATTTGAAAGGTATCCCGCGTCCGGAATGGCTTGTCACGGTCCGCAGCCAGGAAAAACTCCGCCTGCATTACAAACTGGAATGCAAACACCGGGGCCGCTACCTGGTTGGCCCGCTCGACGGGAAAATCGGCACCATGCTCGATATTGGCCGGGAAGTTAACGGCGACTGGCAAAGCTGGACCAAAGTATCCCGCCTGGTGGTCTATCCCCAGGTCATCCCGCTGGAAAAGTTACTGCTGCCGAGCCGCCTGCCGATGGGTAACATGCGGACCCGCCAGCCGTTACTCCCCGACCCCAGCCGGATTGCCGGGGTGCGCGAGTACCAGTCCGGCGACGACCCTCGCCAGATTGATTGGCGCAATACAGCCCGCCAGACCCAGCTTATGGTCAAAGAGTTCGAGCGGACCCGCGTCCTGTCGATGGCGATTTTCCTCGATTTGCGCCCACCCGACCGGCAATACGCCTGGACCCCCATGGCCGAAAATTCGATTATAGTGGCCGCTTCCATCGCCAACCGGGCTTACGACCTCAAACAGCCGGTCGGGCTTTTCAGTAACGGATTTGACCCCGGCTGGGAAAAAGTAGTATACAAAGAAGGCACTTTACCGGAATGGGGCCGCCCGGAGATGCCGCCCCGCAACGGCGGACCCTGGCTCTATGAAATCATGGAACGGCTGGCCGGGATTGAACACCGGCCCGATGCCCCTCCGATGGACCAGCTTATTGGCCGGTGGACCAGCAATTTACCCTGGGGCTCGACTATCGCCGTCATCACTTACGAGCCGTACCCGGCCCTGGTAACCGAACTCACTCGCCTGCGAAAAGCCGGTTTTTCCGTACTTGCCATCTTTACTGCCGCCGGTCGCCACACTTCGGAAGGCTACGAGGGGATTTTTGCCCTGCACGTCCTGGGGGTAAAGATTTACGATATCAGCATACCAGAACAATTAGGTGTACCGGCATGATGCTACGAAAAGTACAGGTAGAACTGGATTTTGAAAAACTGGCCCGTTTTCGTCCCCCTTTCCTGGTCACGCTATATATAAGTACCGTTCGGGCCATCCAGGTCACCTGCTTTTTTACAAGTATTCTACTGGTCATGCGCTATTTCAACCTGACCGTCAACCTGGACATCGGCTGGCTGGCCCTGACTATCTTCCTGACCCACCAGGTCATTTTCTACCGCCACCTCTGGATTGAACAGCGCTACGTCCTGGAAACGTTCTTTGCCAGGCTGGGCGAATTCCTGGTGATGCTTATCGCCTTACGGCTGGTTCTACTGGTTCTTGGCGAGGTTAGCCCCCTCATAACGCTTGAGTTTGTCTATTACGGCGTCTTCATGGGGATGACCTGGTTTGCCGCCACGGCTTTTCTCCACCAGTATTACAACCTTTACCTGCAAGCTTACGAGGTCAGCGAAGAAGAAGGAGGCGTCCCGGCCCTGGGCGACTCTTATCATCTCAGTTACGACCACAGTCAGGCTTACCGGGAATTGAAGACCAATTTCCAGTATTTCGCGGGTATCCAGATTGCGGTGGCAATTGCCGGGGTCTCGCTAATCAAGCAGGTCAACAACAACCCGGCCCAGGAATGGGTGGGCCCGCTGATTATTTTGCTGGGCGGGATTTTCTTGCTGCTGGGCATTCCGATTCTAGCCTGGGCCAGGATGCGCTATATCCGCACCCTCTGGCAACTAGATAAAATGAAAGAACCGGCCCACCTCATAGACCGCTGGGTCTATTACCTGGGCGGGCTGATTCTGCTGGTAATAATCGTGACCATGGGTGTTACCAGCCTGGGCGGAGTCTTTACCCTGCCCCTGCCGGACAATACTAAAAACCAGGGCGCTTTCTCAATCTTTTACCCGCCAACGCCCGTACCCCAAACACCCCCACCCACCATTGACCTCTCAAAAATCGGTAAGCAAGACCCAGGCTTAAACCTGGCCTGGTTAGGGTTAATTTTCCAGGTGTTAGCCCTGATTATAGCGGTTGCTTTCGTGGCGGTGGTGCTGTGGTACGCCTTTAGCCGTTTGGTCCAGACCGGGTGGGTCGGGCCCCAATGGCGCAAATTTAAGGCCAGCCAGATCTGGCAAAGTCTGCGCATGTTCTTCCGCAACCTGTTCGGCGGCAACCGGCCCAAAGACCCTTTCGAGCGGGAAGAAGGCGAAGGCCGGGGGAAATTCGACCCCTTTGGCTGGCTCCAACGGGACCGTTTGCCCAATGATGCCCGCGGGCAGGTCCGTTTCTACTATCGCCAGATGGCCCAGCGCGCCCAGCGGGCCGGGTTACCTCGCCGGACCGGGCAGACCCCCAAAGAATATGCCGGGTACCTGGCCCCCAACCTGGAAGCCGAGCAGGACCAGGCTAGCCTGGATAACCTGACCGGACTGTACCAGGAAGCTCGCTTCAGTCCGCACCCGGTGGACGAAAGCCATGCAGAAACGGCCAAAGAGTCGAGCCAGGGTCTGGTAGCTTTCTTTCGCCAGCGCTCCCGCAAGGCGCGTATCAAACCCACGAATAAAGACCAGGGAAAAGAGAGTTAAAAAGTTCGGCAAAATGCCCGAAATGTACAGTTTGACCAACTTTTCGACTCACTTTCGGCTAAACTAACTATTGCAATTTGCACAAGCCGTGTCTATAATGATGTGCCCGGCCCGTAAAATCGCTGATTTGCAGGGTGATATTCCCGGAGGACCAAACCTTTTAACACCCTAAACCGTATATATTCCTGGCTCATATCTTGATTAGGGACTAATAGAGTGAGCTGGCAGGTTTAGCTGTCTTAAACGAAAGGAAGGTCTCTAACAATGGCTGTTAAGTTAAAAATCAATTTACCGGTTGGCAGCATCACCGCCGATAGTATCCCGGCGGAAGTATCTCTGGACGAACAGGCCCTGGGTGGCGCTTTAGCCTTGCTGGTCCAGGAAAAGACCGGCGTAGATGACGCGGCAGCCGCTACCCTCCGAACCGATACCGCCGGAAATGTCTTTATAGTGGATAGCACCGGGGCGGTCCAGGAAACCAAAGTTAAAGAAAGTCCCTCTATCGCGGCCCTGGTGGATGCAATGAACGTCTTATTGTTCAAAGAACCAAAAAAGCTTGGCGATAACAAATAACCGAATATCTTAAAAGTATTCTTTAATCTTTTAAGGGTTGTGCGGGAACCCTTTTAAATCAAATGTGATATAGCCGATAGCCTGACGGAACGGGCCGTGTTATACCTCACTTAGCACCCTGACCGGATGAGGGGTCCAGGGTGGCACTTACGGAACAAGGATAGATCTATATGACTACATTAACTCACTCAAAATCCAGGAGAGGAACTCTTGGGACTCCTGTAAAAGCCGTCCTCTTTGATATGGACGGGACACTTGTCCAGCTACGGACTGCCGGACGCATGGTCGTTTTGAACGAAACCCTGGCCGACTTTGGCAAACCACCCCTGACAGATGCCGAACAGGTCGAAAGGTTCTGGTTCACCTCCGAACGCTACGCCATGATTGATAGCTGGGAGATTGCCCGGCCCGAATTCTGGAAAGCCTTCGACTGCGAACGGTTGCTGCAACTCCAACTCGAACATACCTACGCTTATGACGACGCCGGTTTGAGCATGGCCCGGTTGCGCCGGTTGGGTCTGCGGCTGGGCATCGTCTCCAACTCGGCCCACATTTCGCTCAACCCGAAAATTACCTTGCTGGAAGAAGAAATCGCCCGCCAGGAAATTGAAGTGGTGGTTTCCTGCAACGACGATGTCTCGCGCACCAAGCCATGGGCGGACGGCATCGAACTGGCCCTGGCTAAGATGAACCTGCGGCCTGAGGAAGTCTGCTTTATCGGGGACAGCCTGGACGATATTGGGGCCGGGAACAACGCCGGGTGCCGGGTCTTAATCGTGGACCGGGGCCAAATGCAGACCATCCACCAGATTATGCGCGACCAGAACCTGACCCATAAGTTCGAAGTTATAAGCTCGCTGCAAGAAATTCCCCAGGTGTTAGGGCTGACCGTGCCGGTAGCGGCGACCGTGGCGGCCTAATCCAGCACCGAATAGGAACTATAAAAGGACTTAGCTTTGACGGCTGAGTCCTTTTTTGTTTTTACCAAATCAGGGCAAATATCTGCCACACCTATGAGTGGGACAATAACCTTTAAATTCCCTCTCTTACTAAACACTAAAAACTGAACGCTAAACACTTTTCCAAACAACTTTGCCGGGTTGCACCCCTCAAAGGAGCGTGCTAAACTGGTTTCGTGGGTATTTTGTAGGCATCTGTTTTCTTTTACCAATTACCAATCCTTAAATTTCACCTTAAAATTGTATCTTAAAGATTATAAAGAGGTCCGCCATGACAATTGCTTCCGGCGAGAACCAGGACTCTGCCACCCCTACCGACCGCCGGGTAAGCCCAGGCCAACCGGGCGAAACGGCAATCCCGGCCAGCGAACCAACCCGCTTTTGGTCCACTTTTTCGTGGGCGCTGTACGACCTGTCGAATACTATCTACAGCGCTGCCGTGGTCAGCGTCTACTGGCCCGCTTTTATTAAAGACGACCTTAAAGTAAACGACATCTGGTACGCCCTCCCGGCTTCGCTGGCGGCTTTGCTGGTCGGTATCTTCAGCCCGCTCATGGGGCGGATTTCCGACCGTGGTGGCAACCGGATGACCTGGCTGCTCTGGAGTACCATCCTCAGCGTGGGCGCGCTCTTTTTGATGGGTATTTTCCCAATCCTGGCCCTGGCGGTAATCCTGTTTATTGTGGCTAACAGCGCTTACCAGGCCGCCCTCATGTTTTACGACGCCCTCCTGCCGAGCGTAAGCACCCCCAAGAACTGGGGTAAGGTCAGCGGCCTGGGGGTCGGGTTAGGCTACCTCGGCGGCATCGTAGGCTTTCTACTGGTCCCGATTTTCACCGGCCTTATTTTTGGCAAGAACCCCGATGGCGAAATCGTTAATTCAAATACCTTCCTGGTGACCGCCGTCATGTACGGCCTGCTTTCGATACCGTGCCTGGTCTTTGTCCGCGAGAAAAAATATACCAAAAAACCGGATACGACCAGACTCACCCTCGGCAACTCGCTTTCCCAGACCTGGCAAACTCTCAAAGCAGCCCGGCAATATCCCGGTCTCTTTATCTTCCTGGTTTCCAACTTTTTTTATTCCGACGCCGTAAACACCGTAATCGTCGCGATGGGTATCTACTCGACCCAGGTCATCGGCTTTAGTTCCGGTGACCGCAACAACTTCCTGGCCTTTTCGACCATCTTTGCAGTGGTCGGCTCCTTCGGCTTTGGCTACCTGACCGATAGAATCGGGCCGAAAAAAAGTCTTTCTATAGCCCTGCTTTTGTGGGTAGTGGTCTTTGTCTTCGCTATCTCCGCCCCGCCCTCTGGCCTCTTTTTCTTCGTCGGTGGACCGCTGGCCGGGATTGCCCTCGGTAGCGTCTGGGTGACGGCCCGGACGTTGATGATTGAGCTTACTCCCCCGGAACGGCTGGGCGAGTTCATGGGGATTTACAACCTGACGGGCAAATTTTCGGGGGTTATCGGGCCGTTGGTCTGGGGCCTTACCCTCTTTTTGTTCGACCCGGACGCGGGTTGGGGCAAGACCGGCTACCAGATAGCGGTCGCCTCGCTGCTGGTCCTGGTTATTTTGGGGTTCGTCCTGCACCAGCGCGTCCCAATAACCGACCGGCGCAAACGGGGCGAGGAATACATTCAATCCGAAATCAAGGCTGAAGTCCCGGTCGTATAGTAGAAAAGATTACACACAAAATTAGAAGGCGAGTCTTTTGTCAGGTATGGTTAAAGACTCGCCTTTTTGTTATCACCAAAAAGTGTGTGGAAATCGAGATTCCATGTACATTTGACGGTGATATTGTCCAACGGACCGGAGATTCCTCGCTGCGCTCGGAATGACAAAACCTTCCTGGTATTGGGGTTTGCAGACAAATAATTATGTCAGAAGCATATAAGAAATTATTGGGTCGGGGGTGGCGTGGGGGTGCCAGGGCCGGGCGTAGCGGCAGGCGGCGGGATCGCGCCGGGAAGCCGGGGCGCAATCGAAAAGACCGTGTCGTTGAGACGGTTAGCCATATAGCTGAGGCGCGCCCCCGGCCCGAAAGAATATTCGGCCTGGACCAGGCGGTCTACCCGGTCTCGCTGGGCGGTCAGGTGGTCGTAAAGGGCCACGAAGGAATGGAATTGGGGGTTGTTAGAGTAACGAGCAGCGGCATCCATCGCCCGTAAATATTGGCCCTGGACCTCGGTCAGTTGGTCAGGAGTCGCCACGAATGCCATATGTTCGAGTTCAGATAGCCGGTTATCGGCATAGTGCAGGGCTACCTCGGCTTTCTGATCGGGGTTAATCTCGACAAATTCACCCAGGTATTCCCAGCCAAGTTTCGCCTTATAGAGCAGGTCGCCCGGTTTCGACCCGGCCACGCCCACAAATAACAACAACGAAAGGGCCAGCCCAATCATACTCCCGCCGACCGCCTGGCCCAATTTCGTCGCGAAAAAACGGCGCAAGTCCTGCCACCACCGGACAACCGGGTGAATTTCAGGCTGGCTTTGCGGCAGGGCCGGTAGCTGAGGCGTCACTTCGAGCTGGGATTGCAAAGCCTGCCAGCCTGCCGACAGATCGGGGGCCTGGTAGGGGCGAGTCGAAACCAGGGGTGGGTTAGAGGCCAGTTTTACCTGCAAGGCCAGCTTAACCGTCGGAAAAATCGCAGGCCAATCCTCCCCGAACCTTGCGGGGCCCTTTTCAAGGGTCAGTTCGCCCTGCTCGATTAAATCGAGGGCCTGGGCGACCAGGTCAGCGGCCTGTCTTGCCAAAATCAAACTCCAAAGCTTCTTTTTCCAATATCCGGCGCAAACTCTCTAAAGCCCGCAATTGCAGTTGCCGGACCGCCCCTTCCGATTTCCGCATCGCCCTGGCGACCTCGGCGTGGCTCCAGTTCTCGACAAAACGGTAATAAATCACCTGCTGCTGTTCTTCGTTTAGCCGCTCGAAGGCCCGCACCAGGGCCTCGTTCTCGGACTGCCGCAGGGCCGCCCGGAGCGGGTCGGTCCCGGTGGAGGCGTCAGCGACCTGCTCGGCCTCGGTTTCGCCAAAGCCCTCATAATTGCCGCGCACCCGGTTCTTGCGGTTGTAGTTAATCAACTGGTTCCGGGCGATAGCGTAGAGCCAGACCAGGAACGGAATCTCGGTGGGCCGGTAGCGCCGGATGGCTTTCCAGGCGTTCAGGAAGACCTGGGCGGTCAAATCCTGGGTTTCGCTATCCTCTTTGACCCGGTAGAAGAAATAGCGGTAAATCGTTTCGGCGTAAAGGCGGTAGAGTTCTCCGAAAGCCGCCACGTCACCCTCGACCGCTTTTTGAATCCACACCTTAACGTCAGCCGGAGTGGTTGACTCTGCGGCTGGCGGTTGGGTGGTGGTTCCGGGTGGTGGTTCCTGGCGGTGGTTGCCCCTGGTCAAGTTATACCTCTGGCTGAAACCGGGTGTTCGGACAGGTAACTCCTGACAGGCGGTCAAATCCGGCCTGTAAACCTATTGTACCTTTTCTTTTCCTCGAACGTCTATAGGGTCACCCAGCCCCGGCGCACGCAGAACATCAAAGCCTGGGTGCGGTCTTCCACCGCCAGCTTTTTAAATATGTTGTTAAGGTGGTTCTTCAGGGTATGGCTGCTGATACAGAGAGTCTCGGCCACTTCTTTGTTGGTGCGACCCTGGCCGATAATCGCCAGGATTTGCAATTCCCGCTGGCTCAAAGGCAACTTGCTGTCCGGTTCGCTGATACCCACGACCTTTTTCGCCGGGGTGGCCGGGCTGATAGCCGCCAGGGTCGCCGGACGTTTCGGAGTATCGTTGAAACGGATACCCGGTAAAGGTCGCCGCCCGCTCACCGCCTGCTCGACCAGTTGCCGGAAGTAGGGCGTATCAATCGTTTTGTCGGCGGGAATAACCCCCAGGTCTTTTAGCTGCGCCACCTGCCCTTTGGTCTCGCCGTTAAGGACAATCATCGAGATAGTCCCGCGTAACCGCTTCTGGATGGCCCGGACCAACCGCAAGGTTTCACCGGGACGGGCCGGGTCGAAAATGACAAGGCTCAAAGGCAACCGCTCGACGTAGCCCATTAACTCGGTGGGACTGCCGGTTTCGGCCGCCACCTGGAAACCGGGGAACTCGGCCAGTTCCGCCTTAAGACCGGCGATGAGTAAGGGATGCGGGCTATAGAGGGCCACCCGGTGCAAAGCCAATCGCGGAGAACTATGAATGTCAATGGGGGTTTCCGGCCCAAAGTGAGGGACAGGCATCCCTGGAAGTTCGTGCAAGAATTGCGACATAAAGCTTTACCCTTAAAAATTTGATTATGATTGCTGGTTAGAAACGTTATTAATGGACTGCTAACTGCGAAATGAACTGATTGGGCGGGTTTTGCCCGCCAATACTGGCTTAAACACGCCACCTCTTTTTTTGTTACGGGTAATTTTAGAAAAATCTAGAAATTGGTTTGGCAATTTAAAGGCTTGACCCATTTTGAAAAATTATGTAAACTTTGAACAGTACAAATCCTTCTACACATTTCAGGTAATCCGCATGGCAGGGCTAAACGCCGCTATAACTCACCGGTTTGGAAATCTGGCAATGATACTGGCTATGTTTTTGACGCTGGCCCTGGTCCTGGGGGCTTGTGGCGAACAGCCGACCGCCGTTCCGCCACCGGTTACGAGCGCGACCAACATCCAGAATCCACCCCCAACGGCTACCCTGGCGCCGACCATTACCCCGGCCCCGACTGCCACCAGTGATGTGCCGCTGGCTTTTACCTCGCCCGCCGCGACACCGCCACCGATTTTCCCGACCGCCACGGCAGCCCCAAGTGTCAAAGGGCCGAACTTCACGGCGACCGCGGGCGTACCCGACCTCAACCTGACACCCTTACCGACCACCAGCGCCGCTACCGGCCAACTGGCCTTCGTCCAGGCCGGGAATCTCTGGTTGATTGACAGCAACGGCGGGAACCGTTTGCAACTTACCGATAGCGGCGACGTAGCAAGCGACAGCCTGATGCTCTGGACCTCCACTTTCGACCGGGTGGTCTACCAGGCCCGGACCGGCGAGTTGTGGACGGTAGACACGACCGGGGAACGGAACCTGGTCTTCGCACCGGGCAAAACCGCCAAACTGGGTAGCACAGCCAACCTGCCGCCACTCCCAACCCAGACCGCCGGTAAGAACGCTACTAACCCCAACCGGACCCCGGTCAACCCGGCTATCCAGACCGGTAAAACTATCACCGACCTTAGCTGGTCGCCGGATGGTCATTTCCTGGCCTTTACCTACTACAACGGCGACCAGGGGCCGCTAAACAGTGGCGAGGTCTGGGTAGCCGAGATAATCAGCGGCAAGCCGGCCCTGGCCAGGGTCGGCGAGGGCTTTTCGCCCACCTGGGGGCCGGATAGCCGGTCGCTGGCTTTCCTGACCCGGCCTACTATCAAGCAGGGTAGTAATCTGCCCGGATATAACCCTGGGCTCAACCCGACGCCGGTAGGCACCTCGCTTCTGCCGCCAACCGTTTCTTTCACCCGGTCTGCCGGTGAGGACGCCGGGATTTTCCAGGTGGGACAGGGCACGCCCAACCCGGCTGACACCACACCTGCTTCCGGGGGCACCGCCACGACCGAGCTTACCCCGGTCCCCGGTTCTCCCACGCCTTTTATTCTCAAACCGGGCGGCAATACCACGCCCAACCCCGGCAATCCGACCAACCAGGCTACAAACCGGGCGACCACCCCGACCCCGACTGCTACCTCGAACCTGGTCGCGCTGCCCTCACCGACCCCAACGCCGACTTATCCACCGGTCTACAAGGGCACTTTCCTGGCTAACCAGGTGGCGGTCTATTCGGTGTTCGACCACAAAGTTACCCTGCTGGCGGACAGCGACAAAATACCGGACGCTTTTCTCGACCTGACCGGCACGCTCCGCTCGTATGTCCCGGCCCCGTTCCAGGCAGCCTGGTTCTCACCGGATGGCCGTTTCGTGGCTTTTTCGGACGCGCTTTCGGTGGTCGGGGTAATTCCGGTCGGGGGCGGCGCTCCGATAACCTGGACCGGCTCACCCCAGAATTACGCGGTCCACGACCTCGACTGGCTCCCGCGCAGCGACGGGGCTTTCGTGCGGTGGGGCGACCCTTACTCCGCCGATAGCAGCCGGTTGAGCCTGATTACCTTCAACAACCCTGGTCCAACCGCCGGAAACAGCATTTCCGGAGATGTAACCAACCCGAAACTGGTTAAAATCAGCGACCTGCCCGGCCAGAAGGTCAGTTGCGCCAAACTATCGCCTGGCGGCCAGTTCTTCTCCTACTACGACGGCAACACCCTGGTCATAACCCAGAGCGACGGCTCCGTTTACCAGTCTTACTCTGATACCGAGTGCCCGGTCTGGTCCCCTTTTGGGCGAGATTTTGCCAGTATCAAAAAGACGGGCGACCACTCCATTATCCTGACCAACCTGGACCAGCCCGCCCCCAAAGAAATTATTTCGACACGGGCTATCGAGCGGGTCTTCTGGCTGCGCTGAATAAAATCACAAGTCGTTTTCTTGCTCAAATCGTTTAAATATAGTAAAATTAGGTAACTGCGCCGGGTAGTATAAGGCCAGTTTTTATTTGTGGAAACGGGAGTTTTTGCAAATTATATTTATCCAAGGAGTAAATCAAGCAAGCTATGCCTACCTACGAGTACCAGTGTACTGTTTGCGGCCATCGTTTTGAAAAGTTTCAATCGTTTAGCGCGGAACCCCTCAAAGAATGCCCGGTCTGTGGCGAACCGGTCAAAAAGGTTATCGCTCCCGCGGGTATAATTTTCAAAGGTTCTGGCTGGTACATCACCGACAGCAAGAAATCCACGTCGGCGTCCCCGGCGGCTTCGACCGAAAAATCCGGCAGCGAGAGTTCGACCGATAAAGCGGCTTCCGGCGAAAAGACCGAAACCGCGAAACCTGCCGAAAGCGCGCCTGAGACCAAACCGGCCAGTTCCGCCAAAAAAGAAGACGCCGCCTAGTTAATTTAGAGGCCGGGTCTCCCGGGTATTTTGACAAACATATGTTGACTCTCAACCGGCCCGTGAAGGGGCTGGAATATTCCAACTTAAAGACTTTCGTGATGCCGCACCTCGGCCTGAGCCGGGCAGCCGCTATTTTGAGCTGTCAGGGCGAGCCGTGCGTCTGTAGCGAGGGTCACTGCTCGGTGTTAGCCTGATTAGAGCGGTGTCCCTATCCAACATAACAAGATAAGCTTGTAAAAGGATGAAGTTAAGAAGATAAGGAAGGACCAGGAGTCCAAGATGTTTGTAAGTGATGAGATAAAAGCCATAATGGAGCGCGACCCGGCCGCGCGCAACGTTTTCGAAGCTCTCTTATACCCCAGTCTGCACGCCATCATCCTGCATCGCGTCGCCCACGCTCTCTACGAGGCCAAAGTGCCTTTCTTCCCTCGCCTTGTATCCCAAATTTCCCGGTTTCTAACCGGTATAGAAATCCATCCCGGCGCCAGAATCGGCAAGGGGTTGTTTATTGACCACGGCATGGGTGTCGTCATCGGAGAAACCACCGAAATCGGCGATAACGTCACGCTCTACCAGGGCGTCACCCTGGGCGGGACCGGCAAACAAAAAGGCAAACGCCACCCGACCCTGGGCAATAATGTGCTGGTCGGGGTAGGGGCGGAAGTGCTGGGAGCGATTACCATCGGGGATAATGCCCGGATTGGCGGCGGCGCGGTCGTCCTCAAAGATGTCCCGCCCAATACCACTGCGGTCGGCGTCCCGGCCCGTATCGTGGCCTACCGCAAGGCCCAGGGCGAGGAAAACCAGCGGGTCGAGAACATGCCCGACCCCGAAGGCGACATGCTAAACGCTTTGCAGGAGAAGAACCGCGAACTGGAAACCCGGCTGCAAAAACTACTGGAAGATCATATTTCGCAAATCCATGAGGTAGAGGCCGAACACGTCACAGTGGAAACCCTGGAAGAACGGTTGGCCGGGCTGGACGAACGGCTCGAACGGATTGAAGCCGCCCTTAAAGCTCTCGACTCCACCCTCCCGGCCCCAGGCCAGAAGCCGGACCATACCCTTCACCGTCACACCAACGGCACCAGTCACTCCCATACGACCAACCGAAACAGATTATCCAAAAAGATTGAGGAGGAGGCCACCCGGCATGGCACTTAAAATATCGAATACTTTGAGCGGGCGTAAAGAAGATTTTGTGACTATCGAGCCGGGAATTGTCACAATGTACGTCTGCGGTGTGACGGTTTACGCCAGCAGCCATATCGGCCACGCCATGAGCGCCCTGACTTTCGATGTTATCCGCCGCTACTTCGAATACCGGGGCTATACGGTCCGGCACGTGGTCAATTTCACCGATATTGACGACAAAATTATCAAGCGGGCCAACGACGAAAAGGTTGACTGGAAAAGCATCACCGAACGCTATATCAAGGAATACCTCGACTGGATGGACGCCCTGAACGTCAAACGGGCCACGGTCTACCCCCGCGCAACCGAAGAAGTGGACGGTATTATCGCGGCTATTCAGACCCTGGTTGAAAGAGGCAACGCTTACCCTGCCACCAATGGCGATGTTTACTTCCGGGCGCTCAGCCAGCCGAACTATGGCGCTCTCAAACACCAGAGCCCGGACGAGCTAAACGCCGGGGCCCGGATTGACATTGACGAAGCCAAAGAAAACCCGCTCGATTTCGCCCTGTGGAAAGCGGCCAAACCGGGCGAACCGAGTTGGACCAGTCCCTGGGGCGAAGGGCGTCCCGGCTGGCACATCGAATGCTCCGTGATGGCGATGCGCTACCTGGGGCCGCAGATTGATGTCCACGGCGGTGGGGCTGACCTGATTTTCCCGCACCACGAAAACGAAATCGCCCAGAGCGAAAACCTGACCGGCGAACGGCCTTTCGTGCGTTACTGGGCCCATAACGGTCTCCTGCAAGCCAAACTGGTTGACCCCGATACAGGCAAGGCCAGCGTGGAGAAGATGTCGAAGTCGCTCGGCAATACCCTTTCGGTCGGCAAACTGCTGGAAATGGGCGACCCTGACATGCTGCGGATGTTTGTCCTCGGTTCGCATTACCGCAACCCGCTCACCTACACCGACGAAAGTTTCGACGTGGCCTTCAAGAGCCTCGAACGGATTAAATCGGTCTTCTCCCCGCGTGAGAACTGGGGCGACCCCTCGTCAAACACGGGTAAAGCCGAGGCGACCGCCGCCCTCGAACAGGCTACGGGAGCGGCCCGCACCGGGTTTGAAGCGGCCATGGACGACGATTTCAATACTCCGGCAGCGATTGCCCGGCTTTTCGACCTGGTGCGCGAAATCAATAAAGGGCGCGACACCGGGGCCAGCGGCGCGGCGCTCTACGCGGCCCGCGAAACCCTGGCCGAACTCGGCGGGGTGCTGGGTCTAAGAATGAAAGAGTTGCCGGTGTCGAGCGGTTCTCAGGATGTCGAGCCTTTCGTCAAACTGCTGGTGGACCTGCGCAAGGAACTCAAAACGGCCAAACAGTACCAGTTGGCCGACCGGGTCCGCGAAGGTCTAAAAGATTTGGGCGTCAAGCTCGAAGACCGCCCCGACGGCACTACCTGGAAGTTCGAGAAGTAAGTTGAGCCAGTTTTGACAAATTACTGGTAACAGGGGATTAAGCCGGGAGTTTTAAAGACTTCCCGGCTTTTTCATTGTTAAAACCGGGTAGGGGTAAAGACTCTAATTTGTCATTCCGAGCGAAGTCGAGGAATCTAGCCCGTAGGGTTCCCTTTGGGCAGCGCTGTTGGCGTATATCACAGCCGTTAAATTCTAGCGATTTAAAAGCAAAGAGCTGAATCTTGCCATCCCTTCATCACGGATATTGTCCAACGGACCGGAGATTCCGTGGTAAACCACAAAATGACAAAACAGAATCTATATCTGTACTTGGTATTATCAGCGTGAGCGTACCAACGGTGTGACCAAAAATAAATTCTGAAAACTAAAAACTTTGGATCTCTCTGGCATTATTGTTAAACGGGGTCTATTATGATATATTTATACTAAATTTTGCGAGGCGTTGGGAGAAAATCTTTATTGGTCCCGGCTGCTTTCAGGGAATTTTGCGTGGAAATAAAAAATAAGCCAAATAGATACAGGTGTAAGGACGCCGCCCCCTAAAAAGGCTGGCCTGCGACTTACACCTATTCATTTGAATAGGAGCGTTTCAGAATGGGTGGAAAGGTTGTGCTGGCTTATTCCGGTGGTCTGGATACCAGCGTAGCGATTAAATGGATTAAAGAAAAATACGACCTGGATGTCGTGACCCTGACCGTGGATGTCGGAGCTAACGACCGGGACTTGCAGACCGTTAAGGAAAGAGCCCTCCAAATTGGGGCGGTTAAGGCCCTCGTACGAGACGTAAAAGACGATTTCGTCAAATACTTCATCTGGCCCGCCCTCCAGGCCGGGGCACTTTACGAAGGCGAATATCCCCTGGCGACGGCCCTGGCCCGTCCGCTTATCGCCTGGAACCTCGTCCAGGTCGCCCACGAAGAAGGCTGTACGGCGGTCGCCCACGGCTGCACCGGCAAAGGTAACGACCAGGTCCGTTTTGACATTTCGACCAACGTCCTCGACCCGAGCCTCAAAATTATCGCCCCGGTCCGCGAGTGGCGCATGACCCGCGACGAAGAAATCGAGTACGCCAAAACCAACAATATCCCGCTGCTCTCGGCCAGCCAGAAGCGTTTCAGCGTTGACCAGAACCTGTGGGGCCGCTCGATTGAGGCCGGACCGCTGGAAGACCCCTGGAACGAACCACCCGAAGAAGCCTACGAGTGGACCAGCCACCCCGACGAATGGCCGGACCTGCCCGAAGAAATCTCGATTGATTTCGAAAAGGGTATCCCGATTGCCCTCAACGGCGACCGCATGGACGGCACCTCGCTGATTACCAGGCTGAACGACCTGGCCGGTAAACACGGGGTGGGCCGGATTGACCACATCGAAAACCGCCTGGTCGGTATCAAGAGCCGCGAGGTCTACGAAGCCCCCAGCGCGGTCGTGCTGCACAAGGCCCACACCTGGATTGAAGACCTGACCATGACCCGCGACGCCGCTCGCTTCAAAGCGAAAGTGGCCGCCGAGTACGCCGATATGGTCTACAACGGCCAGTGGTTCAGCCCGCTCCACCAGGATTTGCAGGCTTACGTCACCAGCAGCCAGCGCTTTGTCACCGGGACCATCCGGCTCAAACTTTACAAAGGTAACATCATCAAAGGCGGGTCGCAATCGCCCAAGTCGCTCTACAACTTCTCGCTGGCGACCTACGACAAAGGCGACCAGTACAACCACGACGCCGCGATTGGCTTTATCAACATCTTTGGGCTGTCGCTCCGCAACCAGGCCCAGACCCAACTCAAAGGCAACTCAGCCGACGATATGCTCTCGCTGGGTGCCCCGGAGGAACCAACCAAGTAATAAAAAATGAGGGAAAATTCTGGCCTGACGGCCAGAATTTTCCTCATAGGTCTTCCAGTTATGCTCCTGAAAGGGTAAAATACTACTGAGCCATTCTTTGTTTACTTCCAACAGTTCATCCAGAAAAGGCCACAATCCTTCATGAGCCAAGAAACTGAGAAAACCGGTACCCCCAAACCCAACCAACCCACCGCCACTCCTAAAAAAGTTGCCGCGCCCGCCCCAACTTCGCCAAAACCAACCCCTAAACCCCCCGTCTCAACGACCGTCAAGGCCACACCCACCGCCACATCCGTCCGGCCCACCGCCAACCGCCGGGTAACACCTGCCGGGCCAAAACGCGGCCACGGCCTTGAAATCGCCCTCGGTATCGTCCTGGCGTGTCTGGTCCTGGGCATTATAATCGTCCTGGTAGCCACTTCCGCCGGAAATTCGACCAAAACTCAGGCCAGCGCGACCACCAGCGCCGCCAATGTCTCCAACCCGCTCACGCCCAAAAACGCCGCGACGGTCCAGGCCCTCGTGACCGCCCTTGGCAACGGCGAAACCATCGTGACCGCCGCCCCGGTCGCGCCCACGCCGACCGGCGCTCCCGCCAACAGTCTTGTCGACGAACAGGGCCAGACCTGGCCGGTTAACGGGGCTAACCCGGCCCGGACCCGCGTCAGCCCGACCACTCTCAAATTCCCCATGCAAAAGTTGTGGGATAACCAGGTGGGCGGTGAACTGCAATCGTCCCCGGCCATCGCCAACGGCCTGGCTTATTTTGGTAGTTCGAACGGCTCCTTTTACGCTATAGATATTCAAACCCACCAGGTCAAATGGCAGCGCCAGTATGGCGCCGCTATCGCGCCAAGCCCGGCGGTGGCCGGGGGCAAAGTCTTTTTTGGCACTTCCGCCGGGTACGTCTATGCCCTGGATGCCCTGACCGGCAAGGAAATGTGGAATTTCCCGACCATCGAGCAAGTCTTGAGTTCGCCGGTCGTAGCCAACGGGGTCGTTTACATCGGGAGCAACCTGGGCGTCTTCTGGGCGATTGACGCCAACACCGGCCTGAAACGGTGGTCGGCCCAGATAGGCAATGCCAACGGAGCCGGGATTAACACTTCACCTGCTGTCAGCGACGGTACCGTCTTTTTCGGCTCCAACAACGGCGTCTTTTACGCCTTCCCGACCGATAACGTCACCACTTCGACCAAACCAAAATGGACCGTCCAATTAGCCGATGGCAAAGGGATTCTGTCATCCCCGGCGGTGTCAGATGGCGTGGTCTACTTCGCCAGCGAGGGAGGTAAACTCTACGCCTATAATGTCGCCGATGGCACCAAAAAATGGGAGGCTAACCTGAACGGGCCGAGCCGGTCTTCCCCGGCGGTCGCTAACGGGGTAGTTTATATCGGCAGCAGCGATAAAAAAGTCTACGCCTTTAATACCAAAGATGGCTCGAAAAAATGGGAGTTCGCCACCGGTGACGCCGTCTTTTCTTCTCCCGTAATCACCAACGATACCCTCTTAATCGGTTCGAACGACACCAAATTGTACGCCCTGGACCTTGCGACAGGCCAGGAAAAATGGGAGTTTGCCACGGATGATATTATAGGCTCATCCCCGGCGGTAGCCGGAAACCGGGTTTACCTTACCTCCTTTGATGGCCGCCTCTATGCTTTTGGAAACTAAGGTCTAGCGAAGCGAAAAAACAATAATTACTCGTGATTGGGAGGATTTTATGAGTCGCCGCACCAAGATTGTAGCAACGGTTGGTCCTGCTTGTTGGGACGAAGCCGTCATGCGCCGGTTGATTAAGGAAGGCGTCAACGTTTTTCGCCTTAATTTTTCACACGCCAAAAGAGACCAGACCAGCGGAATCATTGACCAGATTCGCCGCCTCGCCGCCGAGGAAAATCACAATGTCGCTATTTTGCAAGACTTACAGGGGCCGCGTATCCGTACCGGCGAAGTTGACGACCCTTCCGGTTCGGTTACGCTGGTAGCGGGTGAGGAAACCGTGCTGACCACCCGCCCAATTAAATCGACCAGCCCCGCCGAAATCGCCATTGATTACAAAGATTTACCCCTGGATGTAAAACCGGGGGATACCATCCTGATTAACGATGGGCTCCTGGAACTCAAGGTGATTTCGTCCGATAGTGAAGATGTGCGCTGTGTCATCATTACCGGTGGGCCGCTCAGCAGTCACAAAGGTATCAACGTGCCGGGCGTCACCCTGCGTGTGCCGACCATCACCGAAAAAGATAAGGCCGATTTGAAATTCGGGGTCGATAAAGGCGTCGATTACGTAGCTCTTTCGTTTGTCCGGCGCGGGGAAGACCTTTTCGATTTAAAAAACCTTATCCGGGAGTACGCCGGAGAAAACACCCCAGATACCAACCTGCCTCTCGTGATTTCCAAGATCGAGAAGCACGAAGCTATCACCAACTTTGACGAAATCCTGCAAGCCTCGGATGGCGTCATGGTGGCGCGAGGCGACCTGGGCGTGGAAATGCCGACCGAACAAATCCCGGTCCTGCAAAAAATGATTATTCGCAGGTGCAACAAGGTCGGCAAGCCGGTCATTACCGCGACCCAGATGCTCGACTCGATGATTCGCAACCCACACCCGACCAGGGCCGAGGCTACCGACGTGGCAAACGCGATTATTGACGGCACCGACGCCATCATGCTTTCGGGCGAAAGCGCCAGCGGCCTCTACCCGGTGGAGGCGGTCCGGGTAATGTCCCGCATCGCCAATACTACCGAAGAAAGCCTGCTATTCAAGGGCACCCCAAAAGATATTCTGGATGAAGGTGCCAGCAGTATCACCGACGCCATTTCGCAGGCGGTGTGCAGTATCGGGCGCGAGGTCAAGGCCGATGCGATTATTACCACCACCACCAGCGGTTTTACGGCCCGGATGGTCTCGCGTTGCCGCCCCAAACTGCCGATTTTCGCCGTAACCCACGAGGAACGGACAGTCCGGCGGTTGGCCCTGGTCTGGGGTATCCGCTCCTATCTTTGCCCACCCTACGAAAGCACCGACGAAATGCTGATGATGGCCGAAAAAGTGGTGGTCGAAAAAGGTTTGCTGAGCAATGGCGATAGAATAGTCATCACTGCCGGGATTCCGGTCGGCCACGCCGGGCAAAGCAACCTGCTAAAAGTGCACATAGTAGGCGAAGCTTAATGCCCGGTCGTCTCAAACTCGCCTACTTTAGCCCGCTCAATCCGGTCCAGTCGGGCATCAGCGATTACAGCGAAGAATTGTTGCCCGCCCTGGCCCGCTACGCCGACCTCGACCTCTACCTGGATAATTATACCCCGTCCAACCGGGAAATAGCCGCCCGGTTCAATATTTATCCGACCTCGAAATTCGCCAGGCAGAGCGGGCGCTACGACAATTACCTATTTCATATGGGCAACAGCGCGGCCCACGCTTATATCTATAAAACCCTGCTCAACACCCAGGGCAAGGGTATTCTGGTGCTGCATGATTTCGTGTTGCACCACTTTATGATCGGGCAATATCTCAATCACGGTCAGGCCGCGGAGTATATCCGGCAGATGGGCCGCTTTTATGGCTCAGAAGGCGAGACAATCGCCCGCGAGGTTATAAAGGGCAAGTTTGCCGAGAGCCTTTTCAAATATCCTTTCAACGAAGCGGCCATCGAAGCGGCCCAGGCGGTGCTGGTCCACAGCCGTTTCGCCCAATCCCGGATTCACGAAAAGTACCCGGCCAAACCGGTCGGTATCGCCCGCATGGGGGTGCCGCTGCCGCCCCTGGAAGGCAAAGAGACCGCCCGCGCCCGGTTAGGACTGCCCCAGGACGAATTTATCCTGGTATCTCTCGGCCATCTCAACCCCTACAAACGGCTCGATAGCGCCCTCTGGGCGTACAGGGCCTTCCGGCGGGAATACCCGCGCTCCCGTTTTGTGCTGGTGGGAAGTTCTTCGCCCAATTACGATGTAAAATCCATGATTAGCGCCCTGGGACTGACCAACTCGGTATATTTAACCGGTTACGCCAGCATGGCCGAACTGCAAGACTACACGGCGGCGGCGGACTGCTGCGTCAATTTGCGCTACCCGACCGCCGGGGAGACCTCGGCCAGTCTCCTGAGAATCATGGGGGCGGGACGCCCGGTGCTGGTCTCGCGGACCGGGGCGTTTGAAGAATTGCCCGACGACTGTGTTATCAAGGTGGACGTAGACGACACCGAAGAAGAGCTATTGCTGGAATACCTCCGGTTGCTGGCCCGCGACCCACGCCTGGCGGAAACCCTTGGGCGGAACGCCCGGCGCTACGTAGAAATTTCTTCCCGGCTTGGTGATGCCGCCTACGATTACTATAAATTTATCTGCCAGGTGCTTGGCAGAGAACCGGACCTGCCTTATATCCCCGACCCGACACCTCCTACTGGTGAGGTTGCCGGACCCACCCCGGTAGAAAGGGTTGAAGTGGGGCAACCTGGGGATGATTTTTCTGAAAATAGCCCGGACCTGTCGCCCGATTGGGAGGAAATAGCCCAGGCTGCTGCCGAAATCGGCCTGGAAGAAACCGACCCGACCCTGGAGAAAATAGCCAGGGCGGCCCGGTTTGCTGGACTATAAATTGCTTTTTATCCCGGAGGGACGGCAGTAATAGTCCAGGTTCAAATAGTAGGAATAGGAAAATGCCAGTGAAGACAAAATATTTATCCCCGGTCCGCCCGCTTTTTGTAGGATTACTTGCGCTGCTCCTGACCCTGGGACTGGCGGCCTGTGGCGCGAGTAACACTCCCACCCCGGTCGCGACCACGCCCCCGGCTACTTCCGACCCGGCGGCGAACGTGAGCGGCGGCACCTATAACAACGGCAAACTGGATTTACCCGGCACGACCCTCTTAACCGTAGATCCCGGCCTGGACACAGCCTTGAAAGGTCTGCTGGGCCCTGGTATAAACCCTTCCATCCTGACCCTCCAAATCTACGGCTCGGATTCCGAACCGCCAATCCTGGGCGAAAATGCCGATAGCGCCCTGGTAAAATCGGGATATGTCTTTCATGATGTGCGGGGCGGCACCGATAGCAAATTGATTATCAATGACAGTGAGGGCGCAGGAGCCTATACCAAAGCGGGCGGCCCTGACCTGATTGTGTTAGCCCGGGATGCCGCCTCCTTTACCTCGAACGGCACTCCACCCGGCGTGGATACCACCCTGTACCAGAAATTAACTGCTCAACTTCAAGGCAAGAAAAGTGTCCTGATTGTGATGTCGGGGCAAAATATTGTGCAGGTGGTCGCTAGCAACATTACTCCAACCCCAGCTCCCGCGAAATAAACCACCAATTAAAAAGCCAGGATTTAACCCCTGGCTTTTTTTGATTCTTCCCTGCTATAAATCGAGCTCTAAAGGGAACACCCGGTCCTTACAGTTGTAATCGCGGCAGGTTTGAGGCCGGATTTCGTAGATACTGCACCGTTTGTTCTTGTCAAGGTAGATACAACTAAAATTTTCCTTTTTCGGCAGGGTATAGTGAATATCAAGGTCGCGCATGCCGACACAACGCTCGCAATTACAGGTGGGGTCTTCCTCGATAAATTCGTAGCGCCCGCTTTTAGCCTCCTCCTCGGTCAACTTCACGAACTCATAAAGCTCGCAGCATAAAGACCCGCAGTAAGGGACACACTGGTCGCAATTACCGTTAAAGGTTACGGAGTCCGGCGCAAGTTCGAAACAGCCGGGATTATCTTTGACCGCTTGCAATTTAGCTTTTAGCGGAATCAAAAGCTGCTCCTGTTTACTCCGGTTGCTTGAAATCCCCCCTTTATAGTCATTTTCGAAGGGGAAAATTTTGTCTTTGCAATTATAGTTGCGGCAGGTCTGAGGCCGGATTTCGTAAATACCGCACCGCTTGTTTTCGTCGAGGTAGACGCAGCTATAGTCAGGGTTCTTGGGTAGAGAATAGCGTATACCCAGTTCACGCATGCCATGACACTTAACACAACCACAATTAGGGTCTTCCTCGATAAATTCGTAACGCCCGGTTTTGACTTCTTCTTCGGTTAGCGCAACATAGTCGTAAATCTGGCAGCATAAAGATTCGCAGTAAGGTACGCACTCGTCGCAGTTGCCGTTGAAAATCACAATCCCCGGTTCCATTTCGAAACAACCGGGATCGCCTTTGACAGCCTCCAACTTGGCTTTTAAAGGATAGATAGTCCGCATATCTCTCCAAATTTTGGGATAATAAATTTAGATTTTGTTTAAGTAATCAGGGAAAAGAAACACTGAAATATTAGCACTTATTTAAGGATAACACCACTGCCAGCCGTAAGACTATTAGAATTAGCTTAAAATGGCTCTCCAAAAGCAAAATTGGCCCAATATAATTTATCCGGTTCGACCTTCAGGGCGTATCTTCTTATGAAGCGCTTCACGGAGACGGTACGGACATCAGTGTTGATAGAGCAAGTACCATAAGAAGATGGTATCAGGACTAATATAATCGGAGAGGACAATTAAATTATGGACCATACCGAACCTTTGGGAAGTTTTACCAAAAAGGGTCTTAATCGTCGCAAGTTTTTACGGGGAATGGCGGCGACCGCCGGGTTAGGGTTAGGAGCGGGAATATTAGCCGCCTGTGGCGATAATACCGCGACCACCGCCCCGGCAGCTACCGCAGCCCCGACCACGGCAGCCGCCACAACCGCAGCTGCGGCAACGACAGCGGCAGCTACGACCAGTGCCCCCACTACGGCGGCAACAACCACCGTGGCGGCGACCACGGCAGCACCTACTACCGCCGCTCCTACAACCAGTGCGGCGACGAGTGCCTCGACGACAGCGGCGGCTACTTCCGCCACCGGGTCAGCCCCGGCGGGGTATACCGAGGTAGGCAAAATTTCGGCAGCCGGCGCTACCCCCGTAGCTTTTAGCTCCGGCAGCACCAAGGGCTTTGTCTTTGCCAAGAGCGCGACCGAGGTCTTCGCTTACAGCAACATTTGCACCCACCAGGGTTGCGAAGTTGGTTCGTACAAGGCCGACCAAAAAATGTTCATGTGTCCCTGTCATGGCAGCGAGTATTCCAATACGGGCGAAGTTCTTAAAGGCCCGGCCAAGGCCCGCTTGCCGTTATTTGACAATAAGGTTGTTGGCGATGTAATTTATGCCAAGTTAAGTTAAGTACCTGGCAAATATCTGGGCAGGGAGCCAACCTAGTGGATTCAATTTCTGCAATAAACGCGCAGGAACAGCAGGTCATCGAGCAACTGGTTAAACGGGTGCGCCAGGGAGATACGCAAGCCCTGGGCGCGCTCTATGACCGTTACGCGGGACGTGTCTATGCCTTTTTGCTGCGGGCAGTTCAACGAGAACTGGCCGAAGAATTGTTGCAGGATGTTTTCGTAGCTCTCTGGCAAAAAGTTTATCTTTACGACCCGCAACGGGGCTCCTTCAACGCCTGGTTTTTTACCCTGGTCCGTCACCGCCTCTACGATGCCCTGCCAAAATACCAAAAACACCAGTCGGAAGACCTGCTATCGGTGCCCGGTGTCGTGGAGTCGGTAGCAGAAATGACCGGGGACCAGTCTGACCTGGAAGACCAGGTTATCCGGCTTTTCCGGGATGAGGAGTTGCGCCGGGCGGTCAATCACCTGCCGCCCGACCAGCGCCAGACGATTTTGATGACCTATTTCGGCGGTCTCAGCCACAAGGAGTTGGCCGAGAAATTGAACCTGCCCGTCAGTACGATTAAGGGGCGTGCCCGGCTAGGTTTGCAGCGGTTACGCCAGTTGTTACCGGAGCAGTCTTAAAATGAATTGTGATGAAGTGGCCGACCTGGAAGAAAATTACCTCCTGGGAGATTTGAAGGGGGAGGAAATGAAAGATTTTGAACGCCACTTAAAAGCGTGTATTAATTGCGCGAAAAGATTAAGCGGCTACGAGGAAGTGCTTGGCACGTTGTTTGGCTCGCTCAAGCCGGTCGCACCTTCCCCTCATGTTCGTAAAGCGGTGCTGGACCAGGTGGATGGAATGCCCCAGGGCCCGGTAATCACTTTGGAGCGCCCGGCGCCAAAACCTATCTGGAACCGGTTCGGCCAAAATTTTGGCCGAATTCTCAGTCCGGTGGCGGCGGTCCTGGTGATTGGGTTGACCGTGGCAACCGTCTTCCTGAGTTTCCAGTTACAGCAGGTCAAAACCCAGCAGGCCGATATGCAGCAGGTCCTTGACCTGACCTCCTCGCCCGGAAGCTGGATCTGGTCGTTGACCCAACCGGATGTGCCGTTCGACTCCACCGCGCCGCGCGCCCGGATGTATGCCCGACCTGATAGCAATATCTACTTGCTAACGGCCACCCAACTGCAACCACCCCCGGACGGTCAGGTCTACCGGGCCTGGTATACCATGAATTCAACGACGGTTGACTACCTGGGTGATGTTAAACCGGACCCCAACGGCAACGCGGTCTTACAGGTGGCGAACCCCGACCACCGGGCCGCCGAAATAACCGGGTGTTTTATCACAAGGGAAAAAGCCGGGTCACCCCCTGACCAACCTACCGGGCCAAAATTCCTGGCCTGGAAAAAGAATTAACCCTGTAATAACCAAAGGCCGGTATCCTATAAGGAGGACCGGCCTTTTTGATTCTCCTCTTGATAATCTTAATAACTCTAGGCCAGCTTAGCCTGGACCAGTTTTATCCCGGTCAGAATAAGACCGGCCAGGTGGTTCGCCCGGATTTGCTGCTGGGAAGCCAGCCCAAGCCTGGAAGCGGCAGCCTGGAAAGTGTAATAAGAAGACCGCTTGCGCCCGCCCTGGTCGATAAGCCCGGCCTGGATAGTGGCGGTCTGGTCAGCATAGTTGTACCAGAAGACGTGCGAAATGTTCAGGTCGGGGTGGGCATTTAGCCCTTCAATCATGCTCGTCATCAGGCTCGAAATGTTCTGTTCGCACCCCTGCGAGGTAGTGGCAGCCACCGGGTATTTACAGGCGGCGGGCTGGTTGGTGGTCGTCGCCAGGTCGAAACCCCATTCGCTAATCAGGATAGGGGTTGCGCTGCCAACAAAACGACGCACGTTGCGTTGAATATCCTGGGTTAGGTAATCGGCGGGCGGCACGTAGCCGTTAGCCCATGCCGCGAACTGGTAGGGATGCAGACCCAGCAGGTCAAAGGGCAACCGCTGGTAGGTCTTCAGGAAATTCTGGACCGCATCCGAATTGATGAGCAAATTTACCCCGGCGTCACAGCCATAATTCTCCCATGGCAAGAGCTTATAACAGTTGTCAGGGCCGGGGTGGTCGTTGGTGTTGCAGGGTGTCTCATATTCCGGCGAACAGTTGTAGGCGCTGAGAATCCCACCACTGACAATTTTTACCTGTTTGTTGGTCCGCTCGGCATAGACCGTTGCCAGGAGCACTCCAAATTTCTGCATCCCATAGCGGACGCCTACCCTCTCCCCACCCGTGGTATCGCGCCGCCAGAGCCCATAGCCGCAGGCGTTCAGGTCAGACTGCAAAAAACCACAGACATTCGGCTCGTTCCAGAGTTGCCAGTACTGAATATAGGGATAGCGGGCGGTTAGCTCGTTAAAACCAAGCTGGTGGACCGAGTTCGCGCTATCCTGGCCGCAGCCTTTGAGATAGACATCGCGCACCCATTGGGCAAAAACCGCCGGGTCGCGCTCGTTTATATCGGAATAGCAGGTGGCAAAAGGGTCGACCAGGACGGCCATAACCTGGACACCGTAGACCTGCAACCAGTGGATAGCCCGGTCGTAACGTTTGAGGTTGGTCGGGTCGGTAGCCTTGAATTCGAGCCGGACCCACCCGCCGCCTAGCGCAGCAATTTCACGGGCCGCCACCGCGCCTTCGGTCCCGGCCAGTTTATCGAGCATTACGGTGGCATCGGTGCCCAACTGGAAACTGGCGGCTGGCGGATTGGCCTGGGCCAGGGGTGCAGCCTGGGTAGTTAGCGGTGAAAAACCACTGACCAGAACTTGTAAGAGAAAGAGTAGGAGTAAGACCAAGGGAAACCGGGAGGAAAATCTGATTTTGAACATTTATAAATCCGAATTCTGAAAAATAAAATAATCAGGTCTGGCCTATTATAAACGGAAGAATCGGGTTTTGAATACACTTTAGTGGGTCAATTTGGGGCGGGAAATTTATCCAAAACGTTTTTAAAATGATACGGACCGCTATGCTCGCCAGCTGCGGTCCGTTGATTGGTTTCGTTAGTGTTAGTAGGAGGAGATTTAAGAGGAATAAAATTTGGTCTCTTCGACCATCTTTCGACCGAGCGGTCGAATGATTTCTATTTGTAAGCTTTTTGTTAGCCATCGGCTTTCCTTGCTTACGGGATTATTATAGCAAAAAAAATCACAATGTCCATTAGACTAAAGTCCTATTATAGCCTTCTGCCTTTAGGCCAATATACGTATTTGAACTCAAAGTATAAGGCTTATAAGTTTTGCCTATGTAATTGACTGACTAATCCAATAATTATTGACCCGTCCAAACCGGGTCAAAAGTCCCTCCCGAACCACCCGCAACGGGTTTTGTGGATAATTCGTAGGCCGCGCCGCCGCTCCCTTTTACTCCCAGGAGATTACGTCCAGGTCCGGTAAAGGCCAACCAGCGCCCGTCAGGCGACCAGGCCGGGGAACCGGTATTCCGGCACTCCATTTCACAGGCCAGGGCCGGGGCCAGGGGCTTTTTAGGCCCAGCATTACCCTCGTCCCAACCAATTAAATAAAGATGAGGGTCATTCCAACCTAGCACCGCCAGGTTAGCCCCATCCGGCGAAAAGACCGGGCGCGCCGCCGACCCGGCCAAAATCCGGTCGCCGCCACTGGCGAGATTGAGGGCATGAATTTCCGAGGCGCTGACTTTTGGACCCCGGTCATCGGGCGAAAGCCGCATAAGGGTATAGACCAGCCAACCGCCATCTTTTGAAAAGGTCGGGTCGGCGGCCAGGGTATCTGGCTCGGTGATAAAGACCACATGCGGAGGCGCTCCCCCTTCACTTACGGCCAGCCTGACCTTGTTCACGTCATTGTAAAAGAAAGCCAGCCGCGCCCCGTCATTCGACCAGGCCAGGGCAGGAGTCACGTCCTGGGCAAGCTCACGGGATTGCCCGGTAGCAAGGTCGAGCAGGAAAAGGCCGGTCTTTTGAAAGCCCGAATAGGCGACATAGGCCAGAGTCTGGCCGTCAGGGCTGAGCGCGGCGCTGAGGCCATAGGCAACTACCCGGTTATTCCCTTTGAAGTCGTTGAGAAAAATAGCTTGCCGCCCGGCCTTTTCAGGTGCCAGGTAGACCAGGCCCGGCCCTTCGTAGGGCTGGCTGGCCCCGTTCACACTCCCCGGCAAAAGCCCTGCCGACCCGGCTTCACCCGCCCGGGAGGTGTAGCGATAAAAGGCCCCACTATCAATCTGCCGGTAGGCCAGGCCACCCGATTGGTCCAGGTCGGTCCTGGTAGCGGTATCCAGCGATAAGATACCGGAAGTGGCCGAACTCGCCGGGGCGGTGGCTGAACCATAGCGCCAGGTGTAATAGTGCAGACCGACATTCCCCATCTCGACCTGGTAGGCTGCCGGGTTAGCCGGGGTATAGGTCAACACTCGCCGCTCGAACGCCTGGACCAGCACTTCCCGCTCTACCCCGGCGACCTTAGCCGTCGTCCAGTACGGCTCGGTCAGGGGCAAGCCCACCGAAAAGAGCCAATCAACCACGTCTCCCTGGACGGTCTGGCCGTTTTCGAGGACAGGGCCCCGCGTCTGGGTCAGGAAATTCCAGAAGACCGCCGCGATATTATGGCCGGTCTGGGCGTTGTATTGCCCGAACGTGGCCTTTCCAACCAGGTCGCCGGGCAAACTTCCCAAAGTGCCGTCTTTGAGCAAGAACTGGCCGATAGGTTTCCCGGTCATATCGGGCTGGTTGGCGGAGGTCGAAGCCAGGTTCTGGAGGCTGGCATAGGTGGGCGCGTCCGGGTTAACCGCCAGGGCATCTCCGGCCAGGGGTAACTGGGCCGGGCTGCGACTTTCAAAGCGATTATCGCCAATCTGCATCTGCCCGGTAATCAGCTCTTTTGCCAGCAGACCGTTTGTGACGTACCACTTACTGCTCGCATCTCCGCCGGGATTAGTTAACTCCATCCGGCTCTTGTCGAAATACTGGACCAACCGGGAACCGCCGGGCGCTTCCTGGTAGCTCTCCTGTAAAGCCTGGCCCGGTTTGTCACCCCAGAGCCAGGTGCGGGAGGTCTGCCCGTTCGCCACCGGGGCATCGGTCCGGCTCCAGACCTTATTGAAAGCCGGGTCGGCAAACCCGCCCTGGCCGGTCGGGGCCGCAACCGGGATCTGGTCGGAGGTTGTAGTGGTCCCGGCAGGTGGCTGGTAGTCGGAATAAGCTTTAGGAATCCAGCCTTTGGCCTTGATAAGCTCGGCCCCAACGTTGCCGACCTCGACCGCCGCGTTGGTATTGGCAAATTCAGGCCGGTATTCGAGACGCCCTTTTTCAAAATACTGGACCAGGCGGCGCTGCCCGGTCTCCGGGTTGGTTTCCTCGAACGGCTCTGAAATAGGCGAGCCAAAGATATAATTTCCCAGGTGCTGCTGCCAGAAACTTAAAAATGGTTCCTGCAAGGAATGGGAGGTCTGGGTAAACCACTGGTAAGTGGCCGAGTTCGCTCCTAACTGGGTGGCCGGGGCAAAATTATACCCCCTGACGGCAGCCAGTTCCAGGCCAACGTTACCGAAATCAATCAAAAAGAGGTAACGGTCTATCCCCTGTAAAGTGCTGTATTCCGGCAAGGCGCGCCTTTCCTTGTGGTACTCCATACGCCCTTTTTCGAAATACTGGTACATCGGCGTCTTGACCGGGTCGTTCACAAAATCGTGCCGCCCGCTCCCCACATCTTCCTGCAAAAAGGCGTCGGTCAGGGGCAGACCGAAAATAAGCTCCGCGCCACCTCTCCGCCACATCTCGTACATAGGCGTGCCAAGGTAGTGGTCGGTTGCGGGGAAATAGTGGGGCGGATTAACTTTAGGGGCCGCTTTGGTGAGGGCCAGGTTGGTGGTCGTAACCGGGGTCGGGAGCGGGTCGGCCACAAAGTTGGTCTGCCAGACCTGGGCCGCCGGTTTAAGCTGGCCGTTCCGTTTAACGAGGCCGTAATAGCTGCCAATATCGTCCCAGGGTGGCGCGCCGGTCGGCTCGGCGTCATAGAGCATCCACTGTAAAATCCCGGCCACGTTGTGGCTTTTGGCAACTTCCAGGGTCTTATAATACTTATCGACCTGAGCGGCCTCGGTAAAGTCGGTGCTGAAGACCGGCCCGCTCGGCCACCCCATTTCCTCGATTACAATCGGCTTCTGGCGGTTGGTCTTTCCTTGTAACTCGTAAATTTCTTCGGCCAGGGCGTCGGCATTATAAGAGTGTTCCGAAACAAAGTCGGACAGGTCCAGGACAGTATAACCCTCGCTGCTCTGGCGGTAGAAACTCTCGCGTTTGCCCATGCCAACCGTAATCAGGTGGTTCGGGTCGAGGCTCTTTACATACTGGCGCATGCGGGAAAGCCAGACCAGGGTCGGCTCGGCGTTATCCTGGCTGTTCCAGAGGCCGTAGTTGTCCGGCTCGTTATGCAAGTCCCAGGCGATAACCCGGTCGTCATCCTTAAACGCGGTAACAATATCGTGGGCGTACTGGCGGTGATAAAGTTCCTCTTTGGTGCCGGGACCGGAAACATCCTCGAAGTCAAAAAGGGTAATAATCACGCCCAGGCGGTATTCCCCGGCAAGCTGGACAAACTGGCGCAGGCGGTCCAGGTATTCCGGCACCACGTAACCGCTACCGGGTTGGGTCCAGCCATAAATTGAGCTAAACGGCACCAGGATACGCACCGAGTTATCGCCAAGGGCGGCGGCCTGTTGCAAACCTTGCCGGACCGCCTCACTATCCCAGTACATCCACATGGCGGTGAAGGAATTGCCGAGGGGATAAAAATTGGTCCCTTTGAGGATAACGGTCTGGCCGTTGATAACCAGGCGGTCGCCCTGGGTCGTCATAAAATGTGGGGTATCGGCCCTGGCGGTAGGTAGTTCACCAATGAAAGCCAGAGAAAGATTCAGGATAGTTAACAGAATAAGGCCAAGACAGGTCATTTTGGCAGGCCGCGATTTAGGGGCCGGGATTATTTGGAGCATTAAGACGTGGCAAACCCTTCCAGATTTTTATAACAACCAGAATTTATAACAATTGTGAAGCGGAGGATACCCCCGGAGCTATATCAGGAGTATATCTTAGCCTCAGATTAAATACCAGGAGAGAATGATTAGAATTTTATAACCGTTGCGTGAAAAATTAAGGTTAACGAATATCGAAAATAAGCAAAGCAGAATTTGGATTTGCAGGAGGCAATGCGTTTCCCCACACCCGGACCGGATTTTTCCTAACTGATTTTTCTTTTATACCCATCTAAACTAGCAGAGTTAAATTTATCGGACCTGGATAGTAATTTTGGGGAAGTTTTTTATAAATGTTACTAGTAAAACTTGCTAAATTCCTGGCCGCTGCCGCCGCGATAGCCCTGGCGAACCTGGTCATTTTCATGGGTTTTTTGCTGGCAGTATTTGGGCGGCTCGACTTTTTCTACGGGGGAGTCGGTCTTTTAACCCTGGTGGTTTGCGGCCTGACCCTGCGAACTGTCTTTCTACGCCGCGAAAATCACCTGGGGACCGCCTTCGAATTCGTTGGGTACGGCCTGGTTACGGTTTTGGCCCGTTTCGTGGTAACCGACCTCGCTTTAGTGGCGAGTGGAGTGCTGGTCCTGGCCGGGCTACTTACCCTGGTAGAAATATTGTTAGCACCCCGGCCAGGACGCCAGAGTCCCTACCAGGGTTAATATATTGTAAAAAGACCTCCGCCCTGATAAAGGTTCGGAGGTCTTTTTTGTACCTACTATAGCCGGGTTATTGTTCCGCTTTGTTCAAAGCGAAACTAGCCGCCATAAACCTCGTCTGCGGCCTCAAAGGCGGAGGCGGCAATCTGGTCCGGCGATAAACCAAAATGACGATAGAGGTCGGCCCGGCTGGCCGACTGGCCGAAATCGTCCACCCCCAGCGAAGTCACCCGTGTACCGTACACGCTGCCGAGCCAGGCCAGCGAGTGCGAAGCGGCGTCCTGGATGGTCACAATCGGGGCGTGGCGTTCTTCCGGCGGCAGCAGGACGGCCAGTTGCCCAAAATCGCTCGACCCATTGACACGGGCTTCTTTCCAGCGCCGGAACAAAGTGCCCGGACTGGTCAGGTTAATGACGTTGGCCGCGATACCCTCGGACTGCAACATCCGGGCTGCTTCCAATGTCTCAGGCAGGATGGCCCCACAGGTAACGAGATGGACCATATTTTGTTTGTCTCCGCCCGGCGCTTCGAGCAGACGATAGCCCCCGGCCAGGACCTGGCGGCGCAATTCTTCTTCACCTAACCGGGCCAGGGCCGCCTCGAAAGGAGCCTGGTCCACGTTCCGGGTCGAGAGCCGCAGGTAGGTCGATTGCCCGGACTTGCGGTCGCAGCACTGGCGCAGACCTTCCAGCATCATCCACTCTACCTCTTTGCCGTAACACGGCTCGTAGGAGAGCAGGTGGGGTAGCTCGACCCCCAGCGAGGGCGTTACGGTGGATTGGTGCGCCCCGCCTTCCGGCGAAAGAGTGATACCGGCAGGCGTCCCGGCAAAGATAAACTTGGAGCCGCTATAGAGGCCATAAATCAGGGCGTCGAGACCCCGGCAAATAAAGGGGTCGTAGACCGTCCCGATGGGGAACAACTGCTGGCCGCTCAGTTCGGTGGAAAGGCCGAGCATACCGAGCAGCATGAACAGGTTCATTTCGCTGATGCCAAGCTCGATGTGACGGCCCGCCGGGGAGGGCTGCCACTTGAGCATCTTGGGGCCGCTTTCTTCGTAATCCACCGCTTGCGAAGGCGAGAAGACCCCCACCCGGTTAATCCACCCGGCCAGGTTGGTCGAAATAGACACGTCCGGCGAAGTGGTCACCACCCTTTGCCCGACCTCGTCCACGTCCGCCAGGCGGCGCACCACCCGGCCAAACGCTTCCTGAGTCGAGGTATTATTGCCCTGGTTTACATCGAGTTGAGCCGGGATTTTGTCGGCGGACAGCACCACCGGGGCCGTTTTCTCCTGGGGGTAAAGCCGCTCTTTAGCGGCCCGGCACAGTTTGCCTTCGGGAGAGTCGGGCGAGAAAGGCGCCCATTCGTCCGCCAGGGAAAGACCCACCTTCTCGCGAAGTTGCTCGACCTGCTGGGGCGTCAGCAGGGCCGAGTGGTTCATGCGGTCCCCGGCTATCGGTAAACCCCAGCCCTTGACGGTATAGGCAAAGATAACAGTCGGGACTTTGGTCTCGCGGTCGGCTTCCTGGAAGACCCGCAAAAGCTCGTTGAGGTCGTGACCGCCCAGGTTTGCCAGCAATTCGGGCAAATCGGCGTCCGGCATATCTTTCAACAGTTCGGCCAGTTCTCTGCCGAGCGGCCCGTTTACCAACCGACCCCGCAAAGCCGGGCCGTCCAGCCGCAAGAGGGCCTGGTATTCTTCGTTGCTCATTTCGTCAATGCGGCGGCGTAAAGCTTCTCCACCGGGCCGGGCGAAAGCCGACTGCAATTTCTGGCCGTACTTGGTTTCCAGCACCTTCCAACCGCCGACCTCGAAATGGCGTTTGAGCTCCGATGCCTTGATGCCAGGCACCACCCGGTCCAGGCTCTGGCGGTTCAGGTCTACAATCCAGATGACATTGCCAAGACCGCGCAAGGCTTCCTCGGCTACCGCTTCCCAGATGCTGCCTTCGTCGAGTTCGGCATCACCGAGTAAGGCCACAAAACGGCGGCTGGTGACGCTGCCGAACTGGGCCTGGGCGTACCGGTGTCCCAGGGCGGCAAAGGCCGGGCCAACGCCACCCAGCCCGACCGAGCCGGTGGAGAAATCTACGGGGTCAGGGTCTTTGGTGCGGCTGGGATAAGCCTGCAACCCTTTGTAGGACCGTAATTCGGGCAGGTACTTGGGGTCGAGATTGCCCATGAGATACTGGACGGCGTGATAAGCCGGGGAAGCGTGCGGTTTGACCGCGACCCGGTCGCCCGATTTCAGGAAATAAAAATAGAGTGCAGTCAGGATACTGACCATCGAAGCCGAGGAAGCCTGGTGGCCGCCGATTTTGCTCTTATCAGGGTTGGGCCGGACGTTGTTGGCGTGATGGACGATATTGGTCGCCAGCCACAGCACCCGGCGCTGGATTGATTCGAGGGTGGCTAAATCTTCCGACGATAGCGGCTGGAAAGATAGCGGTGGTTGGGTGGTTCCGTTAGCCTCCGGGTTAGTAAGAAACGATTCGTCCTGGCGTTGGGCTAAATCTAATTTTGCCAGGGCTTCGGCCTGGGTTTTGTCCAATTCTCCGGCGAAAGACATGCAGTTCCTCTCATCAATGTATTTTTGAATGCTGTTTGAAAATAATTATGAAATCGTCAAACGGGGGAACCCTGACCCCATAGAGCGATTTCACCAGACTTCCAGGATAGAAATGAAATTCGGTCCTTTTCTTCATCCCGGCCTGAACCTGTTGTGCGGTAAAGCAGTTTTATACGAATCTATTATAGCAGGGAAAGGGTATCAAGCAAAAGGCACCGGATTTCCTCCGGTCGTCATGGCGCGGGCCGCCCGCAGGAGGATTGCCAGTCGCTGGGCCTCAATAACCTGGCGCGAGGCGGTCTCGCCTTCGGCGTCGCGGCCCAACCTGACCGGCTCGTTTTCGGCGGCCAGGTAATAACTGACCTGTTTGCGGCGGGCTCGGACAAGCGTGTTTTTAGGAGCGTGGAGTTCCAGGTCGGGCCATTTCTTCTTGCCCGGCTTCTTTTTGGAAGGCTTGGCCGGGACTTCCGGCTCGACGACCGGCTTTTCGACGATAACCCCGGCTTCCTTGCAAGGCTGAAGTTCCCAGGTCTTGTGGCGGTGACAGTAGAGGGCGTAGGATTTGGCCCAGGTCAGGGGCATGACGATATGCGGCCCGAAGGCGTATTTTTCGGCGTCGGACTGCCTTTTATCGTCGGGCAAACGGCGCGGAGTCGCTCTACCGTTCTCGACCAGCCAGATTTCGGGATATTCGATTGCCAGGGCGTTGAGTAAATTCCGGCGGTATTCGTGCAACACCTGCCAGACCCCGTTAAAATACCCGGCCTCGGTCAGCCAGGCCACCTGGGCCGGGTTGAGTGGGAACTGGTTAAAAAATTCCTCGTTGACCGAGCGGTAGAATTTGCGGGCTCCACCGGGCGCAACCGATTTAAGCAGTTCGACCGCCAAAGGCCGGTAACCGCCGATGACATACAACTCGCCTGCCTCGATTATAACGCACCAACCGGGAGCGGGACGCTCTCGTTTCTTCCGGGCCGGTTTTTCTTCAATTGTCACTGTTTCTTCAGTCATAAGTATATAATACACCACACCAAATATTCACGGTTTATACGTGACAAAAATCTTGCTATTATTAAATAATATCTTGAAAACGAAGGAAACGGAGCCGGGTAAGGTCAAAATGAGCGAGGAAGATTATAACGACGGTAGTTTTAAGGGTGACGCCCTGCGCGCCACCGAAAAAGCCGAACGGCGCGAACGCCGCCGCGAACACCAAAAACAGGCCCCGGTCGAGGCCCGCTACGGCATCTGGACCGGCGAGGGTTATTTGCGTGAAGGCGAGGGCCTGGAAAAGCTGGTCGCCGAAAAAAGCCTGGGTGGTGGCACTACTTCTAATCGCCGGGAAAAACGGCGCAATAAGAAGAAAAAGAAATAAAGTAACCCCCTATTTGAAAGCAAGCGCCTGTTTCACTCCCCAAGATTTGGCCGGGGTCCGGGCGCTATATAGCAGTGCCTACCTCGAAGATTTGCCCGGTGGGATGTATGTATCGGCCTACCCCTATTTCAACCCGGCGGGAAAAGCACTCGATTATTCTAAAATCAAGGAGCCTTCCTGCCAGGTAGGGAAGTTAATAGGCCACAGGCTTACATAATCACCTTTTTTCATTTATTAAGGCAAGTCGTTTGCCTTTAATTAAATTCAAGTTTCTTTATTCAGGCAGGATGGTTATAATAAAGGCAGAGTTTGAACCAGCTACCTTCAAAAAGCGAAGCTGCTTTTTTAAATTTACCCGGTTAACGAAAGGTTTTTAAACCCATGAAACTGGTGACTTTTACCGACAACGCCGTCCATATTGACCCCCATGCTAACCGCCAGGACACCGGCACCGGGGGCGTCCTGCACAATGGGCGCGTATACAAACTGAGCGCCCTGGCCCAATGGGCCCAGCAAAACAACCACCTCACCTTTCAAAACGTGCCGTCCAGCGTCCTCGACTTCGTCAACCTGACTGTCGTAGAGCGGGAAACCCTGGCCGAACAAAGCCACAAACTGGAAGAAGCGGGAATTAGTTCGGTGGGGCTGGAAGAAGTCCGGTTGCGGGCCCCTATCGAATTGCCGCCAAGCGTACGCGATTTTTACGCCTTCGAGCAGCACGTCAAGACGGCCAGGGCTAACCGCGGCCTGGGGATGATACCCGAATGGTACGATTTCCCGGTCTTTTACTTCTCGAATCACCGGGCTATCTACGGGCCTGAAGATGAAATCCCCTATCCCCGCGAATCTAAAGCCCTCGATTTTGAACTCGAAATGGCCTGTGTGATTGGCCGGGCCGGGCGCGATATTCCAGCCCAGCAGGGGAGCCTCTATATCGCCGGGTACTGCGTGATGAACGATTGGAGCGCCCGCGATTTGCAGATGGAAGAAATGAAACTCAACATGGGTCCGGTCAAAGGCAAAGACTTTGCCACCTCGCTTGGCCCCTGGCTGGTGACGCCGGACGAACTCTCCGGCCAACTGACCGAACAGGGAGCCGCCGAACGCTACGACCTGGCAATGACCGCCCGCCTGAACGGTAAAGAGATTTCCAGGGGCAATTTCAAGGATATTTATTTCAGCTTTCCACAGATGATTGAGCGGGCTTCTATGAACACCTGGCTGGTACCGGGCGACATAATCGGCAGCGGGACCGTCGGGACCGGCTGTCTTTTGGAATTCGGGGACAAACGCGAGCGTTATCTTCAGCCGGGCGACGTGATGGAACTGGAAATCGAGGGATTGGGCGTACTTCGCAATACCGTTATTGAATCAAATTAGGATAGATTGGGGTGAATTCATAAATGAGCAGTGAGAATCCAAAAATGGATGAGATTCGCCGGAGCGTGGACGAATCTTACGGGCGGATAATGGACCTGATAGAGACCCGGTTAAAGAAACTGGACCACGACCGGTTGTACCTGCCGCCCGCCGAAAACGAGTGGAGCGTGATGCAAAGCCTGGCCCATATCGAGGAAATCATGCCTTACTGGGCCAACGAAATCGAAAAACTGGTGGGTAAACCGGGCCAGAAGTTTGGCCGGGTCATGACCGATGAGGCCCGGTTGCGGGCTATCGCGGAACACGGGGATGATGAGTTGGCCCAGGCCGAAACGGTCCTGCCCGCCAGTTACGCCCGCATGAAAGAAGTGCTGGCCGAGTTGACCGACGCCGACCTGACAAAGACCGGCGTCCACTCAAAGTATGGCGAAAGACCGCTGGAATGGTTCATGCGCGAGTTCGTAACCGACCATCTCAAGAACCACATTACCCAGCTTCAGGAATGCCTGGTAGCGATTTCCCTCAAATAACCTAACTCAGTTCGGCCAGCAATTGACCGCGCAATTCGAGCAATTGAACATCGTTCCGGTTGCGCGGTCGAGGCAGTTTGACCTCGATTATCTCCTGGACCCCCGCCGGTTTCTCGCCCAGCACCACCACCCGGTCGCTCAGGTAGAGAGCTTCTTCGATGTCGTGGGTAACCAGGAGCATGGTCGGGCGGTAATCATGCCAGACCTTCAAAACAAGGTCTTGCAACCGCATCCGGGTAAAGGCGTCCAGGGCCGAGAATGGCTCGTCCAGCAACAACACCTCCGGCTCCCCGGCCAGGGCGCGGGCCAGGGCGACCCGTTGGGCCATCCCGCCCGACAACTGGCGCGGCAATAATTTCGCCGAGTCGGTCAGGTCCACTTCTTCCAGCAGACCGGCCACCACGTTATCTTTGGAAGATTTACGGGCCGGGGAAAGGCCAAAGGCCACGTTATCCCGCACGTTCAGCCAGGGGAAAAGGCGCGGTTCCTGGAACATCAGCCCGACCTGGCGGCCCGGCGCGGTAATCGGCAGGTCGTTCACCCGCACCTGGCCCGCGTGGACCGGGTCCAACCCGGCGACCAGCCGTAACAGGGTCGATTTGCCGCATCCACTCTTCCCGACCAGGCTGATAATCTCCCCCGCCTCGACAGCCAGGTTCAAGTCGTTAAAAATCTGGGACCCGGAAAAGCTTTTGCTTACCCCTTCAATCGTCAACAAACTGCTCATGCTATCTCCCCTTGAAAGTATCGGTCCAGCGCAACAGCCATCTTTCGGCCAGTTGGAGCAGCCAGTCGCACAGTTTACCCAGGACCGCCAGCGTGATAATCGCCACCAGCATGATATCGGGGCGGCTGCTGTTCTCGGCGTCAATCAGCATAAAACCGAGCCCCCTGGTAGAAGCAATCAGTTCGGCGGCAACCAAAAACAGCCAGGCCTGGCCGAGACCAATCCTCAGCCCGGCCAGCAAGTAAGGTAGGGCGGCGGGCAGAACAATCCGGTAAATCAGGGCGAACGGTTTCAAACCGAAGATGTAACCGACTTCGACCAGTTTCCGGTCGGTCTGGCGAATACCGCTGACCAGGTTGAGATAGACCGGGAAGAAAGCCCCGATAGCAATCAAGGTGATTTTGGGCGGCTCGTCAATGCCCATCCAGAGCAACAGGAAAGGCACCCAGGCCAGCGAGGGGACGTTTCGCAAGGCTTGCAAGAATGGGTCAGCCAGCCGTTCTACCGGGCGAAAGAGACCTACCAGGGTGCCGAGAAGTAAGGCGATAACCGCCCCAATGGCAAACCCGGCCAGCACCCGGCCCAGGCTGACGGTGATGTGACGAAACAGTTCGCCGTTGTTAAAGAGTTGCAACCCGGTATTCCAGACCCGGCCCGGCGTGGGGAACTGGTTGACGGGCAGCAGGTGGGCAATATCGGTAATGTACCACCACAGGACCAGGAAAATGGCCGGTAGGATTAAACCGACCAGGGGATTTAAACGCCCCAAAAACCCCCACCGCCGGGTGGGAGTTTCGGGGTTACTATTTTTCGAAGCGACGCCGGGAGTTGACTCGTTGTCCAGCGCCGGCCTGATTTCAATGAGGCTCAGGGTTCGACTCCTTTGCTACTTGATAACCGCGCTGGCGAACGTGGGGTCAATCAGTTCGCTTAAAGCTTTGGTCGGGTTGGCATCGTCCGGCACCAGTTTTTCCGAGGTCAAAATCGGCACAACCGGGGTCAGGGCCGATTTCAAAGCGTCGCCCGGTACGCCCACGCCCGCTTTCGGGTCAAGGACGGTCCGTTCGACCAGTTCTTTCTTGGCGACCGGCAACGAAAGTTTGGCTTCGTCGGACAGGATTTGAGCGGCCTGGTCCGGGTTAGCCAGGATCCACTGGCGGGCCTTTTCATACTCGGCGATAACCTTCCTGGCATAGTCGGGATACTGTTTCAAGAAATCTTCGCGAGCGTTCAGGGTGCCGTAGGTGTTGTAGTCAATGTTGCGGTAGATGATTTTCGCACCATCTTCGAGTTCAGCCGCAGCCATATGGGGGTCCAGGCCGACCCAGGCGTCTACCTGGCCGCGCTGCAAGGCGGTCCGGCCATCGGGGTGCTGCAAGTTGACAATTTCAACATCCGACTGGCTCAACCCGGCGTCCTTCAGGATACGCAGCAGGAAGAAAAAGGGGTCGGTCCCGCGTGTAACAGCGATTTTCTTGCCTTTTAGCTGCTCGACTTTGGTAATGGTCGAGTTGCCCGGCACGACCAGGGCGGTCCATTCCGGCTTGGAATAAACGTAGACCGTTTTGAGCGGGACGTTATTGGTCCGGGCCAGCAGAGCGGCGGCCCCGGCGGTCGAGCCAAAATCAATGCTATTGGCCGAAACATATTCGTTGGCCTTATTGCTGCCGGTGCTGAGGACCCATTTCACGTTGATTTTATCGGCGGCCAGGTCGCTTTCCAGCCAGCCGAATTTCTTCAAAACCAGGCTGCTGGGGTTGTAATAAGCGTAATCGAGCCGGATTTCGGTAGGTTTGTTACCGGTGCCGGTAGAAGGCGCGCTCGCGGCAGTGGTGGCGGACCCCGCACTGGTGCCTGCACTGGTGCCCGCAGCGGCAGTCGTGCTGGCCGGGGCGGTGGTCGAAGTGGCGTCACCGCAGGCCGCGAGTACCAGCGAAGTTGCCAACAATAGCGCCATCAATATAAAGAGCGAGCGAAAGCGGGTGGACATGATCTCAAAATTCCTTTCGTTCCAAAGCCGGACGCTTTGGGGCATTCCTAATCAAGCCTCTGGCGGTTTCCGCCGAAGCTGTATCTCCTCACCTGTATTTTTTATCTTAGTTTAGCCTGGTGGTATCTCTGAGCATTTGGTGCCGTATCTTCATTGATATAGCCTATTTTTACTTACTTTATCAATTTTGTCAAGCATTATTCCAACTAATTTTATCAATTTTGTCATTAATCTCCTTGCAGGCTAAAGAAACTCCCTTTTGACGCGGAATACCTTTTTTTCACTGCCAAAGCGGGGAGATCAGGTAAAGGTTTTGAGGAACATAAAACGGCCCTAAAGAAAGTTTTAAAAGATTAGGTGGTTGGAACTCAGGTTTTATGCAGGCAGGAATATTCCCGCAGCAACGGGACAGTTTTAACAGGAAAGCATTTTCGGGTGCCAAAAGACAGCTAAGAGGTTATAATCGGAACAGCTTTACCGTCGCACCCTCGAACAACCGGCATTTTACTGGCAATAATTAATTGGAATCGGAATGAGATTTTATGGCAAAAGAAAACGCAGCCGCCGAAGGCTTCGCCGATTTGCGGGTCCACTCGCACTATAGTTTCCGGGATGGCGTGAACAGCGTGGACGAACTGGTCCAGGTGGCGGTGGAGTTGGGCCGCCCGGCGATGGCCCTGACCGACCACGGCCTGGCGGCAGGCTTCATTCAGTTGCAGGAAGCAGCGGACCGTCACGGGCTGGCGAACCCGATTTTCGGGGTGGATATGCCGGTGGCCTGGACGGAGGCGGAGAAAGAGGCCGGGTGGGCCCAGGAAAGCTGCGGAGCCGAAGCGGCCCGGTTGGCGGCAGGCGGCAAACATAAACCGAGCTATAACGTGACCCTGCTGGCCCGTGACGAAACGGGTCTGCAAAACCTGTTCAAGGTGCTGACCTGGGCCGGGACATACGGTTATGACGAAAACGGCAGCGAGGGACCGCTCCTGCACGAAGATGTATTGCTGAAAAATGCTTCCGGCCTGGCGGTGTTGAGCGGCGGGTGCGGTGGCAAGATTTCGCGGCTGCTGGCGACGGGCAAAGTCACCCAGGCCGAGGATACTGCCCGGCTCTACCGGGAAGCTTTTGGAAAATACTTTTACCTGGAATTGACCGGCCATAACTCGGAAACGGTCGCTGCCGACCGGGCGCGGGTGGCGGCTTTTGGCAAACAACACGACCTACCGTTACTGGCAACCTCGGACGTGCATTACCTCTATCCCCAGCAAGCGGCGGCGCGGGATTTGTTGTGGGCGGTGGCCGATAACGCCCGGGCAGACGACCCCAAACGCCGCCGTCCGGTGGGGGAGGACGCCCGGCCTTTGACCCTGGACGAACTGGTTGCCCGTTTCGGCGAATGGCCGGAAGCGCTTGAAAATGCCGGGAAGCTGGCGGCGGAATGCCGGGTGCGGTTGCCCAAGTCGGAACTGATTGTTCCAAATTTTGAAATCCCGGACCAGTTCGAGAGCAGCGAAGCGAACGCCGCAGCCCAGTATCTCGAAAACCTCTGCCGGACCGGGCTGGAAAGCCGTTTTGGCAAGCAATTGCCGGAAGCGGTCGAACAACGTTTGAAGACCGAGATGGGTGTGATTCGAGGAGCCGGGTTTGCCCGTTACATCCTGATTGTGGCCGATATTGTCCGGCAGGCCCACAAGATGGGCGTGTTGTGCGCTCCGCGCGGGAGTTCGGCAGGGTCGCTGGTCTGCTACGCGGTCGGGATTACGCCGCTCAACCCACTCGATTACGGGCTGTTATTCGAACGCTTCTTGAACCCGGCCCGGCTGGCCCCACCCGATATTGACCTCGATATTGCCGACGAGGACCGGCCGCGTCTGCTCGATTACGTGGTGCGGCGTTACGGCCTGGAAAACGTGGCCCATATTACCACCCACAACTTTGAAGGCGCAAAATCGGCCCTGCGGGACGCCGGGAAAGCCCTCGGCAGTGACATCTTTCTTATAAACCGGCTCGTCGGGCTGGTCCCGATTGAGTTCCAGCGTCCCTATTCGCTAAGCCGGACCCTGGAAGAAGAACCCGAAACCGGGCGCCTTTACAAGAACGACCCGGCGGCAAAGACCCTGATTGACACCGCCCTGCAACTGGAAGGGACCGGGCGCAATAGTGGGACACACGCGGCAGGGGTGGTTATTACGCCAGAACCGGTTGCGACCTATGTCCCACTTATCAGGACGGAAGGGCTGGGCCAGGAGCAGCGCAAGGCCGAGGTTCGCAACCAGGCGCGTAACATGGCCCGCAGCCAGGCCCGCCAGGCTGAAGGCGACAACTCAGGGGAGGGGGGAGAACCGGACGAACAGACCGGGCTGCTATTCCCTTCGGTGATGACCCAATGGAACATGGAGGACATCGAAAAGCGGGGTCTTCTAAAAATAGACCTGCTCGGCCTGACCGCCTGGAGTACCATCGGCCACGCCCTGAAATTTATCGAGCAGGAGCGGGGTGAAAAACTGGACGTGTGGAACCTGCCGCCCGATGACAAACCGACTTTCCAGGCCCTTTCGCAAGGGTACACGTTGGGGGTCTTCCAGCTCGAAAACCAGGGCATGACCGAGTTCACGCGGGGGATGAAACCGCAGTCTATCGCTGATCTGGCCCTGATGATTGCGGCCTACCGGCCCGGCCCGATGCCTTTCCTGGGGCGGTTGCTGGCGGTGCGGAACGGTCGGGAACCCCTCAAAACGCCCCACCCGTTGCTCGATCCAATTATGGCCGAGACCTATGGGGTACCGGTCTACCAGGAAACGATGCTCAAAATTGCCCAGGAGGTGGCGGGCTACAGCCTGGGCGAGGCGGACGTTCTGCGTAAAGCAATCGGCAAAAAGAACCAGAAGGAGCTTGTAGCCCAACATGCCAAGTTCCTGGCGGGGGCCCAGGAGCGGGGCCTGACCAAACCGGTCGCCGAGGCCATCTGGGAGATGTTCCCGCCTTTCGCCTTTTACGGTTTCAACCAGGCCCACGCGATTATTTACGGCTTCCTGACCTATATCACGGCCTACCTGAAACAGCATTACACTCTCGAATACCTGGGGGCGCTCCTGACCGTAGCGGGCGGCGATACCGAGGCGATTATCAAGGCGAGTTCGGAAGCACGGCGGTTAGGCGTGCCCCTCCTGGGGCCGGACGTGAACCGGAGCCAGGGGCGGTTGGCGATTGACCGCCTTGATGACGGGCAAGCGGCCCTGCGGTTTGGCCTCAGCACGGTCAAGGGGCTTGGCCCGGCAGGATTAGAAAGTTTACAGGCGGCGCGGGCGGAGGGTCCGTTTATCGGGCTGGCCGACTTTGTAAAGCGGGTGCCGGGGCGAGCCGTGAATGCCCGGACCCTGACGGCGCTGGCACGGGTTGGAGCCCTGCCGTTTGCCAACCGGGCCTCGGTGGAAGCGACTATCCCGGCGGCCCAGAAGGCGGCCAAGGCCAAAGCTTTCCAGGAACCACTGGTCGAGGAAACACCAGAATACCCGCTGGAAACCCTCCTTGGCTACGAGCAGGAATACCTGGGGGTCCACGTGACCCCGCTCCCTGTGACCGAAACGGTCGAACGGTTGGAGGCGGAAAAACGGATTGATACGACCACGCTCGATGCCGCCGAGAAAACCGGGCAAATCGTCCGCCTGGGCGGGGCTATTACCGGGGGACGGGAACAGCAAAGCCGCTACGGGGTGATGTACGTCTTTAACCTGAATGACGGGCGCGGCCTGCTGGAAGTGACGGTCTTTCCAAAACTGCACCGCGAGTTCAAGCCGCTCCTGGTGGAAGGCAAACTAATCGTGGTGGAGGGGAAGGTCGATACCCAGGAAGGCCGGGCCCGCTTACAGGCCAACAAGATTTCTTCCGCCGACTAAACCTGAATAAAAAAAGTCCCGGTGAACTTTTCGCTCGCCGGGACTTTTTGGTTTCAAAGAACTTTTAATAATTCGCCAAAATTGCTCAAAAATAGTGAAACATCCCGGTAGCGGGGCGGGTCTAAACCCACAGAACGATAAAAAATAATAATCAAATCTAAAAATTAAACATACACTTGTAACAATTATCTGAACGGCAGCGAGAAAATAAGGTTAGCGAAAGGACGGTAAGTCAAATGCCATTCACGGCGATGAGCGGACAGGAGTACTCGATTTCACAGGTGGGCCTGTCCATTTTCCACGAAGACATCACCTCGGTGATGGGCGGAGTGGATATAGACCTGGCGACGATGCCAATTCCGCCAGGCCAGTACGAGCTACGGGTAAACACCACGATGGGCGGGGCCGACATTTTCCTGCCTCACTACGTGCGCTTTACCATCAACGGTACGACCATCATGGGCGGCAAGGATATTCACACCGGGGCACGCTACTGGCGCAAACTGGTCCGCAAATTCAAAAAGCAGATGGACCTGCCCGACTTCCCGCCCGAATTTGCCCTGAGCGAATTTAACCCGGAACAGCCGGTTATTATCCACCTGGTGTTAAACACCGCGATGGGTGGTGTGGACATTTACCAACTCTAAACCCTAAATAATCTCTCCAAACAAAAGGCCGGAATGAGCAACCCGGCCTTTTTATTTATTCTCTTTTATCTTCTTTTCGTTCTTTTATTCAGAAAGTGCTTCGAGTAAGTGGTTTATTGCCGCGTTGGTGGGAATAGAGGGGTAAGCCCCCGCCCTGGTGACCGCCAGCGCCCCGGCGGCATTCGCAAACCGTAACGCCTCCTGGGGCGTCCACCCCTGGACCAGGGCAAAAGCCAGCGCCCCGGTAAAACTATCACCAGCGGCGGTCGTATCCACAGGCCGGACCGGAAAACCCGGCACCGTAAAGGCTTCCTCGGCGCTTACCCAGGCCGCTCCCCGTTCGCCGAGCGTGACAACCACCACCGCCGGACCGGGCCGGCCAGGCTGTCCGAGCAACTGCCGGGCGGCAGCTATTTCATCGGCTGGCACGGCTTGCCTGCCCTCTTTAGCCGCCAGGGCCGCCATTTGAATAACTTCGGTCTCGTTCAGTACCAGCAAATCGAGGGAGCCGAGCAGACCGGGCGGTAGCGGTTGGGAAGGGACCGGCGCGGGTGTCAGGATAACTTTAACCCCCTTCGACCGGGCCAGTTGGGCCGCCTTTTCGCAGACCGCCAGGGGGATTTCCAGTTGCAACAGGAGCGCCCCGGCCTCCTCAAATAACCCTTCCACATTATCCAGGTCAGCGGGAGAAAATTCGAAGTTCGCGCCCGGCACCACCACGATGGTGTTGGCCCCGGCGGCATCTACCGTAATCGAGGCTACCCCCGTACTGATAGCCGGGTCGGAAACCCGCCCAACCCCGGCGGTATTGATTCCCTCGGTGGCAAGGGCGGCAGCCAGGCGGTCCCCGAAAGCGTCCTGGCCGAGTTTGCCGATAAAGGCCACCTCGCCCCCGGCCCGCCGGGCCGCTACCGCCTGGTTAAAACCTTTCCCACCCTCAAAAGTGGCAAAAGAAAGACCGGCAACCGTCTCACCGGCCCGGGGCAGGCGGATTGCGCCCACCACCAGGTCCATGTTCAGGCTGCCGGCCACTACAATTTTTTGCATTAGTAGTGAATCTGGACTCTTGAGCCGAGGGTCAGGAAGTTCCAGGCAAAGTAGGCCGTGTTGTAATCCTCGTTGACGCAGCCGTGGCTACCCGTTACCCCGAAGACGCTCCGCCACCAGGCGTAGTGCAGCGCGTGACCCTCCCAGGTGAAATACATGGTGTAGAGGACGTTATCGAGGTCGTAGTAGTCACCCGCACCGACCGAGCCGCCCCGCATCCGTTCGTTAGCGACCAACCGCAGGATGTGGAAAGTGCCGGTCGGGGTCGCATGGTTGGGTGTACCGGTCGTAACCAGGCTCGTCAGGACCGGGACATCGCCTTCGTAGAAGGTTTCGTACTGGCCCGACAAATTCACGTCCACCCAGTGTTCCCACAGGTTAGTGGAATAGGCGGGTAAGTTATTGGCGTTGAGGTTGACCGAAACATCCACGTTATTCAGAGCGGCCATCTCGGTGCCGAAGTTCGGGTCTATAATCGCCCCCGTATCGGGCGACCAGAGCATCCGGCCCATTTCAAAAAGCTGGGTCTGCCAGGTCTTGCCGAGGTTATCGACCAGGGTATATTCCTCGGTCAACGGGTAGCCCCACATAAACAGGTCGCCGGTCGAATTGTAGAGGTTCAAAAAGCCCTGCTGGACGGTATGGCCGGTCTCCGGGAAGAACTTCACGACCTGGGTATTCGGGGACGGGGCGACCGGTTGGAAAGCTTTGCTGGCTTTGACATCTGCGGTCTGCTGGTCGTAAAGCATCCGGCCAATCGGGTAAGTGCGGGTTTCGTAGGAAGTCCCAGCAAATTCAGGAAAATAGGCCAGGGCGACCTTCTGGAAATACTGGACGGTATGGCCCTGCGCGTCGGTAAAGGGTTTAGCCATTGGCCCGCCAAAGCGGTCGTAGCGCCCATTCATGCGCCAGAACCGCAGCAGGGGATTGGCGATAGACTGGCCGAAGTTGGGGAAAAAGACCTCCGCCGGGCCCACGATGCTTTTAGGGGCGGGTTGGGGCACCCTTACGGCGGCCAGGTCATTGACAGCGGGAGGGGTAGCCGCCAGGGCTGTAGATAACCCGGTACTTTCGAAGGCAATAAAGAAAATAATCAACCCCACCATACTAACAAAGAACTTTTGGCGATTAATGTTCACCGGGCTACTCCTTGTAAAATGTTCGACAAAACAGGTCAGGCTACAATCCTGGCCTCCTGCCTTTACCTCGTTGAATACGCTTCAATATTTAGAATGGTTAAAAGCTGGAAAAAGTTATACCAGGATTTTAACTTTTTATTTTATTTTGTTATAAAGCCCTATCCCAACCTAATTTATAGAACAATGTTGATTGGTTTATTTGTTGTGGATTTAGTCAGTTATTAAAAGCGTAAACGAAAAAGCTGCTAAGTCCGTGGGGTCCGAGAAATTGATATGGATATATCAAAAAATAGAGGGTGTTTCCACTGCATAAAACCTGGATTAACTGTCGCGGCTTTTTACATCGCTACCTTAACAGTTAATTAATTTTCATTATACCTTGTTTTTCCGTTTTGAAAAGTGGTAAATAGATAAAAATTAGGTTAGACCTTAGACTTATGTCATGTTATTTCAATGTGTATAACTTCCTGGATTGGTCCGGCTAACAACCCCTGGTATCTGCCTGGGTTTAATCTATCGAGCTATTGTGTCTAACGTAAATAGTGCGGGTGTTGTTATTAAATTCAATAAAGGGATTACAGCTATGCAAAAGCCCTGCCAGGACTCGGCCCAGACTAACCCGGCAAATGACCAGCTAGAAACCACCTGGCCCCTTTTCGTTTAATTTCTGGCACAGCCTGTGCGCAAGATAAACCCAACTCAAGGATTGGGTGGGTTACAAATAATTCCAGGACCTACCTGGGAATTCTGGACAAGTTGCGCAACGGGTAATACATGACAGGAAATGAAGCAATCATCCTTCTGCTGAAGTGCCATCCCCTGGTTGATAAATTGAATACCGAGGGGCTTTATACGGAACTGAGTAATGAAGATCAGAAAGCCCTCAAAGGGTTTTGTAGAGTCTGGGCTTTCGGCTGGCTTGGTGAGTCGGGTATTCACGAAGTAGCAAGGTTAAGTCTCAGGGATATAAATCTTCTAACTGCCAGGATGATGCGACAGGTAACCAAACCCCGGCAATTGACCAGGTAGCCGAAATTCAACTATTTTCAAAAGGCTGGGGGCAGATTCAAAAGATAAAAAACCGGGTCACTTTTTGAAAGTTCCCGGTATTTTTATTTTCATCTTTTAATTTTAGTGCGCGATAAAAACTAACCGCCCCAAAAAACCCGGCCAAACTTACCGGCCTCCCTTTCGTATTAATAGAGGGCTTGCCTCGCTACCTGCAACGATACTGCCGGTTTATTGAGGGTAGGGAGTATGGCTAAGCTTTACTGCTTGTTTTCGTTGGCGGAATTGCTTTCGGTCCCAGCCGAACCGGTCAACCGGACCCCGTGGCCCGTATCGGTCTCCACACCCGTCGTGCTGGAAGTACCGCTGGAAACCATACCGGAGTTGTCACCGGAATTGGTGGCAGCCCCGTAATTCTTGCCGCTATTGCCGCTGCCCGGTTCGCCGCTAACGCCGCCTTTTCCGGCTCCTGCCAACTGGGCGTGGTTGGAGACCTTTTTCAGGATGGTCTGGTCCCGGCCCCATTGTTTGGCGTCGGCCTCACGAAGTTGGACTGCCAGGTCCAGTTCTTCGTCATAAATGGCGATTAGGGGTTTACTGGCGTCAATCACGCTGGCGGCGCGGCCTTTTTCTGGTTGTTCTGACACAATACTCCTCCCTCGGTGGGGTTTATTTTCTAAATGTGATAGCTGGTTTTCAATCTAAAAAATTATACTACGCCCGCACAAGAGCTTCCACGCACAAAGTATTCCAGCCGGGCACAAGATTTGCTTTTAATTGGTTAAATATTTGGTAATTTTGGATTGCGAGAAGGAAATGGCCGGGAACTCAAACTCGATTTTAACACCCCAGCAAAATCAACTGCTGGGCCAGGAGAAAACTTTCTTTGACGCTTTGCGCCAGGCTGTAGACAGGTTCGGGGCCGACCCCGAAGACCGCCGCTTGCTGGCAAAGGTCATTACCGGGCTGGACGAACTGTTCTTACTGGTTGTTGTGGGAGAATTCAATAGCGGCAAATCGGCTTTTATCAACGCCCTGGTGGGCCAGAAAGCGCTGGCCGAAGGCGCGACCCCGACCACCGACCAGATTAACGTGCTGCGTTATGGGCCGGAGCCGGACCAGCAGCAGCGCGAGCCGGACCTGTTGGAAGTCTTTAACCCGGCCACCTTCCTGCAAGAGATCAGCATTGTGGATACCCCCGGCACCAACGCGGTCATCGAGCGGCACCAGGTCTTGACCGAGGAATTTGTACCTCGCAGCGACATGGTTATTTTCGTCACCTCGGCAGAGCGCCCTTTTACCCAGAGCGAACGGCAATTCCTGGAAAAAGTTAAAAACTGGGGCAAGAAAATCCTGGTGGTAATCAACAAGATTGACCTGCTGGAAACCCAGGAGGATTATCGCCGGGTCGTCCAGTTCGTGACCGATGGCTTCCGGCAACTGCTCGACCTCGAACCACCGATTTTCCCGGTATCGGGCCGGACCGCCTTGCAGGCCAAGACCCAACCGGGCCCTCAAACCCTCGATAACTGGCGGCGGAGCGGTTTCGGCCCCCTGGAAGATTATATTTTTAACACCCTGGACCAGGCCAGCCGCATCAGGTTGAAATTCCTCAGCCCGCTGCTGGTAGCCGAGCGCCTGAGCGGGCGTTACCTGGGCACGATTGACGAGCGTTTGAGTCTGCTGGCCCAGGATGCCAGCACGGTTGAGACTATCGAGCGGCACCTGGCGGTCTTCCAGGAGGACATGAAGCGCGACTTCACGGGCCGCCTGGCAAACATTGACAACATGATTTACGAGATGAACCGGCGCGGCGATGCCTTCTTTGACGATGTCCTGAAAGTAACCCGCCTGTTCGATATGATAAAGACCGACCGGATTAAACACGATTTCGAGCAGCGGGTGGTGAGTGATACCCCGCACCGGATTGAACAGGCTGTTAACGAAATGGTGGAGTGGACCGTCGAGCGAGAGAGCCGCATCTGGCAGGAAATCACCGAATACCTGCGGGAACGCCGCCAGGCCGGGGGTGACGAAAACCTGATTGGCCGGGCCGATAACGCCTTCGAGCAGTTCAATCTCAACCGGCGGGCCTTGCTGCAACAGGTCGGCGAACGGGCCCGGACAGTCGTCCAGAGTTTCGACCACCGGGTGGAGGCCGAGAAGTTGAATGTATCGGTCCGGGATGCTGTTGCCCGCACGACCCTGACGGAAATCGGAGCGATTGGCCTGGGAGCGGGGTTAGTCCTGCTGCTAGGGAGCGCCGCCGCCGATGTCACCGGCATTTTGCTATCGGTGGTCGTGGGTGGGGTCGGTTTCTTCATCATCCCGGCCCGGCGCCGCAAAGCCAAGTACGAATTGCGCCACAAACTCGAAACCCTGCGGACTCAGCTAACAGGCGTCCTCAAGGAACAGTTCGAACACGAGCTAACCCTGGCGGTGGAGCGGGTCCGCGAGGCTATCGCGCCCTATACCCGCTTTATCCGCCTCGAACAGGAACGGCTTACCACCTCCAAAAAAGAATTCCAAAAGTTGCGGGAAGAAATGGCCCGGCTACAGACGGCTATCGAGAAGGCCACGCCCGGCGCGGCGGTTGGCCCGGTCGGCCAGGGCGCGGCCCTTTCTCTGCCCCGGCCCTCAACGGCACCGGGTCGGCTCCCGCCAATACCAACCATCCCAACCACGGGGTCAGACCAGGCCCAACCGGCGCAAAGACCCTCGGCTGCTAACCCGGTTCCAGCCCAACCGCCAGCCGCGCCCGGACGGGGTAATTCCAATCCCGGCAGCAATTATCCCTACCCGGTTCCGCTGGACGACGTGCCGACACCCCGACGCAACCCGCGCCCGGACGACGAGATAATGCTCTATCCGCCCTCGCAGTACGATTATTAGGCAACAAAAACCCCCTGCCGGTTATGTGCCCGGCAGGGGGGTTTTACTTATCTGGCAAAACCAAATAGAAATTTCTGTTAAAGGTAAAGTTGCTCGAAAGGATGGCCGACCAGCGCTTCCCGGCCACTTTTCTCGCCATTGGCGACCGCGTGCAAGGCTGTGCGGAAATTGGTAACCAGGAAGCCAATCATAGTGACGATTTCCCGGACTTGCTGGTAATTGCCGGTCTGGGCATTATTGAGCAAGACGGCATTGTGTTTGAAATAAACCACTTTCCCTTCCTCTAAAAACCCGAATCCCACCAGCGGCAGCTTGGTATTGACGCGGGTAATCAGCCAGTTCAACTCATTCTCGACATTCTCGGCCAGTCCGACCGAAAGCGGCGCGAAAAATTGAAGGATAGAGACATTTTCGAGTTGCTCCTCCATAAAAGGCAGGAACGAAAGCTCGATTTGCCAGGAAGGCTCGCCTTCTGCCGGGGCCTCCATTTCGATTACCAAGGCATCGTAGGGGACCGTCGACCCGCCCGGCGCCACGCTAACCTTAAAACCCTCGGCGCTCAGCATATTGCGGAAATGGCCCAGGACTCTTTTGTGAGTTACGCTGGTAACGGACATGTGTCTTTATCTCTTTCCGGCGAATTCTGGCGGCATTAAGTATTGAGCGCCTTGCCAATTTGCTCAGCGGTCGGTGTGCCCGCTTCCGGGTTGACCTCGAAGCCCATATTCTCCACAATCTGGCGCATCTGGCGGTTTACAACTCCGGCGCTCTTACCCAGCACTACCCCGTTCATATACAAGACCTGGGCGGTATCGTGAATATAATCGGCATAGAACTTGGCATAATCGTTCTTTTTGTAGCCTATCGCTGTCATCTTTTTGTGGAGCGGGTTTTCGGCTTTGACAGCGGCCACTGCGGCCTGGCGCTCCTTATATTTGAGGGGACTCCAACCCGCGTTGGCAGCCTCCTTCTTCTTTTCGTATTTTTTGAAATCTTCTTCCACGCCGAGTTCGCGGATAGCAACCTCTTTTTTCCGTTTGCGTTTTTGCCAGAAACGCCAGAGAGCTGCCAGACCACCGACCAGCGCGCCCGCGCCGAGCAGAATCCAGCCGACCGGGTTGGTCGCCAGCACCAGCAGCGTTACCCCACCTGCGACCAATAAGGCCCCTTTCAGGACGGTCGCCCCGGCTACCTTCTTACGCATTTCCTGGGTCGAGGCCGCCTGCATAGCCGCGCTCTTGACGCCGTCGCCGGCTTCCTCGGAAGACGCAATGTTGTTCAGATTTTGCTGGCGCTGGTGACCCCTGTAGGCACCATAGGCTCCCCGCGCCATATCTACCGCACCCATCGCCACAGCCCCACCACCGGCCACCGCAGTTGCTGTCAGGGCCGCCGAAGAAGTAGCCCCGCTGGTTATACTGGCAATATTGTAAGCCGCCGACCCACCCTGCTGGACCATACTGGCAACCCCGCTGGCGGTCCGGCCACCGCCGCCGACCACCCGGTCGCCGGTAGTAGCGCTGGAATTCGACATGTCCTGGATACCCCGGACGGTTTCCATGGCCCCACTGGCAACCCCGGCGATACCACCCGCCGCGCCAAAGGCGTTGACGGATTCGGCGGCGGCGCTACTTGAGGATACAATCGGAGAAACAAGCTGGCTGAATTTGGTCGCCACCCCACCGCCAGCAGAAGCCACACCGGCCCCGGTCGCTACATATTCGCTATAATCCTGCCCGGTATCCGCGTTAAAATTGTTTTTGCGATATTTGGGTCCGCTGGCCTGGGTCGGATAGGCCGGACCGGCAGGCGCAGGCGCGTCAGGGTTGTAGGCCGGTGGCGGCGCGATAGGCACGGGGGCCGGTCCTTCGCCACCGCCCGCCGGTACAGGCGCAGGCGCGTCCGAGAAAGGTGGCGGAGGGGTCGGGGGTACGTCTGCTTGACCGAGGCTGGCGTCCACTCCCCGGTTAAACTGGACCCGCAACCGTTCTTTGACTTTTCTATGCTCGTCCAGGTAGGCGTTCATGCTGTCAACAACGGCTTCACCGTTTGACTCCATATAGGTTTTGGTTGCCTTGGTCACTTCCGTGGAGTAGTAGGCGGTTTGCTGCTGCTCAAGCTGTTCGAGCAAGCCCAGGCCTGTAACCCAAAGTTTAGTCTTGCGCAACCCCCCGATATTTTTAACAACATTGGCGTCCAATTCAGGGCCGGGTAAGGAATTGACTCTTTTCCTGAGTGTATCTTTGATTTGAGCCAGCACAGGTTGGAATTCGGGTAATCTACCGACAACCTGGGCGGCGACCTGCTGCATAATAGCGGCGAGGGCGGCTTCCCTGGCAGCATCGTCCGCGCCGAGACCCTCGTACAAAAGGGCGTCCCCTTTGATGGAGGCGGTCAAATCTTTGCGTGTCTTGACCAGGATGCTTTTGGATAGCTCCGGCACGACCACCCCTTGAATGGCCGGTCCGAGCAAACTTTCGATAATGGTAAGGTTGGCGCGCCCTCCCAGCACCTTGTTGTAAGCGGCGTCAAACCGGGCCTGTTCGGGACTGACATCCTCGGCGGGAGCCGCCAGTGCATTGATACGCGGGGCACGGCCTGTTGCATAAGCCCCAACCGCCGGGGCGGCAGCGACGGTATCGTCACGCTGGATGGTGCCGGGTGCAGGGGCAATACCTGCCCGCTGGCGTTGCAGCATGCGCTGGACGACCTGGTTGCCGACCGAACGCTGCAAGGCCAGGATATTTTGGGGAGTTACCACACCAGGCCCGCCCGGTGCGGCAGCCAGGTCCAGGTCCACCGAAAATCCCGGCGCAGTCCATATATCTTGTGAGGGCTGGTCTGGGGCAGCCTGGGTCCGGGTAGGTGTAGAATTATTCCTGGAAGATTTGGTGGCAACGGGGGTCTGGGTCATTGTTTGGCTCTTTGCAATAGACGTTTCCAATTAAAAATTATTTATCTTACAAAGATTATAAGGGTGATTTGCGGAAAGTCAATGATTCAAAAGATACTATCTTTGGCTGGTACTTTCATACATCTGGCCTTTACTTATCAGGTGTTTGTCCATTGAGCCGGGTTGGCCTCAAACCGGACAGGTAGAGATTGAACGGCTTCCAGGGAAACCAGGAGACGAAAAGAAAGGATAATTAAGGGGGCGGTCGGGAGGGGGGCAAGGGATTTTTGGCACAAAGCTAAAATTAACTATATGAAATAGTTAAAATCGGAGGATTGAAACGTGTCTTAATTTTACGAATATGCTATAATCGGCTGAAATTATATTTGTCACCTGCAGCGCGGGCCGGTGGGGCACACAACGAGGTAGTGCGAAGTTAGCGTTGTGCTTGCCAGAAGTAACCATAAACAGGTATGAGGTTAGGAATTTGGAAAAGCTTTTCAAAAGGATTCCCAAAGTAGGCGGAGAATCAGAAAAAGAGCCGACGGAAAGTTCCTCCGAAGGAACAATCGAACCCCAGGACCAATTAAAAACCGAAAAGGTTGAAAAAGCTCCCGAAATATCCCCCGAAAAAGCCAAAAAGCACGAGGGCCACACTCCCAAATTCTCGTGGAGTATTAAACCGCAGGGCGACCAGAAACCGAAGCAGGCGGCTCGTACCGATAAAGCCGATATACCGGATGACCTCTGGATTAAATGCGCTCACTGCAAAGAGTTAATCTACAGCAAAGAATTTGAGAATAACAAAAAGGTCTGCCCCAAGTGCGGCTTTCATTTCCGCCTCACCGCCTACGAAAGGGTCAATTTCACCCTGGATGAAGGCAGTTTCGAGGAAATCAATGCCAGGCTGGTAACGGGCGACCCGCTCAACTTCACGACCGCTACCGAAACCTACCAGGTCAAGTCCGATCAGACCCGCGCCAAGACCGGCCTGAACGAGTCGATTGTTACCGGCTTTGGTACTCTCGAAGGACTGCCGGTGGCCCTGGCGGTCTGCGACTTCAACTATATGGGCGGGTCGATGGGTAGCGTCTTTGGCGAAAAATTGGTCCGGCTGGTTGAGCAAGCCCTGGAACGGCGAGTGCCTTTGCTGGCAGTTTCGGCCAGTGGGGGGGCCCGGATGCACGAAGGCATGTTCTCGCTTATGCAGATGGCAAAAACTACCGCCGCCTTTGCCCGTTTGGGCGAAGCCGGGTTGCCGTTTATTTCCCTCCTGGTAGACCCCTGCACGGGTGGGGTTATCGCCAGCTATGCCTCGGTGGCCGATATTATCCTGGCCGAACCGGGCGCGCTCCTGGGTTTTGCCGGACCCCGCGTTATCGAGCAGGTTACCAAACAGAAACTGCCCCCCGGTTTCCAGACCGCTGAATTCTTTCTTGAACACGGCATGATAGACCAGGTGGTCGCCCGTAAAGAACTGCGCCCGGTTATCGCCAAGTTGCTCCACCATTACCAGACGGCGGTAGCACAAAACGAAGCCAGGGAGCGCGAGGTTACTTATGCCCGATAAAGAAAAAGACCGCAAAGATCGCGATAAAGATAAAAAACCGGCTATCTCCGGGGCCTGGGAGAAAGTTTTACTGGCCCGTCACGTCCAGCGGCCCCACGCGCTCGACTTCATCAACGGCCTGACCAAAGATTTTATGGAGTTGCGCGGCGACCGTCATTTTGGCGATGATGCTGCCCTGGTCGGCGGTATCGCCCAGTTTGAAGGCCGCACCGTGATGGTGCTGGGCAATCAGAAGGGCCGCGACACCAAAGAAAACATCTACCGCAACTTTGGCACCGCCCGCGCCGAAGGGTATCGCAAAGCTTTCCGCCTGATGCAACACGCCGCCAAGTTCAAACTGCCTATCCTGACCTTCGTGGATACGGGCGGGGCCTTTCCGGGCAAAGAGAGCGAGGAACGCGGTATTGCCGTGGCCCTGGCCGAAAACATTTTGCTAATGAGCCGACTGCCGGTGCCAATTATTTCGCTTGTGACGGGCGAAGGCGGTAGCGGTGGCGCGCTGGCTATCAGCGTGTCGGACCGGTTGTTGATGCTCGAAAACGCGGTATATTCGGTCGCCAGCCCTGAAGGTAGCGCTACTATCCTGTGGCGGGATGTTTCACAGGCCGCCGCCGCCGCCGAAGCGATGAAGATTACCGCCCCCGACCTGCTGGGATTCGGCATCATTGATGGGGTCATACCCGAACCGGCGGGGGGTGCGCACACCAATCCGAACGAGATGATGGTGACCGCCCGCGAATACATGTTGCGCAACCTGACCGAGTTGGAGGATAAATATACCAGCCGGGGCGAGGCCGGTATCCAGGCGATGCTGGAAGCCCGTTACCAGAAGTACCGTAAAATTGGTAGCTGGCAGGAACTCGCCGAGCAAGCCCCCGAACTTAACGGGTTGAGCGATATTCTTCAGGCGAATCCTTCCCACTAATTTCCAATTTTCTTTTAGGAATAAAAATCCCGGCCTTATCCGCCGGGATTTTTATTCCTACTTCATATTCATCCAATACCGCCTTAAGGCAGCACCAGGAGGCTTCCACCCTTACCTGGGCGGAAAGTGGTATTCGGCCAACCAATCAGGGTTTCCCACAACTTATATTTAAATTTAAAAATAACCTGTAACATTCCCAGGGTCTGATTTGTTTAACCTGTAAGTTTTTGGGCGGCAAAACGGTCCCTCGCCACCAACCACAGGTTTATGTGGCATGCAAAGGAGGTCCAGGTGTTTAAACAACTCCCTACAAAATTATATAGGTACCGGGTTAGCGGCCTGCTGCTGACCGTTTTACTGGCGGGTCTGCTGGCAGGGTGTAGCGAACCGTTCTCACCGCTAGAACCTACGCCAACTGCCGCCAATCCAAACTTGAATGTCGGCCCGGAACCAACCTCCACCATCGCCCCGACCGCGCCTTTCGTGCCGCCACCGACCATCACACCAATTGTGCCTAAATCGCCAAGCGCCGGAATGGCCGGGCTAACTTTGAAACAACTTTATACCAGCCCAGCGCTACCGGGCCACACCTGGTATATCTTCAGCACAATTTACAGCCCCGATGGGAAAATGCTTGCCAGCGCCGGGGCCGACCGCACTATTCGACTGTGGGATGCCGCTACCGGGCAACAACGGGCCGTCCTGAAAGGTACGGTTGCCTCGATTATAAGTCTGGCCTTTTCGCCCGATGGTAAGACCCTTGTCAGTGGCGAAGAAACCGGCGATATAAAGCTATGGGATATAGTCAGCGGCCAGGTAAGCGCCGCCCTGCCTGAAAAAGCTTCCGGTGTTGCCAGGGTAGTTTTCTCACCGGACGGCCAGACTCTGGCGGCGGGCGATTACGACCGGAATGTGCGGCTGTGGCGGCGGGATAGTAATGGAAAATTTGCGCTGTTGACCACTCTACAGGGTCATTCCGGCGCGGTCAGGGGGCTGGCGTTTTCGCCCGATGGCAAAATGCTGGCAACCGGCAGCGACGACCGGACCTTGAAAATTTGGGACTTAAATGGTTTTAGCGTGGTTAAAACCTTCGAGAACCAGGGTCCCACTACCGAAGTGATGAGTATAGCCTGGTCACCGGATGGTAAGTTACTGGTCAGCGGCAACAACGGCGGCACTATCAAAGGCTGGAACCCCGACCCCGCGAAAGACAACCAGCCCCTTTTTACCCTGAGCGGCAGCCGGGATAGCGTGGCCTTTAGCCCCGATGGCAAATTATTAGCCGGGCCTGGCGCTAACGATAAGACGGTGCTTTTATGGGAAGTAAATGGCCTCAACCCACCCAGATTGGTCCAGAAATTCGATAGTGGTACGGTTATCGGGGCGCAAGTGATTTTTAGCCCCGACGGAAAAAGGCTAACCGGCCAGGGCGATAATTATTCTCTTATTACCTGGGACATAGGGACACTTCGGGAAGTTTTGCGAATAAACGGTAATCCCGCCTTAACCCAGGCCCTGGCAGTCAGCCCGGACGGCAAAACGCTCGCTACCGGCAACGGTAATAAAACTATTCGCCTTTTCAAAGCGGACAACGGCGAATCGCTTAAAAACTTTCCGGCCCACACAATTACGGTTGACAACCGGGCCATTAACGGGCTGGCTTTCTCCCCGGACGGGAAAACCCTTGCAAGCGCCGGGCTGGATGGGACGGTGCGCCTCTGGGATTTAGGGCAGGGCCGGGAAATTGCCAAACTGGATGCCGATAGCGTCTGGCTCGGATGGGCCGTTATCAATAGCGTGGCTTACAGCGCTGATGGCAAATGGATTGCCAGCAGCAGCGACGATGGCACCGTCAAAATCTGGGACGCCGCCACTCATAACGAGGTAAAAACCTTCCGGGGTGTCGAAATACATGACGATGGCACTTATTATGCCGCCTTCTCGGCCCTGGCGTTCAGTGCGGATAGCCAGACGCTGTTTACTATAGGCGGCAAGATTGCTAGTGCAGGTGGCCCCCAAATGCAGTTGTGGCGGGTATCGGACGGCACCAAAATAAAAGACCTGGCCGATTATTTCTGCCAGCCGCCTATGTTGATTGCACCGGATGGTAAAACAGCCGGTTGCACCAATAATAATGAAAATGCGTTCAGGCTGTGGGATGTCAGCACCGGGAACCCTATAACCGCTTTTGGCGGGCACACCGGGCACATCGTAGCCGGGGCCTTTAGCCCTGACAGCAAGTTGCTGGTCACCGCCAGCGAGGATGGCACTATTCGGCTGTGGGAAGTCGCCACCGGGGGCGAGCTTTACCACACCGACCCGGCCCTGACCAACAATACGGTGGCGGTCGCTTTTGGGCCGGACAGCCGCAAGTTCTTTAGCGCCCAGGCGGACGGCAGCGTGCAAGAGTGGCAAATCCAGCCTAAAAGCTAATCCCTGCCATCCCAGAGCATTTTTTTGAAGACAAAAAAACCCCGGCCCTTTTTAACCAGGACCGGGTCTTGTTTTAGTTCGAAACGGCAGGTTAAGCCCAGCGTACCAGCCCAAGTTCGTGTTTGTTGAGCAGGTAGGGATGGTTGGGCAGGACGCGGACCGCGAAGACCCGGCTGCCACCCGACTCGGTGATGTACTGGCCGGTGTAGTGGATTTTACCGCTACTATCCGGGGTCGCGCCCTCGGCTGGTTCCATCGGGGTAACCGTCTGGTCCACCAGTTTGCCGTTATCGTCGCGGGCCGTGACCAGTTCGACGGTCACTTCCTGCGTCGAAAGACGGCCCAACCTGACCCAGGCATCTACAGTTACACTCGCGCCTATCGACAGCTTGCCATCGCGAGGGGCGCGGGCATCCACGCTCACTTCCCGCCAGGCATCCTGGATATAGCGCTTCCACACGGCAAGTTCTTTGGCTTTGCCGAAACTGTCGTCAATCAGTTTCGTGGCTTGCTGCATGGCCGGGACGTATAACAGGTTGGTGTAATCCTTGACCATACGGCGGGTGCTAAAGACCGGCGCGACCGTTTTAATCGCTTCCTTCATCACCGCAACCCACCCGGCGGAGACCTTACCCAACCCGGCCTCGTAGTAAAGCGGGATGATGTCTTCTTCCAGCTTTTCGTAGAGGTCGAGACTGTCGGCTTCGTCGGCGGTATTCTGGTCCTGGTAGGTGCGCTCCTCCCCGATGGCCCAGCCGTTCTTGCCATCGTAGGCTTCCGGCCACCAACCATCGAGGATAGAGGCGTTAGGTACGCCGTTCAACGAGGCTTTCTGGCCGCTGGTGCCGCTGGCTTCGAGCGGGCGAATCGGGTTGTTCAACCAGACATCGACACCCGAAACCAGGTAACGGGCCATGTTTATGTCGTAATTTTCGAGGAAAAGGACTTTACCCTCGAAACCCTCTTCCTTGCTCATGCGGAAGACCTGCTGGATGAAAGCTTTACCCGGTTCGTCGGCGGGGTGAGCTTTCCCGGCAAAGATAATCTGGACGGGCCGGTTGGGGTCGTTAAGCAGTTTTACAATGCGGTCCACGTGCCGGAAAATCAGGGTAGCCCGTTTGTAGGTGGCAAACCGGCGAGCGAACCCGAAGGTCAGGGCTTCCGGGTCGAACAGCTTATCGGCCTTGGCGACTTCCAGGGTGCCTTCCCCGATTTCGATGCGATGCTCTTTGACCCGCTCGTGGACAAAATCGAGCAACTTTCCTTTGAGGGATTTGTGGATTGACCAGATTTCCTCGTCGGGCACCTGGTCAATCGCGTTCCAGATCTTGGGGTCGTCCAGGTGTTCGAGCCAGTCCGCGCCCAGGTACTTGGTATAGAGTTGCCAGAGTTCGGGAGCCAGCCAGGTCTGCGTATGAACCCCGTTGGTAATGCTGGTAATCGGCACTTCCTCGGAATCGACCCCCGGCCAGAGGAATTCCCACATCTTGCGCGAGACGGCCCCGTGCAGCTTGCTCACGCCGTTATGGCCGCTGGAAGTCTTGAGGGCCAACACGGTCATACTGTACTGGTTATCCTGGCGAGCGAACTCGATAAACTCATCGCGGTTCTGACCCAGTTGGTACCAGTACTGGTTAAAATATTTATCAATCAGGTCGAAGCTAAAAGCATCGTTACCGGCAGGGACCGGCGTGTGAGTGGTGAAGATACCCGCCGCCGAAACAGCCTCGCGGGCCTCGTTAAAGCTCAGACCGTAACCCTGGACCAGTTCGCGGACCCGTTCCAACCCCAAAAAGGCGCTGTGACCTTCGTTCATGTGCCAGGCCGAGGGGTTATAGCCGAGCGCGCGGACCGCCCGCACCCCACCGATACCCAGCACGATTTCCTGGGCGATACGGATTTCGTGGTCGCCCCCGTAAAGCCGGGCCGAAAGGTCGCGGTCGGAAGGCAGGTTCGGGTCAACATCGGTATCCATCAAAAAGAGCGGTATCCGCCCTACCTGGATGCGCCAGACCTTGGCATAGACGCGCCGCCCCGGCAGGTCCACCGAAATAACGACTTCTTCGCCCTTCGCGTTGGTAGCGGGGGTCGCCGGGACTTCCGAGAAATGCAATTTTTCGTAAATGGCTTCCTGGGCTCCTTCGCGGGTAATCCGCTGGATAAAGTAGCCCTGCGGATAGAGGAAACCCACCCCTATAAAGGGCAACCCCAGGTCACTGGCGGCCTTGCAGTGGTCGCCGCTGAGAATACCGAGACCGCCGCTATAGATAGGCAGGGCCTCGTGAAGACCAAATTCCGCCGAGAAATAAGCGATGGTGGCATCGGTCATTTCGGGGTAGGCGGTCTTCCACCAGTTCGGGGTCGAAGGGTGCATGTAAGCGTCGAAGTCGGCCAGCACCTGGTCGTAGCTGGCAAGGTAGGCGGGGTCGGCAGTAGCGCCGTCCAGCTTTTCGGGGTCAACCTGGCTTAGAAAACGGACGGGGTTATGGTTCACTTCGTCCCAGAGGGGGCGGTCAATAACGGCGTAAAGTTCCTGGGCTGGCCGGTTCCAGCTCCACCAGAGGTTAAAGGCTAATTCATAGAGGCGGTTTATACGTTCCGGTAATACCGGAAAAACAGCAACGCGACCGAGAACTTTCAAGGTAACTCAGCTCCTATTCTTATCATTCCGCAGCCCTGCCGTTTAAACCGGAGAGCCCGGTTGGTGTGAAAAAACAACACCATTGTTCCGGTCTTTTCACGTTAAATGCAAAAAGATATAATTGACCGCAAGTAATCAAAGACAAATACGGGCACAAAATAAAGAAGGACGCTCCTTCTCCACAAAATTTATACCACAGCCCTGCCCCATATGCAAACGGATTTTGGGATAACCTCTGGAACGTTCACCATCAAACGGGAAAATGCAAGTTAAAAAGTAGGGTTTAACACTACCTCACCCAAAATATTCCAGCCACCGGAAGCGGAAAAACGCCCCTGGGAAAGGTGATTTTTAAGTAATTGACTTTGAACCTGGAACATGATTTGAAATAAACACGTCTTTTATTAAAACTGTCTTGTAAAGTGTAGTTTAAATGCTTAAAGCCTTCTTGCCCCTCATCCTAATAATTCTGGTCCTGGCTTTGCTTTTATTTTCGGCCCTATTTATTCCCAGGCTCTCAGAATTAAACGCCCAGCCTACCAGGGTAGACCAGGACATGGATAAATACATAGCTAAAATTGTGGAAGCACAGGTGCTTGTCACCAGGGATGGCGGCCAATCCTGGCAAATATCATTTACAGGACCGGAAAAAGGTAAAGATTTTGTGGCAGTGGATTGCCCCAACTCCAAATTTTGTTTCTTAGTGATGATAGAGGCGAGATTTTTCGTAACTACCGACCAGGGCCAAAGTTGGACGGAGAAAAAAGCACCTGGCGGCTTTTTAGGTAATGAATTCACCCGCATAAGCTGCCCGGACGCTACCACCTGTTATTTAATGAGTGACCGCGAGGTTTTTGTTACGAGGGACAGCGGGACTACCTGGGCTAATGTAACCCCACCGGAATATAGAAACATCCCGTACCCCGGTAAACTCAGGGGGTTCGATTGCCGCGATACTCAGAATTGCGTAATGAGTAACCTGGCGGGAGAGGTTGCCGTTACAACGGATGGCGCGGCCACCTGGCATATAACGGGACCAAAAGATAACTCTCAGCTAACTTCGGTCGAATGTATTTTATACGAAACCTGCATAGTAGGGGGAAGTTATGCGGGTACAGCTATTACCCTCACTACAAATGACAACGGTCAGACCTGGAACATAAATCAGGTTGGTATTTCTCAAAGTATAAGCAATCTTTCCTGTCCAACCACCAACAAGTGTTTTGCCGCAGGCGTAAGCAGACCTGCTAAAGGAGAAACTTATGGAAAGAGTTTGTTACTCAGCAGCCTGGACCGTGGTGTATCCTGGACAGGATTGATTCCTGATAAAGCGTACCCGGCAAGAGATTTGACTTGTCCTGCCGAGAATAATTGTTTAAGCGAAGCCCTGGATTACGAAATCAGCGTAACCCAGGATGCCGGGCTACACTGGACTAACTTCAAAACCAACCAGGGCAGGGAAATTAAAATGGTAAAGTGTATTTCAACCGAAATCTGCTTTGTACTGGCTTCTTCGTCGCAATATCCTTCTAGTTCCGGTTGGCTAAAGGATTCATCTCTATAGTTTCTAAACTTCTAGAATTTTCCTGCCGCAAGGGCAAAAATAAAGTGTAGGCCGTATGTTTAAAGCCTTCTTGCCTTTCATCGTCATAATCCTGGTAATGTTTGCCATTCTTTTTATTACCCTGTTTTCTTCCTGGCTAAACACCCAAAAACCACCGGTTTATTTCGAAGAACCGGGGCCGAAATCAAAAGTGGTGCCCCCTGAGGTTTTACGTACAAAAGATGGCGGGAAAACCTGGCAGTCCGTCCTAACCGGCCCGGCTTCAGCCAATCAATACCGTGATATTGCTTGCCCGGACACAAATACCTGCTACTTGATTCAAAACGGGCCGACTTTTCTGGCGTCAACCGACCTGGGCACGACCTGGCTTAATAAGAACGCGCCAACAGGGTTTTCGGGAGCAGACACAGTTTTGGGAACAGGCCCAGGCCAGTTAAATTGTCCGGCTGTCAAAACCTGTTTTTTAATTGATGCCTCCACCTTTTTTGCTACGGTTGATGGCGGAAATTCCTGGGCAAGTTCAATCCCGGTTGAAACCGATACCTCGACCTTTAAATCTCCTGACTTAAGCGCGCTCGACTGTTTTGATGCCAGCAACTGCGTGGTAGCGAGTTCGAGGGGAGTGCTTGTCACCACCGAAGACGGCGGAAAGACCTGGAAAAATAAGTGGGTTGAGCCGAGTTACCACCTGACCGGCCTGGAGTGCCCTACAACTAATTTTTGTATAGCGGTAGGTTCATATTCAAATGATAAAACTAATGAAAGTACCGGCATAATTGTAACCACCCAAGACGGGGGCAAAACCTGGAATGCCCATAAACATGAGCAGACTTTTAGCCTGGACTATATTCAATGTATGTCTTCTAATATATGTATCGCAAAAGGGGTTGCCGGACCTGGCGGAACTGAAAGGGGGGATCTTTTATACAAGAGCGTTGATGGTGGGAAAACCTGGAAAGCCTTAAACCCCCTTTTTTACGCTATTCAAACAAGCAGTATTAATTGTCCCGCTGAAAATATTTGTTATATTACCGGCCATAATTGGGCCTTAGGTCGTTATGATACGGTCGGCCTTACCACCAATGAGGGGGCTACCTGGAATAGCACCTACACAGGCATAAACCGGGATCATTCCCGGCTAAATTGTGTTTCAACCGAAATTTGCTTTGTGTTTGTTTCTACAATTCAATACCTTTCCTGAATCCGGCAGTTTTTATAGCTTTCCTGCTGCAAGGGCAAAAGTCAAAATGTGAACCAGGTCAATCAAACGGGTAAGCTGGGGCCAATGCTCAAAATCAACTAACGATAAATTTCCTTGACCGAGAGCGAATATTATTTCTTTTCTCAACACCTGGGGCTGCAATCCTAAACCATGAAAAGATTTCAGCAGTGCCGTAAGGTCGTGCTGGGACAAATTTAGCTTCTTTAGCAATGCTTCCAGCTTTTCTTCGAGGGCTAGATCCCCTAAATTCTGGTAGAAAATCGAGTTATTATTTTCCATTTTGCTCTCCCTTTCTATATAAGAACAGTTTGTTTCAACCCAACCACGTTCAACACTGTTTCGTGCCCTTTATAGGGAAACCGTTTAACGTTTTTGACCCGGTTTGACCGTGTAGTATAATGGTGCTAGAATCGAAAGACTGTCCGGTTGTGACAGGTTATTTCCTTTTTCATATTACCCCTTTTGATGGAGAGGGGTACGGTACTGTTATACAACTAGAAGTATCCTGATTATAAAAAACTTGAAACTGCTATCATCTTTTTTTCTTTCTACCTTTACCAATACCAAGAAAAATTTCTTAGTCCTGGCCCTGTTTGGTCTACTCTTTCCTTTACTTTTGACCGCCTGTGGAGGTGACGAACCTACCGCCGCTCCCACTACGGCTGCCCCTGAACCGACAACCGCTGCCGCGCAAACGACTGCTGCCGGTACAACTTCCGCCTCGACCACGTCCGCTTCCGGCACCACCAGTGGAACCACGGTGGCTTCTACCACCGTTTCCGGTACAACAGGTGCAGCAGGGACGACCGGCGCTTCAACGGCGGCAGCGGCCACTCCGACCCAGGCTATCCCGGCGGGTACACCTTACCCGGCTTCAACAGCGGGGGTGCCACCCTCACCAACCCCGGCAGGCGAAATAAAACCCGACCAGCAGATTTTGAATATGGCCGGCTCCGACGTGAATACCTTCGACCCGGCGCTAGCCCGCGATACCGGGACCAGTTTTGTGATTCGCCAGTTGTATTCCGGACTGGTCACCCTCGATAAAACTTTGAACGTGGTGCCCGACCTGGCCGCCAAAATGCCCGACGTGAGCGAGGGCAGCACCCTTTATACTTTCACCCTGCGGCAGGGGGCGAAATTCCAGAGCGGCAAGGAAATCACCGCCGACGACTTCAAATATTCGTTCGAGCGGGCCACCGACCCCAAACTCAGTTCGCCGGACGGCCCGACCGCCCTGCCCGCCGCCAACTATATGACCGACATCGTTGGGGTGCAGGACAAACTCGATGGCAAGGCCACCGAAGTTTCGGGCGTGCGTGTCAAGGATAAATACACCCTCGAACTGAAGTTAATTGGTCCCCGGCCCCAGTTCTTAGCCAAACTGACCTATGATGTCTTTTTCGTGGTTAATAAAGACGCCGTCGAAAAAGGCTTCGACCAGGTGGACGGCAGCGGCCCCTTCAAGTTGCTCGACTACAAACGCGACCAGTACCTGAAACTGGGCCGCAACGACAACTATTACCTGGGCGCGCCGCGCCTTTCCCAGGTAAATATCGCCCTCGGCGCGAACGCCGCCAACAGCGCCGTCCTCTACGACCAGGGCAAGATTGACCTGACCGACATTGGCGCTTCGGCGGACGTGGAAAGGGCTCTCGACCCCGGCAGCGCGCTCAACAAAGAACTGGTGGTTACACCCCAACTGAACCTGTTCTACCTGGCTTTTAATACCCGCACCCGCCCTTTTGACGACATCAAAGTGCGGCAAGCCTTTAGCCTGGTAGTGGACCGGCCCCGTATCGCCAGGGCCATGTTCGAAAACAAGGTCAAACCGGCCACCGGGATTCTCCCGCCCGGCTTGCCCGGCTATACCGGTCAGCCCGGCCCGCTTTCCTATGACATCGGCAAAGCCCGCGACCTGATTGCCCAATCGAGCTACGGTAGCCCCGCCAACCTGCCCCACATTATCCTTTACAGCACGGGCGACCCGCTGGCAGGAGTCTTGCAGGCAACCTTTAAGGATGCATTCGGGATTGACCTGGAAGTACGAAACTACGACTTCCGGGAGTTTCAGAGCGGTTTGAACCAGAAGCAATTCCAGATGTACCTGTACGGGTGGAACGCCGACTATCCCGACCCGGAAAACTTCTTGCGGTCGCTATTGGGCAATAGCAGCCCCTTCAACGAAAGCGGCTACAACAGCAGCGCTTTTGAAGACCTGATGAAACAGGGCGACGAGCAAACCGACAGCGCCAAGCGGCTTTCGTTGTACGCTCAGGCCGAACAGGTGGCCCTGGGTGACGCGCCGTTGCTGCCGATTTATCACGAAATAAGCTATACCCTGGTCAAACCCTATGTGAAGGGATTGGATATAACTCCGGCAGGAATTTTGACGCTAAAAGACGTTTATATATTAAATAAGCCGTAATAAAGTATGTTTGACCAGTTACGCCAGCGCTTCTTTTCCGAAGCCGGAAAAAATAAGCCGGTCCAGGTCGAGCCGCTCCAGCCTTCCCAGGTAGGCGAGCTCAATCTGAACTGGACCAGCCATTTCAATACCCCGGCCCTGCGCGAACACCTGGAAGAATTTCCCGGCTTATCGTTACGGGTTAACGGCCACTCTGACTATATCGTGGGGGATAACTGGCGGCGGCGCTCGGAAATCGGCCAGGTCACCGAAACCCGCACCCGCTACCAGCGCACCGCCCTGGTGGAGGGGCTGCTGGATGAGTTCGCCCGGCGGGGTTATCGCCTTGTCGTCCTCGGCCACGACGAACACACCGACCATTCGGAATTTTACGCCGATGCCGGGTTCGAGGAAATCGAGCGGATTGTCTACTATGAAAAGCCGGACATGCTGCTCCGGCCCCCGACCGACTTTCCGCCCGTCAAGATGGAGGTATACCGGCATACCCCGGCGCAGACCAAAGATTTGCTGGCCGCCGATAATGCCTCTTTCCCCTGGCTCTGGTGGAACAGCCGGGCCGAACTGGATTACTACCAGGACCAGGAGGGGGTTACTATCTATATCGCCTACCGCGATAAGGCGGAGGGGGGCCGGGAACCGGTCGGTTACTTTGGCTTTACCCTCTACGACCGCTGGGCCCACCTGGACCGGCTGGCCGTGATACCCGGTCTGCAAGGACAGCGCGTCGGCGCTTACCAGCTTAGCTATGCAATTGCCCTGATGGAGCAGAAGGGGGCCAGGCGAGTTACGCTCAGCACCCAGTTAAACAATACCAGGTCTCAGGCGCTCTACGAAGGGTTCGGGTTTCAAAGGGTTAAATCACTCGAATATAACCTGGTGGGCAAATGGTTACAGGCCGCGCCCCCGGCGTAACTATATTAAGGGGATTTAACTTATTTATACGAACGTAACAAAAACGAAATTATATATATAAGTTCGAGAGTTAGTATTTCCGGTAGAGCTAAAAGTCTTAGCTTTTCATATACCAGGAGTTGTAAAGGTAATGCGCGTTTTAATGCTGGCATGGGAGTACCCGCCTCATAAAATCGGGGGGTTGGGGAAACATGTCACTGAATTAGTACCGGCCCTCGCTGCCGAGGGGGTCGAAGTTTATCTGGTTACACCCCGTATCAAGGGGGGCGAACCCTATAGTGAAGAATTGGCGGAAAGCGGGACAGGCTACACCAGGGTTTACCGGGTTGACCCGGCGGATGTTGACCCGGATGATTTTTTTGCGCTGGCCTGGCAAACCAACTTAAAATTACAGGAGAAAGCTGCCGAGATTATCCGGCAAAACGGGCCTTTCGAGCTTATTCACGTCCACGACTGGCTGGTGGCCTTTGCCGGGGTCCAGCTAAAACAACAATTCCGGCTGCCGATGGTAGCGACCATTCACGCGACCGAACGGGGTCGGGGCCAGGGCCACTTGCCGGGCGAATTGCCTCGCGCCATCAATAACGTAGAGTGGTGGCTCACCTACGAGGCCTGGCGGGTCATCTGTTGCAGCCAGTACATGTCGAGCGAAGTGCGCGAATATTTTGAAACGCCTCTGGACAAGATTGATATTATCCCGAACGGGGTCAACACCACCCGCTTCGATGCGCTGGACGGCGTCGACCTGACCGATTTTCGCATGCGCTACGCCGCCCCTGACGAAAAAATCATCTATTACGTGGGCCGGGTCGTTGAGGAAAAAGGCGCCCGCGTCCTGATTGAAAGCGCCCCCGCCATCCTGGATAGCTGGCGCAAATGTAAATTCGTGGTCGCGGGAATGGGTCCACAGCTCAACGAGTTCCGCCAACTGGCGACCGATAAGGGCCTGGCCCAGCGCTTTTACTTTACCGGCTTTATTACCGATGAAGAGCGTGATAAATTATATAAGGTCGCGGACGTGGCGGTTTTCCCATCGTTGTACGAACCTTTCGGGATTGTGGCTTTAGAAGCGATGGCGGCTAAAGTGCCGGTGGTAGTGGCCGATACGGGCGGTCTGACCGAGGTGGTCACCAATCACCAGACCGGTATCATCGTCTACCCTAATAACCCGGCCTCACTGGCCTGGGGCGTCCTGCACACCCTGCGGCACGAAGATTGGTCGCGGGCCAGGGTCGCAAATGCTTATCAAACTGTAAAGGATGTTTTCAACTGGCGGCGGGTCGCACTGGATACAGTGGCGGTCTACCGCCAGGTCCATAACGAATTCCTGGCAAGCGACTGGAACAAGAAAGGGTCGCTGATTAACCGGTTCCAGGTGCCCGCGAACGTAGTCACGAAGTAACAAAAGAAAGTTTTAACTTAAAAGAATTTATTCCGGTATAAAAAAGGTCGTCGAAACGGGACGGTCCACCCTCATTGAATAACATAGACAGACGAAGGGGAGTGTAGAAAAAGGATGGCAAGCACCTTTGGTAAAGTATTCTCTATAACCACCTGGGGCGAATCACACGGCCCGGCCATAGGCGTGGTCCTGGACGGCTGTCCGGCGGGCCTCGAGCTTTCCGAAGCCGATATTCAGGCCGACCTGGATAGACGCCGGGTCGGACAGAGCGCCGTAACCTCGCCGCGCAACGAAAGCGATAAAGTCCAGATTCTTTCGGGCGTCTTTAACGGGGTGACGATGGGCACCCCGATTTCGATGGTGGTCTGGAACCAGGACCAGGACAGTTCCAAGTACGAAGACATTAAAGATAAATTCCGGCCCGGCCACGCCGATTATAGCTACCTGGCGAAATACGGTATCCGCGACCACCGGGGCGGTGGCCGTTCGAGTGGTCGCGAGACGGTAGGCCGGGTGGCTGCCGGGGCGGTGGCTCGCAAATTGCTGGCCCACGAAGGCGTGAAAATTGCCGGCTATACTTCTGAACTGGCCGGGATTGTCGCCCAGACAATTGACTTTGATGAAATCAACCGCAATATCGTGCGCTGTCCCGACCCGGAAGTCGCGCCCCTGATGGTCGCCGCAGTCTTGAAGGCCAAGGAAGAAAACGACTCGCTCGGTGGTATCGCTGAAATCCGGGCGGTCGGGGTACCGGCGGGGCTGGGCGAACCGGTCTTTGACAAACTGGACGCCGACATAGCCAAGGCTATGATTTCGATTGGCGCGACCAAAGGTATCGAATTTGGTTCCGGCTTCGGGATGGCCCGGATGCAGGGTTCCCAGTCCAACGACCCCTTTGTAATGAAGGACGGCAAAGTCGGGACCGCCGAGAACAAGGCTGGCGGTATCCTGGGCGGTATCAGCACCGGCGAGGACATTGTGGTGCGGCTGGCGGTTAAACCGACTTCCAGTATCGCCCGCGAGCAAACCACCCTCAATACCAGCGGCGAAGCCACCAAGATTGAGGTCAAGGGCCGCCACGACCCGACCATCATCGTCCGCCTGGTGCCGGTAGCCGAGGCTATGATGTGCCTGGTGCTGGCCGACCATCTGCTGCGCCAACGGTTGGCGCGGGTATCATTCGAGTAAGGAGTTTCTAGCAATGGGATTGCGCTGCGAAAAGTCACCGATACCTTTTCTTTGCCGCGAGCCGGTAGTCGAACAATGCGCTTATTGCGGCAAACACTTTTGCATGCAGCACGGTCACTTTGACAAAGCCTGTTGCAAATCGGGGTCGTGTCTTGCCATGTACAAGCGGGACCGGGCTATTTCGGACCGCCGCCGCTGGGAAGACGAACGCCAGGTAATCGGGTTCGAACGCAATAACCTTGGACTGTGCGCCCAGCCGGAATGCCCGAACGGGATGTACGTCACCTGCGGCCACTGCGAACAGCTCTATTGTTCGCAACACCTCAAACGCTACAATTTCTCCTTTATGACCCATACCCGCCGGGGCAGTACGCGGGTCAAAGGCGATATTGTACTATGCGAGGTCTGTCTGCCCTATTTGAACGAGTACAAACGCGACCGTTACGAGTAATAAAACGAAACAACGCATGGGACGTTGAACGTTAAACGTAGAACGTAAAAAAGCCAAATTCAAAATTTCCTCGTTTGAACCATGAGCTTTTAGGACCGGTTTTACGTTATACGTTCAACGTTTTACATTTAACGAAAAGAATTTAACGAGGATGTTAAAAGATGAGCAACGAAAATACCCCTTCCCCCAAACCGGCTTTTGACCCGGCCCGCTTTAAGGAACAGGAGCGCTCCGGCTTTAACTTCGTGGCCGACCGTTACGAGGAAGCCACCCTGAATTTCGGCCCGGCCCTGACCCGCCTGCTCGACCTGGCCGCGCTCGAACCGGGCGACCGGGTGCTGGACGTGGCAACCGGGCCGGGCGTTATGGCCCGTATCGCGGCGAGGGCGGTCGGCCCTTCCGGGCAGGTGGTCGGGGTGGATATTGCCGAGCAATCGCTGGAAGTAGCCCGCCGCAAAGCCGCCGCCGAGGGTCTTTCGCAACTGACTTTCCAGGTGGAAGATGCCGAGAATTTAGCCCTGCCGGACGCCGGTTTTGACGCGGTCTTTTGCTCGATGGGCTTGATGCACTTTCCGAACCCTGAGAAAGCTTTACTTGAAATGCGCCGGGTCTTGAAACCGGGCGGCAGGCTACTGGCGGCGGTCTGGGGCGAGGCCGAGAAGTCGCCTTTTATCCAGGTTGCTCTTAACACCCTGGCCCGGACCTTCCCGCCGCCCAAGGTCGAGCGCCCCAGCATGTTCCGCTTCGGACAACCGCCCGTCCTTGAAAACTTGGTGAGTGAGGCCGGGTTTACCGATGCCCACGCCGAAGAAATAACAGTCGAATTTGCGGCGGATAACCCCGCCGCTTACTGGCAGCAATTCCTGGACGCTGCCGGGATAACCGCCGTGGCCCTGGCGAAACAGTCCCAGGAAGTGCAGGACAACCTCAAAAAGGAAGTCGCAACCGACCTTGCGCCCTACCTGAAAGAGGGCTTGTACAAATTGGATAGCGGCATAACGATTGTGGTCGCCACTAAACCCCAGGCTTAACCAATAAAAAGAGACCGCTACCTGCTTTTAGGGCAAGTAGCGCTCTTTTTTATATTTTAGGCTAGTTCTTGACCAGGCCGAGTTGCAAAAGCGCGCCGTCCAGTTCGACTTCCTGGGTGGAAGCGCCTGCGGGAGCGTCACCTTCGTTTACCGCCGTCGAAAGGGTCTCGGCTTGGAGGTAACGGACGCTATCCGGGCTGTTCAGGGCTTCGGCCAGGTCCGCCGCGAGACTATTGGCGTCCCTGGTGACCCGGTAGTAGACCGTGATTTTGTCCGAAATCTGGAAGTCGGCCTTCTTGCGGCCATCCTGGATGAACCGGACCACATCCCGCAACAGACCTTCCCGCTTGAGTTCGGGCGTGACGGTCTTGTTGAGGGCCACGGCATAACCGCCATCCTCGACCACCGCAAAGCCTTCACGCTGCTTGGCCTCGACCAGCACTTCTTCGGGGGCCAGGGTGAGCGTGTCGCCGCTTTCCAGAGTTACATCCACCGATTGGCCGTTCCGCAGATTGGCCGCGACCGCGCTACCGTCCATCTGGCCGAGGGCCTTCTGGACTTCGCCCAACCGCTTGCCGAGTTTCGGGCCTAACAGTTTGAAGTTAGCCTTGACGTTATAGCTCATGATGTCCGCGCCGTCCTGGACCACCACCAGGTCTTTGACGTTAAGTTCCTCCATCACCTGCTGTTTGAAGCGGTTAAGCCCTGCCGCCTCAGAGACCTCACGCGGCTTGACCAGCACTTCCAACAGCGGTTGGCGGACCTTCAACTTGGCGGCGCTGCGGGCGGCCCGACCCAGGCTGACCACCCGGATAACCGTGGCGGTATCCTTCAGGAGCGCCTCGTCTATCAGGCTGGTGTCGGCTACCGGCCAATCACACAGGTGGACACTTTCGGGCGCACCCGGCTCGACCGCCTGGACCAGGCTGCGGTACATCTCATCCGAAACGAACGGGATGAACGGTGCCGACAGTTTGGCGACCGTCACCAGCGCCTCGTAAAGAGTCTGGTAAGCGGCCAGTTTGTCGGTATCGCTCTCGCTTTTCCAGAAGCGGCGGCGGTTGCGCCGGACGTACCAGTTCGACAGGTCGTCCACGAAACCCTCGATAGCCCGCGCCGGACCGGTCACTTCGTAGCGGTCGAGACCGTCCGTCACGTCCCGGACGAGAGCGTTCAGGCGCGAAACCAGCCAGCGGTCGATGCTGGGGCGGTCCTTGACCGGCACTTTGGTCGCCAGGTCCGGCTTGTCCAGGTTGGCGTAGGTCGTGAAGAAGCTGTAGGTATTCCACAGCGTCAGCAGGAAGCGGCGGATACTCTCGCTGACCAGGTCCTGCGAGAAACGACGCGGCTCTCCCGGCGGGTTAGCCGTGTAGAGATACCAGCGCAGCGCGTCCGCTCCCTGGCTGTTCAGCACATCCCAGGGGTTCACGATATTGCCCCTGGATTTGCTCATCTTCTGGCCTTCGCCATCGAGGATATGCCCCAGGCAGATAACGTTTTTGTAGGTCGGCTCCCCTTCCACCAGCGTACCGAGGGCGTGCAGGGTGTAGAACCAGCCGCGGGTCTGGTCCACCGCCTCGCAGATGTAATCGGCGGGGAAATGGACCGGCTCGAAATCCTCTTTGTTTTCAAAAGGATAATGAACCTGGGCGAACGGCATGGCCCCGCTATCGAACCAGCAGTCCAGCACCAGCGGCAGCCGGCGCATGGTAGCGCCCTCCGCGAACGGCGAGGGGTAAGTCAACTCGTCCACGTATGGCCGGTGCAAGTCTAGGTCTTTCAAAGAGCGGCCCACTTTTTCTTCGAGTTCGGCCACACTCCCGATACACTCAAACTGCCCGGTCTTATCGCACTGCCAGAGCGGCAAAGGAGTGCCCCAGTAACGCTCCCGGCTGATAGCCCAGTCCACGTTGTTTTCAAGCCAGTTCCCAAAGCGGCCCTGCTTGATGTGACCGGGATACCAGTTTATCTTGTTATTGTTGGCGATAAGCTCGTCCTTGACGCTGGTGGTTTTGATGTACCAGCTATCCTTGGCGAAAAAGAGCAGGGCCGTATCGCAGCGCCAGCAGAACGGGTAGGTGTGCGAGACCCGGCCACTCTTCCACAAAAAGCCGCGCTCCTTCAAATCGCGGGTGATATGCGGGTCGGCCTTCTTGAAGAACTCGCGGTTGAATTGCGGGAACGCCTCCAAAACTTTGCCCGACAGGTCCACCGAAAATATGGTCGGCAGACCGGCCCGGCGGCCCACTTCCAGGTCGCCATAAGCCGGGGCGATATGCACGATGCCAGTGCCCTCGCCCAATTCGACTATTTCGTCCGTTATCGAGCGATAAGCCGACGTAGTGTCAACCGGTTGGCTGCTCAGGTTCACCCCCTGGAAGAGCGGCTGGTACCGGAAACCGACCAGCGCGGAACCCTGGGCTTCACCGAGCGTCTCGTAACCGTCCTCGCCAAAGAGCTTAGGCGCTAGGTCTTTCGCCACGATATAGGCTTCCTGCTCGTCGTTCGGGCGGGCCAGCACGTAGTCCGCGTCCGCTTTCAGGGCCGCCGCCGTATTGGCGGGCAGGGTCCATGGAGTAGTCGTCCAGATCATGAAGGCTACCGGCAGACCCCTGGCGGCATCCGGGCCGAAAGGCAGCTTTTCAGCCTCGCCGGGAAGCAGACGCAGCCGGATATAGACCGAGGGGTCGTCTGTGTTGTCTTTATAACCCTGGGCGACTTCGGCATCGGAGAGGCTGGTGTTACAGCGCGGGCAATGCATGGTCACCTTGTAGTCTTTGAACAACAGGTTCCGGTTCCACAAATTTTTGAGTATCCACCACCCGGTTTCGATATAATCGTTTTCGTAGGTGATATAGGCGTGTTCGAGGTCGGCCCAGTAACCGATACGTTCGGTCATGCGCTCCCACTCCTGGACGTACTCCCAGACCGATTGCTTGCAGAGCCGGTTAAATTCGGCCACGCCAAATTTTTCGATGTCGTCTTTTCCCTTGAAACCGAGTCTCTTTTCGACCTCTACCTCGACCGGCAAGCCGTGGGTATCCCAACCGGCCTTGCGGGGGACGTAATAGCCGCGCATGGTCTTATAGCGGGGGAACAGGTCTTTGAAGACACGGGCCAGGACGTGGTGAATACCGGGTTTACCGTTAGCAGTCGGCGGGCCTTCGTAAAAGACATAGCGTTCCTTGCCTTCCCGGTTTGCCAGGCTTTTTTCAAAGATATTTTCTTTTTTCCAGAATTCGAGTATATCCTCTTCAAGCTTAGGAAAACTGACCCTGGTATCTACTTCTTTAAATTGTGCCATTTTTACCTCATTCGTTACCGTTAAGGTGTTTAGCTAAAATGCTGGCTAACTTTAGTTTATTATAATTGGAATTGGTTGGAATAGCTCTGAACGTCGGACGGAAATTTTTGGCTTTAAAAACAAAAATCCCGTCGCCTATTCCAAAAAATAATAGGGACGAGACAAGCCCGCGATACCACCCTTCTTGACCGTGTTTTAAGGACGGCCCACTCGGTAAGATGCGTATTCACATCTTCGCCTTGCTTAACGGGCGGCGGACCCGGCCATGCTTACTCGGACAGCCTGGGGCAGCCCTTTCGGATGGCGGCTCTGGAACGATTTTCAACTGGGCCATAGTGTCCGCTTTCACCAAACCGGACTCGCTTTTTCACCTGGAAACCAGCTTACTCTTTTCCGTCATAGCCTTTTATAGCTTATTCAGTTGGTCATATCTTACTCTTTTTACCCCTTTGTGTCAAGGGAGAGTCGACAGTAGCCAGAAGGCAGAGGTCGGTAAAGATAAATAGATAAAAGATTGTTTTCCAACATGTTAAAGGTTTCTTCCATTTGGGAGGAAACCTCTCTAATCCAGCCCAAAATAAAGCTTAAGGCATTGAGGAAAGTTGTTCGGTTTCGTTAATGAAGGGTCCTGTGTTTACTGTCCTGTGGTTTCTGCCTACTGACTTCTGCCCTCTGCCTACTTTTATTGGTCCAAAGACTTAGTTACATTTTAGACAATCGCCCATTCTTAAAAATTGAGAAAATGGCTATAATTGATTTGTAATAAAGCTAAGAAGAAAATTGCCCGAAATAAGTAGGCTTAATAATTTGCAGGTAGGGCAATTTCAGAAGTAAAATGGTACAGATGAAATTCTTTACGGTATTAAATCTTAAAAAGCTTCCGGTTAAACCCTTCAACGGCCCGGTCCTGACCTACTTTTCCCTTTCGGTCATGCTTTTATCGCTTTTCATCCTTCTGACCGCCTGTTCCGACCGCAAACCGGCCACGGTCGTTCCGAACTCTACCACCGCAAACGTCCCACCCGCCGCCACCCGGAACGTGCCGGCGATGGCCCCGGCGCCTTTAGCCACCACCGCCGCCGCTAGCACCATCCAACCGTCCTTTGCCGATAACCGGCCTGTAACCGACCAATCTGGATTGGTTGCCGGTAACACCACCGCCCCCGAATCAGACTATGCTACCCCGGCCCCATCCGAACGGCCTGCCCTTTCGCTTTCGCCGGGTATCATCCAGGTAGGCCAGAGCGTCGAAATTAGCGGCACCGGCTACCCGGCTAACACCCGCCTCAATATCCGGGTGGCCTCGCCCGGCCTGGGAATGGACACTGTCTATGCCTCGGTCGTGACCGACGCGACCGGCGCTTTTACAACTACCCTGACCCTGGAGAATCCCACCAAAACCACCCTCCTGACCCCCGGTAAAGTCGAATTCCTGGTCACTACCCCGGATAACCAGATTGGAGCCAGTATTCCCCTGGCCCTCCAACCATCCGCCGATGCCTCCCAGGATGAAACCTGTAAAAATCTGGTCCTCGAATTTTTCGCCACCCTGAAACGGGATAGCGGTTCAGCCCAGGTCTATCTTTCGACCGATTTACGCAGCCGCATCCTGAGTGGGAAAACCAGCTTGAACAACCTTCTTGGCGCGCAGAACCCGCCGCTCCGGGTGGATGTCACCAAAGTAAAAGGCCCCGGCGACAGCTACCAGGCCACGATGTACTTTAGCGGTGGGGAACAAAAATCGGTGGTACTCGACGTATCCACCGATGTAAGCGGCGCTCTCAAAATTTCCGCGATCCATTCCAACTAAATAGACCGGCGGTTTAAATCTATATTTTTCGGGTAATTGCTACCAGTCTCACAATTACAAAGTACCCAACTGTCAAAAACACACTAAATAAAAACCAGAAGAATAAAGACATTCCGGCCATTGTCAGAATGGCAATAATTAAAGTTGTTAAAGCCAGAAAAGCACCTGGGAAAGAAGTACGCGGAAAGACCAAACCGGCGAAAAGAAAAATTACACCTAGAATTATTAGAAGAATCCCTTCAACTTTGCCAAGGTGTGCCCCAAACATACCGGGAACTGCGCCTGCATAAGGCGCTTTAAGTTCGGTATCAACAACCAGGTAAATTCCCCAGGTTGCTATTAACAATCCGAAAAAGGTGCTGAGAATTTTACCTTTGCCCACGTTAACTCTCAGAATGAATTGCTCAAAGAACTAAAGATTTCTCGTGCCCGTAGGGTATGACACATTTAGGGTTCTTGCCTGATCCTGGTCTATATTAATGGACGTAAAGTAAGGTCATCTCGTTCCAACCACAAATCTGAAAATGTTAAAGGCTTCCCTAGCGTGGTTCAAGCAGGCTCTTACAGGATAAACTTATTAATGGCCTCGACCACGCCGTCCCCGACTGCGCCTGAGGCCACGTAACCGGCCTTTTCTTTGACGCCAGGGCTGGCGTTGGCGACCGCCACGCTAAACCCGGCCATTTCCAGCATCGGCAGGTCGTTCAGGTTGTCGCCGACCGCCAGGGTTTGTTCGACCGGAATATCGAGCGATTTCGCCAGGGCCCGCAGCGCGACCCCCTTGCTACATTCGGGGTGGACCGCCTCGGTGAAGCGGGCATGAGAGCGGGTCACATACAGGGCGTGACCAAAAGCGCCCTCGAACTCATTCACGACGCCCAGGGTCTTATCTTCGTCCGTTACAATCACCAGTTTAGTCGGGGCGCGTTCGGGCCGGTCGATAAAATTCAGGAGGTTGCCGACCACCTCGGCAGGGACACGGGCCAGGCTCGAATAATACCTGGCTTCCTCGTTCATTTCGGCCACATATATATGGTCGTCCACGTAGGCATTAACGTGGTAGTTATGCTTTTGGGCCAGTTCGATAAACTCGCGGGCCAGTTCGAGTGGCACCGGCTGGTGGAAGATAAGTTCGCCGGTCCGGGAGTGCTTGACCATAGCGCCCTGGTAACAAATCAGGGGAGCCGAAAGGTTTAGTTCATTGGCGAATTGCACCGCCGAGCGGAACATGCGCCCGGTGGCAAGAGTGACGACCACGCCGCGCTCCTGGGCCGCCGCGATAGCCTTTTTAACCGGGTCGGTGATAACCAGGTTATCGGTAACGAGCGTGCCATCCACATCCAGGGCTAACAGTTTAAAAATTCTTTCAGTCACGGGTTAGCTTTCTAAAAATCATCGTTGAACGTTTAACGGTAAACATTGAACGTAATCCATAAATTAAACATTATCCATAAATTAAATGCGGCGTGCGCCCAATATGTTCCATGAAGGAATGTTTTAGAGTTTTAAACTCACGTTTAACGCATAGGATTTTATCACAATTGAGGGTGAGGGATGGCTTAAAGGGCGTAAACTTCTTTTTTGAGGACGCCAACATAAGGCAGGTTGCGGAACTGTTCGCGGTAATCGAGGCCGTAACCGACGAGGAAGTCGTCAGGGGCATCAAAACCGCTGTAGCGGACGGGTAAATTCCAGGCCAGGCGGTTAGCCTCGCGGTTAAAGAGGGTGGCAATCGCCAGGGAGGCCGGTTGGCGCATCCGAACCATTTTAGCGATAAAATTCAAGGTCAACCCGGTATCTATCATGTCTTCCACAATCAGGACGTGGCGGCCCGAAACCGAAATATCGAGGTCTTTGGTAATGCGGACGACCCCCGGCAGGCGGCGGGCCGGTTCTTCCCCGAAGCGGGGTTTGTACCCGGCGATAGTCATCACGTCGCTTTGCAGGGGCAAATCTATCGAGCGGAGCAAATCGGCCAGAAAAGGCAGAACCCCCTTGAGGATACCAAAAACCACCAGGTCGCGCCCGACTTCGGCATAGTCGGCGGTAATCTGGCGGCCCAGTTCCTTTACCCGCACAGAAATTTCTTCCTGGGTGTACAGCACCCTGGCTATCTGGGGAGCCTGTGAAAAATAATCAGGGTTGCCCGGCGCTGCCGGGACCGTTACGGGTAAAGGCTCGTTCATACGGCCAGGCCGCCCGGCGGGGTAACCGTCTGTGAAGGTACCGGAATACCGAAACGCCCCAGCACCCGCTGCAAATCCTTGCGATAAAAAAGACGGATATTGACATCGGGATAGAGTTCACGTAAGCGGCGCAGCTTGGCGTTTTTGCGGGTAACGAGGGCTTGCTTCTGAGTGGTTAACTCGGCGTAGAGGTTGAATTCTGGTAGATAGAAATCGGGAGAAAACATGCGGGCGACAGTGCCATCGGGGTGCCAATCAAGCGGGAATTGGTGCGGTTCGTAGAGCCAGCGAACGCGATAGTAAGTGAGAACCCTGGCGAACTCGGCCTCAACCGGGTGAGCGAACCGGACAAACTTGTAGGGATTGGCGCGCCACTGCTTGTTGCGCAACTCCCGCGTCCGGTTGAGACTGCCTAGCGGGCGGACCTTACATATCCGGGCCACGGGCTTCCTGACCGGGCGAATGTCAGGCGTTTTGATTATGGGCGGTAGCATGGTGAGGCTCATTTAGGGCAATCCTCCCAGGCGAGTAGGGCAATAATTCAAAGGTACACTCCATGTTATGACAAGTTTATACCTGGAAATATTGTAGCATTTACCTTGCGATAAAGCAATAGTTTTTTCGCCTCTGTAACGAAAAAGCAATAAAAAACACCTATATTTAGTGGTCCCCAGATTTAACAACACAATAACAGGTTTTAACAAACTTTAAAGGATTATAAAAATCCCTTTTAACACGGCCATTAACAGGGCTTTGCGTGGTAACTCGTTTACACGAAAAAAATAGACTCGCAATTAAAATTGTAATTAAAAACCGGGAGCGAAAACGCCCCCGGTTTTATTTCATAAAAGAATACTAAAAAGGTCAAACCGGTCAGAAATTATTCTTCGCCGTTCATCTTGCGAATGATGGCGTCCGCTTCTTCCTGGGTGCCGACGGCGGTCGGGTCGTTGCGGTCCTGTTTCATGTCGTAGGTCACATACTTGCCTTCCGAGATAACGGCCTGGATGGCGTTTTCGAGTTTGTCGGCAGCTTCGAACTCGTTCAGGTAGCGCAGCATCATCACGCCCGAAAGAATCATACCGAGGGGGTTAATCCGATTCTTACCGGCGTACTTGGGCGCGGACCCGTGGGTCGGCTCGAAAACAGCAATGCCTTCACCGATGTTGCCACCGGGAGCCATACCGAGACCACCAATCAGACCGGCGCCGAGGTCGCTCAGGATGTCGCCATAGAGGTTCGGCAGCACCAGCACATCGTAATCTTCCGGCTTCTGGACGAGCTGCATGCACATGTTGTCCACGATTACGTCATTGAATTCGATGTCCGGGTATTCCTTCGCCACGTCCTGGGCCACTTCCAGGAAAAGACCGTCCGAGAATTTCTGGATGTTGGCCTTGTGGACAGCGCTGACTTTGCGGCGCTTGTTGGCGCGGGCGTATTCGAAGGCGAACTTTACAATCCGGCGGCTGCCGAATTCGCTAATCGGCTTGATGGTGATACCGCTATCGCTGCGGATTTTCGCGCCGTTGAGCTTTTCGATGTCGGCAATCAATTCGGCCTGTTCGGGGGTGCCGCGTTTGAACTCGATACCGGCGTAAAGGTCTTCCATGTTTTCGCGGACAATAACCAGGTCCACTTTGTCGAAGCGAGAGCGCACACCCTGGAACTTTTTGCAGGGGCGCAAGCAGGCATAGAGTTCCAGTTCCTTGCGCAATGCCACGTTTACGCTGCGGAAACCCTTGCCGATAGGAGTGGTGATAGGGCCTTTGATACCGAGTTTGGTCCGGCGGACCGAATCGAGCGTCGCTTTAGGCAACACTTCGCCGCTGCGTTCCATTTCGTCAATACCGGCGTGCTGCACGTCCCAGTTAAATTGGACACCGGTAGCATCCAACACCCGGCGAGTAGCCTCGGCAATTTCCGGGCCGGTCCCGTCACCGGGAATCAGAGTTACATCGTAAGCCATTAAGGCGGCTCCTTTCCTCATCTTTGAGAGGTCATCATTTTCATCACAATCGTTATTACCGGGAAGCTGAGTAAAATCAAAAAAGCCCGGTGAGTCCGCTTTAGCATAGCACTCAACCGGGCGAGATTCAAATTGGCCCGCCCAATTAAGATAATAGGTTCATTCTATTCGGGCTAAAAAGGGCGTTGGAACTTTGCCACAAATCGGCAAATTTCTGGGCAGCCAGCCCCATTTCGCGGTCCCGGCGGTGGACCATGACAATCTGGATATTGACCGGCTCCCAGTTGGCGATGGGGATTTCGACCAGGGCCCCACTATGCAAATCGTTCAAAACGGCGAAGCGGGGCAGGGCGGCCAGCCCATCATTCATTTTCACCAGGGCTTTGGTTGTCTCGGTAATTTCAATAGCCATCGAGATGCGCGGCTGGCGGGCTACGTCGCTTATCCGGCTCATAAAGGTATCGAAAGAGGAGCCCCAACGGGCCATGATGAATTCTTCCCCGGCCAGGTCGTCCGGCGAGATAGGGCGGGGGCCGCCCCGGTCGGTACGGGCCAGGTGATGTTCGGGAGAAGCGACCACAATCATTTCATCGTGGAAGCTGGCAATCGTTTTAATCTGGGGGTGAATGACCGGGCCGATTACAACCCCCATTTGTACCACGTCATCCAGCAGCATTTCGATAATCTGGGTTGAAGCGCCTTGCTGCAAATTGATTTCGACGCTGGGATTGACCCGGTGATACTGGTCGAGGACCGGCGCAATCAAAAAGAGACAGATAGTTTGAATAGCGGCAATGGAAAGGCGTCCCGCCGTACCGTCACGGACATTCCGCACAGCCTGCTCGCCTTCGTCCAGGACGGAGAGCGCCCGTTCGGCGAAAGGCAGAAAGACTTTGCCGCTTTCGGTCAGTTCGATGGTGCGGCCTTTGCGTAAGAACAGGGGCGTTTTCATTTCAACTTCAAGTGTTTGAATACGGGCCGTCACCGAAGGCTGAGTGACGTAAAGGGCTTCTGCGGCCCTGGTAAAGCTTTTTTCACGCGCTGCGACGACGAAGGCACGTAATTGGCCGATTTCCATTTTTAACTTTTCTCCTGATTCCAGGGTTAACCCATGTATTCACTACTACGCTTGCTCCGTAGTTAGTATAAATTATTGTAATATCTGGCGCGGGTTTTATCAATAGGGATTATAACAGAACTTAAAAGTGGTCAGAAGCCAGTCTTTAGTTTTTAGTTTTCAGTGTTCAGTTTTTAGTTTTCAATAGATAAAATGCTTTAGTAAGCAGCGGCACGTACGAGAATTTGTCATTCTAAGCCTTCATCTTGTAATTCCGAGCTTTGTCGAGGCATCTAGCCCGTCGGGTTCCCGGTGGGCAGCGCCGTTGGCGTTGGCACAGTCAGAACGGCATGACAAATTCTTCGGACTTTGCAACTGACCTTTCATCAATGCTTCCACGCACCCTTTAGGGTGAACGTTGTTTCGTTTAACATTTAACGTGAATTTTAGGTTAAGTCTTTGGAGTTGAGGCTGGAAGTAGGCGGACCGGAAGGCGGTTCAGGTGGTTCAGGCGTGGAAAAATCAACTACCCGGTCCACCCGCTCGATACGCAGGCAATGCCCGCTGGTCTCGTCCAGTTGCAGAAATACGCTGTTAAACTGGACCGGGCCGCTGGCGACCGCGTACATCGAGGGCATACCATCTACGAACCGGGTTAAGGCGGCTTCGAGCTTCATGCCCAGGCTGCTATCGCGAGGGCCGCACATGCCAATATCGGTGACCTTGCCGGTGCCGCCCGGCAGAATCCGGGTGTCGAGGGTGGGCACGTGGGTATGCGTGCCGACCACCGCGCCAACCCGGCCATCCAGGTGCCAGGCCAGGGCGTGTTTTTCCCGGATGTCCTCGGCGTGGAAATCTACCAGGATGATATGCGGCTGCTTTTCGTCGGGAAACGTTTCCAATTCGCTCAAAAGCTGGTCGAGCGCGGTAAAAGGTGAGGTCGCGCTATAGATATTTAACTTGAACAGGCCGAGGACCGACACTACCATAACCCTGGTCTGACCGATAGTCATCATAACGCGGTCGAGACCGGGAGTGCGGGTATTAAAGTTGAGAGGGCGGACTATTTTAGGGGCCTGGGCCAGGTACTCGTAAATTTCGATTTTGTCGTAGATATGGTCACCAAGGGTCAGAATATCGGCCCCGTGGGCCAGCAAGTCGGTAGCCGAGGAAATATAAAGACCAAGGCCGTCCGCGTTTTCAGCGTTTACGACCACTAAATCGAGCTTATATTCCTGGCGCAACCCCGGCAGGAGACGTTTGACGGCCTGTCGCCCGCTGGCTCCGACCACATCGCCGGTCATCAAAACATTGATAGTCATAAAAAGTCACGTTAAACGTTAAATTAAACAACCTTGAGCGTATTTTAAGGTAGTAACCCGGACCGGGCAATATTGAAAATAGGATTTGTCCGGTCAATCTGATGCCATATAGATTCAATTCACGTTATACGTTGTTTCGTTTTACGATAGCTGTTGTTTCGTTTCCTTTACGGCAACTGCTTTAGAAGAAAAACGAAAAAACTGACTCGATAACGATACCCAGCATAATACAAACCGGGATGGTAAAGACCCAGGCTTTGACGATGTTGCCGACCGTACTCCACCGGACCGCGCTCAGGCGATGACTGGCTCCGACCCCCACGATAGCGGTGCTGATAACGTGAGTGGTGCTTACCGGGAAGCCGAGCCGGGAGGCGGTTTCGATGACTGTCGCGGCACTGGTCTCGGCGGCAAAGCCGTTCACCGGCTTGAGGTCCACAATTTTACTGCCCATCGTCCTGATTATCCGCCAGCCGCCCGAAGCGGTCCCGGCAGCCATCGCGGACGCTGCCAGCAAAATGACCCAGATAGGCACCTGGAAAGTGCTTCCGGGACGGCCCTCGTAGGTCAAAATCGCCAGCGTGATGATACCCATCGTCTTCTGAGCATCGTTACCGCCGTGACTGAAGGCCATAAAAGCCGCCGAAAAGAGCTGTAACCGGCGAAACCAGGTGTTGACAAAGTGAGGGGTCGCTTTAATCAACAGCCAGTTCAAAAGGACCATCACAACATAGCCGATTAAAAAGCCAAAAATCGGCGAACCGATCAAGCCGATTAATACTTTTAAGACCCCGTCGCCCTTGATTACGTCAAGCCTGAACCCGTTGCCGGAAATTCCGGCCCCAATCAAGCCGCCAATCAGGGCGTGGCTGCTGCTACTGGGCAGGCCAAGCCACCAGGTAATCAGGTTCCAGATTATCGCCGCCAGTAAAGAACATATTACGATGGTCTGGTTGCTGTTGGAGGGGTCTACTATATCCGCACCGACCGTCTTGGCGACCTGGGTGCCGGTGAACGCGCCGATAAAGTTGAAAAAAGCGGCCATGGCTACCGCCGCCAGGGGCGAGAGAACCCGCGTCGAGACGACGGTGGCGATGGCATTGGCAGTATCGTGAAAACCATTGATGTAGTCGAAAGTGACGGCGACAAAGATTATTGCAAGCAGGAAAAGCAGGTTGCTATCCATTCTTTTGAATAATCTCCTCGACAATTTCGGCTACTCGTTCGATGGTATCAATCGACTCTTCCATCAATTCGTAGATTTCTTTCCACTTAATGACATCGAGCGGATTGCTGCCATCTTCAAAGAGACTGGCAAAAGCCTGCTGCCAGAGTTCGTCACCCTCGTTTTCGAGGGTATGGATAGCAATATACTGCTGGCGAGCATCGCGCATAGAGCGCAAATTGGGGATAAGAGTGTTTAACTTGGCCGAGGCTTCGAGGACGATATTCGCCATTTTCCGGGCGTAAGGGGTTATAACTTTTACCTTGCACAGGACCATCATGGTCCCGGCGGCCTCGATATTATCCACAATATCATCGATGGCATAGGCAAGATTGTGCAGGTCTTCGCGGTCAATGGGGGTTACAAAGGTTTTGTTGAGCTGTTGGACCATTTCGTGGTTGATGTTATCGGCCTTTTTTTCGGCCTCTACTAACAACTGCAACTTTTCGTCCACGTTGGTAAAATCGTTGACCATGTCGCAGAGCAACCGGGCGGCCTCGACGGTCTGGGCGCACTGCTGTTCGAGAATGCTAAAAAACACGTCATTACGGGGATTCAATTTTATCCCAAACATTCCATTTTTCTCCTGAGGCTCATATCCAAATAGACTGTCCCTAAGAGACAGTCCTATCGGAACTTACCTGACTCCTTTTTCAACCTAACCCGTTAGAGTGAGGCCCTAACAGATTTAATCGCATATAGGCAAAATTGTAGCACACTCCAGGCCAGGTGTGGAAAACTAAAACCCGGACAGATTGCCCGGATTTTTCGCTGTGAAACTTATAAGAAGGGGATTTACAAACCGAGAGTTAGCAGTTGCAAAATGCTAAAGAATTTACACCTTAAATGCCGTACCACTGCCACAACTGGCGTTCGAACTCCGCGCCGTTCCAATCATGCATCTGGACCCTGGGAAGTTCATAGGTGTTCCGGCGGCGGCCTGAGATGCCGCTAAAATTCGAACAGGCGCAATTAAAGCCTAATTCCTGGACAAGCTTTGTGGTCGATTGGTTGTAATCAACTTTGCGCCCAAAGGTATAGGCAAAACTCTTAACCGGGCGGTCGATAATGGTTTCTAAAGTGTCTTTGCTCTCCTTGATTTCGTAGGACTGCCGGGACGTGGGTAGGGTGCTCAAATTCACGTGATTGACTGTGTGCGCCCCAATCTCTACCAGGTTATCTTTGACCAACCCTTGCAATTCGGCGGCGTTTACCGAGCCGTACTCAAAGCGGGTGGTTTCCTCTAAACCGGACCAGGCCCGTAATTCGGCCAGCTTGGCTTGCTGTTCCGCCGGGGACAGCGGGTTTAACAAAGCATAAAGCTCCTGGTAAAGGCGGTGGCGGGTGGTTGGAGGCGTCTCCCAGGCCCGCCAGTTCTTGTGTTGCCGCACTTCATCGGGGGTGTAGACCGTGTTCTGTCCAAGCTCCCACCCTTTTGTTTCCTGGCCGAAGGTCAAACTAAGGCTGGCGGGTAGTTCGCCCGGTTGCAGCAATATCGCTTCCAGAGCATCCCACCAGAACTCGCCATTTTTTTCGATACGCCCGGTGGTAACGAAAATGGTCGCCGGGACATCAAATTTTTCCAAAACCGGCTTCGCGTTATAGAAATTGTCCCGGTAACCATCATCAAAAGTAACCACAACCGAACGCGCCATATTTTTATCCGATGGATTGGCCCCGATAAAGTCCTGCAAGCGGGTCGGCCTCCAGAGCTTTCGTAAAACTTCGAGCTGTTCGGCCAGGTGCGCGGGGCTAACTGCCAGTTCCCAGGGGTCCGTCGAAGGCTCGGCAATCCGGTGATATAAAAGGATTAACGTGCCGGGAAAAATGGACGGCAAATGCTGGCGGGCCGTCCGTTTGATTTTACCTAACCCCCTGATTTTCACAGATTTACTTACCTTTCTTTCACTGCACGGACCGAAATTAAAACCTGGTAGGCCGGGTCGTTATAGTCCAATTCCTCGATGCTCAGTTCTTCCACCGCCAACCCCTGTAGAAAGGAGGTCGCGGTCAAAACGTTCCCTTTGGTTTCAACGGTAATATTTTCGGCCCCAAAGACCTCAGAAAATAAAGCCTGGGCCGAATAGCCGGTGAAATTCCAGTACCAGCTAGACGCCCAGGTCTGATCCCCGATATGGGTTATACCCGGAAAGGTCGCCAGCAAAACCCCGCCCGGTTTAAGAATCCGCAAAACGGTTTGCAGGGCGACTTTCGGTTCGTAAATTAGCTGTAAGGTCTGAGTTAGGATAACACAGTCAAAACTATCCGAGGGAATAAAATCCGCGGTCGTTAAATCGCCCACCATCGTAGCGGCGGGATTGCCTTCGGCTACGTGCAGGACCTCGCTGGCCGTTATTTTGCCTTTACCGTAGCGGGTGGTGTAGTAATTGTCGCCGATTTCCAGGGCTTTGCCGAAAATATCTTTCGAATTGGTTTCCAGGAAATTTTCGACATAATAGCGGTCCACCGGCAGGCCCCGGTCGAACCCGAAATTCCGGTTAAGCGGTTCCAGTCTGCGTAAATCTCCGAAGCGGACCGCCCCGACCACCGGTTTATAATTTTTTCCCTGGTAAAGGGCTTTCAGGGAATTATAAAGCGAGTGCGGGACAAACCGGCGTGCTCCAGACCGCGCTTTGTTTTTAATAGTGGTCTTGAGTTTTGCGGGTAATTTAAGCATTTTATAAAGATTGAGGTTGCTATATTTTAAGAATTCCACTCTCAGAATCTGCCGGAGACCTTTATCCCGGACCTGCTCCTTTTCGAGATAGGTTTTTAGCCAGTTTAGAAAAACCAGGTGCGAGGGATTCGGTTTTTCGGGGTGATAGTCCCCGGCCACTTCGGCGGTATGACAGGCCGAGTCTGGATGCTGCCGGTACCTGGCAACCACTTCCTGGCTGACATAGACCGGGGCTTTGAGGCAGACCTTTACAAAAAACACCTGGTCTTCGTAGATACTGCGAAATTTTTCCTCAAAAGCCCCGACCTGCCGGGTTAAAGCCATTTTTATCAAAAGGCTACAGTTACCCGGTATCACACCACCATCTTTTAGCAAAATCCTGACCAGTTCAGGCGGGCTATAGACGCGACCGGGTTTAACGCGGAGGTCTTTTACATAGTCGAGCTTGCTATCGGCAGGATTCTGGGTCCAGCCGTACCAGTAATGGGTGGGGCCATAGACCATGCCGACTTCCGGGTGTAAGGCCATTAATTCCAGTTGCTTTTCCAGTTTGGTCGGCAACCAGACATCATCGGCATCCAGCAAAGCCAGGTACTCGCCCCGGCTATGCGCAATCCCAAGATTACGAGAAGCGCTCATCCCGCGATTCGCATGGTCCGGGTGGTCCACATAGAAAATTTTAGAAGGGTAAAGCGCGGCAAAATCTTTTGCTACCCGGGTACTTCCGTCCGTAGACCCATCATCGACCAACCAGAGTTCCCAATCGGAATAAGTCTGGTTTAAAACGCTTTTTATTGCTTCCTCTAAAAATGGTTCCCCATTCAAAAAAATAATGACTGCCGACACCAGGGGGTTATTATTCATTTTACCTGCTTAGTTATTTATCAGAGCCGAACTATTCTTATAAAATTTACAGGAAAAAATCTAATATACAATACTACAAGTCATTTCTTAATCATATTTTAACATTTAAACGGAAAAAGTAATATGTGCGTTAAATTATTTTGATATAATCTGATTAACGTAATAATTTGAATGATGGACAGAAAATATAATAAGACCAATATAGGAGAATCACGGTGCCCTCTTTGGCCGAAGCTAACCCTAAGGAACCTATTTCCGTTGTAATTTCCACGCTCAACCGTGGTGACCAGATTGTACCGGCCCTTAAAAGTATTTTAGCCAACGACTATCCAGCCTTTGATATTATCGTCGTTGACCAGAATATCGACAATACCACCGCAATTGCGGTAGCCCCGCTTTTAGCAGGCAATCCCATTAAATATATTCGCAGTTCCGTCAGGGGGTTGGCGAACGGCCACAACCTGGCAGTCTCCCATACCAAAAATGAGCTAATTGCCTTTACGGATGACGATTGTGTCGTACCGGTTAACTGGCTGAGCAGTATATATAACGCATTTCAGCAGGATAAGAAAATCGGCCTGGTCTTCGGCAATGTCGTGGCGGCTGACTACGACAAAAGAGAGGGCTATACCCCCGATTTTGTCCGTGACACCGCTTTGCTGATGAAAAGCGCTTATGCTGACCTCAGGCATGGCATGGGAATCGGGGCCTGTTTTGCTATGAGGCGCAGTGCCTGGTCCAAAATAGGTGGCTTTGACACAATGCTCGGTCCCGGTTCTCCCCTGGGCTCCCTGGAAGACCGGGACATCGCCATCCGGGTGCTTTTAGCCAACCATTATGTATACCAGACCCCTGAGGTTTCAGTCCTGCACTACGGGTTCAGACCAAACTCAAAGCTAAGAAACCAGGCCTTCCAGGATTGGTTCGGCTTTGGTTCCAGCTATGCCAAGTATTTGAAGTGCGGCCATTGGAAACTGAGCTATTACATGTTGGTGCAGATGTGGTTGGGATGCGCGGTAATGGTTGCTTTACAGGTTAGTTTCAAGACAGGTCGCATCAAACGTGCAACCCCGGTCCTGGTCTTCTGGTACGGCTTCATGCGAGGTTTATTTGCTTCCGTAGACCGGAAAACCTCCAGATTTACGGTCGAAAAGAAGGACCTGCGGGAGACAAAACGGCTGGTTAACAACCCTGGTTTAGCCATTTTATCCCCCGGCAACAGCAATCCCTACAAAGCGCTTTAACGCGGAGTTTTCTGTTCGAGGCTTTCGAGGCGGTCGCGTAGTTCGCGATTTTCGGTCACCAACTTATCAAGGTCTTCGCGCAACCGGAGCATTTCCTGGCCCTGCGAAGCGTTTTCACGTATAGCCTCGACCGCTTCCCTGGCCCGGCGGACTTCCCGGCTGTCCTCGTGCAACTCGATTTTACGCTGCAAGGTTGGCAACAGCGAGGTATCACCGAGGGCCTGGACCGCGCCGATTGCCGCCATCCGGGCCCGCCAATTTTTATCCTCCAACAAATCCTTCAACCGCTCAATCACCTGCTCTTTTTCAGGATTTTTGACCAGTTTCCCCAGCGAACCAAGCGCCGTAATCGCGGCAAACCGGGCCAGGTCGGGCCGCCCGTAGGCGGTCCAATCGAGGACTAGCGGCAAAGCTTTGACGTCTTTGAGAGCCACGAAACCGTTGATAGCCCCCTGCCGGACCACCTGGTTAAAAGAGTCGCGCTCCATCGCTGCCTGCAAGGTGTCAAAGACACCAGGCTGGCGGGTCTTGCCCAGGGCGTGGGCGGCGGCCATTTCGATAATGTCGGTCTTATCGCCTTTGAGAACCTCGCTCAAGGTGGTGACGGCGGTCTGGTCGCGGAACTCGCCCAGGGCCGTAACGATGGCCCGGCGGACCTTCGGGTGATTTTCGCCTGGCAGGGCCGCTACCAGCACACTCTCGGCGGTGGCAGTACCGATTTTACCGAGGGCAAAAGCGATTTCAGCCCGAACCGTCCAGACACTTTCGGTTTTGAAGGCTTTCTCAAGAGTTTCGACAGCATCACGCCCACCCAGCCGGCCCAACTCCTGGGCAGCAGTTATCCGGCCAAAAGACTCGGTATCGCCGGTCAGTTGGGCGATTAAGGCTTCTTTCGAGCGCGTCCAGGTCACGGTCTTTAACAGCCAGTTCGAAGGGTCGAACGAGGCAAAAAGAGGCCGGGCCGGGAGCTTAAAATAGAAATTCTGAGTCTTTTCTTCCAGCTTGACCTTGAAGGTTTCGCGCTGGCCGCCGGGCAGGGCAAAAGCTATTTCGACCGGCAGGGTAAAGAGCGGGTTTTCAAGGTCGGTTGGCTGGGTCTGGGTTACCGAAAACTTGACGGTCTGGTTGGCTTCGTCCCACTCGTTTTTAAGCTGGAAAGTCGGATACCCGGCTTTGTAGACCCACTGCTCGAAGAAATATTGCAGGTTGCGCCCGGTCGCTTCCTCGATAGCCCGCTCGAAATCCGCCGAAATCACGTTCTGGCCCCGGTGTTTGGTGACGTAATGGTTGATGGCCTTCCACCAGCCCGCCTCACCCAGAAGATAACGAATCATGTGGAGGACAAGCGAGCCTTTTTCGTAAAGGTGGCGGTCGAAAAGGTCAATCGGCTGGTTGAAGGTGTAGGCAACCAGGGGGCGGCGGTAGCGGTTCTTATCTTCGCTGAAATAGGCCTGGGCGTTGCCATGCATCTCGTAAATAAACTCGTCCCGGCCCAGCGAATGTTCGGTCCAGAGCGCCTCGAAGTAGGTCGCAAAGCCCTCGTTGAGCCAGCCATTCGACCAATCCCGGCAGGTCAACAAATCCCCGAACCACTGGTGGGCCAGTTCGTGGGCAGCGAGGGGCTGGCTGCTGAAGTCCTGGTCGGCCCGTGAGTCGTGCAAAGTCGTATCGGTCAGGGTCGTGGCGGAAGTGTTTTCCATGCCGCCAAAGATAAAGTCCTGCACACAGACCGTCGCGTATTTCTCGTAGGGATAGCGCACACCGATATTTTTCGAGAAAAACTCGACCATATCGGGGGTCCGACCCAGGCTGATACGGGCTTCTTCCTCGTGACCCGGCAGCACATAATAAGGAACCGGGATGTCTTCCCACTTGTCGGCAACCTCGGAAAACGGCCCGGCAGCCAGGGTTATCAAATAACTGCTGTGCGGAATATTCTGCTTCCAGTGAAAGGTGCGGGTTTTGGCCCCGGCATCGTGGCTATTCTCGATCAGGGCACCGTTGGAAAGGGCAAAGAAATCTTCCGGGACGACCACGCGCATTTCGGTGGTGCATTTCTGGTTAGGCGCGTCAAAGCAGGGAAGCCAGAAATGGTTGTCGGTGTCCTGACCCTGGGTCCAGACGTGGGGCACTTTGTCGGGATATTCCGGTTCCGGGGCGATAAAGTAAAGACCACGCCGGGGTGTCGCGCTGTAGGCAATTTCGATGGTCATTTCCTCATCCGTCTCGCCGGGTTCGAGCAGCGTTACATACAGCTTTTCACCCTCGCTGCGAAATTCGAGATTTCTGCCATTCATTTTGACCGTTTTGACATCCAGGTCCGCCGCGTCAAAGACAAGTTGGCGCAAACCGTCGTTGACCGGGTTAAAGGTGGTCCGCACCCGCCCGGAAACGCTTTTGGTGGGAAGATCGAGCGCGACATCAATAAAGAGGTGTTTAAGAACGTACTGGCGGTCCGGGGCATAGCGGGGTTTATCACCGGGCAAGGGAAAAGGTTTGAACCCGGCAGGGGTATTTCCCTGGCTCAGGGCCTCGATAGCGCGCCGACAGCTTGCGGTCCCCTTTTCAAAAAATTCTAAATAAATATTGTTTCCAGCCAAGGCACTCTCCTCAATTAGCTAAAAGGCTCCTTTAAAAAACCTGAAATGTGTTCGCCTGATTACAACCGGTCGAAAATTTGAAGAATTATAGCATTTTCACCGGTAATTAAGCGAATTTAATGCCTGGTATCTCAAAGAGGTAGTAACAAACCGGGCGGCTAGGAGGTTGTGACACACCGGAGCAAGTTCTGGCCTTGCTGGTTGGCAAGTTGAGGACTTTTAAACCCGCTGATTTTGAGACCATAGAGGGTGATATTGCCGGGCAATACCAGGCCAATCTGCCCCTGAGCACCCTGCAAAGTGATGGCAGGACCGTTCGGACCGCAACCGCCTGCGACAGTGACCCCGGCCCGGAGGGTGGGCACCGCGCCACTGACCGAGATAAGATTGTTTGGCGGGGCCAGCAGGATACTCTGGCCGGAAGTGGCCTGGCCGAAAGCATAATTGAGGGTGCCGGGGCCGGTGGCATCGCCATCGGTATTGGTGACGGTATAGGTGGCAGAGGCCGGGGTAGTCAGGCTGACCGGGCCGGTATAAGCCGAATTATTGGAGCCGTAACTGGCCCGCACCCGGTAGGAATAAGCAGTATTTGGTTGGAGACCCACATCGCTGAAAGTAGTAACTTTCGCGCCCACACGGGCAATCTCGGTCCAGGCACCGCCACCGTTGGACCTTTCCAGGCGGAACCCGGCCACCCCACCGGACGTATCGGTCCAACTCAGGTTCACCCGAATGAAAGATTGGGCATTAGCGATAAGATTGGTGGGGGCCGCAAAGGTGAGCAAGGCGGTCTCCTCGTTTGAATAGGCCGAGGTCACGGTCGAATTGTAGGTCATCACGCGGTAATAATAGGTGATGTCCGGCGCAATAGTCGGGTCGCGGTAGAAGGTGGTATTGGCGGCAAGCGAGGCCAGCAAGCCCCAGCTTCCGCCCGGTCCGGCTTTGCGTTCGAGCCGGAACCCGCTCTCGGTGTTGGTATTATCTATCCAGGTCAGGTTCACATACCCGGCCTGGTTAGCCTGGGCGGTCAGCGAGGCGGGCGCAAGAAAAAGGGAGGTCGCCGTAACCGTGGCGGTATAGGCGGAATAACTGTTATTGCCGTTATTCAGGTAGGCCCGGACCCGGTAAGAGTAGGAAGTCCCGTCCGGCAGGTTAGTATCCAGGTAAGCCGTGACGTTAGGGCCAAGCGTGGCAATTTCAGTCCAGGTGCCGCCCGGTCCCGCCGGTTTTCGCTCGACCGTGAAAGCCTGCTCGGTGGTCGAATTATCGGTCCAGGTCAGCCGCACCTGGCCGCGAGCAGGTGTCTGGGCGGCTAAAGCGGTCGGACCGGGCAGCGGAAAATCGGTCGAACCAAGATAGGCGAAGCGGATACGGGCGGCAGGGTTTTTAGCCGCGCCGGTCGCTGTCGTGAGAGTGCCGCCACACCCGGCATACCCGCCCGCCGCGAACAGGCCGGTATAGAAATCGGAAGGGCTGGTGCAATTTTTACTGTTGCTGTCGGCCACCATCCAGGCACTGCCCCCGGCGTAACCGTTGGTGGTATTTTCGCGGATAGAACGGGCGTTGACCTCCACAAAGTAGGGGGCGGTATTCTTGCAGACGGCATTGTAGGCGTCGGTCCGGCAAACCGCCCCACCCTCCTTAAAATAACTGCTCGAAGGGAGAGGGTCGGTTGGGTAGCCGTATTCTTCGAGGACGATTGGCCCGGCATATTGCAGGGTGTTACGCAGAGTCGGCAAAAGGCCATAACCACCCCCGCCGTAATTATGAGGTGAGATAAAGTCGACAGTGGCGGCCAGGCTGGGCGCGTTGTATTTGCGGAAGAAGTCGTAGACCGCGGCCAGACGGTCGCCATCGGTCTTTTCGGTGGAGATGCCAACGGTAACCAAAAGCCTGGAGTTTTGCGACTTAACGTAGGTGGTAAAGTCGGCTACCCACTGGTTGGCTTTATCGACATAGGTCGGGTTATTGTCGTAGCAGTCGGGACCGCTGCCGCAGTGATTGTTTATTTCGTTGTCGGCGTTGAGATAGGCCAGCAAGGAAAGGGCGTTGCGGTCGCGGAAATAGCCGATAAAATCGCTCAGCCACTGTTTGCGGGCGGCGGTCAGGGTCCAACTGGTGTTATTGTGCAGGACTACACCCAGCCGCATGCCCTGGCTGCTGGCCCGCAAAGCAAAGTCGTAGATGGTGGCCGGGCTGGTCGGGCCGGGCAGACTATCGCCGGGCATATCCACGAAAATCCGCAAAGTCTTCGCGCCCAGGAAGTTGCTCGCTTTATCCAGCCAGTAATCGACCTGGTCGTTAGAGACGCTGGCCGCATAATTCCCATCGTTAAAGGTCGAGCCGTTGATGCCGTAATCGGGCAGGATAAACTGAACCCCGTTGACGGTCCAGCGCCCTTTGCAGTCGTAGAGGTAATAACCAGATTTATAGACCTGGCCGCAGGTGAGCGGGTTGGTGAGACTGACCGCGTTCGGCTGGGCGGGCGCGGCAGCCTCGAACTGCAACCCCGTTTCGTCCGCACTGGCCCGGTAGAGAGCGGTGGACCCGACCTGTTCGTCAAAAACGCTAAAGACCAACTTGTTTCCGGCAAACCCGTTTAATTCCAGCCGGGCGGTACCGGGCGTGGCAAAGGTCACCGTTTTGGAGGTGGTCAGGTCTTGCACTTCGACCGACCAGAGCATTTTCGTGTCATCGGGCGGCACAACCCAGGCCGCTTTACCGTCGCCCGTGACCGGGTTACGCCCGGCCTCACCTGAAATCGCCTTCGAGGTGCCGTCTTTGAGGTCATAGAGGTAGACCTGCTGGCTCGTAGCCGGGGGCAAGGCCGAGTAGATTAAATTTTCAGCCGAAAAAGCCACCTGGAAAGAGCCGGTAGCCTGGGCCAACTGGCGGTTGCCGGAAGGCTGGCCTGCCGGTTGGAGAAAGAGGGTCCACAGGGTCGGCTGGTACTCACCCTGGTAGGTTTCCTCACTCCAGGCCACGAAACCCGGCCCGGCTACCGGGTTGCGGCCATTGGCGCTGATTAAGGTCTCCTGTCTGGTAGTTAAATCGAAGCTGTAAAGCCCGGCATGACCGGGGGTATTTTCCTCGAAATAAAGCTGGTTGCCGTCCAGGGCCAGGGCTCCGAACTGCCGTCCGCTGCCGGTGGGGAAAATAGTGAAAACCTGGTTTTTGGACGGGTCGTACCCCATGATACCCTGGGCGGCATTATCGCCGGGCGGACCCTCGACCCAGGCCAGCAGATGGCCGTCGCTGGCAAGCTGGCTTTTGGGGACAGGTTGGTTTGTCACGAGAAAATTCTGGCCGGTGGCAAGGCTGAAACCGTAGAGCGAGCCGGACTTTTCCAGCCAGAAGATATAAGCGGAGGTAACGACCGGCGGCCCGTCAAGGGTCGCGCTCAGCCGGAAAAGGGAGGGAGCCGGGTTTGCGGCGGTCAGGTTAGCCCCACCTAAAGAAACCACCAATAACAGCAGGGCTAACGATAACTTGTAGCAAACTTTGCGCATCTGTCTAAAACTTCCGGCAGATAAGATAATATTTTTTAAGGGTAATATTTAATGGGATTCTAACCAGCGCATTTTAACAGACCGGCGCGTCCCGCATCTCCCAAAAACTTAAAGCTAAATTAGCCTTTAGAGACAAATTTCTCTAATGCAAAATGTATTCCTTTTTTGGCTTTTCAGAATAGGAAATTATAGCCAGTCCGGTCCCGGTACTTCCACCCGGCGGCACAGCCAGTGGAGTAGTACCCGCAACTGGTCGCGCTGGAACTTGCGCAGCCGGGGCAGACCCGGTATTTCGTCCTGCCAGAACAGGGTAGCAAAGAAAGCGCAAAACCATGAAATATAGGCCGTGAGCAGGTCGGGGTCCACCGGGTAGCGTTGGCTGTACCACTCGACCGTCTTTTCCGGCAATGGACCCGCCTCGACCGCGACGGACTGGGCGAATTCCACCAGGTCGTACTCGGCGGCGCCCCAATTCACATACGGCCAATCAAAGAGCTTGAGGCGGCCCCCGGCCAGCCGCAAATTATCCGAACGAATATCGCCATGAATGAGGACCGGGGTGGCCGGGCGGGTCTCGATATTGGCCGAAAGAGCGGCAAAGAGGGCATAGTGTTTATCGAGCCAGGCCACTGCCTCTCGACTTTTCTCCCCGGCGGTCGCCGCGATAGCTTCAAAACCCCGGCTGTCCTCGGCTACACGCGGCCAGTTAAATTCGGGCGTCCGTTCGCGCAAGGGCTGAATCCAGGCCGGGAAAACAAGGCCGGTGGTTTCGAGGTGAAAATCGCCCAATTGGGCGCTGACCTGGCGGGTCAGGGCCGGGGTCCAGGGTGGAGCGCTCTTGGGGCCGAGGTCTTCCAGCAGCATGACGTGCCAGTCGTCCAGTTGGAAACTACCCAGGAATTCGGGCATCCACTTACCGACCAGGGGTAAAAGGGCCGCATAGGTTCGAAGTTCGCTTTTGAAGGCGTTGGTGGCAAACTCGTTGGTCCCGCCAAATACCCCTTTGAAGAAGGCGCGTCTACCTCCAGCCAGGGCCAGCCGGAAAGTTGGCGTCGGGCTGTAGCCGCCCCAGACGCGGGACGCCCGGACCACCCGGTCGCCCAGGGTCTGTTCGGTCTGGCGACGGATTGGGAAGGGAACTGCCTGCCAGGTTGGCTTGTCTTCCACGCCTGTATGCGGCATCGTTTAGAATTCCTTTCTTAAATATCCACCCTATCCCCAACCCTTCCCCTGATAGGGGAAGGGAATAAAGAAGTTAGAAGTAAATTTGTTTCCCGTCCGAGGGAGGCGTCCTCCGGAGGCCAGAGGGTAGAAGGCATATTTGGTCCAAGTCAACCTGGCTTTGGTTGTCCCTTATAATCCGGGGCAACCAAAAAGGTAAAAATGTGATATGTCGCTTATAGTTTGCCTGATTGAATAATAAGCTGCTTTAAGTTAAAATTAACAGGCCAGAGTTGCCAAAATCATGTACCTTTTGGTACTTCGATAGCGTTATACTAGAAAGCCGGTCTTTTTTTTACCGGCGGTTTGGCGTTACTCCGCCAACTACCGGCTCTACCAGGCAGCGCCTGGTTCTCTCACCGGCCTGGCCCGGCAAAAACAGGAATATTTTTTTCGGATGACAGCTTTCCTTTCCAAGAATCGCCGTAATATTACCGTCTGGGCAACCCTGGTCCTTATTTTAATGGTCGGGGCTGCTTTTCGTTTCCAGGATTTGCGCTGGGACCAGGGCCAATACTTCCACCCCGACGAACGCGCTATTATTTATTCTACCATCAATATTAATCAGATCCCTCTGAGTGCGGACGCTGTTAACGGTCCCCACAAAGAGGTCGGTTTTGCGCCGGGCGGTCTAAGCTTCTTTATCCCGAACAGCTATATAAATTATCGCCCGGCTTCCCAGGCCGAGACCGACGCCTATAACCAGGCTAAAGCCGCCGGGCAGACCTACACCTTGCCGCCCAACGTGGTCCCGCCCGGACAGGCGCCGCCCGCCGAAGCGATTAACTTCTGGAACGCCGCCTACAGCCCGCTCAACCCGCACTTCTTCGCCTATGGCGATTTTCCCAAGTATCTTATAAAGTTTGGCGGCGGGGTCGCCTCACTTGTCACCGGCTCCGACTGGGGCGATTACGACCACCTGACAATGGTGGGCCGCTTTGAATCGGGTCTGTGGAGCATGGGCACCCTGCTGCTGACCTTCTTGCTCGGACGGCTGGTTTTCGGGCCCTCGCTGGGCCGGAACCGGGGTGACGCCATCGGCCTTCTGGCGGCGGCTTTCATGGCGGTCAGCGTTATAGATATTCAACTGGCCCACTTCCTGACTTTTGACGTAGCCCTGACCTTTTTTATCATTCTTTCGCTCTACATGGCAATCCGGCTCGTCCAGAGTGGAAGCAAACGGGCCGCTCTCGGCCTCGGTATCGCGGTCGGGTTGGCCCTTTCCTGCAAAATCAGCGCGGCCCCGGTGGTGCTGGCGGCTATCGTGGCGGCGGTCTTCTGCGGCCTTTACGGCCCGGCCCGGCTGAGTGGTGAGCGCGCTGGGAGGCCTCGCATGATGGCTTTGCCGGGCCGGGAAACCGAAAGATACGGTGATAACGGGGTAGCGTTGGGGCCACGCCTGTTGCGCCTGACCCTCTTGAACCTGGTAATTGTCGGGATTGTTGCCCTGGCAGTCTGGTTCATCTCGATGCCCTACGCCTTTATCGACTTCAAGAGTTTTTTTGACCGGATTGTCGAGGAAGCCGGTATCTCGCGGGGGGCCGAGGGGATTCCCTATACTCGCCAGTATGTCGGCACGATTCCATTTTTGTACCAGGCCGGGAACCTGACCGAGTGGGGCCTGGGGATACCGCTGGGGATTCTGGCCCTGGCAAGTATTCTTTACAGCCTGTGGCAGGCCATCCGCCAGCGCTTGCGCAGCGAAATCGTGCTGCTGGTCTTTTTCTTCAGCTACAGCCTGATAACCTTTAGCGCCGAGTCGAAGTTCGACCGTTACATGCTGCCGGTGGTGCCGGTGCTGTTAATCTTCGCGGCCCGCCTGATTGTAGTCGAGGCCGGGTACCGCTTCGCCAGCCTGAACCCCCTGGACCCTGCCTCCTCTATCCGGCGTATCCCGCCTATCCGGTGGTTGCGGCTCCCGGCCCTTTCGCTCAAAACTTACTTGATTGGCTTCCTGGCCCTTTTTGCCTTTGCCTGGGCAAGCGTCTGGGCGTTGTCGTTCAGCCAGATTTACGGCCAGGAACACACCATGAACCAGGCCACTCGCTGGATGTTCCAGAACATTCCGCAGGGCGCGACTATCTCGACCGAGCAGTGGGACGAATCGTTACCAACCCGCATCACCGGGCAGACCCTCTTCGACAAAGGCTGGTGCGACCCTGACGCCCTGGCCCAGACCGGCTACTGCCAGTCGATTTCGATGGATATTTACGGCGACCAGCCCAACCAGCAAAAAGCCGATTATTTTGTCGACCAGATTAAAAAGACCGACTACATTCTAATTGCCAGCAACCGGCTTTACGCGACCATGCCGAAGTTGCCCTGGCGCTACCCGGTCCAGATTCGTTATTACGAACTCCTTTTTAGCGGCGAACTCGGCTATACCAACGTTGCCACCTTCACCGATTACCCGACCATTCCCCTTTTGAACTGGCAGATAAACGACGACTCGGCGGACGAAAGCTTTACGGTCTACGACCACCCCAAAGTCTTTATCTTCAAAAAGACCACTAACCTGACCGACGACGAACTGCACGGTCTTTTCGCCAACGCGATTAAAGCGCCTCAAATCGTCAAACGCTACCCTGGACCGAACGATTTGCCGGTGGAACAGGCCGGGCAGACCTGTATCCCTCAGAACCTGGCCGTACCCCAATGCGACGGCGTTCTCGATTCGGCCACGGCGGGACAGGCTAAAGAAGTTGGCAAAACGCTGCTGCTGGATAAGCCGGTGGACCGCCTGCCGGTCATTGACGACATCGGCTGGAACCAGTGGGCGAACGATAACCAGTGGCTGGCCGTGATTTTGTGGTTCGCCCTGATTCAATTACTGGGCCTGGTGGCCCTGCCTATCGCCTGGAGAGTCTGCCGAAGGCTGCCGGACCGGGGCTACATCGTGGCAAAACCGCTCGGCGCGGTGCTGGTGGCCCTCATAATCTGGCTGATGGTCTGGACCAAACTGGTGATGAATACTGCTGTGACGGCCTGGATAGCGGTCGGGCTGCTGCTCGTCTTCTCGTGGTGGCTCTGGTGGCACAACCGGACCGAACTGATGGGCTGGCTGGGACGGCACAAACGCCTTATCCTGATTGAAGAAGTGCTGTTCCTGGGCGTCTTCCTGGCCTGGGTGGCTTTCCGGGTCGGCAATCCCGATTTGTGGCACCCCTTCTTTGGTGGCGAGAAGCCGATGGAACTCACCCACCTGATGGGCATCCTCAAGAGCGCCTACTTCCCGCCCTACGACCCCTGGTTCTCGGACGGCTATATCAACTACTACTATTACGGGCAGTATCTCGTTTCGACCTGGATAAAACTGACCGGCATCAGCCCTTCTATCGGGTTCAACCTGGCGTTGCCGACCCTCTACGCTTTCGTCTGTACGGGCGGGTTCAGCCTGGTCTTTAACCTGGCTTTGAAGTACAAACGGCACCGGTCCAGGCTCGACCCTGAAATCGACCCTACCCGCGTGGGCGGTCCGGTGGTAGCGGGCCTCTTTGGGACTCTGATTTTCGCCCTGGTCGGTAACATGGACGGCTTCTTGCAACTGTTGCAGCGTTTCCCGCCAATAGTTGACCTGTCGAACGCGTTGCATCTCTACCCGGCCCCGGTCGAACCTCTCGAAAAATTTGATTACTTCCGCAGCAGCCGGGTTATCCCAGGGACCATCAACGAGTTCCCCTCGTTCAGCTTTACCTATGCGGACCTGCATGCCCACCTTATCGCCCTGCCCTATACGCTGGTCGCCATGACGCTGGCCCTCAACCTGCTTTCGACTGACTGGCGCACCCACAACGAATACCGGGCCGATGGGCGGCGCTCCTGGTGGGGCATGACCTTCGGGAGGTTGTGGCAGGTCTTTGACCGGACCCTGGTTATACCGGTTATCCTCATGGCGGTGGTCGGCTTCCTGGGCGCGACTAATAGCTGGGACTTACCGACCTACCTGGCGATGATAACCTGCGCGGTGCTGCTGGCTTTCTTCCGGCGCTATTTCATGCCGGGCCAATCCGCCCCCGGTGAAACGGAAGAAACTATCGAAGCCGCCGAAATTGACGAGATAGAGGCGGAGGAAAACCCGCCCTACGACCCGCCCGCCCAACTGCCCCGGCCTCACTTTAGCTTTGGCTCGGTCGCGGTGGATTTAGTATTGACCGTCTTCGTGGGTGGGGCAACCCTGCTGGGTGGGCTTGGCCTCTACTGGAACTTCTTCAGTCATTTCCAGGCCTTCTTTACCCAGATTGAGTTTATACCGAACCTGCTGCCAACCACCTCTTACGGCCCGGATGTCCAGTTTATCAGTGGGCGCAGCGAATTTAAGTATTTCGTGGTGATTTTCCTGCTGCCGATGGTGCTGCTGGGCAGTTACCTGCTCTGGAACTACCGGAACTGGCTGCGAGTGGGCCGGACGGTTCCTCCCGAAGACGATTATGACGAGGGCGCGGGCTATCCCGAAGACGCGGAAGAAGTCCCAGCCGAATCCGAGACCTACCAGCCGACCCTACCCGGTTTTGGCCTGGCGCTGGGACGCCAGCGTCCCCAACTGGCTTTTGCCCTGGCGGGAGCCGATGGCGGGAGCAACAACGGTTTCGGGAGCGGTCCCGGTTTTGGGGGCGACACCCCGGCCCGGCCCGGTGCCAACCCGTTTGGCCGGACCTGGGTCATGGTGGCGGGCGTCCTGAGCCTGTTCCTGGTGGTTATCGGGATGGTAATTCCGAACAACTGGCTGGTCTTTTGCCTGGCCCTGGCGACTATCGGCTGCTGCCTGATACTGATACTCCCCCGCGCCTTTGACCGCCGCCATCCCGAACACGCCCTGGAAGCCCATTCCGAAACCAATATCTTTTTGATGTTGATGGTAATGGCCGGGTTTGGCGTGGTGGCCGTGACCGAGGTTATCTTCCTGGAAGATGATATGGGCGTGAGCGAGTACGCCCGCATGAACACCATCTTCAAGTTCCAGTACCAGGTATGGACCCTCCTGACGCTGAGCGGGGCTATCGCGGCTTACGTGGTCTGGGTGCGCTGGGTCGCGCCCGGCCTGAACGGCATTTACCAGACCTTCCGCTCGGCGGCGGCGCGGCGCTGGGGCCTGGTCGGGCGTTACGCCTGGGCCATTCTCATCACCGTTATAGTCTTCTGCGCGGCCCTCTACCCGGTCCAGGCTATCCCGGCCCGTATCACCGAGCGGTCGAGCACGCCCATTCCGGCCCCGACCCTGGACGGCCTGGCCTATTTCAAAGATTTGCACTATGTGACCGGGATGCAGGACATGTCGCCCGGCAAGGTCTTCGACCTCGGCTACGACGCCCAATCGCTGACCGAGTTTTACCAGAAGATTAAAGGGACCCCGGTCGTGCTCCAGGCCAGCATCTTCCCTTACCGGGGCGGCGGCAACTGGATTGCGATTGATACCGGCCTACCGGCTATCCTGGGCTGGGACCACCACGAACGGCAGCAGCGTTACCCCGAAATGGTCTCCAACCGGGCCGATTGCGCCGGGCTGTACGGGGTTATCCGCCAGATTTATAACACGGCAGACATCCAGGAGGCCCTGGACCTGCTCAATCACTATCACGTCACCTATATCAACATCGGTACGATTGAGCGGGAGAGCGAGGTGCCTTCGGGCAACAATTGCGGTTCGAATACCTACGAGCCCTACATGAGCGACGCCGGGTATACCAAGTTCGAACAGATGGCGAAACTCGGTCTGCTGGACGTGGCCTACACCAATCCGGGCGTGGTGGTCTACAAAATGACGGCGCGGGGCATTTCGGGCGTTATTAGCGGCGACCCGGCCTCGGTCGGCGTCATCAATATAACCGACCCGAAACTGACCAAGTTGCAGGCGGCCATTGAGACTAACCCGAACAACCCCCAGGCTCACTACGACCTGGGCCAGTATTACTATGCCAAAAAGGATTACGTCAACGCCGCCGCCCAACTCGAAACGGTGGTCAAACTGACGCCCAACCGGGTCAACCCCTACCACGTGCTGGGGGACATCTACCGGGACGCCGGGAACGTAGATAAAGCGTTGGAAGAATACAAGACGGCGACCCAGATTGACTCGCCGCCCGAAGAAAAACCCGCCGCCTTCAACAAGTATGGCGTGGCCCTACAGGCGGTCGGACGGTTGGACGAAGCCCTGCAACAGTTCGACCAGGTCGTCAAACTGGACAAGACCTTTAACGAGGCATTCTACCACGAAGGCGAGGTCTACGAGGCCCAGGGCAAGAAGGACCAGGCGGTAGCGGCTTACCAGCAGGCGGTCGCCAACAGCAAGACCAACACCGATTTCTGGGCGCAGCGGGCTACCCAAAAAATTCGCCAGTTAAGTGGTTCGTAACAAAAATTGAAATTTTCGTTAGCGAACCCAACAAAATGATTTGACCCTATCCCCAACCCTTCCCCTATTAGGGGAAGGGAGCAAAGAGTAAATATTAAATTCTGCCCTAGGCAAAATTTAATATTTACCGACAAGTTCCCCGCCCTGGGGCGGGGTTAGGGGTGGGGAGTTTCTTGCCAGGGAAAATCACAAGGTTTTAGAACTATATCGGAAAAATAAAGCATGATTGAAGCCGTAATCTGGTTTTTACTGATTGAACTTATCGGGGTTGTGGCCCTGCCCATTGCCTTCCAGGTCTTTCGCTTCCTACCGGAACGAGGCTACACCCTGGCGAAACCGCTCGGTCTTTTGGGGACCGGCTATTTAGTCTGGCTGGTTTCGATGCTCGGACTGCCCTTCAACCGGCTGGTCTGCTGGCTGGTCTTCGCCGTCCTTTTCGTGGTGGCGGACGGCTGGCTGTTGTTGCGCCAGGGCCGCCGCTTGCTGCGGGAAATTGGCGGGTGGTTTGTCCGGCACGCCTGGTTCGTGGTGCTGGTAGAGCTGGTCTTTTTGCTGGCCTACGCCTACCTGCTCAACATGCGCTCTTATACCCCCGAAATCCGCGACTACGAGAAATTTGGCGACTTCGCTTTTTTAAATTCGCTCAGCCTTTCCGATAAAATGCCGCCCGCCGACCCCTGGATGAGCGGCTACCCGATAAATTACTACTATTTCAGCCACTTTATGATGGCGATGCTCATCAAAATGACCGGGATTGACCCTGACATCGCCTTTAACCTGGTAATCGCCATCATTTTCGCCCTGACCTGCCTGGCGGTCCTGGGCGTCGGTTATAACATGGTCCGGCTGGTCCAGGGGCTTAAACGGACCTGGCGGAGCGCCCTGGTTTTCGGCCTGCTGGCCCTGGCGATGGTCTGCGTCCTGGGGAACCTCGATAGTGTCCGGCAAATCTTCTGGCCGAACACCGCGAACGGTGAAACCGGCATCACAAATTTTGCCTTTAGCTGGTGGTGGCCTTCACGGGTTATCTGGGACTATATGCCCGACGCCGGGACAAACGGCCTGACCTATACCTGGAGCCAGACTATCAACGAGTTCCCCCAGTTCAGCTTTATTATCGCGGACATTCACCCGCACGTGATGACCCTGCCCTTTGCCCTGCTGGCGATAGCCCTGGCCTTGAATATCCTGGTAACCCCGGCTAAAAGCGCGGCCCTGGATATGCGGCGGGCTGACGGCTGGTTCTTCTCCGGCGTGACAGCCCTGGCTGTCGGCGCGCTCTACTTCCTGAACACCTGGGACTACCCAACTTACCTGATCCTGATACTGCTGGCGGCCCTGGTGCGAGTCCGGTTGGTGCCAAAACGGGTTGCTGTGACTCCTATCGTGGAAGAAGGGGAAGAAGGGGCCGAAATTGAACCGGCCAGGGAAAGCCGCTGGGTGCGGATTCGCCGCAACGGTTACGCCCGCTGGCTGGCCTGGAGCGCCGGGCTGATAGTCGTTTCGCTGGCCTTCTACCTGCCTTTCCACCTGACATTTATCTCGCTGGTGGGCGACTTCGCGGTGCCGGAACCGATTGCCAGCGTCCCAATTCTCGGCTCCCTGGCGAAAATGATAATGTTCGTGGCCTGGGACCGCACCCCGCTACTGGGTTATCTGCTGGTCTTCGGGCTGTTCGCCTTCCCGATTCTGTCGTTCCTGTTCCTCAAGCTATGGCCCTATATCAAGGAGCCTTACGGCTACCTGGACGAGCCGAGTTACACTGCTAAAGGGCGTTCCGATTGGAGCAGCACCTGGAGTTTTCAACTGGCGGCGGGCGGCATAATCCTCTTTATCGTCAGCGAGATAGCCTTTTACATCTTTAAGCTGAACCCGGTCCTGACCGTAATCCTGGCAATCATTTCACTGCCGTTCCTGGGTGTCGGCATAGCCCTCCTGGGCCTGGAAACGCTCGAACGCTACCGCCTGGAACGGCGGTCCACCCCCCTGCGCTGGGGCGCGGCCATTCTCGGTGCGCTCATGGTGCTGGGCGGCTGGATTCTGCACTTCGAACTTTACGGGCCGCTCCTGATTGTGGCGATTTCCTGCGGGCTGCTGATCTGGTTTGAAAGCCGCCCGGCGGACAACGTTGCGGCGGAGGATAGCGGGGTTGCGCCGGAAGAACTGCCTCAAAATGGCGGCTTGAGCCTGTGGGCGGTCGACCGTTTCGCCTTGCTGATGATTTTGCTGGCGGTCGTGATAGATTTTGGCACCGAACTGATTATCGTGCGGGATGTCTTTAACTCGCGCCTGAATACCCTGTTCAAGTTTTATTATCAGAGCTGGGTGCTATTCGGGCTGGCGGCGGCTTACGCCTCCTGGCGGGTGCTAAGCTGGGCCTGGAAACTGGCTCCCTTCAACAACCGGAACGAGACCGAGGAAATCGAAAGCGCCAACCGGCCTGGTCGCGAAAGAGTGACCGGACCCCTGCCCCAGGCTTCGCTTCGCCTGAACCCGGCGCTGGGATTGGCTGGTGGCGGTAACCTGGCCTTTAGTGCGCTCCAAATGCCGTCCACCTCGCAAAGCTCCCGGCTTTCCGGCGGTTCCACGCTCGACGATTATATTGGGATGGACGACCCCGAAGCCGAAGAGGCCGAGGAATATGCCGGGGTGCGGCCTTATCGCCCCTGGTGGCGCTGGCTCTGGGCCTTTGGGCTGGGTCTATGTCTCCTGGGTGGGCTGGTCTTCCCGATTTTTGGCGCTTACGAAAAGACCAACCACTACACCAACCGGGTAGGGCTGGACGGCTCGACCTGGCTGCGTGATGGCGGTTCGACCGGGGCCGGGATGCCCGAAGATTACCGGGCTATCCAGTGGCTGAAAGGGCAGATTGCCGCCAACCCCGCCTTCGTCAAACCGATACTGGAAGCCAGCGGCCAGGACTGGGTCGATTACTCCCGCGTCAGTACCTTTACCGGGATGCCGACCCTGATGGGCTGGCCCGGCCACGAAAACCAGTGGCGCGGCGGTAAGGGGAACGCCCGTACCGACAGCTTTGACTGCGGTCTGCTCCTGTCCAAGTACAACCTGCGGCCACCCCAGAGCGGTCCGAGCCAGCAAAAAGACGAACCGAACTGCCGGTTGCAACTGATTGATTTCATTTACAGCACCGATAATGTACAATTAGCCCAGACGCTGCTGCACGCGGCGGGCGTCCAGTACGTCTATGTAGGCACGCTTGAACAGGGTTTGATTAACCGGGGCGGCACCGTCCAGAAACAATATTCGCCGGAAGCCCTGTCCAAGTTTTCCCAGTTTATGAAGGTTATTTACCAGTCGGGCACTGTAACAATCTACAGTTTTTAAGAGCCGGGTTTTATCATTACTATAAACAATCTATTATATACTCACTCAGGCCGGGCTGCGCCGGAGCGCCTTTAAGAAGGATGGCCGGGAGATAGAAGGAGGAGAAGAGGGTGGAAAGTACAACAACCGATATTTTTAGCCCAACCGCCGCTATTGAACTCACCCAGAAGCTGGTGCAAATTCCCAGCGAGAATCCAACCGGCGACGAGGTGGCGTTGGGGCGGTTCGTGGCGGAGTGGCTGCGCGAACACGGCATCGAAACCGAGGTGCGCCCGGTCGAAGGCGAACGCGCCAACGTGCTGGGCCGGATACGCGGGGCCGGGGGTCCGCCCCTGGTATATCTCGCCCACCTCGATACCGTGCCCATCGGCGACCGTCACAAATGGAAGCATGACCCCTTTGGCGGAGAAATCGCGGACGGATATATGTATGGCCGGGGCAGTTGCGACATGAAAAGCGGGACGGCGGCAGCGATGATTGCCCTGGCCCGCATCAAACAAAGCGGCAAGCCGCTCAGCGGTGACCTGGTGCTGGCCTGTACCGTGGACGAAGAAGAAGCCTTCATGAAAGGCTCGACTGCCCTCGGTCAGGAGAAAGCGATCCCTTCCGATGCCTACATGCTGACGATGGAGCCGACCGGGTGCCAGCTAAACACGGCCCAGAAAGGCGCGTTCTGGTTTGAAGTGACCTTTTACGGGCGGGGCGCGCACGCCGCTAACCCCCAAATCGGGGCCGATGCCAACAAGGCGATGGCTTACGCCATCCTGGGCTGGTACGAAGCGGCTCAAAAAATGGGTGACTCGATGGAAAAACCGCACCCTCTCCTGGACCGCCCGACCCTGATTGTTTCGCGCCTGGAAGGGGGCGTAAAGACCAACATCGTGTCAGAGATTTGCCGCTGCGAGATTGATATGCGCATACCGCCGCCCTTCAAAGGCGAAGATGCGCGCCAACTGGTCGAGGAAGTCGCCAGGACTGCCGCCGATAAGGTCGGGGTCACTTATAAGGTGGTCAACCAGTCCGCGGAGCGACCTCCGGCGGAATGTCCCGCCGATTCACCGCTTTTGGGCGCGTTCGACCAAGCTTACGAAAAAGTGGTCGGCCATATCCCGGCCCATCTCGGCTTTCTGGCCTACACCGACGCCGCGATGCTGGCTCACCTGACAGGCAACCAGCAGGCGGTGGTCTTTGGCCCCGGCCTTTTGAGCGACGCCCACACCACCGACGAGAAGGTCGAACTGGCCCAGATTGTCACCGCAACCGACATCCTGGAACAGACCGCCCTGAATCTGCTCGGCTAATCTAAATTTTTTAACTCAAAAAGGCGGTTATCCGACAAAGATAAGCCGCCTTTTTGTTTACCGAGTGCGGTAAGATAATCGCTAAACCTCGACAACCCTCGCACCCAAAAGTCGCACTTGCGGTTGTGATAAAAAACTGAAGACTTTGCATTCCCATACCGGGCGTTGCACCGTAAAGGATAGTCGTGTAAAATAAAGCCGCTTAACTACCTGCGATTCTTTGATTTACCGAGAGATGTATGCCCGACCAGCCCAAAGAACAACCGCCTTTGCGCGTGGCCGAGGAAGCACTGCCTGAGATAAAACCGGCGGTGCCCAACTCGCTCCCCGCCGCCGACGGAGGCGAGGCCCCATCCCATGCCCAGACCGGTCTTTCGCGTTCCCGGTTGAGGGCGGCTATCTGGTCGGTTTATCATTCACCTCGCCCCGAAATTGCCCCTCTCACTCCCGACTCAACCGGGGAAGAAATTATTCCCCAAGAACCTCCCAGCCTGCCCGAGGAGGAGTTGCAACCCGGTAAACCGCTCGAAGTGGTCGAGGAGTATTCGATTCCGGCCCCACCGGAGGTTTTGTCCGAACCTGAAAAGCCGCTAAGCTCGGCCAGGAAAAGAATCAGGAAGGTTAAATCGTTTCGCAGGTCGGAGGAAGCCGAAATCGCGCCCGCCACACCTTTACCTGCCGAATCGCTCGAGGTGGCCTCTGCGCCGGAAGAATTCGCCCCAACCCAGGAAGTAGCGGACACCACCGTGACCGGTACCGAGCATTCCGTTGCAAGCCTGGAAGATTCAGAGGCCAACCCGGCCCTGGCGGAAGAACCGACCCTCTCCACGACGGACCTTGAAACTTTCGCGCACGCGTCTCAGGCTGATTTAAAAGACTCGGGCAAAACGCCGCACGAAATCGAGCTGGAAAGGGCCGCCAGGGCCCAGGTCCTCATCACGAAAGCCCGCCTGGAAGCCCGGCAAGGTCATCTCGAAACCGCCCGCAAACTTTTAGGGCAGGCCATCACCGAAGACCCCAACAACGCCGAAGGCTGGACCTGGCTGGGCGGTCTGCTGGCCGAGGTCAACCTGGAACGGGCCAAAGTTTGTCTGACCCGCGCGGTCGAACTCGATGATACCAACGAACGGACCAAACGAGGGCTGGCCGAAGTCACCCGCAAACTCGAAGAACAGGCCCGGCAGCAAGAGGAAGAAGCGGCAAACCGGGCCATCGTGTTAGCCCGCCCGGAAATAAAAATCGGCCTGGAAGAGGTAATAGACCGTCAGCGCCAGCAAGGTCTCGAACCCGACCCGGAGAATATCCCGCTGGGTGGGGCAAAGTTCGGCCCGGCCATCGAAAGCGGCGAACTTAAACCGTTTGAATACGGGCGGCCCAAGCTGGGGAAAGTGCCGGTAGCAATTGGACTGATAATCCTGGTCGGTATCATCGTGGCGTTAATCTGGTTGGGGCCGCTCAGTCGTGGCAGTTCCGACGCGCCGGCCACAACGGTCTTGGCGGGAGTGGACGGACAACCCGGTTCTAACCTGCCGGGCGGCCAGGTCCAGACCCAGGTCGCGGCAGCCTCCGCCGCCCAGGGAAACGCCGCCGGGAGTGACGCCGCTTTCGCCCTGAAAATCCGGCTGGAAATCGACCGGTACAACCGCTTTTTCCTGACCGCCCGCGACCTGCGCTCCCAGGTTCAAAGCAACAAAATCACCTGGGATAAATACGCGGCAGCCGTCAGACAACTCCAGGCCGATATAAAAGCCGAGAAGAAACCGCTCGATAACCTGGCCGTCGAGGCTACCACGAAACTTATTCAGTTTTACCGGGAACTACAGACTATCGCCACTATCACCGGTACCGCCATGGACTTTACGGTCAGCGGCATTGACAATACCAGCCCGGAAGACCTCGAAGAAGGCAACCGCCAGTTTAACGACGCGGCCCGCCGCCTGACCGACCTGCTCGGCTTGCTCAACCAGCAAATGCCACTGACCGCCCCCACGCCTGCTTCTAATCCCACTACCCCGGTCCCCACCCTGACCGTCCCGGCTTCGGGCGGAACCTCGCCGGAAAATACCCCAAGCGGTACGGTGGTGCTGCAATCTATAGTAGAGCCAGACCCTAACGACCAGACCCCCGGCCCCCGGTAAGACCCGGCCTTTATTTAATTTGTGCTAATTCCTCAGGGAGAGGTACTGCCACGACCTCCGATATTTTCGTACGGGTCGGGGAAGTCGCCCGCAGCCAGGCCGCCACCGCCACATAACAGCCGAGGATAAAAAGTATATCAATATAGGCATGCTCGGTCCCGAGAAAGATGCGGACGACCGGCAAAAAAGTCAGCAGATAAAGCCCGACCCCGACCCACTTTTTCCAGGCCAGCAAAGATGGTAAGACCAGCGCCAGCACCAGGACGTAGTGATAACTCAGGGCGTAAGGCGTTACCAGGAAAGTGGCCGGGACCAACAGGGCGATTTTTTTGGTCTGGTTATCGGCGTAACGCCAGAACCAACCGGTTGCGCCCAGGACCACCAAACAAAAGATTGAGGGGATTACCGGGCCAAGTTGCAACACATCGGCGGCCCGCCAGATTGTTGTACGCCAGGTATCGTAAGGCGGTTTTTGGAGCGCGGCCTGGTACAAATAAACCGGCCACCAACCATGAATTAGAAAAGAAAGGGCCAGGACTTCGGTTGGAATAATTAACCCTTTCAGGGCTTCCCTGGGAGATTTGGTAGTCCAATCCCGCACAAAGAAAAAGGCCATCAAAGGGAGCGTGTTAGGAGGCTTGATAGCCAAAAGAGTATAACCGAGGCCCGCTTTTAGCCAGTGCTGCCGCCCTACCAGGAAAAGGACCGCCCCGAACAGGGGTAACGTATCAATCTGGCCCCGGTTTACCAGGTCAAATACAATAAAATTAACCAGCCCCAGCAGCATCGAGAGTAGTTTTGTATAGCCGGAAAGATTGGCGGTTATTAAATCAAGAATAGCTACCATGGAAAAAGCCAGGGCAAGCTGGAACAAAGGTAATTCCCAGGCCTGGGGTAAAAAGGTAAAAGGGGTGAGCAGCCAGAGCAACCAGGGCGGGTTGTAAAGCCCGTCGGGGTCGGTAACATAAACCTGGGAATGACCGCTCAGCCAGTAAACGAGGTGGCTGTGATAGGTAAAAAAATAATCGGCCCCGGCCCCCAGAAGCAGGGCCAGGATAAAAATCATTAAGCCCGCCACGTAAAATAGAACACGCTTGCCGGTTGCCTCAAGCGCGGGAGAAAGGGCCGGTTTTTCTACGGTGGTCGTTAAAATCTTCGATGGCATCACGTTCCCGGCGTTACTATATCGTTACAAAGGCGAGCAAACCAGCCAAACCCCCGTAAAGAGGAGCCATAACTTGCTCATTGGTTAAAATGTTATTGTCGTTGCGGGTGAATTGAATCCGGGTTAGCCGGACCTTAAAATAAGAATACCAGATTTTCCTTTAATTTCAAATAGGAAAACCTGGTAAAAACGACCTTAAAGTGATAAATTAAATGCGTTCGGCAAAGGCCCGCACCGGGAAGGTGCCGACCCCCTCGAATTTTGGTGGGACCGCGCTAAACTTAAAGCCTTCGTCGGGCAATAGTTCGAGCCGGGTCAGGTGCTCGACAATTAAAATCCCGGCCCCAAGCAAAGCCGTATGGACCGGGCGGGTGCGAGGCCGGGTGTCGTCAATATTGTGGGAATCAATCCCGACCAGCCGCACGCCCGCTTTCGCCAGGTAATCGGCGGCTTCGGCGGTCAGGAAGGGATGGTTATCGTAGTAGGCAGGGGTGTTCCAGTGTTTATCCCAGCCGGTATGCACCAGCACCGCCCGGCCCCGGATTTCTTTGTTTTTAAAATATTCCAGCCCCACCGCCAAATCCCCGGAACTTGCCCGGACCACGATACCATCGAGGTTCGCCAGGTTTTCCAGACGCAAAGCCGCCAGATCAGCCCCACCCTCGAAACGGTGAAAGGGACTATCGAGATAGGTGCCGGTATTGCTGACCATCTCGATTTTGCCGATTTGAAACTCGGTGCCGGGGGCATAACGGCTGCGTGACTCCTCGCGGCTCAAATAGTCGCAGATAACCGGCGCGGGTAAACCTTTGTAAGTCACCAGGCCATCCCGAATGGTATGGCTTAGGTCAATCAATGCCCCGGCGCTCTCGGTGGACGTGTTGATAGGGACACGTTTATGGGGTTCGGTGATAATCTGCTTATTCAGGATGCGGACCTCCCCAACCATCAACAGGCGCATGTCCTGCACGATGTAATCGGCCAGTTCGCGGTCGGAAATGTCGTTCCCGGCGATGTCGAGGCGGAAATGCTGCCCCTGGATGCCGCCGCCGTTGGTAAAATCTATCTCGAAATCAAAAACAACCCGTTTGGTCTGCTCGCTCATGCTCTCTCCTTCTTATAATGCACTTAATGACTTTTTATAGAATACGAGCAAGTTCTAAGGCGGTATAAACCAGGAATAAAGCCAGGATAATATTCAGGGTAAGCCGGGCGCGAGGCCGGTATAGATACCGTTTTATTATACTGCCAAACAGGGTCCAGGTAGAAATCGCGACAAAAGAAATAGCGGCCAGACCCAGGACCACCACAAGTTGTAACAATTTATCGGTGACGGTTACCAGGAAAGTCGAGAAAAGGGTCAGGCCATAAATTATCAGTTTCGGGTTTAACAATTGGAGGAGGAACCCGGCCATAAAGCCGAGGGGCGTAATATTCTCCCCGGAGAACGAATAGCTGGCTTTCAGGATGCCATAGGCCAGGTAGAGGGCATAGGCGGCCCCGATATAGCGCAAATAGGGCTCGACCTGGGGCACGAGGTCCACGAAAGAGGTCGAAATCCAGGCGCAGGCAAACATCACCAGGAAAAAGCCCACCGAAATACCCAGCAGGTAGTTCAAAGTTTTCCTAAAACCGTGTAAAGCGCCCAGGGCCGCGCTCGAAATGTTGTTGGGACCGGGTGTAAAAGTGGAAATCAAAATAAAGGTCAGGGTCGCCAGGAAATCAATTGCCATGTTTTATTTCACCTGGATTTCAGCCGCAAAAACAGAACCTGCATAAGGCTGTTTGGCCGCAAGGATTAACTTTAGTAAGAGGTCAGGTAAGAATTCTGCGCGGAGACCCAGGTTACTTTTTTAGCTGCCTGGCATACTCTCCAGGTGTAACACCCATAATCTGTTTGAACCGCCCGGTAAAATGGCTCTGGCTGCCAAAGCCGACCCGCTGGGCGACCTCAACCAAGGGGGCGCCCTCGGCCAGCAATTTTAGCGACCACCGGACCCGGATATTTTCGAGATAGGTGTGGGGCGGCATCCCCAGCTCTTCCCGGAAGATACGCAAGAGATAATAGCGGCTAAAATGGACATAGCCGGCCAGTTCCGCGAGCGAAAGCGGCTGGGCGTAGTTTTCGTGGATATAAGCCTGGACTTTTTTGACGGCCAGGTGTTCGGACCCGGTTTTCACCTCGTTTGAGGTCTTATCGCCATAGCACCGGATAAGCTCGACCAGGGTCCAGAGGAACTTTGATTCACATTCGAGCGGGTCAGCCCCATTTTTAAGGGTCGTATGGAATGAACGGACCGCCTGGGCCATGCGTAAGTCGTCGGCACGCGGCACCGAGAAGGAAGGCAGACCCCGGTAGCCCGGCAATTCGCGGAGGGTCGTTTCGACGTGCTGGAAGGTCGGATAAAAAGCGCTGTAGCCAAACCCGCTCTCGTTCACGGGCTCCCCGGTATGGACCTCGCCGGGGTTAAGCAAGATTAGGCCGTTAACCGGGGTGATTTGTTTGCCGCGACCAAAGCTGAACGATTGCAGACCTCTATCGACCACGGCGATTACAAAATAATCGTGGCTATGCCGGGGATAATTGTGGTCCTCGTGAAAAGCCTGGAAGAAATTCAGGTCCAGATGGCTGTTATGCCAGACGTGGCTCCAACTGCTATCGCCCATACCTCCCTCGTCAAGAGTTTGCTTCAAATTTGGACCCGGTTTTTATATTATAGCGGCTTAAAGGTCAAAAGTTTTGCAGAATATTGCTTTTATCAGTCGAATAAAATTTTGCGAACCCGCTTTACATGCGTGAATTTAAGTTTGCCCTCGGCGGTAAAAACGCCGTCGTGAAGGTGGCAGTAATAAAGGCGCTGCCATCTTTCATAGACTTTAGGCAGCTTTTTCACCTTCTCACGATAATAGGAGTGATACTTTTCCAATCCCCAGTTTAACAGCTTAAATATCAAGGCACCGAGCAAGTTTAAGGCTACCTGGGAGAGCAGAAAGATAACCGCCAGGAACATTAAAATCAACAGGTGAAGGCAATACCCAACGGCCAGGACAGCAAACCCGGCCAGGTAACGCCAGATAAAAAGGAGAAAGGTTTCCAGAAAATACCGGCTTAAGGAACTATTGGCTGGTAAGGGGGCCGGTTTGTCCATGACCGGCAGCATCATCAACGCGGTAATCTCGATAGCCTGGTTTGGCCCGACCTCATCCAGTTTGAAATCGCGTTGATTGACCTGCCAGGCAATTAGAGACTTATACAACGAATTTACCAGGTAAAGGATAGAGGAATTCCTGCCAAAAAACAGTAAAAAGAAAAACCCGCCCAGCCATGATATTTTCAGGGATGGGGGGTTTTTATTCTCAAAGTAGTGTTTATTTACAAAGTAGCTTTTACCGCCCCATTTAACCAGGCGATAATCTTTTTGGATGGAAGCCAAGTCGCCGGGGGGCACCGGAAAAGCGCGTTCAACCAGGGCGCTAACCTTCTCCACCCCATCGTGATGTTGGCAGTAGGGACAATCGGGCAATTCCTCGGTTGAGTGCATTGTTGTATCTTTTCTTCAAATAATCGGGTCGCTATTTTATTTTTATTGTACGTATTTTAAAGAAAAGAGTTTCTAACTTAAAAACCCATGGCGCACCCGTCCCCGCGCGGGTCGCTGCCACCCCAGAGGACACCGTTGGGGTCGCGCCGGATTATCTGGCCCAAACCAAACTTGGCGTTACGGAGCGGCCCAGTCACTTCCGGGATGACCTGGTGGCCCATCAGGGCTAACTGTCCGGCCACTACCGGCGGCAAACCCTGCTCCAACAGCACGATACCCGAAGCCCGGCCTCCCTCGATGCGGAAACGAGGCCGGTCGAGGGCCGCCTGGGGGTCGAGACCGTCGTCTACGAGGTTGACCAGCATTTGCAGGTGACCCTGCGGCTGCATGAAGTCGGCCATCACCCCGAATGGGCCGTAGAGCGAATTGTCCGCCTCGCGGGTAAGCAGGCCCGGAATGATGGTGTGATAGGGGCGTTTGCCGGGGGCGAGGGCGTTCGGGTGATTGGGGTCGGTCGAGAAAGCCGCGCCCCGGTTGTGGAGGGCGAAACCTAGCCCGGCGGGGACAATCCCGGTGCCAAAACTGGCGCTGATACTGTTGATAAAGGAACAGGCATTGCCCGCTGCATCTACCACGCAAAAATAGACCGTGTCCGAACCTGCCACCGGCACGCCCCAGGTGCGGTCGAGCACCGCCTTTGCGGGGTCAATCAGGCGGCGGCGTTCGGCGGCATACCCTTTGGAAAGCAGTCCTGATACCGGGATTTCGAAGAACTGCGGGTCGGAAACATACCAGGCCGTATCAGCGAAGGCGACCCGCATGGCCTCGATAAGGAGGTGCCAGCGTTCGACTCCCAGCGGGTCCATACCGGAGAGGTCGAAACCTTCCAACACGTTCAGGGCCAATAGCGCCGCCAGACCCTGCCCGTTCGGCGGACATTCCCAGACCCGTACGCCCCGGTAGACCGTGCTGATAGGGGTTTCCCAGGTCGAGGTGTGCGCCGCCATGTCCTCGACGGTCATCACCCCACCCGCCGCCTGGACCGCCTCGACTATCTTCCGGGCCAGTTCGCCCTTGTAGAAAGCTTCTTTGCCGCCCTCGGCCACCAACCGCATGCTGTGGGCCAGGTCTTTATTGACAAAGATTTCGCCATCGGCGGGACCAACTCCGTTCGGAAGCAAGGCCGGGCCGCCAAAATTGTTGCGCAGCTTTAGCTGGCCGAACTCACGCCAGAAGTGGGCCGTAATCGGCGCGACCGGGAACCCTTTTTCGGCCAGCCGGATAGCCGGGGCTAACAACTCGGCCAGGGGTATGGTGCCGTGTCTTTCCAAAAAGTCGCACCACCCGGCGACGGTCCCCGGCACGGTCACGGTGTGAGCATGGTAAGGGGGTAAACCTTCCAACCCCTGTTCTTTGAGCAATTCGAGCGAAAGGGCTTTAGGGGCGCGGCCCGACCCGTTAAGGGCAGTAACCTGGCCCGTGCGGGCCTCGTAGAAAAGGGCAAAACAGTCCCCGCCGAGGCCGGTTGAATAAGGCTCGGTCACACCCAGGGCTGCCGCCGTGGCTACCGCCGCGTCCGCCGCGTTCCCGCCGCCCATCAGGACCGAGAGCCCGGCCTGGGTCGCCAGCGGCTGGCTGGACGCGACCATACCGCGCCGGGCTATGAAAGGTGAACGGTTCGATTTGAAAGAGAGCATCATTTCCCCCACTAAATTATCAGACCAGGCTATAACTCCAACTGACCGGGTGTCCGTCCCGGTAAGGCATGATACCGTGAAAAGTCCGGCTGTCTTCGCCAAAGACCAGCGGCAGAAAATAAGGGTCGCCTTCCCAGAGCGGTAAATCATAGGCCAGCAACCGGGAGAGTGGGACCCATTCCAGTGTGCCTTCGTGGTTCGAGGTGTAAGGTGTCCCGGCCCAACCGTCAATTCGAAAGATAAAGCCCAGCCAGTCCTCGCCATTTTTGCCAAAGCCGGGCCAGCTAATCGTACCGCGCAGCTTCAACTCGGTTATCTCGATACCGGCTTCCTCGCGCAACTCGCGGACCATCCCGGCGACCACGTCTTCGTCCGGTTCGAGCTTACCACCCAGGCCATTATACTTGCCCAGGTGCAAATCATCGGGCCGGGAATTGCGGTGAATCATCAAGACCTGCTGTCCATCCGGCGACATTATATAACCAAGCGTGCCGATTATCGGCGTATATGCCATAAAACCCTCAATTCGTTAAACGTTCGCCCATAAAGGGCGTGAAACAACGTTGAACGTGTTTTTAACCAGAAAACCGTTAAATGTATTTCCGAAAGATTTGATACTAAAATTTGTAAATAATTCGTTTGAGCAAAGCACGTTGCACGTTCAACGTTATTTCGTTGTTTCGTTTCACGTCGCTATTCTATTCTAACAAATTACTAACAGAAAGCCTATTGACAGGGGAGCTATATGCTATTACTATATGACTGTGACATATAGCAAGGACATATAGAGAATGTCCCGAATGAGAAGGGAGTAACGAAACAATGCAGCATGGATTTGGTGGCCCACCCTGGAACAGGTGGCGAGGACAGGGCGGACCGGGACCGAATTGGCCCGAAGGTGGCCCTGGCCCCGGCGGACACGGACCTCACTGGCCCGGTGGCGGGGGTGGAGGCAGACGGGGCGGGTGGTTTATGCAGCCGCCGATGTGGGGCTTTTTACAGCCCTGCCTGTTGCTTCTACTCAAAGAAGGCCCCAAACACGGCTACAGCCTGATGGAAGAATTGAGTCGGCGAAAATTATTAGGCCAGGACGTAGATGTGGGAAATTTGTACCGGACTTTACGCCGGATGGAAGGAGAAGGTCTGGTTGAATCGGCCTGGAGCGAGCAGAACTCCGGCCCGAACAAACGCGTCTACCAGATAACCCCCCAGGGCGACGAGAGTCTGATGTTCTGGGCCAACGCCCTCGAACAGCGTACCTCAATGATTTACAACTTCCTGACCGAATTTCACCGGATTACGGATAATCCCGGCCAGCCTAAACCCAACTCAAACGCGGACCAGGAGCCGTTCCTGGGCGAGGACAACCCTATCTAAATTAGACAACCTGCTAATGTCACACGAAGTTATAAAAAATGCAGGAAAGGAACATTTAAAATGAACGAGTATCAAAGACAACCAGAAGAAGAAAGTTATCAAAATCAAGGGTATGGACCGGGTTGGGGTCGCCGGGGTGGCCGCAGGGGGTTTGGCCCGTTTGGGCCGCGCGGACCCCAGGGATTTGGCCGAGGCCCATGGCAGGGACCGCGTCCCGAAGGACCACGTCCACAAGGCCCCCAGGGTTACGGCCCGGAAGGCTATTATGGCTACGGTCCTGAAGGGTATGGTCCCCAGGGCTACGGTTATGGGCCGCAGGGACGCGGTCCCCAGGGCTACGGCCCGCAGCAGGATTGGGGTCCGCAAGGCCCGCAGGGCTATGGTTCTCAGGGTTACGGTTACGGTCCCGGTTGGGGGCAGCAGCAAGGCCCGTGGGGTCAGGGTCCGCAGCAGGGACGCGGTCCCTGGGGTCAGGGTTTCGGTTTTGGCCCTGACCAGGGTTTTGGCCCTGGCTTCCGGGGCTGGGGTCGCCGCCATCACCACGGCGCGCACGGTCACGGCTTTGGTGGCCGGGGCGGCTGGGGCTTTGGTCCCGGTTTCTGGGGTTTCGGACCCGGTTTCCGAGGCTGGAAACACCAGTTCTCCAAAGAGGACCGGATTGCCTTCCTGGAACAGGCCGAAAGCTTTTTGGAAAAACGGCTGGCTATGATTAAGAGCAAGCTGGCCGAACTCCGCCAGGAACCGACGCAAACTCCGGCTGACAAAGAAAGTAAACCGGAGACCCCGGCCCAACCGGAAGCACCGAAGGACGAAACTCCGAAAAACGACATTACGGAACTCTAGTCCGGCCTAACCCTTAAAACGAAGACCTGTCCTACCTTTCGAGGTGGGGCCGGTCTTTTTATTTCGTTGAACGTTCACCCTAAAGGGCGCGAAACAACGTTCAACGTTGAACGTGGGCGGATTACTGGGATGCTTTTTCAAGAGGGAATTCGAGGCGTCCATCCAAATGCAAAGTTAGAATTTCGCCGGGATGGTGAGTTGCCCACTCGAAGAAGTCCGCCGAAACTACGCCGACCGGAACTGTCCGGGCGTAAAGCTCCTGGGCCAGCAGGGCAGCCAGGCTCAAAATATGGTCGGGGGCGAGGGTGAGAATGGCGGCGGGGGCGGTGCGGTTGCGAATGGCTTCCAGCAAAACCCCGCTGCCGCTACTGCTACCCCGGCTCCCCGGAAAGACCAGTATTTTACCGGCCAGCTTTTGCCCCGACAAAGGGTGGCGGCGGTCAATGACCTCGCCGGTATGGGCATCATAACCGCCCCAGAAGCTTAACGGCTGGTCGCTCCAGACAAGGGGGCCAGTGGCGGCAGTCTCGCTTTCGACCAGCAATTTAATGGCTAATTCCATAGGGTGTCATCCCGGACCAACCGCCCCGCTACTGCCGAATCGACGCACTCGGCCAGGGTGCCAAAGACAACCGGCATTCTAAGTTTGCCCGGCGCGTAGTAGGCGTACTTGGCCGAATTGGTCATGAGGAGTTGGGCGTCCGGCTTGATTAAGGGGCTGACCACCACACAGGTATCCTGGGTCACATTCGCGCCAAAAGCGGCCAGTTTTGCCAGCAGGCCCCGCTCATCGAGGGCCTGGTAGACCACCCGGTTGGTCGCCACGAAAAATTCGATGCCAGGCGCGACCCTGCGACCTTCTACCAGCCCGGCCAGTTGAATGGATTCGGCCAGGGAAAAGTGGGGACTGCCCAGCGCGATAACATCGGGCCGGTCGCCGCCCTCCGGGTTAACCGAAAGTTCCTGCCGGGCCTGACGCAGAATGGGCATGTCTATCTCGATGATTTCGAGCGGTAAATTGCCGCCAAAGGCGTTTTCAAGGTCGGGCGCTTCAGGGGTAACCCCGACCACGTGAAAGAGTGTTACCGCGCCGGAAGAAGCCGCTGCCGCCGAAAGAGCCTTTAGCTGGTCCTCGCTTACGCTGCGAGGCAACCCCTCGATAACCGGAATATTATTGCCCGACAGCCGCCCAACCAGGTAGCCCAGCACCTGGTAGAAAGCGTCCTCGCGCAGCAGGGCTGGGGAAACCTCTTTCAGGCGGAGCAGCAGTTGACCGCGCCGGTTTTCGGTCAGGTGCAGACCGTAGGCCGGGACGCGCCCGGTCAGGGCCAGGCAGATGTCAAAAAAATCGCCGTATTTGTTGGTGCGCGCCCCCACGACCGAATTTACAAAGGCAACCGCGTTGGACTCGGCCCAGGCGATTTGCTCGCCAAAGTGGGGCGTGCTTTCCTTTAGCTGGTAAGGGGCGCAGGTAAAGGTGGGTCTCGCGCCCATTTTGAGGTACATCTCGGCCAGACGGCGGGCCGGGGTAGCGAAACTCAGGGGCACCCGGCTATTTTGCTGCCAGCGTTCGAGGTCAAGCGAAACGACGTTCATGCTGGTCGGGACCGCCACCTTGCCGCCCTTCGCCAGCAACATTTCCACGAAATCGAGGCCGGATTGCCCCTCGTAGATACCGCTATCAATATGGGCGCGAGTAACGGGCAAAAGGCGCGGCGCACCAAAAAGGTCGCCCATTTTCACCACGATGCGAAGGGCTGTCTGAACCGCCGGGCCGTTTTCACCAGCCAGCATGGCCTGTTCGGCTGCCGTTAATTCCACAACTCACTCCCTATAGGGTAGCCCACTTAAAGGCGGGATGCCAGAGTGGTTTATTCGTTGAACTGGATTTCTTGCATGGAGCCGTCCGCCTGCCGGACGAAGACCGCCTTAAACTCTTTTTTGTCGTCGGCGTCGTCGGCTTTGGCAACCATTACTTGCGTTCCGCAGTTAAGACATTTGTAGGTAGCATTAAGAGGGCTGGTTTCGGGCACTTCCCGCAGTTCCGACTGTTTACAGACCGGGCAAATCATAAAAACGCCTCCTCGTAATTCTAACAAGCTGTATTATAATTGAAAGGTCCGGCATATACACGACTTTCGCTTTGGGCCTGGAAAAGCCAGGGTATAGACGCTAAACCACCTCAAGAGGAGTGTTTCAAGCGAAAGTCCTGCTATTGAAAGAAAGGAAACAATGCGTCTATCCAAAAGCTGCTACGCTGTCACCGGGCTGGCCTTCGAGCCGCCCTGGTCGGTTAACGCAGGATTCGTGGCCGGAGAGAAACGGACCCTTATCATAGACAGCGGGGCTAACACCCTGGCCGCCCGAACAATCCTCGGTTACGCCCAGGCCGTAAAACCGGACAACGAATTTTTTTTTTTTGTTGATAAACACCGAGCGGCATCTTGACCACATCGGCGGCAACGCTTTCTTCCGGGAGCAGGGCTTTCCAGTCTGGGGCCACGCCGGAATCGCCCGGCGCGAGGAAGACCTGGCAGAATCTATCGCTGAGTACAACCGCTGTATCCAGAACCCCGTCCGGCGGGAAGCCGCCGAGGGCCGGGTCTTCTACCGGGATACCCACGTCGCCAACCCCGACCATCCTATCCAGGCCAAGTTTTCTTTCGACCTGGGCGGCCTGGAAGCGCGGGTCATTTTTACACCGGGCCATACCCCAACTAACATATCAGTTTTCGTGCCGTCCGAAGGCGTCGTCTACTGCGGGGATTGCGTGGTAAGCGACTATATACCCAACCTCGAAGCCGGGACGCTCGACGACTGGCTGCGCTGGGAGCAATCGCTCGACAGACTGGAAAAACTTAACCCCATCACGATAATGCCGGGCCACGGTGCAGTCTTGCAGGGACAGCGTACCGGCGAGGAATTTAGCCGGTTGCGCCATATACTGGCCGAGGCCGGGGAGAGCGGTTGCCCGCCGACCCGGCTGGCCGAATGGCTCCCCGAAAAAGCCCGCCTGCTGGGCCGGGTCAAAGATTTACCGCCGCGCCAGGCGAAATTAAAAAACTCGGAAAGCCCGCTCGAAATAAAACTGATGGAGCCAGGCGAAGTTGACCTCCTCCGGGAGATAATGCTAAAAGCTTTTGGCGATTACAGGGGGAAACTGGCGGTCCCGGCTACCGCCGAAAGCGAAGGCCCCGCCCGGACCCGCCAGGCGTTGGCCGAAGGTGGAGCGATTATCGCCCGGTGGGAAGGGCAGGCGGTCGGCTCGGCCCGTTTCCAGCTCAAACCGGGCTTTCTCTATGTTGAACGGGTTTCGGTGCTGCCGGAATTCAAGGGAAAAGGAGTCGGCTCGGCCATGCTCGAATACATGGAAATAGTCGCCCGGCACCTGGAACGGCCCATGTTGCGGCTTGGCACGCGAGGCTCGATGCCGCGCAACGTCGAGTTATACCGGCGGCACGGCTACGAGATAGTTTCGACCTGGCCCCATTCCAGGGGAGATGATACAATCATTTTGATGCTAAAAACGTTATAGGCCGAAAGATAATAAGTGGAAGGTAAAGGAGAAGACCAATGCCCGTAGTAATCGAACAATTCGAGAGTGAGGCGTTAAAAGGCAATCCCCTTAATGACCCCCATATCCGCAAAATCCCGGTCTACCTACCTCCTTCCTACCGCCGCGACCCCGACCGGCGCTACCCGGTGGTCTTCATGCTGCACGGCTTTACGGGCAATAGCACGATGTGGCTGAACGTCAATTCCTTTTACCAGCCGACCGTACCCGAACGCTTCGAACGCCTCGTCAGCGAAAAGCAGAGCGGGGAAATGATACTGGTCTTCGTGGACGGCTTTTGTGGCCTGGGCGGCAGCCAGTATGTCAATTCCGAGGCGACAGGCTTTTACGAGGACTATGTCATAAAAGAACTGGTGCCGTTTATTGACGGCAAGTTTCCGACACTGGGCACCGCCGACAAACGTGCGGTGGCCGGGAAATCGAGCGGCGGGTTCGGGGCAGTCTACCTGGCTCTGCGCCACCCCGACGTTTTTAGCGCGTTCGCCTCGCACGCCGGGGATATGTATTTCGAGTATTGCTACAAACTCGACTTTCCAAAAGCCATCAACGGGCTGTACCGTTACCAGCAGACGCCCGACCCGGTCGGCGCGTTTCTATCCGACTTTACCCTGGCCGAACAAAAAGGCAAATATCTCGATACGCTCAACATCCTGGCGATGGCAGCCTGTTACTCCCCCAGGGCGGGAGGTGGCTTCGACCTGCCCTTCGAACTCAAGACCGGTGAAATCAGGCCGGAAGTCTGGCAAAAATGGCTGGAATTCGACCCGGTCCTGATGCTCGACAAAAGCGAATACCTGGATGCCCTCAAAAGCCTGAAAGGCCGTTACCTGGATGCCGGGTCGCGGGATGAATTCTCACTGCACCTGGGCGCCCGGATTTTTACCAGCAAAGCAGCCAGCCTCGGCGTTAAAGTCCACCACGAAGAATTTGACGACGGCCACATGAATATCAACTACCGCTACGACCGCTCCCTGGCCTATATCTGGCAGACTATCAGCGGCTAATCTTTGCGATGATAACCGTCTTACCGACCGCAAAGCCGCCCGGCCCGGCCCCGGCCAACGATTTATCTAAAAGCCCCAGCTTCGTTATGCACGAGCGAGGGCGCCAGCACGACTGGGAGGGGGTTGGGCTTCTTTCGCTAAAATCGTTTGTGCAGGGTGAAGCCTGGTACAGGGCAGGTGGCGGGCATTACCGCCTGGACCACCGCTCTTACCTCATCCTGAACCACGCCCAGCCCTACAGTATCGAGATTGAAGCCGAACGCGAGGTCGAGTCGTTTTGCCTGTTCTTCGAAGAAGGTTTTGCCGAGCAGGTCTTTCAAAGCCTGACCGCCAACAACGACCGCCTGCTGAGTGGCCCCGACCGCCGACCCGCCGCTTTTGAAAACCAGGCCATGCTCTTTTTCGAGCGGACCTATCCTCACGACGACACCCTGACCCCGCTTTTGACCAACTTGCGGCTGGCCCTGGCCTCGCAACCTCAACCCGACCTGCTCTGGCTTCAGGAGCAATTCCACCGGGTGATGGCAGGCATGCTGCGGGTCCACCAGGCTGTTGCAGGCGAGGTCGAAACCCTGACCGCCACTCGCGCGGCCACCCGCCAGGAGCTTTACCGCCGCCTCTACCGGGTTAAAGATTATCTCGACGCCTGTTACAACCAGCCGGTTGACCTGGAAGAGTTAGCCGCTATCGGGGCCTTTTCGCCCAACCACCTGTTGCGTACTTTCAAACAACTTTTCCACCTCACCCCCCACCAGTATTTAATTGCCCGCCGCCTCGACCAGGCCGGGCAGTTGTTGAGAGAGACCGAGTTGCCGGTCACGGAAGTCTGCCTGGCAGTCGGTTTCGAAAGTTTGGGTTCTTTTAGCTGGCTGTTTCACCGCAAGACCGGGCTTTCACCCCAATCTTACCGGCAAGCAAACCGGTGATTTTCGAGAAGCGCCTTCCCCATTCCACCCCGTATACTGTGAGCGAAGTTGAAATTTTACCTATTCAAATAACTAACAGGAGAAATTATGGAACAGCCGGGAACCGGAATAGTTTTGAATAAAATCGGCCAGATTGCGCTCACGGTCGCGGATTTGAGCCGGGCCACCGCCTTTTACCGGGATAAACTGGGCATGCCCTTTTTATTCCAGGCCGAGGATATGGCTTTCTTTGCCTGTGGCGAGGTGCGCCTGATGCTGACCCTGCCCGAAGGCGAAGAAGGAGCCAGGGCCGGGGCCAACTCAGTCCTCTATTTCACCGTACCGGACTTGCAGGTCGCCTATACCGCTTTCTCGCAAAATGGGGTCGAGTTCGTAGACCAGCCGCACCTTATTGCCCGGATGGACTCTTATGACCTGTGGATGGTTTTCTTCCGCGATTCCGAAGGGAACCTGCTGGGTTTGATGAGCGAGGTCGCCCGCAGTTAAGAGGTGGGTTCGTTCTGGCGGGCATATTCGGCGGGAGTGGAGCCTACCAACAATTTGAAGTCCTTGATAAAGTGGGCCTGGTCGAAATAGCCCAGGTCCTGGGCCAGCCCGGCCCAGTTCGCCACCGGGTTAGCCGCCAACTGTTCGGCGGCTTCCTGGAGACGATAACGCTGGATAACCCACTTGGGGCTGACCCCGACGTACTGGTTGAACAGACGCTGCAAGGTGCGCGGGGTCAGGTCGAGCCGCCCGGCCAGGTCTTCCACCATGACGATGCCCCGGGCAGTCCTGACCAGTTCAAATATGCGCGTAATCTCGTCCAAAAACGGGTCTGGCCCCGGCCCTTGCTTTCGCAAAAAATCCTCGACCGGCCCGACCATCAGGCTGTCGTCCGGCTGTGCCAGGATTTCGGTTTCGAGCGAGTGGCAATCCGGTCCAAAGACCTGTCCGGCGGGAATGACCTTGCCGGTGAAAGCCGCGACCGGCCTCTTTACAAATGGGTAAAAACCACCGGGCCGGAATTTAATGCCAAAGACCTGTCCTTGCCCGGCCAGTTGCCGGGTAAACTTGCCGGTCGGGATACCAAAGACCGCGGATTTATCTTGCTCGAAGACGAGGTGGACGCTGGGGTGGGACAGCACCTGCTGCTGTTGGGGCGGTTTACCTCGCAAATCCCAGGCAACGCCCCAGTAATGTTCGATAAAAGGGGCCAGGTCGGGCGACGGGATAAACCGGGAAAGCCGGTAGTTGTGCGCCCCGGCCTTCCGGTGCAAAATCCCGCGTGGTTCCTCATGCGCCGGTGTCGCCATGCTCGCCTCGCCCCCTGTTAATCATTATTGGAGCTGCAACATCTGGATAAGGTTGCCGCAAGTGTCGGCAAAGATTGCTGTAGAAAACCCTTCCATTTTGGTCGGCTCCATCTTAAAATCTACCCCCGACTCTTTAAGTCGGCTAAACTCTTTTTCTATATCATCGACCGTGAAAGTAACCGCCGGGATACCTTGCTGGTAAATATCCGCCTGGAAAGTTTTAGCTGCCGGGTTATCGTTCGGTTCGAGCAGGAGTTCGGTGCCTTCCTGTTCTTCGGGTGAAACGACGGTCAACCACTTAAACTCACCGACCGGGACATCGGCCTTTTTAACAAAACCCAGCACCTCGGTATAAAACTTGAGGGCTTTGTCCTGGTCATCCACAAACACGCTGGTCAATTTTATTCGCATAGAACCTCCCTGAAATATAAAAGTTGGATAAAAAAAGTCTTCCGCAAGCCAGGGTGGTAATTAAGTAGGTATATTATAGTACAAAAAGTCTAATCTGTCGCGTTTTTACAATACTTTCGGCAACCTGGCGGGTAGACTGGAAAAGCTAGACCAGTTCGAAATCCGCCGCCGCCCGGTTTTGGGCCGCCTTTTGAAATAAATTTTGTCAGTCCGCATTTAGAAAGAGGAACGCTCCCATGCCGAACCATGCCGAAAGTTTTTACGAGATTAAAAAGTGGGACGAAACCACCTATGACGAGGGGGAAGAAGGCAAAGCCCTGGTCCAGTGCAATATTCGCCAGGTCTATCACGGCGACATCGAAGGCGAATCGCTTAATACCATGCTGATGGCTCCCGCCGCGAACGGTTCGTCTACCTATGTCGGTCTCGAACGTATTACGGGCAAACTGGCTGGCAAGACCGGCAGTTTTATTATCCAGTACCAGGGCACTTACGTTGAAGATAGGCCCAGTTTTAGCGGGGTCATCGTGGCGGAGTCAGGCACGGGCGAACTGCGCGGCCTCAAAGGGACCGCCAGCATGGCGCCCAAAGACGGCCAACCGGGGGTGTCGCTCGAATACGATTTCGAATAGGAAGTTTTTAAGAATACAAAAAGAAAGGATTACAAAATGACCAGGCACGCTGAAAGTACTTTTTCGGTAGTCAAGTGGGATGAAAACACCTACGAAGAACGGCCCGATAGCAAAAAACTCAATCTTGCAACCGTCCTCTATACCTATACCGGGGATATGGTGGGCGAAAGCCGGGGCGATTCGCTGCTGGTCTACCCGACCGAAAGAACCTCGAATTATGTCGGCCTGGAAAGAATAACCGCCACCCTCGGCGGCAAGAGCGGTAGTTTTGTCCTGCTGGGAACGGGCTATTTTGATGGGAAGACCGCCCGGAGCGATCTGACTATTGTACCGGGGTCGGGTACCGGCGATTTAACAGGTCTTAAAGGGACCGGCCAGATGGTTGCCGCCGAAGGGACTACCGGCACTTTGACCCTGGATTACGACTTCGAATAACGTTCCCCTCTGCCCACCGGGCCTCACGTTACAGGTGGGATTTGTCGTTATACGAGCAAAGCATCCACTTCGTGCCGTACCGGCGCCAATGGGTAATCGAGGTGTAGTCGGGGTCGAGGAACATCGTTACCGGCGTCGGTTCGAAGGGACTAAAGCCAAAAAATAAATGAAATGCCGCTTCTACAATGCCTCCGTGACAAACTATAACAATATTCTTATCAGGGTTTTTGGTTACAAGGCGATTAAGAGCGGTACACGCACGATACATAAAGTCTGCATAAGTTTCACAGCCGGGGCAGGCCAAATAAAAAGTCAGTTGTTCGGGTGGTACCTTCGCCAACTCTGGGCCTAAGTTAACCGGAAGGTTGTCTTCATTACAATTGCGCCATTCTTCAAAGTCGGCATCCTGTTCAAAATCTACCCCAAAAGCCGGAGCCAGGATTTGGGCGGTCTGGATTGCCCGTGGCAGGGTGCTGGAAACTACTATATCAGCCTTGATCTCGCCGGTTTTTAATAACCTATCGCGCAACTGTTCGGTCTGTTTGATACCGGTTTCGGTCAGACCCCGGTCGTAAGGGACCAATTTTTCGTTAAAGACATAGGCTCCATGTCTGATGAGGTATAGATTCATTGGTATTCCATTCTTAATAATTTTAGGGCTTAAAGGACACGATAGGGGACGATGGGCTTCCACTGAATATAATAAAGCGGCAAAGGGTTAGTTACGAAAGTCCTTTTCAAATCACCAAACCTTCGTTAATGAAAAGAGCCACCCCAGACTTTGAACCTGGGGTGGCTCTTTTTAGTTTTTATAACCGGGATTACTGCAAGAAATCGCGCAGTTGCTTGCCGACACGAGGGTGGCGCAGTTTGCGTAAAACCTTGGCTTCAATCTGGCGGATACGCTCGCGGGTTACACCCAGTTGCTGGCCGACTTCTTCGAGGGTACGAGGTTGGCCTCCGCCCCCCTCGTCCAGGCCAAACCGCAACTCGATAATCTTGCGCTCCCGTTCGGGAAGTTGGGTCAGGGCCTTCTGTACCGCTGCCCGCATCGAAATTTCGGCGGCCTGCTGGTCGGGGTCAACCCCCTGGACATCCTCCACCAGGTCACCCAGTGACGAATCACCCTCCTCGCCCATTGGCTGGTCGAGCGACACCGGGGCGTTCCCCATCGTCATAAGCTGGGTCACTTTGTCGAGCGGCATGTTGAGATGGTCGGCCAACTCTTGCATGGTAGGTTCGCGGCCCAGGTGGCTGGCGAGGTCGCGGGAAGCTCGCCGGACCCGGCCCAGGGTCTCGTTGATGTGGACCGGCAACCGGATAAGACGGCTCTTGTCGGCAATCGCCCGCGAGATAGCCTGGCGAATCCACCAGGTCGCGTAGGTCGAGAGCTTAAAGCCGGTGTTGTGGTTATATTTATCGACCGCCCGGATTAAGCCGAGGTTGCCCTCCTGGATGAGGTCGAGCAGGGTAATACCGCCCGAACTCTGGCTGTAGCGGCGAGCTACCGACACGACCAGGCGCAAGTTAGCCTCGATAAGCTTCTGCTTGGCTTCCTCGTCGCCTTCGTCTTTAAGCTGGGCCAGGCGCTTCTCTTCCTCCTGGGTCAAAAGCTTGGTCCGGCCAATCTGGCGCAGGTAGTCGGCGACCGGGTCGGTGCTGTAGTAGTCAGCCGAGATAGCGGCAGCCTGGGCCAACCGTTCGGCGTCACGCACCAGGCGTTCGGCATCCTGGACCAGTTCTTCAGCTTCCTTGTCGGTTTCACTCAACGCCACCCTGGTCGGCTCGATGCCTTCCGTCTCGGCGGGAGAGGCTTCTTCCAGAACCTCGTCATCCGGGGTTGGAATATTGAGCGGTTGACCCGGTTCTTCGTAGTCCTCAAGGTCAAGGTCAAGCTCATCAATATTATCGTGTTTGCCATTGCGTTGAATGGCCGATACTTCTTTTTCTTTGCCGGAAATCTTTTTTGGTGCCATGTTTTGGAAACGCCTCACTAATGCGGATAAGGAACTGAACCCCAAAATATTAATGCGCTCAGGCTGAACCCGGAAATTGAATTAGCAGTAAGTCATCGCGTCTTTTCGCGGCCTATTATAACAGAAAGCAAGCAAGAGTGTTGCAACAATTCTACTTCGAGACGAGTTATAAAAAGTGCTATAATTTAGCGGATTTTCAAACATATAGGCTACAGGTTTCTCCCCGTCCTTGCCTGAATATATAGGAGGCCTCCCCCACATGTCTACACGCGCCAAAGTCGCAGTCCTGAAGACCAGGCCCGAAACCGTCCTCGCAGACTACGAAAAACTACTGAAATTAGCCGACTTCGAAAAGCATCTCGATCCTTCCAAAACGACTATCCTGAAAGACAACATTAGCTGGCACTTTCCTTTCCCGGCGGCCAATACGACCCCCTGGCAACTGGAAGGTGTCATCAAAGGGTTGAAAAATAACGGCTTCGAAGATGTCACATGCGTCCAGAACAAAACCGTAGTTACCAACGCCTTCAAAGGCGAAGACCTCAATAATTACGTACCCCTTTTCAAGAAATATAATATCCCGGTCCTCTACAATTTCGAACCAAAAGATATGACCTGGATTAAATACCAGCCCAGGGCTAAAATGCTGGTGCTGGATAAAATCTTCCCGGAAGGTATCCTCATCCCGGACTATTTCTTCGATAAGAACATCATCCACCTGCCGACCGTGAAATGCCATATCTACACGACCACCACGGGCGCCATGAAAAACGCTTTTGGCGGTCTGCTCAACACCAGGCGCCACTACACCCATAGCTGGATTCACGAGACGCTGGTGGACCTGCTGGCTATCCAGAAAGAAATTCATAGCGGGGTTTTCGCCGTTATGGATGGCACTACCGCCGGGAACGGCCCTGGCCCCCGCACCATGTACCCGGTCGTCAAGGATTATATCCTGGCCTCAAACGACCAGGTAGCCATTGACGCCGTGGCCGCCAAAATGATGGGTTTCGACCCGCTCTCCCTCAAATATATCCGCCTGGCCCACGAAGCCGGGTTAGGTGTCGGGGACCACCGCGAAATCGAGGTGGTTGGGTCAGATATTTCCAACGAAAGCTGGGGCTTCCGGGTGGGCGACAACGGTGCCAGCCGGGTGGGCGACATCATGTGGTTCGGCCCCATGAAAAACTTTCAAAAGCTGTTCTTTCATACGCCCCTGGTCAACGTCTTTATCCTGGGTAGCGAAGCCTATCACGATTACTTTCGCTGGCCGAGCAAGGACAAACGGACTTTCCAGCATTGGTTAAAGACGACTCATTGGGGCAAATTGTTCCAGGATTATACACCTGTCCCGCAAGAAGATAAGTTGGTTGGGGCCGGTAAATCCGACCGTTAGCCGGATAACCCGCAATTTTGCAGAGTTTATAATAACAAAAGAGCCATCCCCGGTCTTGAACTTAACCAGGGATGGTTCATTTTTCTAAAGAAATTACCGGGCCTGGTAGAACCCTATTGCCGGGACCAGGCTACAGAGGTGCCGACATTTTCATCCAGGATTAGCGGGTCGGCTGTTAGAGGTTGGCCCGAAACATCCTGGATGGTTATGACCGCCACCGGTTTGTCGCCACCCGGTTCGAGGGCCAGCGTAACCAGCGCCCGTCCATCTGGCGACCAGGCGATGTAATTCTGACCGTCCAGGCGGCTTTGCTGGCCCGGTAAGGCCAGGAATCTTTTCCGCATAAATTCCCGCAACAATTTCTAATGATAAAATCAAAGAATTATTGCGGTAATACAACCCCAAAGCAGTTAAGTTAGTCACGACCAATTAAATTTAAGATATTTCTGGTTTTCTCAACAAAGCCTCCAATTACAGGTAGTCGCAATGCCTCTACGGCTTTATTATTTAATCAATAAAATTTAAGAATCAGATTTATCCACATTGTGAATTCCCACAAAAAATAGGAATATTCTCCCGTATTCTATTCCCCCTCAAAGTGAGATATAATTGTTAAATGAGCTTAGTAACCCTGTCGGTTCAAGCTAATTCTTAAAATGATCTATTTTCCAGCCTTTTATTTTGGTAATTTCTTTTTTTACTTTTTAATAATTTTTCTACGGCACGGGCAAGGATAGGGGCGGCTTCAAATGACAATAATTGCCTTAATTGGCGGGCAATGGGGCGAAGAAGGCAAAGGTAAACTAACCGAATTGCTGGGCGAGCAGGCTAAGGTGGTCGTGCGGTTTAGCGGTGGCGGCAATCCTCGCCAACCGGTAGATAATCAATACGGCTCTTTTAATCTCAAGTATATTCCCCGCAGTATTTTTAATTCTAAGACCATTACCATCCTGGGCGCGGGCATGGTGATTGACCCCCGCAAACTGGTGGAAGAACGCCAGGCCCTGCGCGATGCCGGGGTGGATATGCGCCGCTTCTACATCAGCGAACAGGCTCACGTGGTCATGCCCTATCACCTGCTGCTGGACGACGCCGAACGCAAAGCCTATAACACACCCCTGGTCGATTCTGTGGGAAGTGGACTCAGCCAGACCTATGCCGACAAAATCAAACGCATCGGTATTCGCGTCTGTGACTTGTTGCAGGAAGAAGTCTTTCTACAGCGCCTCTCCAAGAACCTGGCCGTCAAAAATGAAATCCTGAAAGTTTTTGGCATTGCCCCACTCAAACTCCAATCAATCTACAGCGAGTACCTGGCTTACGGGCGGGAACTGCGCGAACACGTCTTCGATACCCGGCTGATTTTGCAACGCGCTATCGAAAGCGGCCACCGTATTTTGCTCGAAAGCGACCAGGGTTCCATGCTCGATGAGAACTTTGGGGCGTACCCTTATATTTCCAACGCCGCGCCTACCGTCGGGGCCGCCAGTAGCAGTTCGGGCGTACCGCCTTCCGCCATAACCGCCGCCATCGGAATTTTTAGCGCCTATATCACCCGCATCCAGGACGGTCCTTTCCCGACCGAAATGCAGCCCCAGGAAAGCATGCCGCTTTTCAATTTGCGCCTGGTAAACCGGAACCTGGCCCATGGCCGGACTACCGGGTCGCCGCCCGTAACGGCCACTTTGATCGAGAATACCCAGCGGTTTGGCTGGTTTGATGCCGTGGCCGCCCGCTTTGTGGTCCAGCTTAACGGCCTGACCTCGATTGCCCTGACCCAGCTTGATGGCCTGGATAGTTTTGAAACTATTCGTATCTGTACCGAGTACCAGGTCCACGATGCCGCCCTGACCCGCTTTCCTTCCGACCTGGCAACCCTGAAGGCGGTACGACCGGTCTATACCGAGATGCCCGGCTGGCAGACCTCGACCAGCCATATCAATAGTTTTGCGGATTTGCCGGTCAACTGCCAGAACTTTATCTTCAAACTCCAGGCGCTTATCGGGGTCAGGGTGGACATGATTTCGACCGGGGCGGAGTTCGCCGATACAATTACGCTGCGCGACCCCTTTAACGTCCTCGGAACTCACCGGCGCACCGCTCAGCTTGCCCCTTAATTCCGCTAGATGCTATAATTCAAAGGCGCTATTTTAGCCGGACTGGCACCGGGCCTACCACCCCCAAAACTGCCGGACCGACCGGGCTTTTAGCCTGGTTGCTGCTTTTAGAAAATTTTATTTTAAATGGTGATACAACAATGCCTGTTTACGCTTATCGCTGCTCCGAGTGTGGCTCGACCTACGAGCGTCTGCGCGGAATTACCGCCCTGGACAATGAAATCGAATGCCCTTCCTGCGGGCAAGGTGGCAGGGCCAAGCGCCTTTTGAGTACTTTCGCCGCCTTTAGCAAGACCGATGGAATTACCCGCCCGACCAATACCAGCCCGGCTGGCAACGGCAACAGTTTCGGGGCCTGTAGCCACGGCTCCTGCGGCTGTCACAGCCACTAGACCGCCGGATGGATAACCCGTTAGTTTTTTTGCTTTTGGGCTTACTAATTGTCTGGGTAGGCTCATATTTTTATAGCTTCCAGCGAAACCGGCGCAAATTGCGGCTCCTGGCAAGCTGGCTGAAAGAAGCTTTGCCCATCCTGGGAGCAAAGCAGTCTTCGCGCTGGCAGGGGGCCGACCGGCTCGACGTATTCGTCAACGAGGGGCGGGGCAACATCCGGGAAGCGGCGCTTGTGCTGGGTATGCAGTCGCGCCAGTTGTTCAAGATGATAATCTCGCTGGTCCGGCGTGGCCGCGATTCCATGACGACCCTGGTCAGCCTGACCAAAGCGCCGGTTGCCGGGAACGAATTCGAAATCTACGAAGCGACCGGGCCAATTCCGCGTTCAGTCCTGGCGGCTGCCGGAAGCGAGCAGGCATGGCATACCGAAGATTTTTCGCGCAACGGTGCTTATAAACTCGCTTTCAGGACTCCCGCTGCCCGGGAGATGGCCCAACGAGTCATCACGTTACTGCTGGATGATGGTTATGAAGTGCGGCGGTTCTCGGTCCGGCCAAACGCGCCTCACTTTATGCTCGTGTTAAACATGGGGAAAATGCCCCAGGTCGAGGCGGCGGACTTGCTGCGACTACTGCGGACCCTGGCGGACGAGGTGGCCCGGCCACCCAAAGCGGCCTCCAACCAGGCCGGTAAATCTCTTAAAAGTTCTAAACGCAAGAACCCGGCAAGTAGAGAGCCGGAGATTCTTTTACCTGCCGATAGCGGTAGGGGTGCGGACGGCTACCTGCGTACGACCAACCATTCTAAAAACGGTCACGCTCACCCCGAAACCGAAAAGTAGTTTTCAAGTCTTTATCTAAAAAGTAAAAACTATGAATGGTGTCCAACTCTTACTGGTATTAGTAGGCGCTATCGCCGTTACCGGGCTGGCCCAACGCCGGGGATTAGAGTCGTCCCTGGTTATCGTAATCGTCGCCGGGCTGGCCTCGTTTATACCGGGGATGCCCAGGCTCGAACTGGAACCCGATATTATCCTCGGCCTGGTGCTGCCCCCGCTCCTCTACTCCACCGCCCTGAACTTTTCCTTTTTCAACTTTGTGCAGAACCTGAAACCTATCCTGGTCCTCGGCATCGGGCTGGTGGTGCTGACGACCGTCGCGGTAGGGTTCTTCGCCGACTGGCTGGTGCCGAGCATGTCGCTGGGCGCGGCCTTACTGCTGGGAGCGATTGTCGCGCCACCGGACGCCGTAACCGCCGTGGCGATTGGCCGCAAACTGGGGCTACCCAAACGGATGATGACAATCCTGGTGGGCGAAAGCCTGGTCAACGATGCCGCCGCCCTGACCCTCTTTGCAATAGCCGCCGCCGCTGTTACCGGCACCCACACCCTCTTTGCCAACCCGATTCTGCTTTTCCTCTACGATGCCGTGGTCGGCTCAATTGTCGGTATCATCCTGGGCCAGGTTGCCCAGTGGCTGCGGGTTCGATTGGAAAACTCCGCCCTCGAAACGGTGCTGGGTCTGGTGGTACCGTTCGCAGCCTATCTCGCCGCCGAACAGGTGGAAGCTTCCGGGGTGCTGGCGGTGGTCATGGCCGGGTTTACCCTCGGTATCCATTCGACCCAGGTCAGTTATACGACCCGGCTCCAGGAGCGGCAGGTCTGGGATTCGCTCGATGTGCTGCTGGAAGCGTTCGTCTTTGCCTATATGGGGCTGCAACTGCGCTTCGTAATTGATGACGTGGTAGCCACCGGGGAATCGCCCTGGGTTATCTTCGGGACCGGTGGGCTGGTCTTATTGGTGGTAATGGTGATCAGGCCGCTAGGAGTATTCCCGCTTTTTGGGTTGGGCGCGTTGGGTTTTAAATTAAGAAGAAAGAGAATGGAAGACCCCAAAGTCCAACAGTTCGTAGAAAAAAGAGAGGCGCGGTTTGCAGCTCGTGAAGAAGAACGCCGGGCCAGCGGGAAACCCCGGCGCGGTCGTGGGGGTTATCCCCGGAAAATCAACGAACCGCTAACCTGGCAGCAAAACCTGGTGGTTTCCTGGACCGGGATGCGCGGGGTGGTTACCCTGGCCGCCGCTGCCGGGACGCCCCTGGGAACACCGGGCCGGGACGCCATCCTGGCGATTGCCTTCGTGGTTGCCATCGGCACTCTGCTCATCCAGGGTACGACTTTGCCTGCGTTAATCGGCGCGCTCAATATCGCAGACCCCTCGGAAGCCGAGTTCGAAAAGCAGGAGGCGGCCAAGGCTCAGAAGGTTTCACAGGAGGCTTCAAGAGAAATTATCGCAAAGTTTGTCGCCGACCCGCCGCCGGGCGTCAGCCCGGAGCTACTCAGCCGGTTCCAGCAGATGGCAACCCGGCAGGAGCGCAACGATGGCGAAGCCATCCAGGCCCGGCAGATGGGGGCAACCTTTATGGACCTGCGGCAGGATATGCTCAAAGCGCAGCGCGAGGCGATTGTGCGGGAACGAAACGAAGGGCGCCTGGATGACGATGTGGCCCGGACAGTTATCGAGCAACTCGACTACCAGGAAGCCGCCTCCTTTGCCAACCGGGTGGATAGGCTTTAATCCCAACATAATTTTTATTATAAAAATCCCGGCCATTTCGGACCGGGACTTTTATTTTATTCGACTAGGTTAAGCCAGGGCCTACGGGTAGACGCCCCGCACGCGGGTGGCTTCGGCGACCCGGCTTATCGCCAGCATATTGGCCGCTATCCGCATATCCACGTCGTAGCTGACCGCAAGGTCGCGGACGGCAGCAAAGCTGTTGACCATGATGTCTTCCAGGCGCTGATTAATATCGGTTTCGCTCCAGAAGAATGCCTGGCGGTCTTGCACCCACTCAAAATAGCTGACCGTCACACCCCCGGCGTTCGCCAGGATGTCCGGCACCAGGAAGATACCGCGTTCCTGGAAAATCTTGTCGGCTTCAGGCGTGGTCGGGCCGTTGGCCGCCTCGATGATAACCTTTGCCTGAATCCGGTCGGCGTTGTTACCGGTTAGCTGGTTTTCCAGGGCCGCCGGGACCAGCACGTCACAGGGCAGGGTCAGGAGTTCGCTGTTATCAATGACTTCCGAGCCGGGGAACCCACCGACCGCCCGGTTAGGGGAGGTTTTCTGGTATTGCAGCAGGGCCGGTATGTTGAGGCCGTCCGGGTTGTAGATGCCGCCAAAGACATCGCTGACCGCGACCACCTTGCAGCCCATTTCGTGCAGCAGGCGGGCCGAAACCGAACCGACATTGCCGAAACCCTGCACCACTACCCGCGAACCTTCGAGAGTCATCCCGAGGTGTTTCAGGGCTTCGCGGGCGGTAATGCTGACCCCACGCCCGGTGGCGTCAACCCGACCCAGCGACCCGCCCGCGCTCAGGGGCTTACCCGTCACGACCGAGGTAATGTTGTGGCCGTGATGCATCGAGTAGGTGTCCATAATCCAGGCCATCATCTGGGGGTTGGTGGCTACATCGGGAGCGGGAATATCGGTTTCGGGGCCAATCAAAATTGAGATTTCGGTGGTAAAACGGCGGGTCAGGCGTTCCAGTTCACCGATGGAGAGCGTCGTTGCATCTACCACCACACCACCTTTCGCGCCACCATAGGGGATATTGACTACCGCGCACTTCCAGGTCATCCACATCGCCAGGGCGCGAACCTCGTCCATCGAGACGGCGGGGTGGTAGCGCAGACCACCTTTGACCGGACCACGGGCGTTGTTGTGGTGGATACGGTAACCGGTAAAGACCCGGATACGACCGTCATCCATTCTGACCGGAAAATTAACACTGAGTTCGCGCTGCGGGACCGAGAGAATCTCCCGCATACCATCATCGAGACCGAGTTTATCGGCGGCTTCGAAGAATTGCTGGCGGGCGGTTTCGAAGGGGTTAGCTTCCTTGTGGGCTTCTTGCCGGGCCAGTAACTTCTGGGCCTCGGCAATCTGGGCGGCTTTATCCCCGGCCTGGCGGTTGCGCGGGTTAGCGATTAGCTCTTTAGCTTGCTTCATAGCCTTGATCTCCTCATTGAGATCTTTAGCAGTGAGAGACATTACGCTCTTCCTTTCCTTGTATTTATACAAATAACTTTGTTATACACCCGATTTTGATAAAAAGAGAGTATCAGGGGCAGAACACCTAATTTTATCATAAATTCGCGAGGCAATAACCTCAATAAAAAGAGAACATCCTCCTTTTACCTAAAATAAAGAAATATTCCTGTTTTAATTACGAACCGGCACCCCTACCGGTTTCACCGTTATTAAATATCATAAGTCAGACCACTGACACCTTAGATTTTAGCATCCTTGGGCATTTTGTACAATTATTTATATCACTTTTTCGGCAATCTGCTCAAATTGACTTGTGCCCTCTGGAATGTTATATTTTATAGCGTTGTGGCCTCGTAGCTCAGGGGATAGAGCGACGGTTTCCTAAACCGCAGGTCGGGGGTTCGAATCCCTTCGGGGCCATTTTTTATTTTCTCCTCTTTTCCCATTTCTCGCCAGGGGCCGGACCAAACCCCATCCATCATTTTTATATTCAGACCTGGTTGTCTTCTATAACGTGAGTGAGGTTAGCTTATGGATAATGCCACCCTTGACCTGGAAACCCGGCGCGCCATTCTCGACCACCTCAGAACTACCGGCGAGTTGCCGGGAGCAGACCAGGTAGCCCAGGCTTTACAGCTTTCCAACCCTGAAATCGAGGCGTCTTTCCGGCGTCTACATGATGGGCACATCATCGTTTTACAGGAGAATGGCCGCGATATTTTGATGGTCCAGCCTTTTTCCGCTGTGCCAACCCCGTTTAATGTCGAGGTAGCGGGCCGGACCTGGTGGGGCAACTGCATCTGGGACGCCATGGGTATCGTGGCGCTTTTCAAGCAGGACGCGGTTATCCGTACCGCTTGCGCGGACTGTAACGACAGCATGCTCCTCACTTTTGAAAACAACGCCCTGGCAAGCGGCGAAGGCGTGATTCACTTCGAGGTTCCGGCCCGCCACTGGTGGGATAACATCCGTTTCACCTGAAAAACCATGCTGCTTTTCCGGTCGGAAGAACATGTCAATGAGTGGTGCCAGTTGTGGAACCAGCCTAAAGGTGAGGTTTTCTCGCTCGAACAGGGCTGGGGTATGGCGCAAGCATGGTACGGCCAGGACCGCCGCGACCCGGCATGGCGTCGCCGGACTGCCCCTGAAGCCGAAGAAGTTTTTAAAAATCTTGGATTGACTTCGCCTTTCTGGAAACTGACCTGAGGTTTTAGTCCCGCGAATATTAGGGCTTCAACCGCCAGGTGTTTTTAGCCGGGGACAATATTAGCAACACCCCGGTGGTTAGGAATGACCGGGTCTATGTCCTTTCCAGCGATGGGAATTTTTATATTGTTACATAAAGGAGAAAAGTTAGAATTCCAAATTTATTATTCTTTTTTGAAATACCTCAACCAGTTTGAGCAAGGAGTCTATTGCCCAGTTCTTTACTTCTTCTTGTCTTGCGGAGGAATCTGTTATGGTAAAGATAACTTCAGTATAAACCCGACTGGCTCTTTTACCCTCGTTAAGTTGCCAAATCAAAGGCTTTCCAAACTGTTTTTCTATTTCGCTTTGCTGTTTCTTCAAAGCATTAAATGCAGCTTTTGGTTTTGAATTGGGCGGGTCTATATAAACTTCGGCAACTAATGTCCCGTTAGGCCGGAAGGCCCACCCATAATTAAACCCTGACCTTCCAGAACCGAATGACCAGTAAGGGTCTTTGGCTGGCCCCGCTTTATCCGTTAAACCAGGATATTCTTTCTTTAAGTTATTTACGAGGTTATTAATAAAAGCAGGTCTTGCATCCAAACCATCCGGCGAAACTCTCGCAATCGGTTTGGCCTTTGGAATAATTGTCGGCCCAATATTCTCTACTACTTTAGGTTGGGCTGATAGAGTCTCGGCAGGTTTCCCAAATTCTTTATAAATTATTTGCTTAGCGAGGTCTTTAAGCTTTTCAATTTCCTCAATCTCTGGTGATTTTATTGCTTTTAAAAATCGCTGAATATCTTCAAGTCCGGTAAAAACTTCACTTAAAGTAAATTGATGCTCGTGGGCCAAATTGTTTCGAATATCTTCTCTAATTCTGAATAAGAGTGCCTGTTCTCTTCTTTTCAGATTAAGACCATTGTTAAAATCGATATACCACCTATCAATAACCACATCAATAATAGCCTGTGTATCCCATTCAATCTCTCTACTACTCTTACGATGAAACCGCAATGAATCTTTAACCTTCTCCTGCCAATCAACTCCATATTTTGTTTTCATAGTACGGTCAAGAAAAGACCAAACTTCTTTCTTAAAAACCTTACGAGCCTGATTAATTATTTCTTCGTAGTCCTCTGCCACATATACCTCTTGAATAAATAATATAAAATAAGGAGCCTGTCTTTGTAGAATTACAACTATGATATTGTCCGACTGACCGGAGATTTCTCGCTACGCTCGAAATGACAAGGGGAGTGGCTTTACCAGACCCCAAAGCTATTGCTAAGGCTAACCCTAGTGAGTAGAGGTTGAACTGCCCCCGCCTTGAACAACTTTAGTAGAGAGTGTATCACTAAAAGTCTGGCGGCTGGTCCCTGCGCTGACCTGGATTGATTTGGTTTCTCCTACGCTCGTTGAGGGTGCGGTATTCGTGTTTATGGTGTTTGCTCCACCGTTTATACTATCAAGTTTTTCCTCGCTCAGCTCGTTTTCTTCGCTCGATACTTGCAGCGGATTTTTATCAGATTCGGGCATGATTCTTGCCTCCATTTGGGTTACTTCAAAAAGATGCGTTCAGGGTCGACCACGTTGCGCAGGATGTGGAGTTCCTCGGCGGTCGGGATGGGTGTCTCGGAGGCGTCGGCGGTATCGAGCATAAAGCCGGTTTCCTCGCGGACGTTCTCGGCGGTCAGGCCGGGATGGTAGCTGGCAAGATAGGCTTCGTGACTGGTGGGCCGGAAGCGCAAGACCCCCCTGGTCGTCACTACCACTGAGGGACCGCCCCGGATGAGCCCGGCCTCTTTGCGGCTCTCTCCGCCGTTCAACCAGCCGGGACTGGTGATGTAGTCTATCTTTTCGGGCAGACGGCGCTTTTCGTGCTGGGCGATAATGACCGTCCGTTTAGCCAGGCAGGCGATGTCGCAAGAACCGCCGCTACCGGGAAACCGCACCGAGGGGTGATGATAGTCTCCCATCGAAGTGCTGTTGATGTTGCCAAAGCGGTCAATCTGGGCCCCACTGATAAAGCCGACGTCGACCTTACCCGCCTGGAGCATATAGGTAAAGACCTCGGCCAGCCCCGCCGCCAGGGCCGCGCCCCGCACCGTCCGGGGGTCGCCCACCGACATGGGCAGGTGGCGCAAACGACTACCGATAGCCCCCGCCTCGAAGATAACCAGGCAGTTTGGGGCGTGGGTCTTCTGAGCCAGCATCGCGCCAAGCATCGGCAGCCCGGTCCCGGCAAAAACCACCTCGTTGTCCTGGATTTCGCGGGCGGCGGTCACGGCCATAAGCTCGGTCAGGCTGTAAGTCAGGGCCGGGTTAGAAACGGTGGTCATTTTAGTCGAGCCTCCTGCGTTTTAAGTTAGGGCTGTAGCCGTATTCGGGGTCGGCTTTCAGGCTGTCCAACCGGGCCGCACCGACCACTGCCAGATAACTTTCGAAATCGGGCACGCCATAGACATATTTTTCGAGATAGGATTGGAAATCCTCGTCAATCATCGCGGCGGCGTGGTAATCCTTTAGCTGGCGCGGGTCGTGGTCGTAATAATTGTAGACCGCATAAGGGTGCGAGCCGAACGGGACGTGGACCACGTGCGCGACCGCGAAAGGCGGCAAAAGGGTGCGCTCCGGCTCCTGGCGCATAAAATCCTCCGAGACAATTTCTTCCGCCGTGACAATTACCGTGTCGGCGCAGAGGGCCTGGATGTTGTCGGCAAAGGTCTGGCCCTCGACCCGGACCAGGCCGCTTTCGGTGGCTTTCTGGACGTGGAGGACGCAAAATTCGGTGTGAATGGCCGGTAGTAGCAGGAGTTTATCGCCCGCCTGGAACGGCGACTCGATAACGGCCTGTTTCAGGGGGCTGGTGCGGGGGTCGGCGGCGCGCTGCTCGGCGGTAAGGGCCTGTTTGGCGAAAACGTCGCTACCAAAGGCGGTGCGGGTCGGCAGGAAAGGCAGACCCATCGCCCCGGCCTGAAAGCGCGTCACCATGCCAAAGTTGCTGTAATCTTCCCACTCAATCCGGCCCGCCTGGACCGCCCGCCGCCAGCGGGGACCGATAGTGCCAAAAGCTTCATCGGCTTCGTAGGCCAGTTCGACCCGCTTGACGCAACCAGCGCCAATCAGAATATCCCAGTCGCCGCCGGGAGAGTGGCCGAAAAGATAGAGGTCGCGTTTTTTCTGGCGGATAAGTTCGTAGACAAAGGCCATCGGGTGACGCTGGGCCGTAAACCCGCCGAGCGAAAGGGTCGCTCCGTCCGGCACCAGCGCGGCGGCTTCGGCAAGACCGATTAACTTGCTCGTCATAGAGCAAACTCCTTACATCTAAATTCCGGCTTACTTTGCCTGTACAAGCCAGAGTTGATAAAGTTGGACTGAGGTCGCGTAGTTGCTTCCAGTATAATACAAAAATCCCCCCGCGCAATGAACAAACGGTAAAAAAATCGCCTTCCGGGACGGCTAAACAGGGTTTGACTTTGCATTTTGCAGGTTGTATAGTCTTCATAGGTCAGAGAGCGATCCGCTGGCACTTTGCATCCAGCTTCTACCTTTCTATATAGCAACAGTCCAGTTCTTTATAGCTACAATCTACTTTTAAACTTATGAGCTTTCTCGCTAAATATGGCGCGCGCCCGGCAGTCCAGGCAGGTCTTTTCTTTCTATTCGGCTTGCTGGTCATCTTCCTGGCCTGGCAACAACCCTTTACCTACACGGTCAACGCCGGGCAAGGCTTTAACGATAGCTGGGAACTGACCAAAGGCTGGGGCGACCAGGAGCGCAACGACCATTTTAGCTATCGCTGGACCATTGATGCCCAGGCCGAGGTTCGCCTGCCGGATGTGGGCTGGCCGAGCCAGGTCCGGGTGCTGGGGCTGGCCCCGCGCCCCGATAACCAGCCACCAACGGTTACCCTCGATGCCGGGGGAGAAAGCAAGACCTTCCAGGCCAGTCCCGCCAACAGCGCCGTACCGCCGGACGAATTTGGCCGCCTGACCTTCGAGGTGGCCGGACCCAGGCCCGCCTTTAGCCTCGACGCCAACACTATGACGATTGGGAGCGACCTCTACCAGCCGCAGGGCGACCCTCGCCAGCTTGGCCTGGTGGTCAGCCAGGTTACAGTTCAGACCCAGCCGAACCGCTTTGGTTTTGTGGTGCCGCCGCTTGCGCCCTGGCTCGGTTGGACGCTGGCGGCGAGCCTGGTTTTCCTCTGGCTGCGCCGGGCCGGGACTTTCTCTATAGGTATACCTTTTTTAGCTATAAAATTAAGGAATTTGAAGGGGGCGACCCTCGGTGGGGGAATCGTCCTCCTGGTCTTCGTGGTGACGCGACTGGTCTTTCCCCAGTGGCTGACCGTGAACGGGTCCGGTATCGCCTGGGGAAGTGCCCTGCCGCTCCTGGCCGTGGTCTTGTTGTCCCGGCGCCCAAAAGCCCTGGCCTGGGTGTTGTGGATCCTATTCGGGGCCGGGCTGCTGGCGGTCTATTACGGAGTGGCGCTGGCCGCCTTTGCCGCCACGATTTGCGTGGTAACGGCAATGGTGTTCCTGGCGCTGGCCCTGAGACACAAGTTCAGCCGCCACCTGGAAAATACCGGGCTGGCGGCGGCCCTTTCCCTGGGGGCTACCTGGGGTCTGCTACAGGGCCAACTGGCCCGCAGCGACGACATCCCGTCCTACCACCTCTACTGGGTCAACGAACTCGACCGGATGGTGCAGCAGGGCAACTTTTATCCCCGGTTCGCGCCCGACTTCAACTGGGGCCAGGGTGGCCTTGTCTTCAACTACTACGGCCCCATGACACGCTACCTGGTCGAAATCCTGCACCTGGTCGGGCTGACCTTCAGCAACGCCATGATGCTGCACCAGGTGATGGCAGTCCTTTTCGGGATGGTTGGGACCTATTTCTGGTGCGACGAGCTTTTGAAAAACCGGCTGGCGGCGGTGCTGGGAGCCCTCGCCTTCTGCTATTTCCCCTATAATATCGCCGGACTTTTCGCCAGCGGCTGGGTCGGGAATACCTGGGCTGCGGCCTTCCTGCCCTGGATTTTCCTCTGGCTGGTCCGGGTGGTGCGCCGCCCCGACAGCCGGACTGCCCCGGTCTGGCTGGGGCTGAGCGTGGCCGGGCTACCCCTTAACAACAACCCTCAATCGGCCATTTTCCTGCCATTGGGCGGCATCTTTTTTGCCGGGCTGCTCCTTATCGAGTGGCGCAAGGGAAATTTGCGGTTCTGGCGTACCTTTTTCAATGTTGCGATTGGCGCGGCTATAACCCTGGGGGTGAGCGCCTTTTTCATCCTGCCGGGGCTACTCGAAGTGGACAAAATCGGCATGAATATCGCCGGACCGCACGCTAAGTTTTTCGCGAACTGGCCGGACGACCTGGCCCTCTGGCGGCCTATTTACCCGAACATGGAAGACTTTGAAATCCTTGGCACCCTGCATTTTCTGCTGGCGGCGCTCGGCGGGGTGGTACTCTGGTGGCGGCGACCCCTTCTGCGCGGTTGGGTAGGGCTGCTCGGTGGGCTGGTAGCCATAACCTTTTTCTTACAGTGGCCCGCATCGAGCTTTTTCTGGGATACCTTTAGCTTTTTTAGCATGATTAACTTCAGCTCGCGCCTGATGGCCCCGGCGATTGTCTTTGCCGCCCCGCTGGTGGGTGGCCTGGTCCTGGGCAAGACCGCCGAAGCTGTCACGCCGGTTTCCTGGCTAAAAACCCTGACCCGGTCCGGGTGGCAACTGCCCGGCGTGGCCCTCCTGACCGGCTTAATGGTTTACGCCTCTCTTTACGGGCTGACCTATGTCTACTGGCCGGTCAAATTCGATGGGTTTATCAGCCAGAAGGCCCTGACCGAGCAGGTCTACCGGAGTGACGTGACCTATTTGCCAAAAGGCCTGACCGACTACAGCCAGATTGACGGTTATTTTCCGCCCGTTTTCAACGATAACCGCCCGGCGAACACAGGTGACCTTTTAAGCTGGGACAACACCGGGCCGGACAGCTTTGAGCTACAGGCGACCCTCAGCAAACCGGGCCAGGTGACGGTGCCGCTGCTCTGGTTTGCCGACAACTGGTGGAGCGTGACCGACCAGACCGGGCGAAAATATGTCACGACCGACAACCCGGTCGGCCATCGCATGATTATTTCCCTTGACGCCGGGCAATCGACCCTGCAAGTAAAATTTGTAGACCCGCCCCTGCGCACGGTGAGCAATATCGTGAGTGTTCTAAGCTGGCTGGCGGTGTTAGCCTGGCTGGTCGTGCCTCCGCTCCTACGCCTAAGGAAAAAGCGGCCAGTTGAAAAGCCGGAAGAACTCGCAACCGCCGGGTTGAGCCTAACCCAAAACCGATGACAGAGCGGAACGATTTTTTGGAAAACTCGCCAGGGAAACCGACCGAAAAAAATAATTCCGGGCAACTAGGACAAGGTTGGCCTGCCCTGGGGTTGGCCCTGGCTTTCTTCGCCCTGGCAACGGTGGCTTTTACCTGGCCGCTTACTATAAAACTTTGGGATTACCTGCCGGACTGGGGCGACCCGCCGGACGTGGCCTGGAAACTGGGCTATATCGCCCGCAACCTGCTCCACAACCCCTTGAACCTCAACCAGAATCCTTACTTCTACCCGCTGACCGACAGCATCGCCCTCAACGAGCTTTTAACCGGGCTAGGTATCCTGGGCGCGCCGGTCTACTGGCTGACTGGCAACACCACCCTCGTCTTTAACCTGCTAAATTTCGGCTCGTTCTGGCTGAGTGGCTTTAGCATGTGGCTGCTGGTACGCCACCTGACCGGCAGTTTCGGGGCGGGAATAGGTGCGGGTCTGGTCTACGCTTTTTCGCCCTGGCACTACGGCCAGTACGGTCACCTGCCCCTCACGGCCCAGCAGTGGATGATTTTTAGCCTCTACGGGCTGGTCCGCTTTCTCGAAAGCCCGGTGGCGCGGCCCCGCTCGAAACGTCACTGGCTCTGGCTGGCCTTTTTTGTCTTTTTCTTCGTGTTACAGGCCCTTTGCGCCGGTTATTATGCCTATTTCGAAGCAATCCTGGTCGGGTGTTACCTGGCCTATTTCTTCCTGTTCCGCTCCGGGCTGGTCTGGCAGGGCTGGCATTTTTTAAGGCGGAAGATGGGTGAGAAACCGGAGTGGCGGCGGCTCGGCGTGCAACTCGGCTGGATAGCCGGGGCCGGGGTTGTGGCCTTTTTACTGATTCTACCGGCCATTTTACCGAGCATGCATTACCAGCAGGAATTCGGCTTCAAACGGCAAATTTCGGAAATCAACTATTGGAGCGCCGCCCCGAACAGTCTTTTACGGATGTCCGCGCAAAGCTGGCTTTACAAACCTATCGAGCGGGGCCTCTTTAACTTGCAGACCTCCGCCGAGCGTGAGATGTATCCCGGCCTGTTTACGGTCGTGCTGGTGGTGGCCGGGGCAATCGGGGCACTTCGCAAAAAACAGTATATCTACTGGGTTTTCCTGGCGGTAGCCCTTATCGGGCTGGTGCTGAGTCTTGGTCCGAGCCTCAACCTGGAAGCCTACGGGCTCCAACCGACCGGGATTACCCTACCTTATAAATGGCTTTATGACCTGGTGCCGGGCTTCTCGGTCTTACGGGTGGCCGGGCGGTTCGCCCAACTCCTGATGCTGGGGCTGGCGGTCTGCGCGGGCTTTGGCCTGACCTGGCTGGCCGGACTCAAGCCGCGCTTTTTGAAAGGGAAAATCCAGGCCGCCTGGAAACCGGCCCTGCAAACCGGACTGGTTGCGCTGGTCGCTATCGAGTTTTTCGCGCCCGGCCTCCCTGCGCAACCGACTCCGACCGGCGCGGCGGCCCCACCGCTGTACCGCTGGCTGGCCTCGCCCGAAGCGGACAAAATCATCGGCCCGCAGGACTTGCTGCTGGAACTGCCGATGGATACCCAACCGACCCCGATAACCAGCAGTCCGATTTATCTTTTCTACGGCCTCGACCACCAGCGGCCTATGCTCAACGGCAGCGCGAATATTTTACCTGCCGGGTATGACCGCCTCTATTACGAAATGCAGAGTTTCCCGGCCCCGGCCACGCTCGATATAATCGAAGGACTTGGTGTCAAGTTCGTGATTGTCCATACCGCGAACCTGGCGGCGGACGCGAACCGGGCTGAGTTAGAAAAACAGGCCGGACCGGGTGGGCGGCTCGAACTGGTCCAGGGCTATCCCAGCACCGATGGCCGGTTTAAGGATGCGGTCTACCGGGTCAAACCGGACCTCCAACGTTTTCAACCTTTAGCCTCACTTATCCCGGCAGGATCGAACGTGCTGCTGGCCGATACCAACAGCCACCGTCGCCTTTATACCTATATCCTGGCGGCCCTACTCGGTGCGGACAAACATTATTTCGCACCTTTCTCGACGGTTTACGCCGGGATGGTAGGCGGGGTCGGCCCTATCCAACCGGGACAAAAGTTCGATTACGCTATTTTTTACAAAAGCGGTGGGCCGAACCCGGCGGACTATGGCTTCACCCCCGCCGACCTGGTGCCACTCCCGCCGGGCGACTTTGACACGCTGGCTTTATATCACAAAAAGTAAGGGTTGAGGCTTAGATAGTGCTTTTCGTGGCCTCGCGACCTTCAGGGTGAACGTTGTTTCGCGCCCTTTATGGGTGGACGTTCAACGTTTTGACTGGTTTTAAAAGGTTTGACACTGATTCGAGGGCCGAAGTATAATTGCCCGGCTATAACCTACCTTTGCATCACGAGGAATTCCGCTTGAAATCGTTCGCCCTGAAAATCGCCACCGTCGTTGGTCTTATTTTAGCAGTCGCTTTCCTGATAAGTCTCCCGGCCAAAACCTACGGGTTCGGTGCCGCTACCAACTCGTCAAACGACGGTTTTAACGGCTATTCCGGCACCGAAACCAACAGTAACGGCGAAAAATTCAACTGGAGCCTCGATACTTCCACCCAGTTATTCCCATATGTCGCCCGCTATACGCCCCTGGAACTGCGGATAAAAGCCAACCTGGGCCGTCCCGCCGGAGAACCGCCCGCCCGGATTGAAATCTACGAAGGCACCGCTGCGCCAAACACGGATTTAACCCTGGTCGGCGTGATGACCTACAACCCGCAGAACCCGGCCACCCAGGACTATCATTTTACGGTTCCCCGGCGTTCCGGCGGCGAGGGTTTGCTCCTCCAGTTTAAGTCAAACGCTTTCCAGGTCAAGGGCGATTCCCGCCAACTCGGGTTTATCTTTTTTGATTCCGAGGTGAGCTTGCCCCAGAAGCACCTCTTTTACCTGTTCTGGCCGAACCCCTACGGCCTGGCCTGTATCATCCTGCTGGCGGTAGTGGCGGCCTGGACCCTGCGGGCCGGGTTTAGCTGGCTCGAAACCTCGCTCTTTGGCGGGTTGGCCGGGTTTGTCATGCTGACGATGGCCTCTTCAACCTACCAGCACGGCTGGTGGCTGCTGGTAATCGCGGTTGGCCTCGGTGCGGTCTTCTGGTGGGAAGGCCAAAATATCCGGAAAAAATTTCGCTGGGGCGTGGGGCCGTTGATGCTGGCGGCAGGGCTGGTAATCGCCTTCTTCCTCTTTAGCGGCCTCTCTTATGAAGGCGATATAGTCTATTACACCCGCTGGAGCGCGGCCATTCACCAGAACGGCCTCTGGATGTACGACCCCAAGTTCAACTATCTGCCGCTTATCGGGTATATCATCTGGTTTTACAACCTGGCGGCCTACCCCTTCAACTTCCACGATAGTTACCTGGCCTGGCGCGTCTTTGCTTCGCTGGCCTTCCTGGCCGTGATTTTTATAGTCCACCTCTTGCTTAAAGAATTTGGCCGGGAAACCACTACTCCCAAAGAAACGGGCCGGAGAGGTTTCGCCAATCAGGGCTTGCTATTGCTGGCCTTCAACGCAGCCTTCTTTTATAATCCGACCCTCTGGGGCCAGTCAGATATTTTCCCGGTGCTGGGTCTGGTTATCGCGCTCTGGCTGGTCTACCGCCGCCAACCGCTCCTGGCCGGAATAGCCATAGGGCTGCTATTAGTATCCAAAGCGCAAGCCTGGTTCTTGCTGCCGCTCCTGGCCTGGTGGCTGCTGCAACGCTGCGGCTGGAAAAAGACCCTGGCCGGGTTGAGTTTGGGGGCAGTCGTGGCCCTGGCCCTTTCGGCGGCCCCCTACGGCCTCGACATCAATAATGTAATCTACTATTTCAACCAGCCGGAGTTTACCGGCATCTATACGAACAACAACCCGAACGCGGCCAATTTTAACTACCTGATAATCACGAACCAGCGCACCCCTTTGCCGGTCTGGATGAGCCTGACCGGGACGCTGGTGGTTATGGTGACCCTGGCCCTGCTGGTCTACTTCAGCCGGGGAAAAGAGCGGTCGCTCAAACAGGGCGGGTTCGCCGCCGGGTATTTCGCCTTTAGCTGTTTTGTTTGGCTGATAAAGATGAAAGAGCGCTACCTGATTTACAGCCTGCCTTTCCTCGGCATCGGGGCGACCCAGGAAAAACGGCTGGTCAAACCGTTCCTGGCGCTTAGCTGGCTCCAACTCTTACAACTGACTATCAGCATGTTCCAGGAAGACCGCTCTCGCTCCAAGACGCTGGCCGATAATTTCTTCTGGTGGAGCGTGACCCTCAACCGGGTCGAAGTCCAGTGGCTGCTGTCGCTGGGGACGATGATTTTGTGGGGCTACCTGCTCTTTCTCTACCTGCGAAACGCGCTGAAAAAGCCCGCACCTGCTCCTTCCGGGGCAGACCCCCAGGCCAACTCGCCCCAGCTTGTTACCCCCTAGAGTTAAACAGATGCAGAATTTAGCAGGAAATTGGCAGAAAATTTTGAGGCCGTACCGGGTTGACCCGGCCCTCGCCCAGGAACTTTTTGCGGAAATTACCCGGCGTTATTCCGAGCCGGGCCGCTTTTATCACACCCTGACCCATATCGGTCACGTCTTACAGACTATAGAAACCCTCGACCACTATTTAGAAAACAGTGGCCCGGTTCGGCTGGCCGCCTGGTATCACGACGCCATTTACGATACGCACGCCGGGGATAACGAGGAAAAGAGCGCCGGGGTGGCCGAAAGCCACCTGAACAAATTAAAAGTTCCGGCAGGGGTGGTAGCCGAAACGGCCCGGCTAATTCTTATGACCAAACGCCACCAGGCGCCACCGGACGACCGCGCCGCCCAGGTGTTCCTGGATGCTGACCTGGCAATCCTGGGCGCGCCACCCGCCCAGTACCGGGAATATGCAGCGGCTATCCGGCAGGAGTACGGCTGGGTCGAGGAAACCGTTTACCGGACCAAGCGGCGGAAGGTACTGGAAAGTTTCTTGGAACGACCCCACCTTTTTGTTACCACTGAACTTTTCGAACGGCTCGAAACGATGGCCCGTCTGAATATTGCCGCCGAAATTGAAACCCTCGCGCTTTAACCCTCTCTATACCGGATTATTCCTTTTCGGTTATACCTGGCCCTGAATTTTGCTTTATAATGACACCGGAGGAAATTTACTTTATGGAACAACGCAAACTGGGCCGGAGCGGCTTAACCGTGCCCGTTATCGGGATGGGTACCTGGAAGACCTTTGATGTGAAGGGCGGACAGGCCGAACAACAGCGGCAGGAAATAGTTAAAACCGCCCTCGAAAACAGGGCTAATTTTATTGATTCGTCCCCAATGTACGGCGAGGCCGAACGCGTCCTGGGGCAGGCCGTCAAAAACCTGGGCGTCCGCGCGGAAGTAATGATTGCCACGAAGGTCTGGACCGCCTCGGACGAAATCGCCGAGCGCCAATTCGCTAACGCCTTCCGCTTCTTTGAGGGATATGTGGACCTTTACCAGGTGCATAACCTGGTGGCCTGGGAAAGACGGCTCGAAACTTTGCAAGAATTCAAAGCCCAGGGCAAAGTCAAGGCTATCGGTATCACCCACTACAGCCACGGCGCTTTCCGCGAGTTGAGCCAGATTATGCAACATGAACCCATCGAGGCTATCCAGATTCCATATAACGCCCTCGACCGCGAGGTTGAAAAGGAAATCTTGCCCCTGGCCGAAGAACTCAATATCGGGGTGCTGGTTATGCGGCCTTTTGGGGAAGGTAGCCTGGTCCGCCGAATGCCGCCCGCCGCCGAACTGGCCGGGTTTGAGGCTTTCGGGGTTACAACCTGGCCGCAAATCCTGCTCAAATGGATTGCCAGTGACCCGCGTATCAGCGTGATTATCCCGGCCACCAGCAAAGCCGAGCGTATGGCTGAAAACGCGGTCGCCGGGGACGGCCCCTGGTTCGACGCTGACACGCGGGAGAAGGTTAGCCGGTTAGCCGCCAAATACAGTTAACATTATAGTCATCCTGAGCGAAGCGAAGGATCTCCGCGCCGTTGGCGAATATCACAGTCATAAGTAATTGCGTGGAATCGAGATTCCTCGACTACGCTCGCGCCCACAGGATGTGACAGATACCAAACCACTCAGTTTCAGAAAGGACAACCAGATTGGCCGATTTAGCAAAAGTTTTCGCCCGGATAGCCGGTTGGGGGAGCGTGGGGCTGGGCGGGGTAGTCCTGGTGCGGCCCAAACAACTTGGCAAAGTCCTCGGCATTGACACCACCAAAGGGGCCGGGATGGCCCTAACCTTTGCCCTGGCCGTCCGAGATATGGCTATCGGCCTTTATCTCGTCCGGGCTAAAGATACGAAAGGGCTCCGCCAGGGCTTGCTCTACCGTATGCTGGCCGAAACCAGCGATACCCTGATGACCGGGCTGGGCCGGGGTGTCATCCGGCAACCCGCCGCACGGAAAATCGCCCTGACCATCCCGCCACTCATTCTCATCGAGTGGCTTATCCGTACAAATCTAAAGGACTAAGCCCGGCCAAACTACCCGTTTTAATAACAGGCCCAGCCAAATGCCACCACTTCAGGGTGATTTTTGCATTGGGTAATATGGCCGCACCCGGAATCCCCAAACGTGTAGGGTAAATTATCTTCGGAGTCTACCTGGAAAACCAACCTCATAGACTCCTTACACACCGGGCAGTCCGGGTATTCGATACCCTGGACCCAGGACGGCCAACCCGCCAGTTTATCGCCGCCAAGTGGAAAATCGCTGTCGGCCAGTTCATTCCATTCGTCCTCGGCCAACTCCAAGCCCAGGCTCTGGGTTTCTTCCGGGTTTGGGTAATCCTCCTTTTGAAGCCAACCGGTGATTACTTTGGCCGGGAAATAATCGGGTATGACAGCGGGAGAGGGTATCTTTATATTTGCCGCTGCTTTTCCAGCCGCTGGATTAACCACCCGTAGCAGGGTGCTTTTTGCAAAAGGATAAAAGGCTTCCGCTTCGACCTCACACTCCTGTTCGCCGTTCGTGCAATAAAACATTTGCAGCAGGCCGCTCCCGAATTGGTTGTTTAATTCCTGGGGTAACTGGTCCAGGTTCAACTGGACGAAAAGCTGCATCTCCTTACCGCAAATCCCGCAGACCGGCCAATTTTCGCCTTCGCCAAGCCAGGGCTTGCCCGAAAATTTCGAGGCGGTTAATCCGCCATCCCGGTCTTCCGTAACCGGTTCAAAGGCCGCGCGCCGGAATTTTTCCATTTTCTCATTAATATTTCCCATTTCTACTCCTTATCCGCTAAAACGAAGCTGAAGTACACTAACACAATATCCACCTCTCTGGTAGAACGGTGCCTTATTAAACTCCGGTAAACGATTCTGAGTTCAAAAAATTTACCGCTTACCACACGCATGGTAAAGCGGTAAAATCAGTTTTGTCTTTAGCTAAATTCCCGGCAGACGTTACTTCTTCAACAGAACCGTAATCTCCGAGCGGTTGTGGAACAACTGGCGGCCCTGCAACCGGGGATAGGTTTTTCGCAAAATTGCCAGGGCCTGCTCGACCAGGTGGGCCGGTTTAACTTTTGGCGACTCGTGGGGCAGTTTGAGGGTGGTAATCGCCAGGCCGTCCGGGGACAGGAGCGGGGCGTAACTGACCAGCAGCCCGGCGGCCAGGTTCGCGTCCATCCGTAAATCGCTGACCAGCACCGCGTAGGAGCCGAGGCGCGACTTATCGGCCAGGGCGTTTTGCAAAAAGCGCTCGGCGTGACCCTGGTAATGCGATAACTGGCCCGCCTCGGCGTACTTTTGAAGACGCGGGTCAAGTTCGGCAGGGTCAATAGCGGTTACGTGAAGCCCGGCCTCAAGCAAAAGGCGGGTCCAACCGCCGGGTGCCGCCCCCAGGTCGAGGGCATCACCACCCACTGGAAATTCTACCTCGAAAACTTCCAGGGCTTCCTGCAATTTCAACTCGGCCCGGCTAATCTGCTCGTCCCGTTTGGCGAAACGGCGCATCCCACCGGCCCAACCGCTCAAATTCAACTCGACCGGGGATAGCCCGATATAAGCCTTACCCTGGCTCCCCACTACCGACAAAATTTCGAGCGGTTCGCGGATATTTTCGACCGCGCCGGTCTTCTCCGCGATAACCCCGGCCAGTTTTTCCTTGATGGCGAAGGGGGTATAGGCATACGAAAGTTGCTGGCCTTCGACTTCTTCGAAAAGCCGGGCCTGCACGCTAAACGGGGTATCTTCCGACAGTTCATCCAGGCGCGGCAACCCGGAGACTGCTTCGGCCATCACGTCGAGGTCGGCCTGGGTTTTATCCAGCGGGACGGTAGCATGGACCGGGAAAAGGTGGCGGGCGAAAATAGGCGGGTCCTGCCCGACAATTGCTGCGAAATCGTCCCAGGCAAGCTGGCTGGAAACCAGAAAAAGGCCGGGTTGGAGCGTTTCACCGAGTTTTAGCTTGGAGTCATAACGGCGCAGTTCGTTGCGGGCGGCATTTTCAAATTCGTCGGAAGAAGTAACTACAAAAGTGCTGGGCATGGTTCAGGGGCGGGACGCGCCCACCTGCTTTCTTTAATATCAGGCTTTCGCTAAAACGAAAGCCGGGCGGATAAAAGGGGAGTTAAATTTCGGAGCCAACAATCCTGGTATAGATGGCGTCCAGTTCGTCGTCCGTCGAAAACTGGATAGTTATCTTGCCGCCCTTGTTGCTGCGACTGAGCGATACCCGGCTGCCCAGGGCGTGCATAAACTTTTCTTCCAGTTCGCGGCTTTCGAGTTCAGCCGGGGAAAGACGCGGCTTATCTTTTTGCGGAAGCAGACCTTCCGTCGCGGCCTTCGCGTTCATCCGGCGGGCCATCTCTTCGGTCTGGCGGACGCTGTACTTTTTGGCAATAATATCGTGGAGCAGCCGGTACTGGTCTTCGGTCCGGTCCAGCATCAAAATCCCCCTGGCGTGACCCTCGGTAATTTTGTTGGTATAGACCGCATCCAGGATTTGGGGAGGCAGGTCGAACAGGCGTAACGAGTTGGCAACCGCTGCCCGGCTTTTACCGACCTTCTGGGAAACAAGCTCCTGGGTCAGCTTGAATTCCTGCATTAACTGGCGGTAGGCCAGGGCTTCCTCGAGCGGGTTGAGGTCGGCCCGCTGGATATTTTCAACCAGGGCCAGTTCGAGCATCTGGATTGGGGTCGCCTCTTTGATTACAACCGGGATTTCGGTCACCCCGGCCAGTTTGGAAGCCTGCCAGCGCCGCTCTCCCGCAATCAAAATATAGCGGGCCTTGCTTTCCTTTTTATCCGGGTCGTCTTCGTCTCCGGGCGCGCCTTTATAATCGGGGTCGAAATTGGGATTAAGTGAAACTACCGGCGGCTGAATCAGACCGTTTTCGCGGATAGACTGGGCCAGTTGGGCCAGGACTTCAGGGTCGATATGTTTGCGAGGCTGGTAAGGGTTGGCGATAATCGAGCTGATAGGCACCATCATCAGGCCGGACTTGCGCTCCCGGTTATCCGGTTGAGCCGTGCCGTTAGCCTCTTTATCCTTGAGAGGGGTAGGGGTCGGCCCGTCCTTGCGAACGTCGCTGCGAGCATCGCTACGAGCGTCGGAGCCAGGCGCAACCGGCACCGGACCACCCAGGCCCAACGCGCCAAGTCCCCGGCCCATTCCTCTTCCTTTGGCTGGTGTTGTCATAATGAATTATCCCCGCTACATCAAGCTTTGTGGGCCTGCTTCTCCCGGAAAAATCGGAACCCCTCTTGAAATTATGCGATTAAACGGACGAGCTTTTATCCCTGCAACCTAACGAAATCTAACGGCGCTCAGGCTAGGCTATCGCCATAGCGCGTTGCTCAACTTCTCTGGAAAGCGCCCGGTAAGCCTGGGCGCCACGGGAGGTAGGGTCATATTCAAAAATAGATTGGCCGTGGCTGGGGGCTTCACTCAAACGCACACTCCGGGGCACAACGGTGTTAAAAATTTGCTCCGGGAAATATTGTTTTACTTCCTCGACCACATCGAGAGCCAACCGAGTCCGGCCATCGTACATGGTCATCACGATACCAAAAATTTGCAGTTTCGAATTCAAACCGCTCACGATCAAATCAATGGTGTTCTTTAGCTGGGTCAAACCTTCCAGGGCCAGGTACTCGCATTGAATCGGGATGATAACCCCGTCGGCGGCAGAAAGAGCGTTGATGGTAAGCTGGCCGAGGGTGGGCGGGCAATCCACCAGGATAAACTCGTACTGGTCGGCCACCTGTTCCAGGACCGCTTTGAGGCGAAAGGCCGGGCGGTCTTCGGGGTGGCTGTGGGCGGTGGCGGATAATTCGGCTTCCGCCCCGGCCAATTCCACTTTTGCCGGGACCAGGTAAAGGTTGGGTCTCCCGCTATCAAGGGTTACCTCGTTGAGAGGCCGCTCGTCTATCATGGCGTCGTAGAGCGAGAGTTCCAGTTCAGCGCGATTAACGCCCAGGCTACTGGAAGCATTACCCTGGGGGTCGGAATCGACCAGTAACACTTTTCGACCCTGTTCGGCCAGGCCACAGGCCAGGCTTACCGCCGTAGTGGTTTTGCCGACGCCGCCTTTCTGGTTAGCGATAGCGATAATCATGCTTGTAAAGTCTTGCTAGTTTTGTCTGGATAACCCGGTAAATTCATTATGGCTTTCCCGGTTATTTTAACAGCTTTGATAAATGGGTGCAATGTTAAATCTAAAGCCCTATTGAGCTTAAAACTTATTCAAATAGGCAACAGCAATTAATTTGGCGTTGATTTGTTGCTTTCTTTATAGTAATTCATAAACTCTATTTTGTCAAAGAGTATTCAATTATTGAACTTTCCAGGAAGTAGTTCAATAATTGAATAATCAGCTAATGAATTAGCTTTACTCAGCAGGAGCAAGCTAAAATCAAGCAACCGCTTATAATAAAAATAGCAACTTGACCCTAGCCGAGCAATTGGTCGGAGTAGCCTCGCCCATGAGGTACGACCCCGTACTTATTAAACAACCCATATACCGCGCCCGACCATCCTATTGCGGGCAGGCGACTGCACATTTCACAGTTCGTGGATGCACCACATGGCGACACCCAATTTTACAGTGGGCCCAAGGGTCGCCCACAATATCATTTATATAGATGCCGGTACTACCTATTCCGGGGCAGGCCATCCCGTTACCGGCTTCACCTGGAGGTCGGTGTGCTTCTCGCGGGCGAAATGGTTCCCTGGGCGCCTAGGCGGGATGCTCGGTCTTCGCGGCCCGGAGTTGCTCGACCATCTTCTCAATCTCAGCCACTATAAGCGAGGCATAAGACTGGTCGGTAACAAGGGTCACGTGTTTAGCCCCTTTAACAATCTGATGGGTGCTGTTGGGTGAAAGGCCCGCGATTTCGCCTTGAAGCTTATGCCAGGTTTGCATAAAAGTGCCTTCCGGCAGACTGGCGCTTAATACCGCGATAGGCCTTTCGCCCAGCGATCCCAAGTCACGGGTTTTCTCCATAAAGTCATCAAAGTCACGGTATTCCGCGCGTGTGGCCTTAAAATGCTTGTCCGATTTAAATTCGGCCTTCAATTCGGCGGCGGTTTCAGGCGGCACCAGTTTGGCGTCCTTCATAATCATCATGTTAATGAGGGGTTTTGCCAGCCAGGGCCAATTCAGAAGCTTGACAAGGATTTTGCTCTGCCGCTTCATCGACGGTGGCATATACTCCATCTGGCGGGGATGGGAAGAATCCAGGAAGACTAACCCGGCTACTTCGTCAGGGTAACGCCGGGTGAACTCGCGGATAAGGATACCGCCGATGGAATGGCCCACCAGGATATACGGGCCGTTAACTTCGGCTTTTTCCAGTAGAGTATGGAGTTGCTTTACCGATTCCAGGAAGCTATACGGACTGCTGGCGGTTTCGCTTTTCCCCAACCCGGCCCGGTCGTAGACGCAAACCCTGGTAAATTTAGCGATAGCACGTTCCAGCCAGACAAAAGCCCCGGTCGAACCGCCCAACCCGCTTTCGAGGATAACGGTGGGACTCCCTTCCCCGCTGGAACGAAAGAAAAGGCGGTTCCCTCCAACGTCAATCATCTGGCCCTGGCCCGGTTTGGTCTGCGTTTCTTCGTGTAGTGACATCTGAATTCCTCTCAATCTTTTCCCGTGTTAGCCTATACTAATAGCTTAAATTATTATTCCTTTTTTCGGAATTAGCAAGTCTGAAAATTCTTTCAATACTTTCCATCCTAATTTACACCGAATTGCAAAGGGATATGTCTTCTCGGTTTGAGGGGTAGTTTCAACTGGTAAAAAGGCAGGTTGAGAGAATAGCGCCAATTAACTATAATTGCACACGCTGTACCTGAAGCGTACTCAGCGTAATTGACAAAGTCAGTGGGCAAAATTAGTCTGATAGGCTACCAACTTTTTTGTTCAGGAAAAATTAAACCAGGATAGCGAGGTAGTTTGGGTAATTCCAAAAACGAATTCTCGGCGGTAGAAACAACCGGGCCGGGACAACTTAAAGGCGAGGCTAAAACCCTAAAAGGGGGCGACCTTCGCTATTTAACAATCCTGGGCCCTATCGCTTTTTTCCTGGTCCTGGCGGTCGTCTTTACCTGGCCGCTCGTCCTCAACCTGGGCGACCGGGGGATTAGCGCCCGCAGCGCCGACCTGTGGCAAAACCTCTGGAACCTCTGGTGGGTCAAACACGCCCTTTTCGAACTGCATACCAACCCATTTAGCACAAACCTGCTGTTTTATCCCGATACGCCATCGCTCTACCTGCATGCCCTCAATCCGCTGGGGGGTCTCATCAGCAGCCCGTTACAATATCTCTTTGGCCTGGTGGCAAGTCTCAATTTAATGGAATTATTGGCCTTCACTTTTAGCGGCTACACCGCTTTTTTGCTGGGCCGCTACCTGAAACTATCTACCGGGAGCGCCCTGTTAGCCGGGACCGTTTACGCCTTTAGCCCGATAATCTCGACCGAACTCGATTTCGGCCAGCTCGAACAACTGACCCAACTCTGGCTGCCGCTCTACATCCTCTTTTTCCTGAAAGCGCTTGACCCACCCGCCTCTAACGACAAAAACTGGCTGGGGTTGCCCCCGGCCTTCTGGAAAAATAGTTTGCTGGCAGCCCTGGCAATTCTGTTAACGGCCCTGACCACCTGGTATTACGCCCTTGACCTGATGCTTTTCGCGGGATTGGCGGGGCTGGTCTATATTGTCCGAGCGGTCAGGAACAGGGATTTTGACCTGCTAAAACGGCTGGTAGGGTTGGCCCTCTTTTGCGGGATAGCCCTGGCTCCGCTGGCCTTTTTGACCGCCCGCGCCGCTGCCGGGATGCCTACCGCCGCCGCCCGCAGCAGCAGCGTCCGCTTTAACTCGGCTACACTCCTTTATTTCCTGCTGCCCGGCGATTCGACCCTCTGGTTTTCCCGGTCCATGCCGGGCCAGGAGTTCAGCCAATTCTTAGGGTTTTGCACCTTACTGCTGGCAACTCTAGGAACCATTTTCTGCTGGAAAAAGGCGTGGGTCTGGTTTTTCCTGGCGTTATTCTTCCTGGTGCTGGCGCTCGGCCCTCAGTTTAAGACCGGCCAGGATAGCTATCTCGATATACCCCTGCCTGGCGCGCTGATGCAAGCCCTGCCCGTAATCGGCACTTTCTTCCGGGTGCCGGTCCGGTTGGTCGCGTTCGCCATGCTGCCGCTGGGTCTGCTGGCCGGTTGGGGTTTGGACTGGTTAGCCGCCCATAAACCGGCCCGGTTAAAACTCAAAGCGGCGGTCTGGCCGGTCGCCCTGGCGGTAGTGGCCCTCCTAATCGTCTTTCTCGAATACCTGCCCGGCCCCCGCACGACCGTAAGCCTGGCGCTTGACCGGGCGGCCTGGCAGAAAATCCAGCCGCCGGGCGCGGTGTTATCCCTGCCTTACAGCGAACTCGGCGGTATCTTGATGTACGAGCAGACTGCCCACGGCCAACCGGCGGTCGGCGGCTACCTGGCCCGTATCCCCGGTTTCGACTTTATCGACCAGGCCCCTATTGTGCGCGAACTGACCCAAGGCGATTTCACGCCATCCCCGGAGGATTTCGTCAAGAACGATTTCGAGACTACACTCCTCCCGGCCCTGAATGTCTACGGGATACGTTACGTGGTCATTCACCGGGACAAATTGTCCCAGAAATCGTCCGATTACCTCGACCAGGTATTAAAACCAATGCTCGAAAATAACCCGCCCCTCGCGAAGGATGGCGGGGCCGAAATTTACCGGGTGCCGGATTATAACTGGAACGGAAAAACAGTGGCAGGCTGGATAGACCGGGGTAAAGATTGGCTGGCCCAGGAAAATAACTCCCAGGTGGGGCCGTACTATTGGAGCGTGGGGAATAGCACCCTGACGTTACTCAATCCGAACCCCCAACCGGTAAAGTATCGGATTGAATGGACCATTTTCAGTCTGCAAAAACCCCGGATGGTCCAGCTTAAGTTAAATAATTTTGCTATCGGCCAGAAAGAGGTCAGCCCTACGCCCCAACAGCAGGCTTTCGAGGTTGAACTGCCGCCGGGCCGCTCGACCCTCAGCCTGGTTTCGCCCGACCCGGCCCTGCGTCCGAGCGACCTTATCCCCGGCAGCACCGATACCAGGCAACTCTCCTTCGCGATTGCCCGGTTAAAGATAACCGCTTCCTAGGTTAAGCGCTATTCGCGGTTTCCAAAATTTCGGGGACATCGTTGGCAACAGTGTTAACCTTCTTAGAGACCGGGTAAGCTTCCATCAGGTTTGCCGGGAAAGGCACCAGAAGCCGCTCAATCTGGAAAGGGTCGTTAATCGAAATATCGAGCCATTCCGCCTCGTCACCCGGCTTCAAAATAACCGGCATCCGGTCGTGAATTTTTTCCACCACGTCATTCGCGGTGGTCGTGATAATCGTAAAGGTCTTTAGCTCGCGGCCTTCCCTGTCCCGGTAAATATCATACAGCCCGGCAAAACCAAACACTTCCGAACTTTTTAGATGAATATAGAAAGGCTGCTTGCCGGTGCCGGTCTTTTGCCACTCGTAAAAGCCATCTGCCGGGATGAGACAACGCTGGCTGCGAATCGGCTTACGGTAGGCCGGTTTACTTTCGATACCTTCGGCCCTGGCGTTGATGGTCGAGTACCCGGCCTTGGGCTCCTTCGACCAGAACGGAATCAGGCCCCATTGGAGCAGTTCGATTTTATTTTCTTTACTGGCATCCTGCAAAACCACCGGTACCTGCTGGGTTGGAGCGATATTATAACGTGGCGGCAGGGGCAACTCCGGTTGCTGTACATTGAACCGTTTGGGCAAGCGGCCCGGATTTGTTAAAGTAAAACGTCCGCACATTTCTTTCTCCTTAACCTTTTAATTTTGTTAAAGATTTTCATTAATATTGTTCTACTAGCATAATCTTTACCATTCCGAAAAGGTGTGTGATTTAGCTCATTGTAAATCAAAAAGGTAAATGCTATGATTAATAGCGTCATTTAAACCGCTTATAAGCGCCTACAACCTCAAAAAATTCATAAAAACTTGTGGAGCAAAATGGGATGGCATACATTCAATTTACTCGAAACTACTCTGACCACAGCAACGACACCGGCTTTCAATTTGAATTTTTCTGCGACCGCTGCGGTAACGGCTTCATGAGCCAGTTCCGGCCTAATAAATTTGGGATGATTAGCGAAGCCTCGCGCGGGCTCGGTAATATTTTGGGCGGTGTCTTTGGCCGGGCCAGTTCCGGTTCTTACGAACTTGCGAATATGACCCGTGGCAAAGCCCACGACGACGCTTTCGCCCAGGCTGTCACCGAACTTAAACCGCTTTTTATACAATGCCAGCGGTGCGGGATGTGGGTCTGCAAGGACGTTTGCTTCAACTATGATGCCGGAGTTTGCACCAATTGCGCCCCCAAACGCGAGGGTGAAATCGCCTCCGCCAAAGCCGACGCCTTTAATTCCCAGATTCGCGAAAAAGCCATGCAAATGGACTTTACCAAGGGCGTTGACCTGAACCAGCGCCAGGTAGTCACCTGCCCGCGTTGTAACGCCTCGACCGGTGGGGCCAAGTTTTGCCCGAACTGCGGTCTGAACCTGGCCCCCCAACCGACCGCCTGCCCGGCCTGCCACGCCGAAGTAACTCCCGGTGCGAAATTCTGCGGAAACTGCGGCAACCGCATGTTCTGACCTTAAAACCAGACTGGCGCCACTCAACGGGGTGGCGCTATTTTTTGTCTATATGCTAACAATCGTTATACAACATAAGAAATAATAAGAAAAGAACATGGCCCAGAAACGTCCCATTACCAAACCCGGTAGCGAACCCGACCGGAAAGAAACGATAATTTATCACGCCCGCAACCTGTTCCAGGAACGCAGTTTTGACGGGGTGAATATCCGCGAGATAATGCAACTGGCCGAAGTCAGCCAGCCGACGATTTACTATTATTTTCAGAACAAGGACGGGCTATTCCTGGCCGTCCTGCTCGACATCCTGGCTGAAATTGATGACGAATTCAACCGGGCCAGCCGCAGCGATGATTTTAAGGAGCAACTCGAAATTATCGCCCTGGCCTTTACCCAGAGACCGGCCCCGAACCTGCCGACCCTCTTTGCCGAACTGAGGCGGCGGGTCGAACATAACAAACAGTTCCCGGACCAGGGCATTACCCCCAACCAGGCCCGCAGCGCCCTTACCTATGTCGATAAACTTTGGCCTCGCAGCCTGGAAAATATCTTGCAAGAGGCCCGGCGGTATGGAGAGGCCTCCTTTGACAACCTCGCTTTTACAGCCAATCACCTGCTAACCGTATTCGCGGCATACCCGCACTCGCCCTTTACAGCCTACGAGACCAAAAACCGGGAGCATAAGATTGACGCCCTGCTCGACTACCTCATGACCATACTCAAAACGAATAACACCAGCGCCCAGATTTAAGTTTTGTTACTTTTAATCGTTTCGGTGCGTAATTCAATAATCTTGCACGATACACACGATACAGGAGGCGTTTTTACACAGTAAGCGAAGGAAAAAGACTCATTTTACCATTAACCCTAAAGGTAGATTCTTCGAGTCTAGCCCCCGGTAAAATCGTATAACAAATGTTATATTGCACAATTTGAACTCAACCAGGAGCTTTTATGGATTTCCCGCCCCAGATACCGACACCTTTAAGACAATTTCTTACCGAAAACTATCCGCCCCTGACGAATTTCGAAAAATTGGGCGGGATGAGCGGGAGTGGCGTCTGGCAGGCCATTTTTGGAAATAAATCAGTCGTTTTAAAAAAAAGTCGGAGGCCTCTTGAGAGCGATTTCTATAAAAATATCGCTCCTGTCTTGCGCCAACAGGGCGTTGCTATACCCGCTGTCTACTGGCAGGGTATGTCCGAGGACGGCGCTTACTGGCTGGCCCTTGAAAGCGTTCCCGCACCCCTGCCACGTGAACGCTGGGGCGCCGATCCCGAAATTCTGAAAATCCTGGGGAACTTGCACCGGGCCAGGTTTCCGGCTCAACCGGATATAACCGGGCTTTACCAACCTGGCTGGAATGACGCCATGACCGCCAACGCCCTGAAAATGCTCGACCTGGACCCGGCCCAACTCGGCCCGGTCCTCAAGGTGTGGCAAACGAAAGCCCAACTGCTTTTCCGGCCTACCCACTCTATCTCGGCGGACCCCAACCCTGGCAACTGGGGCTTGCGCGAGGATGGCGGGGCGGTCCTATTCGACTGGGAACGCTTTACCTACGGCTCCCCGGCTATTGACGTGGCAATCATAACCACCGGCTTGCCTTCGAGAGAGAAATTGCATCACAGCGCCGCCAAATATTTGGAGGTAAATCCGAACACGCTTGAAAAGAGCCTGGAAGATTTTGCTGAGGAGGTAAAGATAGCTAAAGTCTGGGTCACACTGGAATTTATTTACGACTTCGCGACCCGCCCTGATAACGGCATCCCCGAAAGCACAATTGGCTGGTTGCGGGCCGAAATGCCAGGCTGGTTGGAAAGCCTCGTCTGAGTTAAAAAACAAATTCAGAAATTGTTGTTGACTATCCAGCGTTCCAGTTGGTCGGGAGTGAGCCATTCGGCGGCGATTTGTTCGAGGCGGGCGGGTAAATCCGGGTCTTGCCCGGCGCGGGGCTGCCTTTTCAAAAGACGGCCCAGTTCTTCCAGTTCAGCCAGGATGGCATCGAGCTTGCCGACCTGGGTGGTGGTCAGATGCGCGGGTGGGTTGGCCTCGGTGATGGCAGCTTTGAGGGAAAAGACCAGCGTGGCGGGGATGGCGACAAAGGTTTCGGTTACCAGCCCCCTATCCCGGCGCACGCTCATGCCGGTGAAAATAAAGGCCAGGGCCCCAAAGAAAAAAGCGAACATGAAGGCAAAAAACCAGGGCAAGTTTCCCGGTAAGGCCCTGGACCCTATCACATAACCCAGCCCAAACCCAACTACCAGGGCTATCAACAGACAGCCCGGCCCGGCTGGAATTCTTTTAGGCCCGGCAGGTTTAGTGTTCTGGGTCATTTTGCGTCCGAGAAACAAAAAACGGCCTTATTTGCCGTTTATGAGATGGTACACCAGACAGGACTCGAACCTGTGACCTTCTGCTCCGGAGGCAGACGCTCTATCCACTGAGCTACTGGTGCATTTATTAAGTTTTAGCTGGTTTATTATACTCTCCGCCCGTGGCACAGTCAAGCATACCGGGCTGTTTTCGGGGTACGGAGGTGTTATAATGCTCACCATATCTGCCCAATGGGAGGATGAAGATAATAAGGCAACCTGTAAGAAAACCAGATGTAATTGAATTGGGCAAATTTTGAGAGGAATTAGCGGCAAGAATGAAGAAAGTTAAAGAATGCGCGTAATAAGCGGGGAAGCTCGCGGACACAATTTGAAAGCTCCCAAGGGCATGACCACCCGCCCGATGGCCGATAAAATCAAAGGGGCGGTCTTTTCAATGTTAGGCACCATTTTAGACCAGATGGACCACGACTGGGGCCGGGTGCTGGACCTCTACGCCGGAAGCGGCTCTATCGGTATCGAGGCCCTCTCGCGGGGCGCGACCTGGGTGGACTTTGTTGAGATTAACGCCGGGGTCTGCCGGGTTATCAGCGAGAACCTGGAACATACCAAGTTTACCGGCAAGGCGCGGGTGAATAACCGCCAGGCCAATTCGTTCCTGAATTCGCCTCCCGCCGCGCCTGGAGCAAATCAAAAAAAGCGGGCCGCTGGAGGGCTGCACCGCCGCAAAGGTGGCGAAGGCCGTAATAAAGAAGACCGCCAGATTGCCTTGATGGCCGAGGGGCCCATGCTGGAATCAAGCCCGGCGGACCCGGCACCCGGCGTCGTAACCGCCCCGGACGAAAAGTTCTATGATATAATATTTCTCGACCCACCCTACGCTGACCCGAAAATTCCCGATACGTTGGAGCATGTTGCCCGCAGTGGCCTGATAAAACCGGGCGGGCTGGTCGTTATAGGACATTGGCCTCGCCTGACTCTCGCCTCCACTATCGGTAGCGAAGGGCCGGATGATAGAGTACAATTAAACATGCTACGCCACCGCCGTCACGGTGACTCTGCTTTTACAATTTTCCTGGCCGGTAATCCCGCCGATTATGGATTTGAACAAGAAAACGAACCCGGCGCCGAAATCGAAGTCAATTCCGCGCAACCAGGCGAGGACGAGGATACTATCGAAGCGGATGAGTAGCCACCTATATTAAAGGAGAGGAGAACGGGATTGATCCGGGCGTTATACCCAGCAAGTTTTGACCCTATCACCAACGGGCACATTGACGTTGCCCGCCGCGCCACCCAGCTTTTTGACGAGTTGGTGGTGGCGGTCTTCGATGCCCCCAGTAAAAACCTTCTCTTTACAACGGATGAGCGAGTTGATATGATTCGCCAGGCCCTGGAAGACCTGCCTCACGTCCGAGTCGAAAGTTACGTCGGCCTGACCGCTCATCATGCGCTTGACATCGGGGCTAAAGTTATTGTACGGGGACTGAGGACGGTCAGCGATTTTGAGTGGGAGTTGCAACTGGCCCAGAATTACCGGCACATTGCGCCTGACCTGGAAATTGCCTGCCTGATGACCAGCCAGAACTATTCTTTTATGAGCAGCAGCATGGTCAAGGAAATTGCCAAGTGGGGCGGGGATGTCAGCCAGATGGTCCCGCCTCACATCCAGACCCGGCTTTATGAAAAATATGGGCGAGCTTAATTTATTCTCGGCGGATAAATAATGGATATAGATTATTTAATAGACCGGCTGGAAGCACTAATCCAGGCCGGTAAACGCGTACCGCTCTCTAACAGGGTAATGGTGGACGAGCAGGAATGTTACGCCCTGATTGACCAGATGCGGGCGGTTGTTCCTGAAGAAATCAAGGCCGCCAAGCGCACTCTGAATGACCGCGAGCGTATCCTGGACGAAGCCGACGAAACGGCCCGCCAGATAATCGAGCAGGCCGAGCAGGAACGCCGGATGATGCTGGAAAAAGAAGGGCTGCTGGTCGAGGCCGAACGTCAGCGCGATATTATCCTGGCGGAGGCGGCCCAGGAATCTTACGAGGTTCGCAGTCAGGGCCAGGCTCTTTACGAGGATACGATTACCCAGACCCAGGAAATGCGGGACGGCGCGAACCAGTACGCCCAGCAGGTTTTGCAGGAACTTGAAAATCTGCTGGATAAACACCTGAACGTGGTAAGGAACGGTTTGCAAAACTTCATCCAGCAGTCGCAGACCTACCAGGAGCAAATCGAGGAATACCAGGAACAGTACCGGCCCCAGTACAATCTGCAACAAAAGCCCACTCCGGCCCCTGCCCCGGCGGCGCCCGCAAAACCGGTTGCGGCTCCAACCCAGGCGGCGCGACCCCAACCGGCAAACCCGGAGAACGTGGCCCCGGTATCGAGCCAGCCCAACCCGGCCCGCTCAATTGCACCAAACCAGCCCAGCCCAAGACCGGCCCCGCCTGCTGCGCCAGCGCCACAACGCCAGGCGACCAGCAGTCCGGCTAACCCGCAGGAGAGCCGCCCTTTCAGCCGTTTTAACGGCGCGCAACCGAGTCCAATCCGGCCTGTGCCCAAAACCGGGGGCGCGCCAAAACCGTCCCAGGATGAGCCGGGAGATTTCGACCCCTTTGATTACGATGAGGAACCAGGGTCGGGCTATCAAAACCCGTCGAACCGCCCAGGCCGGCCACCTTTTTAGACCATTGTTTCTAACCCTTTGAGCCTGAAATCCGGCCTTCGGGTTTCAGGATTTTTATTTCAGGAACTATCAACTAGCTAGTAGTGAATTTTATGAACAACAACGGAGAAAATAACAATCAAAACGGGTCTTTGCCCCCGCGCAACACCCGCTTTAACTTTAGCAACAACCGTCTGACCTCGGCACCGCCCTCCCAGCGCGACCTGCCCGCCCACGAAAGGGCAATCCCGGCCCAACCGCACCTGACAGGCCGCAAACAGCAGCATACCGATAAGACCGGCCCGCTCGTTTTCAACGTGGCGAGTCTACTCCGCGATTTCGAAGGGGCGCACCGCGACTACGATTTCGAGCAGGATGTCCTCCCTATGGGCCTTGAAGAAGGCGAGAAACCGGTCCAGGCCACCAACATAACCGGGCATATTCGCTTTACGAAAATCCGGGGCAGCATTCTAACCCAGGGCCAGGGCGAGGCTGACGTGGTTTTGGAGTGCGTGCGCTGTCTGAATGACTTCGAGTATCACGTCATTTACGATATCGAGGAAACCTTCCGGCCCCTGATTGACATCACGACCGGCTACCCGGTCAAGACCGAAAGCCTCGAAGAAGAAAGCGACCTCAAACTGGACGCCAACCACCTTCTAAATTTGGGTGAAGCTATCCGCCAGCAAATCCTGGTCAGCCTACCCATTAACCCGGTCTGTGGGGACGATTGTCCCGGCTTTTCCAGCATTCTTGAGCGGGTGAACGCAACCGACAGCGAAGCCGAGGACGCTACCCCCGCCGAGGAAGAAGAAGCCGAGCCGGAGGTTATTGATAAACGCTGGGCAGCGCTCTCAAAACTGCTCGAAAACGAGCCCGAAAAATAAGTATAACGATTGTTACATAAATAACAGGGAGGCTAGATTCAATGAATCTAGCCTTTTAATTTTCCCTGAAATCGGTTAGTAATACTATAGACCCTGACAGATTGGTAAGAAATATTTAGCAGAAATCAAAAACCATAATTCTGGATAGAAAATATGAGTATCTTAAGGTATCACCAGGCCACTTTTGACCTGATAAAGCAGACTCCCACGATTTCCGAAAGTCAACTGGACGAAATGGATAAACGTGCCGCAGAACTTGACGTCCAATTTCCTGCCGCAGTCAGAGAACTGTACTCAATTGAAGGTCTTTACAAAATTTTTAAGAGATATAGCGATTGTGACCGTCTTTTGGAACCTTTTGAATTAGAAAGAAAAGTTCCCCGTAATCCAATGCACGAAGAAATTAGGGGGAAAGCATACTTCAAACCAAACTTTTTTACTTTCTTTTACGAAAATGAAGGCGTTTATGAATTAGCCTTTGAACTTGATGGGTCTGATGACCCGCCGGTATGGTTTGAGGGTGATGGGCCTTATGATTATAGTTACAGAGACCGTAAGAAATCTTGGATTAAAGTTGACGACCATTTTTCTTCTTTTTTCTTTAATTGGGTCTGGTCACATCTTTATTATAACTTTGGTCTCACGATAGTAGGCACAAGTGATAAATTCACGGCGGACGATTTGAGTTTTTTGCAGTCTGCTTTACGTGAAGTAAAACCTTTGTTTGACAATTTACACCATTTTGAAGGTGCTGACAGCCACCTTCAAATTAGCAGGTACTACGATGCAGATGAATTTGTCTGGTGGTTGGATGCGGATTCAGCGAACGCAATATATAAACTTGCTAAAATAGTCGTGCAATGCAGTTGCTTCAAGGATACAAAATTTGACACGTTTCACACCCAAAGTTTATCAGACCAGGCTGAAGAAGAAGCCGAAATTGTCTTTGCGCGTCTAATTGAGGAAGAGAAATCAAAATAAAGAGGCAGAACTATCAAGAAGGGATAGAGGCCAGTTCTCCCTCGACTTTATTGCGGCTGGGATGGTTGGCCGGGGCAAGCTGCAAGAATTTTTGCAGGTCGGCGCGGGCTTCGGAGTATTTCTTCAAATCGAGCAAAGCTTCGCCCCGCCAGCGATAAGGGTCCGGCGCGGTCGGGTCAAGCTCGATGGCTTTGTTGAAATCGGGTAGAGCCTGGGCAGGCAGGCGCTGGTTGGAATAATAGTTACCCCGGCCCGCCCAGAGTTGGGCTTCCTGCGGGTACATATTGATAGCCTCGTCATAGAGCGCGAGGGATTGCTTGAACTGGCGCACCTGGTCCAGTTCGTCGGCTTGGGCCTTGATGTCCAGGGCTTTCTCGCGGGTCGAGTTGGTCGGTGGGATAAGCGGAACGGTTACCGAAAGGGTCGTGATAAGGACCAGGGCCGCCACCGCGCCGCCTAAGACCGCCCGGCGCTCCACACCCTTGATTTTACCCGCAATAGCCCGCCCGATGGACCACAGACCGAGGGCCGCGAAAGAGATCAGAATGGGGTAGGCCGGTAAGGTGTAGCGGAACTCAATCACTACCAGGGAATGGACGCCCCACATATAGGCCAGCACCAGCCAGAGAGGCCAGGCCCAGCGCCCCCAGGCCCAGACAGAAGCGACAATCCCGGCCAGCCCTAAAATGAGATAAAGGCGGTTCAGGTTATCGGTCAGCCAGCGATAATCGAAATAATTGGTATCGTAATAGGGAAAAAGAAAGTGCTGGTCCCACATCCACCAGGCCCGTTTCGCCATCGTCCCGGCGAATTCGAACGGCTTCGAGGTTATGTAATTAAAAATCAGATTTTTGAAGAAGGCGCTTTCGGTCGCGCTCCGGCTCTTGCGCTCGGCGTTGGTAAGCTGGACGCCATCTACGTTACCCATCTGGACCGGCAAAAAGTTCGCCAGGCGGTCCCAGATAGGCTCGTAGGTCGGGTTGGGACTTACCGCCGAGGGTTGAATCTGGTAACGGGGCAGCCCGCCCGTACTGACCAGGTAAATGCCGACCGCCATCTGGTGGGTAGAGAAATCCGCGACCAGGGTCGGGTTGGGGTCGTCAAAAGTGTGAAGGTTGGCCGCCGATTGGGGCCACAAAAACAGGACGAGGGGCGCTAGCAGAAGTAACGGGTGGTAAAGCCGCTGCCAGCCTCGCCCGAAGATAACCAGCGTGGCAAGGACCCCGATGGGCAAATAGATAAAGGTGGGTCGGGTTTCCAAGAGTAAAGCCAGACAAGCCCCGGCTAACAACGGGTAAAAGGCCACCTGCCGGTACTTTATAGCTTTGACCCACAAAAAGACCGCCAGGATTAGCCAGAAAGTAGAGGGTATCTCGGTCATGGGTAGACCGCTATAGGCAATCAAAAAAGGGCAGGTAACGGTCAGGAATGCCGCCAGGAGCGCTACCGGGTCGCCCCAGTAAAGGGCCGAAGGGTAACGAAAATTGAAGCGCCTGGCCCCCTGTAACTCGACCACCAGGGCATATACTATCAGGCCGGTCAGGAGCAGCATAAACCGCTCGTAACGCCAGGCGTCAAGGGCCCAATAATTCGGTTTGTAGGGATTGGGCGGGCCGAAAAGCTCGTCCCGCTCCGGCGCGGGTGTATTCGAGAGTTTGAAAATCCCGGCCAACAGGACCGTAAAACCGGGCGTGCGGACGGCGTGGGCGGAATAACCCTGCTGAGTATACTGGTAAGCCAGGTTGCTATATTCGTAGGAGTCGTGCCGCAACGGCTGGGGGTTCTCCGTTACTATGTAGCTGTTCAAGAAAAAACCTATCACCAGTATTGGCACCAACCCCAGCGGTATTTTCTGGCCGAAACCTAATAACCATGCGGCTACCGGCTTAACCTCAGCAACCCCAACCGCCTTCCCGGCCCGTTTTAGCTGCCAGCCAACCAGACCGCCCCCTGCCAGGAGGGCCAGCACCGTCACCGGCCACCAGAGCCAGCTATACCAGCCGCTTTCCGGCAAAAGCACATAACCCCAGGCCAGCAGAATGACCGCCATTAACAGGTAGGCAACAATAAAAAAGTAGCGGTTATTCTGTATTTCAGAAAAATCCTGGGAAAAAGCGGGGTCAGGTGAACTGGCAGGAGCGGCATTTGTTGTAACCGGAACAGGTGAGGTTGACACGGTATTTTTCTGGAAAAGCCTCATTCCGGCAAGTAACTCCTGGGCAAGGTTAGGCGGTGAAGTGTAAAGCAGGGGCGATTCTATCACCGCCCCTGTCCGGTGTCAAATAGAATTATGTAAAGTCAGCCTAATTCATATGAATATTGGCCCGGCTTTGCATGGTGGGAACCCGGCGATAGCGGAAGGAAGTGCCAATGAGCAATAGACTGCCCACCAGGCTGATGTAAAACCCCCAGCGCAGCAGTCCCACCAGGTCAGGCGTGTTGAACTGCTTGCTATTGCGGACGACCAGTTGGACCAGGAAATAAAGCGGCCCGACCAGCGCCACCAACCCTGCCGCCATTAGCGGGCCAAACAGCGGCTTTACCAGGGCCGAGATAGCCCCCGCCACCGCTGCCACCAGGGCCACGAACAGCACCAGCCGCACATCCAGGCTGACGCTACCCTCACCCACGCCACCGTTCCCGATGGCGCTCAAACTGCCGTTAGAAGCCAGTAAGATGTCGAAAGCGCTGGTCCCCCGGTTCTGGGCCTCGGTAGCCGTACTCGGCACCCCCAACCAGGCCAGGAAATAGCCCACTATCACCACGACCCCACCCAGGGCCGCCAGCAAATAGGCAACACCCCGGTCTTTTGTCGGGTCGTAGGTCTTAAAGGTCATTGGTCCTACCCAACCGGGTGCCCCGGCCAGTTTAGCGTTACAGCGATAACAGGTCAAAGCCCCCGGCATGTTTTCGGCCCGGCAGTTCGGACAGACCAATTGAGGTTCCACGCTGACCTCCTCTAACGGCAGTTTTGCTGAAAATACGACGAATCTGACTTGAGATTGTTATATATTAAACAATCTAATAAGAAAATTAACTGACCAGCTTGGCGTTAAGGCTGATTTCAACCGCCGCCAGGGCTTTCGAAATAGGGCAATTCTTCTTGGCGGTCTCGGCCTGCTCCTGGAAGGTTGCGTCATCAATGTTCGGCACTTTTGCCTCGGTATCGAGTTCAATTTTGGTTATAGCGAAACCGCCGGGGGTCTGGCCGAAGGAAACTTTAGCGGTTGTCTCAACCCGGTCAGGCGTAAAACCGGCGGTGGCGAGGCCGTTGGAAAGAGCCATCGAAAAACATCCGGCGTGGGCCGCCGCGATTAGTTCTTCAGGATTGGTCCCAGCACCTTCTTCAAAGCGAGACTTAAAAGAATAGTGGCCGTCAAAAGCACCGCTCCCCAGGTGAACATTGCCCTTACCATCTCTCAAATTACCTTCCCAGACCGCGTTCGCTGTGCGTGTAGGCATTTGTATCGCTCCTTTGCTTAAAATAAAGGTTTCCTGTACAACCGGGCTCAATGGTATCACAGAATCTCATAATAGGTAAGAGCTTTGCAAATTAAACTTTTCTTAAACAAACTCAACAAAATAAAAAGACCGCCCTTTTGGGGCGGCCTAATTTTCTACCTACTTCCTAAAAATCTACCTCGCAGTTACCGGCGGCGCAGGCCAGTTCCTGGGCAGCCTTGGTGTAGTCTTCGCTCTCGTAGCGGTAGAGCTTGGAGAAATCGACATCCGGGAATTGCGGAGCCAGGTTCTCGTACTCCTCTTTCGAGATTTCGATGTAAGGCAACTGGGCGTACTGGGCGTCAAAGGCCGGTAAGAAGGCCATACCGCCAATCTGGTTGCGATGCTCCCAGATCCAGGTCAACATCCCCAGCACTTCGTCAGGACGATAGGTAATCGTCACCGACGGGTTGTGCTCGGTCCAGTACAACTTGTTCTGCAACCAGTATTCACACTGCTCGATAGCCGTTCGACCGTTGCGGGTAATCGCGCCGTCAGGAGACTTCACCGGGAAGTGAATAACCCAGGTGTTAGCGTTCTCGACGGTCTGGCCGTTTTCGGGGTCCATCGGCACCCCGGCGTCCTTCAAAACCTTGAAGACAGGCGAGTGAGCGGCCACGCGGACGTTACGGATGTAGTAAGGCGCCCAGCGAGCGTGCAGGCCGGAAGCGCAATCCACCAGTTGGGAGGTGTTGCCGCTCGGCTTCACGCAGGTCACGGAAGCGGACTGGTTGATACCAAGCTTGGCCGCGATCTCCTTGTTGGTTTCGACCGCGAACTCACGCAGGCGAGACTTGATTTCAGGGTTCTGGGCCGCCGGGCTGTCGAGTTGGCCGGTAATATCCACCCCCAGGAGGCGTTCTTCCTGGCAGTTCTCGGCCCACTGCGGGCGCAAGCCAGGGAAGTTCGTCGCCATCGACTGGATAGAACCGATAATGGTCGCCAGTTCAACCTTTTCCTGCAAGGTCTCGTAGGTATCGGCCTGGCGGGAAACCACCGCGCTCAGGTTACAGAACTGGAAAGGCCGCAAAATGATTTCGCCGCAGGGGTTGGTGCCGAACTTGATCGGGTTGCCGTTGGCATCGACCTTTAACCGGCGCGAAGGGCTCATATTGAGGGCGTTCTGGCGGTTGAAGATACCCGGCTCACCACGACCCGACTCAACCATATCCAGCACCTGGCGGGCTACCTCAAGCTGGTTCAGACCGCCTTCCGGCCAGACCGCCGAGTTGTTGGCGTTCCAGCGCTGGCTGTTCTCATACTCGAAATCACCGCTCTTGGAGTTGCGCATTTCCAGGTCGTCGTAGTCAAAGAGCGAAATCATAGCCGTCCGGCGAACCCCACCACTGACCGCCGCGTTACCCACGATGCACATAATGTCGTGCGCATCAATCGGGCGGAGGAACGAGCCCTGCCGGGCCAGCAGACGGGCGCGGACAAATTCGAGGGTCTGGCGAAGCGGTTCAGGACCAGAAGCGCGGCCACCCTTGGTCTTGAGGGGCGTACCGGCAGGTCGCAGTTGGGACAGGTCAAATTTAATATCGCCGCCGTCAAACCAGGTTTCGAGGCCCAACCGTAAAGCCGCCGCCCAGCCTTCCGCCGAGTCAGGCACCACGAAAGTCGGGGCCATCCGGCCAGTCTGGCGTTTGATACGCGGGAAGTTTTCGATGTATTCGCGCTCGACCGAGTAACCGACCCCGCAACCGCTCATCGAGATAATAAGGGCTTCCACGAACGAGTCAATGCTGTCTACGGGCTGGTAGGAGCAGTTGTAGAGGGTGATGTTAGAGCGGCGGGCGGCAGGTCCGGCCATAGCCAGTAACCGCATCGAAGGCATTACCTTCATTTCCAGGATACCCCGGCGGACGCGCTCGTAGGTCTCGCGTTCGAGGCGGTCCCCGGCCAGTTCGTGCAGGAAGTCTACCGTGCGGTTGACCGTTTCGACCCAGGTTTCGCGGCGGCCCTGGTTATAGTCGAAGCGGGAGTATTTATCAAAGAACTGGAACTGCTGAAGCTGGGTCGGAAAGTATACCGCGGCTTCCTCGAAAGCCATTTTGACCATTTCCGGCACGGGGCGCTGTTCGCGTTTGCGGCTCTGTTCGGCGCGATAGAGGATATAACGTTTGGCGGCTTCGAACTCACCGGCGGCCTGGAGAACCATTTCCACGATGTCTTGTACATTCTCTACGGTCGGCAGGGTCTCGCCTTTCGCCATGATGATATTGACCACGCGCCGGGCCAGTTCTTCGACCGGGGCGGCGGGGGTGCGATGAAAACTGGCAAAGCAGCGCTCTATCGCTCTCTCGATTAACTCAATATCAAATTCAACGATCTGGCCGCCTCGTTTTACAATATGAGTCGGCATTGTGAGGCGAGGTTGATTATCCTGGCTACCTTCCGTAAGAGTATGCTCTGAAATCATGACAAGTTTCCCTTCTTCTTTCGTACTACTCCATAAAGTAAAGTGGCCCCGGTACTGCTTTTATAATCTAAAATTTAACCAATTCTGGCCTTTTAACAAAGGCGTCTCTATTTTTGAGAGCAAAAAGCGAAGTAAACCGAAATTTACTCAAGCTTCACTGCTTCTGGTTAAATATGTAAAGACAGGTTGGAATAAATCGGGTGCGAGCGTTAGCCTGTTTTAGTTACTTCTTTTTGGCGACGGGAGCGTTCCTGTTCCTCAACCTCTACCAGGCGGTCCATTTCACTCCGCATGACGTTCAAATCGGCAAATTCACGATAGACGCTGGCGAAACGGATGTAGGCGACCGGGTCAACTTTGCGCAGGTGGTCCATGATTATTTCACCGATACGCATGCTGCTGACTTCGAGTTCACCTTTGCTGAAGATTTCGGCCTCAATCGAGTCAATCATTCGCTCAATATCTTCGGCCTTAACGGGTCGTTTGGTGAAGGCGGTTACGATGCCTTTGCGTAATTTCTCGCGGCTATATTCCTCGCGGTTCTTGTCCTTTTTGATTACCAGGATACTGATTGGCTCAACCCGTTCGTAGGTGGTAAAGCGATGCCCGCATCGCAGACATTCACGCCGCCGCCGGATACTCTCGCCGTCCCGTAAATCGCGGGAGTCAATCACCTTCGAGTCATTGTAATGACAAAAGATGCATTTCATTAGGTGGTAATCTTTCTCTGACCGGAAAACCCTTCGAGCTTTACCTCGTACTCCTTCCGTCACTACCAGACCAAAGTCAATTCCTTCCTCTAAATCTTGTAGTAACGAAATAATTATAACACACGATGTAGGTATGTCAATACCATGTTTAGCCCCTATACACCATACATGGTAGATAATTCCCACATATACACAATATCTACACAACGGGTAGTATGTGCCGCCTCCGGTCCCTGGATTTGAGTTCAAACCGGGCCTGTATGCAAATTATGTAAACGAAAAAGGTTGTGGAAAGCCTGTTGAATTAATCTTAAAAAACGGTGTAAAACTCTGAAGAAATAAAAAGACCGGGCTCAAAACCCGGTCTCGAGGTCTTACTGTATATCCTGGGTTAACGACCACCAGGGGTAGCGGTTATGGTCAAATTGGCCGGCAGGTCGAGGGCTTGCGGCGAGGCCTGTACCCCGTTATTGGGGTTAGAGCCGGTAGAATTGCTCCCCGCCACGGGAATCTGGCTATAATCCTTGCCCAACAGCACCACAATATCGGCGGTCTGGCCCTGCGGTTTGGGTTTGACCTGCACCACAACCCCCGGTAAAAGGTCGGTTATGGTCTTTAACGTATTGATACCTTTACCGCCGCTATAATCAATCACCGTACTGGTCTGGGTGGATACCGCCCAGATTGGACTGAGCAAGTCAAGACCGTTCTGGTCGAGTTGCTTGTTAACCTGGGTCATGGGAGCGGTCAGTCCGGTGCCGTTTTGGACCTGGACCTTTAGCCCTTCAGCCCTGAGTTGCGGGAAGTCCCGGCCCTGCTTTAACCACGCCTGGATGTCGCTATAATCAAACTGCCCGGCGTAAGGATACAAAATGTCGCCGGTTGCATAGGAGCTTGACCCGACCAGGAAATTGCTGGTACTGAGAATTTGTGGAACCAGCAACACATTATTTATTAGTGATTTGCCTTCACCCGTAAAGTAAGTCAGCAGACCCTGCGCTTCATCAACACTCAGGCTTGTCCGCATGTTGCCCTGTAAGGCGTCCATAAGGTCAAAGAACTTGAATAAAATGGCAGGGGAAGCAGCTTTCTCTTTAACCGCCTTTATAACATTCATCTGGCGTTTGGAACGGCCAAAATCGCTGCCATCCTGGACAGAGTGGCGGCTACGCGCATACTCGATAGCTTTTTCCCCGGTCATATGCTGCATCCCGGCATCGAAGTGAATATGCATCACACTCGCATCAATTTGAGGGTCATCATTGGCCGGGTAATCGTAGTCGTCGAAGGTCGTTTCGACATTCACGTCTACTCCGCCAATCGCGTCAATAAATTTGCGGAAACCGTCAAAGCTGAAAGTTACCCAGTAATCCACTTTGGTGCCAGTGACCTGCTCGACAATATCTTTTAGCAAGTTTACCGCCGCGTCGGTCTGGCTACTTATGTTGCCCGACTGGAACTGGTAACGGGACGAAAGCCCGTCACTACTTTGGCGCCCCATAACATAGGCGAAGGCCGAGTTTATCTTGCCATAAAAGCCAGCCTTTGGCCCGCCATACGGGACGAAAACGTACAGGTCCCTGGGAATATTGACCATAGTTACGGCATTTTTAGCCGGGTCGTAGGTCAGTTCGAGGATAGTATCGGTCAGGTAAGCCCCATCGTGCTGACCACCGCCATAACCTGTCACCAGGATACTAATTTGTTCGCCGCGCTGTATCTTTTTGACAATCTCAGGGTAATTCGGGGCAGGCGTTGCGGTTGGCGGTACCGGCGTGACGGTAGGGACCGGTGTCGGGGTGGTATTAGGGGCGGGTGTTGCCGTGGGTGCCGCCGCTGCTGTAAGTTGGGCGCTCGATTTAGTCGGTGGAACTGTTGGGGCCGAGGTAGCGGTCGGCGGAGCCTGGGTCAACAAAGACTCTTCGTTACGCCCATTGAATGAGTTATCCAAAAAGCTCGAAACTCGAATATAGGTAAAAATACCAAACCCGATTAAAACTACCGCTAAGCCGATAAGAGTCCACATCCACCAACGCATTTTCTTCTTGGGTGCCGCGCCCGCAGCAGCGGCTTTACCCCCGGTCTTTTTGGCGGGGGGTATGGCAGCCGGCGGGATAACTGGCGGTTGGTTAGCCGGCTCAATTCGGGCCGTTTGTTGTTGAATGTAACGGTTGCGCCAGTTTTCGTTCGGGTCGGGATTAGGGTTAGGAGTGCCGGGAGAATTATTCTGATCGTTTGGGTGACTCACGCTACTTTATGCCTTCCATCGAAAATAAGGTACAAGTATTTGCTTAATTTGAGGTGTCCCAGCAAAATCACGACTTTCGCTTTGAGCATGTAATAGCCTTTAAATTACCGAAGAGTAACTCAAAAAGTATGTTTCAAGCGAAAGTCCTAAAAATGAAAAGCCAGGATGCAATTAATGTACTTTATTACAACGCTTCATCCGGGATGGAGTTACGTTTATACAGGTAGCGACTTTGCTAACCTCTCGTCTCCTGCAATTAAATGCAAACCTTGGTTTTAATATAGCATATTGTACGCCAATAGACCAGAGCTTCTTTTATGGCTAGTTAATAAAAAACTATGCTCTGGCGAAACTCTAGCCTAATTTTAATCTACCTGTTCCGGAAAACAAAAAGGCCAACCTTTCGATTAGCCTTTTTAGTTCTATTACGAATTTACTTTGAAGCGTTTACTTCGTTGAGATAAGGGTTTTACCAGCTACTTCCGCCGGAGTCACCACCACCTCCACCGAAGTCGCCGCCACCGCCGCCGCCCCAATCGCCGCCGCCACCGGCGTCAAAGCTGCCGCTGCTGCCCCAATCGGAACCGCCGCCGCCACCCCAGTCAGCGCCACCGCTACCGGAGACATTGCCGCCACTGTTACCCCAATCGGAACCGCCGGAGTTGCCGCCAAAGAAACCGCCGTTATTGTTGCCTGCTTCGTTGCGACCGGCTTCCTTACCCAGTTCGTAACCGGCCAGACCACCCAAGCCCGCGCCGATGATACCGCCACCCAGCGGACCCATGCCGCCACCCTGGTTGCCGTAGCCGTAACCGCCACCGTAGCCCGGACCATAACCGGGACCGTAGCCGGGGCCGTAATTGTTGGCGTTATAGCCGGGGCCATAGCCCGGACCAGGGCCGTAACCGGGGTTATTATTCATAGCCCGGCGCCGACCTGCGCCAAAGACGCTAATAGCTACCAGCGCGATAATGCCGACAATCAAACAGCCCAGGAAGGGGAAGCCGCTTCCGCTGCTGCTTCGGGAAGACGAACTGGTCGTCCCGGTAGAACCGGTGGAACCGCTCGAAGCATAAGAGCGGGTCTGGTTAAACATCGCGTTGATGCCGCCAACAAAATCCCGGTTTTTGAAATAGTTGTTCGCGGTATTGGCGATGCTGGTAGCCTCGGACGAATCGACGCCTATACTATTGGCTACCACGAAAGTTTTGTTCAGGTTCGAGCTAATCCCGTAAATGATACCGGGAGACGGTGCGTTACTACTGACGGCGCTCCTGAAAGAGCTTTCGCTAGTATAGGTATTGGTCGTAAAAATCCTGACATTGAAGGGCAAGGACGAACCGCTGCTTTGCAGGTTCGATTCGTCGCTGCTGCTTAAAATATTGGCATCATCCTTAAATTGGACCGTCCCGGCGAAACTGGTCTGCATGCCCAGCCCAAAAATCAGACCGAACAAGAGGACCAACGACCCTACAAGCAGCCCCAGCCTCATTACCGAGGGCTTTTTAGAAATAATGGAACTCATCCTCAATTTTTCCTTTCGTACATTCCGTACGTACTAGAAACCCGGCAAGGAACGCACTTGCTGTTCAACCCTGTTCAAACCTTGCTGCGCCTGCTGGAACTGCGCCCCGGTCAAATCCAGTTTACGCTGGAATTCAGGCCCTTTAAGAAGAAGCGTAACCGGCGAAACCTTTTGAAGTTCGCGCAAGCGAGTGTTGGCTTCGCTAAAGTTCTGGGTAGCCGCCCCAAAGTCGGCGTTCATTTTAGCCCTGTCGGCGTCGGGTAAGAAGTTTACATCGTCGCTGACTTTAAGCACCTGGGTACTGACCTGGTCGGCCAATTGCTCCACACCCTTGACCTTTTTGGTCCAGTTGTTTTTAGTAGAAATCAAAACATATGCCACCGCACCACCGATTAACAGCACTACCACTACCACTATGACGAGAGTCGTGATAAGGCTACCCGTCGCGTTGGCCGAAATTTTGTCGGCAGCCTGGTCGGCGGCGTAGACAATCCCGGCGGTATAGTTCTTCGAAACGGCTACGTTAGCCGCGTCCTTGATAATAGTCTGTTTCTCGGCAGCAGTCAGCTTCGAACTAATGATAGAAATGCCGTTGGCCTCGGCGTTCCCGATAATCAGGACAGCCGGTTGGGGGTTAGTCAGAATGTTGTTAAAAAGGTAGTTACCATAGTTCTCAGCCCCGGAAAGCCCGGTACCATAGTTGCTGGGGATAATGGCGTTACTTATAACCGCAATCCGGGTATCTTTGCTACCTGTCAGCTTGCTAACTTCATTTTTAAGGTCATTCTCGATGGAAGAGTTTTTACCCATAAAACCACTGTTAGACTTTACTCCGTCCGAGACATAATATTTCTGGTTCGACAGCGCCTTTGCCAGGTCGTTGCCGGTATCGGCTTGCGCCAAAGGAGTCGCGACCAGCAGCACCATAAAAGCCATGATGCTCAAAAGGGCAATACTCACTACTTTTATCTTCAGAAAATTCTGGCTACTGTACCTTTTCAACATTTCAACCCTCGTTTGTTCAATTTAATAATAGTGCTTCGACCACCAGTTTTGTTTCCTGGCCGTTCCGTTTATAGCTGGCCTGGAACGCCGACCGTTCCAGGTTTTGCGCCGGTCTACGCATCATGTTTACGCAAAGCCATATTTGAAAGTTTCAGCCTGGCCCGTGGGCTTACCCTTCATTATAACCGCCGGGGTGGGTTTGAAAATAGCCTTAGGACCGATTTACGCCCACATATTAGCATTACCGCAACTTTATGAAGTTATTATGAAGTGGGGTATGTTATAATTAGGCTTACATAAACGTTAATTACCTGTTAACTTTCTGCTTGGCTTAACTTCTTATTTATTTTTATATTTAGCGTTTAGCACTTTCACAAAATCATGGAAAAAAAGAACCTTATTTTTATTATTGATGACATCACCGATACTGCGGACTTGCTGGCCCATTTCCTTAATAGCAGCGGTTATACCACCCGTACCTTTACCAATGGCGAAGATGCCCTGAAAATCCTTGAGAGTGGCAGGACTATACCCTCCCTTATTTTGCTGGACCTCATGATGCCCGGCGTTGACGGTATCCAGGTTATCCGGCGCATCCGCTCCAACGCCAGTTTAACCTACATTCCTATTATTATGATAACTTCCAGCGCGGACAGCCAGACCCGTATCCTGGGTTTGCAAACCGGCGCGGACGACTTCCTAGCAAAACCGGTCAACCGGGCCGAACTTCTGGCCCGTGTCCGCTCACTCAGTCGCCTCAAAGAAGTCTATGATGAGAAGGTTGGACTCCTTACAGATGTGCAGGAAGCTTATAACCGGTTGGAAGCGACCCAGGGGGAGCTAATCGAGGCCGAGAAACGCAAGTCTCAGATGGAAGCTATGATGACCACCGCCGCAGGGATATGTCATGAAATGAGCCAGCCCCTCACCAGCGCCCTTATTACCCTTCAACTGCTGCGCCTCAACGATAATCCCAAAGTGGTCGATGATGTCTCAACTATAGAGAGCAGCTTGCTCCAGGCCCGCGTTATCCTCGACAAATTAAGGGCCCTGACTCGCTACGAAACCAAACCTTACCTGGGTGAGGAACTTATCCTTGATATTGACCGTTCCAGCGAGACGCCCTTTTTGAAGAATTTTAACCAGGATATTGAGGGCGGCGAGTCCAATAACACCCTCAATTAACCACTGTTAGGCCGAGCAGAAATTTACCTTGAAGCCCGGCCCTAACCGCTGGCGGACGGCCAGGGTAATGGCGCTCCGGGCAGCCATGCCGAGGGTCCGTTCCTGCCAGGGCGAACTTAGTTGCAAGGTTACAAAGTTTTCGCAATCGTCCGGCCCAGGCAGAAAGAATAGAGCGCCCCGCAGCAGTTCCAGGCTTTGACCCAACCGGAAACGTCCTTCCAGGTCTTCGTATATCTTCTCCCATAAACCGGTAGCGACTTCTTCTGCAGACAGAAAATCGCCGGACCGGGATTGAGAATTCCCACCGCCCTTAAATTCAGCGCTACCCGCGTGGCTATCTTTCCCACGTCCAACCGTTGAGGTACCCGGCAGTATCGGTGAGGACGACTCCCCAAACTCTGTTGGAACGTCATAATCCTGCCGGTAGATGGGAGATAACGTTGCGGCTTCCTCGGAATAGTTTTCTTCCTCTGAAGAATAGTCAAAATATTCCTGGCCGGGCCATTCGGTACCTGGCTGCCGGTTTCTATTAAGGTAAGCCAATGTACCCTGGAACCGTTCGGCAAAGCCGGTAGGATTAGTCCGAGCGTTTTTAGAGGTCCGAGATGGTTGGGAGCGGTAATCCTCGGTGATGGCGCGGCGCAAATACCCGGCGGTATTTTTGACGGTCGGCTGGTGCCCCTGTAACTGCTGGTGGGTCAGACGGACCTTTTCCCATAAATATTCTGCCGGGTAAGCCTGGATATAGTCGAGGACCACTTTTTGAGAAAGCCCCAGCCCGTACATTTCCCCGGCTAACTCTTCAAGATTTATGTAAAGTTCTTCTGCTGCCCTGGGAGGCTCAACCGGTTCATCCAATAACAAAGGCTGATAAGCTAACGAACCGCTTGCCCGCCACACAGTTTGTGTTTCTGTAGTTTGTTTACTGGAATCTTGTTGACTCTCATGTTGTCGGTAAACTTGGTTTACCCCTTTTCCGGGTTCAATTTGACTACCCCGGTTAATTTGGTTAACCACCCCTGGTAAAGCTTGTTTACCACCCTGAGGTCGAGATTTAGACCCTGGTAAAGTTGGTTTACCCTCCCGGTAAAGCTGGTTTACCCCTGGCGTAATTTCGGTTTCCCCACCAAAATTTTCGGGATGCGTCCTGTTAAAATCCCCGGTCTGCCTCTGCTCGCCTGAAAATCCTGGGGAAAAGCCAGGGTTGGTTGACCGGGCGGCTACCGGTGCAACCGGGCGAGCAGAAACAAAACGGGGGTCGGGAGAAAGGTATTGATTATGTCCAATCGTTGAGTAGTCAACGGATGAGTTACTTTGCTGGCTTGAAAAAGTGGGCTGGGATGGGGTTGTAGGTTCGTCGGCAAAGCGTAACTGGTAGACATTTATTTCGTTGCGGCCATCCTCACCGGTCCGTTTTTCAATTGTTATAATGCCCCTGGCTTGCAATCCGCTGACCGCTTTTAGGACTGCCGGTTTGGAAAGGCCGGTCCCGTGGTCGAGGACGCTCCCATCCCGTTTGCGGATACCACCGGTCAACTGGCTGAGCGAGATGGCATCGGCTTTTTTCTTAAAGCCAAAGGTCCGGCGCATGATATAGAGCAGCACCCGCAGTTCGGCCTCGCTCAACTGTACGGCCAGCACATCGAAAAACTCGTCCGGTATTGGGGTCGAATTGAGATTTTTGAAACCGCTAAAGGTTAATTCGCCGCCCACGGTGTTATCGGGAACATATTCTTTTTTGTCGGAAGGCCATTGTTTCATTTTTACCAGTTTACGAGCGGCTTCGGTTTAATCGCATGTATTTCCAACCTAATAGTAAACCCTGGTAAAATGTGGGGCAAGGGTGGCCCCTAGTTTACATATCACTACTCTCTATTAATACTTTATAGACCGCCAGAGTCAGCCTGAATCGTTTACCCTTTACCACACATGTTTTTACCGCATGGCACACATGTCTTTACCGCTGACCCCATGAGCATTTTGAGGCTAAAAAATATCGCCATTTACCGCTCACCACACCAAAATTTCATGAATTTACTGCATACCACACGAATCGGTAAATTTATCCACATGCATGATTTACCGCTTACCACACGACTCTATTAGAGCGGTAAATTTTAAGCATGAAATTTACCGGAGACCACACGAAAGCATGAAAGTTCTAAAATAATCTTTACCGCTTACCACACGCGGCTTTACCATAGGCCCACAGGCCGAGTCGAAATCTTTACCACTTACCACACGCCCGGTAAATTCTGGTTTTTCCATGCGAAAACCGCCCCGGTTTGGGATTCCCGGATTCAAAAAGAGGGGTAAATGCGGGCAAAAAGGACTCAGGGGGTGGGTGCTGGCGGTAAATGTAGTGGGTCCAGCGGTAAATCTGTTTTTATTAAATCTAACTGATTTACCGCAGACCACACTACCGGTAAAGATTATTTCTTTTCTTCGGCCCGACGGCGCTGGTAGAAAGCGGCCTCGTTGAGGTCCACGGTAAAGCTTTCGTTGGGCCGGAGCGGCAGGGGTTGGGGGTTGTAACCGGTAATAACGCCCTTGGTTTGCAGTTTATCGAGGGCTTTCTGCAAAATCTGGGTGGCTCGTGTGACGTTTTTGGTGGTGACCCCGGCCTTATCCAGGGCGGTGCTGCGCAGGATATTGATGTTGAGTCGGGCGTAACGCAGCTCTTTGTAACGGGTGTAGAGGTAATTTTCCAGGCGGTCCTCGGTCCGGGTGTGGGTCGGGTTGGTCAGGGCTTTAGGGTCGCCCAGGCGCGGTACCAGCGTGTAATTGTTGCCCCGCGACCCATCGCTGCGCCGGACACCCTCGTACCAGTCCGGCCCGATGCGAACCTGGATAACGTCACCAGGCACGCCTTTTTCGAAAAGTTCCCAGGTTGAAAGATGTTTGTTGGCTTCCTCGTCGTTATCGTAAATAGTGCGGAGGCCGGTAAGGAGGGGCGACATAATAACTTCGCGATAGTTCTTGCCCTTGTCGTAAATGGGGCGTTCGGCGATAATCCGGGCGGTTTGGAGGGCAACCAGGGTCCGCATAAGGTAGCGGCGGTTCTTGCTGTAATGGATACCGCGTTTATCCCTGGCATAACCGAGCCGGTCCAGGAATTCGTTGACCGAAAAAGTCACGTTCGGAGTGCGCCAGTGGGGATAGTCATTGGCAATTTCAAATAATAGGTGCATCACACGGGCGGCGTAATCGCCCAGGGCGGCGCGGGCTACCTCGGTCACGGCTACCAGGGCGGCATCAGTCGGCTGGCTCTGGTCGAGGTTATCGGCATCCCAGTTGGGTAAACTGGAAGCGTCGGGGTCTTCGAAACCGGGCATGGGGATTTGCATCTCAATTTTACCGGTCTTGCGCCGGATAACCAGGTTGCCCCCTTCGATGATACCTTCTTCGTTGTCATAGCGGTGAATGTCGGGCCGGTAGACCGTATAGACCGTGTCCATCGCAATCAGGCCCTTGGAAGCATCTTCCTCAATATCCCGGCGCAGGCGCAATTCCTCCGGGCTGATGACCTCCTGGCCACGCAACCGGGCCAAAAAAGTTTGCAATTCCTCGATTTTGTATCGGAGGGCTTCGAGTTCCTGGGTGCGTTCTTCCGGGTCGAGGCTGGTATCGTTCTGGAGGCGTGATTCTTCGACCATGCAGTCGGAAAGATAATTTTCGACTACGGTTTCAAATTCGGCGTCGGTCTTAGCGCCGCGCTGGTGCCATTCGAGCATGTGATTTTTCCCGCGCTAGTTGGTAGGTAAAAAGCGAACATCTGTATTTTACCTTACCCTCGATTTCCCGGCAAACGGTTGAAAACCAAAGTTGAACGTGAAACGTTAAACGAAACAACGTAGGAGCAAAAGAATAATCCTAAGAGTTTTCCACATGCTGTGTGGTTTTTATAATCATATTTGGTAGATTTTCACGTTCAACCTTCAACGTTTCACGTTCAACGAATTAAGAATCATGGTAAAATTGTTCTAACCCAAAATGCCAGTCCAGAGGGTCTTTTGAAGAGGAGCAAATAATTCATGCCTGCTGCGCGTCCCAAACCGTCCCATTTCGAGGTTGTAAGACCCCGGCCAATCATTATTTCGGTCGCTCAAAACAAGGGCGGCACCGCCAAGACAACTACCACCCTTAACCTGGGGGCCGCTTTGGCGGCGCGCGGCAAACGCGTGCTCCTGATTGATATGGACCCGCAGGGGAACCTGACCAGCGGTACCGGGATTGACCTGGCAAGCCTGACCAGTTCGATGTACCAGGTCTTTACTGAGCGCAGCGTGGGGCTGACTGAGATTGCCCAGGAGCGGATTGGTCTGACTGTGGCCCCGGCCCATATCTCGATGGTGACGCTCGAAATGGACCTCGTCAACCGCAACGGGCGCGAGTGGATTTTAAAGCGCAAGCTGGAAAGCCTTGAAGGCAAGTACGATTATGTGCTGATAGACTGTCCGCCGAGCCTTGGCCTGACCGTCACCAATGCCCTGGCGGCCAGTCACTATGTTCTGGTGCCGATACAGACCCAGGCGTATGCTCTCTATGGAGTGCCGCAACTTATGGAGATGATGAATGTCATCCGAGAGGACTTGAACCCGAACCTGAGTATCCTGGGGGTTCTCCTGACCTTTACCAATCGCACCCGGCTTTCCCGCGAAGTGGAAGAAGAAGTCAAAAACTATTTTAAGGACGAGGTTTTCCCGGCCTCAATTCGCCAGAATATCAAAATCGCGGAAGCTCCTTTGAGCGGCCAGTCCATTCTAACTTATGCCCCGGAAGCCGCCGAGGACTATATTCGCCTGGCCGAGGAGGTAGAAAAGCGTGTCAATGCTAAATTCAAGTAATATGGGTAAGCGCAAGCTGCTCAAAGAAAGTCCCTTTCAAAAGCTGGCCCAGCGCACGGTTGATACCGGGGACGAAGCGCTCAAAGAGGCCCGTCAAATTGACATAAGCAAAATCGAAACAAACCCGCGCCAGCCCCGGCGCAGTTTTGATGTCGACGCGCTGGCCGAACTGGCCCAGGACATCGCGGCCAGGGGGGTCTTGCAACCGCCGATTGTCCGGCCTATCCGCGGGAGTGACCATTTCGAGATTGTGGTAGGGGAGCGGCGTTACCAGGCCGCCCGCCAGGCCGGGCTAAAGAATATCCCGGTCCTGGTCCGCGACCTGGACGACCAGGAAGCCGAGATAACCTCACTGGTCGAAAATATCCAGCGCGAGAACCTTTCCCTGGGCGACGAGGCCGGGTATTTCAAGATGTTGCAAACCAAGTACGATTACAGTATCGGGGAGATTGCCGAGGAAGTGGCCCATAAAAGCCGCAGTTACGTGGAAGTCCGCTTGCGGCTGGCTGAATACCCGGCGGTCCTCGAACTGGTCGAGAGTAACAAGCTCGGTTTGCAGGAGGCTAACCTGCTTTTGCGGGATAAGGCCCACCTGGAGGAAAACCTGGACAAGCTGGCCCAATCGTTACAGAATTCACAAGCTGTCTTTTCAAAAGACACTACGTTACAAAATTCACAAAGGAAAGAAACGGTGGCGGAGAGCCGACCAAAACCGGTCGAAGGCGGCTCGCGCCTGGCCCGGCCATTTCTCAATTTTGCCAAAGAGTTGCGTTCGGTCGCCAAAAAACTTGATAAGGTCGAAGCCGAAGAAAAAAAGCTCCTGCTGGCGAGTATTGAAGACCTGGAACGGGAAATTGCCACTATCAAGGGTCACCTGACCGGCCACAAGAAGTAATGTAACACGTGAAACGCAACAAAAAAGGAGGGTGTGTAAACCCTCCCTTTTGTTTTTTATAACCTGAATTTATACGGCGACTTCTTCTTTTTCCGGTTCTGCCTCCGGTGTTACTTTTCTGGCTTTGCGAAACCTTATCTCGCTCGAAATCATCCCGACAAAGATAAGCCCGCACCCGACCCAGGCTGGAAGACTGAGCGTTTCCCCGGCCAAATAGCCGAAAAGCCCGGCAAAGACCGGCTCTAAGGAATAAATCAGGGCCGCTCGCGTGCTGGTGGTAAACTGCTGGACCCTGTTCATTGTAGCAAAGGTAAAGGCGGTCGCGACCACGCCCATAAAGATAATGGCGGGCCAGGCCGAACCGGGTGGCAAAACCAGCGGCTCTCCCGCCGGGAGGATAAACAAAAAGCTTAAAAGAGAGGTAACGGCAATCTGGACGATAGCCAGGTTGTAAGGGTTCTGGCGCGGGGCAAACCGGCTGACCAGCACGACCTGTAAGGCGAAGCAGATTGAGCACCCCAGGGCCAGGGTTTCTCCCAGGCCGAATTCCAGGTTTAAACTGTTGCCGGTAGATAACAGGAACATACCGATAGCCGCCAGTATAACCCCGATGGTTGCTCCCAGGGTAGGCCATTGGCGTAAAATCAGGATGCTCAGCACCGGCACCAGCACCACGTTTAAGCCGGTGATAAACCCGACCTTGGAAGTGGTAGTGTATTGCAGGGCGAGGGTCTGGAAGGCGTACCCGCCGAACAGAAAGAGGCCTATCAGGCTACCACCGAATAATTCGGCGCGGGTCAGGTGGCGCAAATGTTTCCAGAATATACCGGCGAGGGTCAGGGCTCCCAGCAAGAACCGGAGCGCTATAAAGGTAAAAGGAGCAACCTCTTTAAGACTGTTCTGGACCACCAGGAAGGTGCCTCCCCAGGTGAGGGTTGCCAGGATTAAAAGTAAGTCGGCCTGCCAGCGTCGCATAGCAGTGGGTGGAGATGATGCCGGGTCGAGCGCCAGGTCCGGTTTGGATGCCATTAAAGTAAAAATTCCTCTCATATAATGCTTGAGTCAGAGGCCGATTTTGGCCGCTCCATATTATAACATGACCTGAAATCGGCCCCGGTTCATGATATAATTCCGAGCGGAACGAGTTGAAAACATAATTGTCCTGGCTTTATTTGAAAGAGCTTTATGATTAATTCCGGCCTGGGTACGGTCCTGGCAATTTTAATTTTGTTGTTATTGGCCGTCTTTGGATACTACAATGGCTTTATGGGGTTGCTAAATTTCTCTAGAAGGCGCGGTCGCGTCGCCCTGGCAGCCCTTTGGCCCGGTCTGCTGACGGCCTTCGTGCAACTGGCCGGGGCGGTGGTAGCCAGCGGAATAGCTATTCTTTTTTATTTTAGCCAGGCCAGGTAAATTTATTAAAATGTCAAAAGAAAAATTCATAAACGAATTCAAACAGACCCGCACCGCTTTTCTCGAAACCCTGGCGGGTCTGGACGAGCGCGAAGCCAGTATCGCCACCAATACGGCGGGTGGGGACTGGCCTACCATCAAGGATATTATCGGTCTTATCGCGGCCTGGGAACGGGAAGCCTTAATCGCGGACGAGATGATTAAACGCGGCGAGGAAAGCCACCTGGACAGCATCAACGCGGCGGAATTCAATCAGGCCCAGGTTGCTACTCGCCGGAGCTGGCCCCTGAAACAGGTACTGGCCGAATTCGACCTCAATTACGACGCCCTCCTGATGGCCTGGGACGAATATGAAGGCGAAGACGGTCCTGCCGGTCCGGCTTCGTGGGAAAAAGACCAGCCCGGCTCGTTGTGGCCGCTTATCGAGCGCCAGCAGGAGTTTGGCCGTGAAATCGCCCGGCGACGGGGTCTGGCCGTTAGTTTCGAGTAAAAATATCTAAAAATCTAGTCGGAGAATAATGGTATGCCGGTACTGGTGAATTATGACCGTTGCACCTTCAAGACAACCTGTTTCGCGGCCAATGTCTGCCCGAAAGGCACCCTGCGGGTGGATGCCACCCTCGGCAAGGTAGTCGTTGACCCGACCGTCTGCGGCGATTGCCCCGGTCCCTGCCTGAATTTTTGCGACCCGGTGGCCCTCAAATACGCCCCTGATTTGCTTGAACTTGACATAAACCAGCGAGAACTCGACGGACTCCTGACAAAAGAAGCGGCGGCCCTCGAACGGACCGAGCTGGTAAAAAAGCGTAAAGAGGCCGAAGCCCTGGCGAAAGCGGAGGCCGAGCGGGCCGCGCACGCTCCTATGACCCTTACCTCCAAGAATTTCGTCCAGGAAGTGCGGGATGCTACTGTACCGGTCCTGATTGATTTCTGGGCGGAGTGGTGCCAGCCCTGTAAGCAGATTGCGCCAATTGTGGAGCAGTTGGCCCAGGAGTACGCCGGGCAGGTGAAATTCGCCAAGGTGAACATTGACGACGAGCCGCAAATCGCCGGGCAACTGCGTATCCAATCTATCCCGACCCTGATGATTTTCTTCCAGGGCCAGGTGGCCGATATGATTGTCGGGGCGGTCGGCAAAGAGCAGTTGCGCTCCCGCCTGCAACGGGTGGTCGAGGCCGTCGCCCAGCTTCAGGCCCAGCAAACGCAGGCGGCTCCTTCCCCGGCAACTCAACCGCCCCCCGCTCCTCAACCTAAAAATGTCGCGCCGGTCCGGTTGATGCGGGGTCCCAACTCCGCGCCACCCCGGCGGCCCGGCCAGTAGAAGGGATTGTCATGATTGACGGTTTGCAGGGAAAAGCGATTGCGGTATATTGCGCTTCCAGTTCGGCGGTAAGTGAGACTTATTTCGAAGCCGCCCGCGCCCTGGGCCGGGCTATCGCCGAAAGTGGCGCGACCCTGGTCTATGGCGGCACCAACATCGGCCTGATGGGTGAGGTGGCCGATGCCGTGGTGAATAATGGTGGCAAGACCTGTGGCGTTATTACGGTGCTCCTCAACCAGGTTGGGATTGCCCATCCGAAGTTGGATGAATTGATTGTGGTGGACGGGATGCGGGAGCGCAAGGCCGCCATGGAGCAACGAGCCGACGCCTTTATCACGCTGCCGGGCGGCTATGGCACCCTCGAAGAAATCTTCGAAATCCTGACGCTCAAACAGCTTGGCATCTTGCAAAAACCGATAGTGTTGCTGAATACCGGCAACTACTATGGGCCGCTGGTAGACTTTTTAAAAACTGCTGCCCACCTAAATTTTATGAAGCCGAGCAACCTTAAATTCTTCGACCTGCTTGATACACCCGAAGCTGCCCTCGATTATATCGCCAGCTATACACCCGGCGAGTATGAACCAAAATGGGTACTTCCGCGACCCTCGCAAAGCCTGGGTGGGGAAGTACCCGGTACAGAGTAGCCGCCGACCGTTCGTTGGCGGTTTTTGTTTGGGGTTAGCCGGTGCCGCCTAACCTTTCAAGATTTTTGCCAGGTCCTCGATTTTGACCGCTTTCTGCTCACGCTGCTGCAAGTCCTTCACGTTCACCTCGCCACGTGCCAACTCGTCCGGGGCGACAATGATAGCGTAACGTGCGCCGCTGTTGTTGGCCGCTTTTAGTTGTTTATCCAGCGAGTTATCGAGAATATTTAGCTCGGTTTTCAGCCCGGTCTGCCGCAGTTCGGAAGCAATTTTGATGGCGGTCGGTTTTTCGTTGGCCGAGTAGAAAGCCACGTACACGTCAATCTCGCGGGGGAGGTTGGGCATCTTGCCCTGCTGGGTCAACATTTCCTCGATGGTCACATCGCTAAAGGCGATACCGACCGCCGGGAGCGGTTGTCCGCCCAGGGCTGTCACCAGGTTATCGTAGCGGCCCCCGCCCATGATGGCCCGGTTGAATTTTTTGCTGGGGTCCCAGACCTCGAAGACGGTCCCCGTATAGTAGAGCAGACCGCGCACGATACTGGGGTCGAACTCGACATAATCCGAAATGCCATATTGCTCGAATTTTTCCCAGAGTGTTTTCAGGGCCGGGTATTCGCCAAAGTTCTTCTCACGCAGCGAAGTTTCGAGACCGTTAACCTGCTCGTCGGTAAGCCCGGCCTCTGACAGGTTGGCCCGGAAGACCTCCGGTTTTAGTTTTTCGATGCGGTCAATCTCGCGGAAGACGGCGTCCTTTTTGGAAACATCAATCCCCAGTTCTCCCAGCAAGGCTTCCAGGTAATAGCGGTTGTTGATACGTATGACGAATTCGCCCTTACCCAGGCCAAGCGCTTGCATGATTTCGACCACAACGGCCAGGACTTCCGCCTCGGCTTCAACCGACTCGACCCCTAGCAGGTCAATATTATACTGGTAGAATTCGCGTTTGCGCCCGCGCTGGGGCCGTTCGTAGCGCCAGACGTTAGGGATGGTGAACCAGCGAATCGGCTTGCGCAGTTCGTTCTGTTTGGCGGCGACCATGCGAGCCAGGGTCGGGGTCATTTCGGGACGGATAGCCAGTTTTTCGCCGCCCCGGCTTTCAAAGGTATAGGTTTGCTCGTTGACCAGTTCTTCGCCCGATTTGGCCGCGTAGAGGTCGAGGTATTCCAAGAAGGGGCCATCATATTCTTCGTAACCGTAAAGCTGTGAAACGCGGCGGCAGGTCTCGAAAAGCCAGTTTCGCCAGCGCATCTTGTCCGGGTAAAAATCGCGGGTGCCCTGCACCGGCTGAATTTTGAGGGCCTTGGGCTTATTTTGTGTTTCCTGGGTAGTCACTTTCTCTCTCAATTCTCTAAATTTCATATTAGCATTACAAAACAATATTTTATCATGTTTAATATGGGTATTTCCTCCAAAATGAGAGGGAATACCCCAAAATTGGCGAATTCTCTTTTGAATTAAGGCCGGGTTAAATAATCGGGCGGGTATAATGGAGCGCGGTCTCGACGGTTCGGAAGCCGACCGCTTCGTAGAGCCGGGTTGCCCCGGTCAGGCTCCCGGCATCAACGTGTAGCCTCAGGCGTGGACAACCTTCTTTTTGCAGGAGGTGCATCCCCGCCAGGATAGCCGCCTTGCCGATACCCCGGTTGCGATAGCCGCGCCGGGTACCCAGCAAAGCAATCCAGCCAATCTGCTCTCCTTCGACCGTCTCGCCGGGATTTATCTGGGCGTAACAAAGGGCCGCCCAGGTTTCGTCAGGCCCCACCACTACCAGGTCGAATTCTGGTCGATAATTGGGATTCTTATTTTCATGCTCTACTTCCGCCACACTCATATTATGGTGGTGATAATGGTCGATAAAGGTCTGGTTGTAGAGGTCGGCCCAGGCCTGCGGGTCAGTTACCCCGGCCCTGTCGCGTAAGGTGAAGCCTGCCGGGAATTCCGGGATAGCTAAAGGCTCGTTCGACCGGCGTTCCATCGTGAAGAAATAGCGGGTGACTTCAAACCCGCTCCATTCGACAACTTCTTTCAGCCAGGTCTGTTTTTCTTCCAGGCGGACAGCCAGGGTAACAGGTAGTTTATGGGTTTTACCAAGTTGGCGGGCTTGCTCGACGCACCAGGCTATAACCTGGTCTTCCAGTTCGTGTCCACGCGCCTCCGGGTGGACATTGAGCAGGGTCCGCACTTCCAGGGAGCGGTCTTCGCCTTCCTCGATAAAGATTAGTAGCAGAGAGACATTCATCAGCAGTTGGCCCGCACCGTTCTCCCAGAGTTGAGGTGTTTTCACTCTTGAGTTAGCCAGGAATTGCTTTATGTTTTCGCCTTTAACAATATAGCCATTGCCTTCCGCTCGTCTAGTTTCGTTTATCAAATCTACCAGGGCCGGTAAATCTTCGTCACCCCGGTAGGGCCTGCTTTTAACCCCGCTCAAATCCAGTGCCATTTTTAAAATTCTTTCTTTACTATCAAGCCTTTTAATCCACCAATAATTGCTTAGATGATTGTATTATAATTGGTGTGATTGTCCTGTCAAGATGCTTGCAGGGAGAAAATTTTGTGATTTGGTGGGCAAGTATTAAATCCTGGCTCTGCCATTTATAATAAAGGACGAAGATTATGAAAATGTAGTTGACATAAAAAATGTTAGAAAGCCGGGCAGAAATGGAGACAGCAATAAACGTGGAATTTGGCCGGAAATTACTGGCACAGCAGCCCTTTAGTGTGTTGCTGGGGGCGCAGTTGACAGTCTTCGAGCCGGGCAGCGCGGAGTTGGTCATTCCTCTGCGAGCCGAACATTTACAGCAGCACGGCTTTGTGCATGGCGGGGTCCTGAGCTATGCCGCCGATAATGCCCTGACTTTCGCGGGTGGCTCGGCGCTAGGCCCCCAGGTGGTCACTTCCGAATATAAGATAAATTATCTTCGTCCGGCCAACGGCGAATGCCTGGTCGCACGGGCTGTGGTAGTTTATGCCGGTAAGACCCAGGCAGTCTGCCGTTGCGACATTTTCGCAGTTAAAGAGGGCCAGGAAATTCTTTGCGCGACCGCCCAGGGCACAATTGCGCGCCTGGGTAACCAGGGTTAACTATTTTCAAGCCGGGAAATTACCCGGTCATCACACCATCAAGGAAGGTTTTAGTAATGTTGACGGTCAAACAGGTTGAAGCCGCAAGCCCGCACGAACTGGCCTACGAATGTTTTAATGAAGGGCACCGGGTAGGACGGCTGGTAGCCCAGCTTACCCCGGATGGAAGACTTGAAGCGGTACTGGAAGAAATCAGCCAGCGCGAGGCCGGGCGGACCCTGGTGGCGAAACTGGAACGCGACGCCAGGGCTAACGGGTTGCCCGGTCTCTATCTGTTAGCCCATGACGAGCGAGAGAGCGCGGCGTTCTTATCCAACGGCTTCGAGCCAATAGAAGAAAAAGAAAACGCCCTGCGCCTCTACAAATCTTTTACGCGATAATCCGCTTGCCAAAAGTGGGATTGTTGCCTGCTCCCATCTCGACCGGTGGACCACCTTTTTGCACATTCAGTACATTAAGGGTCGGCGCATCGGTACAGTTTGTCGAGCTAAAGGTCAGCCAGGCCCCACTCAACGAATAGCTGAGGGTCTGGGGCGCGCCGGTAGCAGTTTGCAACTTTTTCAGGTTCTGGCCGTCCTTGCCGACCGTGTAGACCGCGTAAGGACCGCAGCCGTCGCCAACTGCCCGCACAAAGGCCACGTTTTTACTATCGGGCGACCAGGTCAACGCCGTAACGGCCAGGTTAGCTTCGGCGGGTAAATCGGTCAGGGCGGTTGGATTGCCTCCCTTGGTTGGGACCACGAAAACATCGGCTTTAACGGCTTTAGTGGTTGGGTCGGTTACCGGGGCGGCGTAGGCAAGCATGCTACCGTCGGGTGAAACCGCTACCCGGCTAATCCCGGTCTGGGTTATCGGCAAATCACGGGTCTGCCCGGTCTTGGTATCCAGGATAGCCAGGGGAGCGAGTCCGCCCTGGGGAGGATTACGCATATCGGTCTGGCTGATGATAAGCTCGGTGGTCGAAAACCAGCCAAGTGGCAACCGCCGGACGTAGAGGCTATCCGCGCCGTTGGTCACGCGAGTCCGGTTGGAACCGTCCGGTCGGATAGTGTAGATGTCGTAGCCTTTCTGATAACCGGACTCTTTGCTGGCGTCAGCGGGCGAGGCAAAGGCAATTGAAATGCTGCCGGGCGACCAGACCGGGTTGCGATTGAAGCCGTCCGGGAAAGTTCCCCTGGTATTCGCGCCGTCGCTGGTCAGGCTGCGCTGGATGCCCTCCGGCAAAATCATGAACCAGATGTCACCTTCGGCCTCGTAGGCCAGGGTGCCGTAGCTGGTTGGGTCGATTTGGGACAGGGCCTCCTTGGCGGGTCCAACGGGTGTCACCGCTGCCGGGGAGGGCGGCAGGCTGAAAGGCGGCTTAACCGTTGGCGTGGTCGGGTCTTTGGCGACGATGGTCAGGGGGTTGGCAATAGTATTAGGGGGTGCGTTAGTAAGATTGGGTTTCCCGGTCGAAGTCGGCACCGGTCCAGGGGTAGGTGTGACCGGGTGGACAGGAGTTGTGGCGGGGGCAGGTCCGGTCGTGCTGGCAAGCGAACTGGCGACAGTCGTCCCACTGGCAATCGAATCGGCGGGCCGGGGCGTGGTGGCGGCGGGCGTCGTAGGGGCGGAAGTAGCGGTGTTCAGGGTCAGGCTCTGCGACGAATCGCCACATGCCGCCATGAGCAGAAGAAGAAGGAGAATTACTAATAACAGGATAGCGCTGGAAAAAAGCCGGTCTGGTCTTGCTTTAGTCGGTTTAATCAATACCATGCCCTCTCTTTTATCTTAACAAAGATGGTACATATTTCCACTTTACCCGCTCCCCCCGGCTTGTTATAATTTGCCTAATCCCGGAGGAAGAGGGCCTGGTTGTCTGGCCTCTTTGAACTTTGTAATCATAAACCTGGCGGAATATTTTATCAATGAAAGCAAGTACGCGACCCAATTACTACGAAATTCTCCAACTTCAACCTTTTGCAAACCCGGCCCTGGTAATTGCCGCTTACCGTATTTTATCAAAACTTTACCATCCCGATACAGCCAAAGAGGAAGCTGACCTGGAAAAGTTCCGGTTGTTGCAGGAAGCCTACGATGTCCTTAATGACCCCCAAAAAAGGCGCGACTACGACAGCGAATTGCGCCTGAACGCGGCGGCTACCGCCGATGCCCGGCCCGATACCACCACCAGCGATTTCCAGCGTTACGGCTATCGGCCCGAACCAACCCAGCGCGACCCCCTCTGGGAGTCCAAAGTTGCCAGCGAACCGGTCTATACCCCCACCGAGGAAGAACTCCAATTCTACCAGAGTCTGTACCAATCGCCCTCGAAAGGGATGCGCCGCAAGACCCTGGCCCTGATTGTCCTGTATATCTTCCTGATGATAGGGGCGGTGACAATGGGTTTGCTGGGCCTTTTCACCCTCTTTAACGGCGAACGGGATAGCGTCGGGTACGGCATCCTGTTAATGGTAGGGGCTGCCTTCCTGCTGATTCTGGCCCAGGTAGAAGCTTATTTTTCCTGAACCTGGCTAGATTAACTTAAAATCGTCCCGGACTTTGCCCAGGCTGTCATAGATTTTAACCGCGACGCCATCTTCGGCTACGTCAAAGACCCCGTAATGGTAAAACTCCCCGCCGTACCCGCCATAGATAGCCGAACCGCTGGTGCCTATCACGAGTTGAGTCAGGCCCCCCTGCTGGCTGCGATTGTAGAGATGTTCGTGTCCGCAGATATAGGCCGTGACTTTGTAGGTCTGGAGTAATTGCCAGAATTTATCGCGGTCTTTGGGATAAGCGTCGAGCGAACTCCCCGCGTGCGGGCCGACCGGGTAGGCCGGGTCGTGGCTGAAGACGAAAATATAGGGCTGCTTGTTGGCTTTGAGGTCTTGTTCCAGCCAGTCGAGCTGATCGCCGATATAGTGGAACTGGCTGGGATGCTCCGAGGTCAGGCTGATGAAGTGGACCGAGCCGTTGTCGTAAGAATAGGTCATCCCTTTGTATTTGGCCGGGCCATTCGCGGGCAGGGCCGGGAAAGCCTCGGTAAAATAGGGTAATACGCTGGGTAAACCGTTGGTTTCGTGATTGCCGACTGTCGGTAGGATGACGCCGGGAGTGAGTTCGGCGATAGCCAGGTTAATATTATTCCACTGGTCGCGCACCACCGGGGCGGTCGTCCCGGCGTTGATAATATCCCCTACCAACACGATAACCTTCGGGTCATCGGTCTTGATACGGTCGAGAATCTGGTAGGCCACCTGGGGCGGTTTTGGCCCGGCGGTCCTTATATCTCCCAGGACGCCAAAGGTGAGCGGCTTAAAGGTCGGCGTCGGGGTTGGGGCAGGGGTCGCCGTTGCCGGGATTGGCGTTATGGTCGGCGTCGGGGCGGGTGTATTCGTCGGCGGTACGGGCGTGGCGGTAGCTGGAACCGCAGTTGCTGTTGGGACCGCAGTTGGCGCGGCGGTAGTAGGGGCCGGCGTCGCGGTCGGGCTTTCCCCGCAGGCCGCCAGCCAGTTCAGAGTCGCCACGCTGCCCAGGGCCAGGGTCGCGGCCTTTTTGAGAAAGCGGCGGCGTCTTATCGGGGTAGGCGCGGTTTGTTCCGGGCCGGGTTCGGGTGTTGGCGCGAGTTCAGGCGTTTCGGAATTGCCGGGAAAAATTTCTTCTTCGTTCATTAAGCCTCTATTATTATTCTACCTCGTACCGAAGGTTTTGGTTGGTGTCGGTGTGGTTTTCGGGCTGGTGCCGGTAGTTTTGCCTGGCGGTGAAGTTATCTTCTGGGTCGTGCCAGGCGTGCGGGTACCACTTTTAGGAGTGGGCGTCGAATAAGGGTAGGGTGTGGTCTCACCCGAACCGCTTAAATTCCCATTACCCGTGCCGGTTCCAGTCCCACCTTCGCCCGAACCATCATTAGCCGGAATATCGCCATCGTTCCAGTAAAACATTACCGCGTCCGGCACCATGCGCTCGACGCTGGTATAGCCGTTGCCATCGGAGGGGCGGCTGGCGAGTTTCCCATCCAGCCACATAGTGGCCGAGCCACCCCCATCGAGTTCCATCGCGGTCGTCATGCCAAATTCGGTAAAAAGCCCGGCCAGTTCTTTCTGGGTTATCCCGATGCTGTAGCCCGGTTGGTAGCCGTCTACCACCGCCACCATCAGGACGCTCTTATCATCGTTGTAACCGATGGCATTGCGAGGCATCCGAACAGTCAGGTAGTGGGTTTCCTTCCAATCGGTTGTAAATTCCTCACACAGAACATTTTTCTGCTGGCTTTGGCCGCAATCTTCCAGGTAACACATGCAGTCCTGGATAAACTGGCCGTTGCGCAAAAAGACCGGCCCGCCACTCACGATTTGCTGGAACTGGTGATAATCGGGGTCGGTAACCATGTTCAGGTTAAGCTTATCGCCCACGTTCACATTTTCCCGGAGCCACTCCCCGGCGGTCCCCCGGCCCACCAGTATCTGCGTCCCGTCGGCCACCTTTAGCGAGGATTGCTTGCTAATAGCAGTCACCGTACCGGTGGCGTCTACTACTACTTTTGTATCGTTATAGGTGGGCGGTAACTGGTGGGTCATATCGTTGTAGATACACATCCAGTTGTCCTCGCAGGTAGTATTCAGCACTTCCAGCGAGTGATATTCGCCGTTCGCGGCCTCGATTGACGAAGGCCAGGTAAAGCCCTGGGTGAAATAGCCGATAAACGGCCCGTCTTTACCCCAGGCGAATGTGGCCCGCCGTTTGGGAGCCATCACCAGTTTGCCGTCGGTCATGGTCATGCCCTGGGGCAACCCGGTCCCGCTAAAAAGGTCGCCGTTTACCGCTGCCAGGGCGTTGTTATCTTTCGCTAGGGTCGAGGTGCGTGACACACCGCTTAGATAGTCGTCCTGCAGGGCCACCCGCAACTGGAATTCCGGGGCGGTCAGGTCGAAAAGCAATACATTCAGGCGGATTGGCCCGCTGGCAACCCGCTCCATGTGAATGACACCCGGCTTTAGCAGGGTAACATCGTCGCTCTGCCTGAAGTTGAAACGGTCTATAAACGGCACTTTGGGCGCGTCCAGCCTGACGAGCGGCGTAGAAGTCGGCAGGGGTATCGCCGTTGGTGTCGGGATAGCAGTAGGTGTGGCGGTAGGCGCAGGGGTGGCGGTGGGAAGGGATGTAGCCGTAGGAACGGGGGTGCTGGTAGGCACCGGGGCGGCAGTTGCTGTTAATCCAGGTTGGGAGGTAGCGGTCGGACCCAGGTTTTGGGCGACCAGTGTGGGTGTGGTTTCATCGGCAGCGCAACCGCTTAATAGCAAAGATAGTAGTACGGAGAGTAGAATGACGGTAGCAAGCCGGGAGAGGGAAATGATTCTAGGCATTAAAAATCTGTCGCACGTTATTTCGGTAGATAGATTAATAGAAGAATTGTGTACTAGATCTCCGCTGGTAGTAGGGCTTTATTGTAGCCTATCGTTTTGTTTTAGACAAGCGAAAAAATCAATGTTACAACATTAGCAAAACATTAAAATCGGCCCGAAAAAGGTTTGACATTAGCTTAATGCTATGTTAATATCCTTTCTGGATGAGAGCTATGAGTACAAGAAATCTTGTTTCCCTTACTCCAATCACGGCTTAACAAAACAATCACCGCTAATTCTAAATGTCCGTTCGGACCGGCAGAAATAAGAGGCTGGTTTTTTTGATTTGTGTGAAAATAAGGGGAACGCGGAAGGATTGGTTAATGGCGCTCTACCCGCTGGAATAAAACTATTAGTCTCCGGCGTTAACTATAGTCTAGTAACAGGCAATTTTTGCACCAAACGTAGTCGAGAGGTTTATCGGTCACTGGTGACCAATAGGGGAACACCTCGGCGCGTCGCACGCAGTAAGATGCTAAGAAAGTGAGGACGTATTCGGTGAGAACAACTGGCAAGGTGAAGTGGTTTAACGACGCTAAAGGTTACGGCTTTATCGAGCGGCCCGGTGGCGAAGATGTTTTCGTGCATTTCTCGGCTATTCAGATGGACGGTTTCCGGACTCTGACCGAAGGCCAGGAAGTGGATTTTGACATTGAGAGCACCGACAAAGGCCCGCAGGCTGTAAACGTGACTCTTCCTAGCGCGGCGCAGCTCGCCTAATCAGCTATACCGAAGCGAATTTATTCCAGCAGGACAAGCACCAATCATTCCGTGATTGATTTTAACTGAGAGATAAATTCGAAATCTTTTCGGAATAAAAAAAGCCTTCCTCGCCGGGAAGGCTTTTTGATTCTCTTTTATTATTTTATACCCTGGACCGTGATAGATATTGCGCGATTTCAGAGATATTCGTGAAGTGGACCACGTTCGAGGGATAGGGCAACCCCTGGTTGCGCGGCCAGTCCCGCAGGAAAAGCTGTTTAACCCCCTTGCGGGCCAGGTAATAGGTGATCGCCCCATCGTCGTCAACATGCTCGTCAATATTCAACCGGCGCAACATGTAAAGCTTGAACTGGCGGGTCGGCAGGGCCGTGTTATTGGCGTAAATCGCCGCGAAATATTCTTGCATGTGGTAGCGTTTAAGCCAGGCGTCAATGATGCGTTTTGCCATATAGCTGCGCCCGGTTACGATAATCGGGGTGCGGTACTGGCTGACCGCGATGATACCCTCGCGGGCGGCAGTCATGGGGTCGCGGCCAAAGTATTTGAGGTCTTCGAACAACCCCCGGGCCTGGAGGTACATTCGCCGTTTGAGGGTCGTGGCCGGGCCATCCACCATGCGGATACTTTCGGGCAATTCTTCCTCGTGCAGGTTGCGTCCCAGCACCCGGTTCTGGCCGAAGGGCGGGCGGCAAATCACCCCATCGAAATCGAAAGAAATAAAGGGCTTGTCGTTTCGGGTAGCCAGCGGCAAATCTTGCGGTTCACGCAGTTTACCGCTTTGAATCTGTTTCTCAATCTGGGCTTCAGCCTGGGGCGCCTGAGCGGCCAGTTGTTCCTGGACGGAAGGCTTTTCTTTGCCGGTTGAAGTTGTTTCGCTCATTGTCCTCTTTCTATCCTATCCACAAAATTTAAAAGATTATTGTTTCAATTTCAATTGTTCGACCAGTTCCCCCGGAGTTACCACCGGCTGCTGGCAGGCATAATTCTGGCAGACGTAGGCGGTGGGCAGCCCTTTCTGGCGAGGCCGTTCTTCCAGCAAAGGCCACCCGGCGCTATCCTGCCCGTCCGCCAGGAGCATCACGACCCGGTTCGGTAGATAGTTGCCATAAACCACCTCTAAAAGCGCCTGGGCGCCCGGTTCGTTTTCGTTGCCGACCAGGGCGACCTCGAAGGGCGCGCCAAGGTAGAAATCGAGCGCCCCCAACAGTCTACCAAACGAACTGGGGTTCTGGGCCGCGATTTCACCCAACCGGCCAAGGACGCCCGTAGCCTTATCGGTGTAGCGGCTGTCAGGGTCGCCTGTCAGCAGAGCCAGCCGCAGCAGCACATCCGCCGCCACCGAGTTACCGCCCGGCACCGCGTTATCGTAGAACGAACGGGGCCGCGTGACCAACTGTTCGTGGTCGCTGGCGGTATCGAAGAAAGTCTGGTCACTTTCGTCCCAGAACTTCTCAAGCATAATATCGGCCAGCTTGCGGGCTTCTTCCAACCATTTCAAGTCAAAAGTCGCTTCATACAGTCCCAGAAGGCCGTCAATGAAATAGCTGTAATCTTCCAGGAAGCCGTTCAGGTGGGCTTTACCGTCTTTGTAGGTCCGGAGAAGCCGCCCTTCCGGGGTTTGCATGGTATCCAGGATAAAGCGGGCGTTTTTCAGGGCGATTTCCCGGTAATCCTCCCGGACCAGGATGCGCGAGGCCAGGGCAAAGCTTTTTAGCATCAGGCCGTTCCAGGAGGTCAATACTTTATCGTCCCGGCCCGGATAGACCCTTTTCTCGCGCAGCTCGAAAAGTTTGGCCCGCGACCTTGCCAGGCTTTCGCGCACTGTTTCTTCGCTGACCCCGATTTCGGCGGCGATTTCCGCCAGGGTACTCACCACGTGCAAAATATTATGGCCTTCCCAGTTGCCGCCCTTTGTCACATCATAGTAGCGGCTGAAAATGGCGGCGTCCTCCTGGCCCAGGGCGGTTTCGATTTCCGCCCTGCCCCAGACAAAAAACTTCCCTTCTTCGCCCTCGCTGTCGGCGTCCTGGGTCGAGTAGAAGCCTCCTTCGGGCGAAAACATCTCGCGGGCGACATAGTCGAGCGTTTCGATAGCAATCCGTTTGTAAAGCTCCTGGCTTGTCGCCTGGTAAGCGTGCAGGTAGAGCAGGCTTAACTGGGAATTGTCGTAGAGCATCTTTTCAAAGTGGGGAGCCAGCCAGCGGCCATCGGTCGAGTAGCGGTGAAAGCCGCCGCCAAGCTGGTCGTAAATGCCGCCCTGGGCCATTTTAGTTAAACTTAGTTCCAGGATTTGCAGGGCCGCCGCGTCGCCGGTCCGGTAGAAGGTCCGCAAGACGAAATCTAGGGTCATCGGCTGGGGAAACTTGGGCGCGCCGCGCAAGCCGCCTTCCTGGGCATCGAACTGGGTCGCCAGACCTCCTTTGACGGCCTTGCCCTGCCGGTTGGTACCTTCGTAATACCAGGCCAGGTCCAGCAGTTGGGTCGAAAGGGGCTGGCCGCTTCCTTTGGCCTGTAAGGTGGTAGTTTCTTCGAGGTAGTTTTTAATCTGGGCCGCGTTCTGGTCAACCTCGTCGCGCCGCTCCCGGTAGGCAGTGGAGAGGGCTTCCAGGATGTCGGTAAAGCCCGGCATACCGCCCCTTCCGGTCGGTGGGTAATAGGTGCCGCCGTAAAAAGGCACGCCTGCCGGGGTTAGAAAGACTGTCATGGGCCAACCGCCGCGCCCGGTCAGGCCGACCACCGCGTCCATATAGATGCTGTCGAGGTCAGGACGTTCCTCCCGGTCAACCTTAATACAGACAAAGTTTTCGTTCATCTGGGCGGCAATTGTTTCGTTCTCGAAGCTCTCGCGTTCCATCACGTGACACCAGTGGCAGGCGCTATAGCCGATGCTCAGCAGGATGGGTTTATCTTCGGCCCTGGCCCTGGAGAGGGCTTCCTCGCCCCAGGGATACCAGTCTACGGGGTTATGGGCGTGTTGAAGCAGGTAAGGGCTGGTCTGGGTAATTAGCCGGTTAGTATGTTTGTGGTTTTGGTTTTCCAAAGTTTCCTCGGTTTCCTGTTGACAAGAGCGGCTCGATTATATATCAGGAAGATAGCAAGCTCATTTTAGACTTTTACACAAATTGTGCCAATAGTAAAATAGGATGAATTCAATTATACAAAGGTTGGCAAATATCGGCGTCCTAAAACCCTGCCAGGAGGTCTAAACAGGGGTTATCCACAGCAAGCTTGACATAAAATCCCATATATTGTGGAAACATTTTAGCAGCTAGGCTACTAATAGACAAATTGGTCAAAAATACATATCCCCATCTATTGACATATCCCTAAATTCGTGTAAAATAGAACCATAAGAGGTAACAAATTGCAGGACCAAACAAAACGTAAGGTTGGTTAGTTAGAGAAATTTCAAGCAGTAATCCAGGTGAATAGAGAAGGTGTGTAGAGCGGGTGCCGACCAAACGAGGAAGGCCGTCCCGCCACGACAGCCGGGTGACAGATTAGGGATGTCACCCCTGCCAGAACGGCAAGCTGTCTTTTGGAATGACTACCCTCCTTCCGCGCGGCCATAAGGCCACAAAGAGCAGTCGCAGTTCCGGCGACTGCTCCTTTTTTTCATAATAAATCTTCCCAGAAAAAATAAGCCTTTCATACGATGACAACAACAAATTTTTAGTTGATAATAGCCTGGTGCTTAATTTTCATGTGGGTTTTTTATCAAAGACAGGCGTGCAGCGTTGAAGCTCAATTACCGGCAAAACCTGGTGGAAGATAATATTCAGCTACCTCCACCGGGTATCGAAAACGAAAATTTCCGGGCCAAGCGGAAAAGTCTCTGGTCGGACAAATATATCGGAAGTCTGATTATAGCGGTCGGCATCTCTTACCTGGGCTTCGGCCTGGTTTCCCCTCTACGAACCCTCTACGCCCGTTCAGAAGGCGCCAGCGGCGGCGAAGTCGGCCTGATGGGTGCAGCCTTCCTCTTTTCCGGCTTTGTCTTTCTCTTTCCGTTCGGCTGGTTGAGCGACCGGGTGAACCGGGTAAACCTTATTATCGGCGGCCTTTTTGCCCACCTGATTATCACCCTGCTTTACTCCCTGACTACCAGTGGCGAACTTTTTATTGCCCTGCGGTTTGCGGAAGGTATTTCAGCGGCGGCGGTAATGCCTGCGGCCCGCGCTACCCTGGCCGACCTGATTCCCAAAGGCCGTAACGGGGAAGCTTTTGGCTTGATGGGCGCAGCCATCACTTTCGGGATGCTGGGTGGCCCCCCGGTTGGCACTTTCCTGGCCGAAGCCTTCGGGTATACCCTGGCCTACTGGCTGGCGGCTGGGATGTTCCTGCCCTCAATTGCCCTGGTCTATTACGCTTTTCGCAACTATCACCAGGCCAGTTTACGGCCCGCAGACCTGGCTAATCGCCAGGTGAAACCGGAGGGCGACCTTAGCGTTACCCCCGCGGACGCAGAAACCCTCTGGACGGTCCCGGTCGTGATGGGCAGCCTGTTCAGAATTGCCCTCGGTATCGGGCCGGGCCTGGCAATTACGGTCTGGAGCATCTACATGGCTGACCTCGGCTTTTCGCTGGTCTTGATTGGTTGGACCTATACGGTCTACGCTGTCCCGATGCTACTGGTCAGTCCGAGCGCCGGGCGTTTCTCGGACCGCTATGGCCGCCTACCGATGATGTTTATGGGCGGTCTCTTTCTGGGTGTGGTGTGGGTTCTCTACGGCATCCTGACGACTTTCATAGCCTTTATCATCCTGGGGATTATCGAGGGTTCTTTGGACGCCATCGGGCGCACCGCTAATGATGGTTACCTGGCCGACCATTCTCCGGCCCGCCAGCGCGGCAGAGCCCAGGCTATCTTTAACGCCGCTACCCAGCTTGGCAGCCTGGTCGGGGCCATCGCCAGCGGGTTCTTATACGAGATAGACAAAGCGCTGCCTTTTATATTGCTGGGCATTGTCCAGTTCATCCTGACGGCGCTTTGCCTGGTGGTCCTTGTTGTTTACCACCGCCGGAAGCGTGTGCTTGCTATCCCGGACTAGCCCTTTCAACCGCAATAAGGACCACCTACCTGGAGGTGGTCCTTCCGCTAAACTTCTCCGATTTTTACCTGTATGGCCCACCTCAATCCTGAAACGTTCACCTGTATTCAAACGGAAAAATTCTATAAAAAAGGTATTGACTCTATGGTAACCATAGAGTGTATAGTTTTGGTGGGTAGCCAGGGAGCCGTAAAAGACCGGGTAGGAAGGCACGATGACTGTTACCGGCCAATTTCCTGGCTAGAACGATAGGGGAAAGGTTAAATGTTACGGATAGGCGATTTTTCCCGGCTGGGTAAAGTGACCATTCAAACCCTGCGCCATTACGACCAGCTTGGCCTGTTAAAGCCGCTTGAAGTGGACCATTTCACGGGCTACCGGTTTTATTCCGCGACCCAGCTACCCCGCCTTAACCGGATTCTTTTACTTAAAGACCTGGGCTTTACCCTCGACCAGGTCAAAGAGATGCTGGATGAGGATTTACCCCTTCAGCAATTCGTCGGCATGTTGAAGCTGAAGCGGGCTGAAGTCGCGCAGCAAATCGCGGCGGAACAAACTCGCCTCGACCAGATTGAAGCGCGGCTGCGCTGGATAGCGGGTGAAAACCGTATGCCAACCTACGAAATTTCCCTTAAATCGGTCGAAGCCCTGAAGGTGTTTTCCATCCAGGATACCGTGCGGGTTTACGGGGATGTGATGCACCTCTGGCGGGAGATTAAGAGGTATTTGCGCTCCCACGGTGTCACCTGGACTTATCCTCATATAGCAATCTGGCAGGATATAGAGTACCAGGAAGAAAATATCGCGGCGGAGGCGGCTACTCCTTATCAGGGTAACCTGCCCGGCACTGACCGTATCCGGGTCAAGACCCTCCCGGCCCTCGAAACCGTGGTCAGCACGATTCACCAGGGCGATTACGAGGAATTCCCCCAGGCTTACGAAGCCCTGATTAAATGGAACGAAACCAACGGCTACCGGGTGAGCGGGCCAATCCGCGAAGTCTACCTCCACTACGAGCGCGATAACCTGGCCGCCAATATCACCGAGATTCAACTCCCGGCCACAAAAATCTAGCTTATTTATTCTAAATTAAAGACTCTTACAAGGCACTTATTTGTCTTTGTGAGGATTATTAAGTGATGTCTATAACATATGACAGAAAGGAACCTGAAATGTTACACAAGATAGTTTATAACGGCATGAGCGGCTATATGCTGGTCGATAGTGACCATAATCCGTTTGAAGAACCCTTCGTGCCGGAACCGGGTCCGCAACCCGAAGATTTCTCCCGTGATGAAAAAAAGCAGGTGGTCCGCCAGGGTTTGGGGTTAAAGGTCCGCGCTATGTTCGCCGGGTTCTTTGTGAGCAAACCGGCTAAAGCGGTAGAACGCTGTCAGGGCGATTTCTAGCCCGGTTGCCGCAACGAGTAATGAAAGTACAAAGGCGTATCAATCATTTTAAGAATTTAACTCCTCTACAGCACGTCAAAAGCTCCCTTTCTATTAGCTGGAAAGAGAGCTCTTATTTTTTATAACTAAAAAGCGCCTACTTCCTTTCGGAGAGGCGCTTTTTGAGCTTTTCAGAAGAAATTAGTGGACGCCAGCAAGCTGTTTCCCGGCGCGGGGGCCGACCATACAGGTCTTGTGGGTGATGTGGTACTCGAATTCCTCGCGGAACAGTTTTAAGGCGCTGTTGTAAGGCACCGGGGCCGAGTCGCCCAGCAGACAGAAGCTCTTACCGGCGATATTGCCGCCCACGTCCGAAATCAGTTCCAGGTCGCCTTCGCGGCCTTCACCATGTTCCAGGCGGTGCAGCATCTGGACCAACCACTGGGTGCCTTCGCGGCAGGGCGTACATTTACCGCAGGACTCGTCTTTGTAGAACTCGACCAGCCGCAGGACCGCTCCCACGATACAGGTCTGGTCGTCAATCACGACCACGCCCGCCGAGCCCTGCATCGAACCACGAGCCGCGATACCTTCGAAGTCCATCGGGGTATCGAGCACTTCATCGGTCGGGGCCAGCATGGGGGTCGAGGAACCGCCGGGAATAAACGCTTTGATTTTGCGGCCTTTCCAGGCCCCGCCACCCAGGTCGTTAATCAGTGTGCGGAAGGTCGCGCCACATTCCAGTTCATAGGTACCAGGCCGCTCGACATGCCCGCTCAGGCTGTAGACCCGGAAGCCCTTGGTCTTCTCGGTGCCGAAGGAGGAATACCAGGCCGCGCCTTCCCGCATGATGTGGGGCACGTTCGAAAGGGTCTCGCAGTTGTTGATGACGGTCGGGCGGGCGTACAGACCGGCTACGGCCGGGAAGGGCGGGCGCAAGCGGGGATAGCCGCGTTTGCCTTCCAGAGATTCCAAAAGCGCCGATTCCTCGCCGCAGATATAGGCCCCGGCCCCGGAGTGGATAATCACCTCGCAGTTGAAGTTCGTGCCCAGGATATTTTTACCGACCAGACCGGCAGCCCTGGCTTCTTCGACAGCGCGTTTTAGCACCCGGATACCGCGTGCGAACTCGCCCCGGACATAGATAAAGCCGTATTCCGAGCCGATGGCGTAGCAGGTAATCAGCACCCCTTCGATAAGCTGGTGCGGGTTATTTTCAATCAGTTCGTGGTCTTTGCACGTGCCCGGCTCCGATTCGTCGGTGTTGCAGGTGACATACTTCGGTCCCGGCACTTTGGGAATAAAGCTCCACTTCATCCCTGCCGGGAAGCCCGCGCCCCCGCGACCGCGCAGCCCGGAAGCCTTCATTTCGTTTACCACTTCGTCCGGCTGCATGGTTACGGTGCGTTCCAGCCCTTTGTACCCGCCGTTAGCCCGGTAAACATCGAGTTTTGCAAAGCCGGGAACGGCCCGGTGCTTGAGCAACTGGTATTCAAAAGGCGGCTTCTCGGTCAGAAGCGGCGGCGGAGGCGGAAAAATCTGGTCTTGTTGTGCCATTTTTCTATTCTTCTCTTTACGGGATAAAATATGGATTTTTTTCGGCAGTCTTCAAAGTGTCCAGGATTTCATCAAAATCTTCCGGCTGGACGTTATAGACGTACTCGTCATTTACCTGCAAGCAGGGGGCCGACGCGCAGGCCGCCAGGCATTCAATTTTCGACAGCGTAATCTTGCCGTCGGCGGAGGTTTCGTTCAGACTTGTGCCCAGTTTGTGCAAACCCTGCTCGATAAGTTCGTCCGAGCCGCGCAGGTAGCAGGAAATGCTATCGCAGACCTTGACGTGAAACTTGCCGACCGGTTTCTGGTTGTACATCCGGTAGAAAGTCACCACCTGCTCGACATCTCCGCGCAGGATGCCCAGGATTTCGGCCAGTTCTTCCATCGGCTCAGCCGGGATAAAACCGAACTGGGCCTGGACGATATGCAGGGCCGGGAGAATGGCCGAGCGGGCGCTGGGGTACTGGTTTTTGAGTTCGATTATCTCCTGGCGGGCGCTTTCGCTGAGCGAAAACTCCCCGTCACGCTCTTTTAATTTCTGCGAATAGTTATCAATCATTTTAGCGGTCTACCTCGCCCAGGATAATGTCAATACTACCGATTGCGGCCACGATGTCGGCGAACATGGAGCGGCCTTCGAGGCTGGGTCCAAGCGTCTGCAAGTTGGCAAAGCTGGGGGCACGTAAGCGCATGCGGTACGGTTTGTTGGTGCCGTTGCTGACCAGGTAACAGGCCAGTTCACCGCGCGCCGATTCAACCCGGCTGTAAGCCTCCCCCGCCACCGGTTTGTAGCCTTCGGTGTAGAGTTTGAAGTGGTGAATAAGCGATTCCATCGTAACCGCAATCTGGTATTTCTTGGGCGGTACGATTTTAAGGTCGTTGACCTGCCATTCGCCTTCCGGCAGTTTTTCCAGGCCCTGCTCGATGATGCGGATACTCTGGTCTACTTCCAGCATCCGAACCATGAAGCGGTCGTAGACATCACCGGATTTGCCGGTCGGGATGTCAAACTCGTAGGTTTCATAGCCGGAGTATGGGAAGGCCTTGCGAAGGTCGAAAGCGATGCCGGTCGAGCGCAAAATCGGCCCGGTCACGCCCCAGTTGAGGGCTTCTTCCTGGGTCATGCTGCAAATGCCCTTGGTCCGTTCGAACCAGAGTTCGCTCTTGGTCAGCATCTTGCCGTAATCAGGCCAGGTCTTTTTGAAATATTTGATGAACTCGGCTACTTTTTCTTTGAAGCCGGTCGGCAGGTCGGCGTAAAGACCGCCGGGCATGATATAGCTGGTCATCAGGCGGACGCCCGAAACCATCTCGAAGATGTCGAGGATTTTCTCGCGGTCGCGCATACCGTACAAAAAGGCGCTCTGGGCCCCAAGGTCCATGGCGTGGGTGCCGAGCCAGACCAGATGGCTGCTGATGCGCTGCAACTCCGAAAGGATGACGCGGGCAACCTGGGCGCGCTGCGGGATTTTGTTGGTGATGCCGAGCAGTTGTTCGACCGCCAGCGAGAAGTTCAGGTTGTTAATCAACGGGTTGAGGTAATCGGTCCGGTCGGTCAGGGTCAGGGCCTGGTTATAGGTCTTGGTTTCACCCTGTTTTTCGATACCGGTGTGCAGGTAGCCGATAACCGACTCGCACTTGACGACTTCTTCACCGCGCAGCGTCACAACCAGGCGCAATACCCCGTGAGTTGAAGGGTGCTGCGGTCCCATGTTGATGGTCATCAACTCGCTGCTGGGGTCGTTGTAATCGTTATTTTCTTTTAAATAATGCTCTTCGTCGTCGTCGAGCCAGCGTTCTCTAATTTGAAGGTCTTCCATTTTTTACCTCTATTGAGCCGGGGGCAGAGTAGGACCGCTGCGGCCTTCAGGCCGGAACTGGTTGGCGGGCAGGTTCGGGCGGCGCGGACCGGTAATCGGGTAATCTTTGCGAAGCGGGTGCCCTTCCCAATCGTCGGGCATTTCGATACGGCGCAGGTCCGGGTGGTTTTCGAAGACGATACCAAACAGGTCGAAAACTTCCCGCTCGAACCAGTTCGCGCCTATAAAGACACCGGTAAGCGAGGGGACACTCGGTTTATCGCCGGGCAATTCCACCTTCAGACGGATGGGCTGCCGGGCGGTGATATTCATTAAATGATAGACCACCTGGAAACGGGGTTCTTTGGGCAGCCAGTCCACCGCCGTAATATCTTCGAACAGGACAAAACCGTTCTCTTTGAGATACTGGGCCACCTCTACGATTTCCGCCGCCGGGACGATAAAGGACGGTGTGCCATCGGCGGAGCGCATCGGGCTCGGTTTTACGTTGGGAAAGCGGGTTTCCTCAATCAGAGAAGGTTCGGCTGGCGCGGATGCTGGCGTCTCTTCTGGGTTAAGCGTGTCGCCCGAAGTTTGGGTCACGGACTACCTCCGGCATGTATTCTTTGGGATCCTGGGGCTGGGGTACGCCCGAAGTAATCCGGTCCTGTAGAATGCGAACACCTTCAATCAAGGCTTCCGGGGTCGGCGGGCACCCGGCGACATAGACATCCACCGGGACAATCATGTCCACGCCCTGGACAATCGCGTAGTTATTAAAGACGCCGCCGCAACTGGCGCAAGCGCCCATGGCGATAACCCATTTCGGTTCGGGCATCTGTTCCCAGATTTGCCGGACCGCCGGGGCCATTTTAGCGGAAACACGCCCGGCCACAATCATCAGGTCGGCCTGGCGGGGCGAGGCCCGGAATACTTCCGAACCGAAACGCGCAATATCGAAACGGGGTGCGGAAGTCGCCATCATTTCGATGGCGCAGCAGGCCAGACCAAACAGGGCGGGCCAGATGGAGTTCGCGCGAGCCAGGTTCAAAACTTTGTCCAGGTTCGTCGTTACGACCCCACCAATCGGCTGCGCGCTCCGGTACGACTGGAGGTCGCCCGGCATAATCGCGTTATTGGTGAAAAAATCGCGCTGGCTAAAATTCTCCGCCACCTTTAAACCTCTTTCTCCCAGTTAAAAGCGCCCTTCCGCCAGAGATAGATGTAACCTATGCCAAGGACCAGCAAAAAGATGCCCATTTCGATAAGTCCGAAAAGCTTTAGCTGGTTGAGCAGGACCGCCCAGGGGAAGAACGCCACCGTTTCAATGTCAAAAATCAAGAATATCATGGCGACTTCCAAAAACTTCACGGGGAAGCGGCGGGAAGTTTCCTGCACCAGCGGCACACCGCCTTCATACGGTGAAAGCTTGGCTTCATTCGGTTTTTTGGGACCAAGCAAGAGGGCGGCAATGGCAGTAACGGAAACCAGCCCGGCAGCCAGGACGAACATTATCAGAATCGGTAAATAAGCATCCAACATGGTTGTTTACTCCAATGGGCCAACACCGTTAAAAATGATTGCAAGCAGGGTAGGAAATCTGTGTAACCGAGTAATAGTCACGGGTACAGTATCACATACCGCCAACTCAATGTCAAGGCAATTCGTGAAATTCCAGACAATCTTTTAGCGGTTGGGTGGCCCCTGTTTGTCGTCCGGGGAAGCAGTTGGCCCGGAGGGCAAATAGACGTTATTTTGAGCAGACGGCAACGCTTTGATGTTATCCAGGGCGTTCTGCGCGGCCCCGGCTACCCGCCGGTCGGGGTCCACCGCCACCGCGCTGAGAGGGCCTGCCGCCGATTGTACCCCCAGGACTCCCAGGGCCGTGGCGGCGGCGGTACGCACATCCGAACTCCGGTCGCGCAATAGCGGGATAAGGGCTTCGCCCTGCTCGGTTTCACCCAGTTTGACCAGGGTTTCGGTCAGGGCAATCCGCACTTCGGCGTAGACGCTCGTGACCAGGGGTAAGAGGTAGGGTACGGCGGCCCGGTCCCCGCGCTGGCCGAGGGCGATAATTAGCCCTTGCTGGCGGCGGAAAAGCTTGTTCTCATTTTCGAAAGGCGCAAACCTTAAATACCCGGCCATCATCCTGAAACTGTGTTCGCTGCGGAGCATCCCCAGGGCGGTCGTGACTGATTCCAATAGTTCGACCGGTTCGTCGTCGGTCAGGGTGTCAATCAGGGTTTCGTTGCCGGTCGGCTGGTCGAGCAGACCCAGGCCCAGCGCGGCGGCCTGCCGGACCTGTAATTGCCAGTCGCTGACCGAGTGTTTGTAACCCTTCTTGAGCATTTTTATAAGAAGGCCCGCCGCCCGTTCGTCCCGGATACGGCCCAGCGCGACCAACCCCTGCACGATAGCCTGGTGCTGGACCAGGTTCCCCGGCCCGAAACGCAGCACTCGCTCGACCATGTGGATGAGCGGTTTGACGGCCCGTTCGTCCCCGGTAAGGCCGAGCGTGGTCGCGGCGGTAGCGTTGACCGCGAAGTTCTTTTCATTTAAAAGCTCGATAAGCAGGGGTACCGCCTGGGGGTCGCGGTAGGTGTTGAGGGCGTGCGCGACCGCGATGCGGACCTCGGCGTCCTCGTCTTTCAGGGCTTCCAGCAAATAGGGCGTTACCTGGGGATTATTCATTTCGGCCAGGTGGGTAGCTGCCCTCATTCTGACCTGGGGCCCACCGTAGCGAAGTTCATTTATCGTCTGGTCGAAACTCATGGTTACCAAGAAACCTACTAGGGTTAAACTAACAACTTCCCGGAGTCTATCTTACTTTAATGCTTTAATAAAGGAAAGTAAGAAAGAAATGAGAAACGGTAAGGCGTCATAATCGCGTCAATCAGCATCCATTATACACTTTTAAGGCACCCACCATGCCGGACATCGCATTTAAAACCAGGGGAGAACAAAATCGTTATACACACCCCTTTGGGGCGCGAAACAACCTTGAACGGGGTTCCAAAATTCACCTTGATATAAGGCAAAGCGGGTACTTTGTCATTCTGATTATTGTATCCAGGAAATGAAGTCAATTGAAGGTGAGTAGAGGATTACTTTCCCAATAGCCGAGCCTTTCCCCTGTCATTCCGTAAGCCACTTTAAGAAAGGCGACTTGCCACAATCGAGCAGTGGCTTACGGAATCTCGCGCGTTGCGTACCGTAAAGCCCAGGACTAGCCCTTATTTCCGGCTGAAGCAGACTGAGACCTGAGGCTCGTTGAACCTGGCAAAGTCTTTAACCTGACGTTACGCCACAGGCGCGAGATTCTGATGCAAGCATCAGAATGACAAAGTATACGACCTTGCCAATTTTCGTTGATCATCCCCACGGTTTGCGCCTGAGTAAGTCTTCGTCTTTACGTTACGCCAAAGGGGCCGCCTCCGGGCTAGATTCCTTGGTCGGGTCTGCTTTCTCAACATTGGTTCATTATTCCAGGCTCCCTCGCGCCCGAAGGGTGTGACAAGTGAAAGACCTTACCCATTTATTAAAACATTGTTTATTGGACATACTACCGTGTACAATCGAGCAATCCCAGACCCCAATTTGCAATTATCGTTGGTATAAGACTTTTTACCTATTTTGAAGATTTTTTCACATACTTATCATATACATATTCTTATTATGATTGACATTGACAATTGATATAGCCTTTAAGTAGTTTGAGGCTTAACACGTATGTTATAATTTGCCCGGCGAACTTGCCGGAACCGGCTATGTCCGGTTTCGGGCCTATTCATGAATGGATGAGTGACAACATTTCCGCCGGAAACACTTCTGCCTTTTGCGGATTTGATATTGATAGACATAATAGCTTTAAGCTTTAGTAAAATTAAATAGATAAACGACTTTCGTTTTGAGCCTGGAAAAGTCTTAAAATAGCAGGAAAGCAACTTCCAAAAGTGTTTCAAGCGAAAGTCCTATGAAAGAAAGAAGGAGCGAAGAAATGACCGCTTCAAATGGTCAAACAGGCTCATACGATTTAGTAATTATCGGAAGTGGCCCCGGCGGTTATATCGCGGCGGCACGGGCCGGTCAGCTTGGTCTGAAAACCGCGATTGTGGAGCGCGAAGAACTGGGTGGTGTTTGTCTGAACTGGGGCTGTATCCCCTCCAAAGCCTTATTGCGTTCCGCCGAAGTTTTGTCCCTTTTTGCCCGCTCTAAAGATTTCGGAATTACCGTGAGCGGGGTTGAAGCCGATTATGGCGCGGCCATCGCCCGCTGCAACGACATCATCGGTCGTCAGACCAAAGGTGTGGCCTATCTTATGAAAAAGAACAAGGTAGACGTATTGCGCGGGACCGGGCGGATTGAAAGCGCCAGCAAAGTGGTCGTGGAAGGGCCGGAAGGCACCCAGGAAGTTACCACTAAAAATATTATGATTGCAACCGGCTCGCGGGTCCGCCTGGTGCCGGGTATGTCCCCCGATACCGTGGACGGCACGACCGTTGTCACCAGCAAAGAAATCTGGAAATTAAAAGATAAACCGCAATCCGTTGCCATTATCGGCGGTGGGCCTATTGGTGTGGAATTTGCTACGGTCTATCGTAGCTACGGTTGCGACGTTACTATCGTTGAAATGCTGCCTCGCCTGGTCCCCCTGGAAGACGAAGAAATCAGCGCCCACCTGACCCGCGAATTCAAAAAGCGCGGCATCAACATCATGACCAACACCATGGTCAAGACGGTTGAAAAGGGCGGCGAAGGCAAGAAAGCGAAAGTAACCGTCCAGGCCGGTAAAGACGGCCCGACCCAGACCCTGGAAGTAGACCGGGTCTTGCTGGGTATCGGTTTCGCGCCCAATAGCGAAAATCTTGGCCTCGAAAAAGTCGGCGTTAAGGTCGAGCGCGGTTTCATCCAGGTGGACGACCAGATGAAGACCAATGTCCCCGGCATCTACGCTATCGGTGACGTTACCGGCAAGTTGCCCCTGGCCCACGTAGCCTCGGCGATGGGCGTTATCGCCTCCGAGATTATCGCCGGGGAACATGCCCAGAAGCTGAACTACGCCAACATGCCGCGCTGCACCTACAGCGCCCCGAACATCGCTTCGCTGGGTCTGACCGAAGCCCAGTGCAAGGAACGCGGTATCGAGGTTAAAGTCGGCAAGTTCATGTTTAACCCGAACGGCAAGGCCCAGGCCCTGGGCGAGGCCAGCGGGTTCGTGAAAGTGGTTTCCGATGCCAAGTACGGCCAGGTACTCGGTGCCCATATGATTGGACCCGAAGTGGTCGAGTTAATCGGCGAGTTCAGCCTGTTGACCCTTCTCGAAGGGACCAACCAGGAACTGGCGATGGCGGTCCACCCCCACCCGACTCTGTCGGAGGCCCTGGCCGAAGCGGGCCTGGCGGTAGACGGACTGGCTCTCAACGCCTAGAACCGAAAGGAAGCTTCAAACTTACGGGAGGAAAGACTGCCTTTTCCTCCCGTAAGACTGAAAGAAAGAGATTTTGACTATGTTGGTACGTGACATCATGACACCGGACCCGATAACAGTCAGCGAAGACACGTCAGTCCAGGATGCCGCCCGCCTGCTAGTGCAATATCGTATCACCGGCTTGCCGGTGAAAAGCCAGGGTGGGAAAATCGTCGGTATCGTCAGCGAGGCGGATATTTTCAGCCGGCGTGGCGCGACTGTCGGTGATGTTATGACGCGTGATGTTATCAGCGTTAGCCCCGAAACAACTGTTGAGATTGTGGCCCACCTCTTGACCGACCATCGCATCCGGCGGTTACCCGTAATGGATGGCGATAAATTGCTGGGCATTGTCAGCCGGGCTGATATAGTGCGGATGATGACGATGTACTGGCTATGTGAAGTTTGTGGCGAGGCAATTCGAGGCGAACACGCTCCCGAACACTGCTCCAAATGTGGCGCGGATTCTACTTATGTCCACGCATTGCAAGCTCCCGGAATGTAAAGTCATAAGAATGGATGGAAAAGAATGACAACTGAAACCAAGCCTGACAAAACGGCCCCTGCGGGGGCTATATCAGAGACTGCTGGCGGGTTAAGCCCGGAAGCTATTAAAAAGGAAGACCCCGCAACCCTTATCAGCTACTATCACATGATGGTACTGATTCGAAAATTCGAGGAACGCTCGGCTGAAATGTATACCAAGGCCCGGATTGGCGGCTACTGCCACCTCAACCTCGGTGAAGAAGCGACTATCGTCGGCCTGATGGCGGCCCTGCGTCCCCAGGACTACATTTTTACTAACTACCGCGAACACGGTTATATCCTGGCCCGTGGTGCCAAGCCCGGCCCGGTGATGGCCGAACTCTTTGGTAAGTCTACCGGTGTCAGCAAAGGGCGCGGCGGCTCGATGCACCTTTATGACAAAAACCTGAATTTCCTGGGTGGCTACGGTATCGTCGGCGGCCAGTTGCCCCTGGCGACCGGGGCCGGTTTTGCCCTCAAATACAAAGAAAAAGACGGCATGGTCGTGGCCCAGATGGGTGACGCGACTACCAATATCGGCGCTTTCCACGAATCGTTGAACCTGGCCCGTATCTGGAATTTGCCCGTGATGTACCTGGTTATCAATAACGGTTACGGTATGGGTACCAAGGTCGAATATGCCTCCGCGCAGCCGGAACTCTACAAACGCGCCGCCGCTTACAATATTGTCGGCGAACGGGTAGACGGTAAAGACCCCCTGGCCGTCCGCGAAGCCGTCAAACGGGCCATCGAGCGGGCCAAACAGGGCGAACCGACCTTGCTCGAAGCTCTCAGCAACCGCTTTAAGGGCCACTCGGTCGTTGACCCGGACCGCTATCGCGACCCCGAACTGGTTAAGAGCTTCCGCCAGACTGACCCGCTCTTTAACTTCGCCCGTGTCCTGGAAGAAAACGGCATTATGACCGCCGAGCAGGACCAGCAACTCCAGGAACAGGTTGACCAGGAAGTGCAGGAAGCGATTGACTTCGCCGAGCAGAGCCCTTCCCCCGAAATTGATACGATGTTCGATTACATGTATGCCACGCCGGTCGCGAACGCCATTGACCCGCAGTGGGAACAGTTTAAGCACTCCAAGGAGGCCAAGTAAGAAATGCCAGTTATTACGTTCCGCCAGGCCCTGACCGACACGTTGCGGGAGGAGATGAAGCGCGACGAAGATGTCTATTTGATGGGCGAGGAAATCGGAGTTTTCGAAGGCTCTTATAAGGTTACCGCCGGGTTGCTCAAAGAATTCGGGGCCAAACGGGTGGTGGATACCCCTATCGCCGAGGAAGGTTTTGTCGGTGTCGCGGTCGGTTCGGCTATGCTGGGTCTGCGCCCGGTCGTCGAAATCATGACTATCAACTTTATTATCCTGGCGATGGATACGATTGTGAACCACGCCGCCAAGATTCACTACATGTTCGGCGGCCAGAACGCCGTCCCGATGGTTATCCGCACCCCCGGTGGTGGCGGCCAGCAGTTAGCCGCGACTCACTCCCAGAACCTTGAACCCTGGTTCGCCCACGTGCCCGGTCTGAAGGTGGTAGCGCCTTCCACCCCTTACGATGCCAAGGGGTTGTTGCGGGCCAGTATCCGCGACAACGACCCGGTGCTGTTTCTGGAAAACCTGGCCCTGTATAACGTCAAGGGCGAAGTGCCGGAAGCCGGGACCGATGGGGCCGACTATGTCATCCCGATTGGCAAGGCCGAGGTCAAAAAAGAAGGCACTGACGTCACCATTATCAGTTACTCGCGTATGGCCGCGATTTCGCTCGACGTGGCTAAACGGTTGGAAGAAGAAGAAGGCATCAGTTGTGAGGTAGTGGATTTGAGGTCGCTCCGGCCACTCGACCGCGAAACCATTATCAACTCGGTTAAAAAGACCAACCGGGCGGTTATCCTGGAAGAGGACTGGCGCTCCTATGGTATCGGGGCCGAACTGGCCGCGACCATCCAGGAAGAAGCTTTTGATTACCTGGACGCGCCGGTATTGCGGGTAGGTAGCCTGGAAGTGCCGTTGCCCTACTCCAAGCCGCTCGAAGTTGCCGCCCTGGCAAGCGCCGACCACCTGGTCGAGTCTATTCACAAGGTATTGGAAGGCAAACGCCGGTAAAAAAGAGCCGGTAACGAAGAAAGGAACGATAGAGCTATGGCCGAAGTAACAATGCCACGCCTGAGCGATACCATGACCGAGGGCCATATCGCCGAATGGCTCAAAAAAGAGGGCGAAAAGGTCGAAAAGGGCGACATTCTGCTCGAAATTGAAACCGATAAAGCTACCATGAGCCAGGAGTCTTATGACGCCGGCATCCTGGAAAAAATTGTAGTGCCCGCCGGGCAGACCGTGCCGATTGGGACGGTTATCGCCATAATCGGCAACGGCAAAAGCCAGTCCGCGCCTGCGGCGGCCCCGGCAGCAACTGCCCCCGCCCCGGCCCCTGCCGCTACTCCTGCGCCCGCTGCCCCGGTGGCGGCCCAGGCCCCGGTCGCCGCTCCCGCTCCGACTGCCCCGGTGGCCCCGGCTGGTGAGGGCGAACGGGTGAAGTCCTCGCCGATGGCCCGCAAGAAAGCGGAAGAATACGGCCTGAACCTGGCCTCGATTAAGGGTACCGGCCCTGGCGGTCGTATCCTGGCCGACGACGTGGAAGCGGCTAAAGCGGGTGGCACCGCTACGGCAGCTCCTACCCAGGCCCCGGCCTCACCGACGGCAGCCCCGGCTTATGGTGGCGCGACGGTTACCAGCGAAGCCCCGGCTCCCGCCCCGGTAGCCCAACCGGCCCCGGCGGCTCCTTCGTCCCCGGCGGTCTCTACTGCCGATTACGAGGAAAAAGAACTCAGCCGCACCCGCGCCGTGGTGGCTCGCCGCATGGCCGAGGCCAAGCAGCAGGTCCCGCATATCTATCTCACTTCCGAGATTGATATGACCGAAGCGCTCAAGATGCGGCAGACCATCAACGCGGCCCTGGAAAAAGAAGGCTCCCCGAAGGCTTCCGTCAATGACCTGGTAATCAAGGCAGTCGCCAAGGCTCTCAAAAAGGTGCCTGCCCTTAACGCCACGTTTGTTGACAACAAAATCCGGCTCTACAAGCGAGTAAATGTTGCTTTCGCGGTTGCCCTCGAAGATGGCCTGATTACACCCATCGTGAAGGACGCCGACCAGAAGTCGATAGGCCAGATTGCCGCCGAGACGAAAGTTCTGGTGGACAAGGCCCGCAAGGGCAAGCTGGCGCTCGACGAGTTCCAGGGCGGGACGTTCAGCATCTCGAACATGGGGATGTACGATATTGACAACTTCTCGGCGGTCATCAACCAGCCGCAGGTCGGTATCCTGGCGATTGGCTCGACTGTGCCGAAAGTGGTGGTCAAGGGGAACGCCGACTCCGACAACCCGGAATTTGGTGTTATCCAGGCCATGAAGGTGACTATTTCGGTCGATCACCGGGCCACCGATGGCGCGGTTGGCGCGCAGTATTTGCAGGAACTCAAAAAGATTTTGCAGAACCCGCTCTTGCTGCTGGTCTAACTCCGAAAGGCAATTTAACCTGAAGAATTAAACAAGAGGCATTCCCGGTTCAAAACCAGGAAAGCCTCTTGTTTTTGTATAAGCTATTTATTTGGTTTTTCTGTTTAACTTTAACAGTTATTTCGTTTAAGGCTTACTGTTTCCAATTCTTTGCAAAAACTTTACAGTGTTTTAAATGTTTTAGTTGAATTGGACTTTTCTATAGAGTAAGCTTTAGGCTGCACCGAATAGCGTAATTTTGACAGATTCCATTCTTTAGCGGTTATTTTAATGAAAAAGTCTCACTCGCCAATCTATTTGCTCTTAGCCTGTCTGATATTGACCGGCTTACTGGGGACAATCACTTTCTTGTCTCTCACTTATCAGGCCACCGCCGCGACCCCTGCCGCCGATGATGGCAGTGGTAACGCCAACGCCGATGCCGGACCTCCTGGAGGTGGCCGTCATCCCCGGCCTACGATGGTTCCGACGGCCCAACTGCGGTTTGCCGGCTCGGACGCGGCTATTAGCCCCGGCATTTTAAGTCCGGGCGCGCCTATGACCTATACCTTCACCATTTTGAATGATGGCGGCACGATGATCGCCAACAATGCTACGCTGGAAATCCCCTGGAACGGCGACCAGACTTTTGTTGATTTCAGCAGCGATAACCCGGACTGGAAAGTAAAGTCTGTCGATTCGACGGAACTTTTTATTGACCTGGGGAATGTCGCGATAAACGAGACCGGAAAAATTACAATTCACGCCACCTTTGCCACTAACTACCTGAAAACCATTTTCAAGCAGACGGTTTATCTAAACTGGAATGATGAACACGCAGCCCGGCACGCAGGTACAAACCTTTATGCCCAGGTAAATCTGCTGAGTACGCCGACTGCCGGTTCCGGTGCGGCCCCTACACCTACTCCCGCGCCTACTACTACTCCTGATACAATCCCGACCAGTGGCGCATTTGCCCCGGTGGCAAGCCAGGCCAGCACCGATTCGGTCTGGTATTTCCCGGCGACTCAGCATACCCTGGGCGGTGGGTTTTTGCAGTATTGGAAAGACCACGGCTCGGTCACGAACCTGGGCTATCCGATTTCGGAGGAGTTCCAGGAAAATGGCCGCACCGTTCAATATTTCGAGCGAGTGGTGATGGAATACTGGCCGGAGAATCCCGACCCTTATAAGGTATTGTTACGTTCGATAGGGGTTGACCTGAACGGGGTTGACCCGGCGGTTTCCCCCGATTCACCCACTGCTTCGGACGGTTCGGTCTATTATTCGGAAACGGGTCACTGGCTGGATGGCCGATTCGTGGATACCTGGGAGAGTATGGGCGGGTTGGCTCAGTTCGGGTTCCCCATTACCGAGCCGGTAATTGAGGGTAATACCTTAATCCAGTGGACCGAACGGGCTCGCTTCGAGTTAGACCTTTCCCGGCCCAATCAGCTTGTGACGCTTGGCCTGGTCGGGGAAGAGGAAGCCAGGAGCAAAGGTTACTAAATTAATTCGGGTTCCGGGTGGGCGTGCAGTTTGCGGTAATACTGGTGGACGGTGCGCTCCTGGGACTTCACTTCGACCGAGCCGGGCCGGGCGCGCCGGACTTCCGCGATAGCCTGGCTCGGCGGCATCCCCCTTTTCACCAGGTAACAGGCCAGGATGGTTCCGGTGCGGCCATACCCGGCCCGGCAATGCACCAGCACCGGCTGGTTATTTTCCACCCTTCGCTCGATATAACCGACCGCCTTCTCGACCAGTTCGAGGCTGGGGGCTTTGAAATCGTCTACCGGCAAATGCTTGGACATCATGCCGTATTTTTCGAGCAGGTCGGGGGCGGGCTGTTTGTGGCAGAGCGTGACGATGGCCCGGATGCCCTGGGTTTGCAGGAATTGGAGGTCGGCATCTTCCGGGCCGTTGCCGCCGGGCCGGGCCGAACCGGCCAGTTTCCCCTCGATTAACCAGCTAAAGTTGTCCAGCCCCATGTTTGTTCTCCAGACAGAACGTTTTAACACCCGAAATATTTTTTTATACTGGAACATTTTTCTTTTGTATTAACTCTTGCATCTTTTGTTCCTCGTCTAAAGGAATGACTACATAGACCTTAAAAGAGTCATTTTCTTTCCTTAACAGGTATACGTAATCGCTATCGGTCAGGAAAGTTCCTTTTGAGTCATAAAATTTCCACGTAATCCTGACCCGGACCAGCTTTTCCGAAACCACCTCAATTTTGGTAAATTCGTAAGTTACTTTAGCCAGGTCGAACTGTTTGTAAAATTCGTACGCCTGACTCAGGCCGGTGGTTAATTCGTCGGGGGAGGAAAGGGCCCCGGCAAAATTGTCTGAAATCATGAAGCAGGGGAAGCCGTAGAAACCCGAGGCAGCCCTGGCATCAAATTTCTCAAGGGCCGCCCCATATATATCGAAGAATGACTTTAGTTGTCCGGCTAATGGTTCCAAAATTTTCACTCTTTCTCTAATACCAAAGGAGTAAGTTCCCCCGCAACCTGGTGCTCCTGGCGCGTAAAAAATCCGGTTCTAAGATGCTTACCAGAAATATACCATATTCCAACCCAATCGGGCACTTTTCCGTACGCCTCCCCGTTGCTAAAACCGGAGACGCGTGCTTATAATAAAAAAGCGGGTTTAAAGTTTGAACCTGGGAAACATTTTGTTAAACCGCCCCGGTTTAGCCTACGAAAGTTTTAGAACGTGCAGACCAAAAGCCGTTACGACTCAATTGAATACAAGTCGCATGACTATGCCCGCCAGTTCGAGGAGCGGACCAAGCCCGGCGAGGAACGCAGCCCCTTCGAGAAAGACCGCTCCCGGATTATTCACAGCGCGGCCTTCCGGCGGTTGCAGGGCAAGACCCAGGTCTTTGTGAGCGGGTCGGGTGACTTCTTTCGGACCCGGTTGACCCATTCCCTGGAAGTCGCCCAGATTGGTAAAGCCCTGGCCCAGAGGCTCGGAGCCGACCCCGACCTGGTGGAAGCCTGCTGCCTGGCCCACGACCTCGGCCATCCTCCCTTCGGTCACACCGGGGAAGCCGTCCTGAACGAATGCATGAAGGATTATGGCGGTTTCGAGGGGAATGCCCAGAATATCCGCGTCCTGACCCGCCTCTCTACCAAGTCGCTCGCCTATGATGGTCTCAACCTGACCCGCTCGACCCTGGATGGCACCTTCAAATACAAACGTTCTTTCGCGACCGGCTCCAAAAAATTTTTCTACGACGAAGATGCCCCCTTGATGGTCTGGGCCACCGATGGCGGTGTGCCCGGTGAGAATTCTTTTGATTGCCAGATTATGGATTGGGCCGACGAGATTGCCTATTCCTGTCACGACCTTGAAGACGGGATGAAGGCCGGGATGATTAGCCGGGCTCGCCTCAAAGCCAATCGCCGCTTGCGCGAGAGCCTGGGCGAGGAGGAGACCGAGTGGGTGCTGGAAAAGCTGGCTTTCGTGGAGGAACAACTAACCGAGCGGTCCCGTAAGGGTGCCCGGAAGGTTTTAACTTCTCAGCTTATCCATGAGTTTGTCGGGGCTGCCGAACGCGAACTCAGGCCGACCGCCCTGCCGACTTCCACCGACCGCTATCGTTACCGGTTAGCCGTTGACCCGGTCCAGTACAAGCACGCCGTGGCCCTCAAAAATATAATGTTCGGCCTGATTGTGGAGGATGTGCGGATTGCTACCCTCGAAAACAAGGCCACCCGCATCATCCGGGGCCTGTTCGACATCTTTTCGGATTTGAACGAGCGTACCGCCTTTTTGTTCCCCGAAGATTTTCGCGACATCTGGCTCGAAGCGAACGACCTCGGCAAAGTCAGGACGGCCTGCGACTATATCGCCGGTATGACTGACGATTACGCCGAACGGGTCTACGCCCGGCTCTACTTGCCCCAGGCCGGTTCGATTTATAGCCTTTAGCCCCCGGTAAGGATAAGCAAAATCACCGGATTGAGCCAATTTAAGCTAAATCCGGCCTGATTCTCGTTTATAAAACAGATAAGCTTTCCAGGCTGGAAACGACATTTCCCTGGTCGCCGGGGAGGGGTGGCATTGAATAGTCCTATCCCGTCGAGTATAATATTTACAGCTTTTGGTAACGATTCCGGGTTTTGATGATAATATTTCGGGTTCTGCTTTCTTTCGGGTATCTTTTCGGTATTTGGCCTTGCGCGAGGTTTAATTGACAGCAGCAGCGCTAACCGATGAAGAAAAATCGGTCACTTACTTACCCCATCTTTTAATAACAAAAGGGCCCCAGTCGGGCGCTTCTATTCTACTGGACTTCAAACGCCTCGAATCCGCACCCCTGGTCCTGGGCCGCCTGGCCGGGGAGTGTGATTTTGTGCTACAAAGTTTCCAGAATAAAGTTTCGCGCAAACACGCCAGTTTTTCCTACCGGGCTGAGGACCAACTGGTAATCCTGGCCGATGCCGGGTCGTCCAACGGCACCCAGGTCAACGGCGAATATATTGCCGGGCCGACCGTCCTTTTTCCCGGCGACACCATCGGTTGCGGCGATGTCGAACTGGTCTTTGTCATACCTATTCCCCAGATGGGCCTGCCCCTGGCGAAACTGCCCGGCCAGACCGAGCGAAAATATCTCGAAGACTCCGAGCCCGGCGTGGCGCGCCTGGAAATAGTTGCCAGCCGGGCCGCCGCTATCCGGCCCGGTTCCTTCTGCCGCCTGACCCCCGGCCATCCTTTTCTGATTGGCCGTTTCAGTTCGAGCGATTTGCCCCTTTTGGAAGAAGGTGAACACGCCCGGTTGGTCAGCCGCCGCCACAGCGAGATTCGGTGGAGCAGTTCCGGCTATATTATTCGCGACCTCGGCGCGGCTAACCCGGCCTGGGTCAACCAGTCCCGGCTGGATGCCCCACGCCTCCTCGAAGATGGCGACGCTATCCAGGTCGGCTCAACTCTACTGCGTTACCGGGCCCCCCGGTTGCCTTTGATAGTCGGCGCGACTACTTCCACTACCGCCGGGCAAACCAGGACTTACATTTTAAAAGTCCCGCCTTCCCAATCGCTTTTGAGTGGCCCCCGGTTTTTATCGCTGCCGACCACCCGCCAGATTTTGATAGGCCGGGCTGAAGGTAACGATGTGCGCTTGCTGGACCGCTCGATTTCGCGCCGTCACGCGCGGCTGTTTTACGAGGCTCGCCACTTTTTTCTTTCGGACCTGGGTTCGGCTAACGGCACCCGCCACAACGGGCGCGAGATTACCGAGCCGGTCGTCTTGCAGCCCGGCGACCGCCTTCAATTCGGCAACTTTGAATTTGTATTGCAGGAAGAAACCATAGGGTCGGAGGAATCGTCCAACAGCTTGCCCCTGCCCCTGGTCGAGCCGGTCGTCTATCGCCTCTCGCCGGTCGAACCTCCCAGAGAGGCGGCCCCGGACTCCGATGGCTCGGCTACCCAGGCGGCCCGGCCTGCGCCCCGGCAGGATACGACCACTGCCCCACAAATCAGCCACCCGCTGCGAAATATTACCCCCTTTGATGAGCTTGACACCCAGTCTTTCCTGCTGCTGGCTCCCCATTTCAAAGAGGTGAGTTATAAGCCGGGACAGGAAATCGTGCGGGAAGGCCAGGGCCGGGGTGCTTTCCTGGCTATCCTGGAAGGGCGAGCGAGCGTCTCGCGGGCCATCAACGACCGCCAGCGCCTGGTCGTGGCCGAACTGACCGCCGGGTCGGTCTATGGTGAACGGACCATCCTGGAAGATATGGCCTTCGCTAACCGCCTCGAAGCGGTTACACCTGTGCGGGCTTTGCGCCTGGAAGAAAATGTCTTTAAGAAAGAGTTTGGCCGGAACCGGGCCATCCAGACCTTTTTTCAGCAGCAGGTCTCCGCAGCCTCGGCTACCAACTGGTTGCGAGCGACCCTGCTCATGCGGACTCTTAGCGAGAAGACCCGTCACGCCATGGCGAACCGGCTGCGCTACCGGGTCTATAACCCCGGCGAAACCCTGGCCGAACGCGGTAAGAGCGCCGAGGAGTTTTTCTTGATGCTGAGCGGGACTGCCGTGGCTTACGTGGCGGATATACGCGGCGGCGAAAGTCCCCTGGCGACCCTTGAAGAAGGCGACACCTTTGGTGACGGTATCGTTGCGCCCGGCGAGACCTACCCGATGACGGTCCGGGCCGAACGCAAGGTCGCCTGCTATGTCCTGGCCCGGCCCGATTTCGAAAACGTCCTGGCAAAGAGTGGCGACCCGGTTGCCAGCCTGGGGGCCGGGTTGGGTGGTCTACCGCTCGGCGCGGTCCTTAACCGGGTCGGGCCTTTTATGCAGTTGCCGCCCCAGCTTGTGACGAAAATTGCCGCCGAGATGAAGCCGAAGTTTTTCAAAAAAGGCGAAACGATTGTCCGGCAAAACGAACCGGCCAGCGCTTTTTATATCATTCGCACCGGGCAGGTCGAGGTCAGTTTCCGCACCAGTGGCGGCGAGGACCGCTCGGATATGCGGCTGGGACCGGGGCAATATTTCGGTGAAGCTTCGCTCCTGACCAATACCGCCCGCGCCGATACGGTAAAAGCTGCCGAGGATTGCGAGTTGCTGGCCCTCTACCGCAACAAGCTGGAAGGCGTCCTCAAACTGGGCGAGAGTTACGACCTGGGGCAATATTTCGCCAAGGGGTTGACCAAACGGTTCCGGCCCAAACGGATTGCGGAGGTCCAGGTCAGCCAGCAGACCAATGCGACCGGTGAGGTCTATTACCTGTTGAGCCGGGACGGTGGCGAGCAATTCTTTAAGCTCAGCGACCGCAGCCTTTTCCTCTGGGATCTGATGGACGGCGACAACAGCCTCAACGACCTTTCGATGGCCTATTTTCTTAAATTCAAGAAGCTTGACCTGGAAGGCGTTTCGAACCTGGTCGGGCAGTTGCAGGCGGCCAATTTCCTCGAAATCCCGCCTATTGACGAAAAGTTTGTTGACCCTAAAGAGGGCAAACGCTCGCACGGCCCGCTCTGGCGCGTCTTTAACTGGCGCTACGAGTTCAAACACATCGATCGCTTTTTCGACCGGCTCTATAGCTTTGGTGGCAAGATTTTCTTCTGGCGCCCGTTAAGCTGGCTGTTACTGGCGGTAATCGTGGCCGGGTTCGGGGCCCTTGTCTATTCGGGCCTGTTCGGTCCGGTGGCTTCCGACCTCGGCCTGGTGCGTATTTTCCAGGGGGGCGGTCTTGGCGCGTTGACCGTGCCGGGGGCGTTGCCGTTCTGGGCTTTGCTGCTGGTCTTGCTCTTTAACTTTATCATTCACGAAACGGCGCATGGGCTGGCCTGTAAAGTCTACGGGCGGCGGGTTATCAGCGGCGGGTTTGGCCTTCAACTCGGCTGGCCTTTCTTTTTCGTCAATACCAACGAAATCTGGCTGGAAAAACGCCGCCCGCGTATCGTGGTTAACCTGGCGGGTCCGGCCAGTAACGCCCTGCTGGCCGGGATTTGCTGCCTGGCGATGCTATTCACGAGTGACCCGGTCTGGCGGACCGCTCTTTTCCAGGTGGCCGCTATCGCTTACGTGTTGGTTTACATAAATATCAACCCCTTGATGGAGTTGGACGGTTATTTCGCCCTGATGGACTGGCTCGAAATTCCCGGTCTGCGGCGTAAAGCCCTGACCTATATCCGTCGCCGGGTGCTGGGGCGGCCTCAACCAGGGTCAATCACGCGGCGGGAGCGGCGGATTTTTACCTGGTACGCCCTCCTGACGCCGCTTTACATCCTTTTTACTATGGTTCAGTTTTCGTTTTTTCTGGAAAGCCTGGCCGAGCCGCCTCTCAACGAAGCCTTAAAATGGTTGGGAGTTGACAGAAGTATCGGAGATGGGTTAATTTGGGTTTTGGCCCTGGGTATAGCCGCCCTCCTGGCCTGGCCGTATTTTACGGAGCTGTTAACTACCGGGCGTGATGAAGATGAGATGGCCGGGTCGAGAGCGCGGCGGAGGAAGTTGCGATGAGCAGTGGTGAGACCAAGAATTATAAATCGACCCCTTTGCGCCAGATAATGATCTTTGACGTGGTGGAAGGGCCGCGCACCGGCGAGAAAATTAGCGTGCCGATGCCGGAGCCGGGTGAACCCCCGGTCCTTATCGGGCGCAGCCGGGAATGTCAAATCTGGATTGATGCCCAGAATATCAGCCGCCGCAATACTGAGATTTTGAGCGGACCGGACCGCCGCCCGGTTATCCGCGACATGGGAAGTGTCAACGGCACCCTGGTCAACGGCCAGTCTATCAGCCAGACCACGCCCCTGCCCATAAAAAAGGGCGACCGGATTCGAGTCGGTTTGACCGAGCTTATCTTCCAGGATTTAACCCAGTTGGATGTCCCGGCCCCGGCTACCGCCCCTTCGATGCCCTACCCGGTCCAACCTTTCCCCGGCTCGGCCCGTATTTCCGCGCCTGGCCTGGCTTCACCTTCCACCGTGACTTTCGCGCCAGGCCAGCGCCCGCCTGTGCCACCCCTTGCCGGTTCCCGGCCTGTCTCCGCGCCTCTCCCGCCCGCTTCCGCCACCGGCGATTATTTTGTTTACCTGGTAGTGCGAGGCGGCGAGCGCTATCTTTTCGAGAACGAGGAAGCCACGGTCGGGCGGGGCCAGGCCAACGATATTGTGATAGATAGTAATTCGATCTCCCGCCAGCACGCCCGTTTCCAGAAGACCGTTGCCGGGGTTTTTGTCACCGACCTGGGCAGCACCAACAAGACTTTTGTAAACGGAGTCCAGGCCGATGGCCCGGTCCTGTTGCGGGACGGCGACGTGGTCCGGTTTGGCGATATTGAGGCCGATTTCCAACTGGAACCGCAGCGCGTGACTAATATGAACCGGCTGGTGCCGCGCTTCGACCCGAACGACGCCGAAAAAACTTTTATCAGCATGGGTTTTCAAACGACCGAACGCGAGCCCCCAGCCGGCGAGCAAAGTTTTAACAGCCGGTCTGTCGAAGCAACTTTTATGAGCAGCCCCCTAAAGTATTCCGGCAGTTTTTCCGACTCAAAAAAGAATCTTGAAGGGGCCGAAACCGCTCTTGACATTGATATGAGCCAGGTGCGGGTGGTCGGGCGCAACCTGCGGCAGGCGTCGTCGGTGATACCCGGCACCGCCCCACTTGACCGCAAATCGAGCCAGCCAGTCCTACAGGAAGTCGCTCGCGTAGAAGGGGTCTTTCTGACCGAGGGAACAGGTCGGGCTACCGAACTGGTTTTGAACAACGTCAGCCTGGGCCTCAAGCCGGGCGAACTGGTGGCCCTGGTAGGGCCGAGCGGTAGCGGCAAGACCGAGCTTTTGCAATTGCTGGGGGGATTCCGGGCGGCGGACCGGGGCCGGGTGATGGTGCTGGGCCGGAACCTGCCTACCACCGAAGCCGCGGGCGGCCAGCGGCCAAACCTTGAAAATGACCGCGACCTGGCCCGGTGGCGGACCAGTTCGATTGGTTACCTGCCGAGCGAAGCGGAACTCAATCCCAAACTGACCATCCTTGAACAGATTATTTTTGTGCTGGAGCAGGGTGGTTTCGGGCGCAACCCGCTCGACCGGATGGAGAAGGCGACCGCGCAGCTTGATTTTGTCGGGCTGGCCGCCCCCGAAATGCTCCGGTTGCGTCCCGCCGATTTGAACCGGACCGAGCGCAAGCTGGTCGCCCTGGCTCGTGCCCTGGCCCTCGACCCGCCTTTGCTCTTAACCGATGAGCCGACCGGCCGGGTGCCCAGCGCTTCCGCCGAGCGGATTTTTAACCTGCTCAAACAGGTCGCCGCTAAAAACCAGACCGTCTTTATGGTCACCTCCGACCAGCTCTGGGCCCGCAACGCCGACCGCCAGGTCGAAATCATTGACGGCTCGATTGTCGGCAGCCTGACTTAAAATAAATACGCCGCCTGCTCCCAAAAAGCAGGCGGCGTATTTATTTTTGCCTATTTCTCAAAGATTCCAAAATACCTTTTTAATCTGTCTTCTGCAAAGTTGCGGGCTACACTGGCAAATATTGATTTCATGTCTTCCTTGAATATAAGGTGCATCCCAAGCTGGGGAGTGGCACCAGGTTGGCCGGAGGGCACGCTCAAACGGCCCGCAGTCCCTTCCATGGTTTCGCCCGCCTCATCTTCTTTCCAGCTCACTTCCCTAAATCCCAGCCCGGTCAGTAAGTCGTTCGCTTCCTGGGGCTGAATCAAAAAGCTGATGGCACTCTCCCTGGCCCACGGCACCGGGAAATGGATAGGGCTGTTGGGACCGGCCATTATCTCGTGAAAAACAAACTGGCCGCCCGGTCGCAGCACCCGGTAGACCTCGCTATAAAGTTTGGGTTTTTCCGGGATATTCATGGTAGAGTGCTGGGTAATCACCCGGTCGAAACTGTTGGCGGCGAAAGGCATTTGCAGGGCGTTACCAAGCTCGAAATGCACCCTGTCAGCCAGCCTGGTCAGGCGGGTAAATTCCTTTCCGGCTTCCACGAACGACTCGGTCAGGTCAAGGACAGTCACCCGGCAGCCGTATTGACTGGCAAGAGTGCGGGCTGCTCCACCCAGGCCGCCTCCCACGTCCAGCACCTCCATATCAGGGGTTAGCCCGGCCATCTTTGCCAGTTCCAGGGTAGCGCCTTTGCCCCCGGTGTGGAGTTGGTCAACCAGGGCGAGGTCATCCGGGGATAAATTATCGAGGTCTTTGCCGTTGGCTTTCAAGATGTTGAGAACATTGGCAGCAAGGTCGCCGGGTGTATAGTGCGCGTTAACCGAATCTATGTAACCCTTTTGTCCGGTCATTAATAACCTCCTTCGGCCAATAAATTTTAACAATTCGAAGGACAGGTAGAGAACACGTGAATATATTTTATCCCAGATTTCAGTTAAAGGAAGTAACAATTAATAAACGCCGGGCGTTCTACAATTAGTCGGCAATCGAAAATTATTATAATTACCGGGCAATATTTTGACGCTATTCCATCTTTTCGACCTTTTTAATGCCTCGCCCCTCACCCAGTTGACTGTTTTAGCGCCCCTGATTCTCCTTTTCCTGGGGCTGATTGGTTTTAGCCTGTGGCGTTTGACCCGGCAAAAGTCCCTAAAAACGCAACCAGGCTGGTTTATCCTGGTTACCCTGGCGGCTTACTTTGTCTTCGTGCTGTTGATGTTAGGGCTGGCCCCGGCAGGAATCAGTTTTGGCAACCCGGTCCCGGTTATCATTATCCTGGGGGTGCTTTATCTTTTTTCGCTGGCGGCAGGTCTTATCTTACTGCTAGGCTGGCAGCGATTTGCGAGGTTGCGAGGAAAAGGGCGTCTGCCGGTGGTCCTTTACCTGACGGGACACCTGGCGCTGCTGGCCGTTTTCTTCTACGGGTTCTATATCGAGCCGGACTGGCTCGAAGTAACCCGGACCCAGGTTCCCCAGGCCCGGCTGGCTCCCGGTACGCCACCAATCAAAATTGCTCTTATCAGCGACATTCACATGGAGCGTTGGACCCGCCGGGAGGACGAGGTCCTGGCGAAGTTGAACGAGGCCCAGCCCGACTTACTGCTGGTCGCCGGGGACCATATCAACACCGATTTTTACACCCCGGCAGCTTACGCCGATTTGCAACGCTTCTTCAAAGGGTTGCACGCCAAATATGGCGTTTACGCGGTGGCCGGGACGGTTGACCGGCTGGAAGAAACCCGCCAGGCTTTAGAGGGGAGCGAGGTCCAACTGCTGGACGACCGGGTGGCGACGGTCCAGCTTTACGGCCAGTCCATCTCGATTATCGGGGTGACGACCCACTACACTCAGGACGGCGAGGTCATGGCAAGACTGGCGGCGGATTTGCCCACCTCCGACCTCAAGATTCTGCTTTATCACCAGCCCGACCTGGTGCCGGAAGCGGCGGCGAGCGGGATTGATTTGTACCTGGCGGGTCATACCCACGGAGGCCAGATTTCCCTGCCCTTTTTCGGCCCACTCTACACCGCCAGCAAATTTGGCCGGGCTTACTCGGCGGGGCTCTATAATCTCGCCGGTCCGGCGGATACCAGGCTCTATATCACGCGCGGTATCGGCATGGAAGGCAACAACATGCTGCGGATGCGGTTCCTGGCCCGGCCCGAAGTTTCGTTGATAACCCTGGTCCCGGCCTAGCCCAAAAATAAAAGACCTGTCAGAGCAGGTCTTAGTTTGAAGAGTATTATTAGGGTCAACGTTTTATTTCTAAAAAATAATCAGGCCACGTGCCCGACCCCGTTTCGAGCCGGTAGCGACCGTTGGAATAGGGCGGAATGGTGGGTGGGTGGATAATAGCTCAACCGCATCGGCACCCCCGCGTTATCTACCACCACTATCCGGCCCCCGCTATTTTCCAGCAATTGTTTCACCCGGACCTGGGCGGTGGTCAGGGGTGTCTGCGGCCTAAAGAGGGCAGGTTCTACCCGGTTTTTATTTCCACCCAATTTAAGGCCGTAACGCTGCCACCAGCCTATTCTGGTCGTGACGGGAGTAATCGTCGGATCGAGCGCCAGGTAAATGGTGGTGGCTTTCCACTCCCTGGCCCGGTCCTGGATGACTTCGGTCAGGTTGTTGGTGGGACAGACGATTATTTCGGCGGTCACGTTATCGAATTCACCGGAACATTCCAGTTTTCGGATACCATGCTCCAACAAAAGCCGGGCCGGGTCGGGCCCCGCGCACGGTTTCCCGGCGGAAGGCTGGTAATCCCCGCTAACTTTTACTAGAAGTAGCAAGGCTTCGTTCAATTCGAGCGTACCGGCCTGACCGCACTGGCTCTCTACGAGCGCAGTGGCATCCTCACAAGCAACCTTTAGACAGGTAAAACTGCTAGAACTTCCATCGAACAAGATCAGGGCTTTCATTTCCTTTGACGCTTCTTTCCCGCATTCCTTAACTTTGTTACCTGTATAAATTGTAACAAGCCAATCTAAAGCGAATATAAAGAAACATCCGGTCATTCTTAAAAGATTCTAAAGGTTTACTAAACTAAAAAGCTGCCCATTTCTGGCAGCTTTTAAAGCTCGTATTTTGTCATTCCGTGGCTCTGCCACGCGCCCGGAGGTCGCACCTGCGGGTGTCTCCGGCCCGTTGGACAATATCACTTTCGCTTGTTTGTCGAATCGACATTCCTCGGTCCCCTCGCGCTCGTACGGTGTGGCAGGTAATTAGCTGTTTTGCAGTTCCAGGAAACTTTTGTATTCAGCCTGCATCATCTCCCAGAACGAGCGATACCGCCTCGCGCCGGGTATCCAGTTCGCAAAGAACCAGGCTTCCCACTCTCCTTCCGGTGTTACAACCTGGGGGTTGAGCAGGAAAATGCACGAGTCACCCCTGTCACTGATTTCCAGGGCTGTTAGCAAGTATTCGGTGCGAAAATCAGGCGATTGATTTTCGTCATAAACGAAATATTCTTCATCCGGTATTTCGTAGTTATTTTCATTCCAGATAGTTGCCCACTCCTCGTTCCTCACTCGAAACCACTCTATTTCTTCCGCTGACCACATATTGTAGATAAAAGTCGTAATTTGGGGCCAGCCGTTGGTCACTTTCAAAAAAGCCCGGTAGGAGGGCGGCAATTTAGTGCCAAGACGTTCCTCGGCCTGCCGGATTTGCTCTTCGGTTGCACCTCGATAACCCAACCAGTGATTTTTTATAGCTTCCGGTGACGGCTCATTATGAAGGCCCTCGTAATCGAGTAAGGCCACGCTCCACTCGGTCAACAAAACCTGCCAATCGTATTCAGCAGACTCCTCTGGGGTCAGGTTGTCCGGTTTCTTGGGCCGTTTCTTTCGTGGAGGTTTTATCCGGCGGATAGCGCGGGCGGCGGCATCTTTAATCGCCTCCCTGTAAGGGTCCTGGTCTTCCTCATTTCGGACAATTTCTTTAAGGATAGGCAAGGCCCGTTCATCCTTGATTTCACCTAATAGTTTGATTATTGCCAGGCGCGTTAAAGAGTTGGACTGGTTTAATCTTTCAATCAGGTCGAGGGTGGCTGCTTTGCCGAATTTTCGTAGTGCGATTTGGGCGCTCTCCCTGATAGTAGAATCAGGATCACTTAATAATGCAATTAGCGGTTTGATTGCCCTTATATCCCCGATTTTTTCAAGGACCGAAGGGATAATGTGGCGGACATGGTAAGATGGGTCGTCCAAAGCTACGATTAGAGGTTCGACTAACCTCTCATTATCCTGGTCCTGGGCGCGTTGCTGTAATTGCATGGCCGCTTGAATTCGTTTATGTTGGTCGGCGCTTTTTAATTTTGCGATAAGTTGCTCAACGTCGCTGTCGTCTTTATCTTTCTTCATAAGGGCCCCGCAAATAAAGCCTAAGAAAACCTGGTAAACAAAGCCTGGCTGTATGTATTATTGAACTTTATCGAACCTCCTGTCTACTATCCAAAAAGGCTATAAATAGCGCCACAAAATTCATCTGGTCTTAATTTGACTCCAGGATAATAAGCTATATAATAGATTTATTAGATTTGTCAGACAAATAGTCTATTCTCTAGTTGGGGTAGCTAAGCTGGTAACTGGCAGCGTCGGGCAATTTGCGGCTTCAAGAATGTGAGAGGGGTACGGATATACTTTGAGCACACCATACTATCCCCTTGCTGCTGGCAGTTCTACTGGTAGTGCTACTGGCAAGGTAAATGCTAGAGAAACCGGGAAGAAAAGAGAAAAAGCCGCCATGCGGCTTGATACTCTTAAAGTGCCCAGGGCCAGCGAACTGGTGGCCGATAAACTGCGGTCTTTGATTGTCGATGGCGTTGTCCACGAAGGAGCAACCCTCCCGTCCGAAAAAGAGCTTGTATCTCAACTGGGAGTCAGCCGCGCAACTTTACGGGAGGCCTTGCGTATTCTGGAATCGGAAGGTTTAATTTCGACCAAGACCGGACCAAAAGGCGGCATCATGGTCCAGCGGCCCGGTTCGGCCAACCTGACCCGGTCGCTTTCGCTGTTGTTACAGCTTGAAGAAACGCCTTTCAGCGATTTGCTGGAAGCCCGGCGTCTGCTCGAACCGATTTGCGCCGACCTGGCGGCCCAGCGGGTCACACCCGCTGAAATGGCCGACCTGGAAGGCATTATCGCTCAGATGCGCCTGACCCTGGACGATACGAACGCATATGTCCGGCAGCAGTTGGCTTTTCACCTGAAAGTGATTGCCGCCGCCCATAACGACGTTTTAAGACTTTACACGCTATCTGTCGGCGAACTGATTTCAGCCAGGGCGACCCAGGTTGGCCTTAGCATCGAACAGCGCCAGATTGGGTTGAAGGTAGCGGAGGGTATCCTGGTGGCTTTGAAGACACGCAACGGCAAACTGGCGGCCCGCCGGATTGAATTGCACCTCGAAGCCTTCGAGACAATTATCGAAAAAGACTAACAAAATCTGGTTTCGTTATAGTCCGGTTATTGCCGGGTTTGACCTGGAAAGTAAGGGGTTGTAGCAGGGAAACCCGGAACGCTCAAAACGGAATTATCATTACTATTCAACGCTGAATATTGGAAGAAGCCGGTAAACAGGTAGGATTACCGGTGAATTGAGGAGATAGGAGAAATAGAATTGCTATTCCCAAGTTTGTATGAACGCCTGGAAAGGGCTCGCTGGGACTTTAACTCGATTGATTATACCAAAATTGATAAGAGCAAAGTCGATGAGCAGCTCATTCACGAAATAAAGCATGTGACCCTGACCGAGATTGGCTCTATCCCGGCCACAAGCATGTTTATGCGTGATTTTAGCCACGATATAGATTTCCAGCGGTTCGTGTCAGTCTGGGCTTTTGAAGAAGGTAAACATAGCCTGGTACTGGAAAAATGGCTCAACGCCCTCGGTGTGGATATTGCCGAAGAGGAAATGGCCAAGATAAACATCACCTTCGAGACCGCGCCCTGGATTGAGACCCTGACAATGCACTTCCTGGGAGAACAACGCCTGGGCCTGTGGTACGGGGCCTTTGCCGGGATTGCCCCCGGTGCCAAGGAAAACCCGATTGGCGAGCCGGTCCTGCGCCAGATTCTCGAACTGATGGCCCAGGACGAGTGGCGTCACGCCGGGTGCTATTTCGCTTTCTTGAAAGAAGCGGTCGAAGCCAACCCGGCCAGCCTGGAAAACATCGGCAAGATGACCCTGTGGATGCTGCGCGGGCAGTACCGCCATCCCACGAATATCACCCAGCCCTCGGTGATGGACCAGTTGCCCGACCCCGGCTATTTTGCCCCCATGATCGACCGCCACGTTACCCCGGAAGCGGTCAAGGTAATGGAGGGCCGGGTCTTGAAATGCTATTCCATCATGGCAAAAGAGCCGGTTGAAACCCAGCGTGACCTCGCCCGCTATCTTCGCAAGAAGTTCGGCGCCAAGTCCGAGGAACAACTCGCTACCCTCACCCTTAACTAATCCTAACGAAAATGTATCGCCAGGAGTTAGACAAAATCTAACTCCTGTTTTATATTGGTATTACCTGAGATTATCGACGGAGATTCTTCAGGCTTCCCCTAACCCGGCCTGCCTCTAAAATTTCCTCTGTACATAGTAGTTTTCTCAGTGTAGAAGGAGCAAATTATGGATTTCGAACTACCGGAAGAACTGGTTGACCTCAAGAAATCTATCAGAGAATTTGTAGACAAGGAACTGTTGCCGGTCAGCCAGCAGGTCGAAGACGAAGATAAGATTCCCGACTCTATCCTCAAACAGATGAAGGAACTGGGTTATTTTGGCTTGCCGTTCCCCGAAGAATACGGCGGAATGGGTGTGGGTTACCTGGGCTATTGTCTGGCCCTGGAAGAGATTGGCCGGGCCAACGCCGCTTATAGCAATATCCTGGGGGCCCATACCTCTATCGCGGGCGGCACTATCAACCTCGGCGGCAATCACCAGCAAAAGGACAAGTATCTGCGTGGGATGGCGGAAGGCCGCTACCTCGGCGCGTTCGGCCTGACCGAGCCGGGCAGCGGTTCGGACGCGGCCAGTATTCGGACGACCGCCGTCAAAAAGGGCGACCGCTACATCATCAACGGCCAGAAAATCTGGATTACCAACGGCCCTTACGCCGACATTATAACGGTCTACGCCTCGACCGATAAAATGGCGGGGGCGCGTGGTATCAGCGCCTTTATTGTCGAGAAGGGTACGCCTGGCCTCGATTATGGCAAGACCGACCACAAAATGGGCTTGCATGGCAGCCACACCTGCCCGCTTTTCTTCGAGGATATGGAAGTGCCGGAAGAAAACCGGCTCGGCCCTGAAGGCACCGGCTTCTACACGGCCATGAAAGCCCTGGATGGAGGCCGGGTTAGCCTGGCTGCCGGGGCGGTCGGCGGAGCCCAGTTCATGCTCGAAGAGTCTATCAAGCATGCCCAGGAGCGGCGGCAGTTTGGCAAGTCTATCGGCGAGAACCAGGCTATCCAGTGGATGCTGGCCGACATGGAGACCGAAATCCATGCCGCCCGCCTGATGGTCTATCATGCCGCCTGGTTGCTCGACCAGGGCAAACGGGCCAGTCACGAAGCGGCCATGGTCAAGGTCTACGCCAGCGAGATGGCCGGACATGTTGCCGATAAGGCGGTCCAGATTCATGGTGGCATGGCCTACATGCGCGACTCGGCGATTGAGCGCGGCTATCGTGACGTGCGTATTCTGCGGATTTACGAGGGTACCAGCGAGGTCCAGCGCATGATTATTGCGGGCGACCTGCTAAAGAATTCGTCCCGCTAGATTTTAAGACTTGGAAAACCGGCCCCTGTGCTAAAACGCAGGGGCCGGTTTTTCGTATGGAAAGGAAGCAGGGCCTCGAATTGCTAAAATCGAAACCGCACAGCCATTGACAGGTCAGTTTCAGCCTTATATACTCATAATATGAGTTTAACAGTAAACACTTTTGTACATCCGGGAGAAACGCTCTTTTCCCGGATGCACAAGTATTACCTGAAATTTTTTTCACCTCTTTAATCATTTCCATTTTATTCAGTACGCCAGATAGATAATTTTATATTTACTCAGATTCTAAGTATTATCAATTGTTTTTTATTTCTGCCAGGATTTGAAGCAAAATTTTTCTTCTCCTTCTCCGCCTGCCTGCCCTTTTACTGCTGACTACGCAGACCAAAAATGATAAAATTTCCCTGTATCACTGCTGCTCGACATATTTTTATAAAAGGGAAAGAAAAGGATAAAGCGATGGCTGAACCCGAATTGCCGGACTATGACAGTCTCCCGGTAGACCCAACCCACCCCGCCGGAGCAAGCTGGGGCTTATGGGGTCCGCAAGATGAACTAGGTATGCTCAACCTGTTAACCCCTGAAAGAGTGGCAAACGCCGCCCGGCTCATCCAGAAAGGCAAAGTTTTTGCCATGAACTGGGAGCTCGAATTACCCAATCCGCCCCTGTTTAATCGGCTTCATATCGAACACGAAATAACCGGGGGTAGTGGCCTCCTCCACGACGACATCTACCGCAACTTCAATACTCAGTCCTCGACCCAGTGGGACAGCTTTAGCCACTACGGCAATTTCGAGTTTCACACCTTTTATAACGGGGTGACTTCGGTCGATATTACCGGAAAGCCCGGCACTCGCAACGGTATCCAGGCCTGGGCGCGGCGGGGTATTGCCGGGCGGGCCGTCCTGCTCGATTACCGCCGCTGGGCTCTCTCGCAGGGCATCACCTACTCGCCAGGCGAATCCCATATCATAAAGGCCTCAGAACTCGAAGCGGTGGCCCAGGCCCAGGGGGTGGAATTCCAGACCGGGGACATTTTCATCATGCGGACCGGCTGGATTGAATGGTACAACACTCTCAATGAGGCCGAGCGCAAGATTGCGGCCCAGGACCCGCCTCACTTCGCGGGTGTCGAGCGGTCCGAAGCAACCCGCCGTTTTTTGTGGGAAAAACATGTTGCAGCGGTCGTGAGCGATAACCCGGCCTTCGAGATGTTCCCGATTCCCAGGGAAGAACGTGCGCTGCACGAAACCCTCCTGGCTTTGTGGGGTGTGCCAATCGGGGAGATGTTCAACCTGGATGCCCTGGCGGCTGACTGCGCCGAGGATGGTCGCTACGAATGTTTCTTTACTTCCGCGCCCCTGAATAAACTCGGCGGAGTCGCTTCGCCGCCTAATGCCCTGGCAATAAAATAGAACGTACCCGGCTCTTTTTAGCAACAGGTGGGGATAAAGCCAGCATAGCAATTAAAATTTATGCTTTGGCAAAACCCCTGTTGCAAAAAGGAGAATGGGAATGCGTAAGCTATTTCTTTTGATGAACATCAGCCTGGATGGCTATTTCGCGGATACCGGGGGCGGCACTTCCTGGGCCAGTAACGACTTCGAAGCTTTCTCAGCGGGTGAGAGTGGTGGGGTAGATACCCTTCTTTTCGGCCACCGCACCTATGACATTATGAAAAGCTTCTGGCCGACACCCCAGGCCACCAGCCTGATTCCCGAAGTTGCCAAATTTATGAATGAGACCCCGAAAGTGGTTGCCAGCCATCACGGTTTCGAGCCCGGCTGGGAAAATGTCACGGTCTTTAGCGGGGATGTGGTCGCACGGGTTGGGGAGCTTAAGGCCCAACCGGGCGGCACCATCGCGGTTTTTGGCAGTAGCGAATTGTGCAAGGGTCTTATCCGGGCGGGATTACTTGACGAGCTTCAAATAATTGTGAACCCGGTAGTCCTGGGTAAAGGCACCTCGCTTTTTGGCGGTCTACCTGAAATGGCGCGATTTGCCCTGACCGGTACGCGAGAGTTCAGGTCCGGGGCGGTAATGCTTATATACAAACCTGCCCTGGAAAAATAGTGGTTCAAAGTGGTTAGCTGGCCGGGTTTAGTTGCCCGGCCTTTTTCATTTGGTTGGGGCCGGGGTTCCGGCGTTCGGGGTTCCGGCATTCGGGGTAGAGGTATCCCCGGCGGCCTCAAAACTGCGCTGGAAATTTAGTAAATCCTCACTGGTCAGCCCGGTCAGGATAATCGCCACATTGTTGCCTTCTTTGAGGTTGGAGGCTTCCGGGGCGGCGGCACCGAAGACGCTTATCAGCGAGGCATCCAGCGGCCCCAGCACAATCAGGCCGGAAACCTGCAGGCTTGACCCGCTGCCTTTACTGTAGAGCAAGACGTTACCTGTCAGGCTGGTAAAGGCCGGTAGGGCTTGTTCTATAACCTTGCTATAACCCGTCTTTGGTAGCTCGGTGTTATAGAAGCCCGCGATTTTATCATAAGAATCGGCGGTGTAAAAGATGCTGCTTTTGGCGGTCTTCGAGGTCTGGCTGAGCGACTCGGCGATTTGTTGGCCCAGCACCCCCAGGTTGATTAACTTGAAGCCGCTGTAGACCGGGAAATCGGCTGGCAAGGAGTTGGCGAAAGTGGGCGGCACGGTGGGGGTAGCCGGGGCGACCTGGGCGGCAGGTGATCCGGTGTAAGAGGCACCCGCCGTGATGGTCAGGACGATCGGGTTAAAGGGAGTACCGGTGGGGGCCGGGGTGGTGGCGGTAGGGGGAGGCGCGGTCGTTGAAACGGGCGTATTCGTGGCGGAGTCGCCGCAGGCCGCCAGCCCTACCGCTAAAAATAGAAATAAGACCAGCGCCCCTAGCGTTCTTTTCATTAAATAAATCTCCTCGTTGTCGCCACCGGGCCCCAGGCCAGGTCAGGCTTTGGGCGAGTCCGGAGGCGGTTTAATCGCCCGGATATAAGCGATAATTTTGGCAATCTGGTCGTTTGACAGATTGGAATGGGAGGGCATGCTGCCTTTACCCCGCAAGATGATATTCGCTATATCGGTATCACTTTTGCCGGTGGTGCTGAGGCGCGGCCCGGTTCCCCCGGCCCGGCCTTCCTTCGCGTGACAGTCCGTACAATTATTTGCTAAAAAGAGTTCCTTACCTTCGGCGGCGGTCTGGCTGAGCGTGGCCGGGGCGGGCGTTTCCGCCGCGCTTTGCCCGGTCACTACCACCACCCCTACCACGATAGCAATAAGCACCACCACCACGCCAAACCCCATCCATAAATATTTCCCGCTGGCCTGGGGCTGTTCGGTTTGGGCCGGTGGCGGCTCGGTGTAGCCAAAATAAGTACTTTCATCAAAATTACGTTTGCCGGGTTCTACCGGATGAGTCGAATCGGGGCTAGTTTCTTCCGGCGGGTTATTTTCGGTCATTGGCCGTCCTTATCCTTTTAGCCAGCCGCTTTTTTGCAGCCCGGCAACGGCCCCGGCGAACGCTTCGATGGTTTCCTCGATGTCTGTCGTTGTGTGCGCGACCGACACAAAGCCGCCCATCCCGCTCATTAGTTGGACCCCGTGGTTATCCAGTTCCAGGCGGAGTTGAGTCTTTAAAGGCTCCGGGATACCCCGTTTCAGGCGAGCCTGGACTTCCGGGTCGGCCATGTTCTCGCGGAAGGCCGGGGCATAGATGTCCCCATCCAGCGGCCAGGCGATTTGCCGGTTGCCGGGGTCGAAGCAGACGTGAAAGACCGAGCCGCGCCCATAGCAGAAGCCCTGGCCGTTCAGCCCGGCTTCCTGGAAGACTTTGTTAAACCCGGTCCGCAACTGGGTGGCTTTTTCTTCAATCGGCCCATAGATTTTCTCCGGGGCATCGGGGGCGGCAATCATCGAAAGGGCTGCGATACCGGTAGCAGCGGAAAGAGGGTTGGCGTTAAAGGTGCCGTGATGGACGATATAGCGGTTCCCGGCCTTGATGCTCAAAAGATCAATCAGGTCGGCCCGCCCGGCTACCGCTCCACCGGGAAAACCGCCCGCTACTATTTTCGCCAGGCAGGTCAGGTCGGGTGTGACCCCTTCGAGGGCCTGGACCCCGCCCGGCCCGTAACGGAACCCGCTCACGATTTCGTCAAAAATCAACACGACCTCTTTTTCGGTGGCAACCTCGCGCAACCGGGCCAGGAAACCGGGGGGGTTGGGTAATGTTCCCCAGCTTGCGCCGTCCGCCTCCAGGATAATGGCCGCCACGTCGTGCGCACCTTCCAGTTGCTGTTCGACCGCCTCGATTTCGGCGGGCAGCACGATAACGTTATCCGCGACCGCCTGGGGTACGCCGCTCGGCGCAACGCCCGTTTCACTGACGGCGTTATAGTCGTGCCAGCCATGGAAACGTAGCCCGAATTTGATAATTTTCTGTTTGCCGGTGGAAGCCCGCGCCAACCGCATCGCCATCATGGTGGCCTCGGTCCCGCTGCTAAAGAAACGCACCTTCTGGGCCGAAGGAATCAGCTTGCAAATAAGCTCGGCCCAGCGAATCTCCCCGGCGTGGTTGCCGCCGTAGTGAGTGCCTTTGCTAATCTGGTCAATCGCGGCCTGGGCGATAACCGGGTGGGCGTGGCCGAACAGAAGCGAGCCGTGACCCATCCAGTAGTCGATATAGCGGTGTCCGTCCACGTCAAACTTGTAGGCACCGGTCGCGTGGTCGATATAGACGCCGGTCGGCTCTCCGCGCCTTCCGCTGTGCGTGACGCCATCGGGTAAAACTTTAAGGGCTTCTTCGTGTAATCCGAGGGAGGTCGGGTTGGCCGCTAAAAACTGTTCCTGGGCGGCATAATCCTGCTCAAGCTGAGTCTCTTTTAGCATAAAAAATAATCGCTTTCCGGCTGTAAAGCTGCACTTACTATTGGCAAAAGACCTGCACATCTTAACAAGACAGCCCTTTTTTGGCAATTAACCGGCCAGGCGGTATCACCTCAACAGGATAGTCAATAACCCTCAACCTTTCGTCAAAAATAGGTCCAATTTTAGGTCTTAACACCTTTGTCCGGCGTTCCAATCTTTGGCTACAATTGATTGTTAGGGTTTTTAAAATTACTAAATCTCTTATTATTCACGTTTAATAAGATAAATCGGGGTGGTTTAACCGGGCCGGGTTTGTTTTAGCCTGGCTTTTGAGTGAGGTTAAAAGTGTCGAGCAGTTCCAAAAATGTATTCCAGCAGCTCAGGGTCGAAACGCAGGAGGTCTTCCGGGGCGCAAACCGGGAATTGCGCAAAGAGGCCCGGCGCTGGCCCGCTTTGCTGGCCCTGGTGGCGATTGGCGGGGCTTACAGCGTCTTATCCGACCGCCTTACCTTTATACCGGACTGGTTGCAGGTGACCCTTATCCTGGTGCTGGTGATACCGGCGATAATTTTCCGTCTCAAAGGCAATCATTTTATAAATCATTTATTGTTGCTGGCCCTTTGCTGCGTCGTAACTTTCTCGGAGGTGATCAGCATCGGCCTTTTGATGATTTCTCTCGGTGGCAAATCGCTCGAAGCGGTTACCCTTTTAAAGGATGCCGCGATTCTGTGGGGTTCAAATATCGTGATATTTGGCCTGTGGTACTGGCAGGTTGACGGGGGCGGCCCGTATGCCCGCAGTCACGAATCCTGCCAGGATTATCGCCAGCAGGCCGAGCTATTATTTCCCTGCCTGACCGTCGAGGAGCAAAAGGCGCGGTTCCAGGAATGGCGGCCCGGTTTTATGGACTATTTGTTTGTAGCTTTTAACACCAGCACCGCTTTTAGCCCAACCGATACACCCATCTTGACTACCCGTATCAAAATCCTTTCGATGATACAGTCGATTATCTCGCTGGTGACCCTGGCGGCATTGGCAGCCAGGGCGATAAATATTCTCTAAATTCCTCCAGAATCGGCTTGACAAACGCTAACCGGATATATATAATACCCCTGCAACGCTGATGAGGCCGCGCAACACTTAAAAAGTGAAAAGTTAGTAGTAAAGAGCGGAAGTGGCTCAGTTGGTAGAGCATCTCCTTGCCAAGGAGAAGGTCGCGAGTTCGAATCTCGTCTTCCGCTCCATTTTTTTGCCTTTTTTTCTCCACCTTAAGAAATTCCCTTATCCTTCCCCTAATTTTTATCCAAAATTGCCCTTTTTCCCTATAAAAATCTTCCTGTGAGTTCCATCACTACTCTCTAGGTAGTTCTAACGATGTTGCCCGGCGGTTATTTTTTTAATATATCCTTGACCACCACCTTAGAAATCTCCGGCCCGTGTCGCCGGGCAGCCGGTTAAAAATAGGGTCTGTACCCCATACATTCAGGGTTGTAAGTTGTTACAATAACACCAAAAGGGGTTTTCCGGCCCGGCCCGGCGTCATCATTCCGGTGAATAGTATATAATTCGGGTTAGCGGAACAAAAGAATCACCAGCCAGGGGCTGCCGAAGGAGCATATGCAAATCGTAACTGTTGGATTGGATTGTAACGAAGCGCCGGTAGAAATCCGGGAGCGCATTTCATTCACCCCGCACCGGCTGGCTGCCGCCTACCAGGCCCTGCTGGCGTTACCTTCGGTCCAGGAAGCCGCTATCCTCTCCACCTGTAACCGGGTCGAGCTTTATGTCTACGGGGGCGACGACCTTTCCGGCACCCTTTACGCCACTTTGAAAGATTTCCTTGGCGATTTTCACCACACGCCCACCGAGATTTTCGAATCCTATCTTTTCTTTCTGAGCGGGCCTGAGGCGGTCCGCCACCTTTTCGAGGTCGCGAGCGGTATCCAATCAATGGTCGTCGGCGAAGCCCAGATCCAGGGCCAGGTCCGCGAGGCTATCGAGCATGCCCGCCGCCTGGGTGCCTCCGGTCGGGTGCTGGACGCTTTTTTCCGGGCCGCTATCACTACCGGCAAACGGGCCCGCACCGAGACCGCCATCGGTGAGAACGGTGTGTCGGTCAGCTTTACGGCGATTGAACTCCTGGAAGAAAAAATCGGCTCGCTCGAAGGCAAACACGCCCTGGTCATCGGGAGCGGCAAGACCGGGCGGCTGACCGGCCAGATTTTGCTCGATAAAAAGGTTAGCGACCTGACGCTGGTCAACCGCGACCTGGGGAACGCCTGCGAAACCGCCCGTCAGCTTGGCCTGACTGAGGAAAATATCCGGGCCTTTGAAGCCCTGGTCCCGGCCCTGTCCGAGGCGGACGTGGTTATTACCTCGACCGCCGCCCCTCACCCGGTCGTCCTCCGCGCCCATCTCGAAACCGCTATGGCCGCCCGTGGCGAGGACCGCCCCATCTATATCGTTGATATTGCCGTCCCTCGCGATGTCGAGCCGGACGCCGCGCAGGTGCCGGGCGTGCGCGTCTGGGACATTGACGGCGTGAACGTTCTGGCCGAAGCCAACAAAGCCCGCCGGAGTGGCGAAGTGGGCCACGTCCGCGAAATAGTTGCCGAAGAACTGGCCGATTTTATGGCCTGGCTGGGCGCTTTAACGGTGGTGCCGACCATCACTACCCTGCGCCAGCACGCCGATACTATCCGCAAAAACGAACTCCACCGCACTATCCAGGCCCTGGGTGATGTCTCTGACCGCGAGGTCCGTTTGCTGGAAGACCTGACCAGCCGCATCGTCAACAAGCTTCTGCACGAGCCGACCCTGCGCCTGAAAGAGGTTGCCAACAGCACCGAGGCCGACCGCTATGCCGAGGTGGTCCGCCATCTTTTTTCCCTGAACGGAGTAAACAGCGTCAATGGAACCCATTAAAGACCGCCATTTTGTCGTCGGCACCCGCGGCAGCAAGTTAGCCCTCTGGCAGACCAACTGGATTATCGAGCGGCTGCGTGCCGTCCATCCCGGCCTCACCATCGAAACCAAAATTATTACGACCCAGGGCGACCGGATCCAGGACCGCCCCCTCCAGAGCATCAATAATGACGGCTTTTTCGTCCGCGAACTGGAAGAAGCCCTCCTGCGTGGCGATATTGACCTGGCCGTCCACAGCCTCAAGGATTTGCCCCATTATCAGCCGGAAGGCCTGGTGGTGCCGGTGACGCCGGGCCGGGCCGATGCCCGCGACGCTCTTATCAGCAAAGGCAACCTTTCTTTAGAAGAGCTACCGCAAAACGCCGTAATCGGCACCAGCAGCACCCGCCGAGCCTCGCAATTACTGGCTCTCCGGCCTGATTTCAAGGTTATTCCTTTGCGCGGCAACGTGGACACCCGCATGCGAAAGTTGCTGGAAGGTAGCCCCGAAAATTACGACGCTATTATCCTTGCGGCGGCGGGCCTCGACCGGCTCGACCGGGGCGGCGAAATTACTGCCCTGCTCCCCTACTCGGCTATGCTGCCCGCTCCTGGTCAGGGGGCGCTGGGACCGGAATGTCGCGCCGACGATACCGCCTTACTTGAACTGTTGAGTTCGCTCAACGACTCGGAGGCCCAGGCGGCTGTAGCCGGGGAAAAGACCTTTATGGGAGAGCTCGGCGGCGGTTGCCAGACCCCGGTCGGCTGTTACCTCGAAGTTAAAGACGGGCAAATCACGGGGCAGGCGTTTGTGGGCAGCCCGGACGGGGCGCGCTATATCCGGGTGGAATATGCCGCCGATTGGGATGGCTCCCTTGAAACCGGGCAGGAACTAGGCCGCCAACTGGCCGCCCTGGCTCTCGATGAAGGCGCGAAACAGATTCTGGACGAAGCCCGCGCCAACGGCTATGTCACCGAACGCAAGTAGTGGGTAACCGGGGATTTATGAGTCAGTCTGCCGTTACAACCGAAAATAAGCCGCTTCTGGGCAAGACCATCGTGGTGACGCGGGCCCAGCGCCAGGCCGGGTCGTTGATAAACCGGCTGGAAGGGCTGGGGGCCAACGCTCTCGAATTCCCGGTCATTCAGATTGTCCCGCCGGAGAGTTTCGAGCCTTTAGATGACGCTATCAACCGACTCGATTCGTTCGATTGGGTGATTTTTACCAGTGTCAACGGGGTTGAATATTTCTGGCCGCGCCTGGAAGTTGCCGGGAAGACCGCCGCTTTAGGAAATTTGAAGGTCTGCGCGATTGGCCCGGCCACGGCAGCGGCCCTCACCAACCGGGGTGTAACCCCGGCCCTGGTGCCTCAGAAGTTTGTGGCTGAGGGTATCCTGGCCGATTTGGGGAATGTAGCCGGACAACGTTTTTTGCTTCCTCGAGCCGAGTTAGCCCGTGAAGCCCTGCTGGAAGGGCTGGAAGCCGGGGGTGCGTCCGTCGAGCAAATAATAGCTTACCGGACGGTCGTAGCGGAGACAGGCGGGAACCTGGATGCCGCCGAACTGGTCAGGCTCCTCGAAGCGGGCCGGGTTGACCTCATAACTTTCACGTCTTCAAGCACCGTCCGCTTTTTTGCCGCCCGGTTGGCTGCTGTCACTGCCCAACCTTTGCCCGACCTGCTGGCAAAAAGCATCGTGGCCTGTATTGGTCCGGTGACCGCTGGGACCGCCCGCGAACTCGGCCTGACCGTGGCCCTGGAAGCGCCCGAATATACAATTGAGCACCTTGTCAAAGCCATTTTGGTTTACTACGAGTTTAAGGAGTAGTTCAATGTCAGGTAACGACCTAACTAATGGAAATAGTTTAACCACCTATCCCAATCCGGCCCTGGAAGAAACCGAAAGCGAAAAAGCCATGCGCGAGAAGCTCGGCCTCAAAGGGGGTCGGGTGATGGGCGAAGCGCCCGAAATGAAGGTGGAATACAAACATAACACCAGCCGCCAGCAGTTTGTAAAATACAGCTTTTACAAGCTCGACCCGGCCTTCCGCCGCCTCCCCCGCGCCGAACGCGAACAGGGCATCCAGGAATTCCTGGCCGTTATGGAAGACCTCTACCCCCGTGGCGAACTGCTCCGGCCCTATTCTCTGAGCGGTGTGCGTGGCGATTGTGACTTCATGCTCTGGCACGTGGTCCCCTGCAACAAAGAGGGTGACGCGCCGAGCGGTCTTGAACGCTTCCAGGAGGTCCATTCGACCGTGCTTTCGACCGGCCTGGGGGCTTACCTGACCCTGCCCTACCACTACTTTGCCATGACCAAGCGTTCGATTTACACTGACGACCATCACCACGAAGGCAGTGAGAATGAACGGCTACGGGTCGAGCCCTGGGGCGCAAAATATCTCTTTGTCTACCCGTTCGTCAAGAACCGGCCCTGGTATCTACTGCCCGCCGACGAGCGCAAACGCATCATGAACGAGCATATCTATGTCGGCCACAAGTACCCGACCGTCAAGCTCAACACCAGCTATTCTTTCGGCCTGGACGACCAGGATTTCGTGGTCGCCTTCGAGACCGATTACCCGGCTGACTTCCTCGACCTTGTCCAGGAATTGCGCGAAACCGAAAGCAGCCTATATACTATCCGGGACGTGCCTATTTTCACCTGTATATCGGCCACGGTCGAGCAGATTATCAAAAACATGGGTCTTTAACGGCTCGGACGACCTGGGGAGTTTTATGAATTTTGAAAAATCGCGGGCTTTACATGCGCAGGCCAGCCAGCTAATACCGGGCGGTGTAAACAGTCCGGTACGAGCTTTTAAAGGAGTGGGCGGTAACCCGCTTTTTATCGAGCGTGGCGAAGGCCCCTACATGTACGACGCCGACGGCAACCGCTTTATCGACTTCGTGCTTAGCTGGGGGCCGCTTATCCTCGGTCACGCCGAGCCCTCCGTGGTCGGGGCTATCACGAAACAGGCCCTGAAGGGGACCAGTTACGGCGCGCCGACCGCCCTCGAAACCGAACTGGCCGCACTGATTACCGGGGCGATGCCCGCCATCGAAATGATTCGCTTTGTCAGTAGCGGCACCGAGGCGACTATGAGCGCTCTGCGGGTGGCCCGCGCCTTCACCAAACGCAACAAGATTCTAAAATTCGAGGGCTGCTATCACGGCCACGCCGACTTCTTGCTGGTCCACGCCGGGAGCGGGGTCGCCACCCTTGGTTTGCCGGATAGCCCCGGCGTCACGGCGGCCAACGCCACCGATACCCTGACCGCGCCCTACAACGACCTTGAAGCGGTCGAAAAGCTGTTTGCCTCCAACCCCGGCCAGATTGCCGCCATTATTGTCGAGCCGGTCGCGGCCAACATGGGCCTGGTCTTGCCCGAAAACGGCTTCCTGGAAGGGCTGCGGGCTATCACCGAGCGCGAAGGCGCTTTGCTCATCTTTGACGAGGTTATGACCGGGTTCCGCATCGGTGGCGCGGGTGGTGTCCAGGGATTGACCGGTATCCGGCCCGACCTGACCACCCTCGGCAAAGTCATTGGCGGTGGCCTGCCCGTTGGGGCCTACGGTGGTCGTAGGGAAATCATGCAGATGGTTGCGCCGGTCGGCCCGGTCTACCAGGCCGGGACACTTAGCGGCAACCCCCTGGCGATGGCTGCCGGTATTGCCACCCTCAAAAAGGTCTTTGAGCCGGGTTTCTATGAAAAACTCGAAGCTAAAATGAAAGTTCTGACCGCCGGGATGGACGTAGCCTGTAAAGAAAGCCCGGTCCCGGTCTACTTCAAGTCGGTCGGTACCAAGTTCGGCCTTTTCTTTACCGGCGAGGAAGTCCACAACTACGCCGAGGCCAAGAAAGCCGATACCAAAGCCTATGCCCGTTTTTTCTGGAATATGATTGAGCAGGGCATCTATCTCGCGCCGAGCCAGTTTGAAGCCGGGTTCCTGTCGAGCGCTCACACCGACGAACATATTGAGCAGACTATCGCGGCAGCCCGCCGGAGTTTTGCTGCCCTGGTCGAGCAGCCGACTGCTTAGTCCGGTTCGGCCTATCGTCATTCTGACGCAAAGCGTCAGAATCTCACGCCGTTGGCGTTGGCACTAATCCAGGGATGAACCGGTTCTTAACCCGGTGGTTTTAAGGAGTTTTAAAAAATGTTAGAAGAACGTGAAATTATAAGCGGCACCGCCAGGCGGGCAAACCTGGTCACTCGTCCGCGCCGGACCCGCCGCACCGAGAACCTGCGCCGGATGGTGCGTGAAACCCATCTATCGGTGGACAATTTTATTTACCCCCTTTTTATCGCCGAATCAATCAAAGAGGAAGTCGAAATCAGTTCGATGCCGGGCGTCTATCGCTGGCCGGTCGAACGGGTCGCCCGCGAGGCCGAGACAATCGCCGCGCTTGGTATCCCGGCGGTCCTGCTCTTTGGTATCCCCGATTTCAAGGATGCCGTCGGTACCGAGGCTTACAATCCGAACGGGGTCGTCCAGGCCGCTGTCCGCGAGATTAAAAAGGCTGTACCGGAACTGGTTGTCATCACCGATGTCTGCCTGTGCGAATACACCGACCACGGACATTGTGGCGTCCTCGACGCTTCGGGCTACGTCTTGAACGACCCGACCCTCGATTTGCTCTCGAAGATGGCCCTTTCCCACGCCGAGGCCGGGGCCGACATCATCGCGCCTTCCGACATGATGGATGGCCGCATCGGGGCAATCCGGGCCGCCCTGGACGAAGGTGGCTTTGAAAACACCCCGATTATGGCTTACTCGGCCAAGTATGCCAGTGGTTTCTATGGGCCCTTCCGCGAAGCCGCCGACAGCGCCCCGGCCTTTGGCGACCGCCGCAGTTACCAGATGGACCCTCCGAACGCCCGCGAAGCCCTGCGCGAGGTTGAACTCGATATTGCCGAAGGTGCCGACATGATTATGGTCAAACCGGCCCTGGCTTATCTCGATGTTATCGCCCGCGTGAAGGACCGCTTCGATTTGCCCCTGGCGGCTTACAACGTTAGCGGTGAGTACTCGATGCTTAAGGCGGCGGCCAAAATGGGCTGGTTGGACGAGGAACGGGTCGTGCGCGAAAGCCTCACCGCCATCAAACGGGCCGGGGCTGACATGATTATCACTTATCACGCCAAGGAAGCCGCCCGCTGGCTTAAATCTTAATGACATTATCCTGTCAGGTTTGAAAACGAAAGGGGCCGTCCTGAAAAAGGTGGCCTCATTTCATTTTAAATATTGCTACACGGTTCAAAATCATTTTTTTCTCGCGTCTGGCAATAAAAATCGAACGACTTAAAACCCCTCCAGGGGACAAAATATTTGTAATCATTTTCCCCGGCAAACACTTTATTAAACCCATCTGAATTATTGGCGAAAAAGAGGATGCTATCGAAATAGAATTTTTTGCTACTAATATCAAATTTATGGGTTTCGGAGTGATATAGAGCGAATCCCAATGGCAGATAGGCTAGATAATAAAAGTAGGTAGTGCCCCCGTGAACGTTGCGATTGAACCCGGCAAGAATATGACTTGGTTCCCCGTAAACCTTAATAATATCCCCGAAGAAAATCGGTTTTTCCAGGTTTGGACCGATTAAGAAAATTGGCATGGCATCGCCACCCTCAAATAATGCTCTTCCGCCGCCATCGTGATAATCTCCCTCGGCCTGGAAGCCTCCAATCCATTCCCAGCCAACCTCACTTTGACTGCCAGACCAATTTATCTGTACCTGGGCAATGTTATTGTTCTTTTTCAAAATGTCGAGGGCTTCTTTAGCTGTTGTCAGGCCAGGGGTAATGCCTTCCCAGCAAGGAGCCGCGCAGGGAATCTTTTGCAGCCAGCGAGTTTGCCAGTCCGCCCCGTACCTTATAGGGGTTACAGTTGGCGCTAAAGGCGCGGGTGTCGCGGTCTGAATCCCTAAAGTTGTTACAGGTGTGGCTGTAATTGGGGTCGTTGAAATTGTCCCAGGGGCCGCAGTTGAATTTCCGCAAGCCTGTAGCAACAACCCAAAAATGAAAAATAGCGGTAATAGTGTTAAACCTGTATAACTGTTTATTCTTCGCATCAAAGTTTTCTCGGCCTCTCTACAAGGTTCTTTGATGAATGTAACGCCCCAACTTTCCTTTTAATCACGACCATTTATCACAATTACCGGCCCAATAACCTGCTAATTTAGTAATTTGAGGCTATAGCCCTCTCTTGCCTGACCTGTTATCCTGTTACTCAGTTGCTTTCAGTTCTCGCTCTAACAGCCACCTTACCGGAGAAACAGCTTGCTAGACCCTGCGCTCGAAACAGACTCTAAACCGGCCTCAAAACTCGAAAAAATCAACCGGGTTTTTAACCGCGTAACTTCTGAGCTTTTTGGTGAGGGTGGGGTTGCGGTGGTGGTTACCCGGCAGACCGTCCTGGTTTATTTTGGTCTGACCCTGTTTCTGGCCGTTCTCCTGACGTTACGGCGGGTTGACGCAGTCGCTACCCCTCAGTTCTGGGCCGAAGATGGCACCCTGATTTTTCGGAATAGCGTCCTGCTCAATTCCTGGGACTTTCTTTCTACCAGCGTTTACGGCTTTCCTTACCTCCTACCAAAATTGATTGGTCTATTTGCCCGGCCTTTTGGTTTCGAGGCGGCTCCCCTGGTTTACAGCCTGGCGGCCAATGTCTTCGTCGCTTTGCTCATAGCCACATTTAGTTTGCCCCATTTCAAGCACCTCGTTAAAAGTGACATCTTACGTATAGTCTTTTGTATTGTGGTAGTTTGCCTACCCAATTCCGATGAGTTAATCGGGGCTGCCATAAATATCGGTTGGTATATCGGCATCTGGGCCGTTCTGACCGCCTTTATGATACTGCCGCGCAGCAGGGTTGGCCTCATCGGGCTGGCGCTGGTCCATGTTATCTGCCTTTACAGTTCTCCCTCGGCCATTATTATCGCGCCTATCTGGTTTGTCCGTCTCTTGCGCGGTTTTTTGCGCCGGGACAAGGCGGAATGGACCTTTGCCCTGGTGATTCTTGCTACAATCGGGAGTCTTTTCCTGGTAACCGGGGATTTTGGCTCAAACCTTGACCAGAGCAAGGCCGCGTTTAGTGTTGTAGCGATGTTGAACTTCCTGGTTACCAGGGTTATCTCCGAGCTAATAGTTGGCAATTTCGGAATCCTGGTGTTGGACGGTTTGTTTGGACCTTTTATTGGCTATATCGTAACGCTACTGGGGTTAGTGGGCCTGTTTTACTTATTGCGGGTGGCGCGTTACAAGGGCGCATTAATCTCCCTGGCTTTTGGCGGCGTTATCCTTAGTTCTATGATTCTTACTTTTGTAGGCCGGAAGAGTCTGAATGAAACCGGCGCGGTGCTGGGAGATGTTTTTATTGCGGGTTCGGGGCGCTATTTCCTGCTGGGCAACGCTATATTTTTCCTGGTAATCCTGTTTAGCCTCGACCGGTTGCCGTTGTCTCGCCTGAAAGTAACCCTGGTTTCGGTCGTTTTAGGGGTTATCCTCCTGGCATTATCCCAGAGCTTTCTGCTTCCGGTCCGGCCCGATACTCACTGGCCCCAATATGCCCGCCAGATTCCCGCCGCGTTGGACCCCACTACGCACCAACCCCTGGTAATACCCATCCAGCCTGTAGACCCGCCCTGGTATATCAGGTTCAATACGGACCTCACACTGGCCCGCCCGGTTGCGCTACCTTGAAAGGGGTTACCCCCTCGTTTTGCTTTCCCGGTCAGTTGCTAACTTAGAATCTTTTGATAGAGCGGGGAAAATCTTTCCGAACTGACCCGAAAACGGCCCTTTTCAGCCTTGACAAAACAGGGGGCAACCGCTATAATTCCCCACGTACTTAGCGATAAGTATTCCGTTCCGCAATAGCTCAACGGTAGAGCGTCCGGCTGTTAACCGGTAGGTTCTAGGTTCGAATCCTAGTTGCGGAGCCTTTTTATTTCATATCTTTTTTCGAGAGTTTCCAGCCAAAATGCGGGTTGGAAGCTCTTTTTGGTTTATAATAGCTACAAGCCTCGGTCTTTATAAGAGCTTGTGTAATATCCGTTTTAGTGGTACTTTAACAGGTTAATAGCTATCATTTATTTTTTATACCGTCCAATAGGGACAGGAGTTTTGAAATGACCAGCGAACGAGAAAGAGTTGATTACCTTTTTACCGGGGGTACTATCGTCACGATGGACGAGGAACGCCGCCTGGTAGAAAACGGGGCTATCGCTGTCCGGGGGCAGGATATTGTCGGAGTGGGCCCGGCGGACGAACTGCAAGCCCGGTACGAGGCCGGGGAAACAGTTGATTGCACCGGCAAAGCTATCATGCCCGGTTTTATTAATTCCCATACCCACGCCCCTATGACCTTGCTGCGCGGTCTCGCCGACGATTTACGCCTCGATGTCTGGCTCATGGGCTATATGATTCCGGTCGAGCGTGAGTTTGTCAGCCCCGAATTCGTCCGGTTGGGCACCAAATTGGCCTGTGCCGAAATGATTAAAGGCGGCACCACCTGTTTTGCGGACATGTACTATTTTGAACATGACATCGCCGAGGCTACTGCCGAGGCCGGGATGCGCGGCGTCCTGGCCCAGTCCGTCATGAAATTTCCCACCCCTGACGCGGGTTCCTACGAGGACGGCCTGGCCGCCAGTCGCGAGTTCATCCGGCGCTGGAAAGACCATCCCCTGATTGTCCCGGCGGTAGGTCCCCATGCCCCCTATACCTGCCCGCCCGAAATCCTCAAGGCTTGCTCGGCCCTGGCGCAGGAATTTGACGTGCCGCTCCACATTCACATCGCTGAAACGGCCCTGGAAGTCGAGAACAGCCGCAAGGAAAACGGAATGCCGGTGGTGCCCTGGGTCAAACGCCAGAATATTCTCGACGCCAAGGTTATCGCGGCCCACTGCGTCCATATTGACGAAGGCGAGATTCGGACCCTCCAACACGCCGGGGCCGGTATCGCTCACAACCCCACCAGCAACCTGAAACTGGCAAGCGGTGTGGCCCCGGTCCCCCTGATGCTCCAGCTCGGCGCGAATGTCGGTATCGGTACCGACGGCGCGGCCAGCAACAACGACCTCGATATGTTCGAGGAAACTCGCCTGGCGGCTATCCTGGCAAAAGGTTCTTCGGGTGACCCGACCGCGCTCCCGGCCCGCGAAGCCCTGGCCCTGGCTACTATCGGCGGCGCGAAAGCCCTCCATATCAGCGACATTACCGGCTCCCTCGAACCCGGCAAACGGGCCGACTTTATCGTCGTAGACCTCCGCCCGCTTCACAACACGCCCCGCTTTAACCGCGAGCCCGACGCCATTTACTCCCAACTGGTCTACGTTTCGAAGGCTCACGATGTTCAGCACGTCCTCTGCAACGGCAAATGGCTGCTGCGGGACCGCGAACTCCTGACCCTGGACCCGCAAGAACTCTCTCGCCAGGCCGAGGAAGTGGCCGTCCAGATTGACCGCTTCCTGGTTGCCCGTGAGGGGAACGTGGTCCGCAAACTGCTGGCCCTGGGTGGTCTGCACCAGGAAGAAAGCTTCGAGGTCCAGGTCAAAGCCCAGATTGATGACCCCGCTCGCGTCCGGGAAATCCTGCGCGATTCGTCGCTCTTTACCATCACCCGGTCTTCCGACTACCGCCAGTATGACACCTATTTCGCGTTTGGCGACCAGCACGTCGAACAACTCCGCTTGCGCGAGGATATTTACCTCGACGAGGAAGGGCGGCCTACCCCGCGCAGCCGGTTCCGCCTGACCCTCATCGGAGCGGCTTCGGAACGCGAGTTCCCTCGCTCGGTCATTCTCAACCGCTCCCGCTTCACGGCGACACCCGACCAGTCGTTGCGGTTCTACCGGGAATACCTGAACCCGGCGGAGGAACATGAAATCGTCAAGTTGCGCCACCGCAACCGTTTCATTTTCAAAGATACCGAGTTTGCCCTCAACATGGACGAGATGATAACCCCGCGTCAGCCCGGTTATTTCCTCGAAATAAAGAGCCGTACCTGGTCCAAACGCGACGCCGAGAAGAAGGCCGAGCTTATCGCCGAAATCCTTGACTTGCTCGGTATTTCCGACGACCGGCTAATCCGAGAAGGGTATAGCGAACTGGTCGCCCACTAAAGTAAAAATAAAAAAGGACCGGCCAGGGTTACTCTGGCCGGTTGCTTTTTTAGCTGACTTATAAAGGGTATAATTGTATAAACTTGAGTTTTTCGGTAGGTTTTAATTATCCCTCGTAAGAGAAATATATGCGTACAATTGAGTTAACCGCCAATGTAACAGAAGATGGTAAGCTAGTTATCAACCTTCCCGCCGATATTTCACCGGGAGAACACCGGGCTGTACTTGTCATTGATGAGCAAGTCATCCAGCCAAACGATTCCCCCGCTGAAGTAAATTTAGTTTCTAAAGATGGTCAACTGAAACCGCTTCTTGATGTCCAAATGATTGAATGGGACAGCCTCCCGGAAGATACTAGCTTTAGTCGGGAACAACTTTATGATGATGCCAAATATTAAGGAGCTATTCCTTGATACCAACATCTTAATCTATTATACAAATCCCCAGCTTCCCCAACATCCTTTAGCGGTTCAAGCTGTCGATACCGCCTATCAATCCGGTATTGAATTGCTGGTTAGCCCGCAAGTTTTGCGAGAATACCTTGCTGCCAATACCAAATTTATAAAGAATAACACCCAACTAACTTACGACAAAATTCGGACGAACTTTGAGACCTTCTTGAATCAGTTTAGAGTTCTTGACGACAATCGCCAGGTTTTAAATACCTTGAATGACCTGCTTAAAACAGTAACCGTCGCCGGGCGACATATTTATGATGCCAATCTTGTCGCAACAATGCAAAATTATGGCATCCAGCATTTGTTGACGAATAATCCTGCCGATTTCACCGTTTTTTCCTCGATTATAACGGTGTTACCTTTATCCCCAACTCCCTAAGTAATTATTTTTTGTAAATTACTATTCCGCTTCGTAATCGCCGCTTTTGCCACCGCTCTTATGGGCCAGCCGGATATTTTCAATCCGCATCCCTTTGTCGGTCGCCTTGACCATGTCGTAGATGGTCAGGGCTGCCGCGCTGACCGCCGTCAGGGCTTCCATCTCCACGCCGGTCTGCCCGCTCGTCTTGACTTCCGCCTCGATTAAGACCGCCGAGCGGTCCGGGGCGTACTCGAAACGCAGGTCTATCCCGGTCAACATCAATGGGTGACACATCGGAATAATTTCCGAGGTCTTCTTGGCCGCCATAATCCCGGCGACCTGGGCGACCGCCAGCACATCCCCTTTTTTGGCCCGGCCCTCGCGTATAAGAGCCAGCGTTTCCGGCAGCATCCGAATCTCACCCCGCGCCACTGCCCGGCGTCCCGTCACGGCCTTTTCGGAGACATCCACCATCCTCGCCCGGCCCTCCTCGTTGAAGTGGGTCAGCGGATAATCCTCTACCGGCGCACCGGTTTGGACGACATTGACCGGAGTTGGCGTTTTCGGTTTCGCCCCCCCAGGGTTTCCCATGGCTTCCCCGGTGAGGCCGCAACTTTTTAAAAGCAGCGCCGCCGGGTCGTGAGGGTCGGCCACAATCGCCAGCAGCAAATCGCGGGGGGTTACCAGGTCGTCAGGCTGGCTGGCCCGGTTACTGTTGGCCCTTTCGAGTACCTTCTGGACACGTGGGGTGATAAACAGGCTGACACTCGCCGCGTAACGAGATGGTTCGGGCAGGTCCGGCGGTATTTCGGCCAGCTTTTCTTCCACCAGCCTAATAATGTTGTTTTTATCCACCCCCAGGTGTTCGAGGGTGTCTTCGGCAAAGCCGCCCGGTTGCTCAAGCAGGGCCAACAGCAGGTGTTCGACTTCCAGGTTGCTGTGGCGGTAGCGCATCAGAATCTGGTAGCTGTCCAGCATTACACGTTGGGCGGGACCGTCAAAATTATCCAGCGGACGCATCGACATAATAGGCTGCCTTTGTTTTACAAAAGAATTTGACTAAAAATAGCCCGCTACTCGATTGAATAGCGGGCCAAAAGTTCAACGCTTACCAGTTCTGGGCCGTCAGGATTTCAGCCGGTTCCCCGGCTAAAGCTTCCAGGTAATGCTCGGCGTCCAGGGCGGACTTACAGCCGCTCGCCGCCGCCGTTACAGCCTGGCGATAGCGATAGTCGTACACGTCCCCGGCGACAAAGACACCCTTCACGTTGGTCTCGGTTTCGTTCTGGACGGTCAGGTAACCCTTCTCGTTCATATCGAGCCAGCCATTAAAGATGTCGGTATTCGGGCGGTGACCGATGGCGACAAAGACGCCGTCCAGGGGAATAACCCTGGTTTCGCCGGTCTTGAAGTTGTGGACGCGGACGCCCTCAACCTTGTTCTCGCCCAGCACTTCCTCGATAACCGTATCCGGCACAATCTCGATTTTGGGGTGCTTGGCAGCGCGGTCCTGCATAATCTTGGAAGCGCGGAACTTGTCGCGGCGGTGAATCAAGGTCACCTTGGTCGCAAACTTGGTCAGGAACAAAGCTTCCTCAAGGGCGCTATCACCTCCACCGACTACCGCGATTTCCTTGCCCCGGAAGAAGAAGCCGTCACAGGTAGCACAGCTCGAAACGCCCCGGCCTCGCAACCGTTCCTCGCTCGGCAGGTTCAGCCACATCGCGCTGGCTCCGGTCGCCACGATAACGGCCTCGCCTTCGTACACTTCATCTTCCACGAAGACCTTCTTGACGCGGGCCGAAAAATCGACGCGGGTAGCGTCGGCATCTACAAACTTGCTGCCGAAACGCTCGGCCTGGCGGCGCATGCCGTCCATCAATTCCGGTCCCATTATGCCTTCGGGGAAACCGGGAAAGTTCTCTACCTCGCTGGTAAGCATAAGCTGGCCGCCCGATTGGTATCCGGCGATAACCGTGGTGTCCAGGTTTGCGCGGCTGGCATAAATTGCCGCCGTTAAAGCTGCCGGTCCACCTCCGATGATAACAACCCTCAGGTTCTGCTCATTCATTTTCTTTTTCTATGCCTTTCTCGATTTAATATGCGAACTTTTTCTATATAAATATCTACGCAATCTTGCCGGAATAGTTGCATTTTCTCTCTACCTGGCCGGATTACTCCTTCATTGTTTCAGGTTTCATTATAACAGCAAAAGTCAACTTTGACAATTAGTACTAAATAAGAATCATTATTGATTAGTGTTGATATTGTGGATAATTTCCCATTCTCGCCGTAAAATGGACCAGATTTCCGAGTCTTCGAATTCCCCATTTTTTATAAAATCCTGGCGGTAAGTGGCTTCGTAGTGCAGGCTGGCCTTTGCGAGCACTTTGAAAGTAGCCCGGTTGGCAGGATGCCCGTTCGCTTCTATCCGGTTCAAGTCCATCCGTTCGAAGCCGAAGTCAAGCAAAGCCCGGACCGCCTCGGTCACCAGGCCCTGACCCCAGTAGGTCCGTCCCAGGAAATAAAAGAGGCTGGCCTTGCGGTGGTCCGGTTCCCAATGGGAAAGGCCGCAATAGCCGATAAGTTTAGGAAAAGTTTTGAGGGTGAGACCCCATGCGCCCGGTTCCCCGGCTTCGTATCTCGCCAGGATGGATTTGATTGTTTGCCTGGATTGTTCGACCGATTGGTGAGGGTTCCAGGTCGTGTAGAGAGCGACCTGGGGGTCGGAGGCAAATTCAAAGAAATCGGCGGCGTCTTCCGGCGAAATCTTGCGCAAAAGCAACCGGTCCGTTTCCAGGGTCGGCAAATTTTTGAAAAGTCCGGTGAGGTTCATTGCAGGTAGCGTGGGTTTGTTAGCTGGTAGTTTGAAGACTTTTCCCGTTTACTTCGTCAATCAGGACAAAGCTGGCGGCAAGTTCGTCCTGGCGAGGGGTGCGGATTTTACCCCGGATATAATCGCCACTTTTCAGGCCCAGGCATTGAATCTGTTTGGCCCCGACATACAGCCGGTCGGCCCCATTCCGGGTGACATAGCCAAAAGAAGTCAATCCTTCTGTGATGATTTCAAGTGTACCTTCGGCATCATTGACCGTGTACATTTATAGTTCTTATCCTTTGTATCTACTAAAATAATCCGAGTGAGTTTAGAACAAATTTGTCCAGACTTGCTAGGGACAAAGAATCCGGTATATGTTCATAGAGTGGCGGCCATCATAAGCAAATCGTAAGCAGGAACCCCTAACTATTTGGCCTTGAAAATCCCAGCCTGATTTACCAGGTTGGCAATATAGTCAGGACCGGGGTAAGAAAGTAGTGATTGCTACCTTTTTCGATATTCATTGGCATAATAGAAGATGGCCCCGAAAACGTTGAAAAAAAGTAATATTAGGATCCAGTACGTCTTCTGTTTGGATGACAATTGATTATTCCCGCCCAAGTCCCACGCCATCCAGAGCCAAAATCCTCCTGCCAGAAGTGTGAAAACCAATGATATAGCGACGAAAGTACTCATAGTATCGCCTACTTTCTATATCCATCAGTTTTGCTACTTAGATAGTCTCTCGCAAACTTGTGAACAGATACTTATCCGAAAGCGAAACCGTTACCAATGTAGCAAAGTTCTCGCTTCCGGTCAACCCTGTTCTCAGGCCGCGAAACGTTCCAGGAGCTGGTGTTGCTCGATAAGCCGGACTAAATCTTCGTAGACGTTCACGGTTTTCATCTGCTCGCGCAAGGCGGCGGCCCCCGGAAACCCGTTGAAATACCAGGTCAGGTGCTTGCGCATTTCGATCATTCCGTGATTGCCCTTGTATTTGACCATCAAGCGGGCGTGTTCCAGGGCCGTTTCGATTACCTCGGCCAGGGGTGGCCGCTCGGTACGTTCCCGCTCGAAAATCCAGGGGTTACCCATGGCCCCACGTGCGACCCAGATACCCTGGACCCCCGTTTCCTCGCGCAATCGCCGGATAGCCTCGCGGTCCATCACATCCCCGCTTCCACCCACCGGCACCCCGACATTTTCGACAATCTGGCGGGTGATGGTCCAGTCGGCGCTACCCTTGTAAGCCTGTTCCTTGGTGCGCGGGTGAATCGCCAGGGCCGCCGCCCCGGCATTCTCCATCCTGATAGCAAACTGGGGCTGTACTATGTCGCTATCATAGAAACCAGACCGCATTTTGACCGAAACCGGGATATTGACCGCGTTCGCCATTGCCTCGACAATCCGGGCAGCCATATCGCCATCCCGGAGCAGGGACGAGCCGCAGGCGTTCCCGACGATTTTCTTTTCCGGGCAACCCATGTTGACGTCCACGCCATCAAAGCCCATTTCTTCGATGACGCGGGCGGCCTCGGCCATCACTTTGGGGTCGCCGCCCATAATCTGGCCGATGATAGGCCGTTCCCATTCTTCGTAACGCAAAAAGGCTTCGTTGCGGGTCGGGGCTGCCAGCATCATATTGGCACTTGCCATTTCGGTGAAGACCACGTCAGCTCCGTGCCGTTTGCAAATCTGGCGGAAGGCTGTATCGGTGACACCGGCCATCGGAGATAGACATTCGTAGCCAGCGGGCAGGTCGCTCCACGAAAATTTCTTGTCTTGTTTTACCGTTTGGGTCAGGTTCGGATTCTCGCTCATCATTACTCCCTTAAAATTTACTTCCGAACTCCTATTTTAACACATTCCATCACCTTTTAAGGGAGTTTCGGTACCTCCGGGTTATTTACATCCTTGGTCAGGCCGTTATAATCGTAAAAGTAATGGTTCCCTGATAAATCAAACGACGCCTTTAGATGGGCCAATAGTTCGTTGGTTAGCTCTCCCAGGCTTGCACTTATAATGAAAACTCTACCGGCTACCCTTGACAGCCCTCGCCCCAATTCAAAAGTCGCGGCCCTGCGAGACTGGCTCGACCGCCATCACCGGCTGGCCGTCTTGCTTATTTTCACTTTCCTGAGCCTGGTCATAACCTGGCCCCTGGTGTTGCATCTCAACGAGAATGTGCTTGGCCCTGAAGCGGATGGCGACCCTCTTTACCAGGTTTGGACTTTGTGGTGGTATAAGCAAGCGGTATTGAGCGGGCAAGACCCCTTCCATACTCATAATATTTTTGCTTTATTACCGCAGGTCCAGGTGTTTACACAATCTTACCTTGATTCGGTGGTAAGTGTGCCGCTCCAATGGGTATTGAGTCCTTTAGGGGCCTATAACCTGCTTATTTTTACCAGTTTGCCCCTGACCGGTTTTACGACCTATTTGCTGGTAGGAGAGTTTACAAGGAACCGCCTGGCCTGTTTTGCAGCCGGGTTCTTCTATACTTTTTCAACCTATCATCTCATAAGAATAGCTGGTACAGTTTCGCTTAGTACCCTGGAATTTGGGCCACTTTGTGTCTGGCGGGTTTTTGTTTTTTACCGCCGTCCCACCGTTTTGAACGCAGTCCTGACCGGGCTGTGTATCGGTTTGGTCCCTCTTTCGGAAATTTATTTTCTGGCTTACTTTATTTTGCCGTTTGGGTTTCTGTTTCTGCTTGGCAAGCTCATAACCGATTACCGCTGGTTTCTCAACTTGCGCAACCTGGGAATGGGCGCTATCGCGGCGGGTACGGCGGCGGTAGTTATGGTTCCGGTCCTATTACCGTTTTTAAATGTGGACCCCGAAGTCCAGGCCGAAGCCCAACGCGTTTCCGCAATCACCACCGAGCAAATTTCGGCTAACCTGTCCGGCTACTTTTTACCCCATTATTTCAATGCGCTATTTGGTAATTTAACTCTGCCAATTTACCAGACTTTTGATTATTCGAATGAAAAGACCTACTACCTTGGGTATATCCTGGTCGGATTGGTGGTGACAGCCTTCTTTTTCAAGCAGAATCGCCGCCGTTCCACCTATTTCTGGCTGATAGCAGCGCTGGTTTCTATCGGGTTATCCTTTGGACCCAAGCTTTATATTTTCGATAACCCGGTTATGTACTGGCCGTTTTATAACCTTGTTTTTAATTACCCTCTATTCTCAACTTTCCGGGCACCTTCCCGCACCGTTATTTTCACCGGCCTGGCCCTGGCGGTTATCGCGGCCCTGGGGGTCGCGGGTCTCTATACCCGGTTTGTAAAGAGTCGCCGGAGTAAACTGGTTTTCTATGGGGTTATGGCCGGGTTGCTGGTCGCTTCGCTGGCCGAAAACATACCCTGGTCTTTCCCCATAACCAGCCAACCGGTCCTGGTCCCCGCCATATACCGGCAGATTGCCGCCGACCACGACAATGGCCTGGTCCTCGAACTGCCCGACCTGGTGCCTTCGCCCGGCAGCTATATGTTTTACCAGACCATCCATCACAAGCCTATCGTCAACGGCTACCCGCCGCGCACCACTGACAGCATGATTTTATCAGTCGAAAACCTGCCCTATATGGCGGCGTTTATGTATCCCGACCTGGCCGGGAATTCGGCGGCCTACGGCCAGGATATATATCCTTACAACGTCAATTTTAAGACCGCCCTGGAGGAAAAAGGCATTACCTACGTGGTGCTGCACCAGAACCCGGCTTTCCGGCCCCAGGATTTTGCCACGATGCAGACATTCTTGCAGGCTCAACTGGGCGAGCCGATTTATAATAACCAGGTCGAGCAGGTTGTCGGCTGGCACCTGCCGTTAAACCCGGCCCGCAACCAGCCGCCCACGACCTTCCGATTTACGCGCGGCACCGGTTGGCTGACCCACCGGGTCGCCTTTGATGGGTCGTACCTCGAAAGATTCGTCAGCCAGGACGGCCAAATCCTGGTCCAGGCCCCGGTCGCCGGGTTGCAAACGCTCAGCCTGGTCGCCCGTCCCTTCTATAAGCCGTTGACCCTTGAACTCCGGTTGAACGGCCAGCCTGTTGAAACGGTCAGCTTATCTCACCCCGGTCAAACCCAGGCCATCACTTTCAAACCGTTAAATTTTAACCAGGGCCAGAATACCCTGGAAATTCACTCGGTCGAAGGCTGCCAACCCCATTATCTCTACGAACCCGAAAGCCGCGACCCTGCTTGCTATGCCTTTGGTATCCAGCAGGTCCGTTTAGGTAGTTAAACCGAATAACTTTCGACCGGTTCCAGGGTTTTCTGTTTATTTTCTAAAACGGTAAGCCAGCGGCCGGTTTTGCTGACCCCGATACAAAAGACAAAGAAACTCAAAGGGACAAGTTGTCCCAACAGCCGGAACATGGTTGTATCCAGGGTCCAGACCAGGTGGAAAGGTGAGATGAGGTAGGTTATTGCATAGGCCAGCAGTTGCCCACCAATCACCCCGGTCAAAATCAGGATTGTGATTGATATTTTATCCCGCAAGGCGGCGGCTATTATCAGGCTAAAAAGCAGCATCAGCCCTAAAAACCAGTAAGAGGAGTCGTTGCGGATGACATCCCAGACCCTTTCCAGCACCGCCGGGGTCTCCTGGGTCAGGTTCGAAAGAAATTTACCAAAAGAGAAATCGGCCATGATGTCGGTTTTATAGTCGAACAGGTAGGTGTATATCTTCCAGCCTCCCACCGCCGCTATCGTTGCGGCCAGGGCCAGGGCGGGGCCTTTTTCCCGCCAGAGGTTTTTTCTCAGGCCGGGTCTTAAAACCAGGGCCAGCCCAATTGCCAGCAAAGCCAGCACCAGGAAACTCAAACCCTCATTCTTTATATTGGCCCCTAAATCCGCTCCTAAAAAGGCTCCGCCCAGGTAAGCCGGTTTTTCTTCCTCCCACCACAGGGTATAAAAGACCCCAAAGAGCAAAAAGGCGACCCCTTCTGCGAAATCGGCCTGGCCCAGCGCTTCCAGGTAGTTGACAAGGGTTAGAAAGGCGGGCAGAGAAATTAAGGCCAGGCACAGACCCCAGCTTTGCCAGGCCACAAGATGGCGGCGGGTATAGCCGAAGATTAAAGCCAGGCAAGCCAGCATGAATAAGCCGGGAAGGGCCAGGGCAGGCTGTTCCTGGTAACCGCTTCCCATCAGATAAATCGTGTTGATGGCTAGAGGGTAAGCTACCGGGTAGTCGAGGTGGGATTGGTCGGGATAGACCCCTGCCATGGTGATATGGCCGTTCAGGTAAAAAGCTTTGGCTTTTAAAAACCAGATTGCCATGCCATCGGTCCCGACCAAAGGGGTCAGGAACTGGCGGGTCAGCAGGCTGAAGACCGCTATCCCACATATAACCGCCAGGGCCGCCGCCAGCCAGGTGGCCCCGCTTTTTGACCGGGGTATGGTTTCCCGGTTGAACCTGAAACGGCTAAAAAATTCTCCGCTTTTAATCCCAGCCCTGGTTTTAAGGGCCAACCATATAACCAGCCAGGTTAACCAGGGGCCGTAAAGCAGCAGGCCGTTGAAGGGGAGGCCCACCAGGCTGAAAAGGGCCAATTCTCCGCTTAACAGGGTAATTCCGGCCAACAAAGATGTCCCGAACCAGAGCCCGCCTTTCAAATTTACCCCCAAAAGGCGCAAACCGGTCTGTCCCACCCAGCAACAAATAGCCGTATATAGGGCGATATAGGCGACTTCGGCAACAAAGGTAAGCATTCTTTAACCGATCCTCGTCAGGACGTTGACCACGTTATCGCGGACGGCGAATTGCTGGCTTAGCCGGTAGCCGTCCAGCAACGGTGCGGTGCTTTCAGCGGTTGAGCAAGCCGCCGGGCAACTTTTGAGGACCAGGATGACCTTTGCCTGCTGGCCGGCGGCCTGTTGGAGATTATCGCCCAGCCAGACCGGGCGTGGATAAAGCCAGTACCGCACATTTATTTTCCGGCCCTGGTAGTCATCGGAAACCCAGGCCACCAGTTCATCGGGCCCTGTGTTATCCGCCGTGAATTTGAGGGCAGGCACCTCCGCCCCCAGCAAATCTTCCTGGCGCTGGACGTAACCTGTAGCGGCATAAGGAATGACCAATAAGGCAGTGGTTTTACTCGCCAGGTTTGGCAGGTTGACCAGGATAACCAGGGCGACCAGGAGCAGGGCCAGCCCGGATAATATTCTTGGGAGTAGCGGGGTAGCGCGCCGGTCAGCTTGCACTTTAGTAACCTCGTCAGGATTAAATAAAGAATTTCTCGAAAGGGGCCTTTAAATTCTAGCACACCCTCTCCGGTCGCCGCAGTAGCAAATATGGGTTAATATGGGCCGCCAGGGCCGGGGAAATAAGAGTGGAATATGAAAGGAAGATTAGGAAGATATTAAGTATCTATGGAAATAACAGGGTTACCTCTTTCCAAGCAGAAAAATGCTGTTATAATAATTTCCAGAACAAAAAATTCATTTTCCTGAGAGAAAATATTTGATTTTGTTGAAATAGCAGTCCAACCAATTTGTAGTACAGATACGGTGTGAACATAATTTTGACGCGTAACAATAAATTCCTGGCAGTCGGGTTTATGGTCCTGGCTGTTCTTGTTGTTTTAAACCTTTTTGTTGCTTTCCAGAAAGATGACGATAGCTGGGTTTCCACGGCTAAAGCCAGCAACCCTAAAAGCCAGATGATGGCTTCTGCCGAAATAATCGGCGCTCCTACCTCCATCGCTGACGAGCCCGTTTTCCTTCCGACCGCGACTCCCGAAGCTTCCGCTCCCTCTCCTGCCGCCACCGCCGCGCCTGCTTCTTCGAAGCCGGTTTTTCCGGCGGTCTGGCAGCGGGATAAGACCCAGTATATTAATGATGGCGAATGGCAGACCTGGGCACCCAGCGCCTGCTCCGCTGCGTCGCTGGCTTCGGTCTTAATCGGCTACGGCCACCCGGTCAGGATTACCGATGTCCTCTACCAGTTCCGGCAGCTAGGTGCTATCAAGTCAAGCGTCGGTCTCTACAAATACGATGTGTTTAGTACCGTCGCTTCCCAGTACGGTTTGAAGGTTATCTACAGCGAGGATAAAGACCTCGACGCCCACTTTGCCCGCGTCCTCGATTTTCTCAAACAGGGCTACCCGGTCATCTTGAACGTGCGCGACCCGGTCTATTTCCCGGATGGTCACTTTATCGTCGCTACCGGTCTCAACCCGGACGGTACGGTTGCCATCATGAACCCAGACCCAACAGACGGTAAGGGGGTCAACCAGAACTGGACCCAGGAAAGCCTGAAGCTCTACTTTGGCCGGATGGACCGCAGCGCGGCAGTTTTACCTCAGTAGTCAGAGGTCAGAAGCCAGTAAAAATTGAAGCGAGGGTATTGTCCCTCGCTTTTTAGTTACCTTCTGAAGGTTATTTAGTTTGCCCTACGTTAAAGGTAGAAACCTATGCCTGATTGCGCTCAATTAACAACTTTGGATTGGCTTACTGCCTTATGGCCTCTGACCTCTGACTTCTGGCTTCTGACTTCTGGCTACTTTTTAACGCTCCACACAATATATACCGGGTCTTTGGCGGCGTAGAAGGTTGCAAAAATGCTGCCACTATGATGGCGGGTATCTACATCGGTAAAGACCTGGGCCGGTTCGAAAGCCCCGCTTTCGTCAAAATATTGCCGGACCAGGTCCACCCGCTCCGCCTCACCCAGGCTCCGCCAGAGCGCCACCGCTTTGGTGGGGAACATCCGGTTTGAGAACGACACGATATACAGGCCGCCCGGTTTAAGCACCCGCCCTACTTCTTTGAAAACCTCGACCGGCCTGCGCAGGTACTGGACCGATACCGTGCTCAGGACCGCGTCGAAATGGTTGTCCTCGAAAGGGAGGACCGGGTTGCGGTTTAAGTCCTGCACAAAATACTGGTTAAGCTGGTCATTTGACTGTAACTCAATTTCGTTCATGCCGTGCCCGACCACGAAGCGGGGATTATAATCGGCGGGCAGATGGCTTTTGTAGCTGCTCATCAGGTCGAGAATGACCCCGTTGGGCGGCAACTTTTCGGCGAAGAAATGGCCCAGTGTAGCAATAAAATGGTCGTCCACGTGGACCACCAGGCGAGGGTCCTGGTAGAACCGGCTATCGACGCTTTCGTCCACCCGCTCCCAGTTGGCGGGATGGGCCAGGTTAAAATGGTGCGGCTTGCCGGTTCCACTCATGGTTACTGACTCCTTAATTTATAAAAGTTTTTTGCCACGTATATAGTTTATCTACAGGTTCCAGCCCGGCGGAACTGTAAAGGGCGTTGGCCGGGTCCGCGCCGCTATAGGAAGCCACCGTCACCAGTGGACAACCTACCCGGCGCAGGCGGTTAAAAGCTTCGGTCAGAATGGCTTTTCCCAGGCCCAACTGTCGAAACGCTTCTACGGTCCCCACCGGCTCAAATTCGGCGTAACCCAGCGCTTTATCCACCCAGACCGTACAGAACGAGGCCACTTCCCCCTGTTCAGAAAGGATTAGCAGGTCGAGGTCAGGTGAAAATGAAGGGGCTTGCTGCACCAACCGGTAGACTGCCGGGTCGTCCTGAAAGTTGAAGACCGCTTTAACCGCGCCAAAGAATTTCGCCAGTTCTTCATCCGTCTGCAAGGTTTTAAGGCGATAGCCGGGCGGCAGCAAGACCGGCTCAAAGGCAGTATTTTCCAGCTGTTTCTCGCGGCAAATCATATAGCCGTCTTCCTTGCGGAATCCCCTGGTTTCGAACAATTCCCGGAGGGCGTTAACCGGGTTACTTTCGAGTAATTCCACCGCTAATGGGTTTTTGGCAGACCCCATCTGCGCGGAATGTAACTCGGCCTGGGCCAGGATTTCGGCGTAAAGGTCGAAAAATTCGGGAAGGCAGATTATCACGGCAATATTCTGGTCGTAGAAAAGCGCCCCGCCCAACCTGCCGGTCGAGTCTTCCCATAGAAAGAAATCTTTTTGCCAGCCAGTCTTGCCGAAAACCAGTTCATCCCCGACCCGGCGCTGCGCCCAGATGTCGTAACGAAAACAACTCCAGGCATTCCAGGAAGGGTCTTTTTGATAGGTTTCCCGGAGTAAAGTTGCTACCGCGTAGAGGTCTTGCCGGTCGTGATAGAGACGTTGTTCAAATTTCATAAATGCGCTCCTTTGGATTTATTAGTCTTACTACACCCATAGCAAGTTTGAATTCCTGTGAAGCCTCATTTAACCCGGACTGGCAAAGACACCTTCGAATACGAAAGTCGAGTCTGTTTCTAAAGATTATACCCTGCTTCCAAAATATAGCCAGGCTAAACCAGGTAATATTTATTTAGCGGTAGACAACTTTGGCGAGGGGAAACGCAAGTCCGAAAAGTTTATTACGTCTTCAATGCTACTCCCTACTCCAACGACATTTTTTCCGGTTAACGTTCAACGTTGTTTCTTTCAACGACCTACGCTACGATTGGTTCTACTTGAACCACCTGCCGCTTTGGGGTAAACTTACCAGTGTATATTAAACGTTAGAGGTTGCGCGGCAAGAAGGCCCCCTTTTATAAGGTCGCGCCTTACTCGTTGAACGCAAAAAGCAGAAGTTTAGTTTTATATTTGAAGGGTGAACGTCATTTTTAGCAGCACAATCCGTAAACTTTCCGGCGCGGTTTTTAGCCGGGTGGTATTTTTTCTTATTTCAAGTCTTATTTGTTCGCTGGTCCTGGTCGCCTGTGGCAATGATACGCCCGCGCCCACCGACCAGCCCAATAACCCGGCGGTCGCCAGCACCGCTACCCCCAACGTCACGGGTGGAGCCGGGACCGGCTCCGGGATTGTGGCCCAGGGAGTCTCCGGCAGCCAGCCGCTCCCCACCCCTACGCCTCCTGCGGTGACTAACCGGGTAGTTTTGACCATCTGGACCGGCGGCTGGAAGGGTAACACCGCTTACGAAAATTTCCTGAACGGCCAGATTGACAAGTACCGCAGCCGCAATCCCAGGGTCACAGTGGACTGGCAGGACTACGGCACTGATCTGGCCCAGAAGTTTTATGATGCTACCGCCGAAGGCTCCAAGATAACCCCGCCGGACATCGTGCTTTTCAACGCTGCCGATATTTACCAGTTCGGGGCGAAGGGCGCCCTGGCCGACCTGGGCCAGCTTGGCGGCACCGACCTGAAAAATGACTATGTTAGCTCCACTTTTGAAGGGCTGCGGGTCGGGTCGGTCTATTACGGGTTGCCCTGGATGGCAAGCACCCAGGTAACGATTATTAATAAAAAACTCTGGCAGCAGGCCCAGCTTGACCCGGCCAAACCGCCTACGAATTTTACCGAGCTTGATGCCATGCTCCCGGCCATGGTTACAAAGACCGGGCAGGACGTAACTTCGGCCTGGTTCAAGCCGGATGCCCTGGGCGAATTTCTGATGGAAGATATTTCGCTCTTTTCGGATAGCGGGGACGGTGGTGGAAACAAACTGCCCACTTTTCCGTCACCCGCGACCATTGATAAGTGGCAGTATTTCCAGACCAAGCGCAAGAACGGCTCGTTCGCCAAGGATGCCTTCACCGGGAGTTATGCCGATGCCCTCAAACGTTTTTCCGCCAACCAGCTTGTAATGGTGATGGACGGCGCGCCGCTCCTCCCGGGTCTGAAAAATTCCAGCCCTGACCTGTACAAAGACACGCTGGTTGTGCCGCATATTACCGGTAAGGCCAACGTCTTGCCGATGGATTTGCAGGGCTGGGTCATCCCGAAGGCTTCGCGCCAGTCGGCGGACGCCCTGGCCTTCCTTAAATTTCTGAACAGCGCCGAAAACCAGCTGGCCTTTGCCAAACTTTCGGGCCTGGTGGTGCCGACCCGGAAAAGTGCCCTGACCGATGCGTATATAACCGACACGACCGACCTCCAGGCCCAGGCCCGCGCGATTATGGTTCAATCGCTCGAACACGCCAAAACTACCGCCAGCCTGTTACCCGCCCCGTTGGCCCCGGCTGACCGTGATAAACTGGTGGCGGCGCTCAACAAAGGCCTCAACACCATCTGGACTACCGATACATCGCCCCAGGCGGCTTTGCAGGAAGCTTCGAATAGCTGGAAAGAAGTCCTTAAATAGAAGTTCTGAGGTAAAGGAAAATTCCATGCGTATCCGGCGAATCAGCGGTAAAGATAAAAATCAAGAGGGGGGCCACTCGTCCCGCGAATATAGCGACCAGACCAAAGCGGCCCTGAATTCGGCTATCGTCAATATCGTCCAGGCTATCGGCTCCAAGGCCGGAGTCCTCACTTTCTGGGATGAAAGCCGTAACTCGCCCGGCCAGTTTTCGAGCTATGGCCTGGCTGACCCGCTTCTGGACGAGCTAAAGCCGGTCATAAACGACCTGGTGACGCAGTTGCACAACCGGGTCCATACGGCTACCGGCGGCCACAGCACCGCCCGCTCCGAGGATTTCCTGGCCCTGCAGGCTGACATCCCGACTCCGCAGGGACCGCTCCACCTGATTTGTCTGCCCATCCAGGCCGATAACCAGTTTATCGCCGGGCTGTGTCTGATTCAGCCGTCCGTGGCGGCGTTCCCTTTGATGGGAGATGTGGCCGGGCTGCCAGATGCCGACCCGGTGGCCGGGTCGGGCGTTATTCCCGACCGGGGGGTTGAGGATGACGGTTTCCAGGGTCACTACGGCCTGATTCTGGACCGGAGTGACCTGGTGGCCCGCAACGCCAACCTGCTCAAACGCATGGTCGAGGAGCGCCAGTGGTTGGGCCTGGTCATCGAATACAGCGCCGACGGTATCCTGATTGTGGATAGCGAATGTAACATCGTCGGTTTTAACCCGGCTTTTTCCCGGATTAGCGGCTGGTCGGTCGAGGAACTGCGAGGCCGCAACTGCTGGGAAGCCCTGCGTATCTCGGCCACCCGTGGTGATGCTCACTGCGGGACTTTATGCCCTATCCGGCTAGGCACCTTTGTAAATAAGCCCGAAGAAGACCGCCGCAGCGAGGTGGTACTCGTCACCAAGGATGGCGAACGGCGCGACGTTGAACTGACCTACTCGGTTATTCAGTCCAGCGACAACCGGATTCTCGGTGGTATCCTGGGAGCCCGCGACATCACCGCCCGCAAGGAGGCCGAGGAGTTGCAGTCCACTTTCCTCTCGGTCATCAGCCACGAGTTGCAGACCCCTATCGCCATTATCAAGGGTTACGCCGGGCTTTACGCTGATGAAACGACCCCGCTCGAACCGAGCAAGGTCCGCGAGAAGATGCAAATTATCGAGGAAGAAAGCGAACGGCTGAGCAAACTGGTCGAAAACCTGCTCTACGCCTCCCGGTTACAGGCCGGTGGTGTCGAGTTGCAGCGTGAGCCGCTCGATATTGCCAGCCTCCTGCGCCGGGTCGCCAACAAGATGCGGAGCGTCAGCAAACTGCATAAAATCGTCCTGCACCTGCCCCCAGAAGAAATCCCGGCGGTAAACGCCGACTATGACAAAATCGAGCAGGTCATCATCAATCTCATCGAAAACGCCGTCAAATACAGTCCCGAAGGCGGCCCGATTATCCTGGAAGCCTACCCGACCAGCGAGGAAGTAGTTGTAAAAGTAACCGACCGGGGCATCGGGGTGCCGGAAGGCGAACGAAAGCGCATTTTCGAACGCTTCAGCCGCCTGGATAGCCGCTATGTCCGCGAACGCAAGGGGGCCGGGTTGGGCCTATATATATGCAAGGCCATTGTCGAGGCGCACGGGGGACGCATCTGGGTCGAGCCTTCTACCGGGGTAGATAACGGCAAGCCGTTTACGGGTTCGAGCTTTAGTTTTTCGCTACCTCGCCAGGAACCGGCCCACCTGCCGGTCCTCTTTGGCCGGGTTTAGCCCGTTAAGGACGGCGATTCTGGTTTTACGCTTTTCTTTGAGGTAAAATTAGAGGCAGGAGGAAATATCATGCGGAACACACCGGCCAGTAAGATTTTCCAGGGTAAACTTCTTTCCCTGGTCGATATTCGGGCTATCGAGCGGGCCCATCCGGGCCAGCCCGGCCTTTTTGAAATTGTAAAAGGGGACGGTTGGAACCGCTTTCGCTATGGCTTTGTGGTGGCCGAACCGGGCACCCCTTTGGGAGAAATCAGCCGGGTTATCCGGGAGTATCGTAAAAGTTTTCCAGGCGCGAAATTATATCTGAGCCAGGGTTGAACCGGGGCCGCTAAGCCGCGAAACAGGCTTTAGAAAAGAGAGTTAGGTAAAAATGAGCCAGACAGTCTTGGTTGTGGATGATGAGCAAAAGCTGGTAGACCTGGTGCGGGCCATAATGGAAAAAGAGGGCTACAACGTGGTGGAGGCCCACAACGGTTACCAGGCCGTCGAAAAGGTTCGCGAGTCGTTGCCCGACGCGGTTTTGCTGGACGTGATGATGCCGGAAATGGATGGTTTCGAGGCTTTGAAGGAAATCCGGCAGGCCAGCAACGTCCCGGTCATTATGTTGACCGTCCAGGCCACCGAAAATGATAAGGTGCGCGGGCTCGAACTCGGCGCGGACGACTACGTGGCAAAACCTTTCGACCACCGCGAACTCGCCAGCCGGGTTAAAGCGGTCTTGCGCCGGGCCGCCCTGCCCAGCAGCGTCAGCCGTTCTGAAGGCGAGCTAAAGATTGACGATTATTTGCAGATTGATTTCGATAAACGCGAGGTGATTGCCAACGGCAAACGCCAGAAGTTACGCCCGACCGAATACAAACTGCTCTACCACCTGGTCAGCAACGCCGGGAAACTCATGAGTCACGAGCAGTTGTTGACGAAAGTCTGGGGCCGGGAGTATCGCGACGACGAGCAATTACTCCGGCTTTACATAACTTATCTACGCCAGAAAATCGAGGCCGACCCCTCCCACCCCAAGTATATCCTGAACGAGCGCGGCCTGGGTTACCGTTTCGTGGATTACCGGACTCCCCAAAGCTAATTTTATCCGGTTAAATTTAGCACTGACCTTCCCGGTGCCCCCGGCCAATTTTATAAAACCTATAGAGTAGCAAGGTAATGTTCAACTTTGCTACTTTTTTAGCCCCCTTTACGTATATGTTACAATAATCACAAGTGGTTAAAATGCAACGGGGTAATAAAATAAATGCCGACTCCAAAAGATAAAGACAAAAATAAAAAGCTTCTCAAGGGGCCGATTTCGGAAGCGGAGTTCAACCAGGTCCGCAAGATGCCGCGCCAGACCGAATCCTGGGTCGAGGCGATTATCACGCGAGCCATGAGGGACGGCAAGTTCGATAACCTCAAAAATGAGGGCAAGCCGCTCGAAATCGAGGAAGAAAATCCCTATACCGACCCCGATATGCGCCTGGCCTACCGGGTGATGTCGCAGGCCGGGGCTGCTCCTGCCTGGGTGGACATGGAAAAGGAAGTTTCCCACGAAATCGAACAGACCAAACGCGACCGGGCCAACCACCGCCTCTGGTTAAACCGTCGTCTCGCTCAGATTAAGCAGGGGCCTTACCAGACTTTCTTGCGCGACCTGCGTAACCTGGCGGCTTTTCACGATAACTGGATGATTCAGCACGCCCAGAAGTTACGCCAGTTAAACGAGAAAATCGAGAATTTTAATGGGGCTTGTCCGGTTCCCCAGATTCACAAGGTCTTAATCCTGGTTGACCAGACCATCGCCGAGTTCGATAAGACCTGTCCCGGCATCCCCAGGGTTTAATAACGGTTAATAGAGCTAATAGAAAAGAAATAGAGCCCCACCAAAAGGTGGGGTTTATTAAATTCCCCTTTTAAGACCCCAAAGGCGGTTTAACTGGCCTGTCCGGCCTGGTTTGTGCTACTTTAAAGAACAAACTCTGCGGGAATCTTTATAAAATACGAAAAGGGAGATTATAATGAAAAAGGTGGGATTTATCGGGCTTGGCTTGATGGGTAGCGGCATGGCGGGCCGCCTTATCGAACATGGCTACGAGCTTACCGTCTGGAACCGTGATAAAAGTAAAGCCCAACCCCTGGTCGAAAAAGGCGCTAAACTGGCCGCATCCCCGGCGGAACTCGCTTCCCAGGTGGAAGTCGTCATTACAATGGTAAAAGACGATGCTGCCGTCCGAAAAATCCTGCTGGGGGAGAAAGGCGCTATCGCGGCGGCCAAACCCGGCACTACCTTTATCGACATGAGTACGGTGACGCCAGCGATGGGCCGCGAACTGGCCGACGTCTGTAAGGAAAAAGGTTTTCCTTTCCTGGACGCGCCCGTGACTGGCAGTAAAGGGGTTGCTGCCAGCGGGCAACTGGGTATCCTGGTCGGAGGGGAGGCTGCGACCCTCGAAACGGTCCGCCCGGTCCTCCAGGCTATGGGCCAGTCTATTACCCATGTCGGGCCGAACGGTTCCAGCGCCATCCTCAAACTGGCAAATAACCAGCTTACCGGGGTGCTTATGGCCGCCCTCGGTGAAAGCCTGGCTTTGTGTCAGGCCGCCGGGCTCGACCGGGAGATGTGCATCGAAACGCTGGTGGGTACGGTCAGCCGGGTTACCGGGATGAAAAAGCCCAAGATTCTAAACCGCGATTTCAGCACCGACTTTGCCCTCGAAATGATTCACAAAGACCTGACTCAGACCCTGCAAGCCGCCAACGAACTGACCCTGCCGATGCCGCTCCTGGCAACCGCTCGCGAGATTTACCAGCAGGCCCGCCGGGATGGCAAGGGTGAGCAGGACTTTTCGATTATCACCCAGCGCGATTAGAAATAGGAGAATACAGTGCCGTTTGAAACCGCCGCCCAGGCCGAAGATTTTATCTTTAGTTCGTACATGGCCGTCGAAAGCCGCCTTTCCGGCCCCGATGCCGAGACCCGCAGCCCGGAACTGGCCCGGCAACTCCTTGATGCCGTGGGTGAACCCGATGCTACCTTTACCTCTATCGTGGTCGCGGGCAGCAAGGGTAAGGGTTCTATCGCCTTTTTAACCTCGAAATTGCTGGAGTCCTTCGGCTACCGGGTCGGCCTGGTGACCAGCCCTCACCTTGTCAATTTCCGCGAACGCATCCGGTTTAATGGCCGGGCCATCCCGCCGGAGGATTTCGTGCGGCTGGTCAATCGGGTCGAGGGTCCGGCCCGCGAGATTATCGCCAGCCTACCCGAAGGCCGTTACCTGAGTCCGGCGGGGATTATCCTGGCCGTAGCCTCGCTCTATTTCGCCGAGCAAGACGCCGAGTTCGCCGTGGTTGAGGCCGGGCGGGGCGGGCAGTACGACGATAGCGTTGTGCTGGATAACCCGTTGGTCCTCTTTGGGCCGATTCTGCTCGAACACCCTGCCCAGCTTGGCGGCACCCTGGCCGAGATTGCCGCGACCAAAGCCGCCCTCCTGAAAAGCGGCGGGGTCGGGGTCAGCGCGCCCCAGGAACCTGAAGTGCTGGACGTGATGGTCGGATGGAGTTACCAGGTCGGCGGCGGGCTGGTGGTGACCGGGCGGGATGTGCAGGTAATCAACCCGCGCATCGTGGGCGATAAACTTCACGTTTCGGTCCAGGCCCGCTACAACCTCTTTGAAGATTTCACCCTGGCTATCCCGGCCCTCTACGAAGCGACAAATTTGGCAGTGGCCCTGTCCGCCTTCGAAATCGTCCGGGACGAGCAAGAGTTGCAAATGGATGAGAAAGAAATCTTGCGCGAGGCCATGGCAAACCTGAAATTTCCGGGCAGGATGCAAACTTTGTCCGAATCGCCCTTTACCTTGCTGGATGGGGCGATTGCCCGCTCGTCCGCCCAATCGGTCCTGGAAAGTCTTTCCCAGGATGGCCGCCTGTTAAGACCCCTGACCGCTATCGTGGGTGTCCCGGCGGATAAAGATTGGAAAGGCGTCCTGTGGGAGCTATCTTCGGTCTGCGACCACCTGATACTGACCGGGGTCAGGAATCCGCGCCTGAAATTTGCCGGTGCCGAAGCCGTAGAATTTGCCCGCTCGATTTTCCCCGCTTCAACGGTTATCGAGGAAGCCGGGGGTATCGCCGAAGCCCGCGCCATGCTGGGAAAATCGGCCCAGTTGCCTGCTACTACTTTAATCCTGGGAACACAATCGCTCCTGGCCGACACTTTACGCGACTATAATTTTGATTTAGAGCAAATTTGAACGATTCAGGTGGAACTTTTTCCCGTATTTGGCGTTTCACTTTTTAACAATATTTGTTATTGGGAATTATTGTTAGAAGCAGCGTTCTAATCTTCTTATAACCTCGCCCGGGGTCGTTGGGCTGACCCACGTGTTATAATGCTTTAAAGCCTTTAAGCCGGTGCTGTCTTAAAGTCATCAATTTTTCAGCAATACAAGGAGTATCTTTAATGTCCATCGCCTGGCAAGTTGCCGAACGCCTCGTCCAGAATGTCGAGAAAGTCATTATTGGCAAACACAAGGAAGTGGAACTTACCCTTCTCGCCCTCTTATGTAACGGCCATATCCTGATAGAAGACGTGCCGGGAACCGGCAAGACCACTCTCGCTAAAGCGATTGCCCATTCACTTGGCTGTACCTTCAAACGTATCCAGTTTACCCCCGACCTGCTGCCGACCGACGCCACCGGGGTTTCTATTTATAACCAGAAGACCGAACAGTTCGAATTCCGGCCCGGCCCGTTGATGGCCCAGATTGTCCTGGCCGACGAAATCAACCGGGCTACGCCCAAGACCCAGTCCGCCCTGTTGGAAGCCATGGAAGAACGCCAGGTTTCGGTGGATGGCGTGACCCACATCCTGCCCAGCCCCTTTATTGTAATGGCGACCCAGAACCCTATCGAATACGAAGGCACCTTCCCGCTACCCGAAGCTCAACTCGACCGTTTCTTGCTCAGATTGTCGCTCGGCTATCCTAGCCGTCAGAACGAAGTCGAACTTCTCGACCGGTTGCAGCGCAAGCATCCCCTGGAAAGTTTAGCCCAGGTCTGCACGCCCCAGGAACTGGTCGAAGCCCAGGAGGCGGTCCGGGAAGTCTACGTAGATGGTCTGATTAAAGAGTACATCGTGAACCTGATTGCCGCGACCCGCGAACAGGACGAGGTCTATCTCGGCGCCAGTCCGCGCGGTTCCCTGGCCCTTTACCGGGCTTCCCAGGCCCATGCCCTGTTGCAAGGGCGCAACTACGTTATCCCGGACGATGTAAAAGCCCTCGCCCCGGTAACGCTGCCCCACCGCATCATCATGAGCCCCAGCGCCCGCATGAAAGGGATAACCAGCACGGTTATCGTTGAAGGGCTCTTGAGCCAGATTCAGGTTCCGGGTTCCAAGGCGGGCTATCGGTAAAGCCTGCCTTGACCGGCTTTTAAGCGGTCACTTGCAGAATTATAAAAATGTCCTGGCTGTACGTACAATGTTGTAACCTGGCCGCACCCCGCCCGGCGTAAACTCTCCTGACCCTCTTAGCGCCTGGTCCGGTGTGTTGAGACTCTCGAATGAGGTCGAATGAAGATTTTCCGTTTTATCCTGGTTATCGTCATTATCGCGGTCCTGGCCCAACTCATCCATATTCGCCTGTTATTTGTCCTCGACTACGCGCTTATCGGTATGCTGGTCTTCGCGTTTGTCTGGGCGCAATTAAGCCTGCAATGGGTCACGATTGAGCGAAAAGGTAATGGCGACCGGGCCAGTGTCGGTGATTATTATGAAGAAGTAATCACCATGCATAACCGGGGGTTTCTGCCCAAATTGTGGCTGGAAGTGCGCGATAACTCCGAACTTCCCGGCCACCGCCTGAATTGTGTCCAGAGTCTCAGGCCCTTTGGCGAAGTCCAGTGGCGGGCCCGGACCTACTGCTCTTTGCGCGGGCGTTTCCGCATGGGGCCGATCCAGATTACATCGGGCGACCCCTTTGGCCTGTTCCGCTTCAAAAAGGATTTGCCCGTCAAGCATTACATCACGGTCTACCCTCCGACCTTTGAAATTAACCGCTTTGATTCGCTTTCGGGAGTCTTGCCCGGCGGCAATACCGCCAACCGTCCCACGCCCCATACCACTCCTAACATCACCGGTCTGCGCGAATACCGGCCCGGCGACAGCCTCAACCGGATTCACTGGGCTTCGACGGCCCGCCAGCGCAAACTTATCGTCAAGGAGTTCGATTTCGACCCGACCATTGATGTCCAGATTTTTCTCGACATGAACCTGAAAAATCACTGGGTCTTGAACCACGTCAACCGTAAAGGTGTGACGACCGCCCTCCCGGCCAGCAGTGGGGTTCGCTCGAACGACTCGACCGAGGAATATTCGGTGGCTGCTGCCGCGACCCTGGCCCGCCATTTCCTGGCGATTGGGCGCAGTGTCGGGTTTACCGCCTGGGGCCAGCATCACGAACTAATTTCTCCCGACCGGGGAGACCGCCAGCTTAATAAAATTATGGAAGCCCTGGCCGTTTTGCGGGCGCAGGGCAGCCAGGATTTCGGCCAGCTTATCGCTTCCGAAATTAGCCGCCTGGGCAGCACCGACACCGTAATCCTGATTACTTCTTCGACCGAAGAAGGTTGGGCCTCGGTACTGCCCCTTTTATTGCGCAAAAATGTAAAAGTGGCCGTAGTAATAGTTGAGCCCAGCACTTTTGGCGGCCCAGTCGCTTCGCCCCTGTTCGTACTTGGCTCCCTCACAACAATGAATGTCCCGGTCTACCTTGTCAAACGCGGGGATGACCTGACCCAGGCGCTGGATAGCCAGCTTGCCCGGTTAGCCGCCGAAGTTGTTTAAGTTCGGAGGGCGGCTAACTTTTATATAAAATATCCTGTAGGGAAATTTAAAACAGGAAGACAGTATTTTTAGCTTATGAGCACACGCACAAGAAAACTCGAACCTACTACCTTTGATAAATTCAAGCTGGAAGAAGGCTGGTTTAGCCTTTTCGCCCTTCTTCTCGCTTTCATGACGGTCGTCTGGTCAATCGAAGGGGCCCACTGGGTGGATGGCTCGAACCTCCTGCCCCGCGCCGCCCTGGTCAGTTTCTTTATCGGGTTCGGCCTTGCCAGGGTCCGTTTCGTTCCGACCCTGCTGGCCCATTCGTTTATCGTCAGTGTCGGATTGGTTTTTGTCGGTCTGCTCGTCTCGCCTTACGGCGATACCCAGTACGATGAATGGACCCGCCGCCTGGGCAGCACCGTTCTGACGGTGATCCGCTGGATCGAAGATGCTTTCCAGGGCCAGGCCCACGACAACAACCTGGTCTACCTGGCCTCGCTGACCTTTGGCGTCTGGATACTGGGTTATACCTCGGCCTGGATGCTTTTCCGCAGCCACAAAGCCTGGTGGACCCTGGCATTGCTCGGTACGGTCCTTATGGTAAACCTTTCCCAGAACCCACCCAACGCCATCTACAGCTTTTCCTTCTTCCTGATTATCGCCCTGTTACTATTGGTCAGGTTCAACGTCTACCAGGACGAGCAGCGCTGGCGGAGCCTGCGCCTCTATTTCCAGCCTGGTATCTGGCGCATGGCGATGGCGGTCGGCGGGTGCCTGGCCCTGGTCGTCATGGCGGTCGCGTTTGCCACGCCTTCATCCTCCCAGATTGAAAGTTTCGGGCAGGTGCTAAACAAAGCCAGCCAGCCTTTTAACGGTATCAAAGGGGTCTGGGATATTGTCGGGACCGGTGGAGTCGAACCGGGCGATGGCTTTAAGGGCCGCGCCACCACCAACTACAACACCCTGGCCGACTCCTTTACCATCGGCGGTCCTTTGCGCCTTAGCAACGACCCGGTCGTGGATGTCAAGACCGCCAGCAATTCCGCCCCTTCTTATCTTCAGGTCCAGACGATGGACCAGTATGACGGCAAGGGCTGGATTAATACCTACCAGTTGGCCCTGGACAAGTCGCCTACCGACCTGTTGTTCCGCAAGCTTTCCCTGGCGGCTAACCAGGCCCTCCCTACTCCCACCGATGGCGGTCAGCGCACCGACAAACTGAGCGTCACCCCCCTGGTGCCCGACTTCAACCTGGTGCTGAGCCTGGGCGACCTTATCAGCATGGATAAGGCTTCGCTGGTGGCTTTCCACTACATCAAGACTGACATCAACTCGAATTTGTCGGATTTCCAGCTTAAAGAAGTGCCCGATGGCAATGGCGGGACGCGCTCGGTCCTGGTGGATACCAAGACCGGCAAAGCGGTGCCTCCGGCGGCCCTCGACCTTATAAAATATCTCAAACAGGGCAGCCAGATGAACGAACTGGCTATCCCGCCGACTTTCACTTTCACCTATCTCAACTCTGGCAACGATTACCAGATGGGCGAGTACCGGATTGGTACCGATGGCAAACCGATCCGGGTGGCCCTGACCGGCAATTCCTTCACGCTCACCGATAGCAATAGCGGCTGGTCTTACCAGTTGCCCTCGATTGACGCGGTTAAGACCCTCAATCTGCAACCGGGTAGCGCCAAGGTCATCAACAAACTGAGCGGGGCCATCGTCAAGAATTCAGGTGGGCTGGCGACTGAGGTTGAATCGAGCGTTTACATGAGCAATGTCGGGGATTACCTGGTGACCCTCGAATCGCCTTACGCCCGTGGCGACAGCGCCAGGACCCGTTTTGAGGCCACCGACATCGGCCAGAAGGTTGCCGCCGAAATCAAGAAATTACAGGATGCCGTCAAAGGCAACACCGTATCGTACACCCTGGTCAACGGCAAACCGGCCTCGCTTCAATATGAAGGTTACGAGCCGAACTATGACGACCTGACCGGCGCCACTCTGACCCAACCGGTCGCCCAGGGTGAAGGCTACACCACCCAGGCCCGCCGCTATGGTGCCGACATCCAGACTTTGCGCCAGACCACTGGCGGCGATTATCCCGACTGGGTGACACAGCGCTATTTACAACTTCCTACCACTTTCTCGCCCGGCATCAAGGCCCAGGCCGAGGAATTGACGGCTGGCCTGACTACCAATTATGACAAGGCAATGGCTATTCAAAGCTATTTGCGCAGTCTGAACTATACGACCGACCCACCACCTACCCCGGATGGCCGGGACGAAATTGACTTCTTCCTGTTCGATAGCAAGAGCGGCTATTGCGTCCATTTTTCGAGCGCGATGGTCCTCATGCTGCGCAGCCTGGGTATCCCGACCCGCGAGGTAACCGGCTTTATCGGTGGCGAGTTCGATAGCTCCACCAATAGCTGGGTTATCCGGGGTAGCGCGGCCCACGCCTGGCCCCAGGTCTACTTCAACGGGGTGGGCTGGGTTGACTTCGAACCGACCCCGAACCAGGATAACATCCAGCGTCCGGCTGACCCCTCGGCGGTTCCACCCGAACCGATTAGCACTCCGCCCCCGGCGGCAGTGACGCCGGTTGCCAGCGATGGCAGCCAGTTGCCGGATGGCTCGGACCCGCGCATTGGCCGGGGCCTGTTGGACCCGAATGGCGGCACCACGCCTTCTGCCGGTTCGACCCCGCAGGAACCGGCCCCGGTTGGCCTTTATCTGATACTTGGCATTATCGCGGCGGTGGTTGGTATCTTCTTCGCCCGCCGCTGGTATCTCAAACGGGTCTACGCCGTACCGGACCTCTCGCCCCTGGCCCTCTATAACCGGATGAGCCAGTCGGCCCGTAAGGCCGGGTTGCGTGGGCGCAGTGGTATGACGCCCTACGAGTATGCCAAATATCTCAGCCAGCATCTGCCGGGAGCCAGCGCGGCGATTGACGCGATTACCCAGGCCTATGTGCGGCGACGCTATGGGCCGGAAAGTCCCGAACTGGAGGAATTGCGCCACCAGCAGCACCAGGCGGCCCTCAAGGAGGCCCAGGAAAAACTCAAATCTTCCGAGTCGGGCGGCCACGACGCCAAACCGGAAGAACTCTGGCAGTTGTTCAAGGCTCAAACCGACCTCTATCACGACGAAAGTTCGGCCAGGGTGGTCTGGGAGGACTTCCAGGAGGAGGTCCTGGCTTACCGCCGCGAAAAACGGATGGAGCGTATGACGCCGGAATTCGTAAAACTGCTCCGGCAACGGGGTAAGGTAAGGGCGTGACCTCGAAAACAGGCTAACCCCTAACCTGACCCGAAATAAAAACCCCTGCGATTCTTTTGTGAAAAAGGGAGTGACAGGGGTTTTTGATTCTAAAAACATGTTTGTAACTACCTATTAGTAGATACAAATACTATTCTTCTGAAAAAGCCTGTGCTATAATGGAAAAAATACTAAATTCAGAGAAAGCACCGTATTCAAGGAGGAATAACAGGATGTTTCCATTGGGGAAAGGTGAATATTCCAGGCAGGCCCATGTCGCCCTGCCCGAAGGCACCTTCGAAGACGAACATGGCCGGGAAGGTTTTTACGGGCGCGTTTCCCACCTCTACCACCAACACCCGCCAACCGGTTGGACCCGTATCGAAGGACCGCTCAAACCACGCGCTATCAACTGCCTCAACCTGCCGCAACCGGAACCTTTGCGCCGGGACGACCCCTTCGGTGAGCCGGTGACCTTCCTTCACAATAATGATTTAGCCGTCAAAGTGGTCCGCCCCGCCGGGCCGATGCCCTACTACATGCGCAACGCTGACGGAGACGATGTCTATTTTATCCACCAGGGAAGCGGAAACCTCGAAACCGATTACGGTCCCATGCTTTACGAACGGGGTGATTACCTGGTTATCCCGCGCGGCACCACTTACCGCTTTACCCCGGCCAGTGACCAACCGGGCCAGTTTTACCTTCTGGTCGAATCCTTTAGCGAGATAAAAGTCCCGGTCAAGGAACGCGGCATGCTGGGCGTAGGGGCGCAGTACGACATGGGGGTGGTCGAAACGCCGTCGCCCGTCCCTGCCGAAGAAGGCGACCTGACCGGTAGCCGTCCCGGCCCGCAGGGTGAACCCGAATGGGAGGTCCGTATCAAACGGGAAGGCGAGTACACCTCGGTCTTTTATCCCTTCAACCCGCTCGACGTGGTCGGCTGGAAGGGCGACCTCTGCCCTATCAAGCTCAACATCCGGGATTACCGCCCCGTGATGAGCCACCGGGTCCACCTGCCGCCGAGCGTCCATACGACCTTCCTGGCGAACAATTTCGTAATTTGCAGCTTTGTGCCGCGCCCCTTTGAGGCCGACCCCGAAGCTATGCGGGTGCCCTTCTTCCACCGCAACATTGATTATGATGAGGTGCTGTTTTACCACGACGGTAATTTTTTCAGCCGTCACGGGATTGACGCTGGGATGGTCACCTGGCATCCCCAGGGCATCCATCACGGGCCGCACCCGAAAGCGATTGGGGCCGTCAAAAATAAGGTCGAGACCGACGAGTACGCCGTGATGCTCGATACCCGCTACCCGCTCCACCTGACCGAAGCGGGCAAAGCCGCCGAGTGGCCCGAATATCACATGAGTTGGTCGATGTAGTTTAAAGTATTTCTGCAAAGGGGCCACACTTTTCGACCTGAATTGTAGTAATATAGCCGGAGATTTTTTATAAAACTCCGGCTTTTGTTTTATAACGAAAGGAATTTTGTGCAACCCTTATCCGGCATCCTGACCATCTCCTGCCCCGACCGCAAAGGCATCGTCGCCAGTGTCACGTCTTTCCTGGCCCAGCACGGCGCGAATATCCTTGAGGCCAACCAGCATAGCGACCTGGCCGACAAGGCTTTCTTCATGCGCGTCCAGTTCGAACTCGACGGTATGGACCTCGACCGCGACACTATCGGCCCGGCCTTTGCCGAGGTCGCCGGGTCCTTCGAGATGCAGTGGCAGTTGCACTTTTCCGACCGGCCCAAACGCATGGCAATCCTGGTCTCACGCCTCGACCACTGCCTCTACGACCTGCTCTTGCGCCAGAAAGCGGGCGAACTGGTCGCCGAAATCCCCCTGATTATCAGCAATCACCCCGATATGGAACCGGTCGCGCACAACTTTGGCATCCCTTACTACCACCTGCCGGTCGGCAAAACCAACCGGGCCGAGCAGGAAGCCAAAATCGCCGCCCTGGTCGAAGAACACCAGATAGATGTGATTATCCTGGCCCGTTACATGCAGGTTTTGACACCTTTTCTGGTCCAAAAATATCCCAACCGCATCATCAATATTCACCACAGCTTTTTACCGGCCTTCGTGGGTGGGCGGCCCTACCACCAGGCTTACGAACGCGGCGTCAAGATGATTGGGGCGACCAGCCACTACGTCACCGAAGAACTTGACCAGGGACCGATTATCGCCCAGGACGTGACCCAGGTCAGCCACCGTGACAGTGTCGAAGACCTCATTCGTAAGGGGCGCGACCTGGAACGTTTGGTGCTGGCTCGCGCCGTCCGTGCCCACCTCGAAGACCGCGTGCTGACTTATGGCCGCCGGACTATCGTGTTAGAATAATTTTTATACGCTTAAACTTATAACACCGTACAAATAAGAGATTGGAAAGAGAGCCATGACCCACCCGATTCAAGAGTACCGCAAGGATAATTTCCTGGTCAGCACCGACCCGGCCCGCCTCGATTTGGACGCTATCCACGCTTACCTGACCCGCGCCTATTGGGCGACAGGCCGCACCAAAGAGGTAATTACCCAGGCTGTTGAAAACTCGCTCAACTTTGGCCTCTATGATGGCGATAAGCAAATCGGCCTGGCCCGTGTCGTGACCGATTATGTCCTTTACGCCTACCTCTGCGACGTTTACGTCCTCGAAGAATACCGGGGCCAGGGTCTGGGCAAGTGGATGCTCGGTTGTATGATGAGCTATCCGGGTATGCGTGAGTTACGCCTTTTTACGCTACGCACCCGCGACGCCCACGGGCTTTATCGCCAGTTAGGGTTTACGGACCTGGCCGCCCCTGATCGCAACATGGAACTGTTTAACCCTGCGCAGCCTTAAGCCGGTTTAGAGTTAGGTTTTCGGTCGTTACCGCTTATTAAAATTAGGAGAAAATAATTACTGGCATAAAATAGTTCTAAAGACGGGGTTGACAGTCCCGGTGACGGCTGTTAACATATTCTTACAATTTAAGATTGTATAGACCGTGAGCAGGAAGAGTAGGCGGCGTGGTCCGGTAGAGAACGGGGGACAGGTGAAAGCCCCGGCGGAGACACAAAGCTGAACGTAGCCTGGGAGTCTTGGCCTCGAACCTGGCGCATCTGCCCGGCTAAAGGTCAACGAAATGTGGCCCGTTACCGCCGCCAGAGTGCCCGCCGAGTTTTCTCGCAGGCAAAATTAAGGTGGTACCACGTGAGAGTTTAGCTCTTTCGTCCTTTTATCGGACGGAAGGGTTTTTTGTTTTATAACGGATTTTTGTATGAAAACTTTAACTATCCAGCAGGCCGGAATAGACGATTTGCCCTTTTTGCGGGCTATGAACTGGGAGGCGGTGCTGGCCTCACCCAATTTCATTGCGGAGTACGGCCTGGACAAACTACGCCAGCAGGAGGATGATTACTGGCCGAATTGGACCCCGGAAAACGGTCCCTCTTTTATCGCCGTGGACGAAAACGGTCAGCGCCTGGGCGCGATTATGCTCAAAAGCCACGAACCGGGCTACGTACCGGTCCGGGGTTGGCGGTTTGGCATCGGTATCGAAGCGGCAGCCAGGGGCCAGGGGGTAGGCCGGAGCCTGATTGTACATTCCCTCGATTTTGCCAGGAATAGCGGCGCCCGCTACCTGACGCTGTTCGTAGACCCGGCCAACCTCCCGGCGGTAGCCCTCTATAAGAAACTGGGATTCCGCCCGGTAGGCCGCTTTGGTAGCCTGGAAGAAATGCGCCTGGAAGTCTAGAAAAGTGTTTAGTTTCTAGCCGGAGAAGACTAAGAACCGAGAACTAAACACAAAACACTAAGAACTAAACACTGAAAACTGACCGAGGAGAAAGAAATGAGCGAAACAACCGGAAAAAAGGAAATGGAAAAAGCCTATAACCCGGCTGCCGCCGAAGCAAAATGGTATGCCTTCTGGCTGGAAAAGGGTTATTTCACCCCTAAAATTGATAAGACCAAGCGACCCTGGGTCTGTATTATGCCGCCCCCGAACGTGACCGGGGCTTTGCACCAGGGCCACGCCCTCTTTGTCGGCCTGGAAGACGCCATGACCCGCTATCACCGCATGCTCGGTGAGCCGACGTTGTGGGTGCCGGGCAGCGACCATGCCGGTATCAGCGGCGAGACTGTGGTCGAGCGCAACATTATCCAGAATGAAGGCAAGACCAAAAACGACCTGGGCCGCGAGGAATTCCTCAAACGGGTCTGGGCCTGGATGGACGAATACCGCAACACCATCACCAACCAGATGGAAAAATTGGGAGCCAGCGCCGATTGGACCCGCCTGGCTTTTACGATGGACCCACAGCGCCAGCGCGCCGTGCGGGTGGCTTTCAAACGGCTGTTTGATGCCGGGCTTATCTACCGGGCCTCCCGTATAGTGAACTGGGACCCCAAGAGTCTGACTGTGATAAGCGACCTGGAAGTGGAAATGGAGCAGGAGCAGGGCTCACTCTGGTATCTTCGTTACCCTGTCAAAGACGCGCCGGACCAGTTCGTGACCGTGGCGACGACCCGACCCGAAACGATGCTGGGTGATACCGGTGTGGCCGTGAACCCCAATGACGCCCGCTACAACAACCTGGTGGGCAAAACCCTGGTCCTACCGCTGGTGGGCCGGGAAATCCCGGTGGTGGCCGATGAGGGCGTGGATGCCAGCTTTGGGACCGGCGCGGTGAAGATGACTCCCGGTCATGACCCGCTCGACTTTGAAATCGGTCAGCGCCACAACCTGCCCACCATCAATATCTTTAACCCGAACGCGACCGTCAACGAAAACGGCGGGGTTTACGCCGGGCTGGACCGTTTCGTGGCCCGCAAGAAGGTGCTGGCCGACCTGGAAGCGGGCGGCTACCTGGTCAAGACCGAACCTTATCTCCACAACGTGCCCTATAGCGAACGAAGCGGGGTGCCGGTGGAACCGCTGGTGCGCGAACAATGGTGGGTGAAGGTGGGGCCGCTGGCCCAACCGGCCCTCGAAGCCGCCTATGATGGCCGGGTCAAGTTCGTGCCGGAACGCTTCAAAAAGGTCTACACCGATTGGATGGAGAATATCCACGACTGGGCCGTCTCCCGCCAGTTGTTCTGGGGACACCGTATCCCGGTCTGGTTCTGCGACAACTGCGGGCACGTCCAGGCAGTCGAGGAAGAAAAACTGACTGCCTGCGAGAAGTGCGGCAGCACCGACAAAATCTGGCAAGACCCTGACGTGCTGGATACCTGGTTTAGCAGCGGAATGTGGCCGTTCAGCACCCTCGGCTGGCCGGATAAGACCGCCGACCTGGACTATTTCTACCCCGGCTCGGTGATGGAGACCGGCTACGAGATTATCTTCCTGTGGGTGGCCCGCATGATAATGTTCGGGATGCACTTCATGGACGGCCAGGTGCCTTTCCATACCGTCTACCTGCACGGCATCATCCGGGATGAAAAGGGCGCCAAGATGAGTAAGTCGAAAGGCAACGTCATCAACCCGCTCGACAACGTGAAGGAGTTCGGCAGCGACGCCCTGCGTTACACTCTCCTGACCAGCAGCACGCCCGGTGTGGATACCAAGCTATCCGTCACCAGGATTGGGGATAGCCGCAACTTTGCCAACAAGCTCTGGAACGCGACCCGGTTTATCAGCCTGAGCGGCCTGGAAGACCTACCCTACCAGGCCCCGGCCCTGCAACCGGACGCGCCCCTGGCTGACCGCTGGATTGTCAGCCGCTACTATGAGCTGGTCGCTAACGTGACCAAGAACATGGAGCTATACCAGTTTGGCGAGGCCGGGCGGGCCCTCTACGAATTCCTCTGGGGCGAGTTCTGCGACTGGTATATCGAGGTCAGCAAACTGCGCCTGAACAGCCCCGACCCCGCGACCAAACTGGCGGTCCAGCAAACCCTGGTGGGAGTGCTGGAAGGGAGTTTGCGCTTGCTGCACCCCTTCATGCCGTTCGTGACCGAGGAACTCTGGCAGAACCTGCCCCACGAAGGCGAGAGCATCATGATTGCGCCCTGGCCGACCGTGACGGGCCAGCCTGACCTTGAAGCCGTGGCCCGTTTCGAGGCGCTGCAAGAGGTCGTCAAAGGCATACGCAACGCCAAGAGCGAGGCCCACGTTGAAAGCAAGCGGGTGGCGGCGATTGTGGCGGCCCGGCCCGAACTTAAAGACCTCTTTGAGAGCGAGGCCGACACCATTATCCGGTTGGCCGGGGTGGATGCCGCCAAACTGGAAATCGTGGCCGATACCGACCTGGCCGAAGCGCCCCGCCAGGCGCTTAGCTTTGTGACCGGCGGCGCGACGGTTTACCTGCCGCTTTCGGGAATGTTGGACCTTGCAGTCGAGCAGACCCGGTTGAGCAAGGAAATAGAGGAAGCCCGCAAAGAGATTGAAAAGGGCGAAAAGACCCTTTCCAATTCTAACTTCGTTGACCGCGCCCCGGCGGCAGTCGTGGCCAAAGAACGCGAGAAACTGGCCGCCAACCGGGAGAAACTGGCCCGGTTAGAAGGCCGGTTGGCCGACCTGGCCGTCTAATGGACAGTCATACCCGTAGGTTGTGCTTTCGGGTGTCTAAGGTCCGTTGGCTAATGGCGCGGTCGAAAGAGGGTTGAATCGAAGGTCCTGGATTTAAATCTTTCTTCGACTTCAGACTGCTGAGGAGCCGGTTGGCGGGCAGAATGCCCAAAAATTGGCTTCTCAGATTCTAAGAATCGATGCAACTATTTTTAAAGCGGTGTCGTTTTAGATAGTGTAGGTAAATTATGCCGCGTTTAAAGTGCGAGATTGTTAAAAGAGACAGGAATCTGTTGAATTTCTTTTAACCAGGCAAAAAAAATTTGCAAAAAGTTTACGCTTGTGTTAATATCTCGACACAAATTATGCAGGGAACAATTTTCTTTCGACTCTCACTCTGCTTACATGAGGCGCTTTGATTATCTATGGTGATAAACAAAGACCTGTAAGAAATGCCGTAACAACGTACGCAAAGTACGCTCAACACAAATCCTGGGCTTTCTTCACACGGGAATGGCCGCACTTCACAATAAAGTACCAGTCGGCGTGCCTCTCCCAACCCAATCGGCATTAGCTCAAGCTAACTATCCAATGAATTTGCTACCTGGTTTGATTCAGGTGGCAGCCGCTAAAATCGGCTCGATGAGTAGGGATTTATCATTGGATTCTCCTGACAGCTAATTTTGCAAGCTCTAAAAGCTTTCTTGGGTTAGGTCAACCTTGTTTACACCATATGAGAAAAATCTTAATAGCAACCAAAATATGAGATTTAGAAGGGCATTTTAATGGCACCTTTGCTGGAAGTAAGAAATCTCAAGACCCAGTTTAAAAGTAAAGACGGCGTGGTAAAGGCCGTCGACGATGTATCATTCTATATTGATAAAGGCGAAACTCTCGGTGTGGTAGGCGAAAGCGGTAGCGGTAAGAGCGTTACGGCAATGTCTATCCTGCGCCTGGTCCAGGCGCCGGGCAAAGTGGTCGACGGCCAAATCCTTTTTGAAGGTCGCGACCTGCTCAAACTGGACGATAAAGACATGCGTAAGGTCCGGGGCAAAGAAATCGCCATGATTTTCCAGGACCCCATGACCAGCCTCAACCCGGTTTTAACCGTTGGCCGCCAGTTGTCAGAACCGTTAATTACCCACCTCGGACTTACCAAAACCCAGGCCCTAAAAGAATCGGTTGACCTCTTAAAGATGGTCGGTATCCCCAACGCCGCCGAGCGCGTCCACAGTTTTCCGCATCACTTCTCCGGTGGTATGCGCCAGCGCGTGATGATTGCAATGGCCCTGGCCTGCCGCCCCAAACTGATTATTGCCGACGAGCCGACAACCGCCCTGGACGTGACCATCCAGGCTCAAATCCTGGAACTGCTGGAAAAACTCCAGGCCGAAACCGGCACCGCTGTTATGCTAATTACCCACGCGCTTGGTGTGGTGGCCGGGATGGCCGACCGCATCAACGTAATGTATGCGGGCCATATCGTCGAAACAGCCACCAGTGATGAACTTTTTGATAACCCCCGCCACCCCTACACCATGGGGCTGTTGAAATCTATCCCGCGCCTGGACGAATCGCGCCGGGGCCGCCTCCAACCGATTAAAGGTTCGCCGCCCGACTTGCTCGATTTACCAAAAGGTTGCCCTTTTGTTTCCCGGTGCGAATATGCCCTGCCCCAGGCTGAAATTATCCTGCCCCAGTTGCGCCAGGTCCCTTCCGTTACGGATGGTGGCCGCAGCGAACATTGGATTGCCTGTCACTCCGAGGTTAAGATGGGCGACCCCCCGGTTCACCCCGCTCAAGAGGTTGCTTAAGTGGTTTGCGATAAATCAGCAACGTTTAAGAAAGTAAGGTCTTAATGAGTGAGCAAAATCTGAACGGGTCATCTGGCACTAATGGCGCTAAACCCAAACGCAGTATCGAAGTAAATCGCCATGCCACCACCCAGATGGACGATATGGCTCTTTCGACCGACCCAAATGTCCTTATGAGCGTGCGGGATTTGCAGCAACATTTTCCCATCAACCAGGGCATCATTTTTCAAAAGCAGGTTGGGGCTGTCCGGGCCGTTGACGGTATCAGTTTTGATGTACGTAAGGGTGAGACGCTTGGCCTGGTCGGGGAATCCGGTTGCGGTAAGTCGACAACCGGGCGCACCATTTTGCACCTGAGCAAGCCGACCGGCGGCAAGATTTACTTCCAGGGCCAGGATATTACCAATATCAAAGGCCAGGAACTGAAAAAAGTCCGCCGTCATATGACCATGATTTTTCAAGACCCTTACGCCAGTCTTAACCCGCGTCTGACAGTCCAGAATATCGTCTCCGAACCACTCGTCATTCATGGTATCGGCACACCCAAGGAACGTAGCGAAAAGGTCCAGGAGTTGCTTGAACTGGTCGGCTTGAGCCGCCATTACGGCAGCCGCTACCCGCACGAATTCAGCGGTGGTCAACGCCAGCGTGTCGGTATCGCCCGGGCCCTGGCCGCTTCGCCTTCTTTTATCGTCGCCGATGAGCCGGTCTCCGCGCTGGACGTTTCCATCCAGGCCCAGGTGGTGAACCTGATGGAAGATTTGCAGTCCCGCCTCAACCTGACCTACCTTTTCGTCGCCCACGATCTCTCGGTGGTCCGGCATATCTCCAACCGGGTAGCTGTGATGTACCTGGGCAAAATCGTCGAGCTAGCCGACCGCGATACTATCTATACCACGCCGGGCCATCCTTATACCAGGGCTTTGCTTTCGGCGGTGCCGATCCCCGACCCAAAAGCCGAGAAGCAACGCAAACGCATCATCCTGGCTGGCGACGTACCCTCACCCATCAACCCGCCACCGGCCTGCCGTTTTCACACGCGGTGCCCGTTGGTCCAGCAAATTTGCCGGGAACAGACCCCCGAATTCCGCGATATTGGCGGCGGCCACTTTGCGGCCTGCCATTTCGCCGAGGATGTGGCTGACGGCAAACTGGCTATGGTTTAATTGGAAATTATCCCGGTTAAGTAAGGTTCCTGGCGGACCTGATTAGCCCTTTTTTGGCACAACCCGCAGTTCTTAAACCCCGGTTCGCCGGGACCGTTTACCAGGTTTCAAATCCAGGCTAATTTTCTAGCTACTTGAAACTAACAAAAGAAGTAATAAGGAGAGATCCAAAAATGCATAAAAAAACACCGTTGCTGGTGGTTTTGGCGCTCGTAGCTTCCGCCCTTCTGGCAGCTTGCGGTGACAATACCGCGACAACTGCCCCGGCGACTACTGCCGCTGCGACAACCGCTGCCGCGACAACCGCCGCTGCGACAACCGCCGCTGCGACAACCGCTGCTGCGACAACTGCCGCTGCGACAACTGCCGCTGCTACCACGGCTGCTGCGACAACCGCCGCCGCTACTACCCCTGCGGCTACCACGGCTGCTGGCACGACCGCTGCGGCTGGTGGCGCGCCGAACCTGGCCCTGCAGGCTACCCTGTCCCCGGCTCCGGCTGGCGCTCCGACAGGCGGCACCTTTACTTACGTTTCCCTGGCCGGCGAACTGGCCCCGGTAATGCACCCGTATCCGAGCGCTGCCGACAACTCCCAGTCGGTTGCCGAAGCCGATTTCCTGATTTGGGACGGCAACATGGTTGAGTACGATTTCACCAACCTGGTCTGGGTGCTGCACTACGCCAAGGATATGAAAGTTAGCTCCGACGGCAAGACCTACACCTTCACCCTCCGTGATGGTCTGAAATGGAGCGACGGCTCCGATGTTACCGTAGCCGACTACCAGTACGCCTACGATAACGCCATCAAAGAAGACACCGCTAACCCGGATAACAACTTTGTTGGCCTGGAAGACCTCAAGAAAATTAAGTTGACCACCGATGCCAGTTCCAAGACTCTGACCTTCGCCCTGGACGATGTCTACGCGACTGACCTGGCCCTTTCCTATATTTCGGCGGTTCTGCCGGTTCCTTCCAAAGTCTGGCAGGGCAAGCCCTGGTACGATGCTACCAAGAATCCTGAAATCACCAAGCCGACTGTAACCAATGGTCCTTACACTTTCTCCGGTGGTGATGCCAAGTCCCAGTACACCTTCAAAGCCAGTTCGAACTGGTTCCGCGGTAAATCCATCTACGATACTATCGTCTTCAAGCCCGGTTCCGCGACCACCGTCGTTGAGTCGGTTAAGACCGGCCAGGCCGATTACACCTCCAGCTTCCCGCCGGCCCAGTACGCCGCCGCCAAGCAAGACCCGAACCTGAACGTTTATGACTGGTCGGCTGTTAACGGCACCTACTACTCGGTTGATTACAACACTCGCCGCGCCCCGTTGAATGACAAAGCCGTGCGTATTGCTATCAACTACGCGATTGACCGCGACAACCTGATTAAGCTGGCCCAAAACGGCCTGGGTACTCCCCAGTACAGCTTTGTCAACCCGCAGAGCCCGTACTACAACAAGGACGTCAACCAGTACAAATACAACCTCGACACCGCCAAGAAAACCCTGGCCGATGCCGGTTACAAACTGGACGGCGGCAAACTGATGGGCAAAGACGGCAAGCAAATTACTTTGAATGTCGCTTTCCCGACTTCCAGCAACCCCCGCAAGTTGATTGCGACCTACCTGCAGCAGCAGTTGGGCCAGCTTGGTATGGCAGTGAACGTTGACGGCAAAGAATTCAACGCCTTCCTTGACCAGGTTTATAGCAAATACGACTTCGATATTTCGCTGGGCGCTTCCGGTGGCGGTTTCCCTGACCCGGATAGTTTCAAATACTATGCCACTTCCGATGGCAGCCAGAACGATACCGGTTACGGCAATAAAACGCTGGATGACCTCTTCGCTCAGGGCGCCAAAGAAACCGACCCGGCCAAACGCAAGACCATCTACGACCAGGCCCAGAAGATCTTGAGCGACGACTCGCCTTACTTCTTCCTGTGGAGCCTGAACAGCTTCGAACTGTTCAGCAAAAAGGTTCAAGGTGTTCAGCCCGGCTTCAAGGGTTCCTATCACGGCTTTACCAATGGTGACATTACTCGCTGGTATACCCAGGCGTAGTTAAGCACCGGAATTGGTAGGAAGTAGCGACCACACTCAGCTAAGAGTGTGGTCGTTACTCCCGCCGATAAGGTCTATAATTTTGCGAGCTACCCCGGTTTTTATTGCAGGGGCCGGGGTAACTGCTCATTTTCAAAAAGCACACAAATAGTAATCTTAAACCAACAATAGTAATAAAGAAAATAAAGAGGAAGAAGGCAAGTAATGCGGCGGTTTATTATTCGCAGGGTATTGCAATCTATACTTTTAATCTGGGCGGTAATGTCGCTCACATTTTTGTTAATCAATATTGCGCCCGGCGGGCCTGACGCCATCCTTGCCCAGAATCCTAAACTGACCAAAGACCAGATTGCAGCTATCCGCGAGAGCTACGGTCTCAATAAACCACTTTACGAACAGTATATTGTCTGGATGGGCCGTATTGTCACTTTTGATTTTGGGCGTTCCTATACAAACCCTTTCCCGGCGGTCCAGCGTGTCTTTGAAAGAGTGCCGAATACCGCCGAGCTTGGCCTGGCCAGTTACTTAATCGGGATGCTCGGTATCCCTATCGGTATTTATGCGGCCCGTCACCGGGGTAAGTTCGGGGATAATTTTATCCGGGTTGTCACGGTAATCGGGAGTTGTATGCCGGTCTGGTGGATTTCCCTGATGGTAATATTTATCCTGGCGGCAACTCTACGCTGGTTCCCGCAGGGTGAGGGCCAGGGCGGGGTCCTACCCTGGTTCGTGAACCTGATAATTCCGGCGGCTTTGCTTTCTACCGGCACATTGATCAGTTTTACCCGGTTTGTCCGCGCCGAAACACTGGAAGTTCTCAGCCAGGATTATGTAAGAACCGCCAACGCCAAGGGTTTGGCCGCTGGACAGGTCAATCGCTGGCACGTTTTTCGCAACTCCCTTATACCCGTAGTGACTCTGCTCGGTTATTTGTTGCCGACCCTGGTCAGCGGCGCTATTATTACGGAACAAATCTTCCAGTGGCCGGGAATGGGCCGCCTCTTCTACCAATCGGCGGTAAGCCGGGATATGCCGGTGCTGCTATGCATACTTTACATAAGCACTATTTTGACGGTGCTTGGCACTCTGCTGGCCGATATAGGGTATGGTCTGGTTGATCCGCGTGTTCGATACGACTAGAGGAAGCTGGTTTGGACTTTCAAGCCTTGAGAAAGAGATATAGGTAAAAGCATGAGTCAAACAACTACTCAAGTTACGGCGGGACCGGATGTGCAGCAAGTAACTTCCCGCCGGAAATCACAATCACGCGGGTTCTTTCTCTCCGGGTTTATCCGGTTCCTTAGCGCCCCCCTGAATGTTATTTCGCTGGTTGTTTTTATTATAATTACGGCAATATGTTACAGTTCCGGGTTTATTGCCACCAATATTGTTCACCAGGAACGTGACACCATTGATTTTAACCTGTTAACCCAGGGTTTTCAGCCCCCGGTAGGGCCGGGTGTGGGCGGCCATATCCTGGGGACGGATGACTTGGGCCGTGATTTGCTGGTGCGCGTGTTATACGGCGGCCAGGTTTCCATTACCGTGGGTCTGTTGGCGGCTATTTTCTCGGTTTTTGTAGGTACCGCTATGGGCCTTATTGCCGGTTATTTCGGCGGCAAAGTTGACGACGCAATAAACGCGATAGTCCAGATTATTTTTAACGTGCCGAGCCTGTTCCTATTAATTATCCTTTCGCTCTTCTTCAAACCCGACATTTTGAGCCTTTCGATAATTATTGGCTTTTTGATCTGGCCCGGTGGTACCCGTCAGATTCGCGGCCAGGTCCTGAGCTTACGCAACCGTGAATACGTGGATGCCGCGCGCGTGATGGGGGCCAGCAACGTGCGGATCCTGCTCAAGCATATTTTGCCGAACGTGGTATCAACGATGCTGGTCGTGGCCGGGTTTGATATTGTAGGCGCTATGTTAACCGAGTCCGGTCTGAGTTACCTGGGGTTTGGTATCAGCGTCCCGATTCCAAGCTGGGGCAATATGCTCAGTGATTCACAGTTGTTTTTCACCACAGCGCCCTGGATGGTCTACGCGCCGGCCATTGCGTTCTTTATCACGGTATTGTGTGTCTACCTGATTGCCGACGGGTTGCGCGACGCTTTCGACCCGCGCTTGCGCGAACGCTAGGCCAGGCTGGTTCGTTTCTGGCTTCCCCGAAGGGTTGGGGTTTCTTATAAGTCTTAAAAAAGCTGTCCAGCGGTATGTCCAGACAAATTCGTTCTTTAATCTGTCTTCTACCTTTTGTGCTGGGGCTGCTGGCAGCTTGTTCTGACCAGGCAACTCCTACCCCGTTGCCTGCCAATTCTCCCCGGCCCTTTACGGTGACCGCGGCTCCTTCCGATACCCCGTTTGCAACTCAGACTCAACCGGTCCCCACCAACCCGGCCACCGATACCGTCGCTCCTACCGCTTCCAGTACCGCTCAACCTGCTCCTACCGTTACACCTTCCCCGACCTTACAACCGACGCCGACCCCGGCCCCGGTAGTTACGCCGACTCCCTTGCCAACGACACCCGTTTCCCTGGTGACTCCTCTCCCGGCGGTGCCTTTCCAGCCCATCCATCGTTCTGGCGGGACTCTAATGATCGGGGCGCTTACCAGCGACTATAAGGACCATAATTTCTCCCCCTACGCCAGCGATTTGAGCGATGTCTCCCGGCACCTCCAGGCCCTGACCTGGAACGCAGGACTTTTATTTCTCGACCCGGTCAGCCTCGATTGGAAGCCGCTGGCCGCGAAGGCCCTGCCCCTGGTGGAAATGGGCGGGCGCAGGCTGACTTTCCAGTTACGCAACGACCTCTTTTGGAGCGATGGCAGCCCTATCCTCGCGACCGATTACATTTTTGCCTTTAACAATGCTATTCTCAAGGAAAATCGTTACCCTCACCTGGCCGATTTACAGCACATCCGAAATATCGCAGGGCCAGATAATAAAACCCTGGTCATTACCTTTGACGATGATTACGCGAACGCGCTGGAAATTATAAAGCTGCTTGAACCGTTACCCGAAAAGGTCTGGAGGGTGTATCCCTCTTTCTCCGACCCGAATCTCAACCCAGAAATCACCCATCCCTCGGTGGTAAGCGGCCCGTACTTGCCGGACGCCACGGCCCTTAATTACCAGTTGCAGCCGAATTACTACCTGGGGCGGCCTAATTTCGACCGGGTGAGCCTGGTCCTGGCCGGGTCGCAGGCCGAACTCATTACCGGGCTTAAAGCGGGCAGTATGAACTGGATTCTGAATGACCTGACGGTCTCGGCTATCAGCGACCTCCAATCCTCCAGCGACCTATCGGTATATAGTTGGACACCCCAGGATGCCGGGCAACGCTATATCGGCTACAACCTGGATAATGCTTTTTTGAGTAGTTCGCAAGTCCGCCAGGCCCTCAATCGCTCATTGGATATACGCAGTTTGATTTCGGTGGTTGAAAAAGGCCAGGCGGTCGAACAGACCACTTTCCTGCCCGCCAATAACCCCTATGCCGTCAAACGGACGCCCACTCCGAGTTTTAATCTCAGGGAGGCCCAGGATGCGCTCAAAAATAGCGGCTATTACCCGCGCGATGCCGATGGGGCACTGGCCGACCTTGCCGGGAAAGCGGTCGCGCCACTTCAACTCATTTATCCCGACAATATTGCCCAGGCGGCCTTAATTGCGGTCTATCTCCAACAGCAATACAAGCAACTTGGCCTGGAAGTGGACTTGAACAAGCTTGACCCGGCGACCTATGTTAAGACCCGCGCTGCCGGGAAGTACGACCTGGAAGTGGGTTTACTAAAAATACCGGGCGCGCTCGACCCTGACGATTTTAAGGCTCAATTCGTTACCCAGGGGAGTTTGAATTTTAGTGGATACAGCAATCCGACGGTGGACAGCCTCTTTGCCCAGGGGTTGCGGTTGGACGACCCCTCCCAGGATGCTCAGCGTCACCGGGTCTACGAGCAATTGCAGCAGATGCTGGCGGATGACTCGCCTGTCTTTTTCCTGTATACTCTACAGTCGAGTACGGTTATGGCTCGGAGCATCGACCCCGGTGGGGCAGGTCTGGTGAACCTGGCGCGCTGGCAACTGGCCTGGGACGCTTTCCCGGCCATCTTCAACTGGTATCAGCGCGAAGCGGCCTGACCAACCAACATTATATTGGGCCGAGCAGGCTAAATAAAGATAGGAGCGGAGAGAGAAACCATGCTAGGGGCGCGGGTAGCAAGTGCGGTTGTATTGATTCCGGTGGTGCTGCTTCTGCTCTGGCTGGGGCCGGAAACGACCGCTATTACGACGGCAGTAGCCTCGGTGGTCGGGGCCTACGAGTTTTACACGATGGCGGCCCGGTCGCCTTTCCACTTTCGGACTTTCCAGGTCCCCGGCTATATCGCTGCCGCCGCTTTCAGCGTGGCGGGCTATTTCAAAAGCCCGGTGTGGATGCTGGTTATTATTGTGGCCCTGGCCGTCCTCGACGCGGCCTACGCCTTTCTATATTTGCCCCGCCAGACCGCCCTTACTACCGACAATGGACCCGCGACCCTGACCACTCCCGGCCTGAACTGGTTGATTTCCCTGTTCGGCCCGGTTTATGTCGGCCTGCCGCTGGGCCTGGTGGCCTTTATCCGTCACGATTTTGGCGGGGATGCCGCTATCTGGTGGGTGGTGCTGATTTGCCTGGGTACCTGGGGCGCGGATACCGGCGGCTACTTTTTTGGCCGTTTCTTCGGCAAACACAAGCTTGCCCCCAAAATTAGCCCGAAAAAGACGGTCGAAGGTGCGATTGGCGGCGTCATAACGGCTACCATCGGCGTGGCCCTGGTCGGCGGTTTGGCCCTGAATATGCCGCTCTACTGGACTATCCCGCTCGGCATTGTCCTGGCGATTGCCTCAATCGTGGGCGACCTGTTCGAATCGTGGATTAAACGCCGCTTCGATACCAAGGACTCAGGCAAACTTATTCCCGGCCACGGCGGTCTGCTCGACAGGATTGATAGTTTCCTGGCGGTTTCGCTTATCACTTATCTTTTTATCCTGTTTTATCACTGAGAGTAAAACCCGGATTTGGGAAGGATTTTGCATATGACGACTGAATTCACTGCCAGCGCCGGACGTGATTTCCAGGTTAACGGTCTCAAGATTCACGCGAATACCTGGGGCGAGTTCTCCACGCCGGAGAGGACGGTTTTTCTTATTCACGGTCTCAGCGCCAACAGCATGTGCTGGGCCGGTCTGGGGCCGGAATTGGCCGGGCGCGGCTGGTTCGTGGTGGCGCCGGACCTGCGGGGGCGCGGTTTTAGCGACAAACCGGCTCACGGATACGGGACGCCTATACACACAAACGATTTGCTGGCGCTTGCCGACGAACTTGGTATCGAGCGTTTGAATCTGGTGGGACATTCCCTGGGGGCAATTATCACCCTGTTCCTGGCGGCCATCCACCCGGAGCGGGCCGGTAAACTGGTCCTGGTTGACGCAGGTGGGGTTATTCCCGAAGATACGGTCCAGGCGATTGCGCCCTCTATCAAAAGGCTGGATACGGTTTATCCCTCGCTGGAAACCTTCTTGGAACTCATGAGCAAGGTGCCGCTCTACCAGTGGAACATCTTCTGGGAGAATTACTATCGCTACGACGCCGTGGTCAGGCCGGACGGCACCGTTACCTCCGGGGTAGCCAGGGCCACCGTGGAGGAAGAAAATTTCGTAACGGCCCATACCCGCTTCGAGCTTTTGCCTAACTATATCAAAGTGCCGACCCTGATTGCGCGAGCGACGGTCGGGCTGTTGGGGGAAGGCCGGGGTTTAATCCTCCCCGCTGCCGAGGCCGAGCGGATGCAGGGAGTAATCCCCGGTAGCCGGGTAGTAGCCATTCCCGGTACAAACCATTACACAATTATTCTTTCGAAAGATTTCAAAAACGAGGTTACGGCCTTCCTCGAAAGTTAATACCTGATATGAAAAAAGAGGGCGCAAAGCCCTCCTTTTTATTTTATATTGAGCGAGAGAGTTAAACAAGCGTTAACAAAATGAAGCTTTCCCCTGGGTTGAGCCCGAAAATTACCCAAAAGTATATTCATATTGGCATAGGGTATGCTACTTTAAATCGGCGAAGGCATAAAAGTATTCCCCGGTTTTAGGGATATACGGTTGAAGGCTTGTGAGTATTTCCTGCCCGGCAACTATAACACCCGCTGAACAGGTAGGATATGTTTGTAATGAAATTCGGAAACGGAAAGAGAGATAATAATGACTTCTGTCGCTAAAAATAAACTTTATGATGTCAATCAGATTCGGGCCGATGCCAGGAAAGAGATTGAAGAAGGCCCGGTTACGCCTGATTACAAGCTCGACCTCAACGAAACTTACCAGCTCATGAACGAAGCGTTAGCCAGCGAAATCCTGTGCGTGTTGCGCTACCGCCACCACCAGGTTATCGCCAAGGGCATTGATTTCCCCCAGGTTTCGGCTGAATTTGCCGAACACGCCGAGGCCGAATACGAGCATATGATGATGATTGCCGAACGGATCGACCAGCTTGGCGGCGACCCCGACTTCAACCCGGCGACGGTTGCGGCGCGTTCCTCGACCGAGTACGGCAGTTCCGGCCCGAAAGTAGCCCTGGACCAGCTTATCAAGGAAGATTTAGTCGCCGAGCGGGTCGCGATTGAAATTTACCGCAAGCTTGTGCAGCATTTTGGCTCCGAAGACCCCACCAGCCGCCGCATGTTCGAGAAAATCCTGGAAGACGAGGAAGAACACGCCAACGACCTGGCCGACTTGCTGGCCGCGATTGACCCGCGCAACAAGCCTCAATAAGCCCCGGCTTTTAGCTGAAAATAAAACTACTCCCAAAACCGGGAGTAGTTTTATTTTTCCAGGGTTGTTTCAGGCAACCAGGGGCTTATTCATCGGCCAGTTTGATAGCGACTTCCACGTCCCATTTGGTTTTGCGGTGTTCGACTTTAGGGTCGGTCAGGTAGGCTTCGTAGCGGGCGCGAAAGCCGTCACCCTTGGGGTCGTCCCAGCGGTCCCACTTCAACCCGTTGTCCCTGGCCCACTCTATCAGGGTTTTGTTACCGGTATAGCCGTTTCCCTGGAAAATAAGGCTGGCAAAGCGGCCCGCCGGGATTTTACCCGGTTTAACCCGTTCATCGCCGGGTAAGGGTGTTGTAACCGGGAACCCCACCTCAATATCCATTTCGCCTTCCATGTCTATGACGTGATAGCGCAGGAAGGGTGGCCCGGCTAACTCTACCCCTTCTTTCTTTTGCCAGGCGTTCATCTCCTTGAAAAGTTTATCTATATGTTTGAACATCCCTTTGAAGGGGGTTTGTATCCTGATGCCCATATAGGTCACTTCAGGCCGGGTATCAATTTTGGGTTTGCCAAGCTTCGTCGCCATTCAAAAGCCCCTTTCTATTGCAAGGAGAATTAAAAATAGTTTTGAGAATTCACCTATTCTAATCATAAGGAAATTATCCTCTTTGAGCCGGTTTGGAGCCTTGCGAACCGGTTTAAGTTTACACTCTAAAGCTACTTGAGAGTCAAGAGGGCCGTCTTTAAAAGATTTAATTTATTGTTACATAAGCCCTCATTGTAATCAAACTGTCATAAAATTAGCCTGAAATGTAACATTCCCCCCCTTTTTTTGTTTGACATAATGTGTTAGAATAGCTCTAAAATTGCCGCGCGCTAAAAGAGGAAAAATATGCAGGAAAGCATTGAACAGTTCCTTAAATTCCTGGCCGATGATAGGGACTTTTCGGAAAACACACTAGCCGCTTACAATAATGACCTGACACAGTTCCGGCAGTTCCTGCAAGGAGAAACTGTTTCAGACATAGAAGAAGGGCTTTCCGGCGATAGCGGGTCGGAAACAACCGGCGGCGAGGTCAGGCACAGCCGCGGTAAACACCCCCAGACAGCGGAAACGGTCCCTTCGGGAGAACCTCCCTCTGATAAAACAATTGCTATCAATGGCCGGGTTTTGCCCGTCGGGTTGGGTTCCGGCGAGGATGCTAAAACCCCGGTAGACGGTAGCAACCTTTCCCAGGATAATTTGGTCCGCGAATGGTCCCAGGTTAACAAGGACCAGATTTTGGGCTACATGAATTTCCTGAAAGACCGTAAATATGCTGATAGCACAGTGGCCCGGAAGATCGCGGCGGTCAAGTCGTTTTTCCATTTCCTGACTGATAAAAAGGTTATTCCTGGCGACCCCACCGCGCACCTCGATTCGCCACGGGTCAACAAGTACCTGCCCAAGGCTATCTCGGTCAACGATATTCGCCGCCTTTTGGAACAGCCTTTGCACCACAGCGGGCCGGAAGCCTTGCGCGACCTGGCAATGTTGGGTCTGCTCTACTCCACCGGGATGCGCGTCACCGAACTGGTGACGGTCAATATGGACGATGTAGACCTGGAAAATAACAAGGTGCGTTGCGCCGGGAAGGGCAGCAAGGCGCGCATGATCCCGATCCGGGCCGACCAGCAAATCGCCCTGGACGCTTACCTGAACAATGCCCGGCCTCAACTGGTCGGCAACAACGGCGAGACGGCCCTTTTCGTCAATCACCGGGGGCACCGCCTGACCCGGCAAGGTTTCTGGCTCATCCTGAAAGCCTACGCCGACGAAGCCGGGATTGCCGATATTACCCCGCATACTTTACGCCACTCTTTCGCAGCCCACATGCTCAGCGAAGGCGAGAATTTGCGGCGGGTTCAGGAGTTGCTCGGTCACGCCAGCGTCAGCACCACCCAGATTTACACCCAGGTCAACGCCTCGGTAAAACGCAGCGACCCAAAACGGACCATCAAGATTGGCCGGGAAGAAATGCCTATCAACAGCGCCGAGGATGGGGATAACGGGTTGCGCCGCCGCCGGGCCAACCAATCGGCCTGACACGGCGCGGCTAACATTGGATAAATAACCAATGTTGCTAATAAGAGAGGCTAAAGGGAAAACTGAGCAATCGCCAGTTTCCCATCAGCCATAGCCAATAAAGTATTAAACATTGCACTCATATAACCTATGCGAGCTGTCAGATACTTTTC